>Ga0326727_10000077_pt1 | contig 420859 bp, 402 predicted proteins | sample MB2enrmetagenome_FD_207643 | JGI IMG/M metagenome (GOLD analysis project Ga0326727, IMG submission 207643) | Lab enriched peat soil microbial communities from McLean, Ithaca, NY, United States - MB29MY | ecosystem: Environmental > Terrestrial > Soil > Wetlands > Peat | place: USA: New York... | reverse complement strand
TCTGGCGGAGTGCGCGACGACGAGGTTGTAGGCGAAGAGCGCGACGAGGATCGCGAAGATGGCCGAGAGCAGCACGGAGCGATCATATTTGAATTTGTAGGCCCCGATGTCGTCCGATAGCGCGAAGGAAGTGTTGATGCTCGATTCCGACGCGATCCTGAAGACAATGAAAGACTGGCCCTCCTCGACGGTTGGAGCCTTGAAGACGACCGCGGCGACGGCCAGCGGGACAGTCCTTCGTTCGAAAGGCGTCACGTAGGAGCCTTCGGTTAGGTCGAAGCCTCCCCCGACGCGCGGCGCATAGACACGCAGATCGTAGAGTCCCGGGGCCGTCGCGAAGAGAGTCGCGCGTTCGCCGCGGAAGGCCTCGGGCAGTGGGAGGACGCACCAGAAGGATGAGCGCGTATAGCCCGCTGACAGGGGCCGGTCGCCAAGGCGCGGGAGCCTTCCGGCGCGGTACAACCCAACGACCGCCTCAGGCGTCGCGTTCCCTGCGGCATCCTCGTATACGCAGACGAGCGGGTTGATGTCCAAGGACAGACCCGCACCATAGGTAGCGGGAGCCTCGGCGAAGGCTGCGACCACGAGCGCCAGCGCGACTACCGAAGCGGCCGCGATCCTGCGGCAGTAGATTCTGGCTCCGATCATGTGGAACGACCTTCCTTGGCTGTAGCTAACCACTCTCGATATATGAGGCGTGATACTCCGTAAATAGCATCTGCACCCATGCTAATACGTTTTATAGCACCAAAATACTGGGAATAAGGGGGGGAAAATAAAGAAAAATGCTTCTGCCCAAGTCAGGCAGGAGGCTTGCCTGAGTCAGGCAGAGGACTTGCCCAAGTCAGGCAGAAGGCTTGCCTGAGTCAGGCAGGGGCACAATTCAGCTTAAGCCGCGTGATAATAGTAGCTGTACTGCCCCCCATTATATGGTTCAATGCCGCTGTTTCGCTTTCACTTTCGCTTCGTAAGGAGGCTCCCATCATCCCTGCTCCCGATCCGCTCGTGTCGCTGTACTTCGCGTTTCGGGAGATAGCCGGATTCTCGCCGCCCTCCTGACGAGCACGCAGGCGCTTGTCGATATCATCGTCTATTTTTTCATTGAGGAGCCACCGGCCATCGCTCGCTGGATTAGGCGGGTTGGGTTTGTTTGGTCCGTCTTCGTTTGGCTACTCCCTTTCGCGGACTATCTCGCGGGCTCAGGCTATGTCCTCCAAAGCGTCGAGGACGGGACTCCTCTCGGCCCCTTTCACGCTTTTACCGCAGCCTTCATCGCCGTCCTGGCCTGCGCGCTGGCCGGCGTGATCTTTGACTCGGTCGTCGTCTATCGGATCGGGCACAAGCTGCTCGAAATTCTCCTCATTGTCTGGTACTTCGTCGCCCTCATGCGGCCCGCTCTCTTTAGTCGCGCCCGCGAGGCCATACGAGAAGAACGGGAACGGCTGATTCCTCGCGACCCCAAGGAGGCTGCCCTCATCAAGGAGCGGATGGCGCGGGCGATAAGCGCCCCCGCGATCCTCGGGAAAGTCGACTTGTACCTCCGTGCTCTCGCGACTATCGTGAAAGTACCGCCCTACCGCCTCTCTTCCTGGTTCAATGGCTATCAGAACACGACCTTCCCCGCCTGGCTCAACTCCCGACGCGTCGAGCGTGTGCAGAAGCTCATGCTCGACTTCCCGGAGCGTACGATCCTCGAACTCGCCATGGAGGCCGGTTTCGGCTCGAAGTCCGTCCTCAACGAGCAGTTCCGCAGGATCGCAGGCACGAGTCCGAGCGCCGCTAGGCGCTCGGACAAGGCGCGCAAGGTCTAGTCCTAAGCCTATCGTCTCTTCCTGCTTCCTTCTTCTCTCCCCTACCCAAAAACCACCCGATCAGGCTCTGCCCGGGACGTCCGGAATTGCAAAACCGGTCGAGCGCTCAATCGAAGACCACTAAACTCTGCTTATACGCCCGCAGAGTCGGGCTGCGACTGTGGAGGCTCCCTGATGCGTCGATGCGCACTTCCTTTGCTTGCCCTTTCTCTGGCGCTTCTGGCGGGTTGCGCCAATAGCCTCCTTCAAGAAGCGCGTTCCCAACAGGCCAAAACGGTCTCCCCGCGGCTTGCGCTCAGCTCTAGCAGCGGAGCCACGATAGCCTCGGGCGGCAGCGTGGATTTCGGGTCGGAATCGGTCGGCGGCACGTTGAGCGTCGCTGTGACTATCAAGAACAACGGCACGAACGATCTGTCGATCGCTTCTTCTGGTTTCTCGATCGTCCCGGATAGCGGCACCGCCGCTGGGATCTTCTCTGTAGAGACCGCGAGCGCCTTGACCATCAAGTCCGGCGCAACGGCAAGCGTAACCTTGGCTTTCTCTCCCGTTGCAGCCTCGAGCTACTCGGCGACGCTCAAGATCGCCTCCAATGACATCGTCCAACCTAGCTTCGCAGTCAAGCTTTCGGGCTCTGGCTCTTCGACGGCCAAGGCCTTCACCGCCTTCGGGATACAGAGCCCCGCGGAGACCGGAGCCATCGACGAGAGCGGTAAGGCCATTGCGCTCAACGTGCCCTATGGAACCTCCGTCACCGGTCTGATCGCCACCTTCACGACCACGGGAACAAAGGTACTGGTGGGCTCATCGGTGCAGACTAGCGGTCAGACGGCTAACGACTTCACCAATTCCGTCACGTACACAGTGGTCGCCCAGGACGGATCGACCGCCGACTATAAGGTGAGCGTATCGGTGGGAACGGTCGCGCCCCTATTGACCACGAGCTCCGCGAGTTCGATCGGCGCGACGAGCGCAATCTCCGGCGGCACGATCACTTCGAACGGGGGCGCCACGGTGACCGAGACGGGCATTTGCTGGTCGACCTCGCAGAACCCGACGACCTCGGGTTCGCACGCGGCGAGCTCGGCTACTTCGGGCAGCTTCACGGCGAGCATGACGGGCCTCTCGCCGGTGACGACCTATTATCTGCGAGCCTATGCGATCAACTCCGTCGGCACGGGCTATGGCGCCCAGGTGAGCTTCACGACAAGTGCTGATGTCCCGACTCTGACGACTAGTTCCGTCTCGTCGATCGCCGCCTACACGGCCTCATGCGGCGGCACCATTTCGAGCGACGGCGGCGCGACGATCAGCGCGGCGGGCATTTGCGTGTCGACGTCGCAGAACCCCACGCTCTCGACCTCGGGAGTAGTGACCTTCGCTGGCAGCGCGACCGCGGGTACCTATACGGCGAGCATGACCAACCTATCTGCGTACACGACCTATTATGCGAGGGCCTACGCTACAAATTCGGCTGGTACGGGCTACGGAAGCCCCGTGAGCTTCACGACTTTGGCCGGCGTGCCCACCGTGACGACGAACGCGAGTTTCTCCTCTATCACCACTACCTCGGCCATTGGCGGCGGATCCATCACCTCTAATGGCGGCGCGGCGGTCACCGAGACGGGCATTTGCTGGTCATCGAGCAACGGCACGCCGACGATCTCGAATTCCTCCGCCGCGAGCGCCACCGTCGCGACCAGCTTCACCGCAAGCCTCTCCTCGCTCAGCGTAGGCACCACCTACTACGCGCGGGCCTACGCTAAGAACTCGGCGGGCTACGGCTACGGCTCGGTTGTCAGCTTCGTCACCATGCCGGCCGCTCCGGTCATCTCCTCGGTGGCGACCGTCGGCGGGGCTGCCGGCTCCGGCCAGCTTGCGGTGTCCTGGAGCGCCGCCACAGGCGCCTCCGCTTACAATGTCTACGCGTATACGAGCAATACCTTCTCATCCGCCAGCGTCATAGCCGGGGGAAGCGGGCTCTCCAGCTCCACCACCTCCTGCACCCTCACCGGGCTCACGAACTACACGACCTACTATGTGTGGGTCCAGGCCTCGAACGCCTCCGGCTCGGCCACGAGCAGCTCCTCGACGGGTTACGTGGGCGTGCCTGTGACATCGTTCACGATTCAGCGCAGCGCCGACTACGTGACGGTCTCCGGCGGCCGGACCGCGGATACGCTCATATGGGATACTACCCAGTCTACGAGTTCCATCGACACCTTGTACGCAGTCGCATCTCCCTCCAACGCGACCAACACTGCCGTAAAATGGACTTCGACTGGCAAAGCTTCCGTAACGACAGCAGGCGTCGTCTCGCTAACTTCGAACGCTGCCGGCACGGTCATAGCGACCCCTGCGGACGGCCAGGGCGGAACTGCGGCTACTGTCACAATCAGCTATATAAGCGCGGCGAAAGGGGCAACCAACTACACCGGGCCGGGTGGCGGCACGGTATTCTACGACAAGGGTTCCTACTCCAACGGCTGGCGGTATATGGAAGTCTATTATAATTCCGGTAAGGGCATTTGTCTTTACGTGCCTTGGGGCGGGTATGGCACTACGACTGGCGCCACCAGTACAGCTATCGGGACAGGCAAGGAGAATACCGACACCATCATCAGTGTTTTGGGATCCGGTGGCGGCTATATGGCCTATTATTGCCGGTATTCCTTCGCGAATAATGGCTATTCTGACTGGTTCCTGCCAAGCTACTCAGAAGTTGATACGGTCCGGACAGTCTTGGGCTTCGCCAACTACACCATGTTCTCTTGTTCGACAGAATATGCGGGATACTATAGTAGTGGTTATTCATGGGCCTATTTCAATAACTATGATGGTTCTGGTACAGTTCAATGGCAGAGTTGTATAAAGAACTATACGCCGTACTTAAGCCTTCCCACGCGCCGCTTCTAGCGCTAGGCGCGCCCGCCTCTCTTCGCGAGGGACGGGCGCGTTTTTCGTCGATGTATTCCATGCGCCGCTTTCGAGCTAGCGGCGCGGAGGTTTTCACTATGCGACGATATGTTATCTCTCTAGTATCATTGACCGCCGCGGTATCCCTCTCCGCAGCGCCGGCATTGGCCCCCGCGACGATAGTGTCGAGCAGCCCCTATGCCTCCTCGAGTTGGTTCTTGTCCGCCCAGCCCACCTTCGACCTTCCCCTCTTCGCCGGAGACGGCGCCGCTGACCCGGTCTTTTCGAGCGCCTGGGGCGCGAGAGTCGACGCGCGGCACGCTCTTGTCGGCCCCTTATCCGCAAGGGCGAGTTTCGGCTGGTCTATGGCGGGCATCGAGCCGGTTTCAGGGCTGGCCGTCTCGGGCTCGCTCTCCGAGCTTTCGCTCCTCGCGGGGGCCGATCTGGGAAAGAAGCTGTCGAGCGCTTTCGCGGTGGATGCCTTCCTCGACGCGGGCGGGGCCTACGGCTCGATGTCCACAGGCGCCACAGGCTTTTACCCAAGCTTCAGGGCGGGGGCGGGGCTCGATCTCTCCTTCGGCGGCGGCCTGGGCACTCGGCTCGAGACTTCCTTCGACTACAAGGGCGGTCTTTACGCGGGACTCGGCCTCAGCCTCGGTCTCGTCTGGAATCCGCCTCTGCCTAAAGCCTCAAAGGACGAGGGCATACGCCTCCTCGAGTTTGGCTCGGTGGAGAGCTCCTCGATCTTCCCGATCCTGCGCTCCTACTACGAGGGGCATCCCTTCGGGAAAGTCGTGCTGACGAACAAGGCCAAGAATGCAGCCGAGGATGTTCACGTGGCCCTCATGGTCAAAAACTATATGGACGCGCCGAAGGAGTGCGCGGTCATACCGAGCATCGCGCCGGGCGCTTCGGTCGAGGTCCCGCTCTCCGGCCTCTTCAACGAGGAGCTGCTCAAGGTCACCGAGCCCACGAAGGTCGCGGCGGAGCTGAAAGTCTCGGTCGGCGGAACGGCCGGGTCGAGCACGACCGCGACGCTCACGATCCAAGATAGGACAGCCCTCACCTGGGACGACGACCGCAAGGCCGCAGCCTTCGTCTCGAGCAAGGACCCCTGGGTCCTCGACCTCGTGGGCAATATCAACGCGATCATCAAGGACTCGCGCAGCGGCGAGGTGCCGAAGAACCTCCAGTCGGCCATGGCCGTCCACGAGGGACTGCGCGCCTACGGCATCGGCTATCTCCTGAGTCCGAGCCGGCCCTTCGCCCAGGAGAAGGTGGATGTCGCCGTGGTCGACAACCTCAAGTTCCCGCGCCAGACCTTAAGCTATCGCTCGGGCGATTGCGCCGACCTTTCGGTCCTCTACGCCTCCTGCCTCGAGGCCATGGGCATAGAGACTGCTTTCATCACGATACCCGGCCATATCTTCATGGCAGTCGACCTGGGAATAGTCCCTTCCGATGCGGCGGCGAAGGGCATCGAAGAGAGCCAGCTCATCGTCCAGGACGACCGCGCCTGGGTCCCGATCGAGACGACCATCCGCGACAAGGACTTTTCGGAAGTTTGGCAGACCGCCGCGAAGGAGTGGCGGGACTCCTCCGCCAAGGGCGTCGCCGCCTTCTATCCACTCCACGATGCCTGGAATACCTACGCCCCCGTCGGATTGCCCGCGGACGGCTCCTCGGTGAGCCTGCCTGCGAAGAGCGCCGTGCTCCCGCTCTTCAGCGCCGAGCTCGACAAGATCGTGCAGGCCCAGCTCTCTTTGCGAATAGCCGCCCTCGGACCGATCCCCGCGAAGGGCGCCCCCGCGAAGCTTCTTAACGCGCGCGGCATTCTCTACGGCCGCTACGGTCTCCTGCCTGAGGCCGAGCGAGACTTCCAGGCGGCGGCCAAGGACTCGTACACCCCTGCGCTCGTGAACCTCGGCAACGTCGCCTTCCTCCGGGGAGACTTCGATACCGCCTATCGCGCCTACCGGCAGGCCTCGGTCTCTGCGCCGAAAGACCCAAAGCTCTTGGCAAACATAGCCAAGGCTGCAGCGGCCCTCGGGAGGAGCGATGAGGCATCGAGCGCCCTCGCCGCCCTGGACAAGATCGACCCTGAGGCGGCTTCGCGCTATTCGGGCCTCGCGCAGCAAGGCGGAAGCGGCGGCGCGAGGGCTGCCGAGGTCGGCGGCGGATCGGTCGATTGGTTCTAAAGCGGGCATTCGTTCGCGCTTCAAGAGCAAGCCCCGGGCGCCGCTACTAGAAGTGCGCTCCGGGGCTTCCGGAGCCCGGAGGATCTATGAACAAGCGATTGCTGCTCTGCCTCAGCCTTGCGGCCCTTGGAGGCTGCCTCCTCGGCGCCGAGAGCTCGGCTCTCCTTAGCCCGAAGGTTCCCGCGAGCGACCCGGCGGCGAGCTCGGCACCGGCCGCTGCGCAGACGACGGGGAAGGCCGCCGTCACACCAAAGGCCGCGCCGCGGGGCGCGACTAAGATAAAGGCTAAAGCTGTCGTCAAGAAGTCCGCGGCCCGGACGCTCAGCGGCAAGATCGTTTCGATCCGCCCGGCGGCAAAGGGCAGCGAGACGCTCGTCCTGCGTTCCGGCAAGCGCGATCTGAAAGTCTTCGTGTCCGCCGCCCTTTCCGGGAAGCTTACGGGCCTCCGCGTCGGCCGGATAGCGACTCTGCGCTACCATCTCGTGGCGGGAGAGAGAGAGTGGCCCTGGGCGTTTCCGCCTAGAGCAGTCGGTGCCCGTTCGGTTTAGGCGGGCGCCCTTGAGAATTATGGCCCTAACGACTGGCGCCGACTTCGGCGAAAAATACTTCCCGGCGCTGAGGCGGTGCAATTCGTGCCCATGATGTTCCTCGCGATCTTCGCGGAGCCTTTCGTCGATCGCTTCCCGAAGCGGCGGACGCTGATTTTCACTCAATCCGTCCTCGCCCCTTCTCGCCCTCACTCTGGCCATCATCACCTGGACGAACATCGTCCAGTACTGGATGATCCTCGTACTCGTCTTCCCTCGTCGCGGCAGGCATCGCTATCCTTTACGTCCGCAAGCATCCATCTCCGCGCCCGCGGGGGCGGAGATTCCTATAGAAGCTTGGCCCCGATCGCCGCGAGCGAGACGAAGTTCCCGATGGCCCCGCCCAGGCTCGCGAGGAAGAAGACGAGCAATACGCGCGTGATCTTGTTCTTGTAAAAGCCGCGAATCGTCATGATATCCGTGTTGAGCCCCTGGAAGTCCGCGACCTGGGGCTTGTGGACCATAGCCTCCACATAGGCCGCGATGAAGCCTATGCTGACGAATGGCTTGAGCACGACCACCGGGGAACACACGAAGGATGCGAGAATCGTGAGAGGGTGGCCGAGCGCGAGCAGGGAGCCGATTGCGGCGGCGATGCCGTGGATGATGATCCATTTCTCGAAGAGGCCGAGGCCCATGGTCACGCCGGACTTCAAGAAGCCCACCACGATGAGGGCTACGAGGAGGGCCGGGATAATGAAGCCGACAAGGCCGGAAAACTTGGACTTGGGCGGGACCGTGTCGATATCCGAGACATCCACCCCGACTACCGCGACGATGCCGTTCCCCTCCGCCTGGAAGATCTTGGAGGCGAGGTAGCGATCGCGCTCGTCGATGAGGACTTCCTTCACCATGGGCAGGTATTCCGCGAGCTCTCCCATCATGTTGTCGAGGACGCTTTTGTTCTTCAGCTCTTCGATTTGCTCCTTCGATATCTCTTCTTTATCGAAGGCCGACGCGACGAGAGCGGCCAGGAGCTTCGCCTTGTTCCAGAAGCTCGACTTCACCCATGCCCGGCGCAGCGTCACCTGGACTTCGCGGTCGATGAAGGAGAATGGCAGGCCGGATTCCTGCGCTACGGCTATGGCCGCAAGCATTTCGTCTCCGGGCGCAGTGGTCAGGCTCGTGCCGAGCCTGCGCTGGAACAAGATTGGCAAGGAGGAGAAAGCCCTTGCCTTCCTTGAGCACCTTGATTATATCGAGGCTCTCTCCCAGGATTTTTTCTGAGTCATGGACGTATAGCGCCCCGAGTCGATCTCTACGCAGACACGGTCGGGCCGGTCGGCCTCTATGACCTGGCGTACTTCATCGACGCTATCCGGGGAAATATGGGCCGTGCCGACTAGCGTGATCTTCTTGCCGGCGATTTGAATTGCGCGAACGTTGCTTGCCATGGAATGAACCTCACAGGCTATATGTGGTCGATGACGTAGATCATGAACCGGGAATCGAAGAAGTTTCAAGCATGGTAGTAGTGATATAATGGACAGCAGGGGATTCGCATGAAATGGAGCATCTTCGCCCTCGAATCGGTCCTTTCCCTGACGCTCGCGCTCTTCTCCGTCGGCCAGGCCGCCGCCGCGGGCGCGGCTTCATCGCTCGATATCCCCGTCGAGGACTTCGGCTCTCTGTGGACTCGCGACAAGGGAGCGGGCACTCTCGTCACCGAGAGCGCCGGAGCATCCGGGAGCATCGCCTCCATCGAACCGCGCTGGTCTGGCTCGGGATTAGCTGAAGTAACGCTGCGCGGCATGCTCCTCGAGCGAAAAGAGGGCGTCTCGCCGACGGCCTTGACTCCTACGCTCAGTATGCGGAATGGTCTGCTCGAGGCGACTCTATCGACCGCCGACGGGACGCTCTCGGTCCGCGACCTGCGCTGCGGCCGCTCGTGGATGGAGCGTCCTCTGGCGTCTGACTGGTTTATCGTCGGCGCAAGCGGCGGACCCGGTCGAATCGAGCTTAAGCTCGCCGAGACTCGCGGAGGCGGAGAGCTCGACGCGGCCTTCGCACTCGATTCCGACAGGGCTGAGATCGAGGTCTCCGTGGATTTCCGCGGCGCCATGCAGCGCGAGCTCGCCTTCCCCCAGGCCTTTGTCACGGAGAAGGGCAGTCGTCTCGTGATTCCCCTCAACGAGGGGATCTCCTATCCAGTCGACGACCCTTCCATAGGCGAGACCGAGCTCGTCGCCTACGGCGGACACGGGATATGCATGGGTTTCTGGGGCGTCATGGACGATCAGGGCAGGGGACAGATGGCCATCATCGAGACTCCCGACGATGCGGCCATAGGCCTCAGGCGCTCGGATGCTCTTCTCTACGTTCAGCCGATATGGCAGGCCCAAAAAGGCGAGTTTGGCTACCAGCGCAGACTGCGCTACGTCTTTCTCGATTCGGGCGGTTTCGTCGCGATGTGCAAGCGCTACCGCGCCTACGCTAAGGAGGAGGGGGAGCTCGTCACTCTCGCCGAGAAAAGATCGCGCAACCCGAAGGTCGACCTCCTCGCCGGGGCCGCCGACGTCTGGTGCTGGGACAAGTCGCCGACAAAAATTGTCACGAGCCTGAAGGCGCTCGGCATCGACAAGATTCTCTGGAGCAACGCCGCGAGCCCTGCCGACATAGCGGCCATGAACGCCTCCGGAGTCCTCACCGGGCGCTACGACATCTACCAGGACTGTATGGACCCGGGGCAGTACCTCAAGCTCCGATACGTCTCCCAGGATTGGACTTCCGCAGGCTGGCCGAACGATATCGTGATTTCCCGGGATGGGAGCTGGGAGCGCGGCTGGGGCGTCGAGGCGAAGGACGGGAGCCTTGTGCCCTGCGGCGTGCTCAACGACGAGCTCGCCTTAGGCTACGCGCGCGCGCGGATACCGGCGGACCTCGCCGAGCATCCCTACGGCGCCCGCTTCATCGACACGACCACGGCCTCGCCCTGGCGAGAGGACTACAGCCCTGCGCATCCGATGACGCGGAGCCAGAGCCGAGGGGCGAAGATGAAGCTGCTCGATTTCGTGTCGAATGGCCAGGGCCTCGTGACGGGCAGCGAAACGGGGCACGACGCTGCGGTCCCCTACGTGCATTACTTCGAGGGCATGATGAGCCTCGGCCCCTATCGCGTGAAGGACGCGGGCAGGGATATGCAGCGTATCCTCGAGACTGCCCCTCCTCAGATTGTCGACTTCCAGCTCGGCTGGAAGTATCGCCTCCCGCTATGGGAGCTCGTCTACCACGACTGCGTCGTCGCCTATTGGTACTGGGGCGACTACTCCAACAAGATCCCCTCTGTGTGGAAAACGCGCGATCTTTTCAATTGCCTGTACGGGACGCCCCCCGTCTACATGTTCGACTCAAGCGCCCTTGAGCGCGACGCGGCTCGCTTCGCCGAGAGCTACCGCATCGCCTCAGGCACATCTCGCCTCACGGCGTATTCCGAGATGGTCGACTTCCAGATCCTCAGCGAAGACCGCAGCGTCCAGCGCTCCGTCTTCGCCGACGGGACACGCGCCACGGTCAACTTCGGGCTTTCGCCCTGGCGCGACGAGAAGGGGGCGACCGTCGCGGCGGGAGGATACCTCCTCGAGGGCCGCATACGATGAGCATACAGAAGACGCTCATGCGCGTTTTCGTATGCTCCATCATGATCCCGATAGTCCTGATCGACGTCTTCGCCTACAGCATCCTCGAGCGCGAAGCCTATCGCGGCTACGCCGACGACATTCGGAATGTAATCAGCTCGATGGACGAGAATTTTTCCATCTACTTCGACCAGCTCGAGAACCAGCTGAATCAGCTTTCGGCGGGCTCCGATATCGTTGCCCTGATGTCGCAAGACTCGAAGGCGGTCTCCCTGGAGTCCGTCGAAGTCTACCAGCGCGTCTCGAACCACATAAACCAATCGCTCGGTGCGAGGTCGGACGTCGCTTCCATACGTGTATACGACCTCTCGGGCGATCTTAAATACTCGCGCAACATGATCAATAGCACAGGATCGCGAGACGAGGATGCGCGGATCCTGGCGAGCATCGCCACAGCGAGCTACGGCTGCCAGTACGTCGGAGTCAGGAAAGTCGAGAACGGGGAGAAGGGCGACTTGTACTTCTTTACCCTCGCATGCAAGATCGTCGACCTTGGAACGCACGCCGCGAGGGGCTATCTCCTCATCGATCTCAACTACAATATGATAGATAAGTTCTCGTCGTGGAACAGCATCGACGGCGACTTCATCCTCGCCTTCGACGGCAAAGTGGCCTATAGCAAGAACTCGACCCTGCGCGTCGGCTCGAGTTTCGACGACTCGCTCATTCGCCGCATGGGCGAGCGGCGCTTTGATTTTTTGTACTCGTCCCCGTCGAGCCGCTGGAAATATCTTGTCGTCGCCGACCGCCTGCACATTGTGAACGCGGTCGCCGCCACGGGGGCCTGGATCGTCGCCGTAAGCGTCCTCTGCTTTATCGCCTTCGCCTTCCTGTTCCGCGTGGCGATAGGCAAGGTGCTGGCTTCGCTGGGCAGGCTTGAGACCTCGATGAAGGAGGCCGAGGAGAACGGCTTCGGCAGGATGGAATACCTCGAGGACCCCTATGTAGAAACGCGGCGGCTCATCATGAGGTTCAACACGATGCAAGCCGAGATCCTGGGCCTTATGGACAAGCAGAAGGACCTGCTCAAGAGGAAGGCGAGCCTCGAACAAGAGGCTCTTCAGTTGCAGATCGCTCCGCATTTTCTCTACAACTCGCTCGATTCGATCAACTGCCTGGCGGCGATCAAGGGGCAGCGCGAGATTTCGGAGATGATCGTCTCCCTGAGCGAGATCTTCAAGTACACCGCGGGCGGGGGCGAGAGGGGCGTGACGCTCTCCCAAGAGGTCGAGTACGTGAAGAACTACTGCTTCCTCCAGGCGATCAGGTTCCAGGACAGCTTCCGAGTCGAGTACGATATTCCCGAGGAGTATTACGGCCTCCCTGTAGTGAAGTTCATGCTCCAGCCGCTCGTAGAGAACGCCATCTCTCACGGGGTAGGGGGCTTGGCGAAGGACGGCCTCATCAGGATCGGCGCCGAGGGGGAGGGGACGCGGGCATGTGTCTATGTGAAGAACAACGGCGAGAGCTTCGACGCGGGGGAGCTCGCCAAGTACCGCGAGCTCTTCGCCCGCTCGGATCTCTCGCTTGCTTCACTGGAGGAGAGCGGCAAGATAGGCCTACGCAATATCTTCTTCAGACTCAGGCTCCAGTTCGGTCCCGGGGCGGGAATGGCGATAGACACGACGGCCGGGACAAAGGTGAGGATCCTATTGCCGAGGGAGGGCGCTCGTGCATAGTGTCTTAATCGTCGACGACAATCCGCTCATACGGATGGGGCTCCCCTCCTTGATTTCCTGGGAGGCTCTCGACGCCAAAGTGATCGGCTCCGCTCGGGACGGCGACGAGGCGATCGGGCTGTGCAGGGCGAAATCGCCCGACATAGTGGTCACCGACATCCGCATGCCGGGGAAGGACGGACTCTATCTCCTCGATTTCCTGCAGCGCGAATTCCCCAGCATCAGCACGATCGTCATAAGTGCCTATGACGAGTTCAAGTACGCGAAGAGGGCGCTCGAGGCCGGAAGTACGAACTATCTGCTTAAGCCGATCAACCCCAAGGAGCTCGAGAAGGCCTTAGCAAAAGCGATACGCCGCTGCGAGTCGCAGCGCTCTTCTTCGACGGAGAAGGACGCCCTCGCGGTCTTCGATACGATGCGCGACCTCGAGGGTGGAAAGGCCTGCTATCTGCTGCTCTCTCGGGACGAGCTCTCCGAGTCCCGGTTCGAGGGTCTGCCGGGCCTCGAATCGGTCCGGAGCATCGAGCTCGAAGAGAGCCCAGCGGCCTGCTTAATGCTCGTCTTCGATGCGCTCGCCTGCCCCGAGGCCGAGACTCTCTGCGGCTCCGCCAGCGCTGCATGCGTCGCCGAGAAGGTGGCTCACGGGCTGTCGGCCCAGGGCACTCAATCGGCCTTCAGCGATGCGATCGAGAAGCTAAACCTCCAAGCCTTCTGGTTCGGGGAGGAGTGTGTGTCGCGCTCGGAGGACGGCCTCTCCTCGGAGGAGAGGATGCGCCTCTACCTGGCCGCCTGCAAGGCAGACGCATTGCTCGACTCGCTGCGAGAGCGCATGGAGCCCTGTTCTCGCTCGGACTGCGCGGCGCAGAAGAGGAACAAGGCTGCCGTCGTCGAATTCCTCAAGCTGCTCATAACGGCCTCGAAGCGGCACTTCGATCTCGTCCGGGACCTCCTCGAGAGGATCGAGGGGCAGGAAAGGACGGGATACTTCGCTTGCGGCGCGGCCGTCCTCGGGGAGGTCTCGCGGATCATCGCGACGATCTGCGACGACGAAGTCGTCGAAAGCGACGGAACTCGCAAACTCGCCATACAGCTCAAGCGCGTCATCGACGAGAACTTTATGCGCGATCTGAGCCTCTCTTACTTGGCCGGGCTCTTCCGCTATTCGACCGTCTACGTGAGCCGCGCTTTCAAGAGGGAATACGGCTACGGCATCACCAAGTACATAAACGACGTGCGCATGCGGAAGGCCGCCGATCTTCTCACGTATACTGACAAGAAGGTCGCGCAGGTCTCGGAGGACGTCGGCTTCTCGGACCATATCTACTTCGCCAAGCAGTTCAAGAAATGGTCGGGGACGACTCCAGGAGCATTTCGCGCGGGAGGGAAGAAGTAGCGGTCGTTTTATACAGCTCTTTAGTCCGTAAAATACATTGTGCGTCCTGGGGATGCCTTTACAATGACCCTGCGCTTAAGGCGCGCTCTCACTTTATAGGAGGAGGAGATATGAGTCATATGTCAAGGATCGTCATGGCGGCCGCGGGCCTCATGTGCGCATTAGTCGTCGCGGCCGGCGCCGAGACGACTGAGCTTTCATATTACACCTGGTACCAGTCCTCGGATGGCAGCTATCCGGCGAACATGATCGCCGCTTTCGAGACGAAGTATCCCGATATAAAAGTCAATCTTCAGGTCGGATCGCAGAACGTCGACGAGTACCTCGAGATGCAGCAGGTCAAGCTGCTTTCCGGGAAGGACATCGACGTTACCTCGATCCGCAGCGAGTCCTACGGTTCCTACGTCAAGGCCGGCTACCTCTTGGACCTCTCGGGCGAGGGCTTCCTGCGCAACTACAACAAGAGCTACGTCTCTCTGGTCACTAGGGGCGGCAAGGTCTACGGTGTCCCTTACGCCATGGACGTGTACGGCTGCATCTACAATAAGACGATGTTCAAGGATCACGGCTGGAAGGTGCCCACGAACTACAAGGAGTTCTCAGCCCTCTGCGACGCCATCAAGAAGGCCGGAATCACGCCGACCGTGCAGGGCTACAAGGATACCTGGCCCATCGCCCAGGATCTTCAGCTCTTCATGAACAGGGCGGTCGTCCAGGACCCCGACATCTACAACAAGATCGACTCGGGCAAGGCCAAGTATACGGACAAGGTCTTCGTCGACGCCATGACGAACCTCAACGCCTTCTTCAAGTCCTCGGCGGTCTCCGATACCAACATGGCGCTCACCTACGACCAGGCTTCGGCGTACTTCGCCAGCGGCAAGGCCGCCATGCTCATGCACGGCGAGTGGGTGCTCGACAGCATCAAGAACGCGCAGCCCGACTTCGAAATTGGTGTCTGTCCAGCGCCCCTCAATAATCCAGGGGAGAATCAGCGCGGTGTCGTCGCTATCACCAGCGTCCAGTCCATCGCCAAGTCGACCAAGCACGCCAAGGAGGCGAAGCTCTTCCTCGACTTTATGTCTTCCCCCGAAGGCGCGACGCTGATGGACAGGGCTCTGGGCAACTTCAGCGCGGTCAGCGGAATCGATAGCGCGAAGCTTGGTCTGTGGAAGGACGTCCTTTCCCTGCCTTCCGTCGACTTCGCCTACGATTACATGTACACGGGCGCCTCTTCGGAGATGTTCAAGTCAGCACAGGTCATGTTCACCGGCAAGATGACTCCCCTCGAGGTCTGCCAGGCTATGCAGGCGGCCCAGGACAAGAAGAGCAAATAAAGACTAGAGGACTCGCTTCTTCGTGATCGAGGGCGCGGGCGGGTCTCTCCGTCCGCGCCTGTGATCGTATTGAAAGGAATGTTGCTCCGATGCATAGCAAGAAAAGGGCGAGGCAGGCCTATCTGTTCATGCTGCCCGCGCTCGTATTCGTCGTCGCCATATACTTGATTCCCTTCGTCTGCACCGTCGCTTTCAGCATGACGAACTGGACGGGCCTCGGTTTCGATATGGAGTGGCGGGGACTCCAGAACTACGTCAACGCCTTTCTCGACAAAAACTTTCTAACGGTTCTCGGGAACACTTTCGTCTACTTCATAGAGCTCGTCATTCTCCAGTTCGTCGTTTCGATCACTCTGGCGGCTATCGTCAATGGTGAATACAAGGGATCTGGCTTCTTTCGCTCGGTCTTCTTCCTCCCGACCGTCGTGTGCACGATCGCGGTGGGCTTCATCTGGAACATCATGTACGATCCGATAAGCGGGCCGATAAAGATATTCTTCGACGCGATCGGCCTCCATTCACTTTCCTCTGTCATGTGGCTCTCCAACTCTGCGACCGCCATCCACTCGGTGTCGCTCGTCAGCATTTGGCAGTGGACCGGTTGGAGCATGGTCATCTATCTGGCCGGTATGCAGGCGATCAGCCCGGACCTCTACGAGGCGGCCGATATCGACGGCGTAGGGCCCTTTAGGAAGTTTTTCAAGATTACGCTCCCTTTGCTCGCGCCCTCCATCACGATTAACCTCGTCAACTCGACCATAGGCGCGCTCAAGATGTTCGACCTTCCCTTCGCGATCACCAAGGGCGGGCCTGGCTACGCGACCGAGACATTGAGCATGCTCATGTACAACTATTCCTTCAGCCTCAACAAGATGGGCTATGGGGCGGCGATCGCGATGATCCTGTTCGCGATAATCCTGGTCATCTCGGGCGCGCAGATGAAGGCCCTGCGAAAGAACGAGGACAACATCCTATGAGGAATTTTCTGCGTCAGGCCCCACGTTATTTCCTGCTCATCCTCGGAGCCTTCCTGACCCTCTATCCTTTCTCGCTCGTCCTTTTGACCTCCCTAAAGACCACGAGGGACTACATGAAGAGCTCGATCGCCCTGCCTTCGGTCCCGCAGTTTTCCAACTATGTCGCTGTGTATAAAAAGTCGGCGATACTCCCGGGCTTCGTGAACAGCCTCTCCATCACCGTCGTCGTCCTCGTCCTCGAGATTCTCATAGGCGCCCTCGCGGCCTACGCCCTGACCAAGATGGACTTCAGGAAGGCGGGCAAGTACCAGCTCCTCTTCCTCGCCCCGATGATCCTGCCCATCCAGCTCATAGCCATCCCGATATACCTTATCTTCGTGAACGTCGGGCTCACGGACACGAAATTCGGCATCATCGTCGTCTACATCGCCACGGGCCTGCCCCTGGTGATCTTCATGCTCACGAGCTTCATGAAGACGATACCGATACAGATTTCCGAGTCGGCGATGGTCGAGGGCGCGTCGGACTTGCAGATCTTCAACAAGATCATGCTCCCTCTGCTCAAGCCGAATATAGCGGCGATCTCGGTGATAAGCGGACTCGGGGTCTGGAACGATTTCTTCATGCCCCTGCTGCTCCTCATAAGCGCGAAGCAGAAGACCCTGCCGCTCAAGATCTACGACTACATGGGGCAGTACAACAACAATTGGCCATTCGTGAGTACCTGCATTATCTATGTGCTCATGCCGATCCTCATTTTCTATATCTGCATGCAGAAGTACATCATCAAGGGTGTTGTCGCGGGAGCGGTAAAGGGGTAGCGCGCGACCTTCCCCGCCCTCGCTCGGTATGCGGAACCGACTACTCGAGGCGACCTTTCGGCCGCCGAGGGGACGCTCCTCGCGGCGGGAGGATTCCTTCTCGAGGGCGGTCAGGTCCCGGTCCCTGGTTCTGGAGCTTCCTATAACGGCATCACTTCGCAGACTGTCAGCGTCGTGGCGTCCGCCTTGAACTTGACATTGAGGCCCCCGAACTCGAAGCCATAGATCCGCTCGGGATCGTTCTGGTAGCTCGGCCGCGGGTCGCTCGCGAGCACACCGATGAGGGCCTCGCGCAATGTCCCGGGAACCAGCTCGAGTAACCTCGCCGGGAACTCCACCTCGAGCCTCGCCTCGGGACGGGACGAGGCGAAGCCTCCGGTCGCCTCCGGGTGGCTGTCAGTGTAAGGAAGATAGGGCTTGATGTCGTAGATGGGAGTGCCGTCCACGAGGTCAGCTCCCGAGACAAAGAGCAGGGGGCCATCCTCGGAACGCTGCCGCACACCGCACAGCCTCACGGAGGAGAGCCCGAGGGCGTTAGGCCGGAAAGGCGAGCGAGTGGCGAACACGCCCATCCGCTCGCTCCCTCCCAGGCGAGGTGGTCGCACCGTGGGGGACCAGCTCTCACGCGCGGTCTCCGAGAACTTCCATATAAGCCAGATATGGGAAAAGCCCTCTATGCCGCGCAACGCGTCGGGGTTGCGATACTCGGGCTCGAACACGATTTTCCCTTTAAGCGCGTCCACCAGACCGCTCTGCCGGGGGACGCCGAACTTGGAGGCGAAGTCGGTATGGATGTGGGCGATAGCGCGGATAGTATCTTCCATTCTTATGAGTATACAGCGCTTCGCTTCCGGGGTCCGGAAGCGATAGCCAAGCCCCCCGTTCCCGGCATCGACGGGCAGAATGTTGTCAGAGGCTAACGCCCTGCTGTACGCCTAACCTGCTCGAGCGTATAGCCCAGCGCAGCTTCGCAGAGCTCGAACGCGGGTTTTCGTATTGCTCTTGGCGGCTTGGACGGATCGGCTCGTCCGAGATGGATGAATATACGCCTTTCTCCAAGCCGGCCTTGAGCGTGGCTTCCACGCGGCGGTCCTCTCCCGAATGGAAGGCGAGGATCGCCGCCCTGCCGCCCGGATTGAGGCAGGAGGGGAGGCAGGCGATCAGAGCTTCCAGGGCGGCGAACTCGTGGTTCACCTCGATGCGAATGGCCTGGAACGAGCGACGGAGAGTCCTCTGCATCGCAAAGTCCTTGAATGCCAAACTCGGGAAGGCGGAGCATATCGCCTCCGCGAGACTGCGAGTCGTATCGAGCTTGCCGCGGCGAAGGCATATGGCCCGGGCTATGTCCGCCGCGCCTTCCTGGTCGGCGTTCGCTCGTAATGCTTCGCATAACGCGGATTCGGAAATGGAGGCGAGATACTCTCGGGCCGAGAGCCCTTTCTCGGCATCCATGCGCATATCGAGAGGGCCATTGCGCTTGAAGCTGAAGCCGCGCTCGGGGTCGTCTATTTGCATAGAGGAGACGCCCAGGTCCGCGAGGAAGAGGTCGACGCCGGTTATGTCGGCGTCGGCGAGGACCTCGGGCAGGCGTTCGAAATTGGCGTGGACGGGGACGAATGCCCCTTCCGGGACGCCGGCATCGGCGAGCCGCTTCGCTGTCTTCGACAGCTCTATCGCGTCGAGGTCGAATCCGTACATGCGCCCTCCCGGGAGGATGGCCTCCAGGATGCGCCGCGCGTGGCCGCCGTAGCCTACTGTGCCATCGACCGCTATCTCTCCGCTTTTTGGCGCGAGAGAGGCGAGGATCTCTTCGACGAGAATCGAGCGATGCGTTCCAGCGGGCGTGTCGCCCCGGGCGAGCACGCGCTCGATGTCCTCCGGATAGTCCTCGGGATGCCTTTCCTTGTATTTTTCCGCGAATGTCCGAGGGTGGTTGCCTCGGTAGCGCTTGCGGCGTACGTGTCGCCCATCGTCATCGCTCATGGTTCCTCGTATTCGTAGTCATATCGTACTCGAATCGCTTGAGGCGCGTACAGAACCTCAGCGTGTCGTTTGGAAGCCGAGGCAGCTGCCGACCGCCCGTTCGCGGCCTCTCTTTCCTCCGTCGATCGGGATGTTCGCTAGTCGAATCATGCCGCTTGCGTCTCGTATCGCCATAGTCGATGAGCCTCCGCCGTCCAGCGTCATGCCCGACGAGGCGCCGAGCCAGGCGAGCCACAGTCCCGTCTCGTAGTTTGTCAGGCCCGCGCTGTCCCGCCGTCGACCATCAGCGACGAGGATGAAAAGGACGCGAGCATCGGGGGACAGGCCCACGGCTGTTCGCGGCTCGCGGCTCGAGCTGCCCTCGGGCTTTCCGTCGGATAGCACGATAGTAAAGCCTCCGACAGCCGCGACAATCTCCTGTTGTCCCCCGTGCGCGAGCCCGGAATCGGAGGACTGGAGGGTCACTTCCCCGCGTAGGCCTCCATCATCGTCCCGCCTAATGAAAAGGACGGCCATCGGAGGAACGGGAGGCGACATCACGACCCCATTGGCCATAGTCAGGCCGACAACCTTGCGCCTCTCGCCCTCTATCGCGGACGATGGCTCGAAGGGAGCCGCGTTGACCGCCGCCTCGCAATCGAACTGACGCGCGAAGCTCGTCACGTACTGGCTATGCGTCATGCCTCCTTCGCAAGGCGTGACCACAGGTTCGAGGCCTTTAGCCCTAAGGTCGATTCGGAGGGCGCAGGCTTCGACGCGAGGGTTCGTGGAGGCGAACGATGCGTACTCTATCCCTGATCCCAAAGCCGCCCAGGCGGGCGCCTGATCCGGTACAGATGCGAGACTGTTCGGAGGGAGTGCGAGTGTAGCGCAGGAAGAAAACGCGAGGACCGCGAGCGCGAGGAGGGGAAAGGCTTTCATACGCCCATAATGCGCCGCGGTAGATCGCTCGGCAAGCATGACTCGACTGCGATTCGGGGTCGGATTATAATGCGCGCGAACCGAGGGAATATGTACGCGAATCGACGCTTAATCCTCGCCTTGATAACTTTCGCGATAGCGATTCGACCAATCGTAGCGGCCCAGGGCCTTCCGTCGCAAGCCGCGCTCGTTATCGGGTCGCCCGACCTCGCGCTCACCGGCAGCTACGAGCTCTCGACTAGGGTCGAAGTCCTTGACAAGATCCTCGGCGAGCCGATCCAGCTTATGCGGCTGTGGAAAGCTTATCGCTTTTCTCCGCACTACGAGGCTCGGCCTATCGGACCCGCGGCCTTCCATGTGGATGATCCCACAGGGATCGCGGGCGAGGTCTTTCCCGCCGGCCTTTCAGCCGGTCGCCGCGTTTTTGTGGCCAATGGAGCGATCGCGCACCGCTTGGTGCCGCATTTCAAGGGCAGCGCCGTACTGTTCGTCACGGCGACGCCCGAAGGTTCGACGGTCGGGGTGCGAGTCGACGTATACCTTCGCATGGAAAATCGTTTCGTCGGTTTCCTCATGAAGCCATTCGTTCCATACTTGCGAACCTTGGTCCTGCGCCGACTCGGCTCCAACATGGCGGATATCGGTACGATTCTGGGGGATCTCTCCGAACGGCCCAAGGAAGCGGCCGCCCGCCTCAGCCCCGACGATTCGGCGGCCCTTCTGGAGCTCCTCGCGGCTAGATGAGTCTTAGACACGGAGAAAAGAGGAGAGCACGGAGGAATAAGAAAATAAGGGTGAGGGGAATAGGTTTTTTTGTGCACTAACATGTTCTATCTCGTTCACTCTCACTTCCTTGACTATGCACCCGCCTCTGCAATATAGTTAAGACACTTAACAGTAACTATGCCTAACTATAAAGGGTGTTTATGAGTTCGAAGAACCAGGATCTAAAGGCCACGGTCGACCTCGTGCTGGAGACGTTGCCGCCCGTTTGGGACCGCATTCGATTCAACCTCAGGTCCGCGGGCACGGGCAAACTGGGCGTTACGCTCGAGCAATTCCATACGCTTAGACATATACGCAAGGGCTATCAGTCGGTGCGGAGCCTCGCGGAGAAGCGCCAAGTGAGCGCGCCGGCAGTCAGCCAGGCCGTCGAGACGCTCGTCAAGAAAGGCCTTGTGACGCGCCGACAGGAAGGCGAGGACAGGCGCTGCGTCCTCCTCGAGCTGACTCCCTACGCGAGTGAAGTCCTCGATGCAAACTACGAGGAGAATCGCGCCTGGATGACTGAGAAGATGGGCGGTCTTACTGTCGCCGAGCTTGGCGAGCTTCGCACGGCGATGGAGATCCTCAAGCGAGCCTTCGCCACAGAGGAAAGCGCGAGGAAAGGCTGATTCCCGTGAAAGAACTATCTAAGCTCCTCCATTTCGCGAAGCCTTACAAGAAGCTCGCGCTCTTCTCTCTCGTCATGCTCGTGGCGATGGTGGTCTTCGACCTATCGATCCCGCGCCTCGTCGAGCGCGTGATCGACCAGGGCGTCAAGAAGAAGGACATGGCCGTAGTCCTCCAAACCTCAGCCATCATGATCGGCGTCTCGCTCCTCTCCATGGTCGTGGCGGTTCTCAACAGTAACTCATCGATACGTGTAGGCGAGGGCGTCGCGCGGGACCTCCGAGAGGCAATCTTCGTGAAGGTCCAGGAATTTTCGTACGGCAACTTGGACCGATTTTCGACGGGCAAGCTCATGGTTCGGCTCACGAGCGACGCGAGCGCCGTCCAGCGGCTCGCCCAAGTCACCCTGAGGATCGGCACCAGGGCCCCTCTTACGATGGTCGGGAGCATCATACTCATGTTCGTCACGAGCCCTGCCCTCGCGCTGTCCATGCTTCCCATCCTCCTCGTGGCAGGGGCCTTGATCGTTTTCTTCAGCCTCAAGATGGAGCCCCTCTTTCGGAACGTTCAGCAGAAGCTCGATCGGCTCAATACGGTACTGCAGGAGAACATCGCGGGCGCCCGCCTCGTGAAGGCCTTCGTCAGGGCTGATCACGAAGGGGCGAGATTCGAGGAGGCTAACGAGGAACTGACGAGCGGGACCGTGAAGGTGATGGAGTTCATGTCCTCGATGACTCCGGCCCTTACCGTTTTCATCAATATCGGGATGGTCCTCGTCGTCTGGCTCGGCGGAGCCCATGCCATCAGAGGGAAGCTTTCGATAGGGCAGATCGTGGCCTTTACGAACTATCTGCTCGCGACGATGATGCCTCTAATCCAGATGACTCAGCTCTCGAATACCTGGGCCAACGGTCTGGCCTCGGCGAAACGGGTGAACGAGGTCCTCGATATGCCGCCCGACGTGAAGGAAGCCTCTGATCCTGCGGCGCTGCCTCTGGATGGCTCGGGCGCAGTGAGCTTCTGCGATGTCGACTTCCATTACAACGGCGACTCGGACCTCTCCGTGCTCGAAGCTCTGAGCTTCGGGGCCGAGAAGGGGCAGACCATTGCGATACTGGGCGCGACGGGCTCGGGGAAGTCGACGCTTATAAACCTGATTCCCCGATTCTACGACCCAAGCGGGGGCGTGGTGAGCGTGGGCGGAATCGACGCGAGGAAGCTCGCCCAGGATTCGCTCCTCGAGCATATTGCCATCGTGCCGCAGGAGAGCATCCTCTTCTCGGGCTCGGTGCGCGACAACATACGCTACGGAAAGCCCGACGCCAGCGACGAAGAGGTGATTGCCGCGGCCAAGGCAGCGCAGGCCCACGACTTTATCCTCTGCCTCGCGGACGGCTACGACACCCGCATCGAGGAGCGGGGCGTGAATCTCTCGGGAGGGCAGAAACAGCGGATCGCCATTGCGCGCGCGATCGTAACCAAGCCTGCGATCCTCATCCTGGACGATAGCACGAGCGCTGTGGACGTCGAAACCGAAACGAAGATACAGGCGGCCCTCGCCGAACTCATGAAGGGCTGTACTTGTTTCATCGTCGCGCAACGCATCAGCACGGTGCTCAACGCGGACAAGATCCTCGTCCTCGACGGGGGCCGCATCGTGGCGGAGGGCAGGCACTCCGACCTCCTGCTGACGAGCCCGGTCTATAAGGAGATTTACGATTCGCAGCTCGGGGGAGGCATCCATGAGTAGGCAGGAAGAGCCCTTCACCCCGACGACAGACCTGCGACAGAGCATGCAGCGCCGCGGGGGGAGGCCGGGGAAGATCGAGAAGGCCCGCGACCCTCGGCGCGCGATGACTAGGCTCGTACTCTATCTCAGCCCTTACAAGGCCATGCTTGCCCTCGTTATCGGCTGCATCGTCCTGTCGTCCCTCGCGGGGCTCGCGGGACCCTACCTCATGGGCGTGGCGATCGACACCTTCATCGGGGGCAGGGACCTGCGGGGCCTCGCGCGGACGGCCCTTCTCATGCTCGTCGCCTATGTGCTCTGCAACCTTTTTATGGTGGCGGCGAACTGGATCATGGCGCGCATCTCCCAGCTCGCACTCAAGGCGCTTCGCAAGAACCTCTTCGAGCACTTGCAGACCCTCTCCATGGGCTTCTTCGACACGCACTCGGCCGGGGGACTCATGAGCCGGCTCACCAACGATATCGACGCCATCAACCAGGCAGTCTCTCAGAACGTCACCACCCTCGTCGCGAGCACCCTCACCATGGTCGGCATACTCATCGCCATGTTTGCGCTCAATCATTGGCTCGCCCTCGCGAGCCTCATCGTCGTGCCGATCATGTTCGGCTTCACACGCTTCATCGCCGCATACACGCGCAAAGGGTTCCGGGATCTCCAGCAAGGCCTCGGGGAGCTCAACGGCGTGGCCGAGGAGGCCATCAGCGGTCAGAGGGTTATCAAGGCTTTCAGGCGCAATGACTCGGTCATAGCGGAGTTCCGCGCCAAGAATGAGGCCGTGTACAAGGCAGGAGTCTATGCCAACTCCTACTCGATGCTGCTCATGCCGCTCACGCAGATTCTCGGGAGCTTTTTCGTCGTCGTGATTGCGAGCCTAGGAGGCGCGATCGCGCTCGCCGGGCTCGTCAGCGTGGGCACAATCGCATCCTTCATAAACTACGGCCAGAATTTCACCCAGCCCCTGCGGCAGTTGGCCAACCTCTACAACTCGATCCAAGCCGCCCTTGCGGGCGCCGAGCGCGTCTTCGAAATCATCGACACGCCGCCCGAGGTCCAGGACGCTTCTTCTGCGCTCGCGATGAGCTCGGTACGAGGAGATGTCAGCTTAAGCGGCGTCCGCTTCTCCTATGTGCCGGGGAAGCCTATCATCAAGGATTTCAGCCTCGAGGTACACGCGGGGCAGACGATAGCTCTCGTGGGCCCGACCGGCGCGGGCAAGACGACGATCATCAACCTCCTCCCCCGGTTCTACGAAATAGAGGGGGGGCGGATCGCCATCGACGGCATCGACATACGGGACATGCGCAAGGCGGATCTCCGTAGCCGTCTCGGCCTCGTTCTTCAGGACACTTTTCTCTTCGCCGATACGGTCATGGAAAATATCCGCTACGGCCGCCTGGGCGCGAGCGACGAGGAGTGCATGGAGGCGGCCAGGATGGCCGACGCGGACCATTTTATACGCCAGCTCCCCAGCTCGTACTCGACGAGCCTCTCGGAGCGGGCGGGCAACTTGAGCCAAGGCCAGCGTCAGCTGCTGGCTATAAGCAGGGCCATTCTTTCCGACCCGGCCATTCTCATCCTGGACGAGGCGACTAGCAGCGTCGACACCCGCACCGAGGCGCGGATTCAGAAGGCCCTCCTTCGCCTTATGGAGGGAAGGACGAGCTTCGTCATCGCGCATCGTCTGTCGACGATCAGGGACGCGGACAAGGTCGTCGTCATAAACAATGGCGAAATCGTCGAGCAAGGCAGCCACGACGAGCTCATCGCAATGCGCGGCTTCTATCACCATCTTTACCAGAGCCAGTTCAAGGGAAACGAGATTTAGGACGGCGATAAACGAGCTATCACCCCTCCTATCGTGTCTTCCTCTTGGACATGACGTCGAAGGCGACGGCGACGAGAAGGACGAGCCCCTTCACGACCTGCTGAATGTCGCTGCCGACGCCCATGATGGACATGCCGTTGTTGAGTACGCCCATCACCATAGCGCCGATGATGGAGCCGACGATGGTTCCGATCCCTCCGTAGGCCGAAGCGCCGCCGATGAAACATGCACCAATGGCGTCGAGTTCGAAGCCGTTGCCAGCCTGAGGAGAGGCCGCGTTGAGCCGCGAAGTGAAGGCCACGCCCGCGACGGCCGCGAGGAGTCCCATGTTCACATAGGCGAAGAAGAGTATCCTGTTCGTATTGATGCCCGAAAGCTGGGCCGCCTTCTCGTTACCGCCCATCGCGTAAAAATACCTGCCCGGCACGGTCCTCGTGGTGAAGAAACTATAGGCGATCACGAGCACGCAGATGATGAGGAAGATTATGGGCAGGCCTTTATAAGCCGCGAGCCAGCAGGCGACGAGCATGATGACCGCGCTCATGACGATAAGCTTGGCGACGAAGAGGCCCGGGGCGGTCTTCTCGAAGCCGCTCTTCTTCCGGGCGACCCGCCTGCGGAGGTTCGCTATGATGTACAGCAGCACCACGACGAGGCCTGCGGCCACGGCCGTGATGTTGAAGTCCAAGCCCGGCACGGCCAGGAAGTCCGGGACGAAACCAGAGCTGATCGCCTGGAAGGACTCCGGGAAGGGGCCGATGGTAAGGCCCTTGAGCATGAAGATCGTGAGCCCCCTGAAGACGAGCATGCCGGAGAGCGTCACGATGAAGGCGGGAATCCGCACATAGGCGATCCAGTAGCCCTGCCATATGCCGATCAGGAGTCCGATGAGGAGCGCGAAGACGATCCCGAGGCCGACATCCATCTTCGCCGTAACGATGAAGGCGCCGGCGACCGCTCCGATGAAGGCGACCACCGAGCCGACCGAGAGGTCGATATTGCCTCCCGTGAGGATGCAGAGTGTCATGCCGATGGCTAGGATGAACACATAGGCGTTCTGAAGAATGAGGTTCGTCACGTTCATCGGGACGAGAAGTATGCCACCCGTAGTGATTTGGAAGAAAATCATGATGACGACGAGCGCGATGAGCATCGCGTACTGCCTGAGGTTATTCTTGAAGAATAGTTTAATGCTGTCCATCGCTTCTCTCCCCGCTCGTCTGCAAAATGCGCTGCATGATGAGTTCCTGAGTCGCCTCGCCGCGAGAAAACTCGCCGACGATCCTGCCTTCGTTCATGACGTAGATGCGGTCGGACATCCCGAGGATTTCCTCGAGCTCCGACGAAATGAAGATCACCGATTTCCCCTCGGCGGCGAGCTGGTTGATGATCATATAGATCTCGAACTTGGCCCCGACGTCAATGCCGCGCGTCGGCTCGTCGAGGATGAGCACGTCGGGCTCGGTGAAGATCCATTTGCTCAGGACGACCTTCTGCTGGTTCCCGCCCGAGAGGTTGCCCGTCTTCTGGAATATGCTCGGCGACCGTATCTTGAGACGCTCCCGGTAGGACTCGGCGACCGCCGCTTCCTTGTCGCGGTCGATCACCCAGTTTGGCGAGAGCTTCTTCAAGCCCGCAATCGTGATGTTCTCCCGGATATCCCCGATCAGGTTGAGTCCGGCGCTCTTGCGGTCCTCGGTCGCATAGGAGATGCCTTGGTCGACCGCCTGACGGACCGTAGAAAGCTCGATCTTCTTGCCGTCCTTGTATGCGCTCCCGCTTATGCGCGTCCCGTATGAGCGGCCGAAAACGCTCATGGCGAGCTCCGTGCGGCCCGCGCCCATGAGCCCAGCCATGCCGACCACCTCGCCCTCGCGGACCTTGAGATTGACTCCCTTGATCATCTGGCGCTCGGGATCTATCGGGCTGTAGACGTTCCAATCCTGTAACTCGAAAGCCACCTTGCCTATCCTCGGCTCGCGCTTCGGGAAGCGGTCGACGAGCTCGCGCCCGACCATCCCTTTGACGATCCTGCCCTCGCCGATGTCGTCCTTGCCCTTGACGAGGGTCTCGATGGTCTTGCCGTCCCTGAGGATCGTGATGGAGTCGGCGACTTCGGTGATCTCGCCCAGCTTATGGGAGATGAGGATCGAGGTGATGCCCTTCACCTTGAGATCGAGGAGGAGCTTCAAGAGGTGCTCGGAGTCGTCCTCGTTGAGCGAGGCGGTCGGCTCATCGAGAATGAGGAGCTTGACGTTCTTCGACAGAGCTTTTGCGATCTCGACGAGCTGCTGCTTCCCGACGCTGATATCCTTGACCGGTGTATGAGGGTTTTCCTCGAGGCCCACGAGGGCGAGGAGCGTGCCCGCTTCTTGGTAGGTCCTATCCCAATCGATTATGCTGCTTTTCGCTCGCTCATTCCGGAGAAAGATGTTCTCCCCGATGGACAGATAAGGGATGAGGGCGAGCTCTTGATGGATTATGACGATCCCCATCCTCTCGCTGTCGCCGATCTCCTTGAAGGTGCACTCGCGTCCCTCGAATACAATCTGGCCCGTATAAGTCCCATGCGGGTAGGTCCCGGAAAGGACGTTCATGAGCGTCGATTTTCCCGCGCCGTTCTCCCCGACGAGGGCGTGGATCTCCCCGCGCTCGATCGACAGGTTGACGTTGTCGAGCGCTTTTACGCCGGGGAAAATCTTAGTGATGCTCTTCATCTCGAGGATGCTGCTGCCCAAGATCGTCCTCTCCTCTTTAGCTCATAAAACTGGCCCGCAGACGCGAATCGCATCGCGGGCCAGATAGGTAGTAGAAACGAAGCGTCCCGATCCCTACTGGAGGTCGGCTTCTTTATAATAACCGGAGTCGATGAGGATGGCCTTATAGTTGCTCTTGTCCGCAAACACGGGGTCGCAGAGGAAAGACGGCACGACCTTTACACCGTTGTTGTAGGTCGTGGTGTCGTTGGTCTCGGCGGTCTTGTTGGCCATGAGGGCATCGACCATGTCGACGACCTTCGCGGCGAGGGTGCGGGTGTCCTTGAACACGGACATGGACTGCTGGCCGGCGATCATCGCCTTCACGTTAGGCTTGTCACAATCCTGACCGGTCAGAACAGGATAGGGCTTCTTGGCCGTGCCGTAGCCTCCGTTCTTGAGCGAGGCGACGATACCGATCGCCAAGCTGTCGTTCGGGGAGAGGATGGCGTCGAGCTTCTTGCCCTTCGCATAATTGGCGGTGATGAGATTGTCCATCCTCGCCTGGGCCTTGCCGGAATCCCAGCCTTGAATGGCGATGGTCGTGAAGTCCTTCTGGCCGCTCGGGACGACGAGCTTGCCGGAGTCGAGGTAGGGCTGGAGGATGCTCATGGCGCCCTTGTTGAAGAACGTGGCGTTGTTGTCGTCGGGCGAGCCGCCGAAGAGCTCGATGTTGAAGGGGCCCTTGCCGGCCTTGAGCCCGAGCTTCTCCTCGATGAACTGGCCCTGGATGACGCCGACCTTAAAGTTGTCGAAGGTCGCGTAGTAGTCGACATTCGGCGTGTTCATGATGAGCCGGTCGTAGGCTATGACCTGTACCTTGCGGGTTTTGGCGCTCTTGAGGACTTCGGTGAGCGACGATCCGTCGATCGACGCGATGACGAGGACCTTACAGCCCTTGGTGATCATGTTCTCTAGTTGCTGGACCTGGGCGTTAACGTCGTTGTTTGCGTATTGGAGCTCGACCTTGTAGCCTTTCGCCTCCAGCATCGTCTTCATGTTGGCGCCGTCTTGGTTCCAGCGCTGCAAGGACTGAGTCGGCATGGCTACGCCGATCAGCTTGCTGTTGGTATTGCTCTGCGAACACCCCGAAAATGAGAAGACGAGCGCAATGCCAAGGAGCGCGATGACTAGTGCCTTTTTCATCCATATCCCCCTTTGTGCTTGCCGGGAGCTGCGGCCCCGGCTAATAATTAATTACGATACGCCCCCTTTCTGTTTCATCATATGGTAGTAATTGACAATACATATCTCAAATTGATATTACATCAGCATGCTTTTTGTGATAAATTGGAGATTTTTGTCACATGCCTCGCCTCATAGCAAATGGTAGAGCTTTATCTTGTTGATTATCGTCCTGCGGCTGATGCCCAGTTCCTCGGCCGCCTTGGTCCTGTTCCCTCCCCACTTGTCGAGGGCGCGCTCGATGGCGTTCCGCTCGACAGAGTCGAGCGAGATGAGACCACCTTCGGTCCCTAGGGACGACGCAATAGGAATGGCCGCGACGGTCCCGACATCGCGGGGGAAGGGACGAGTATCGCCGAGGCTGAAGTCCGAGGCGCGCAGCTCGTCGCCTTCGGCGTAGATGAGGGCGCGCTCAATGACATTCTCGAGCTCGCGCACGTTGCCGGGGAAGGAATAAGACATGAGGGCGTCGATCGCTCCCTCGCCGAAGCGGGCCAGAGGCCGGGACATGCGTATGCGCAGCTTCTCGAGGAGGAATCCCGCGAGGAGGGGGATGTCTTCTTTCCGCTCGCGCAGCGGCGGGACGGAGATGCGCACCACATTGAGCCGGTAGTAGAGGTCCTCCCTGAAGCGGCCTTCGCGGACGAGCGCCTCGATGTCCTGGTTCGTCGCGGAGAGTATGCGCGCTGACACGGGAATGTCGCGGGTCCCGCCTAACCTGCGGATTTTACGCTCCTGGAGGACGCGGAGGAGCTTCACCTGAAGCGGGAGTGGCATCTCGCCGATCTCGTCGAGGAAGAGCGAGCCCGACCCCGCGAGCTCGAAGAGGCCGACCTTGCGGGCGTCCGCCCCGGTGAAAGCTCCCTTCTCGTGGCCGAAGAGCTCGCTCTCCATGAGGTTCTCGTGGACCGCCCCGATGTTAACCGCGACGAAGCTCTCTCTTGCTCTTTCCGATTGGCCGTGGATCTCCCGCGCGACGACTTCTTTGCCCGATCCGGACTCGCCGGTTATGAGGACCGTCGTGTCGGAGTGCGCGATCTTCTCGATCTTCCGCTTGAGCTCGCGAGCGGCCTGGCCCTCGCCGATGAGGTGCGTACCGGGGACCGCCGTCCTGGCACCCGCCTCGATCTCGTCCTCGCGCCTGCGGTTGGCAACCACCGCGCGCAGCTTGTGAATGAGCTCGTCGGGATCGAAGGGTTTGATGAGGTAGTCGACCGCGCCCGTCTTTAGGGCCTTCACTGCGTCCCCTATTTCCCCTAAGGCCGAGATCATGATGACGGGGCAGCGCAATCCCTCGTCGCGTAGGCGCTCGAGGAGCTCCTGCCCGCTCATTCCCGGCATCTTGAGGTCGGTGACGACCGCGTCGAAGGCCTCGGCCTTTAGGAGTTCGAGGGCCGCGCGACCTTCCGATGCCGAGCTCGACTCGATGCCCTCGAGTTCGAGAAGCCGCTGTATAGACTCTCGGATGTTCCGTTCGTCGTCCACTACGAGGATTTTCATTTCTTTGCCTCCGCGGATGGAATGAGGAGCCTTGCCCTGCAGCCTCCTCCCGGCCTGTTGGTGAGCCCTATGCTCCCGCCGGCCGCCTGGGCGAAGCGCTGGCAGACCGACAGACCTATGCCAGTGCCCCTGCTCTTCGTCGTGAAGAAGGGATCGAAAAGCCTCGCCTGAGCCTCCTGCGAAAGGCCTGCACCTCGGTCGAGCACGTCGATCCTCACCTTGCCCTCGAGCGTCCCGACCTCGATCGAAACGCCCTCCTCGGGTCCGCCAGCCTCGAGGGCGTTGCGAAGGAGGTTCTCGAGGACAGAACGCAGTCGCTCGGGGTCCATCGACACGCTCGGCGCCTCCTCCGGGACCTTGAGGATATTGCGGCCGCAGAGCCTCATGCCTACCTCGAGCGCCACGTCCGCCGCCTCGATCACTCGGGGATTCCCCGCGGGGTCGCGGAGGTAGTCGCCCACCCTATTGCTCAGGGCCGAGAGCCGCTCGACTTCGCCGTCGATGATGCGAATTTCGCGCATCGCCTCCGGAGGGCAGGTCTTCTCGAGTATCCGCGTCTGCAGTCTGATAGACAGGAGGGGGTTCTTGATCTCGTGGGCGAGGGTGCTCGCCGCCGTACCGAGCACGACGAGATTCTCCTGCTCTTCGATGCGGCGCCGGTACTCATCGTTACGGAGGATGAGGCCTCGTATGAAAAGCACGAGGGCTGCGAGCATGACTTCGATGAGCGGAAAGAGGATCGCCTCGAAGCGGAGGCGAGTCCAGTACTCCGGCTCGCGTATCTCGAGGTAGACGACTTCTCCTTTGCGGAGCGTCGTGAAGAGGAAGCCTCGCCGCTCGCCACCCCCCTCCTTGCCCACGTCCCCGTCTTTTGGGCGTCCCGGCTCGGGTGGCGGGGGCGCGACGCGGAAGGGATGGAGGAGGAGTACGATCGAGTCGTTTTTCGGGTTGTCGATGTACTTGCGCACCGACTCGCCGAACTTCTCCCGCGGCGACGGATCACGCGTGAACGTAAGAGGCGTCTCGCCCCAGGAGTAGACGCGCTCGCCTCCCTCGGCGTAGACGCCCACGCCGAGTACCTTCTCCTTGAGCGCGGCGATGCTCTCGATCGCGGAGCCGAAGTCGTCGTGGTCGCGCAGGCTCGCGAGGAGGACGTTCATGGTCCTCTCTGCGTCGTTTCGGCTCTCGAGCTTGTCGCGCTCCCCCATACCCTTGAAGATCACGACGGAGAGAGCGGTGAGCACGGCAAAGGCGAGGAGGGCTGCGCCTATCGAGGCGAGCCGAGTCTTGCCGCTTCCTGCGCCCTTTTTCACGGCAGCGCTTCGAGGAATTTATCCTCGTCCTCAAGGCCGAGCAGGCCCCGCAAACTGGAGAGGTCCGACAGGAAGGCGTAGCGCGCGGCGATGAGGGCGGTCTTGTCAGCGCTCACCAAGGCCTCCGCGGTCGAGAGATCGGAGGCGGTCGCGCTCGAGAGCTTGAACTTCTCGAGTACGTTCTCGTAGTTGGACTCGGCGTACTCGAGGGCTTTGGCCGAGGAAGGGATGGCGCGAGCCGATGACAGCCACTCATAGACAGCCTGGCTCATGTCGAGTTCGAGGGTCGACGAGCCGTCCTCGGCGTCGAGCGCGGCCTCCTTGACCGCTATCTGCGCCTGATCGACCGCGTTCTTGGTCGTCCAGAGATCGAGGCTGAGCGAGGCGCTCAAGCTGAGGCTGCTTGTCGGACCGAGACCGCTCGGGTTGAGGGTGAGGCTCTGAGAGAGGCCGGCGGACACGGAGGGGAAGTAGGCGCTCTTGGCGGCCTCGAGGCTCATGGCCGCCTGGCCCGAGGCGAGTGCGTAATTCGAGAGGCTCGGGCTATTGGCCTTGGCCATCGCGACGAGGCTCGCGACGAGCTTATCAATGCCCGACTCGTCGAGGGCCTCGAGTTTGCCGAGCAGACCGTCATAGCCCGCGAAGTCGATTCTCTCGGGTTCGGTCGACGCGGGCAGGCCCGTGAGGTAGCACAGTTTGGCCCTCGCCGATGAAAGGCTCTTCTTAGCGCTTATGAGCGTCGTCTCGTAGCTCGCGGTCTCCGACTCGGTCTGGAGGTAGTCGGCCTTCGAGAGGGAGCCGGCGTCCACCTTTGTCTGGGCAATCTTGAGCCTGAGCTTGGCTGCGTCGAGATCGCTCGCAGCCGCGTCGACTGAAGCCTCTGCCTCGAGTACGGCGAAGAAGGCCGAGTCCGCGCTTCCTATGAGCGAGACGCGAGTGGCGCGCAGACTCTCCCTCGCCGCGTCGGTCGCCAGGCTGTACTTCTTCGAGAGGGCGGCGTTCTTACCCCCGTCGAAGACGGTCGCGCTAGCCTCGACGTTTGCTGTTGCGCTTAGGCTCTCCGCCAACGTCATGCCAGAGCCGTAGTCCGAGGAACCCCCAACGGAGGCGGAGAGGCTTGGCAGGAAGTCGTAGTCCTGCGCCTTCTTCACGAGCGAAGCCGCGTCGACCGCAAGCTCGGCCTTGCGCAGGCTCGCCGATTTTAAAAGGGTGAGCTCCCGCGCCTTCTGCAGGCTGAGCATTTGCGCAGCGACAGGAACGGGCGAGGGCGACTCTTCCGCTCGAAGGAAAGGAGTCGCGATGGCCGACATTAGAAGGACGAACATCGTCGCCCTAGTACTCATTCTCATAGCGTACTCCTCGATTTCATTCATATCGCAACGCGTCGATCGGGTAGAGGTTGGCCGCCTTCCTCGCCGGATAGAAGCCGAAGAAGATACCGACCGCGCCTGCGAAGCCCGCAGACGCCGCGATCACGGCCAGGCTTATAACCGTCGGTGTGCCCAGGAAAGTCCTCATGACATAGGCGATCAGCAGAGCGAGCAGTATACCGATGATGCCCCCGAGCAGGCTCAGGATGACCGACTCAGAGAGGAACTGCAGGAGGATGTCCCTCCTTCTCGCGCCGACCGACATGCGGATGCCGATCTCCCTCGTGCGCTCGGTTACCGACACGAGCATGATGTTCATTATGCCGATGCCGCCGACTATGAGGGATACGCCCGCTATCGCCGCGAGCAGCGTCGTGAGGGTTTGCGAGGTCTTGGAGGCGGTCGCGATGATCTCTTCCTGGTTCATGACGTCGAAGTCGGCGTCCGCGCCGTCCGCGAGCTTGTGCGACTCGCGCATGATGGTCGTGACCTCCGATTGGGCCTGGGTCATGAGATCTTCGCTGACTACGCTCATCTCGATGGAATTGATTTTCCGATCCTTCGTGAGCCTGTTGATCGCCGTGTCCAGGGGTACCATGACGACGTCGTCCTGATCGTTGCCCATGCCGGTCGAGCCCTTGCTTGATAGCACTCCCACCACCGTGAAGGGCGTCGTCAGGATGCGTATGCTCTTGCCTATCGGGTCCTCGTTGGGGAACAACTTCGCGGCGACGGTCGTGCCGAGCACCGCTACCTTGCTGCGCAGCTGGAGGTCCTTGTCAGTGAAGAAGTCCCCTTCCTTAACCGGCCAATCCTTGATCTTTATGTAGTCCGGCTCGATGCCGTAGACCGATGTGGACCAGTAGTTCGGACCGCCCACTACATTCGTGCCCGATAGCCTGACCTCGCCGGTCATCGCGGCGAGATAACTCGACTCGGCGCGCAGTTTCTCGACGTCGCTCATCGTGAGCCTGTTCGCCTCGCGCGGCCCCCTCGGCGGCATCACCATGAGGAGGTTCGTGCCCATCGAGGCTATCTGCTTCTTGATCTGCGCCTGAGATCCTGTGCCCACTGCCACCATGACGATGACCGAGCAGACGCCGATGATGATGCCCAGGCTGGTGAGGAAGCTGCGCATCTTGTTGCGCAGGATGCTTCGCATGGAGGCGGTCAGCATTTTACCCAAGTTCATAGTTTCGTCCCCTCGGCGAGGTAGTCGTGCGCCTTCTTCCACGCGGCGAGATCCTCGGCCGCCCGTCTGCGGCGCTCAACCGGGAAGTCCGAGACTATCTCGCCGTCGCGCATAGTGATGATGCGCTTAGTGTAGGCTGCGACGTCTGGCTCGTGCGTGACCATGACTATGGTCTTCCCCCTATCGTTCAATTCCTGGAAGAGGCTCATCACCTCGTAGGTCATCTCCGAGTCGAGGTTGCCGGTCGGCTCGTCGGCGAGTATGAAGGCCGGGTCCTTGACCATGGCCCTCGCTATCGCGACGCGCTGCTGCTGTCCTCCAGAGAGCTGGTTGGGCTTGTGGTCGAGGCGGTTGCCTAAGCCCACATCCTCAAGGGCGGCCTTCGCGAGCTTCTTCTGGTCGAGCTTCTTCCCCGAGCGGTCGTAGAAGAGGGGAAGCTCGACGTTCTCGATGGCGCTCGTGCGTGACAGGAGGTTGAAGCCCTGGAACACGAAGCCGATCTTCTCGTTGCGTATGTCCGCAAACTCGTCGGGACTGGCCTTCGAGGTCTCCAGGCCGTCGAGGACATAGCTGCCCTCAGTAGGCTTGTCGAGGCAGCCCAGGGTATTCATGAGTGTCGACTTGCCCGAGCCGGAAGGGCCCATGATGGCGACAAACTCGCCGGTATCGACGTCGAGATCGAGGCCGCGTATCGCCTTGACGACTATGTCGCCCACGACGTAATGGCGCTTGATCCCGCGCAGCTCGATAATGGCCATGCTACTCCGCCTTCACCTTCAGGATGATCTTCTTACCCTCGAGCGCGTCGGCGCCGATCACCTCGGTCTTTAGGCTGTCGCTCACGCCCACTCCAACCATCACAGCTGCGAGCTTGCCCGAGTCGTCGAGGTACCACAGAGGCTTGCGGACTGTGGTGCTATCTCCCGCCGTCATGTCTCCAGAAGCCATCTGTCCCTGCTGTTGAGCACCTTGCGCAGAACTCGAGCTCACTGTACGCCTCGCGCCAGTGGGGCCGCCCGGGCCGCCGCCGAAGCCTCCCGGGGGACCACCCGCGCCGCCCATCATTCGCCCCCCCGTCATGAGGCTCGAGAGGCCGCCCGTTTGCGTCGTCTCCTTCCCTGATTTCTTGGCCGCGGCCTGCGCCTTCTGCATCGCGTCGTAATCTGCGGAAGCCTTCTCCTTGTCCGCCGCGGCCATGTCGGGCGGCAGGTTCGCGAGGAAAAGCGCCTTCTGCTTCTCGGCATCGGTCAGGCTGCTCGGCGTAAAGCGCAGCGCCGCGCTCGGCACGGTGAGGATGTCCGACTTCTTCTCTTTAATGAAGCTTACGTTTGCGGTCATGCCGGGCAAGAGTTTCCCGGACTTGTTATCCGCGAGGATGATGACGTAGTAGTATACGAGGTTGTCGCTCGTCTCGGGCACGAGTCGGACTTCTTTGACCGTGCCTGAAAAGGTCACGCCGGGATTGGCCTCTACGGTGAAGCGTACATCTTGCCCCGCTTTAATAGAGCTTATGTCCAGTTCGTCGACTTCCGCCTTGATCTGCATCTGGGTGAGGTTCCCCGCGATGGTGAAGAGGCTCGTCGAAGAAGAGACGGCACCGCCGGTGACGCTCGCTCCCGGGTCTATATCGCGTTCGAGGACGATCCCGTCTATCGGCGAGGTTATATAGGCATACTGGGTAATCTCGGTCTCTATCTCTTCGAAGGAGGCCTTCGCCGAGGAGAGTTCTGCCTTATCCACGTTGAGGGTCGACACGGCGGTCTTATAATCGTAGTCGGACAGAAGCCCTTTATCGAAAAGAGCCTTCGCGTTCTGCACTGCGAGAGCCTGGAGATCGTAGTTGGCCTGGGCCTTATCCACGTCCGCCTGCGCGGCCTTGGCTTGTAGCTTCAAGAGGTCCGTGTTGATAGTCGCGAGGATCTGTCCATTCTTGACGCGGTCGTTGTAGTCGACATTCACTTTTTCTATGCGCCCGCTCATCTGGGCGAGGACGCTGACCGAGGAGACCACGGACAGGGTTCCCGTGCTCGCTACCGTACTCTCGATCGAGCCTTTGCTGAGTGTTGTAAATTCGTAACTCTGCTTCTTACTCGCGGTCTGCCCCTTCGCGCAGGAACTCAAGCTCAAGACGCCGCCAAGCGCTAGGGCCACGGTGAGAACCAAAGCTGTACTATTCCACTTCTTCATGTTTCGTGCGACTCCTCTTTATCTGAAAAATAGAATAGCAATAACCATGCCAACGATTTGATGCGTATTAAAGTCAAGCTGGGCTGAGAAATAAGTGGAGCACCACCTGCGCATTTTATTCCATCTGCTGGTGCTGTGCATATTCTGCACTGTGCAACATATGCGCACAAGAGGCTATTGTTAATGGAATCGTCTAGCGTAGGAGTCCGGAACGTGGATTTTTTCGCGTGTGCTCGCGGAGGCTCGCGGATTATCCCGCAAAGGATCCTGTGGCAACGCTTTCTTGCTTTAAGGGATTGTGGCGACTCTTGTGCGCGCCTGTGCCTTGATGGCGTCCAGTCTTTTTTCCAGCTCGTCAATGGGCTGGGCCTTCATGAAAAGGAAGCCTTGCATGCCGTAGCAGCCCCGCTCTCGGAAGTAGGAGCGCTGCGCGGCAGTCTCAATGCCCTCCGCTACGACCGATATCCCGAGGCTCTCCGCGAGGGTGAGGATCGAGTTGACCACCTTACGGTTTTGCTCGTCCTCGAGGGCGCGCACGAAAGATATATCGATCTTGAGCACATCGACGGGCAGGCGCGATAGGTAGGAGAGCGAGGAGTAGCCCGTTCCGAAGTCGTCTATGGACAGCATGATGGAGGGATAGCGGCGTTTGATCTCCTGTATCTTCGTGACGGCTTCGTCCGCGCTGTTCATGAGGATCGTCTCGGTGATCTCGAGGTTGAGGTAGCCTGCGTCGATGCCAGCCTTGTCTACGGCGTCGCAAAGCGTGCTGACGAAGTCGGGCTGGACGAACTGCCGCCCTGAGATGTTGATGCTGATGTACATTTTCTTGAAGCCCGCGCGAGAAAGCCTTCCTAAATCGAAGCAAGCCCTGCGGAGCACCCAGGTGCCCAGTGGGATGATCGCTCCGTTCTCCTCGGCGACGTGGATATAGCTACTCGGCGCTACCATCTTCACGCCTCCCTGTTTCCATCGCAGAAGCGCCTCAGCCCCGAGCACCTTGCCTTCCGGCGTGACGATGGGCTGGTAGTTGAGGTCGAACTCTCCCTTCACGAGGCCTGAGCGTATGTCCTGCTCTATGCGCCAGCTTATGTTCGATTTCGTATTGAGACTTTCGTCGTAGACGGTGACCCGGTTCTTCCCGCCTTCCTTCGAACAGTACATAGCGATGTCCGCGCTCTTCGTGATGGCCGAGGCTTCCTTGCCGTGGTCGGGCATCATCGCGACGCCGATGCTCACCCCAATCTCCACGCGCATGCGTTTCTGCGAGTCCGTCGTCACCTCGTAGCTCTCGCGTATCGCGGAAAGTATCCGGTCCGCGACGATGACCGCCTGCTGGACGCTCCCGATCTCCGGGATGAAGACGACGAACTCGTCCCCTCCGAAGCGGTAGGCCGCGTCGGCGTCGCGCAGGCATACGCGGATCCTCTTTGCGGTCTCGACGAGTAGTTCGTCTCCCGCGGAGTGCCCGAGGGTATCGTTCACGTGTTTGAAGCCGTCGAGGTCGAGGAAGAGGAGGGCGGCTTTCTTGCCCAGTGCGAGGTTCTGCTCCTTGAGAAAGGCATTCATGTCTTCATTGAAAAGGTCGCGGTTTCCCAGGCCCGTAAGCTTATCGTGGTAGGCGAGGTGCCGGAGGCGCCGCTCCATGGTCTTGCGCTGGCTTATGTCCCTCACGATGCAGGTGAGCGTCCGTCCCGAGAAATCGCGCGAGTTCCCGAAGGACATCTCCATCGGTGTCACTCCCCGGTTCTTCGTGACGCCCAGGAGCTCGATGGTGCGCTTGAGGCCGAGGGCCAGTCTATCCTGGTCGTCGACGATGAAGTACTTCATGAACTCGGCGCGATGCTTTGCGAAGACTTCTTCGGGGAAGAGGACCGAGAATTTCCTGCCCTCGAGCTCCTCGCGCTCGAACCCGAACGTGTTCTTCACTCCCGAGTTCGCGAAAATGATGTTGAAGTCTTCGTCCAGACGGAAGATAGCCTCGGTGATCGTCTCTGAGAGGGCGAGGTAGTGGTCCTTGCTCTCCTGCAGCATCTCGAGGAGCGCCTTCTCGCGGGGTAGGTCGCGGATGACGGCGATAATGCGTTTTTCGTCGCCGGCCCATATCTGCGATAGGAGGCACTCCGCGGAGAGGACCATCCCGGCCTTTGTCTTCGCCCTGAAGTCGAAGTAGGATTCCTCTGCCGTGCCTTCGCTCTTCTTCGCGTGATCGCCCCCCCCGTACTGAAGGAGCTTCTCGGAAAAGGAGGGCCAATCGTCCTCGGGCACTAGGCTGAGGACACTCTGGCCAATGAGCTCCGATTTAGTCCAGCCGTAGGCCTGGCAGAAGGCTGGGTTCGCGCTGGCGACAACTCCTGCGGCGCTCATGATGAGTATCGGGTCTTGGCTATTTTCGAGGAGGATCTCGAGACTTCCGTTGTCCCCGTTCTCGTCGCCGAGTTTGAGCCCCGTGCCCGCGAGGAGCCGCAGGAGGAGCTGGGAAAATATCGAGTCGCCGTTCTTAACCACTGTCGCTCTGGAGCTGGCGGGCGACTTTGCGCTTATCGTGGTCTGTTCATCCGTTATCGTTTCCAATAAAGCGTGTACACTATTTCTTTCCATCTTTTTTCATTGCCCCCGCGTTCGTCCAAGCCTCTCAGTGTGGTGCCCCTCATGCTCCCTTGGACGCTAGATAGAGGCGATATTTGTCGGGGTCGGGCTTGAATGCTACGATATGAGTGTCCTTCTCGTAGCGCGCCCGCTCGAGCGCGGCCTCTGCTTCCTCAACAAGCCTTTGAGCGTCGACAAGCCTTCCCGCCCGCGACGATATCCCCATATACATCGGAAGAAGCTCGAGTTCGGCGTAGTCCCCTCCCGCGAGGTGCACAAGCTTCTTGTTGAACTCCTCGGCCATCCTCATTGCGTGGGCGGAGTCGATATTGGGGAGGATAATCGTAAAACCGTCCTCCCGCTCGAAGGCGAGGTCCCTGAAGCTGAAGAGTTCCTTGATAGTCGCGCTGATTTTCGCGTATTCAGCGTCCTCGGAGGATAGATTGTCATAGGTGAATACGAGGAGGCTTAAGTCCTGCTCGAAGGAGGCGGAACGGGAGAGCTCTGCGTCGAGCCTGTCGCGCATATATGATTCCCACCCGAGGCCTGAGGCCGGAGAGTACAAGCCCTCGGGCGCGTCGTGGGCGACGTCATCCTTCCCTTCGATCCGAGCCTCGGCCTTGCGCATTAGGGACTCTCCCTTGGCCTCCTCTGGAACCTCCGCCGGAGCCGTCTTAATCGACAGTCCTGCAGCCATGGCGGCGCCCATGATCGGGATATCGAAATCTTCTTCTTCGGCGCCGTTTGCCTTGAGCGTCTCGAATTGATACTGAGCCCCTGCCGCCGCAAGCTCGGTCGCCGCCGCCGAAATGCCGCTTTCCTGTGCGCCGACGCTCGAGCCCGCTTTCGCCGCTTTGTCCGAACGGCTAAACGCGACGGCTAGGACGAACGCTGCTATGGCCAAGAAAGCCGCAAGCCCGATCATCGCGTCCCTGAAGGCTTCGAACACGGCCGCCTGAGGCAGGCTCGTGTAGAGGGCATCCATGGCGAGCTTCCCCGTGCTGTCACCCTTTAGCGGGGCTGATAGAAGGAGGGTTGAAGCGGGAGGATAGATAGGCTCCGGCGAAGCGCTCGCGCCGCGGCCGGCCGCGAGGTAGGGCGAATCTGAGGGAATGCGCCATACTTCTCCTGATCCCTGCTCATAGACATCGATGAGGAGGAGGCCGGAGCTCGCCTCGTAGCGCGAGGCCAGGCGAGCTCGAAGGCTCGGATCAGAGAGGTCGGCTTGACCCTTCACATAGGCAAGCACCGAGCGCAGGCCCTCGAAATCGGCCTTGGCGGCCTCCCGTCCGGCCCTGTCCGCCTCGAGGACGCGATAGGCGACAGAGCCTATCGCGGCGAGGGCGGCGGCTATGCAGACGATGGCGAAGATCGTTGCGAATTTTCTATTCATAATGTGGTGGCAATTATATACTGTATTAAGCCGCTTCGCCACCATGTATCGCAAGCGGCCTGGAGGCGGTAATGGCCATACGCAGGAGGGCGCTGCCGCGCGGATGGTATCCCGATGAGCCTGAGTCCCTTCGCAAGCTTGTCCTCTCTTGGGTCGAGGGGAAAGGGAAGTCCGTAGGCCTATCCTCTGATGGCGCGGCTCTCGCGGCCGTCGCGCCTCACGCCGGATGGGCCTTTTCTGGTCGCATAGCCGCCTTATCGGTAGCAGCCCTATCGGGGGGACTGCCCGGCGCTTCGAGGCCCACCCTGGCCGTCTTCGGCGGTCATCTGCCTGCTGGCGCGCAAGCCCTCGCAGCGCCCGAGTCCGGATTCGAAACCCCCCTCGGAGGACTCGATGCCGATCGCGAGCTGCTAAAAGCCCTCGATGACCGTCTTCACTCAAGTCCTCCCGATGTCTATCCTTCGGCTATGGCCAGCCGTGGCCGACGAAGGGCCACCCTCGGCGTCGACGAGGAGCCGGACAACACCGTGGAGGTTCTTCTCCCCCTTATAGCCGTCCTCATGCCTAGCGCACGCGTGCTTTGGCTCAGAGCCCCGAATGACGAATCATCCATCAGGCTAGGCGAGGCTCTCCATGCCGCTGCTCAGGATCTCGGCCGAGAGACCCTCTGCCTAGGTTCCTCCGACCTTACCCACTACGGCCCGAACTACGGTTTCTCCCCCAAGGGGCGCGGAAGCGCAGCGGAGGCTTGGGTCCGCGGCACAAACGACAAACGCTTTATCGATACTCTTCTCGCCTTGGACCCCTCTCGAGCCCTCGCTCTCGGCGAGTCTGAGCGATCGGCCTGCTCTTCGGGGGCGGTTGCCGCGGCCCTCGGCTTTGCCTTGTCTGGGGGCGCGTCGCGCGCCCGCCTGCTTGAATATGCCACAAGTCTTGACATTCGGCCTGACGACTCCTTCGTCGGCTACGCTTCCCTGGTCTTCTATCGCTGATGCGTGGGAGTCGTTGTTTTTTGGGACATCCGTTTCCGTCGGCCATGTTTCGACGCCCTCCTAGGCCTTTACTCGCTACCTTACGCCATGCTAATATATCAAAAGTGTTCCGTATGTTCGGAACGGGCCGCAATGCGCGGCTAGACCGAAGGAGGTCAGTTGGCAGACAAAGACTTGCGGATCAATGAGCAGATCCGTGTCCGCGAGGTGCGGCTCGTAGACGATCAGGGCGAGCAGAAAGGCATCGTTCCGACTCTCGAGGCCATTAAAATGGCGCGGGATGTCGGATTGGATCTCGTCGAGGTCGCGCCTCAGTCGATCCCGCCTGTTTGCAAGGTGCTGAACTACGGCAAGTACAAGTTCGAGCAGGAAAAAAAGATAAAGGAGTCGAGGAAAAAGGTCCGCGTGGGCGAGCTTAAGGAAATCCGAATGCAGCCCAAGATCGCCGGCCACGACCTCGATTTCAAGTCCGAGCATGTCCGGGCTTTCCTCGAGTCCGGCTTTAAGGTCAAGGTCACGATCCGCTTCCGAGGCAGGGAGCTGGCTCATACCGAGATCGGCGAGCAGGTCCTGAAAAGGGTTCTCGCCAAGCTCGAAGGCTTTTACATCATGGAAAAGACGCCTTCAATGGAAGGGCGTTTTATGTCCATGGTCCTGCAGCCCAAGGCCTCCATCATCAAGAAGAACGCGGTTCCGCCGGCGGACGAGCCTCCGGAAGCGGATGATAAAGACTAGATATTAGTAGCAAGGACGGAAACGAACATGCCCAAGATGAAGACCAAGAAAGCCGCGGCGAAGCGGTACTCGCTGACCGCGAGCGGTAAGGTGAAGTACAAGAAGATGAACCTTCGCCATATCCTGACCAAGAAGACGACTAAGAGGAAGAGAGGCCTACGCAAGTCCGGGTATGTTAACCCCGTCGCCACGGGCCAGATTAAGAAAAAGCTCCTTCCTTACGGCTGAAGAGAGGCTGTAGAGGTCGGATTTTGCGATTCCGTTCGGGTTGCCCTGTCCGGCGGGATCGAGCGATGTCGCATGTGCCCTTGGCGGGCGAGAACGCGACGTCCCACGCTGTCTTTTGTAGCGGCGCGTATATGCAACGAGGAGCATCAGCATGTCTAGAGCAGTAGCAGGAACTAAACGCAAGGACCATCGCAAGAAGATCCTCGGTCATGCCAAGGGTTTTTGGGGCCGGAGACACTCGAATTTTAAAGTCGCCAAGGACGCCGTCGCGAAGGCGATGTCCTATTCCTACCGCGACCGCCGCGATAAGAAGAGCACCTTTCGCCGTCTTTGGATCGCGCGCATCAACGCCGCTTGCCGCGCGGAGGGTATCACCTACAGTCGCTTCATCGAAGGCCTCGCCGTGGCCCAGGTTCAGGTCGATCGCAAGATGCTCGCCGACCTCGCCATCCGTGATCCGGCCGGATTCAAGGCCGTGGTCGAGCAGGCCAAGGCCGGCCTAAAGGCATAGCATGATAAGCCTCGAGCAGGTCCGGGCCCTCGAGGACCGGGTCGAGAAGGCTGTAGCGTATATCGCGACCCTCCGCGCGAATGGGGCCGAGCTCGAGCGGCGTCTCGCGGAGGCTCAGTCTTTCATCGACGAGGCGGCCAAAGAATTGGCCGCTTCTGAAGAGAAGAGCCAGGCTGCCGAAGCGAAGCTCTCCGAAGCCGAGGCCAAGGCCGGGGCTGTGGCCTCCAAGGTCGTCGAGCTCGAGGCGAGACGAGCCGCCCTCGAGACGCAGCGTCAGGCCGAGTCCGCGCACATCCGCGAGGTGGAGTCCCGTCTCGCCGATATGTCCGAGCGGGTCGCGGCGGCTGAGACACGCGCCGCCGAGCTCAGTTCTCGCGCGGAGGAATATCGTAAAGATCAGGCTAAAATAGAGGAAGGCATAGTCCATGCCCTCGCGCGTCTCGATTCCTTCGAGGACCTGATGCTCGGTGGGATGGTTACGAAGAGTGCTCCCGAGAGCGTGGGAAACCCAGAACCGGCCGAAGCGAAGCTGGTGGACGCGAAGAAGGAAGAAGCCCAGGAAAGCGACGAAGGCCTTCCGTCCGAGTCTGCTATCGAGGATCTTGGCCCCGCGAGCCCTGAGAACGAGCTCGATATCTTTTAAAAGGAAGGGCGGCGAATATGTCGCTCAATGTTTTTAACGTCGACCTCATAGGTCCCACTTTTACTATCCAGACGGATGAATCACTCGATTATATGCAGTCCCTCGTTCTCCGCTTGCGCGAGAGGCTCGGCGCGCTCAAGGACTCGACCAAGGTTTCCGATCCGCTGCGGCTTTCGGTCCTCCTCAACATAACGCTCATGGATGAACTGCTCCGAGCTCGCGATAAATCCCTCGATAGTGGGTTAGCCATCAATTCGAACCATGAGGAAGATTTCTCCGCCATCGCGGCGAGGCTTATCGCTGATCTCGACCGAAGCCTAGAATCCCCGAAAAGCGACTAGAGCATGATCATGCCTAAGGCTCTTCGAGCTCCCCTTGAGTAATAGCGAGCTTCTACGATAAAATGGCTTTATGATTATGCCCCTCGAGCAACTTATCGAATACGATGGCAATGCCTATGAGATAACCGTAGCCATTACAAGGCGCTCCTACCATCTCGCGGTCCTTAAAACGCCAGATGTCGAGAAGAACAATGGCAAGGTGGTATCCCTCGCCACGAAGCAGATCTTCAGTCGTCAGGTCGAGTATAAGATGCTCGACTAGACCGGAGCGATGCGCTCCGATCCCTTAGCGATAGTCCTCGTAGGGCCGACGGCCTCGGGCAAGACGGCTTTGCTTGACGCTTTATTCGGAGAGGCGTCTATCTGGAAAGGCCTCGGACTTCCCAGTGCAGAGGTGGTAAGCGCCGATTCGATGCAAGCCTACCGGGGGCTCGACATTGGCACGGCCAAGCCCGATGCAAGCTTCCTTTCTCGTCTTCCTCATCGTCTTATCGATATAAAAGATATCACCGAGCAATACACGGTAGGCGATTTTGTCCATCTCGCCGATTCGTCCTGCGCCGAGCTCTGGGCCGAAGGGAAATTGCCAATCGTCGCGGGCGGAACCGGCTTCTACGTCAAGAACTTCATCTGCGGACTTCCTTCCGCTCCAGCCGCGGACCCCGGCCTACGCGCCTCAGTCGCTGCCGAGCTCTCTGAGAAAGGAGCTGTCGCCCTCCGCGCCGAGCTTAAGGCCGCGGACCCCGTCTCGGCGGCCCGAATCCACCCTAATGACCTGTATCGCCTAACTCGTGCCATAGAGATAGTGCGCTCGACGGGGAGGCCTATGGCGGATTTCGCCCCCGCCCTTAGCCAACGCCCGGGCTTTCGCTTCGCTGTATTCGGTCTGACTCGGCCTCGCGAGGAGCTTAACGCACGCATCGACTCTCGCGTCGACGCGATGATGCGCTCGGGCCTCCCCGGGGAAGTCGCAGCCCTGCGCGAGGCGGGGCATGTGTCGAAGGAACCGGGCATGCAGGCTATAGGCTATCGCGAGTTCTTCGAGCTGGCCCCCTCCGGCGAGCCGACGGAGCCGGAGCTGGACGCGATTGCCCTTGCGATAAAGCAGGACACGAGACAGTACGCCAAGCGGCAAATGACCTTCTTCAAGAACCTTCCCGGTATCGAATGGATCGGGCCCGATCCGAGCCTTTTCGCTTCTCGCCTCGTCGCCATTGTCCAGGGGGGTGCCTCCGGGCTATAGTCCGGCTCTCCCATGAAGATAGACTACGAGGGCAAGCTCAATCCCGAGCAATACGAGGCCGTCACCACCGTCGAGGGGCCACTCCTCATCATAGCCGGCGCAGGCTCGGGCAAGACGACGGTCATCACCTACCGCATGGCCTACATGCTCGACCAAGGCATAAGCCAGCATTCGATCCTGGCCCTCACCTTCACGAACAAGGCGGCGAAGGAGATGGCCGAGCGCGTACGCTCGATCACCGAGAAGAAACTGCGCGACCTCACGGTCTCGACCTTCCACGCCTTCGGCGTGAAGATCCTGCGCAAGGAGATCGCGGCGCTCGGCTACAAGGACAACTTCTCGATCTACGACGAGGCCGACAAGAATCAGCTCATCAAGGACTGCGCCCGCGAGCAGGGCTTCAAGATGGACAGCTTCGACGCGTACAAGGTAGGGACTCTCTTCTCGCAGATCCGCTCGGAGCAGCGGCCCTGGTCCAAGGCGGACGACGCCTACCGCGGCCTTTACGACGAGTACCGTCGCTCCCTTAGGATCTTCAACGCGGTGGACTTCGACGACCTTATAGTCTTGCCGATAGAGCTCTTCGAGCTCCACCCGGAGATAGCCGAGCGTTACCGCCAGACATACCGCTATCTCATGGTCGATGAGTTCCAGGACACCTCGCTCATGCAATACCGCTTGATGCGGCACTTCGCGTCGAACAACGTCTGCATCGTGGGCGACGACGACCAGTCGATCTACTCCTGGCGCGGCGCCAATTTCGAGAATTTCCAGCTCTTCGAGCAGGACTTCCCCGACCGCAAGCATATCAAGCTCGAGCGCAACTACCGTTCGACCGAAACCATCCTCGACGCGGCCAACGCGATCATCGCGAACAATGAGAACCGCATGGAAAAGGCCCTCTGGTCGCCTCAGGGCAAGGGCGGCACGCCCATCGAGCTCTACACCCCAGAGGACGAGGGCAAGGAGGCCGAGTTCATCGCGCGGATGATTAAGGAGATCAAGCTCAAGGACCACATCCGCTGGGGCGAGTTCGGAGTCCTCATCCGCACGAACAACCTGACCCGGCGCATCGAGGAGGCCTTCCTCGCCGAGCAGGTGCCATACAAGATATCCGGCGGCACCTCCTTCTATGGCCGCAAAGAAGTCAAGGACATAGTCTCCTACCTCCGCGTCATCGGGAATCCCGACGACGACGTCAACCTCCTGCGCATCATCAACACGCCCAGGCGCGGCATAGGCAAGTCCACGCTCGAGAAGCTCAACGCGATCTCGAGGTCGCACAACTCGTCACTGCGCACTGCGATGGAGCTCGTGCGCTCAGGAGCCTCGCTCGGCGCCGAGGGGGGCGCCGACGCGGTATCTTCTCGACCCGACTTCGCCTTGAGCGGAGAGAGGGAGTCGACGAGCGGACTGGCTTTCGGGGGGCTTTCGGAGAAGGCCATAGCGGACATAGGAACCTTCCTCGACCTCGTCGACGAGTACCGCGAGGAGATCCTCGGCAAGAAAAAGATATCCGCCAAGGTCCGGACCCTCATCGACGCGATCGATTATTGGGGCTATCTCGTCGAGGAGAACAAGCAGAGCGACAAGGCGGCCAAGTGGAAATTTCACAACCTCGAGATCCTCATAAAGTCGATCGAGGAATGGGAGACCGACCCCGACAACCTCTCGCCCGGCCTCTACGAGTGGCTCAACCGCGTCTCACTCATCACGCGCGACGATCTCGAGGATGAGGAAGGCGGAGAGGTCAACCTCATGACTATCCACGCGGCCAAGGGCCTCGAGTTCGAGGTCGTCTTCATCGCTGGCTGCGAGGACGGCATTATTCCCCACGCCCGCTCGCTCGAGGAGGGGGAGGGCAACCTCGAGGAGGAGCGCCGCCTTTTCTACGTCGCGGTCACCCGTGCGAGGCGGCGTCTCCTTATCTCGTCCTGTCTGCGGAGGCGCAAGCAAAATCAGATCATGGACTGCGTGCCGAGCCCCTTTCTCCAGGAGATACCTCCCGAGCTCCTTCAGAACTGCGTGGGCGAGTCCGAGTTCACTGAAGAAGAGGGAACCGCGCAGTTCGGCAAGCTCATGGCGATGTTCGGAAGCGAGGGGGGCTCGCAGCCTGAGGACGAAGAAGGCGACTGAAAGCCGGCGATGTCGCCTCGTTCAAGCCTGCCTGTCTCCCCGTTCAGCGAGCTCACGAACGTAGCTCCTGTAGGCCTCTTCTTCCTCGGGGCTGCCAAAGCCCTCGATCGTCACTCCGTATTCGTATTCGTTCGCGATCCTGCGAGAACGCACGACCTTTCCGTAGGCCTGGACGCGCGTCTCGACGGAAGAGGGGCGAACCTTGAAGGTCGCGCTGATGATACCGCCCGTGCCTGCGCAGAGGTTCCCCCGAAGGAGGAAGCCCGACTCGCTCATATTGAGGATCATCGAGGGCGAGGCTTCACGCTCTACGTATTCGGTGTAGAGGGTTACGTAGTATCGAGGGCTGTCGCGCCGGTTCTGCTTATCCATGCGGAACAATTATAATTTCAACTCGGGCCGGCCGCCAGGGGCCCTTCTGTCGCGCTCGAGGTTGATCCAGCAGAGCTCGTGGCGGTTATGCCAGAGATGCAGTACTCGAGAGCCCGGGATAGCCGCGAAGCGATCGGTCGTCGACTTGTCGAAGCTCCCGCCCTGCATTTTGATTGTGCAAACGAAATTGCGGGCCAGCCCCGACTCGAGCCACGCCTCTACCCACTTGAGTAGGACAGGAGGATAGCAGATGACATCGGAGCATAGCCAGTCGACTTCTCCGATGTCATCGGGCTTTAGTGTGAAGGCGTCGTGGCGCATGGTCCGCACGTTGGGTAGCCCTGCGATGCGACTCTCCAGGTCGGCCCGGTCTATGGCAAGAACTTCGGCGCCGAGGCCCGCGAGTGCCCATGTCCAGCCGCCCGGGGAGGCTCCGGCGTCGACGCACTTCTCGCCCGAGCCCGGCATAGCGCCAGCGAGGACAAGGGCTTCCCAGAGCTTTCGATAGGCTCTGCTGGGCGGTCCTTCCTTGTCCTCATCGAACTCAAACTCGCCGTTTGGAAAAGGGCTCGAGCAGAGGGGGCTCGCGATCATCGTATTCTCGTCGAGGAGCGTAAATGCACCCATCGGCACGTTAGGAGGCGTAAAGGGGAAAACCTTAGGCTTCAGGGGAAGGGGCGGCAGCTTCTCCGCGATGAGGGCCGTGCGGCGATGAAGACGGGCAGGAAGGCTCGCCCAGTTGCGCTGGATGGAGCGCAGGGCCTTCGCTGCCTCGCCTACCGAGGAAAATTCGATGAGGAGGGGCTTTTGCCAAGTGTTGCGCGTCCAATAGGGATGGCGGCGCTCCCCTAGGACAGTGACGAGCTCGCCGTCGACTCGGTCGCGCTCGGGTAGCTCCTCAAGGAGAAGGGAAAGGAAGCCTCTCGCGGCATGATAGCAGGTGGCGTCTAACTCTCGCATAGATGCGCGTTGGTCCTCTCGATCAGAGTAATTTCCTTGAACGCGCGGCTTCGAGCAGGGCCTTGTTCCAGCGGTTCGCCTCGAGGAATCCGTCCTTGACGGAAGCCTCATCGAGGTGTGTCGAGCGGAGCTGGAGGGCCTTGAATGCTTTGCCGAGTGCGGTCGCTCCGTCCATCGAACTCGGGAGCGCACGCTCGAGGATGAGGTAGCGGTAGAAGAGATACAGGTGTGCGGCCGGATGGAGCACGGCGAGCCTGTCCTCCCTCGCCATGTTGGCGAGTTTATTCGCCGCTTGCAAGGCCTTGGAGGAGTCGCCGCCCTCGTTCGTCGCGGCGAGTCCCGAGGCGAAGGTTCCGAAGGCCTCGATCTGGTCGATTAGATAGTCGCGCTCCGCGAGGAAGCCCACCGCGCGTGCCTCGAGCGAGGAGAAGCCGGAGCTCCAGTCGAAGCAGTCGATCGGCCTGAAGGAATTACGATGCGCGAGAGGCAGGGCCTCCGCGGCGAGGGCGGCCGCTTTGCCTGGGGCTCCCTCCCAGAACTCAAGCTCGGCGAGGAACCATAGGGCCTCGGCGTCGTCGTCGAGGCGAAGGAGTATCTCTCGCGCCCTGGTACCCTCTCCGGAGAATGCCGCCGCGCGCGCGGTCCATATTTCGGCGCGGCGCGATGCCTCAGCCTGGCCATAGACGCGGGCTATGGCGCGTACAGTGCCGAATGCGTCTGAGGCCTCGGCGTAACGCCCGATCTCGAGACAGGCCCTGCCGCGGATGAAGGCGGCGACCGATTCCCAATCGGCGCGGAAGGTGGCGGCGGCCCAGGTCGCGGCAGATTCCGTCCTCAGGAGCACGCGGCTCAAGTCGCCGAGTGTGAAGTCGGCCGCGGACTCTGCGACCGCCGCGAGTATGCATTCGAGGGGCTCGGGGATGCCCTGGGCCATGTCGTAGGCGTTCGCGAAGTAGTCCGCGCCCTCCTGGACCTGCCCGTGCGCGAGGGCGCAGAAACCCAGGAGGCGCTGCGCTTTGGCCTCCGCTTTGCTCGCGCCGACTTTATGGAGGCGCATGAGCGCTTCTTTAGCTATGTTCGCGGCGTCAAGGGCCCTTCCCTCGGCGTATTCGAATGCGGCACGGCCGAGGTCGGCCGTGCCGGAGGCGAGCTCGTTTTCCCCGCCAAACAGCGCCACGGACTCCTCGAGGCTCGAGAGCGCTGCTAGGCTTTCGTCGCGGTCCGCGGCGGCGTACGAGGCGAGGAAATCCGCCATGGGCTCGAGGGGAGAGCTCTGCCCCTTCGTTGCGGCTTCCTCGCCGCCAGTCGGCTCGGAGAGACCATAGACCGCGTCGGCCGAGATGCAGTCAAGCTCGAGGGCCGTGCTCGCGGCCTCGACCTCGCCAAGCGCGCGCGCCTCGGTCTCGATCCGCTTGAAGAGGGCGGTCGAGGGGACGACCCGCCCCGCGGTCCTGAGCTCAAGGAGGCGATGCATGAAGGCGCTTCTGATCGCCGCCCCTCCGTCGGACAAGGCTTTGAGTACGCCGCGTGTCGCGGCATCCGAGGCGATGCGGGGCCGCTCCTCCTTCGTGATGAAGCCTAGGGTAGAGAGCGCGTCGTAAATAGGCGCGCGTATGCCGGCCACGTAGCCACAGTCGCGCAGGAACTCCTCGGCACACTCGTCAGTGAGGACTTCCTCCGAGAGCCTGAGCGCTAGGAGGAGCTCCGAGTACTCGCTGGGGAAGCCGCGCAGTGCCGCAGCGGCAAGCTCTTCGGTCGATGCGGTCGGGGATGGCCTTTCTCCTGTCGAAGCGAGGCGCAGGGCGAGCTTGAGGCGCAGCGGGTCGCCCGCCGCGCTAAGGGCGATGGTTGTCGCGAGATCGTCCGCGCGGATGGCCTGGGCGCCGTGGATCGAGGCCTGCGCGATAGCTACTGGCGAGGGGCCCGGCACCTCGAGGTAGCGCGGGGCGATCTCTTCCTTCCAAGCTTTGGGCAATTCGGCGCCGAGGGCGAGTATCCTGATGCCCTCGCGGGAGAGCGTCTCCTCGAAGAGCCCGAGCACGAGATCGAGGCTTTGGCTGGGGAAGCGGTCTATGCCCTCAAGGATTACGAATGCAGGCAGGCCGAGTGCCCCCATCTGGCGCGCGTAGAAGCGGAGCGCGGCGGCCGTGCAGAGCCTGAGGCGTATTGCGAGCTGAGAAGAGCATCCCTTCCGATAGGGCGAGCGGATGAGGAACTCGAGCATGGGCCTAAGATTTTCGAGGTGGTCGCGCTCCGCTCCGGAGAGGAGCGCCCCCTTGGTACCGAGGCCCAGCGGCGATAGGAGCGCGGCGAAGGCACGCGCCAAGGGACCATAGGGGGATCCCTCGACCGCCGAGGCCCTGAGCCGGAGGAAGCGCCGCGACGTTTCGGGATAGAGGCGAATGAGCGCCGCGTCGAGGCAGAGCTGCGGCGAACGGCCCGGGCCGAGGAGGGCGAGCGAAGCGTCAGCTTCCTGGCACACGCCGAGTTCTCCCAGTGCATCGACAATCTTTTCTACAGTAACGGCCAGAGCCTCTTCGATAGCCTCGCCCACGGGGAGAGCCGGAGATGCGTACAGGGCTTCGAGGAGGGGGAAGGCGTTTCCTGCCTCCTCGCCTTCGCTCGTAGGGCCTCCGAGGCGAAAATACCCCGAGAACACGTCCTTCGCGCGGCCCGAGATATAAACGCCGTCTTCCTCGAGGCCATACCATATCAGCTTCGACGAATCGATTATCTCGGCAGCGGCCGGGCCCGAGTCGAGGATGATGAACCAGCCGTGCAGCCTGGATCCCAGAGCGCCCAGCGTCGAGGCGAGGAGGCGCGCCGCTTCAGCTGCGCACAGGCGCGCAGGACGAGAGGACTCTTCAAAACCCAAAAAGAAGGATTCCTCGGTGGCGTATCGCGCGGCCATGAAGGTCGAGATTGCACCATCGATTGCCCCGGCGAGCTCCGAGGCGAGACGGGGTTCCGCTCTTTTGATCTGGGCATGGAAAGGAATTTTTATAAAGAGTCCGATCACGGAATCCCCCTCGGCCTATCCACGATCTCCCTTTTCATTGTAACGGCAATCGCTATTGCTTTACAATTGTCGATCGCGCTCTTCCGCGACGGCTAAGGTAAAACTTGACTGCTAGTATCGTGAATGCTACACTCCCAACATAGGTAGCCTTGATGGGCCGCCCTTCCTCTACATAAAAGGAACAGACGGTGCGGGATAGTGTTATCAGCTTGTTGAGCGGCCCCATCTTCCCTAAGCTCGTTCTGGCGGCTCTCCTTATTACTGTGTTCCTTTTCCTCCGTAAGAGGGACACCGAAGGAGAGATGGTTGGCTACGCGATCCTCTCCGGCCTCCTTGCGTTGCGTGATCTCGTCTTCGCCTTCATCTCGAACGCGCTACTGGCGGACGCGACGGACATCCTCCTCGTCTGTGGCATTCTCTATCTGACCATGCGGCCCTTCCGCCTCGGCTGGGCCTTCTGGCTGCCCCTCTCCGTCGATGCTATCGCCCTCATATTCCTTGCCCTCGATGCGATAGGCTTTTCCTTCGGCCTCGAACCCGACCTCTGCCGTCTAGCGGGGCTCTTTCCCGTCCTCGCCCTGGCCTTCCTACCGCTTATACTGAGGTCGGACGCCGACACGAGCGCACGTCAGCTCTCGCTGCGCTCCCGGGGGCTCCTAGCGATCGCTCTTGCCATCTATCTCATCGGGGGCAGTCTCGCGGGCACGGAGAGCCGACTCTTCCTGATTGGGGCCAGTCCTTATCTGTATTGCCTTCTCTTCGCCCTCGCCCTCTTTTTCATCGATATAGTCCAGGACGAGCTCGTGAGCGCGGTCGATTATTACGAGGAGTCGGTCGACTCCCTCTACGACCTCCTCCTCGCGACGGGTGGCTCGATGCGGGGCGAGGGCTTCCTCCAGGACGTCGTCGACAACATGGTCCGCTCCGTCGTCGAGCGTACGGGCGCCGACGGCGGTATCCTCCTCCTCGCCGATGAGTTCGAGGAGACTGTCTCCGTCCGTGCCCTGTACGGGAGCTTCCCTCCTCCCTTCAAGCTTCCCGAGAACCTTCCTAAGGATGCCGAGCATGTCGAGGCCTATATTCGCCACGCGCGTTTCAGGCTGGGCGAGGGGGTTTTCGGAGAAGTCGCGCGTACGGGCAAGAACATCTTCGTGTCCGGTCCCGACGCTTCCCTCCCCGACAATGGGGACGAGAGTTGGCTCAAGGTCGGTGGCTTCCTCGCCTCGCCCCTCATACTGCGCGACAGGATCATCGGCGTCGTGTCGGTCGTGAAGGCGGGGGTGGGCGGCTTCTCCGAGCGTGATTTCGATCGATGCAAGCTCCTCGCCAACTTCGGGTCCATAGCTGTCGCCAACTCCTTCTCCTTTCTCGAGGCCGCCGAGCGCAGCGATATCGAACGCGAGTCGGATATCGCCGCGCTTATGCAGAAGAAGCTCTTTCCCGAGGAGCTGCCCGCCGTCGCGGGTCTCGAGTTCGGCGCCTTTTCGAGCCCCGCGCCCGGCGTCTGCTCGGACTACTACGACGTCATCCAGACAAGGCCCGAGAAGGCCCTTCTTGTCGTGGGCGACGCGGCGGGCAAGGGTGTAGCCGCGGGCACGGTTCTCGTCATGATTCGCGCCATTCTCCACCTCATCACCGCCTCCACGAAGGACGTCGCCACTCTCATGCAATGGGTGAACCGCGGCGTCTCGGGCAAGGTCGACTCGGACAACTTCGCGACCCTCTGCCTTGCTGCGGTGGACTCAAGGACAGGCGTCGCCGATATTTCCTGCGCGGGCCACCAATCCGTGGTGGTCTGCCGCTCGGCGACCGGCGGACTTGCGGCGGTCAAGGCCGCGAGTGTGCCTATCGGTATCGACCGAAACACCGTCTATCCATCCTCGCGCGTTGATCTGGATAAGGGCGACTCACTCGTGCTATTCTCTGACGGAACGGTCGAGGCTATGAACGCGCAGGGCAAGCAGTTCGGACATAAACGGCTCGGCGCCGCGATACAGTCCTGCCGGGATCTTCCCGCACAGGAGATGGTCGAGCGGATCCGCTCCGAGATTGAGGATTTCGCGGGGGCTTCTCTCCCGCGCGACGATAGGACTCTGCTCGTGATGAAGAGGTCGAAGGCATGACAGCGAGGAGTCGAAGCTCATGGACTTGAAGATCCGCAGGAGCGGGGAGAACTACATCATCGACGTCAACGGCGAGATGGACCTCTACAACTCCTATAAGCTCAAGGAACTGGTGATGAAGATGCTGGAGAAGAAGGTCGAGCGTTTCATCATCAATCTCGAGAACGTCGACTATATCGATTCGAGCGGCATCGGAGCGCTCATCTATATCTGCTCGACCATCAAGAAGATGGGCTTCAAGCTCATCATCACGAATATCCACGGCTCCGTGAAGAAGGTCATCGAGCTTACAAAGCTCATGGGCTACTTCCCGATCAGCCAAACCATCGATGAAGCGCTCAAGCGGATGGAGGCGTAGCGTGCCGCAGACTGCCAAGGACATCCAGGTCGACGAAAACTCGCCGCTCTTCGATAAGACCGGCATGCTTCACAAGGAATTCCCCTCGGATTTCCGCCAAATCCGTTATTTCACCCTTCTTATCGTGCAGTCCGCTCCGCCCGACATCAAGGAAATCAACCTCCTCGAGCAACAGATCAGCGAGATCATCAAAAACGCGGTCAAGCACGGCAACCTCTGCGATCCCGCAAAGAAGGTCCGTGTCTGGTACGACTTCAGCCCCGAGCACGCCCATCTCATCGTCGAGGACGAGGGCGAGGGCTTCAAGAACCTCGAGAAGTGGAACGAGTTCAACCGCAAGAGGCAGATCGCCCTCGAGGGCAACGATTTCGTAGCCCTCGCCGAGTATGTTTCCTTCCGAGGCGAGAAGGCCGACGATAACGACGGCGGTAACGCTCTCTTCGCGGCCCTTGAGTACTGGAATGGCGGCTTCGTCTTCAATACCAAACGCAACTGCGTCTCGATGCTCAAGCACTTTCCGAAGAAGCGCCGCGGGGTCAAGGTCGAGAGCGAATAGAATTTCCTTTATGTGACAGATTTTTCACTAATACTCGGGGCCAAATAGCCATAAAATCGCGCAAAGGGGAATAGTTTCCCTATTTGAGCGTGAGCTAGCACGGGTTCGCAGTTCTCTCTGTCTATTCAATCTCTCATAGAATTAAATCCCCTGCAGAACGAACGATTCCTCGTAGCTCTCTGCAGGGCAGGGGGCGTCATTTGCTGAAGCTCGAGTAGTCTTTGCCCTCGATCCATTCGCCTTGGCGCTTTTCGCCCGCGATGCTCGGAATGACGAGCACCTCTCCGGGCAGAATGATGTCCGCGTCCTCGGGATGCTTGAGCGTAGCTTTGTTCGCCCGATAGAGTTGCACCCACTGGGAGCGGTCGCCGTAGACGAAGGGGTAGCCCGCTATCTTCGAGAGACAGTCGCGATCGTTCGGGATGAGGCGTACCGTGTATGAGGCGGGCAGGGTAGCCTTTCCCTGGATAAGGGCCAATTCAGCCTTCGCCTGCCTCGCGAGCTCGGTGGCGGTATCGTAATCGCCTGCACCGTAGGCCTTCTTCGCGTCGGCACGAAGCTCGATTGCCTTGGCCAGATGGGGATCGGTGACGCTTGCAGCGTCCTCGGCCTGGATGGCCTGCGCGAGGAGCAACGCCGACAAGAGGCAGAATAATATTTTCGTGCGCATGATCTCTTTCCTTCCCTTGGGCCTAGCGGCCCTCGTTGGCGGCCGCTTCCTTCGAAGCGATCGCCGCGTCGAGTTCGCCTAGCTCGTTCTGGGCCGTATCCATCTTTGCCTTGGCGTGAATATAGGCCGTGGAGAAGGCCTTGGCCGCACTGTCGTAAAGTGCCGCGGAATTTTCGTAGTCCTTGGCTTCCTGAGCCGTCTGGGCCTTGTCGTAAAGGGCCGCGGCCTGGGCGTACTCGTCTTTGACGGCGACCTCCGACTTGATGCCCGAAGCACGGTCGCGTTCGGTCTCCGATGCTTTCTTTCTGTCGCCCGCGTAGTACTCTAGGGCGGTGGATCGGGCGATGCCATAGCGGAGCAATGCTTCATCGACGGACGTTATCGAGGAGGGCGTATCCTTCGCGAAGAGATCCTGCGCCGCCTGGTACTTGCTTTCGGCGAGGGTCCAAGGGGAGCTCGCCCACTTGGCGAGGTCTCGCGAGGCGATGTACTCGCGGGCGGTCTTCGCATCGCAGAGCTTATAAAGCGCCTCGTACTCCTTCGACGCGGCACGGTAGTCGCTTATCGCTTCATCGTAGCCGCCAGAGGACTCGGCCTTCTGAGAGGCTGCCAACTCAGCCTCCGCCTGTGCCCATTGGGAAGAGAAATATCCGGGGGCGCCCTTATCCTGGGCGACCTTGCGGAGCTTCTCCGCATCCCCTCGCGCCTGGGAAGCGAGGAGGGGCAGTCCCTTGTCGATCAGCGCGGAATACTTGTTCGCCGCGTCGGTGAAGGAAAGGGCCGCGGCCGCGTTGTCCTTGCCGTAGCTCTCGTTCCCGGCGGCGAAGGCTTTCTCCGCCGCCGCGTAGTCCTCGGGAAGAATGTCTTTGATTCCGAGGTCAAAAGCCTTCTTGCGAAGGGCCAATGCCTTGGCGCGCTCCTCGTCGGGGGCGGCGACCTGGGCTTTAGTCTCAGGCGCAGGGCTTTCCGCCTTCGGGGCTTGCGCGACCGGCGCTTCCTGCGCCGGGCTCTGGACCTTAGGTTGTGAAGCGCAGGATAGGGCGAGGACGCAGACGGCGGCGGCCGCGATGAATGTCGCATAACTTGCAAATTTCTTCATGCTTGCCTCGTGGCGAGGGGCGCCCGCAGGCTCTCCCCCCTAAGTTTTTCACCGTTCAATGTAGGCAATTCGTCGGGCCTAGTCCAATACTCTTTTGTCTGCGATCGATACTTATGCGGCATAATCCACAGAACGTATGCCCCACGGGTATCGGCGAAGACGACTGAAGTATTGGACATAGACCGTCGGCGCCTACTACTTTAATTAGGCGGCTACCCGGCCGCGAGGGGAGGATGGTTATCGCGACTCGAACGGCGGCCGCTGGGAACGGCATCAAAGTCCTTGCCCTTGGACTCGATGTCATTGAAGGAGCGTCCAAAGCCCGAGACGCGAGGCGTTTCGCGGCTATGGCGGAGACGCTTCGCGCCAGGGGCTATGCATTTTCTCTTCGCCGCTTCGATCCCGCCGCCGAGCTTGGTGCCGCCTGCGTCGCGACCCTCGAAGAGGAGAAGCCCACGATCGTCTTCCCGTCGTTTTACGATCGTTCCCTCTACGGAGCTCTTGCGTCGAGCGGACTGCCCTTCGTCGGCTCGAGCGCTCGCAGTCTCGAACTCCTCGGCTCGAGATCGAGACTCAAGAAGCTATGGAAGGATAAGGGCATAGACGTACCGAGCTATTTCCTCGTGCAAAGGACTCGTTCGGGCCCGATATCGGGCAGACGCCTCGTCGTTCTCGCGAAGGATTTCCCCTACATCGTCAGACCCGACGCCGAGAACGGGCCATGCGTGAGCGACGCGCCGTCCATAGCCTTCGATGCTCGCGCCCTCTCCTCGAGTGTAGATGCCTGTCTCGTGGAACACGACGAGCTGATAGTCGAGCATTTCCTCGGCGGCTTCGGCGCAAGGGAGTACACGGTCGCCATGATAGGCAACGGAAAGGATGCCCTCATGCTTCCGGCCGAGATACAGCTCAAAGAAGAGCGGCCCATCAGAGCGGCGACGCGCGAGGACCGCCTCCGGGGCCTCGTCAAGGCAGTCGCTGTCGCGGACGAGATGAGAGAGCTCCTTGTGACCTTCGCGCGCCGTGCCCTCGACGCTGCTTCCGTGAGGGATTACGCTCGCTGCGACCTCATCGAGGTAGAGGGCCGCGTCTGCGCCCTCGATGCGAAAGGACTTCCGCCCATGCCCGATCCCTGGTTTGAAGAGTGCGCCGCAGGAGCCGGTCTGGGGCCGAGCGAGTACATAACTGCGATTTTCGAGGCCGCTTTATCGCGCTCCAAAACCTCGAGAAAATGAGCTTGCGCCCAGAGCCGGATTTCTATACCCTAAGGGTATGGAACTCCGGCATCTTCGGTATTTCACCGCGGTGGCTAAGCACTTGAGCTTTTCGAAGGCCGCCGAGGAGTTGCATATCTCTCAGCCCCCCTTGAGTCGGCAGATTCAGGAGCTCGAGCGGGAGCTCGGCACTAGCCTCTTCAATCGCAGGTCCAAGAGGATCGAGCTCACCAAAGCGGGCGAGTACATGAAGGACGAGGCGCAACGCATACTCGACAGCGTCGAGCTCATGGTCAGGAATGTCCAAACGATCGGCGATGTCCGGGCACGGAGCCTGCGCATCGGCTGCGTCAGCTTCCTCATGTATTCGGTCCTGCCTCCCTTCTTTGAGCTCGTGCGCGAGCGTGAGCCTGGCATCCGTCTCGACATCGCGAACTTGACGAGCGAGAAGCAGGAAAAAGCTATTCATTCTGGCTCCCTCGATATTGGTTTTATTCGCTCCTGGCAGCGGGACGAGAGCCTTTTTTTCATGCCTTTGGCCGAGGAGCACCTGGCGGTGATCTTTCCCTCCTCCTTCGAGGCCGAAGAGGAGCCGAGACGCTGTATCGAGAGCCTCGCCTCGAGCTCCTTCATCGCGATATCTCAGGAATCGGGACCTGTCCTGTCCTCGAAGATCAAGATAGTCTGCGACGAATACGGATGCACGCCCAATATTGGCTACGTCTGCAGCGATGCCTACTCGGTCATCAAGCTCGTCGGCGCCGGCCTGGGCTGGTCCATCATCCCCGCTCTCGCCTATCGAGATGCCGCTATCGCCGGGGTCGGAATCGTTACTTTGCCCCAGAGCCTCGACATCGGCCTCTGTTACGCCAAGGCCGGGCTTTCGGAGAGCGGGAAGCGATTCGTCGAGCTCGCTCAGGACTTTTTCGCCGACTGGACTTTCTCCTGCGAGACTTGACAAAGCGGGCTTAGACCCTTACTTTCCATCCTAACGCTTGGACCGAGCCTTGCATGGGCGGCCGAGACGCGAGGTGAACATGATTCCCATCTTCGGCTTCCTCCCTCGCCTCTCTCATCCGGGGGAGGCGATGTGCCGCTTCTAGAGCTTCGAGATCTCTCATTCTCTTATCCCGGCTCTCGTAGGAATGCCCTCGATCAAATAACGCTCTCCATCGAGGAGGGCGAATACGTCGCAGTCGTCGGTCCCAATGGCTCCGGTAAGTCGAGTCTCCTTAAAGTTTTCTCCGGCCTTCTTTCGCCCAGCTCCGGAACAATTCGCCTGGAGTTCGGCGCGAAAGCGGGCGAGGAGAGGGGGCACCGGGCGGTCGGGCTCGTATTCCAGTCGCCTTCGGATCAGATAGTCTCCTCCTCCGTGGAGGAGGACGTCGCCTTCGGTCCAGAGAACCAAGGCCTTCCTCGCGAGGAGATACGCCGCCGCGTCGACGCGTCCCTGTCCTCCGTCGGGCTCGCGGATAAGGCCAAAGCGGCCACGCAATTCCTTTCGGCCGGGCAGCAGCAGCGCCTCGCAGTCGCGGGGGCCCTCGCCTCGGACGCGCGCTGTGTCGCCTTCGACGAAGCGACAGCCATGCTCGATCCGGAGGCGCGCGAGAAGGTGCTCGCCCTCATGGATGGGCTGGTTGCCTCGGGGAAGGCGGTGGTCCACGTTACGCACGACATGGACGAGGCCGAGCGCGCTTCCCGTATCCTCGTGCTCGACGAAGGTCGCCTGGTATACGACGGCGGCCCCTCCGAGCTCTTCTGCGCGCTCCCCGCGCCAGGAGCGGCCCACGCGCACGCTTTGAAGGTCCTCTACCTGCCCTCCTCGGCCGCCCTCGCTCGGAAACTCGGCCTCGAGCCTGTCGCGCAAGAGCGGCCCGAAGAACTCGCCGCCCGGATCGCGGCGAGAATCGGGAAGCGGAGCTCTCCGCGATCCGGACGCGTCGCTTTCGTGCGCGAGGCCTCTGTCCCCGCCGCGGAGACCGCCTACGAGCTTAAGGCCGCAGGCCACGTCTATCTGCGCGGCACTTCCTCTGAGTCTCGCGCTCTTCGGCCCATCGATCTCAAGGTGCCCAAGGGCGCTCGAATCGCCTTCGTGGGCCGTACAGGGTCGGGCAAGTCCACCGCGCTCCAGCTTCTCGACGGCCTGGTCTCGCCGAGCGAGGGCGCGGCCTTGGCCTTCGGCCTTGATCTCTCTGATGATGAGACCGACTTGCGGAGCGTCCGTGTCGATTCGCCGCTCGCCGTGCAGCGGCCGGAGTCCGCCCTCTTCGAGCTCTATGCCGCCGACGATGTGGCCTTCGGGCCGCATAACATCGGGCTGTCGGGCAAGACCCTGGTCGAGCGCGTTAGGCGATCGATGGGAGAAGCTGGCCTGCCCTACGACGAATACCGGGACCGCCTGTGCCGATCGCTCTCGGGCGGCGAGAAGCGGCGGCTAGCCCTCGCAGGAGTGCTCGCGATGGGCGGACGCGGGCTTTTGCTCGATGAGCCGACCTCTGCCCTCGATCCCGAGTCGAAGAGGGCCGTACGCGAGCTCGTCTCCGGCCGCTCGCGGGAGGGGACGACGGTGGCGATCGCCACACATTCTATGGAAGAGGCCGCCGAATCCGATCTCGTCGCGGTATTCGATCGCGGTTCGCTCGCCGCGATCTGCGATCCGGAGACGCTGTTCTACGATCGCTTCGATCCCGACTGGGGCATAGCGCGGCCCTTCGCTGTCCGTGTAGCCGCCTCGCTCGAGGCCCTCGGCATCGAGCTCCGCCCGAGACCCTTGACGAAATCCCAGCTTGAAGAAGCCCTCTCGGAGGTTTTTAAATGAGGGGCATAGAGTTCTTCCGCAACGTCTCCATCGGCCGCTATATCGCGGGGACAAGCTATGTCCACCGCTCGACGCCCTCGACGAAGTACCTTTGGCTCCTCGCCCTTATGTTCTCGGGCATCGCGTCGCAATCATACGAAGGCGCACTTCTTCCTTTCTTTTTCGCCATCGCCATTGGCGCGTTATCCGGAATAAAACCGAGCTTCTTCCTCCGCGGCATGAAGGCTCTCCTCCCGCTGCTAGCCCTCACAGCCTGCCTACAGTGCCTTTTCGCCTGGCCCGGCGACAAGTCCGCGGTCCTCGTCTCGCTCGGCCCCTTCTCGGCGACGGCCTTCAAGGCGCGACTCGTCGTGCTCACCCTGATTCGCACCCTTTCGCTCATGACTGTCGTATCCCTCTTCACCGCGGTGACGAGCGAGGCCGAGTCGGTGCACGGCATCGAGGACTTCCTCTCGCCGCTCGGCCACCTGGGCCTCGACCCCCGGCGCTTCGCCCTCGCGGTAGGCGTCGCCCTGCGCTTCGTGCCCATAGTCGCTGGGGAGCTCGAGTCCATAGCCAAGGCGCAAGCTTCGCGCGGCGCGGACTTCGGCTCGGGGCGGGGCGGGCCGATCGCCAAGGCGCGCGCCTACCTTCCCCTCTTCGTGCCCGTAACCGTCCGCGCCCTGGAGCGGGCCGAGCTCATGGCCGAAGCGATGGAAGCTCGAGGCTACGCCGACGAGGCCCAGGCAAAGGGCGTCGCTCGCCGCCGCTCGCGGCTCGCCTCGTATCCCAAGCAGAGAGGCGAAACGTTCGCCTCTCTCGCCGCTTTCGCAGCCTGTGCGGCCTCGTTCGGTCTCGACTATATCGCGCAACGTCTCTAATCAAGGAGTCATGCATGGCAGGAAAAGCGTCCACCCGCAAGATCGTAGTAGCCGGCGCCCTCGGCGCGGTCTCCATCGCCCTCATGCTCACGCCCCTAGGGATGATTCCCTGGTTCGCGGGGGCCTCGCTCACGATAGTCCACGTGCCCGTCATCATCGGGGCGGTACTCGAGGGGCCGGTCGTGGGCATGGGCGTCGGCGCCATATTCGGCGTCTCCGCCCTCGTCCGCGCTGCGGTCGCGCCCCAAGGGCCTATTGACGCCTTCTTCGTGAACCCGGCGGTATCGGTACTGCCGCGTATTCTCATCGGACTCGTCGCCTGGGCTGTCTACCGCGCCTTCCGGGGCAGGCTGCCCTCCCTGGCCGCGGTCGTCGCCGGCATAGCCGGCTCGCTCACGAACAGCTTCCTCGTGCTCGGCTGCCTCGTAGCCTTCGGGGCCATACCCCCTGCGAGCGCGATCGCGGTCTTCATCGCCAACGCCCCTTTGGAGGCCACGGTCGCTGCAGTGCTGACCCTCGGCGTCGTCGCGGCATGGAAGGGCATAGAGAGCCGCTCCGGGAAAGCCAAGCTCTCCGAGGAGGAGTAGCATGCTTCTCGCGATCGACGCGCGCAACCGCTCCATCTACCTAGGCTTCCGCTCGGGAGAGAAGTGGCTCGCCCGAAAGCGCATCGCCGCCTCGAGCCCGGCGAGGAGCGCCGACGAGTACGCGCTCCTCATGTCTGCCTTCGCCCGTGAGATTACGGGCGTCGCGGAAGGAGTCTCCAGCGTCATCGACACCGCATGGATGTCCTCCGTAGTGCCCTCGCTCACGCGAAATCTGCGCGACGCTGTCGAGTCGGCATTCGGCGTCCCCTGCTCGGTCGTCGGTCCTGGCGTGCGCACTGGCGTGCGCCTGCGCACCGACATCCCTTCCGAAGTCGGCTCGGACCTCGTTTGCGCGGCGGTAGCCGCGGCGGATATAGCCGCTCGCGCGGCGGTCGTCGTGCACTTCGACGCGGCCATCGCGTTTTCCGCGCTCGGCAAGACGGGCGACTTCCTCGGCGCGGCCATAGCCCCCGGGTTCTATACGGGAATCGAGTCCCTGCGCTCCTCGGCCGCCCTCCTGCCCGAAGTCGCCCTCGCCCAGTCCTTCGCCGGAGACATCGGAGCGGCCATCGGAAAGAGCACCGCTCAATCCGTGCGTGCGGGCATATTCCTCGGCTACGCGGGGCTCGTCGAGCGGATAGTGCGCACTCAAATAGATGAACTCGTCGCTTCAGGGGAGGCAGGTGCGCCCGGCGATGTCGCGATCTTGGGCTCGGGAGGAGAAGAGGGCAGGGCTATATTTTCCGAGCTCAGGGTAGGCCAGTTCGTGCCCGATCTCGTGCTGGAAGGGATAGCCCGCATCGCCAGCCGGGCGGAGCATGGCTAGTCCTTCGAAGCGAAATCCAGCTCGCCACGGAGGCCACGCTAGGGTATTATTCAGGATATGAAAACGAAGCCTTCTTTCCCCGGCATCAGCGCCTCCGCATGGGAACATCCGGCGGATGCGGCCGCCCTCTCGGCCTTCTCCTCGATACCCCTCGCCGGCGAGCTCCTGCGGAAGGTTCTCGGCTCCACGACCGAACGTTCCCTCGCCCTGGCGACGCTCGCCAATTCGGCCAGGGTCTCGGATTCGCAGTTTCCCTCCCTCTACGCCATACTCAAGGAAGCATGTGGGAGGCTCGACCTCTCGCCTCTTCCTGAGCTCTTCGTCCGCCTCGATCCCGCGCCTGACGCACGAACCCTCGGCGTGGAGCAGCCCTTCATCCTGCTCTCGAGCGCTGCCCTCGAGCTCTGGAACGAGGAAGAACTAGCCTGCGTCCTCGGCCATGAGATCGGCCACATCATCTCGGGCCATGCGATCTACAAGACCATGCTCGCCTTCCTCATCAAAGCTTCCTCGCTCATCGCCGGGAGCCTGCCCCTCGGCGGCGCCGCCTTGTCCGCTGCCTCGACGGCCCTTAAAGAGTGGGACCGCAAGAGCGAACTGTCCGCCGACCGCGCCAGTCTTCTCGTTGTTCAAGACGCGCCCATCATATTCCGCGCCCTCATGAAAAGCGCCGCTGGGCCCAGGATCGCTCAGATGGACGTCAACGAGTTCTTCCGCCAGGCTCGCGACTACGAGGTCGGCTCGGGTGCTCTCGATTCTCTTTATAAGTTCCTCGATGTCTTAGGCGAGACCCATCCCTTCCCGATTACGAGGATCACTGCGTTGCAAGAGTGGGAGAAGAGCCCCGCGTATGCCGCCATCCTCGCGGGTGATTATCCGCGCCGAGGCTCCGAGGGCGAGCGAGACCCCCAATCCGACTTCGAGCGGGCCCGCTCTTCCTATGCAGGTGAGTTCGGAAATTCCGAGGATCCCCTGTCCAAGGCCGCCGGCAAGGTCATGGACGCCTTCGGCGGCCTTTTCGGCCAGACTCAGGGGTCGACGGGAGCGAGCGGCAAGTCGGGCTCGGATAAGAGCCCTTCGATCGAGGACGTGATCGACGAAATCTTCGGCTCTCGCAAGTAATGTAGCAATTCAGGCTGTCTGATAACTCGGTTAGGCATCAGCCAGCCTCTGCAATTTCTCGTTTTTCGAGGTTTTTATACAAATTAGACCTCGAAAATCTGCGAAATTGCGACATTTTGCAAGCTGTTCCATAACTTCCTAAAGTTATGGGACAGTCTGTATTGCTGGGTACGGCCTCTTGACGAAGACCGTGCCCTCCCGTTATAAAGCATGAGCTCTCGATTCCATCCGGATCATTCGGACGATTATCGTGGCGAGATAGCTCAGTTGGCAGAGCAAGCGGCTCATATCCGCTCGGTCGTAGGTTCAATCCCTACTCTCGCTAAACAACAAAAACCGTGGAGAAATCCACGGTTTTTGTTGTTTAGTGCATTTGATATGCCAAATCGCATCATTTATTGACCATTTACGCCCCTAATCCGGCGAACATGTCGATTCTCAAGCTCTCCTTGATCGCTCCTCGCCCATGAGTGCGGCCTATGGGGCTAGTTGCAGGGCGCTATCTGGTGGCTCGTGGGAAACTGGCCGTTTACTCACGCGGTTTCCAAGAATAGCGTGACTTCTCAGCCTTTCAGGATGAGAGTTTAACTGGTGTTCAAGTAATTCTGCCATGACCAACTCCTTCAGAAAGATTCGAAGTCGTTGTCCGTAGCAGACCCCTGTTTCGTGAAGGCTATGGCCGTCCGACTTAGTGTTCGAGTAGTCGCAGTCTTGCCGGCTCCAACTTCAGTGCCGATATGAGCTACATGGACTTCGTGCTTGGGGCTTTGCGCAAGCTCTTCGTTTATGGTCGCCTTCGCTGCGAGCCTGAAGAAGGAAATTGTTTCCGTGAGCTGTACTGCTTGTCCCGAGAGCTCTTCAGCCATGGACGCCATCTCCTCGCTCGCCGAGGCGTTTTGCTGGATTACCGTGTCGAGCTGGACAATGGCTTTACCGATCTGATCGGAGCCGGATGCCTGCTCCCGCGAGGCTGAGGATATTTCCTGAACTAAATCGGCGGTCTTCTTGATATCCGGGACAATGTGACTGATAATCTCACCCGCCTTTGTGGCGGTCGCAACTGTCGATGCAGACAGTGCTGTGATTTCGCTTGCGGCTGTCTGAGAACGTTCGGCGAGCTTGCGCACTTCGCTCGCGACGACAGCGAATCCCTTGCCCGCCTCGCCCGCCCGCGCGGCTTCTATCGCCGCATTGAGGGCGAGGAGGTTGGTCTGCCGGGCGATCTCGTCGATGATATCGACCTTGCTCGCTATCACTTTCATCGCGGCGACCGCCTCCTCTACGGCTTTCCCGCCTTCCTCCGCGTCGACTGCGGCTTTCTTGGATATCTGCTCGGTGGCAAGAGAGTTGTCAGTGTTCTGCTTGATCGTGGCCGCTAACTCTTCGACAGAACTGGAGACTTCCTCGGCGCTCGAGGCCTGCTCGGTCGCGCCCTGGCTCATCTGTTGAGCTGTTGTACTTACCTGCTCGCTGCCCGAGGCTACCTGTGACGCTGATGTCTGGACTGAGCCGACTATCTTACGGAGGCTGTCTTGCATTTTTGTTACTCCGTGGGCTAAATCACCAATCTCGTCTTTTCTGCCCATGTAAATTGGGGGTATATCTTGGGAGATATCACCTCCCGCAATGACACCAACGAAGGCCACGGCTACATTTAAAGGGGAAGCAATCGAGCGTGAAAGCAAATAAAAGGCTCCGATGGCGCAGATCATGGCGATAAGCGCGATGATGATTATAATATTGCGAACCGAGTTCGCTGTAGCGAGGAACTCGGACTGAGGCATAGTCGCAATAACCTTCCAGCCGATGGCGGGGATTGGGGCATAGCCCGCCATCTTGCGTTCGCCTTTATAAGTATAGGCTTTTACGCCGATCTGGTCGGCAAGGGTGGCCTTCGCGATTTCCTGCATACCGTCCATCTGAGCGATATTGACCTTGAGCGCTACTTCTTTGTCGGGATGGAGGACAATGAGGCCGTCGCGGTCGACCACCCAGAAGTAGCCTGACGTGCCAAGCTTGAACTTTGCCATTTCGTCGGTTATTGAGGAGGTCTTGGTCAGCAAGCATATCGCCCCCATCACCTTGTCGTCTGAGTCGCGAACGGGGGCCGCTATGACGACAGTAGCAGTGTTCGTTACCTTGTCGATGACCATCTGGCTGATGACTGTCTCACCCCGCAATACCTGCTTCGCGTAATCGCGCTCAGCAAGACTAAGTCCGGTGGTATTATTCACTGCCGCGCTGATAACCTTACTATCGGACCCTAGCAGGATTATCTCGCTGAACGACCCGGCATAGCGCGGCGATTTTATGAGGGCGCCAAACTGCCTCTTTACGGTCGCCGGTACTTTTGCGGCTGCGGCCCCGCCGTGATTCCAGGCAGTGATATAGTCCCCAATGCTCGGGGCTGAGGCCAACGCCTCTGCGACGCCGATGTCTCCCTGAAGCGTCCGCTCAGAATAGTCCGCCATGCTCGCCGTAAGGTTCGTTATGTCCCCACTGACAAGCGCCTTAATACCACTGGTCGCCTGTATCGATACAATAACGCCCATGACAGCGAATGGAATGATTAGGATTGCCGCACCGGCGCCCATCAGTTTTCCACCAATTTTCATCTTCGAATTCCTTTCCAAAACGTCCAGCGACATTCGTTGCTGTGTAGATATTGGGTAGTATTTTGAAGTACGAAAGAGGGCTATTATTTTTATACAAAACCATCAACAGATGGTTTTAGCAGACTTTTTTCTTTTTTCGTACACAAAAACGTCACATAACTCTATTATCAATAAACTTAGTAAAAATACAATAATGTTTAAATTATTTAATTCGTAAATAAAATCCACAGTTAGGTACAAGCATTACCATCAGTTGTCTTAACCGTTCGCGCTAGGGATTGCTCGGAGATCCGCGTCAGAACTGGAAAACCTCTTACATTAGCCCCCTCAAAAGCGCTAAAATGCCAAAAATATGATGTGACTGAGCGTCGAATAGCCCAAACCTTAGCGCGGGGGATACGAGCTAAAAACCCGATCTTCTGATCAGGTTTTTCCTTTATAATTCCCGACGCCAAACGATAGGAGACGTATGGATCATGGATACCTCTCGACGACAGGTACTCGATGCCGCATGGGAAATATTTAAGAAACGCGGGTATGCCACCACGACGCTCGACGATATAGCGCATGAGAGCGCCATCCCTCGCTGCCTCATCGACGCGCACTTTGCAGACAAGGATGAACTGTTCTATGCCATCGCCGAGGACGCCACCGGTATGATGGAGTCCAGCGCCTCGGAATTGATCACTGCCGCCATCTCTGATATCACCGCGAACATCCAAGGCTATATGGCTATCATCCTGGGCTACCGCGACGATTTCCGGGCGTACCGGGCCTTAGTGCAGGAAATTCGGGCCACGGCCTCCCCGGCATTCAGGGAGAGAATAGATGCGAATGATAGCATATTTAGCAGGGAGCTGGCCAATATGCTGAAAGGGCTCGCGCAAAAGACATTGATCAAGGAATGCGATTACGAAGCTGCTTCCGTAGCCATCATCGATGCTTATGCGGCGCTTATCTCCTATCGCGATGCCAGCGGCGAATTCCTTCCCTCGTGGCGGGTTCGAGACATGCTGCAGTCCTTGCTGTACGGCGGCGTTATGCATCCCACCTTGATCCCTGCATTGGGCCTGAAACTGAAAAAGGGCAAGCGCCCCCAACGGCAAGGCGAAGGGGACAGTCTGTAGTGGACGAGGCGCGCGGGAAAATAAATACAAAAAGAAGGAATGAAGCCTCGGGAAATAAAAAAGCCCCGCTGAAGCGGGGCCCATATTTCGTATATTTCAATCCAACCATTTTCTTCTAAACTATTTGCCTTAACATGCCATTTGAAGGTTCAGTATTTTCGATTTCCCTTATATATGTTTCCATTGCATGATTTTTTTCTATATTGTTTTCCTGAATAGTAAAATCAATTGGAGTGTCAATATGTGAAAAATATCCACCTAATGATCCAATCATGAGCGCTGGTAACGGTATTGATGTGACAATATCAGATGTATTTACAATTCTATATGATCGCCCTTGAAATAAGTTATTGAATGACTTAACGAATTCATTGTCACCCACTCTTGGTGATCCAAACGTATAGAGGGAAGATATTTTTTTATTGTTACTAATTTCAATATCAGGCAATGCTAGCGTTGCTAATGCTGCTCCAAGGCTATGCCCTGTTACATACACCTTGGTTTTGGAGTCAATTCCGCTTAAAACCCTATTGATTGTTTCTTTATTATAATCATATATCTCGAAGAAACCTTCGTGAATATTGCCATATGAAGGAATAAGATATTCATTTAAGCTAATGCTGAAGTTATTTAGCCATTCCTTGGGTGTTTTTGTTCCTCTGAAAACTAAATAAATACTATTTCCTTTTTTTGCAATGAATCCTATTGGTATATATATAAGGTCCCTGTTCCGCATCTTTATATTTTTTATTACATTGTCAAAATTCCAGGTCTTCATCATACCCAGAATTTTATCGGGCTTAACTTTATATCTAAAAATATCAACCAATTCATACTGTTTTGATATTTCCCATTCTCGTTCATCCTCGAATGCATAAAACTGTTCATATGATTCTATTAATAGATTCCCAAGCTCAATTGCTAAATCTTTATCAAATCCGTTTGGGAAATACATTCCAATCCGCCTTTGTTCTCAGGTGGTGCGAATACTCCGCAGCTGCGGGGATGGCGACGAGGATACATTACTTCCGTGCAATAATGATGTATTTATGTTCTATGAAATCTATGTATCCTTTATTCGCAATAAACCTTGCTAATTTATTTATCCTTTTCCGGTATTTGCTAATGTTAAAATCTACTATTTGCCATGAAATACATTTTAATAATAAATTACTGCGCCTATGTCAAAGAACCTGGCTTTATTTATAAATTGATAATATGCCATTCAACCCGACATCGTATATTTTTACAGTGAATGGTTTTTTTGTATTGAAGATATAAAGATCTAAAACAAAACTTTTTGAAGCAATTCTAGAAAATATTGAACTAGCATTTAAAGGATTGAATACTTCAGTCGGAATTATCTCCATAGGATCTGCATCATATTTTTCTGGGAAAACATCGATTTTTTCTGTGTTTTTACTAATATTATACGCATACTAAAAATATTTATTACTAATCCATCTATATTCTCGATATTTGTCTTAAAAAATTTGTCATCCTTTAAATTAATAATAGTATTATCTGGTATTGAATTTGACTTGATAAATATATAATTTTACCATTGAAAAATACTTTCAATTCCATTATCTGTTATTTTGCTTGAATGTTGCTTTTTATCAATGTAATATGTTCCCCAATATGTTCCAAGCTCGTTAATATCCATTTCATATAATTCAGACTTCTTGATGTCTTGTGCAAAGATTACTATAGGCATGACAGTCAAAAAACAGGATTGAGCATTTCATAATTACTCCTTTTTGATATATAAAAATCGTTCATTTGGTTGCCAGTATACTTGCAGTTCTCGGGAAAAGAATGTTGCTGGTACCTGTAAGAATTACGCTGAATGCCCGGAAAAGCGAGGCGCAGGCATGGAATACTATATTTCCATTTTCATTAATGAAACAGCAAATGGCAAGTAGTCATATTGCTTTATTTCATATTCAATAAACCCATTATTGTAATACCATCCTTTTAATTGATCATTGTCATCAATAATGCCTATTGTTATTTCTTTCCCGCCAGCATTTACAATTTGAATAACAGCATAATCTAATAAGCTTTTTCCGATCCCATTATGCCGAAATTTAGGATCAACACCAAGCTTCTCAATATAATAACGATTGTCCGTTTTAGATTTTTTTATACCAACACTTCCTACTAATGTACCATTATTTTTTGCTCCATACATGATAAGGCCATCATGAATGCTATCTACTAATTCATTCATACTAATAAAGGCAGTATAATGTTTTGAATTTTCTTGTGTTATATTAAACTCTCTAGCTACGGGAAGAAAAGAATTATGCAGTAATTGAAGTAACTCATCATATTCTTTTTCCGAAATGTGAATGATTTCAATCATATAATACTCCACCTCTAATCGCTATGGGTCTAATTCTCCGCAGTTGCGGGGTTTTTCGTTCGATTTCTTGTTTTTCTATCAGATTTCTTAGCCTATAAATTCGGCTTTCTTAGTCTATGATTTAAGATTTTTCAGTCTATAACGTCAGACTTATCAGTCTATAAATTCTGATTTTTCAGCTTATCTCGGCTCTATTCTTAACTTATAAATTCCCATTCCTCAACTTGTATTGACGCTATTTTCAAGTTCAGGTTGTCTGATAACTCAGTTTATTAATTATTATATAATGAAATATGTAGACTTCGCCTTACGCCCAGAATGGGCGCAATCGATAAGGCATAAGAAGTCTTTCTCTTCGTTATGCATTATGTAGAATAAGGACTTCTCCTCGGCCGAAACACGATGAAGTAGTTGCCTTCTTCGATTTGTGGATTATAAAGCAGTTTTCGCTTGGCTGACATAAAAAAACAACTTTTTAAAGGCGGGCTTTGAAGATAATACATTTGAATATACTTATTAAATATTTATTATAAAATAAATTACTGCATATCTCTGCCATATCCTGCCGTCTCAAAGCCTGAACAAAAACCCTGGGGTCACCTACTATGTCTACGTGTCGGTCCTTACTACCTCAGTCCAACAGGCTCCTAGCCGCGCATCTTTCATTTGCTCTGGATAGTGAGTATCTTGCATCCATCTCGCTGTGGCGAAAAGCCGCGGCGAAAGGAAGCCGATGGATAGTACCCTCCCGAAACGCATAGCCTTTCTGGGGGGCTTTACGCCACGGCTCTGCGGTATCGCTACCTTCACTCACGATCTATGCGAAGCGGTAGCCGAATCTGCCCCTGTTTCCACCTGCTTTTCCGTCGCGGTCAACGATAGGCCGGAGGGCTACGATTATCCGGTTCGCGTGCGCTTCGAGCTAGATCAGAATGATCTGGATTCCTATAGGCGCGCCGCCGATTTTCTTAACCTCGATAATGCCGACCTCCTTTCTGTGCAGCATGAGTTCGGCATATATGGCGGCCCGGCCGGAAGTCATCTCCTCGCCTTGCTAAACGAAGTCCGGATGCCGGTGGTCACGACGCTGCATACTATCCTGCGCGAGCCGAATGAGGAGCAGCGGACGGTGATGGACGAACTCATCCACCGCTCCGATCGCCTCGTAGTGATGGCGCGTAAAGGCGCGGAGATCCTGCGCGAGACCTACGGCGCCTCTGATGGCAAGGTGGACATCATCCCCCACGGCATTCCCGATCTGCCCTTCGCGGATTCGGAGGCCTACAAGGTCCAGTTCGGTGTCGAAGGTCGCATGGTCCTCCTCACTTTCGGGCTGCTCGGTCCCGGCAAAGGCATCGAGTATGCTATCGAGGCGCTGCCTGAAATCATCGCTCGCCATCCGAATGTCGTCTATCTGGTGCTCGGCGCAACGCATCCTCACCTCGTCGCCAGCGAGGGAGAGAACTACCGTCTGAGCCTCGAGCGGCTCGCCGATAGCCTCGGGGTCAAGGATCATGTCATCTTCTACAATCGCTTCGTGTCGCTCGAGGATCTTAAGGAATTCATCGGCGCAACGGATATCTACCTCACCCCCTACCTCAATGAGGCGCAGATAACATCGGGCACGCTCGCCTATGTCTTCGGCGCAGGCAAGGCGGTCGTCTCCACGCCCTACTGGCACGCGCAGGAACTGCTCGCCGACGGTCGCGGCGAGCTTGTTCCCTTCCGCGATCCGGCGGCTATCGCCGAGGCGGTCTGTGGCTTCTTGGACGATCCCAAGCGCCTTCTTGCGACGCGCAAGAAGGCATATGAACTCGGGCGCGAGACTATCTGGCCCGCGGTAGCGAACCGCTATCTCGAGTCCTTCCAGCGCGCCCGCGCCGACAGGAGGTCCGCGCCCCGAGCCGCCTTCGCGCTCTGGACTCTTGCAGGAAGGCCCTACGAGCTGCCTCCCCTGCGGCTCGACCACGTCCTGCGCATGAGCGATGGCGCGGGCATCATCCAGCACGCCGCTTTCGATGTGCCGAACTTTTCGGAAGGCTATTGCACCGATGACAACGCGCGCGCTTTCATTTTGTGCAACTATCTCGACGAGCTCGTCGGAAAGCGCCCCGAGGGGGAGCTCGATCGGCTGGCCACGAGCTATCTCGCCTTCTTGTACGCTGCCTTCAATCCCGAGACGGGCCGTTTCCGCAATTTCATGAGCCATGGCCGGCAGTGGCTAGAGGATTCAGGAAGCGAGGACAGCCACGCGCGGGCCCTCTGGGCAGTAGGCACGGGGGCGGGGCGTTCGCGCGACGAGGGGCACCGCAAGCTATCCGCTCAACTTTTCGAGCGCGCCCTGCCCGCGACCGAGACCTTCTCATCGCCGCGAGCCTGGGCCTTTACGCTCCTGGGGATCGATGAGTACTTGCGCCGCTTCCCCGATCGAGTCCTGGCCCTGGCCGCGAGAGCGAAGCTCGTCCGCTCCCTCGTCGACCTTTGGAAAGATTGCGCGACCGAAGCCTGGCCTTGGTTCGAGGCGAGCGCCACCTATGATAACGCCCGGCTATGCCAAGCGCTGATACAAAGCGGCCAGGCTATACCGGATACGGAGGCCCTCGAGATAGGCCTCGCTTCCCTTCGCTGGCTTTCGTCCATTCAGACGACGCAGGATGGGCATTTCAGGCCTATCGGCAGCAATGGATTCTACGGGCGCTCAGGAGCGCGTGCGGACTTCGACCAGCAGCCCGTCGAAGCTCAAGCCATGGTAGCGGCGAGCCTCGAGGCCTTTCGTGCGACAAATGACGAATCGTGGTCGAGCGAGGCGAAGCGCGCCTTCGAATGGTTCCTAGGGCGCAACGACCTGGGCCTGCCGCTCTATGATTCCAGGACGGGGGGCTGCAGCGACGGGCTTCATCGCGACAGAATCAACGAGAATCAGGGCGCAGAGTCGACTCTCGCCTTTCAGCTCTCCCTCGCCGAGATGAACTACGCGCAGCAACCGCTCGAAGCTTCCCCGAAGCTCTTTATGGAAAAGGATGAACAGTGAGTCAGATTCGGATACGCCGCCATGAAGGCACCCTCTTTCCCGAGAGCTCCCGCGTTATCATACGGCCCTCGATTCCCTCCAGCGTCCAGCGCGTCACAACTACCTTGGGTCGCGTCCTAGCCATGAGCGAGGATGAGACCGAGCGCGAACTGGCGGCCGTGCTCCGGGAATTCTGCTCCAGGCACCGCGATTTCGAGGCACAGCTTCTCCGGAACTACGAGCGCGTAGTCCCCGAGCTCTTTACGCAGCATCCCCTCTCCCGACCGCGAAAGCTCCTCATCGGCTCGTACTTCTCGAGCGAGTACGCATTGGAATCGGCTGCGCTATTCAACCCTTCTATTGTTCCCCATCCGGACCAGTCCGCTCTGCCCCCCGGCGCGCTCCGATTCATCATGAGCCTACGCGCGACCGGTGAAGGGCATGTCTCCTCCATCGAGTTCCGGACCGGGCTCATCGAGTCCGGCGGAGATGTGAAGCTTGACTCGGTCTCTCGCTTCGTCAATGTGCCTGAAGTCGATCCGAACCCCAGTTATATGAAGCGGCCCTTCATCGTCAAGCTGCGCGAGATGGGCTTCGACAACGCACAGAGCGGGGCAGTCATGGAAAGCCTCGCGGATAGCTTCTCCCTGTCCGATATAAACAAGAGTATCGCCCGAGTCCGCCGCGAGGTCGCGCCTCCTCCGCCCGAGCTCGAGGCGACCTTGCGCTGCATACAATGGCTGGCAAATTCCAACTACGAGATGAGCTTTCCCCCCGAGCTCGCCATGAGCGAGCGGATCATCTTCCCCGTTTCCGCCAACGAGAGCAACGGAATCGAGGATGCTCGATTCGTCCGTTTCGTCGAAGAGGACGGGTCGGCAAAATACTACGCGACCTATACCGCGTACAATGGGCGCACGACCCTTCCTCAGCTTATCGAGACCGAGGATTTTCTTCGGTTCCGTGTGCTCACCCTGAACGGACAGGGCGTGCAGAACAAGGGCATGGCCCTCTTTCCCCGCCGCATAGACGGCTGCTACGCGATGCTCTCCCGACGGGACGACGAGAACCTCTTTATCATGCTCTCCGATAATCCGCATTACTGGAACGACTCGCAGCTGCTCCTGCGTCCCGCCGAGAGCTGGGAGTCCGTGAAGATCGGCAACTGCGGCTCGCCCATCGAGACCGAGGCGGGCTGGCTCGTAATAACCCATGGTGTCGGCCCCATGAGAAAGTACTGTATAGGGGCCGCCCTCCTCGACCTGCGCGATCCTGCTAAAGTCATTGGCCGACTCCGGGAGCCTCTCTTGGAGCCCGAAGGCCTGGGCCGCGAGGGCTACGTTCCCAATGTCGTCTATAGCTGCGGTTCCCTCCTGCATGGAGGCGAGCTCATTCTGCCCTATGCGATGAGCGATCGAGCCTCGACTATCGTAAGCGTCTCCTTGGACGATCTTTTGACCGCGTTAAAGGCTTGATGCTTAAGCCGGTTGCCAGCCGAGCTTTCCTCGCGTATAATCATGCGTGAAAGAGAGTTGTAAGCTTGTCGTCCATCGAATGGCGCGATCGCGCGTACGAAGATTCCCTCGAGACCACTCTGGCAGGGCTCGAGGCCCGGAGAAAGATCGATCCTTCCTTTTCCATCACCGATGCGGAGGGCACATTGCGGTACCTCTATGTTCAGGAAGGGAACGATTGGTGCTCCCGGGGCATGCTTCAGGATGCGATCCTCGCGGCCCAGATAGCGGCGCACGAGCAATTCATCGAATCATGGAGGAACGAGGGAACCTGATCCGCTCGTCCTCCCCGAAGGAGCCGTAAGAATGAGCGTAGAGATCAAGCCCGTCCTGAGCAAGAAGGACCTCAAAGCCTTCGTCCGCTTCCCTTATTCCATCTACAAAGGCGATCCCTGTTGGGTGCCGCCCCTCGACATGGACGACATCAACACCCTCCGCAAGGACAAGAACCCCGCCTTCGAGTACTGCGAGGCCGAGTATTGGATGGCCTTCAGGGATGGAAAGGCAGTCGGTCGCGTCGCGGGCATCATCAATAATCGCGTCATCGAGAAGTGGGGCAAGAAGTATGCCCGCTTCAGCTGGATCGACTATATCGATGACCTCGAAGTCGTGCAGGCCCTCATGAAGACCGTCGAGGGCTGGGCCAAGTCCAAGGGCATGGAGGGCCTCCAGGGTCCCTTAGGTTTCACCGACCTCGACAAGGAGGGCATGCTTGTCGAGGGCTTCGATCAGATGGGCACCTACGCCACAGGCTTCAACAAGCCCTACTACGCCGGCTACATGGAAAAACTCGGCTTCACCAAGGACATGGACTGGATCGAGTTCAAGATCAAGACTCCCGACTCCATCCCCGACAAGGTCCAGCGCGTCGGCGAGCTCATCTCCAAGCGCACGGGCGCTCGCATCTACGAGTGGAAGTCGAAGAAGGAGATGGTCAAGAAGTTTGGCGACCAGATCTTCGACCTCATCGACGAGGCCTACGAGCCGCTGTATGGCACTTGCCCCCTTTCCGAGAAGCAAGTGAAGTTCTACATCGATACCTACCTCGGCTTCGCCGATGGACGCTTTGTTAAGCTTCTCGTCGACCAGGACGAGAAGCTCATCGGCTTCGGCATCACCATGCCCAGCCTCTCCGAGGCCGGGCGCAAGGCCCAGGGCCACCTCCTGCCTTTCGGCTGGTACTACTTCCTCAAAGCGCTGAAGCACCCTACGGTCATCGACATGTACCTCGTCGGAGTCAAGCCCGAATACCAGGAGCGCGGGGCCATCGCCATCATCATGAACGCGCTTAACAAGAGCGCCATCGAGGAAGGCGTGAAGTTCTCCGAGACTCAGGTGGAGCTCGAGACCAACTACAAGGTCCAGAGCATGTGGAAGGACTACGAAAAGACCCAGCACAAGCGCAGGCGAGCCTTCATCAAGAAATTTTAATCGGCATTCGCGGCGTAGATCTCGGCGAAGGAGCCTTGGATGCGGAGGACCACGTCGACTAGCTCAGGGTCGAAGTGGACTTCCCTTTCCTGGCGGATTTTCTGGATCGCCACATCGTGGCTGTAGGATGGCTTGTAGCTGCGTTTCATGCGCAGAGCGTCGTAGACGTCCGCGATGGTAACAATCCGCGCGGCGAGCGGGATCATCTTCCCTTCCAGGTTGTAGGGGTAGCCCGAGCCGTTCCACCATTCGTGGTGGGAGAGGGCTATCTCTTTGGCCATGGGGTTAGGATAGCTCGAGAGGATGAAGGCGCCGTTTTTCGTATGCTCCTTCATGATCCCCCACTCGAACTCGTTCAAGGGGCCTTCCTTGTTGAGGATATCGTCCGGTGTCCCGATCTTGCCCACGTCGTGCATCGCGGCGAGGAAGCCGATGTCCTCGATGAAGTCCTTGTCCACCTCGGGCCACCTCTGGTCGTTGAAGAGCTCCTTGGCGAGGAGGCTCGTATAGAAGTTTACGCGCTCGATGTGCTTGCCCGTGTCGTTGTCCTTGAGCTTCGAGGCCTCGAGGAGGGAAGAGAACATATCGTGCAGGACTTTGCGGTTCTCGGCCGTGACGTCGTCGAGGTAGACCGAGAAGCCTTGGGGTTTTTCCCTGACGCTGGGCTTCTCCGCAGGCTGCGCATAGTAGGGAAAGATGTGCACTTTCGTGATGACCGCCGCCGAATCCTTCGACTTGTGCGCAATGGTGCCTTTCCATGTGTACCCGGCGTTCGCCTTTCCCAGCGAAGCCAGAATATCCCGCGAGAGGCTCGGCGCGATGGAGCGCGAGAGGCTGTCGAGGAGAGTCGGCGATTCCGGATACTTGAAGGCGCGCATCAGTTCCTGGAAGGGGGCGTTGCGGAAAACAAAACCCAGGCCCCCGTCGACTATAGCGAGAGGCTCGGGGATCTGCTCGTAGCTGCGGATGATGCTCCGTAGGCTCGATTCCTTAAGCAGGGGAGATGCCGGAGAAGGCGGCTGCTCTGCGGTCTCGACCTCAATGTCTGGCTCTTCGAGAGGTTCGAGTTCCTCTATTTCGTCGCGGCTGTCCCACAAAAAGGAATTCTCCATCTTCCCCATGCTTCCCTATGAGCCCGAGCGCTTTATCTAGCCGGTTCCTCGGCTTCGCTCGGTCGCAAATATAACGGTCCTTCGTCGGTCTTTCCCGGGCCATCACTCTTTAATGCCGCCAAGCCTAACAAGGCGATCGCCCGGCCCGCCGGAGAGCCCGCCCTCTCGTCTATGCGGAAGCCGCTTCGCTCCGATGCGTACTCTCCGAAGAGCTCGGCATCCGGTCCCGTAACCAGAGCTTCCGGGTAAGTATCGAGCAGGGCCGCCAGCTTGGCAAGCGGTACATCGAGCCAGTCCGAAACTCGCCTGCCTCGTAAATATATCGCGGAATAGACGCGGTCTTTCTTTCCGTCGATTATCGGCGCGACGGCGCCCGAAAAGCAATCGTAGCCCCAGGCGAGGGCATCGAGGGTCGGAACGGCTATCCAGGGAATGCCGAGGCCCGCGGCTATGCCCTTGGACGCGGCCATGCCGATGCGTAGGCCGGTGAAGGAACCGGGGCCCAAGGCGCAGGCGACTAGGCCTAAGTCCGATCGCTTGAGGCCTGCGCGCGAGACGCAGAAGTCGACTAGGTCCATGACGCGCTCGGCGTGCCGGAGCTCGAGCTCGAGCGAGGCCTCTACCCAGCCTTTCTCGGTCTTTAAAGCAACCGCGAGCAGCTTGGCCGATGAATCGATAGCAAGGACGTTCACGGGATGAGCTCCTCGAGTGCCCGGCCTTCTATCCTGAGCAGGCGAGCGCCGTCCTCTTTTACCACGAAATCCGCCACGACCGCGTCGGGCGGGAGAGCGTCCTCGATGCGTTCGCTCCATTCGATGACGCAGACCCCGCCCGAATCGGAGATGAGGTCCTCGCCTCCGACCGAATCAAAGTCCTCGGGCCCCGAAAGACGGTAGGCATCGACATGGTGCAGCCTAAGGCGGCCCTCGTATTCCGAGACAATGGTGTACGTGGGGCTCGTCACTTCTTCATCTATGCCGAGGCCTCGGGCGAAACCCTTCGTGAAGGTAGTCTTACCGGCGCCTAGTCCCCCCCGGAGTGCAATGACGATGCCTCCCGAGACGGATGCCCCCAGCTTCCGGCCGAGGAGGATGGTTTCTTCAGGGGTTTTAAGGAGGAGTTCTCTCAGGGCAATCTCCCTGCGCGCTCGAGCTCGACGACATATTCCTTGATGGCGTGGATGACAGGCAGGGTTGGCCAATCGACGGCCTCGAGAAGACGTATGTGGACTTCGGGCGGACCAAGGGGCTTGTGCTCGAGCGTTATGGCTACATCGCTCTCGCTTTTTTTTTCGTTCCACTCGATGACCGCCACGGCCGTGAGCTCCTTGATATAGTGGACCGGAGACTCTCGCCTGGAGAGTTCCCGAAGCTCGACGACCTTCATATCCGCAATTCTATGTATGGCCGACCATTATAGTCAAGCTCTCGCGTGAGCGAAGGCATGCATGAAATCTCCTATTCTACGTATCCATAAACATAGGAGAGCACAGCGTTGAGTCCCTGGCGCGAAATTTTCACGAATTGCAGGTGCATCACCCCGCCCATTTTGGCCCGGTTGGTCCTGAGGACTTTTGCGAAGGCCGCCTGGTCCTGCCCCCCGGTATTGAAGACTATTTTGGCATATTCCCCCGCGGCGAGGGGATTGGCGCATTGGATGCCTATGCCGCCCGCGGAGATATCTGTGATAGTGCCTGGATAAGGAAGGTTCTCGACCTTCGCCTTGCCCTTCTTGCCCTTGGCAATGGCGGCGGAGACGGCGACGCGATAGAAAATGCAGCTCGCCTTCATCTCGCGACGCGCGTGCTTGCGCGCGGGCAGGGCGCCCACCTCTTCCGAGTGCGCAAGGACCATCGCGTCCTTGCCTCCTATCTTCTCCCAGCCGATCACTCGCGACGTGAACTGATAGCCCTGGTGTCCCTTCGCGTAGAAGAAGCAGGAGAGCTTCGTGCCGCGATGGAAGCGCAGGGCGGCTCCATAGGAGTCGGTCGCGGGCTCGACTGCGAGCCCTGAGGGCTCGACCGCGAGGACGACCGAAGGGTAGGACTCCTCGCCGGGGGCGATGAAGGTGAGGGGAGAGCCTCGGCCGAGCTGCCTAGTCGATCGGACCCCGCCGCCCTCCGCGCTTGCGTGGGTCAGGCTTTCGCGGGCCGCGAAGAGCCTGGCCTTGCGATCGTCGGCGTCCGCCTCGGAGGCTGCGGTCTTCTCTATCTGCTTGAATGCGTCCTTGAAGAAAGCGTCCAGGCGCTGGGGATTGCGGAAGGTGAAGTCCGGGTTCGAGACGCCGAGAACACGGGCATATTCCTCGAGGAAGCGTAGTTCGTCTTCGGAGAGGCCGGCCGCGCGGGCGGCCTTGCGGAAGGCCGCCTTACTGAAGGATGAGTGAGTGGAGGGCCCGGCTTGGTTGCGGACGACCGCGAAGAGGATCAGAACGAGCACCGCCACCAGGAGCGCGATCACTGCGGCGTTGCTCGCGGCAGAGCTCTTCGCCGTATAAAGGCTGGTGACTCCGACTTGGGCGAGCGAGGAGTAGGCTATCATGATTCGGGCAGCGCCTCGCGCATAGCGCCGAAGAAGCTCTGCATCCGCGGCAGGATTTCGTACTCCGCGAGATCGCCTATGAGCACTGCGTCCTTATGCTCGAAGGACTCGGTAAGCTGCCTAAGCACGACGTTGAAGTCGCCGTAGAAGCGAGGCATGGCCGCGTCCCCGATCATGATATGCGACGTATCCACACCGCCTCGGCGAAGCTCGGGAATAATGCGGATCACCTTGTTGAATATCTCGATAAAGAAGAGGACCGTCTTCATTGCCTCTCCCTCCTTGCCGGTCTGGAGGAGAACGGGAATATCGGCGAGCTCCGCGGCGTGGCTTTCGAAGAGGGCCGCAGCCGAGCGCATCTCGGCGACCGGGGAACGCAGTTCGGCGAGCCTCTCGCCGAAGATCGTCGCGAGCTTCTCGGTCTGGGTGGATATCTCTGTGCGCGCGGTCTGGCTCGGCTCGTCGCCGGAGCGCTCGAGCAGGTCGACGAAGAGCTGCACGAAGGAAAGCTCGTCCGCCGCGAAGAGGCCTGCGAAGGCGTCGCGCATGTCGGCCGCGCTCGAGCGTATGCCCGCCCAGTCCCCGGCGGTCGCTTCGCTCTCCCCCAGGGGAGAGGCCGAGCGCTTGGCTATCGCGAGCAGTTCTATGAGCGTGTCGAGCGCGCGCTGCTTGATGGCGGCGGCGTCCTCGGCAGTTATCTCAACCGAGGCCACCGAGGAAGGGGAGCGCTCCGAGGATGCCGCGTAGAGATCGGCGTCGATCTCCTTCCCGTCGACCTTCAGGGACACGATGACCGATCCGGCCTTGTCTATGAGATCGTCGGCCCTCGCGAGGATGTCGCCGAGGCTGTCGGTCTCCTTGACGTCGAGGTCGAGGCATTCTCCGTTCACGGTGATGTTCATGGTGGATGGTCCTTCCTTCAATCCGTTTACTGTCCCGAATTCTGCTTCGAGAAGCTGTCGATGGAACTCGAGCTCGACTCCATCTTACTGAGGCTCGCCTCCATGGATCCGTATTTCTCCTTGAGATCCTGCTCCTTCGTGGCCAGCTGCGCGTCGAGGGTATTGAGCGTTTTCTTCTCAGCGTCAAGCTGTGAATCGAGGGTGCCCGTCTTGAGCGAGAGTATGCCGCCTGTCTCGACATAGGGCTTTATGAGCGTGTCGAGGGCGTAGGCGAGGCCTGTGTTGATGATGAAGTCGCCATTCGTGTCGTTGCCGAAGAGCTGCTTGATCGCCTCGAAGTGCTCGTCTAAGGCCTTGCCGAGAGTCTCGTCCTCGATCTCGAGATAGCCGCGCATTTTCGAGGCGTCGTAGGCCTGTGTCGCGCCGGGCTTGCTCGCGTTAGTCGCTATGCCCAATTGAGACAGAAGGATCATATCCTTGCCGTCCTTGGTCTCGTAAGGCGCGGTCATAGTCCTCTGGAGGGCGCTCGATAGAAGGTTCAAGGTCGAGTCGCCTTGGAGGGTCCCGAGCCTCGACTTGGCCGTCTTCTTCTCGTCGTCGGAGAAGTAGGTGATTTCGTCGATGATCGCCTCGTCATCCCTCGTGAGGATGTTGATCTGGGCCATGAGCTTGTTGTAGTTGCCGACAAAGGCCACGATCGCGGTCTGCACGCCCTCGCGATCGGGCTGTACCTTGAGCCGCACCGGCTTGTCCGACGATGCCTTCACATTGAGAGTGACGCCCGGTATGACGTCTGATATCGCGTTGGAGGGGCGGGTGACCTCGATGCCGTCGACCGAGACCAGGGCGTCCTGCGCCGTGGCGATGGGCGACTTGGCCTTAAAGCCACCCGATTCGGCGGGATCGTAGACCCGAGCCGCTGTTATCTCGAGCTTGCGCGTCGTGTCGCGGACGCGGAAGGCCAGGGCCGCCGCGCTCCCCCCATAGTCGTCCAGCTTCACGGAGAGCTTCTGCATCCCGTCTCCGTCCTGGAGCTCGGGCAGGGCTTTCTGCGAGCCGTCGGTCCCGACGACGCTCGCCATCGCGAGATCCTCGACGCGGGGCGGGGTAGGGGGCGCCTTCCACTCGGGCAGGCCCGAGACTGATGGAGATCCTGTCACTGTGATACCCTCGTAGCTCGCCTGCCCGACCGCTGCGAGGCTGGGGCCCGGAGGAGGCTGGGGCGCCGCGCTTCTCTCCGGAAGGCGCGTCATGCGGTATTCGATCTCGAGTACCATGCCCGGTTTCTTCACCGGCGGCTTCAGCTCGAGCTTGGCCTCTCCTCCCGCGACGAGGGCGAGGTCCTTTGGCGCGAGCTCCTGTCGCGATGTTTGAATGCGTTCGGCGATGCCCGTATCGAGGACGAGCTTCACGGCGTCCGCGTCGAAGCCCAGACGATTGGCCGCGCCGGTCTTGAGCGATTCTATGACGAGGGACTTCGTGTCGGGCTTCACGATCATCACCTGCGTGCGCAGGTTGTCTCCGCCCTTGCGCGTGAGCGCGTCGGAGAATTCCTGGAGGCTGCCGCCCGAGAATTTCAGCTCTATGCGCTTGTCGCCCACGGTGAAGGCGTAATTCCCCGCGGCGACCTTGTAGTCCTTGGAGAGCTCTGAGGATATGAAACGGTCGGCGGAGGCCGCGCGCTTTACGACGATGCTCCTCGTCTGCTCGAGGGCCTCGCGCGTAGCGGTCGCGGAGAGAGTCTCTTCGTCCGAAGACTTGGCGACTCTGGCGTTAAAGGGATTTTTGAAGTTATAGAGACCTTGCGCGCCTTGGCGAAGGGTGTTGAGCTTGGCGCCGAAGTCGAGCCAGACGCTCTTCTGCGTCTGCATCGTCTCTATCTTCTTGGCGGACTCGTCGCGAGGGACCCGGGCCACCTTCATGAGGCCGTCTATTAGTTTTTTAGTGCCATATTTATCGGTGTCGGTCCCTGGAATGGAGAAGTCGGACATTCATGCCTCGGGGGAGAAAGGCCGGTCGCGCGGAGCCTTCCTTGCGGAAGTCGCCCTCTATCAGGCCGACTTGTCGAAAAGAAGGCCCAGTACTTCGCGGATGCGCTCGTCGCAACGCTGCAATTCCACGGGCGGTATCTCCCTCACTACTTTATCGGTGTCGTTGTCGATGATCTTGACGACGACCTGTCCCAGCTTCTCGTTCAAGCTGAAGGAGAGCCTGCGGTTGAATGTTTCGCTCACGCGCTGAAGTTCGCGGATCATGGTTTTCAGATCCTCGGGCGCGCTTAGCGCGGCCTTGGCCATTTCAGCGACCTCGGGCGCGGCGGGGACCGCAGTCTGGGCTCGCTTCGCTGTTTCGTAAGGGAGCGATGAGTTAGTCTGTATGGACGATACGTCGAGAGCCATGTTGAGCCTCCGACTTCGCCAATCCTTCGGATTGGCGTCGCAGTTTCTCGCGCTTCATCCTTTGCAAAGGAAGCGCTGCGAAACATGCGCAGATTTAACAAAAAGCGGGAAGGGGGCGCGTTCCCCTCCCGCCGAAGTTTCGCCTCCGCCTTACGGCTTCGGCATAAGGAATTCGAGAGATGACGTCCAGAAGTCTCTCGTTACCTCATCATGATGAACGGATTTCCGTCGTTACTGAAGCAGAGACATCACGTTCTGTGAGCGCGTGTTGGCCTGCGCGAGCATTGCGCTGCCGGCCTGATTGAGTATGCGGTTCTTGGTGTAGTCCACCATCTGACTCGCCATGTCGGTGTCGCGGATACGGCTCTCGGCAGCTTGTAGATTCTCGGAAGCCACGTCTACGCCTTTGGCCGCCATCTCGAAGCGGTTCTGGTAGGCGCCGAGGTCGGCGCGCTGCTTCGACACGATCTTTAGAGCGGCGTCGAGCTTGCCAATAGCCTGATTGGCTTTTGCGGGGTCCTCGATGCTGACCATGTCAGACGTCCCCTGTCCTCCCTTGAGGCCTAGGGCTTCGGCAGTCATGGTGCCAATGAAGACCTGCTTGCTCTGGTCGATGTTCGCGCCCACCTGGAACTGCATCACCGCCGTGCCGTTCTTCGCGAAGCGGCCGGTGAGGATGTTCATACCGTTGAACTGGGCGTGGCTCGCGATGCGGTTGATCTCGTCGACGAGCTGGCTCACCTCGACCTGGATCTGCATTCGATCCTCTGAAGTATATACACCGTTCGCGCCCTGAACCGATAGTTCACGCATGCGGTGGAGGATATCCTGGGTTTCCTGGAGGTAGCCCTCGGTAGTCTGGATGAACGAGACGCCGTTTTGGATGTTCCTCGAAGCCTGATTAAGGCCACGAATTTGGCCTCGGAGTTTTTCAGAAACAGCGAGACCGGAGGCATCGTCGCCCGCCCTATTTATGCGCTGACCAGAGCTAAGCTTCTCGATGTCCTTCTGGACATCGAGATCCGTGTTGCCGAGCGTGCGATTCGCATACATCGCGCTCATGTTGTGGTTGATGATCATCTGACCCTCCTTGAGGTATATCCGCTGCGGCCTTCCATGCCGCATGCGTTCCTTGCGCGCACGCCGACGGGGAGGGGACGAAGATTCGCGCCGCCCCCATTCCGTTCGTCCCCGTGCGACAAGGAGCACGCCCCTTCTGTAGGGCGTCCTCTATGTCAGTGCGCGCGGGAGAGTATTTTTCAAAGACCGACGGAGAAGACGGCCCCGAAGAGCCATCTTCTCCTTAAAATATACTACGTTACTGGAGCAGCTGCAAGACCGTTTGCGTCCTCTGGTTCGCCTGGGCGAGCATGGCGCTGCCGGCCTGAACTAGGATGCGGTTCTTGGTGTACTGGACCATGGTGCCGGCCATGTCGGCGTCGCGGATGCGACTCTCGGCAGCCTGGAGGTTCTCGGCGCCGACGTCGATGCCCTTCACTGCATGCTCAAGGCGGTTCTGGTAGGCGCCGAGGTCGGCGCGCTGCTTGTTGACCTTTTTAAGAGCCTCGTCGAGGACGCCGATGCTGCGGTTAGCGCCGTCGGAGTTTTCAAGGCTGAGGATACCGTCGTTGCCGCTGTTCCTGACGCCCAGGGCCTTAGCGGTCATCGTTCCGATGTAGACGCGCACGCGCTGGTCCATGTTGGCGCCGATATGGAACCACATGGAGCCGGTGGCCACATTCTGGCCATTGTCGCGAGCGAACCTTCCGGTAAGGAGGTTCATACCGTTGAACTGGGCGTGGCTGGCGATCCTGTCGACCTCGTCGACGAGTTGGCTCACCTCGACCTGGATCTGCATCCTATCCTCGGCGGTGTAGACGCCGTTGGAGGCCTGGACGGAGAGCTCGCGGAGGCGCTGGATTATATCCTGACTCTCCTGGAGGTAGCCCTCGGTGGTCTGGATGAAGGAGATGCCGTTCGCCGCGTTCTTCGAAGCCTGATTAAGGCCGCGGATCTGGCTGCGCATCTTCTCCGACACGGCGAGCCCTGAGGCATCGTCGCCGGCGCGGTTGATGGCCAGGCCGGAAGAGAGCTTTTCCATGTCCTTGGCAGTCTGGTCATTGACGAGGCGCAGGGACCTGTCGGCGAACATGGCGCTGAGATTGTGATTGATGATCATCTGAATCCTCCTTGAATAGTTCACGGGGCATCCTTGCCCCGATTTCACCCAAAAGAAATACAGAAGCCTGTTTGGGGCTAATATTAGCTCCTGTCAGGCTTTATGCAGACGCGGGAGAAAGCCCGTCACCTCTCGCTTCCCGAGTCGCCTCCTTCCGTGCCGAACATCGAAAAAAAGACTAAAGTCGAAATCCAGCACGCCGACACTATAAAAAGGGGATGGAATTCAATACCTATCCCTCACCCCTTTATCGGCATCAACTCCTTAAAACTTGATAGGGAGTTCCTGAAACTTTGCTTGCCCGGTCGAGATTCAAGACGTACAATGTCCATGACCTGATCGCGGGGGTGGACATGAAGTACTCTGAATCGACGCATACGGCTTCAGACGGAAAATCTATTTTTGTCCGTACCTGGCTTCCCTCTGGGGCGCCCAAGGCAGTTCTCCTCATCGCGCACGGCATGGCAGAGCATGGCGCTCGATACGAGCGTTTCGCTTCAGTTATGGCCGAGGCTGGCTGGGCGATTGTCGCCCCCGATCATCGTGGCCACGGCAAGACCGCCGCTTCTGGTGAGCTCGGCTGGTTTGCCGACCGCTATGGCTTCTTCAGAATCCGCGACGACCTCCACGAGATAGCCCTCGGCCTGCGCGAGACTTACATGTCTGCCCCACTATTCCTCTATGGTCATTCCATGGGCTCGGTCCTCGCCGAGACCTACATAGCCGCCTACGGTCAGGACCTTTCGGCCTGCGCCTTATCAGGCGTCGTCGAGCCGATGGCGCCTCTTCTCCTTGCGGTAGGCAAGCTCATCGCCGTGATGGGCTGTCTTTTCAAGGGACAGAGGAAACCGGCGAAAATGCTCGATACCATGGGCTTCTCCGCCTATAACAAGGATTTCGAGCCCGCTCGCACGAAGGTTGACTGGCTCTCGAGAGATCCCGCCGAGGTCGACAAGTACGTCAGCGATCCCCTCTGCGGCTTCATCTGCAGTTTCGGGTTTTATCGCGATTTTTTCGCGGGTATCGCTTCGCTCTATAATAAACGAGGAGCCTTCGACTCTGTGCCTAAGTCCTTGCCCCTGTATATTTTCGCAGGGGCGGAGGACCCTGCGGGTGGCGCCAAGGGGTGGGTGTCCCGTCTTGCGGAAAAGCTCAAGGAGGCCGGGGTCCAGAGCGTGGAGACGCGGCTCTACCCGGGCGCTCGACACGAGGTGCTCAATGAGACGAACCGCGATGAGGTTATGAAGGATTTGCGGGATTGGCTTGACTGCCGCGTCGCTCGAGCTTGACCCGGCGGCCGTCTTCGACTGTATAATACCTCGCATTTCATCCGATACTTCGGCGAGGCTGTTCATTGCTCATTCGATACCGCAGATCGGCTGACGGCAAGCCTGTGGCTAAAGCCGTCGTTTATACCCAGGAAGAGCACCGGATCGATCGTTCGGCCATAGATCCAGATGCCCTGCGCATAGTCGAGCGACTCCGCGAGAATGGCCACGAGGCTTACATCGTCGGTGGCGCGGTACGAGACCTCCTCCTCGGCCGCAGGCCCAAGGATTTTGATATCGTCACTGACGCCCAGCCGGCGCGTATCAAGCGAGTATTCCGTTCCGCTCGCGTCATCGGTAGGCGCTTCCGACTAGTTCACGTCTACGCAGGATCGAAGATCTTCGAGGTCTGCACCTTCCGCTCCATAGCTAACGGAACGGTCGGCAACGAGTTCGGTACTATCGACGAGGACGCGCTCCGGAGGGACTTCACGCTTAATGCCCTGTATTACGACCCTTACGACTCGACACTCGTCGACTATGTTGGGGGCTTCAAAGATATCGGCGCTAAGCGGATCAAGCCCGTCATCCCCCTCGCTACAATATTTAAAGAGGACGCCGTCCGGATGATCCGCTGCGTGAAGTACGCCTCCACCGCCGGATTCAGAATTCCCTGGAGTCTCCGCAGAGCCTTGAAGCGGGACTCGGGCCTTCTTGCCGAAGCCAGCCCCTCGCGGCTCACCGAGGAGTTCATCAAGATTCTCGGCTCGGGCTCCTGTGCCACCATTGTAGAGAGCCTCGTCCATTTCGACCTCCTCCGTCACATACTGCCCGAAGCCGCAAGGCTCTACGCTTCCGACAAGGCCTACGCCCTTGCCCTCCGCTCGGCGCTTGGCGAGCTGGATGTGCACGCGCGCAATCCCTCGCGCGAGAAGAGCCTCGCTATACTCCTCGCCCATTTTCTCAAACCTTTCCTCGAATGTCGTCCCGAGACCCTCGCCGATACGCCCGACGCTTATCGCGAAGCCGTGCACGAGGCGCGGCTCTTCCTCGCACCCCTCAACCCCCCCCGCGTCGAGCTCGAATCTGCGGTGCTTATCGTCTTCAAGAAGCGCGGCTTTTCGCCCATGCCGAGGCCCCGGCGCTTCCCCCCGCAACAGGGCCGAGGCGAGCAGCCGCAGCGCAAGGACGGCGAGTCGCGCCAGGACCGTCCTCAGGGCGTACGCTCTCAGGTTCCCGCGAGACCAGCTCAGGAAGGCCCTCGGGAAGGCGAGGGCGCTCAAGGTGAGAGCTCTTCGTCCAAACGTCGCAGGAGGCGCAAGCGTCATCACGCCCCGCAGCCGGGACAGAAAAACGGCCAAGGGCTCTCGGACGCCCCCAATTCCTCTCCCGAGTGACCTGCCATGAGCCTTGACAATCCTTCGGCATCTTTTCCAGAATGACCGCCGTGAAGACTGAAAAGCTCGAAGAGCTGTCCCTTGAGGAGCTCTATGCGCTCGCCGATAGGACCGGTCTCGATTTGCCTCCCGGCCTCGAGCGTCCCTTCGTCATCGAAGAGATCGCCGAAGCCCTCGAGGAGGACGAGGAAGAGTCCGAGGAAAGGCGCGCCTTTCAGGGCGAGGCCTTGCACATCGACGAAAAGAAATACTCAGACCTGCGCATCGACGATATTGAACCCGCCCCCCCGCCCGCCGAAGGGGCGATCGTCAGCCGCTACAATGAGACGATGATCCGCGCCATCGCCCGTGATCCTTCGTGGGCTTTCGCATATTGGGATGTCTCCGATGCGGATCTCGCGGCTATGCGCGGTGACGAAGGCTCGGCCGGTCTCTTTCTCCGCGTGGCCGAGATCGGGCAAGACGAGGGAAAGAAGGCATCCGACGGCCATCAGGAGTATTTCGACATTCCAGTCAATGACAGCGACCTGCAATGGTACATCAATCTCCCACGCTCGGGGGTTCGTTTCCGCATCGAGCTCTGCGCGAGGAGGCCCGGTGTCGGTAAGTTCCGGGTTCTCGCGCGCTCGAACGAAGTCGAATCGCCTAGGCAGTCCCTTGCCTTGCCAAAGAGCGGCTTCGAGACTGTTTCCTATGTGCTTCTCTCCCTTTCCGGTATCGAGGATCTTCCTCTCGACGATCTTCCCGGCGGGAATCCCCTTTGCATCCTCCATGCCGGCACCGGGGAGCCGGTCGATCGCTGATTAAAGGTATATTATGGAAAGCGGCTATCTCGCTCTCGTCCTCAACGCTCACATGCCCTTCGTCCGGAGACCCGAATACCCTCGATTCCTCGAGGAGCGTTGGTTCTTCGAGTCGGTTTCCGAGACCTACTTGCCCCTGCTGCGCATGTTCCGCAGCCTCGAGGCGGATGGTGTGAACTTTCATTTGAGCTTGAGTATTTCGCCCACCCTCGCCTCGATGCTTTCGGACAAAGTCCTCGGCGATCGCTATATTGCCTATCTCGACGCACAGCTCGCCTTAGCAGCCGCCGAAGAGGAGCGCGTCGGCGCAGACTCGGCCTTCGGACCCCTCGCTCGGATGTATAAGAGCCTGTACCGTGCCGACAAGGACGATTTCGTCGAGCTTTATGGCCGAGATATACTGGGCGCCTTCGATTATTATTATAAGAAAGGCCGGGTCGAGCTCATGACGAGCGCCGCGACCCATGCGTTCCTGCCCCTCTTTCGCGACAGTCCCGAGGCTGTAGCCGCCCAAGTAGAAACCGCGATAATCACCCATCGCAAGGCCTTCGGTAAGCACCCCGCCGGCTTCTGGCTTCCCCAGCTCGGCTGGTATGCGGGGGTAGCCGAGGTGCTTCGAGCGTACAACGTGCAGTACACCGTCGTGTCCACGAAGGGTGCGATCTTCGGCGATCCGACTCCCGTGCGCGGCTCCTTCGCCCCCGTGGAGTGCCCTTCGGGCCTCCTCGCCTTCGTTCGTGACGCCCAGGCTGCGGACGCCGTCCTCTCCGAGTCCTCCGGTTATCCAGCCGATCCGGTTTACCGGGATTTCTATCGCGATATCGGCTTCGACCTGCCTGCCGACTATCTGCAGGGCCACCTCGAGGGCTCCGGCGAGCGTATCTTCACGGGCTTCAAGTACTGGGCGGTTACCGGACGCACGAACGACAAGGTACCCTACGATCCGCGCTCGGCGCAGGCGAAGGCAGCGCAGCATGCCGCGCAATTCCTAGCGGAACGCTGCAAGGAGGCCCAGACTGCCGCGAAGCTCATGGATAGGCCTCCTCTCATGGTCTGCCCCTTCGACGCGGAGCTCTTCGGTCACTGGTGGTTCGAGGGGCCCGCCTTCCTTGAGGCCCTCTTCCGTTTAACCGCGTCCTCGAGCTCTTTGGGCCTTGTCACTCTCGGGGACTATGCTCGCTGCTATCCCCAGAACCAAATTTCCGCACCCGAGTTTTCTTCCTGGGGGGATGGCGGCTTCGCTGAAGTGTGGCTCGACGGATCGAACGACTGGATCTACCGCCACGTATCCAAGGCGGCCGAGCGCATGTCCGAACTGGCCGAGCGCTTCCCCGACGAATCGGGCCTGCGCGAGCGCATCCTCAACCAGGCCGCGCGCGAAGTGCTCATGTCGATGTGCTCAGACTGGGCACTCCTCATGCGCTCTGGCAAGTCGTCGGCCTTCGGCCGCAAGCAGATCGAAGAGGCCATCTCCAACTTCTCCCGCATCTATGACATGCTCTGCTCCAACACCGTCAACACCGAGTGGCTCACGAAGCTCGAGAAGCGCGACAACCTATTCCCCGAGATCAACTACCGCATGTTCCGAAAGAAGAGATAGATGCCCGAGCAGACTATCGGCCCCACGAAGACTAATGTCACACGGCTCCTCGAATCGAAGGGTATTGTGCATCGCGTCGTGACCTACGAAGTGGACCTTTCGGACCTCTCCGCGACTCATGCCGCCCAGAAGACCGGCCTTCCCGCGGAGCAGGTCTTCAAGACTCTGGCCCTGCGCGGCCCGAAGGACGGTGTCTTTCTTTGCTGCGTCCCCGGCGACGCGGAGGTCAACCTTAAAAAGGCCGCCCTGGCCTCGGGGGAGAAGTCGGTCGATATGCTCCCCCTGAAGGAGCTTCAGGCCGCGACAGGCTATCTCCGAGGCGGTTGTTCCCCGATTGGAACGAAGCGGGCCTATCGTGTCTTTATCGACGAGACCGCCCAGCTCTTCGAGGAGATATCGGTGAGCGCCGGAGCGCGCGGCTCCCAGGTCGTGTTGGCCCCATGCGACCTCATTGCTGTCCTGGAAGGCCGCGCGAGCTACGCCGATTTGACATGAAGAGGGAAGAGAGAGGCAACCAAGGAGGTTTCGCCGGGGCTTGATCTTCTATTCAGGAGCGTGGCATTATTCGGCATGGAGACTCGTGGCATCTTCGAGAATATTTCCCCCTTAGACCATCGATATTGGATAGCCAATAGAGAGATTTTCGATGCGCTTTCGGCCGTCATGTCCGAGCGTGCCCAGGTACGCTGGTGCGCCAGGGTCGAAGCGGCCCTCCTTATAACCCACTTAGAGCTTCGCGGCCGTTCTGACCCGAAGCTCTTCGCGTCTATAGAGGCCGCCTCCGAGGCGATAGACCCCGAAGAGGTCTACCTCGAGGAAGAGACGACGCACCACAACATCCGCGCGCTCGTCAACGTCTTCCAGCGCAAAGTTCCCTCTGACATAGCCAGCCTCGTGCACATGGGCGCGACGAGTGTGGACATCCTTGACACGGCCAAATCCCTCTCCCTCCGAGAGGCAGCGCTCGGTGTCGTCCTTCCCCTCCTCGCTAAGGTCGAACTCGAGCTCTGCCGCCTCGCGGTCGACGAGGCCGAGACACCTCAGGTCGGCCGCACGCACGGGCAGCATGCCGTTCCTCTTACATTCGGCTTCGCGATGGCTGAGTACGCGAGCCGTCTCGGGAAGTCCGTGCTGCGGGCCTCTGAGCTCGCCGAAGACCTCCGGGGCAAGCTCGCGGGGGCAGTGGGTTCGTACAATGCCCTCTCGATGAGCTACCCCGACCCCGAGGCGGTGGAGCGCCGCTTCCTCGAGCGGCTCGGACTTAAGCCTTCCGAGCATTCGACCCAGCTCGTCGAGCCCGAGTATGTCCTTAGGTTGCTCCTCGAGCTCAACGCCTCCTTCGGTATACTCGCCAACCTCGCGGACGACCTGCGGAACCTGCAGAGGACCGAGATCGGCGAGGTGCACGAGTCTTTCTCGCAGGGGCAGGTCGGCTCCTCGACCATGCCGCAAAAGCGCAACCCCTGGAACAGCGAGCACGTGAAGAGTCTGTGGAAGGCCTTCTCTCCGCGCGTGATTACCTTTTATTTCGATCAAATATCCGAGCACCAACGGGACCTCACGAACTCCGCGAGCGAGCGCTTCGTCCCCGAGTACTTCGCTGGCCTCGGTGCTGCCGCCAACCGCATGCTCTCGGTGCTCAAAGGGCTATCGGTGGACCGCGCGCGCATGGCCGTTAACCTCAAGCTCACCGGCGGCGCGGTGCTTGCGGAGCCCGCCTACATACTCCTCGCGGAGTCGGGCGAGGCCGACGCGCACGAGAAGCTGCGCCGCATAACGCTCCTGTGCGAGCGCGAGGGGCTTTCCCTCCCTGCGGCCCTCGAGCGCGAGGGCGTGCTCGGTAAGCTCACGGAGAGGCTGGCTGCCCTCGGCGTCCTCGAACCCGGCACTTTCTTCGAACGCCCCGAGCTTTACCGCGGCAAGGCTGCCGAGAAGGCCCGCGCTATCGGGCTCAAGTATCGCGACCTCATGGGGCCCATCGCCTCAAGCTGAAGAAGGGGTCCAACCGGCCTTCGCCGGCCCGGGCCGGCGGCCGGCGGACGTTGATAGGGTCGCTGGATTCCGGAGCGGCCCCTAGTACTTGGACGGGCCGCCCGGAAGCGTCTCGCCCGTCGCGCCCAGCAAAAGGGCGCGGAAGGCTTACGATGCTCGAAGAGACCTATTCCTACGACGACGTCCTCCTCGTCCCCGGCTACTCCGAAATATTGCCGAGGGATGTCGACGTCTCCACTGTCATAGCGGGCGATATTTCGCTCAACGCGCCGGTCTTGTCCGCGGCCATGGACACGGTGACCGAGGAGCGCATGGCCGTAGCCATCGCCCTCCAAGGCGGGGCGGGCGTCATCCATCGCAACCTCACTCCTTCAGTGCAGGCCGAGCAGGTCGCTTCGGTCAAGCGCTATCTCAACTGGATCATCGAGAACCCCGTCACCGTCGAGGCGGACAGAACGCTCCGCGATGTGCGAGCGATCATGGAGGGCCAGCGCGTCACGGGCCTGCCGGTCGTGGACGCCGACGGCAGGCTCGTCGGCATCATCACTGCTCGCGACCTGCGCTTCCGCCGCGATGATCTTTCCCTCGTTAGCGATGCCATGACCTCCCGCGTGGTCGTCGAGAAACTCGATGCGACGCCAGCGAGCGCCCGCGCTAAGTTCGACGAGCACCGCATCGAGAAGCTCCCCGTAGTGGACGGGGAGGGCAAGCTCGCCGGGCTCATCACCGTGAAGGACATGGAGAAGCACGAGCGCTATCCAAAGGCTGCGACCGACAAGGCCGGCCGCCTCATAGTGGGCGCGGCCGTCTCGCCCCAGGACTACGAGGTTCGTATCCCACTGCTTAAGGCCGCCAAGGTTGACTTCCTCGTCCTCGACACCGCCCACGGCGACTCACGGAATGTCATCGAGGCAGTGCGTGGCATCAAGCGTTCTTTCCCTGGCATCCCCGTGGTCGGAGGGAACGTCGCCACGGCCGAGGGCACGCGCAGGCTCATCGACGCGGGCTCCGATGCGGTGAAGGTCGGCGTGGGCCCTGGCTCGATCTGCACGACACGCATAGTCTCGGGGGTGGGCGTGCCCCAGTTCTCCGCGGTCCTCGCCTGCGCTGAGGAGGCAGCGAAGTCCGGCATCCCCGTCATCGCTGACGGAGGCATCAAGTACTCCGGCGACATCGTGAAGGCTATAGCCGCCGGAGCTTCGGCCGTCATGGTCGGCAATCTCCTCGCAGGCCTCAAGGAAGCGCCCGGGCGGGAAGTGCTCTATGAAGGCAGGATCTACAAGGAGTACCGAGGCATGGGCTCTTTGGGCGCCATCAAGGACGGCTCGGGCGACCGCTACGGCATCGCGAAGGACGAGACGCCTGTGCCCGAGGGCATCGAAGGCCGCGTCCCCTACAAGGGCGAGCTTAAGAGCTTCCTCCACCAGCTCGTCGCCGGGCTGCGCAAGGGCATGGGCTACTGCGGCTGCAAAGACCTCGAGGATCTGCGCGCATACAAGAAGTTCGTTCGCATAACTTCCGCAGGCCTGCGCGAGAGCCATGCGCACGACGTGGCCATCACGCAGGAAGCCCCCAATTACTCGAGGCCTTGAAGACCCTCCTGGTGACCCTTTGGGCCTCGTTCGTGTATAATTTTTGCGGCCCGGGTCAGCGAGGCCGCTTCTTCAGGGGGGATAGAATGAATATAGTCGTCATCGGAGCCCAGTGGGGTGACGAAGGCAAGGGCAAGATCGTCGATTACCTCGCGGGAGACGCGAGGCTCATAGTCCGCTTCTCAGGCGGGGCCAACGCCGGGCACACCATCGTACTCGGTGGCGAGCAATACGCCCTCCACCTCGTGCCCTCCGGGATTCTCTATCCCGACAAGACGGTCATACTTGGCACGGGCATGGTCATCGATCCTGAGGCCCTTTTCTCCGAGCTCTCCGGCCTCGAGGCCAGGGGCGTCGACTGGCGCGGCCGAGTCCTTATCTCGGATCGCGCGCACATAGTGCTGCCGAGCTACCGACGAATCGACAAAGAGCTCGACGCGGCTCGCAAGAATCCCATCGGGACGACAGGTCGCGGCATCGGCGTCACCTATTCTATGAAGGCGTCTCGCGATGGGGTGCGCCTCGCAGATATCGCCGATTCCTCCCGCCTCGCGAACCTGGCTGACGAGGATCGCGCCTTCATCGCGCAGTGGGCCGACAAGCTCGCTTCCATGTCCGTGGACCTCGTGCCCTACCTGCGTTCGCACAAGAACGCCTACACCCTCTTCGAGGGCGCCCAGGGCGCGCTACTCGACCTCGACACGGGCACCTATCCCTACGTCTCAAGCGGCATGTCCTGCGCCGCGGGGGCGGCCGCCCAGGGAGGCATTGGGCCCCGCGCGATCGACCGCATCCTCGGCGTCTTCAAGGCCTACTCGACGCGTGTGGGCAACGGCCCTTTCCCGACCGAGTTTAATCCCGCCTCCCAGAGCGCCCTCGACGCCTACATCCGCGAGACGGGCAGGGAGTACGGAGTCACGACGGGCAGGCCCCGGCGCTGTGGCTATCTCGACCTCGTCGCGCTGCGTTACGCGTCTACCGCCAATTCTATCGACCGCCTCGTGCTCACCCACCTCGACGTCTACGACGAGCTCGACGAGTTCGAGGCCTGCGTCGCCTATCGCGTGGGTGGCCGTATCGTCGAGGACTTCCCAACCTCTGTCGCGGACCTCGAGGCGGCCACTCCCGTGTTGCGCAAATTCCGCGGTTGGAAGCAGAAGATCGGCGCACTTCGCGCCTACGACGAACTCCCGCGCGAAGCTCGCGACTACATCGCCTTCATCGAGGAGTACGCCGAGACGCCCGTTTCCATGGTGTCCGTCGGCTCCGATCGCAACGCCACCATCGTTAGGGAGAGTCCGTGGACAAGATCCTGATCCTCGATTACGGCAGCCAATACACTCAGCTTATTGGCCGGCGCATACGCGAGCTCGGCGTCTATGCGCATATCGCCCCGGGCGACGCGGAGCTAGACTCGGAGCTCCTCGAAGGCACGAAGGGTATCATCCTCGCGGGCTCGCCCCACTCGGCCTACGAGGAGAACGCGCCCAAACCCCACCCCTCGGTCTATGCCTCGGGCCTGCCTATGCTCGGGATCTGCTACGGCATCCAGCGCATGACCATCGATTTCGGCGGCAAAGTCAAGCGCTTGGGCGAGCGCGAGTACGGCCGAAAGCCCGTCCGCATGGCGGAACCGAGGGGGAGCGGGGAGCCGATTGGCTCCCCATATCTCCTTCTCAAAGGACTGCCACTCGAGTTCTCGAGCTGGATGAGCCACGGGGACTCCATCGCTTCTCCCGCGCCAGGGTTCGAAGTCCTTGCCTCTTCCGAGGGTGGCATCCCTGCGGTCCTATACTCGAAGTCGCGGAGGGCCTGGGGCTTGCAGTTCCACCCCGAGGTTAGCCACTGCGAGGGTGGCATGACTATACTCGAGAACTTCGTCGTCGGCATCTGCGGCTCCTCTCGGCAGTGGAGCATGAAGGCCTACCTCGACGAGGTCGCGGAGCGTATACGCGCAAAAGTGGGGGAGGACGACGCTCTTCTCCTTATCTCAGGCGGCGTCGATTCGACTGTCGCCGGTGCTTTGCTACTCAAGATTCTTCCCTCGGAAAGAATCCACCTTCTGTATATAGATACGGGTCTTATGCGCAAAGCCGAGAGCGAAGAGGTTATGCGAAATCTCCGCGCCCTGGGCGCCAAGCACCTGTACATGGTCGATGCCGAGAAGGAGTTCCTCTCGGCCCTCGTGGGCCTCGAGGATCCAGAGGCCAAGCGCAAGGCGATAGGCGACCTCTTCATCACTATCCAGCAGCGCGAAGTGGAGCGTCTGGGTATAATCGACGCCTTCCTAGCGCAGGGCACTCTCTACACCGATCTTATCGAGTCGGGCAAGGGCGTGGGTTCCAAAGCCCAAGTCATCAAGAGCCACCACAACGTACGCAGCCCCCTCATCGAGGCGAAGCGCAAAGCGGGCCGCGTCATCGAACCCCTCGACCGTCTCTACAAGGATGAAGTGCGCGAGCTTGGACGCCTCCTCGGCGTATCGGAAGACGTTGTGCGACGCCATCCTTTTCCCGGGCCGGGCCTAGGCGTGCGTATTCTTGGCGAAGTGACCAAGGAACGCTGCGACCTGCTCCGCGAGGCGGACGCGGTCTTCATAGCCGAGCTCAAGGCGCGCGGCCTCTACGACAAGATATGGCAGGCGTTCTCGGTCCTCCTCCCCGTCCGCTCGGTGGGCGTCGCCGGCGACGAGCGCAAGTACGGCTCGGTCCTCGCCCTCCGCGCGGTCGTATCCGAGGACGGCATGACCGCCGATGTCTACCCCTTCGAGGCGAAGGACATTCTCGAGATCTCGAGCGCGATTACCAACAAGGTCCCCGGTATAGGCAGAGTGGTGTATGACATCTCGTCGAAGCCACCAGCTACAATTGAATGGGAATAGAAGCTGGTGGCTTCGACGCGCAAAGCGCTTCCGACACGGTTGCGCTGCGCGAGGATGGAATGTCTGGCGAGAAGCCATCTCTGCCCGGCTGGCGCTTATAGTATGGCGAACAGTAGGTCTTCGGCTTGTTCCCTGGATGTTTTGATTTCTCAAACACCGTGTCGATGATTTTTTTTGTCATGCGGGTATCGGATGTCTTTGAGTATGCACGTTGCATCATCAGCAGAGCCCCCGAGTTTTTCGGCGGATCTTTCGGCTGCTCACCATCTGGCTCCTGCTTCCCGTTTTTCACTGTGGCCTCGCGATTTTCCCGCTTCGCCGTGGTCGTCTACCCGGATCGCTCAGACATCCACGGGAGCTCGTTCTATCGCTATTTCCTCTCGACGATGATGCGTCCGGCTGCCTTATCCAGGCGGAACTTGCAGGCGTGCATTTTCTCTTCGACGACGATGCTCACGCGGCAAATTTCGATCACCACGCCAGGGAATACCTCGCTACGCGCTTCGACGACTGCGCTGTCGTCCGCGTCGAGCTTGCCCAACAGATCCGTGATGAGCGAGCGCAGATCGATCGCGATCTTCGCGAGCTCGCTCTTGGCCTTTTCCATCTCTCGTCCCGGGTGAGCATGAGCCGCCTGATCCACTTGTCGAATGCGCGCCGACAATAGGCGCATCTTCTCATTCGCCTCATCGAGCCGGTGCTGGACTGTAAAGTCGATGCCCGCGTGGATGCGCGTGGACTGGAAGGCCTCGTTGCCAAGCCTGCCGCAGCGGAGGCCGTGGGTCGCGAATACTTCGCCCCCCATGATGACGCCCTTGTCCCCCATCTCGAGGCTGCCGAGCGTATAGAGCTTCGAGCCCACGAGGGCCGAGGAGAGATGCACATTGCCTCGAACGGCGACATGACAGTTCTGGACGTACTTAGCTTTGAGCTCGCCGCCGACGCGAACCTCGCCCTTGCGCCTTCCGATGATCCCCTGAGCGCAGATGAGATCCTTCTTCGCGCTTATCTCGAACGCGTCGACCGTCGATTTGCAGACGATCGTTCCGCCAGATACCACCTTGAATCCGTCATGGACCGCGCCCTCAATGACGACGTCACCAGGAAACATGATGTGCCCGGTATGGAAGTCGACCTCTCCCTTCACGAGGAGGACCTCGTCGACGTCCGCTCGCCCGGATTCGATAGCGAGCCTCCCGTCCACGGCGGCGACGAGCTTGTCTTCGCGGCGTTCGACATTGCGGCCCGCAATGCAGTTCTCGGGGCTCTCACGGCTGAAGGGCGTCTCCTTGCCATGCACGTCCAGACCGTTCTTGCCCTCGCACTTCGGCTGGATAGTCGCGATGGTCTCGTCCTTATGCACGACGAACAGGGTCGCGAGCTCGCGAAAGTCGACTCTCTGGACTTTGTCGTCGACCTGAGGGCCATGCCACGTAAACTTGGGCTCTAGCGAGGCATGCTCGGGGACCTCCGCTTCGGGCTTGGTTCCCCTTGCAACGACTATGTCGCGCAGTGGCTTGCGATCGAGATTGCAGCTCATCGTCGCCTGGGCGATCTCTTCCTCGAGGAGGCCCGCGACGACGCCGATCCTGCGCAATAGTTCGTAGACGAAGGCTGGGTCGATCGGCAGTCCATCGCCGCGGGGTGGGTAGAAGGTCGCGGTCGCGGCCATGGCATCGGGCGCGACAGAGACTTCGACTGTCCCGTCGATCACGCTTCCCGAGCTGTGGAAGGAGACCGCTTCTTCGCTTTGCTGGTCATTACCATCCATGTACGTTTATGTATCGGCGTATAAACCTTAGGTCTTGCTCTTTTTAGGGAATTATGCATAAATTGCAGTTTGCCTGTATTTTTATCCAGTCCGGAGTTCCAATGAAAGAACGCTTCGAGCGTCTGAAGACAGTACGCAACCTCATCAAGGCGCATAGGATCGATTCGCAGGAAACTCTCCTGCAGCTCTTGCAAGAGGCCGGCTATACGGTCACGCAGGCCACCCTTTCCCGAGATCTCAAGTACCTCAAGGTTGGCAAAGTTTCGGATGGCCACTCTGGCTACTACTATACGGTACCCTCGGATGAGGAGAGGCGAGAGTCCGAGCGACACTATATCCAGGATTTCATGCGTGGCTACGTGTCTATTGACTGGAACGCGAGCGTGGCCGTAGTCCGCACCTTCTCGGGACATTCGGACTCGGTGGCCTTGGCCATCGATAATATGGGCCTCGAAGAGGTTCTCGGCACCATTTCCGGTCGCGACAACATGGTCTTTATTGCCCTACGCGAAGGGGCGACCGGCGACGATCTTGTCGTCGCGATGAGGAAGAAAATCCCCGAGCTGGAGATAGACTGACGTTCAGTCTGCCGTCGACTCACCACGGAGACACGGAGGGCTAGCCCTTAGTGCTTTTTGGTTTTCGCCATTTCTTTGTATTGCTGGTGCTCTCTCGTCACATGCTCGAAGAGATCCTTGAGCTTCCAGCCGAGGTTCGTCTCGGTGCTCGTGGCGAAGGCCGCATCCGCGGCCGAAGGTAGGGCGCTTTTCAGCGCGCGCATCGCGGCGAGGGCCTCTTCGGGTGTAAAGCCGTGGAGGACGACTATCTTTTGCTCTTCCATGCCAGTTAATGTAGCTTCCGCCGCGCCACCGGGCAAGCTGGAAATGCAAACCTGATTGGCGGTGGCTTGACTCGCTATCGCTCTTATTCATAAACTTGCAAAGCTATTTATTTCCTTGTTTATAAAGGAGTGTTATATGACAAGCTATAAGGAACTCGGGCTCGTCAATACGGTCGAGCTCTTCAAGAAGGCGGTCAAGGGCGGTTATGCCATACCAGCGTACAACTTCAATAACATGGAGCAGCTGCAGGCCATCATCGCGGCCTGCGTTGAGACGAAGAGTCCCGTCATACTCCAGGTTTCCTCGGGCGCCCGCAAATACGCCAACCAGACCATGCTTCGCTACATGGCCAAGGGCGCCGTCGAGTACGCCAAGGAACTCGGCTACAACATCCCCATCGTCCTCCACCTTGACCATGGCGATACTTTCGAGCTCTGCCAGAGCTGCATTGAGTACGGCTTCTCCTCCGTCATGATCGACGGTTCGAGCAAGCCCTATGACGAGAACGTCGCCCTCACCAAGAAGGTCTGCGAATTCGCCCATACGCAGAAGGACTACGTCTCCGTCGAGGGAGAGCTCGGCGTGCTCGCCGGCGTCGAGGACGACGTCGCGGCAGAGAAGAGCCACTACACCAAGCCCGAGGACGTCCAGGACTTCGTGAAGAAAACCGGCGTCGATTCCCTCGCTATCTCCATTGGAACGAGCCATGGCCGCATGAAGTTCAAGCCCGAGCAGTGCACTCGCACGGCTGATGGCATCCTCATCCCGCCCCCGCTTCGCTTCGACATCCTCGAAGAGGTCGAAAACCGCTTGCCCGGCTTCCCCATCGTGCTTCACGGCTCTTCGTCCGTGCCCATCGAGTACGTGAAGATTATCAACCAGTTCGGCGGGAAACTCGCCGATTCCGTCGGCATCCCCGAGGAGCAGCTTCGCAAGGCCGCTAAGAGCGCCGTCTGTAAGATCAACATCGATTCCGACGGCCGCCTCGCGATGACCGCCATGATCCGTAAGGTCTTCGCCGAGAAGCCCGAGGAGTTCGATCCCCGCAAGTACCTGGGCCCCGCTCGCGATGAGCTCACGAAGCTCTACGCCCACAAGAACAAAGACGTGCTCGGCTCGGCCGGCCAGGCATAAGCCCGAGTTCCCGAAGACGAAAAGGGCTGCCCGCGAGGGCAGCCCTTTTCGTTTCCTCAACCAGGTTTACGCTCTACTCAGAATACGAGAACGGCGCGCGCGCCTCGAGATCGGGGAAGGCGAAGCGCCAGGCGCCAGCTACGACCGCCGCGACGATGGCGAGCGCGAGCGGCCATAGATGCACGAGGAAGAGGAAGGGACAGAGCGAAACGACGAGGCTGGCGGTAATCGTCGCCGCTATCGTCGTACCTAGCTCGAGACCATAGCTCCTGTAAAGGAGAGAGGCGATCTTTGGCATTATGACGCAGATCGATGCGAGGAGGATGGGGAGAAGGAAAAGAACATAAGGCTCGGGGCTTCCCCAGACCATGAAAGTTTCGCACAAGCCTACTGGCGTGAGCGCGCCGGCATAAAAAGCGGTAAAGCGGCGACTCAGGAAGCCGGCTGGAACGCGTTCTCCGGGTTTATAAAAGACAAGATAGCCGAGGGCAGGGAGGGCTCCATAGGGTAGAACCCTGTCCGCCAACTCATGGAAACCTAAGAGGATCGAACCATAGCTTGCCGGCACTATGGCGCCGAGAATTCGCGCTACGATCCATAGCGGAAAGAAGACGGCACATCCGCGACCAAAGGCCTTCCATATGTCCGCGAATTCTATTCGCGGACATATGGAGATGACGAAGAGGACGAAACCCAAGGGCAAGCCGAATATCAGAAAGAGATACATTATCTGAAGGCTAGCACGTCCCGTACGCCCCGATCAAGATAAGGGGAGGATCCTAGATCATGCTGAGCAGTTCGAGCTGGTCCTGCGCCCAAACCGACCTTTTACGAGCCGAGTCGGCCTCCGAGGCGAGGGCCTCGGCCGAATCGCTCGAGATCGGAAGGACGGCGCCCGCAAGCACGGCGAGGAATTCCTGGTCCGCCGCCTCGGCAGCTATCATCAGCTTGAGCAAAGCCTTGGAATCGGCGAGGGAGGCCTCGGACGCCTCGCTGCCCGCGGCCGAGGCAGGGGCGGTCTCTAGCTCCACCTCTACTCGCGCCGAAGCGAGGGGGGCGGAGATTTCTCCGAGGCTCTTGCCTAGGTCTGCACGCTGCTCGGCCATCGAGAGGGCGAGGCGCGAGACCGGCCCTGGGGGGAGATTACGGGCCCAATCGCGGTAGGTCGCGGCAAGCTTCGCGTTGCGCAAACTGATTTCCTTGAGGGCGAAAGGGAGACCCAAGCTTGTCATAAGCCTGAGTGTAGTCGCCACATGCCCTGCTGTCAAAGGGCCACATTGCTCTTCGCCGCTGCAGTGGACCGGGAGGCGCGGAGTAGAGGAGTTCCGCCCCGATTGCGACGGGGAAGAAGACCGACTAGGATGGCTATATGTGCCATCCGCCGCCTTCGCTTCGAGTGACATCGATCGCTCTCACCTCTCTGACTATTGCGCTCGCTTTCGGGGGCTGCTCGCTCACGAGCCGCTCGCCCCGGGCCGTCGTGGTTCTCGACGAGGCCTTCGAGGCGTCGCGGCCTTCCCTCGCCGGTCGGCTACAAGCGGCCGAGACTTTCGGAGACGGCCCGGGCGGTCTCTTCTCCCGTGCACTTTTCGTTCACCTCGCCCTGAGCGAGGGCGCGGGGAAGGCGGTTGAAACGGCTAGGGCGGAAGAGCGCCGAAGCGGTAGAAAGGTGGTCCTCGTCACGAGTCCCCTTGTCGCCAGCGCCATCATCAGCGGAGGGAACTGGGCAGGGGAACCTCCACTCCTTGTCCCCGAGTACCGTCTAGCCCTTCCGGGGGAAGCAAAAGCCTCGAGCCCAATGAACCAAATCGTTCCCGGCCTCTACACAGCCGTTACCGATTCGGTTCCGGCTTATCGAGCGGCTGGCCGCGTGGCCGGCATATATATAGCCGAGCTCGCCAAGGCAGGGGGCTCGCCCTGCTGCGGCGTACTATTCTCCGAATCGTCATCGCGGCCTCGAACTGCATTAACCGCTTTCGCCGCCGCCTTTGCCACCGCATCCGGAGGCGGGGTTCTTGCCGTCCGGGAGCTTCCGGGAAGCGCCCCGACAGAGGGGAGCGATGCGAAAGCTGCGCCGACCACACCTGAGTCCAATGCCGAGGCCGCGGTTGCCGAACTCCTCGGATCGGATCTGCGCCTTCTCTTTATAGCCATCGGCCCCGGCTCCGGGGCAGCGTTCAGTAAGGCTTCCAGGCCTGGGCTCGTCATAGGAATCGATTCCGCAGCTCCCTCAGCCCTGAAGGGAATCGCTTTTCGCATATGCCCGGACGACAAGGCTCTGGCCTTGGCTTTGGCGGCGGATCGCCAGGCCATCGGAAGAACCGGCGGCGCGACAATTGGCGCAGCCAGATCGATTCCCGCCCTCCTCGTAGCCGAGGCGGGATCGGACTCTCTGAACATCGGAAAGGTTCCTTTCTCGCGCTTACTTTCAGATGTCTCCGCGTTGGGCGCGAAAGGAACCGACCTAAGCCACTAGCGGACAAAGCTTTTTCGGCTTATAGTTTGACAAAGGTCTATGCCGAAAATATAATCCAGCTAGCTGCGGATTCCGGTCCGCGGTACTGCAAAGGAGTTTCAAGGATGAAACAGCACATTAACCGGGCACTTCTCGTCACCGTAACACTGCTAGCCCTCTCCGGAGTCGGATTGCTGTTCGCTGATGAATCGACGGTCAATCTCGAATCCAGGGTAATTCAAGACTTCAGCAAGCCTGAAGCCCAGAATTGGTTCGTCCTCGGCAGCAAGTTCTCTACCGGGGATTTCCCCCATATGGGATACGTAAAGGGCGGCCCGACAGCAATCCTCGGCGATAAGAGCGTCACGGACGCCGCCAAGTCGCTCGGCGTGGCCATGCTCTTCGATCGCAAGGAATACAACTGGGTCGATGTGGTCCCCGGCACCAAGGACAAGCCTATAGAACTGGCTATGCCCGGCCGCGTGAAGATGATCGACATGTGGGTTTGGTCCGGCAACTTCAACTATTATATGGAGGCATTCGTCCGCGACTTCCGCGGCGTAGTCTATACGATCCCGATGGGAGACCTCAATTTCGTGGGCTGGAAGAACCTCCGGATCAACCTCCCCGATAATATTCCCCAGTCTCAGAAATACCTGCCTAGGCGCGAGGGCCTCACCCTGGTCAAGTTCAGGATCTGGACAAGGCCGACGGAAGTTGTCGTCACCCCCGGCATGGAGACTGCGACGGACGTCGAAAAGGCCGTAAAGTTCTACTTCTACAACATTAAGGTGCTCACCGACACCTTCGAGAGCCTGTTCGACGGCGATAACCTCACTAATCCGGAAGTGTACCAGGATGCCCTAGGCGGGTCTGTATCCGGCTCGAGCGCGAAGAAATAAGGGAGGCTCGACATCATGAAGAAATCCATCATCGTATTGCTCGCGCTCGCGACTGTCTCCGCTACGCTTTTCGCTCAGACTAGCGGCGCGGCTTCTCCCGCGACCGCGACGGCTTCTGCCGCGCCTGCAACGACAGCGGCGACTACGGCCGACGTCGGCTCTCCAGATCCGACCAAGATTGGCATAGAGACCGCCCAGCAAAAGCTTAAGGAAGTCTCGGTCGACAATTTCCAAGCCGCAGGCTTCTGGGAAGCGTCCATGTCGGCCGACGAGGGTGTCATCACTGGCCGTCTTTTCGAAGGCCGTCCTGCAGGCTCCGCGGCCGAGCCCGTCGCTGATCCCCGTTACGTCGGGCAGGATCCGAAGATCGTCGAAAAGTATGTCTACGGCGTAAAGTCCGAGTTCTATCAGCGCGGCTACAACGAGTTATTCATTAACGCTAAGCGTCCCATCCCCATCGAAGGCATCACGAAAACCATATCAGTGTGGGTAGTAGGGCGAAATTACAACCACGTGCTCTGGGTCGAGCTCAGGGACTTCTTCGGCAATAACTTTGAACTCCCGATGGGCAAGCTCAACTTCCAGGGCTGGAAGAAGTTGTCTGTCGCGATCCCGCCGCAAAATCCCGACGGCAGCACCGGCATTGTGCAGCGCAATTTCCACTACACGACCCACATGGGCCTTAAGGTTACGGGCTTCCGCATCGAGTGCGATCCCGACGAAGCCTATGGCACCTATTATATCTACCTCGACGATCTGCGTGCAGTAACCGACCTCTTCGCCGAGGACAGCCGCGACGCCGATGATATGGCGGATAACTGGTGAGCCAGGCGCCTAATGCCGTGCGTTCGGGGGCCCAAGCCTCCATGAGCGCGGCGGGCGCGAATGGAAGGGCCCTCCAGAGGAGGGCCCTTCCTATTAGCGAGGAGGCTTGGTTCGCCTCGCTCAGGCGCGCCCCCTTCTTTGTAAGGCTTTCCGACGAAGAGATTAGCCTTGTCGCCGAATGCTGCTCCGAGGAGCTGCACGAGGCGGGCGAGGTAATCTTTGTCGAAGGCGCGATCGCCGACCGCTTCTACATCGTCATCGACGGCCGCATCGAAGTCTGGAAGAACTACGGCGATCCTAAGCCCGACCTGCTCGCGGTCCAAGGGAGCGGCCGCTTCTTCGGCGAGATGGCTCTGATCGACGAGCTTCCCCGAAGCGCAACGGTAGTCGCCAAGGAAAGGACGCGCCTCCTGTCCCTTTATCGCGATGATTTTCGCAGGCTCATCAGCGAGCGCTCTTCCATCGCCCTTTCTGTTATGACGGGCATTTCGCACCTGGTGCGCAGCTCCAACGAGGCCTATGTCGACGACCTGCGAAGGCGTAACGCCGAGCTCGAGGCTGCCAACGCCGAGCTTAAGAAGGCCCAGGCCGAGGGCTTGCGTACCGAGCGCCTCTCCACTTTAGGGAAGTTTTCCTCCCTCATCCTCCATGATATCCGCAACCCCCTGTCCGTCCTCAAGGGCCAGCTCGAGCTCATGAGGATGCGCTTGGACGAGCCGGAGAAACTCTCGCCTCACATCGCCTCAGGCCTTGCCGAAGTCTCACGTCTCGAGCGGCTCGCCAATGAATTCCTCGACTATTCGCGCGGAGAGGTCAGGCTCGACATGGCCATCACGAAGCCGAGCCTGCTCTTCGCTAGGGTCGAGTCCGAAATAGCGAAGAGCTGCGCCCAATGCGGCATCGCGACAGAAAAGAGCATCGCCTACGACGAGAGTGTGATCCTCGACGAGGAGCGGGTCTTCCGGGCTTTGCTCAACGTTGCAGATAACGCGCGCAAGGCCATGGCCAATAAGGGCGGGAAGCTTACGCTAAAAGCCTATCGCGAGGGCGAGGTGCTCGTGCTCGAGACTCTGGACCAGGGCGAGGGTATGTCGGTCGATGTACTCGAACATGTCTTCGAGCCCTTCTACTCCGCCTCGAGCCAGGGCGGCACGGGGCTCGGGATGCTCATCGTGAAGAATATTGTAGAAGCTCACGGCGGGACGGTGCGGCTTGGCTCGAAGTCGGGCGTTGGCACGCGCGTCCTCTTATCCTTCCCTCTCAGGTCATGATCCGAACAACGCATGCGCGTTAGCCGATACCGTTTCCGCGAGGTCCTCCACTGCAACGCCGCGCAGGCGAGCGGCGAAGGCGTATGTACGCTCGACGTCCGCGGGGGAGCAGGGCTTGCCGCGTCGGGGCATGGGGTTCATGTAGGGGGAGTCGGTCTCCAGGAGGATGCGGCCTGCGGGGACGATGGCGCAGGCTTCACATAATGCATCGCTCTTTTTATAGGTGAGGTTCCCCGCGAAGGAGATGTAGCAGCCGAGATCGAGGAAGGCGCGCGCCTCCTCAGGCCCGTAGCCGAAGCAGTGGATGAGCACGGGCGAGGAGGCGTGGTGGGAGCGCAGTATCGCGAGGGTCTCGGCAGCGGCCTCGCGTGAATGCACGATCATGGGCAGGCCTAGGCGCGAGGCCAGGGCGAGCTGCGACTCGAAGAGCTCCCCCTGAGCGCGCTCCAGAGCTCCTGCGATCCCCTCTTCGTAGTGGTAGTCAAGCCCGCCCTCGCCGACCGCGGCGATAGGAGCCCCCTTGCTTTGGGCCGATGCTATGGCCGCTTCGAGAGCGGATACGCTCGCATTCGGCGAGACGAGGTTCTTAGGCGAGGGCCAGATCCCCGCAGCGAGGCGGAGAAAGCCGCAGGCCGCCCAAGGCTCGAGGAGCGCTGAACGGGCGGCCAGATCGTCTGGCTCGGTGCCCGGGTCGAGGAGAAGGGGCCGGTTTCGTCCGGCGGCCGCGGCCTCGCCTTGGGCATCGGCGTACGACGAGAGCAAGGCCGCAAGCGTCTCTGTGCCCAACTCCTCGGCGACGAATGAAAGATGCGCGTGACTATCGGTGAAGATCATCTCTCACATCGACTGAGCATCGGGGGATTCGGCGTTCCAGCCGAGCTTGTCGAAAATCCAGACCAAGAGGGCGAGGAGCATGCCGACCAAAGTCGCGAGAACCATGCCCTTGAGCTGGGTCTGGCCGAGCTTGACGGTGATCCCTGAGATACCGACCACGAAGGTGACGGCCGAGAGAATGAGGTTGCGCGACTTCGAGTAGTCGACCTTGGCTTCGACGAGCATGCGCAGGCCCGAGGCAGCGATGATGCCGAAGAGCATGATCGAGACGCCGCCGATGACCGGCGTGGGGAGGCTCTGTATGGATCCGCTCACATGGCCGAAGAAGGCGATGACGATCGATATGAACGCCGCGCCGCCCACGACCCAGACCGAGTATACCTTGGTGATGGCCATGACGCCCATGTTCTCGCCGTAGGTCGTCGTGGGGCAGGAGCCGCAGAAGCCGGAGAGCATCGTAGACACGCCGTCGCCCAGGAGGGAGCGGTGGAGCCCCGGGTCTTTGAGGAGGTCTCGCCCGACGATGTTGCTTGTTACGAAGAGATGGCCGATGTGCTCGGAGATGACCACGAGAGCCGCAGGCAGGACGATAAGGATCGAGGCCCAGTCGAAGACAGGGAGGATAAAGCGCGGTAACTGTACTAGTCGGGCGCTCTCGATCGCAGTGAAACTCATCGTGCCGGGAACCCAGACGTTCACCAAGACTGCGCAGGCATAACCAACGAGGATACCGATGAGAACGGGAATGGCCGCGAAAAAGCGGCGGAATACGAGAGAGCCTAAGAGGACCGTACCGAGTGTGACCAGGGCGATGAGGACATAGCTCGGGACTATGACTCCGCTCGCCATGGAGCCTCCCTGATAGAAGGCCTCGCCTACCGCGGTCGGCGCGAGTTCCAAGCCGATGAGGGCGACGATCGGACCCATGACCGCGGGCGGAAGGATGACCTTGAGCCAGCCGCGCCCCGCGAAGCGGATAATGAAGGAGACAAGGGCGAAGACCGCGCCCGAGGCGATGAATCCGCCCAGGGCATGCTGGAAGCCGAGCTGGGGATCAAGGCCCGCTGTGGAAGCGGCTGCGATGCAGGTCGCGGTCGGCGCGAGGAAAGCGAAGCTCGAGCCCAGGAAGGCGGGGGCCTTCCCGTGGCAAATAAAGAGATAGATCAGAGTGCCTACGCCGTTCATTAGAAGTACTAGGGCGGGATCGACGACAACCTTGCCCGCCCAGGTATTAAAGAGAATGGGAACGAGGATCGAAGCCCCGAACATCGCGAACAAGTGCTGTAGGCTCAAGGGAATGCCTTTTAGCAGGGGCACTTTCTGATCGACCTGAATGATTTCTCTTTCCATGACTCCTCCTATATAAAAAACCCGCGGGGGAAATCCCCCGCGGGCTTCGCCGACACTGGACGGGAGGACAATGCCTCCGAAGGTCTCCCCTAAGTCTTTGCGCCTGCGGTCTTGGCTTCATATCGGCGGGTTTATACCCCGCCCGAGGCACCGAATGCAAGTACCCCGTCCTTGACTCCTACGCGAATCTTCTGCCCTTCGCGGATCTTGCCCGCGAGGACGGCCGAGGCTAAGGGGTTTTGCAGGAGGTTCTGTATGGCCCGTTTCAGGGGCCTGGCGCCGAAGCTTGGGTCGTAGCCCGCATCGGCGATGAGGGCCTTCGCCTCTTTCGTCACCTCGAGCTCAATTTTACGATCGGACATCCTCTTCCTCAAGAGTTCGAGCTGGAGGTCGACTATGGCGAGGATTCGATCTTTGCCGAGGCGCTCGAAGACCACCGTCTCGTCGATGCGGTTGATGAACTCAGGCTTGAAGCTCGCGCGCAAAAGCTGATCGATGCCCGCGCGAATCTGGGCCATGTCCTTAGCCTCGAGGATGAGGTCGGAGCCGAGGTTCGAGGTCATTATGACTATCGCATTCTTGAAATCGACGAGCCTTCCCTGTCCGTCGGTGAGCCTCCCGTCGTCGAGCAACTGCAAGAGGACGTTGAAGACGTCAGGGTGGGCCTTCTCGATCTCGTCGAAGAGGACCACCGAATAGGGCCTGCGGCGGATCGCCTCGGTCAGCTGGCCTCCCTCGTCGTAGCCTATGTAGCCGGGAGGCGCGCCGATGAGGCGGGAGACCGTGTGTTTCTCCATGTATTCGCTCATGTCGATACGCGTGAGCGATTTCTCGTCGTTGAACAGGAGTTCGGCGAGGGCCTTCGCGAGCTCGGTCTTGCCCACGCCTGTGGGTCCGACGAAGAGGAAGGAACCGAGCGGCCGGTTCGGGTCGGAGAGGCCCGCGCGATTGCGTCTGATGGCATCGGCGACTGCCTTGACTGCCGCGTCCTGGCCCACGACGCGTTTAGCGAGCTGGGCCTCGAGGCCGACGTACTTCTGGACCTCGGAGGAGAGCATCTTCGATACGGGGATGCCCGTCCAGGCCGAGACGACGCGAGCGATGTCCTCTTCGGACACTTCTTCGCGCAGGAGGCGCGAGGACTCGGGTTCCTTCTGCATCTCCGCGGATACGGCGTCGAGCTTCTTTTGCGCCTCAAGGAGCTTGCCGTACTTGATCTCCGCAGCCTTCGCGAGGTCGCCCGAGCGCTCGTACTTCTCGCCTTCGATCTTGAGCTCCTCGATCTTGGCCTTGAGCTTGCGCAGTCTGTCGATCTTTTCCTTCTCGCCTTGCCAGCGAAGCTTCATCGCGTCGCGCTTCGAGGAAAGGTCCGCGATTTCCCCCTCGAGCTTGCCCAGGCGTTCAAGCGAGGCGGAATCCAACTCCTTCGTGAGCGCGGCCTTCTCGATCGTGAGCTGGAGGAGTTTCCGCTCGGCCTGATCGAGCTCGGTTGGCTGGCTCTCGATCTCCATCTTGATGCGGCTCGCTGCCTCGTCGACGAGGTCGATGGCCTTGTCCGGAAGGAAGCGGCTCGTGATGTAGCGGTTCGAGAGCGTAACCGCGGCGATGAGGGCTTCGTCCTTGATGCGCACGCCATGGTGCACTTCGTAGCGCTCCTTGAGGCCGCGGAGGATGGCGATCGAGGCTTCCACCGAGGGCTCGGCACAAAGCACGGGCTGGAAGCGCCGCTCGAGGGCGGCGTCCTTCTCGATGTGCTTGCGGTACTCGTCGAGGGTCGTTGCGCCGATGCAGCGTAGCTCGCCGCGCGCGAGGGCGGGCTTAAGGAGGTTGGACGCGTCCATAGCGCCCTCGGCGGCGCCTGCGCCGACTAACGTGTGCAGCTCGTCTATGAAGAGAATGACCTTGCCCTCGGACTTCTCGATCTCTTCGACGACGGCCTTAAGCCGCTCCTCGAACTCGCCTCGGAACTTCGCGCCGGCGACGAGGGAGCCCAAGTCGAGGGCGAGGAGCTTCTTGTTTTTGAGCGAATCGGGCACGTCTCCCTGGGCGATGCGGCGCGCAAGGCCCTCGACCACTGCGGTCTTGCCAACGCCCGGCTCGCCGATGAGCACAGGGTTGTTCTTCGTTCTGCGGGAGAGAACCTGCATGACGCGCCGGATCTCCTCGTCGCGACCGATCACGGGATCGAGCTTCTCGCCCCGCGCAAGGGCGGTGAGGTCGCGGCAGTAGCGCTCGAGCACACGGTATTTGCCCTCGGCCTCTTGGTCCGTTACGCGCCTATTACCGCGAACGGACTTCAGGGCGGCGAGTATAGCGTCCTTGGTGAGGCCCTTCTCGCGCAAGAGGGCCGCTGCGTCGCCCTCGCCCTCGACAATGCCCAGGAGGAGATGCTCGGCTGCGACATACTCGTCCTTGAGGGCGACCGACTCCGCCTCGGCCTTGGCGATGGCGGTCGAGGTATATGGCGAGAGATAGAGCTGGGCGCCCTCCCCGAAGACTTTCGGCTTTTTAGCGATGAGCGCCTCGAGCTCGGCTTTCAGCGAAGGTACATCCACCCCGATGCGCCCGGCGAGGGCGGAAACAACGCCCTCTTCCTGATCAAGGAGAGCGAGGGCGAGGTGCTCGATATCGACTTGACTCTGATCGCGCCTGCGCGCGTCGGAGGAGGCTGCTTGAATGGCGTCTTGGGCTTTTATCGTGTAATTATCGTAATCCATAAGAATAAAAGTACTCATTTGGCCGGGCGGCGGGCAAGGGCGCCGAACGCTTCGTTAGGGCTCACCCGGAATCCTTGGGTTCGCTAACGCGGACAAGCGGATCTACTGCTCGTCTTGGCCGAATTCCTCGAAAAAGCGGCGCGCGATCGTGGACAGGTAACGGTCCCCGACAGTGATGGCAGTGAGCGTCGAGCGCAGGCCTTCGTTCTCGATCGATAGGCGCTTTAGCCCCACGGTCTCTCGCGCCAGGGCCGTTTCAGGAACAAGCCCGACGCCAAAACAGGAGCGCACCCAATTCACTGTCGTGCGGGCGTCGTCGGTCCTACAGGCGACGAGGGGCTCGAATCCCGCCGCCTCGCACTCCTCGAGGATGAAGCGCTCGAAGCGGCGGTAGAAAACCAACGGCACTTCACGCAAATCAGCGACAGAGAGGCGCTCCTTGCCGATGAACAGGCCTTCGCCAGAGAAGATGGCCGACATTGATTCGCTCTTCAAGAAGCGGCATTTCAGGTCTACGGCATTAAAGGGCGTACGCACGATACCGACCTCCACCACGCCTTTTCTGAGGAGGTCTATCACTTGGTAGGTGTTGCCTTCGTGTACCTCGTATGAGACGCCGGGGTAACGCGCACGAAACGCTTTGACATTATCGTCCGGCATGCCGGACGACGACACGGTCCCAAGAGTCAGGGTGCCGCACAGCCCTTTGTTTTGGTCAAGGAGTTCCCGTTTCGCGGATTGGGCTAGATCGAGTATTTCTTCGGCGCGGTCTCTGAACAGCACGCCGGCGTCGGTCAAACGGATATGCCGACTCCCCCGCTCCACGAGGGGCGTGTTCAGCTCTTCTTCCAGCTGCTTGAGCTGTTGGCTCAAAGGGGGTTGAGCCATATGCAGGACTTCGGCTGCAGCCGTAATGCTTCCCGCTCCAGCGATGGCGAGGAAATAATGCAGTTGCCGCAATTCCATGACCGACCTCCCATATCTATAAGCTATGGAACCCATCGTAAGATTGTATTTTTTATAATGCTCCCGATCAAGTAGACTCTCCTTGAAATGAACGACCTCGCAGCTGCGAGGTATCGTTCGTACGGCAAGGAATTGGATTATATGAGGAATCGAATATCTGCCCCTACAACACGGATGCGCAGCGAGCTGCGCAGTATTCGACCCTCCTCCGAACGAAAGGAAGCGCGACGTGCTGAAACTCGCTAGATATCTCGGGGCCTATAAAAAGGAATGCGCGCTCGGGCCGCTCTTCAAGTTGCTCGAGGCGATCTTCGAACTCCTCTTGCCGACGATCATGGCTGCGATGATAGACAATGGCGTGAACCGAGGAGACAAGGACTACGTGTTCAAGACCGGCGGCCTCATGATCGCGATGGCCCTCTGCGGCTTCGTGAGCGCCCTCGTCTGCCAATATTTCGCGGCGCGGGCATCTCAGGGCTTCGGGACCGCGCTGCGCAACGATCTCTTCGCGCACATTTTCTCCCTGAGCATCGCCCAGCTCGACAGCTTCGGCACGCAGAGCCTCACGAACCGTATCACGAACGACGTCAACGCCCTCCAGGTCGGGGTAGCCATGCTCATCCGCCTCGTCATCAGGGCGCCTTTCATCTGCATAGGGGCGATCGTCATGGCGATGCTGCTCAACATGAAGATGTCGCTCGTGCTCATCGCCTCGGTCCCGGTCTTCATTCTCATCATCGCCTTCATCGCGCGCGCCTCGGCGTCTCTCTACCGAAGCTACCAGAAAAAGCTGGACTCGATCGCCGTCATCGTGCGGGAGAACCTCTCGGGCGTGCGCGTCATAAGGGCCTTCGCCACGATGGGCAAGGAAAAGCGCCGCTTTGACACTTCCAACGACGAGCTCGCGGACACTGCCCTCACCGTGGGCCGCGTCTCCGCCCTCCTCAATCCCGCCACAACGCTGGCGGTGAACGCGGGCATCCTTGCCATACTATGGATGGGCGGCAAAATGGTCGGCCGGGGCGAGATCATGCAGGGTCAGGTCATAGCATTCGTCAACTATATCATGCAACTGCTCCTGGCCCTCATCGTAGTGTCGAACCTCGTCGTCGTCTTCAGCAAGGCATCGGCCTCCGCGGCGCGGGTGAACGAGGTATTGGGGACCGAGAGTGAGATGGGCAGGATAGAGGCCGCACACGACAACCCCGGGACGAGCATAGACGCCCCCGCAATCGAGTTCGCCAAGGTCTCCTTCGGCTACGGCGGAGGCATGGCCCTGCGCGACATCGATCTGCGGATACGGCCCGGAGAGACCATAGGGATCATAGGGGGAACGGGCTCGGGTAAGTCCACGCTGCTCGGCCTCATCGCGCGCTTCTACGACGCTACTTCCGGCCAGATCTGGATCGATGGCGTCCCGATTCGCTGCATTCCCGATACTGAGCTTCGCGCCAAGATTGGCATCGCCCCCCAGCGGGCGCTGCTCTTCAGCGCGACGATAGCCGAGAACATCGCTATGGGCGCGGCGGGCAGGGGCGCGGTGACGGACGAGGACCTGACCACGGCGGCGCACATCGCCCAGGCCCGGGAGTTCATCGCGAAACTGCCCGAGGGCTTCCAGACTCGAGTCGAGCGCGGCGGCTCGAACTTCTCAGGCGGCCAGAGGCAGAGGCTCGGGGTCGCCCGGGCCATAGTGGGCAACCCGGAGATACTCCTCCTCGACGACGCCTCGAGCGCCTTGGACTACTCGACGGACGCTGCCATGCGCGCCGCCCTGCGGGAAGCTCGCCGCGGGCTCACCACGGTGATAGTCTCCCAGCGCGCATCGTCCATCCGCGACGCGGACAGGATCGTCGTCCTCGACAAGGGCGCCATCGTCGGGCAGGGCTCGCACGAAAAACTGATGAATTATTGCCCCGCCTACCGCGATATCATCGCGTCGCAGACATGATCTTCAGGAAGGACTCTAGCATGAACGGAAGCAAAATTCGCGAAACGCTCCGCGGCCTCGAAGGAAGCGAAGCCATGATCGTCGCAGCCGCGGCTTGCGCATTGGTCGCGGCCGCGGGTAGCCTCGCGGCGCCGAGGCTCATCGGGCGGGTCATCGATCTCATGGGAAATGTCGCCTCAGGGGGCGCGTCCGTCGCGACCGTCCTCGGATCTCTCATCGCCGTCTATCTCGTAATGAACATTTTCCAATGGCTCCTCAGCCTCGTCACCAATCGCATCTCCTACCTCACTGCGCGGAACCTCCGGCGCGCCCTCTTCGATATGCTGGGCGTCCTTCCCCTCGCCTTCTTCGACGACACCGCGCAGGGCGACAACATAAGCCGTTTCGTGAACGACGTGGACGCCGTGTCGGACGGACTTCTCCAGGGACTCGCCCAGCTCCTCTTGGGCGTTGCAACCATCATCGGCGCGGCGGCCTTCATGCTCGCTTTAAACCCGACCATGGCGATAGTCGTGATAGTGCTCACGCCGCCGTCGGTCTTTACTACCCGCTTCATCGCGCGCAATTCCCAGGCCCGTTTCCGGGACCAGGCGGAGATCGTAGGCAGCCTCAACGGCTACGCGGAGGAGATGATCGAGGGCCGCAAAGAGGTCAAGGCCTTCCGCCTCGAGGGTGCCGCCCGCGAGCGCTTCGATGAGACCAACAGGCGGCTCTACGCCGCGGGAGTCTCAGCCCAGTTCTACTCCTCCCTCGCAAACCCGTCGACGCGCCTAGTGAACAATATCGCCTATAGCATGGTGGGAGTGGCGGGCTGTCTCATAGCGATAAAGGGCGGCCTCACGATCGGCGGCATCTCGAGCTTCCTCATCTACGCCACCCTCTTCGCCAAGCCTTTCAACGACATCACCAACGTACTCTCCCAGCTCCAGGCCGCCTTCGCGAGCGCCAGGCGCATCGAGGAAGTCCTCGAGCTCTCCTCCGTCGAGGAAGAGGAGGAGGTCGAGCGCCCGATGCCCGACCCTAAGGGCGGCATTCGGTTCGAGGGCGTGGGCTTCTCCTACATTCCGAAGCAGCGCCTCATCGAAGGACTTGAGCTCGACATTCCCTACGGCACGAGCGTGGCGATAGTGGGACGCACGGGCGCGGGGAAAACCACGCTCGTCAACCTTCTCATGCGCTTCTATGACGTGAACGAAGGCCGCATAACGCTCGGGGGCGAGGACATCCGCGACTTCCGGCGTGCGGACCTGCGGCGCTGCTTCGGCATGGTCTTGCAGGACACCTGGCTTTTCGGCGGCAGCCTTCGGGACAACATAGCCTACTCGAGGCCCCAGGCCACGGACCAGGAGATCGCCGCCGCGACGAGGCAGGCGGGCGCGGACTTCATTGAGCGTCTGAGAGCCGGCTACGACACGGTCATCGGGGCCTTGGGCGAAGGCCTTTCGCAGGGGCAGCGGCAACTCGTGACCATAGCCCGCGTCATACTCGCCGATCCGCCTATCTTCATCCTCGACGAAGCGACGAGCTCGATCGATACCCAGACCGAGCAGCACGTCCAGAAAGCGCTGCGCAATCTGACTTCCGGACGCACGAGTTTCGTCATTGCTCACCGTCTCTCGACGATCCGCGGGGCCGACCTCATTCTCGTACTCGAGGATGGACACATAGTGGAATCGGGCTCGCACGACGAGCTCCTCGAGCGAGGAGGAAGTTACGCCCGGATGTACGAGAGCCGCTTCGAGCCAGAAGGCGTATCGTGACTACTTCCTCGAACTGAGCCGAACTTTGATCGCGGTCACGAAGGGCGGTATGAGGGAGACGACGATGATGCCCAGGGCGACGACACCGAAGTTCCGCTGCACGAAGGGGAGAGCGCCGAAGAAGTAGCCGCCCAGGAGAAAGAGGGCTACCCAGCTCACCGAGCCGATGAAGTTGAACAGGGAATAGCGGCCATAGTTCATCTTGCCGATGCCCGCGACGAAGGGGACGAAAGTCCGGATTATGGGCATGAAGCGGCCGAGGATGACGGCCAGAGCGCCGTACTTTTCGTAGAAGGAATGGGCCTTGTCCAAATATTCGCGCTTGAATAGTCGAGTGCTGTCGGACCTGAAAACGGCAGGACCGAGTTTCCGACCGATCATGTAGTTGACAACATTGCCGAGGACCGCCGCGGACATGAGCACGAGGGCGAGGAGCCCGACGTCGAGTCCGCCCGTCGCGGCCAAAGCGCCGAGCGCGAAGATAACGGAGTCGCCCGGCAGAAAGGGCGTGACTACGAGTCCCGTCTCGCAGAAGATGAGGAGGAACATGAAAAGATAGGTCAGGCCGCCGTATTGCTGGAGTATGGGGGCAAGGTACTTATCGACATGGAGCACGATATCGACGAACTGAAGCAATGCCTGCACGCGAATCCTCCCAGTCAATAGAAATCTACCTTATACCGTCAGCGATGACTACTCCGCCCCTAGCCGCGCGCCCTGTCTATCGTCCTCGCGAGAGCGGCGCAGGAGACGGCGGTGAGGATCGCGATGAGCGCGTAGCTCGCGAAGCCTACGCGTATCCCGAAGGCCTGGGCGATCGCGGACATAAGGAAGGGGAAGGCGAAGAGCCCCAGGCCGCCGCCCGAGATGGCGAAGGATACGGCCTCGGACTGGTATTCCCTGCACGCGCCGCCCACGAGCGATATCGTAGTGGGGTAGATGATCGAGCAGCCGAAGCCCGAGGCGAAGGTGAGGGTGGAGGGCGCCCATAGCGGAAAGCCGGGCCGCGCGACGAAGCCGAGAGCGCATAACGCGCCCGTCGCCGCGACCAAGAGGATGGCGAAGGCCACGAAGAGGCGTTCCGATCGCGTGCCCCGGTAGACTAGGGGCGTGGCGAAGCGGCCCGCGAGGAGGCCTGCCCAAAAGAGCGAAACGGCGAGCGAGGCGTAGGAGGGCTCGGCCCCGAATATCCGCACGAAGTACTCGGCGATCCAGTTCGAGATGCCCGTCTCCGCCCCGACGTAGAGCAGGAGGCAGATAAAACCGAGCCAGTACGCGGCGCCTCGCCCTCGCTTGTTCTCCTTTTTACCCCTCTCGCCCGTTCCCTCGGCGGCTTCCTTCGGCTCAGCTGGGCCGTCCAGGCGAGAGAAGGGAAGGAGGGCGAGGACGAGGCCGCAAATACCGAGGAGCAGGGCGATGGCCCTGAAGAGCAGGGTCCAGGAGAGGCCTCCCCCCATGACGAGCCCGAGGGCTACCGGGCCCGCCACAGCTCCGATCGCGAAGGCCCCGTGCATGAGGTTCATGGGCCTGCCCGCGCCTTCCTCGTCCATCTTGAGAGTCGACCAGCTGACTACGGGCTCGATCAGCCCCTGCCCGGCGCCGATTATCGCGTTCAAGGCGAAGTTGAGCAGGAACGCCGGGCTCGACGCGAAGAAGGCGAGGCCGAGCACGCAGAGGGACACGCCGAGGATGATCGCTGCCTTCGGTCCTAGTCGCCTTATGACCTTGCCCGAGGCGAGGCTCGCGAGGAAATACGCGGCGGCGCCCGCGGCGATGACGGCTCCCGCCGAAGCGTAGCCCCATCCGAAGTCGCCGAGGATGCGCGGCAGGGCAGCGCCCACTATTGTCATCGAAGTGCCGAAGAGCGTAAAGACCGAGAATAAGCCGAAGAAGATGCCGACAAACGGCCGCGGGACGAGTCTCATGCTTTAGGATCCCTTTCTATTTCTTTGCCGTCTTCGAGCCGAGCCCCTCGATGCCGACTGCGTCCTCGTCGGTGAAAGCGCGGCCGTAGAGGCTCTCGAAGAGGAAGCGGAAATCCTCGGGCTCCACCTCGGAGTACTCGATGCCGAAATAGCCGCGCGACAAGTCGCGATAGAGCCGCTTGACCTGGGCGACGATCCTCACGACTCTGCCCTTGGCCGTGATCGCGATCTCGATATCGCTTCCAGGCAGGAGGGAGCCTATGAGGTCGCGCGAGGAGCTCGAGAAAAGCAGTCCTCCCGCGCTGATGTCGATAACGTCGGCGGAGAAGTCCTGCTTCTTCTTGGGTGCGGAGCGGAAGTAGCCGTTTACCTTGAGCGAATAGGCGAGAACTTTCGCGAACTGATGGAAGGTCTCGAGCAGCGGCAGGTCGAAAGGCGGCCTGCCGGCCTGGGTATTCACGAGGTAGACATAGCCGATCACGTATTCCTGGAAGAGGAGGGGGACCATTAGCTCCGACAGTATCCCCGAGCTCTTCTTGTTTCGCTCGAAGCGGAGAGTCTCGTCCTCGACGAGGTCGGGCCGAACCTCTTCCTCCCGGAGAAAGTCCGCGAAGATATCGCGCGTGACGATCCTCGGCGTCACGTAGGGGTCGACGGCGGGCAGCCCCCCGGCCGAGGAGGGCAGATAATAAATCTTGCCCGTGCGGACTATCAGTCGCTCCTCTACGCTCTCGGGACGGCGGTCCTTAAACATCCTGATCGCCCGCTCGCTCGCGAAAGCGGAGGCGCGATCGTTGAACTCCCCAATTAGGGCTCGAATGTCGCGGGGATCGAAGGCGGAGTCGCGCTCGGGTTCGGAGACAGTCTCGAACTCGCGCGTAGTGGGGAAGGAGAGCTCGTAGCGGTCGCCTCTGAACGAGAAGGCGACTGATAGTTCTACCGGGGGCGCGCGGCGGCTGTACCTACGGCCTAAGTTCTTGTAGACGGCCTCGGGCATCTCCAAGGTGACGCTCGATTCTTTGACCTCGAGGACGCGCGCGCGAAATGCCATGGGCTGTTCGCGATAGACGAATCGGAATTCGTAGACCTGGCTGCGCCTAAGCAATCGCAGGGGCATCGCATGTGCGAGCACGAGGCCCTCGGGGGCGATCGCGGAAAGGGTGCAGGGCCATTCGCCCGAGCCGGCGATAAGGAGGAAGGGAATCTTGTCGTCCCGAGCCGAGCCAAGGATAAACTCCTTCTCGATCCGTTTGAGGTTAGTGGCCATTGTTCGTCCTCGCGAAGTTCGAAGGATCGAAGGCTAAGCTGCCGCTTTTCGGCATGTCGAGGGCGAGAGCCTCGATGTACCAGGAGCCGTCCTCTTTTCTAAGGGAGAGCAGGCCTTCCTCGCGCAGGCACTGGGGATCAGCGGGGGGGGTGGCGGACGCGAGGCGGACCTTGAGCGAAGCGTCGTCCCCGTGGATGCTGATCGCGCCGAGCCTATAGGGAGAAGCCTGGGCGTCTGCGGCCTGGGGGGCGGGCGCGAGGAGGACGGACAGAGCCTCGCGCGAAGAGGGCAGAAGAAGCTCGGGATCGAGCTTGCCCGCCGAGAGAGCATCCATGAAGCGTCGCGCGACTTCGAGTACGGCGGCCTCGTCTTCTCTGGCCAGAGAGCTGGACTCTAGGGGGCCAAGGGAGAAATCCCAGGCTATGCGCGGATTCGAGCCTTGGCCCAAGCCGAAGGCTCGTATAGAAGCCGCTAAGGGCAGCTGTGGCGCCTTGGGCAGTGCCTTCGGTGCCGGCGAGTCGGCCTTGATCCGTTGCGAAATGGCTCTTTGAACTGTCGGGCCCTTGTCAGGACTCGGTGTTTGGGTGGCCGTCCCAGTCGCCGGCCGCTTGACTGCGGACTGGGCGGAGGGGCCTTTTTTTGCGCAGGAGGAAAAGAGTCCACTCCCCGCGACGAGGAGGAGAGCGAGGGAGCAGGCCTCGAGAAGATTTCGCCGCCCTACTGCGCTGTACTTTCCCTGCATTTGGTGTAAATATGTAGCATATATATGGAAAGAGGTCAAATGAAGAGGAGAAGGGCATGAGCTCTTCCGACCTCCTGGGCTTCCTCGCGTCGGATTTCACCGAGGCGGTGCGCGATCCCCTATGGGGCAACGTTTTCCTCAGCCCCGGCCTTGAGGCCATAGCCTCTTCGCCCCCCTTTGCCAAGCTCGGAAGGATCAAGCAGCTTGGGCCTGCCTTCCTTGTCTATCCAGGCGCCACTCATACGAGGAGAGCCCACTCCATCGGCGTCTTCCATATGGCGAAGCGCATCGTTTCTTCCCTCGCGGCCAAGGGAGAGCTCGATTTCTGCACGCGAATGAGCATCTCCTCTTACCTCGTTGCCGCCCTTTGCCACGACCTTGGGCATTTCCCCTTCGCTCACTCACTTAAGGAGCTGCCTCTGGCGGCTCACGAGACTCTCGCCTCCCGCGATATTCTTGACGGCGAGCTGCGCGGTCTCGTCGAGGCCGCCGGTGCGGACCCAGAGCTCGTCGCGGCCATCATCGACGAGGATAGGCTTTGCGCGCCCTATACTGGCGGTCGCGAGCTCGGTTTCTTCCGGGGCCTTTTGTCGGGCGTACTTGATCCCGACAAGCTCGATTACTTGAACCGCGATGCCTTCTTCTGCGGTGTACCCTACGGCCTCCAAGACTCTGACTTCATACTCCAACGCCTCTCCATCGGTCCCGGAGGCGTCCTCGCCATCGAAGAGCGGGGTCTCATGAGCGTGGAAGACCTGCTATTCTCCAAGTACCTCATGTATCGCTCGGTCTACTGGCATCGCGGGGTCAGATCCGCCACGGCCATGATCAAGAAGGCCGTTCTCCTCGCCTTGAGCGAAGGCGTCCTCGCAAGCGAGGATCTTTATGGTCTTGACGATGACGGCTTCTACAGCCTCCTGCGTTCTCGCGCGAGGACACGAGGCTTCAAGCCCTTGGAACTCGCCGATAAAGTTTTCGACGCGAAGCTCTTCTGCTGCGTCCTCGATCTTCCCGTAGACCTCTCCGACGAGCGGCAGAACGCGCTGCTCGACCTCATGAATCGGCTTCAGTTCGAGGGAAAGCTCGCTTCGGAGGCAGGCATGGGCAGCCTCGATCTCGTCATCGACTTGCCCGAAAGCATTTCCTTCGAGACCGATCTCTGCGTCCTAGGCGACGGCAGCGCTTCGAGCTTATCGTCTCGGGCCCGATCCTTCGCCGAGAGTCCAACGGTATTTTCGCCGCCTGTGGTCGCTGGCTTCGCGTCGGCCCTCAGGCGGCTGCGGGTTTTCGCTTCTTCCCCTTCCGAAAGGCTCTCTTCCGTTCTTCGTCGAGAGTTTGGCTAGCATTTTAAGGCTTCCCGCCGGATGGGGGCGATACGGTTGTACTATGGGCGAAAATGCATACACTTCTGGGAAGGAGCTCTAATGGAAGTTCGCAACGTAATGGAAGACGCGGTGAAGAGCTTGGTCGATGAGCTCTTCGAGGCCGAGAATCGTGATAAGCGCCTTGGCTTCTGTACCTGCGATCAGTGTAGGCTCGACGTCGAATGCTTTGTCCTCAACAGGGTCAAGCCCGAATATATTGTGTCGAGCCGGGGCCTCGCCTACAGCGAGAAGGAAGGTCTCGAAAAGGTCCAGAGGCAGGCCGACCTTATTTCTCTCGTTAAGGAAGGTTGGGGCAAGGTGTCCCACTCGCCCAGGCCGACGAGCGATCATGCGGGACCGAAGAGCGCGGTAGCCGAGCGCGAAGGCCCTACCTACAATTTTCCGACAATCATGGGACGGGTCTTCGACGGCCGCACCTTCGCGCCCTTGGGTGAGGGAGTCGTTCGCCTGTACGCAAGTGGGGATGAAGTCGTGATGGTCGACCCCAACTGGCAGAATCCCTTCGTCCTAGCTGGCGCTACCGGCGGCACTTTTATCTTTTGGCCTAAGGCGATCCCCGCCGGGCGCGAATCCGGAGAACGCAGCTTCGTCTTCGAGATTAAAGTCGAGGTCCCCGGGCTCGAGGTGCTTTCCCATTTTATCGAGATAGACCTGAGCCCCGAGCGAAGTACCCGAATGGATTTTTCCCTTCAGAGGGTCCATAAGATCCCCGATCTCTACCTCTTCCCCGAAGGGCAGTCCGACGAAGACGACGATTAGCAGTAACTAATCAGTTCTTGTGCGGGGACTAGCTCGACGTAATGGTAGGAAGCATGTACGCCGCGCTCTTCTGTATGACGGATTTTCACCACGCGGTAGGCTATAGTTCGGGGACTCGGCAGGGGCAGCTTGAGGGGGCGGCCGTTGAGGTCGACGAGCTGGTCGATCCTCAAGGGAACCTCAAGCTCCTGACTTTCGCCTTCCGGGTATACAATATAGTATTCGTAGATCGTCATCAAAGTCGATCCTAGCCTGAGCCCGAGGCCTTTGTGAAGCGCGGGAGGAGCCTTTTCTGTGCCGTTTGGGCGACAGAAGATGCTTTCTTCCGCAGTTTGTGGACTCTTTTTCCCCTTTGAAATTCCTAAACCCATCGGTTCCTTCTTTATAAATTCCTCATGTGCTCTCTCTTCTTGAGCGTAAAATCGATCACCAAGGTCTTCTGTCTTCTCTTTTTTTGTAAAAGCTACACAGGTGTCAAGCTAAAAACTTGTAAATTGCTATTCTGTCGAGTGTTTTCAAATTCAGCTTCGTTGACAGCTTCATATAGCGAAGTAGTATAAAGTTGTTGGTGGGAAAAAGTGGTAAAACGTAGGAACTGGTGGCAATGAATCTACTTACTGGCGAGTTCAGGAACACCCTGGACGAAAAAGGACGACTTTCCCTTCCGGCCAAGCTCCGTGGCGAGCTACCGGGGAGCGAATTCGTCCTGACGCAGGGAGTAGACAACTGTCTCTGGCTTTTTCCACCCGAACAATGGGCGAATCTTTCACAGAAGCTCATGGAGTCGACCAGCCTCTTCGCGGCCAAAGCTCGCCTCGTACAAAGGCGTATTCTCGCGCCAGCTCAGGAGGTCGAAGTCGACAAGCTAGGGAGGATAGCGATTCCGCAGAGTCTACGTGAATTCGCGCATCTCTCGAAGGAGTGCGTGATTTTGGGCATCACGAAGTACCTCGAGATTTGGGACGGCGACGCCTACCGCAAGTACCTCGAAGACAACGAGACTGAATTTCTCTCCGCGGCCGAAGAACTGGGAGGCCTGACGCTTTAGGGCGTCAGGATAGGCCATGGCGGGAATCGCCCACACGCCAGTCATGCTCGAGGAAGTCCTGTCCTTCCTCGTGCCGCGCCGAGACGGCGAACTGATGCTCGATTGCACGCTGGGGGAGGGAGGCCACGCCCATGCTTTCCTCGCGCGCTATCCGAGCCTCCGCTACGTCGGTCTCGACGCGGATCCGAGCATTCAGGCCAAGGCGCGGGAACGCCTCGCTGCTTATGCGGACAGGATGAACTATCGGCTCGGCTACTTCGACGACCTGCTCGCGAATTGGGACAGCCTGGGCCTTGGGGAAGGCTCGGCTTCAAACAGTTCACAGGGCGAACTGCAGAGGTCGAACAAAATCAACGACGGACAAAGCAACAGGCCGTCGTTGATTTTGTTCGACCTGGGGGTTTCGATGTATCACTTCGCCGAGTCGGGTAGGGGCTTCGGCTACGCCAAGGACGAAGCGCTTGACATGCGTCTCTCGCCTGACGCGCCGCGTGGCGCCGCTGAACTCCTCGCCTCCGAGCGCGAGGAGGAGATCGCTCGCATCATCTACGAGTACGGAGAGGAGCGACTTTCCCGCCGTATAGCCGCGGCCATCGTCGAGGCAAGGCGCTCGGGCGGGATACGCACGAGCGCGCAGCTCGCTGAGCTTGTGTGGAACGTGGTGCCATCCAATTATCGATATGGCCGCATCCATCCCGCCACGAGGACCTTTCAGGCCCTCCGCATCGCTGTGAACGACGAGCTCGGGCGGGCCGAACGTGGCATCCGCAGGGCTGCTGCACTCCTTTCTCCCGGCGGCACTATGGCAGTCATTACCTTCCACTCCCTTGAGGACCGCATCGCGAAAAATGTCCTGCGCGAGCTCGCTGGGCGAAGCCCAGCCTCCGAGCACGCTCCCTCGAAAAAGGGAAGCTTTGCTCCTGTGGCCGAATCCATACTCGAGCTCGTGATAAAGAAACCCCTTGAGCCTTCCACCGAAGAGGTCCGCCGCAACCCCGCGTCGCGGAGCGCCAAGCTGCGCGTCGCGCGCAGGAAGGAGGCGGCATGAAGAAGATATACCTCTACGCAATACTTATATCCATACCTCTATTACTCCTCGCCGTATCCTGGCAAGCGGGCCGCTTTGCTGCCCTCGCTTCTGAAGCGCGGCGCCTTGAAGCGACCCAGGAGTCCTGGGTACAGGAAAATAAGAAGATCGAAGCCGGCATCCATGTGCTCTCGAGCAGGGAGCGGGCCGAGGCAAACGCTGAGCGCCTCGGCCTCGAGTTCGTCGGACCGGATAGGCGTCTGCGCGTCGTGATTGACCCCAAGAAGGCCTCTCATGACTGATCGCGTTACGCTTTTTACGGCCATGCAGGCTTCCCGAGCCGTTGGCGGCGTTCTCGTCGGCGAGGCTTCGGCGCTTATCGCGTCGGTGGTCGTGGATTCACGCAAGGCCGGGCCCCGTTCGCTCTTCGTCGCCTTGCCTGGCGAGAAGGTCGACGGCCATGCTTATGTCGCGGCGTCTTTGAGAACCGGCACTTCTTGCGTTTTCGCCCGCGCAGACCATCGCGCCGCGATCGAGGCGGAATGCCTCGTCCTCGCCCGAGAGAAGGGAGCCGCGTTGATCTTCGTGCCCGATGCCCTCGTGGCTCTCCAGGCCCTTGCGGCCGCGTATAGACAGCGCTTTCCCCGACTCGTCAGGATCGGCATCACAGGCTCGAGCGGCAAGACGACAACCAAGGAATGTATCGCCTCGATTCTCGCTCGCTCGCGCCATATCGCGCTCAATCCAGGGAACCTCAACTCGGATATCGGACTGCCGCTCTCGGTCTTCTCCATTAGGGAGGAGCACGAAGTCGGAGTCTTCGAGATGGGCATGAATAGAAAGGGAGAGATGGGCGAGCTCGCCGCCGTCTACGAACCCGACATTGCGCTTATAACGAATATCGGGACTGCCCATATCGGGATTCTTGGGTCGCGCAATGCGATAGCCGAGGAAAAAAAGAAGATATTCTCGCGCTTCAATGGTGTGCAGTCGGGCTTCGTCTGGGAAGACGACGACTACAACGCCTTCCTCAAGAAGGACGTCCGGGGCGAGGTCCTCGACTTCGGCCCTCGCGGTACGCAGGGCTTGCGTGTTGCACGAAACTGTGGCCTTCGCGGCTATGACCTCGAGTGGCAGGGACGGGCTTTCCGTTTTCCCCTACCGGGCAAGCATAATCTCACTGACGCGATAGGTGCCATCGCCGTCGCCTCTCGCGCTGGAGCCCCCGACGATGACATCGCCGGGGGCCTTGCGTCGGTGAAGCCGCTCTTCGGACGATCCGAGATCCTCGAAGGCGAGTATACGATCCTGCGCGATTGCTACAACGCCAACCCCGACAGTGTCGCAGCGGCCATCGACCTCTGCGACGGGGCCCAGTGGAGCGGCCGACGAGTCTATGTGCTCGGCGCCATGCTCGAGCTGGGGAATGCGTCCGAGAGCGCGCATCGCGCGATAGGCGAGCGGGCCGGGCGCTCGGCCGCCGACGCCCTTTTTTTCTTCGGCACCGAGGCGAAGAGCGCATTCGAGGCCGCCCGACTCGAAGGTTTCCGCGGTTTGTGCTTCTTCGAGACCGATATCGATGGGCTTCTCGCTGCCTTACGCGCTTACCTCAAGAAAGGCGACCTCGTCCTCCTTAAGGCCTCGCGTGGCATGGAGCTCGAGCGTCTCGCCGAGGCCCTATTACCGACGAACACAGCGAAGGACTAGGGGGAGCATAATGTTCTTGGAGCTATTCCGCGTCTTGGTGAAGTACTTCTCGCCGTTGAACGTCTTCAAGTACCTTACCTTCCGTTCCGCCTACGCAGCGGTGACAGCCCTCCTTATCGCCTTCCTCCTCGGGCCGACGCTCATCGCCGCGCTCCACAGGCTCAAGTTCGGCCAGTCGGTGCGCGCCGACGGGCCAGAGTCTCATCTTGCCAAGTCGGGCACGCCCACGATGGGCGGTATACTCATCATCGCCGCGGTCATCGTCGGCGTCCTCCTCTGGGCCGATCTCTCGAATGTCTACGTGTGGATTGCCCTCCTCTCGCTCATCGGCTTCGCGGCCATCGGCTTTGTCGATGACTGGCTCAAGATCAAGAAGCGCAACTCCGACGGCATCCCCGCCTGGGTAAAATTCACAGCTCAGGTGGTCGTGGCCTCCTCCGCGGCGATCGCGATCTACATCCAAGAGAATCCGCTGACAACGATGCTCTATCTGCCTTTCTTCAAGGCTCCAGTGCTCGATCTCGGCGTCGCCTGGATGCCAATCGCCATTGTCTATGTCGTCTACTGGTCCAACGCGGTCAACCTCGCCGACGGCCTCGACGGCCTTGCGACGGGGCTCACCATCATGGCCCTCATAGCCTTCTCCGTGCTCGCCTATGTATCCGGGCGCGCGGATTGGTCAGCTTACCTCAATATTCCCTACATCAAGGGCGCCAGCGAGCTCACGGTGTTCAATCTCGCCCTCTTGGGCGCCTGTGTCGGCTTCCTGTGGTTCAACGCTCATCCGGCCGAGGTCTTTATGGGCGACGTGGGCAGTCTCGCCCTGGGCGGCGTGCTTGGCGTAATGTCGCTTATCGTGAAGAAGGAGGTCCTCCTTCTCCTCATAGGCGGCGTCTTCATGATGGAGGTCCTCTCGGATGTACTTCAGGTCGGTTACTTTAAAATCACGAAGGGCAAGCGCCTCTTCAAGATGGCGCCTATACATCACCATTTCGAGCTTATGGGCTGGAAGGAGACCAAGGTGGTCACGCGCTTCTGGATCCTGGGCGGCATTTTCGCCATCTTGGCTCTCTCCACGCTGAAGATACAGTGAGAATGCGTATGAGAGCGGGATTCTTCGAGGCCGAGCGCGTAAGCTCGGGTAGGCGTTCTGATCACGGCATGCTTGCCGCGATGGCTCTCCTGGCCGGGGTCGGCATAGCTGCGCTCTGGTCGGCCTCCTCGGAATACGCCCTCTCTCTCGGGAAAAGCCCCGGCTATTTTGCCCTCAGACAGGCCGCCTTCCTCCTTCCCGCCGCCTTGGTATTTTGGCTATGCGCTTCTATCGACCTTGACAAGATGCGCGAAAAGACGGGCCTCATCACGTTCGCAGCACTCGGTCTCATGCTCCTGCCTTTTATCCCCGGCATTGGAGAGAACCGGAACGGCGCCACACGCTGGATCGATCTGCGCTTCACGACCTTCCAGCCCTCGGAGATGTGGAAGCCGGCCTCCATCATCTACCTCGCGCACATACTCGACAAGAAGCAGTCCAGGATCGAGGAGAGCGCTGGCGTCCTCATCCCGCCCTTCCTCCTCGTAGGCCTCGGCTGCCTCCTCGTGTACGCTCAGAATGATTTCTCGACCACCATTATCACCGCCCTCTGCGCCATCGCCGTGTTTTGGGTCGCCCAGGCCCCCGTCTCCTTTTTCCTGGGCCTCGGCGCGGCCGCGACGCCCCTGGTGGCTCTCTCGGTGCTCACCTCCGACTTCAGGCTCAGACGCATCCTCGCCTTTCTCTTCCCGGCGTACGAGCCTCACGGCCAGGGCTACCAGGTCCTTGGCTCCATCAAGGCGATTCGCTCGGGAGGCTTCTTTGGCAAGGGCCTGGGGCTGGGCAGCCTCAAGCGCGGATCCATACCAGAAGTCCAGTCCGATTTCATCTTCGCGGCCTGGTCCGAGGAGACTGGCTTCCTCGGCGTCCTCGTCGTGCTTGGCCTCTTCGGCTTCCTTGTCTGGCGCGCTTTCCGCACGGCCTTCGCTGAGACTGATGGCTACCGTTCCTATCTCGGATTGGGCATGGCTTTCCTCATCGGCCTCGAGGCCATAGTGAACGCGGCGGTGGCTTCGGGCGTGGTGCCGGCTACCGGTATCGCGCTGCCGTTCTTTTCGGCCGGGGGTTCCTCCCTGCTTTCGACGGCAGTCTCATGCGGCATCCTGTATAACCTGAGCGCGAGCTCGAGCCTCGAAAGCCGCGGAGAAGGCCTCGATTCCATCTTCGCGAAGGAGGCCGCCGATGTCTGATTACGCGCGCATCATGCTGGATGGTGAGGCCTCCTCCTCTCGCCGCAGCGAGAGGAGAACGGGGACCCGACGCGGCGGTGCCTCTGTCGCCGAGCGCGTCTTGTCGGGCCTCCTCGCGCTTGCCGCCGTTTTCTCCTTGGTCGCCGCCACTGTCTTTTTCCTGCCGCCCTTGCTTCGCATAACGCGCTATGAGGTCTCGGGCAACGCGTCGATGAGTCGCGAGGAGATTTTATCCGCGGCGCTCATCCACGACAAGGAGTACTTCTTCTCCCTCGACGCCGCTCGCGTGAAGGGGGCCCTCGAGGCCCAGCCCCGCGTGGCGAGCGCCAAAGTCGCGAAGCTATTTCCGAACGGCCTTTCCATTGCGGTCGTCGAGCGGAGGCCCGTAGCCACTGCTCTCGCCGATATTGGAGGAAGAACGGTTGCCGTCAGCCTCGACGCCCAGGGCGTGGCCTTCGCGGAGGCGACGGAGGCGGAAGCCTCGGCCATGCCCGTGCTGTCGGGCCTGCGCTTCGAAGGCTTCCGCATGGGGACGCGCTTGCCTCCCCCCGTCGCCGGGCTTCTCGTGAGCCTTGGGGAGGTGGCCGCAAGCGATCCTGTGCTCCTGTCCGCGATCTCTGAGATTCGGCTCGTGGGAGCGTCGGAGTCGTCTACGCCCTCGGAGATCCTGATCTATCCGCTCAATCAGCGCATTCCAGTGCGCGCGGGAGCCGCCTTCGACACCCAGACGCTACGCTCTATCATACTCGTCCTCGACGTCCTCGGGACGAAAGGTATCGCCGGCTCCGTCAAGGAGATCGATTTCCGAACGGGTACGGTGGTGTACCGCACGAAGGAGGGACAGTCTGACTGACAATTCGATAGTCGGCCTCGACATAGGCACGGCGAACACTCGCGCAGTGGTCGGGGAATACAACGAGAACGGAGTCCTCGAGATCATCGGCGTCGGCGTCGCACCCTCTTCGGGCCTGCGGCGCGGCGTCGTGGTCAATATCGAGTCTACACTTGCCTCGGTCTCCCAGGCGGTGGAGGCAGCGGAGCTTATGTCCGGCCGCGAGGTCCGCGAGGTATTCTGTGGTGCAGCTGGCGCGAGCGTCGAGGGCATCAATTCCCGCGGCGTCGTCGCCGTGACCGGGCGCGGCAGGGAGATCACGCGCGAGGACGTTGATAGGGTTATAGAGGCGGCGCGCGCCGTTGTCATTCCAATGGACCGCGAGATCCTCCACGTGATCCCCCAGTCTTTCATAGTCGACGACCAAAAAGGCATACGCAATCCGATCGACATGATCGGCGTGCGGCTTGAGGCCGAGGTGCATATCATCACCGGTTCGGTCACGACTGCCCAGAACCTCGTGAAGTGCGTAAATCGTGCCGGCTTCAAGGTGGACAGGCTAATGCTCCAGTGCCTCGCCGCCGCGCGCGCAGTGCTCACGAACGACGAGAAGGAGTTGGGCTGCCTCCTTGTGGACTTAGGTGGCGGCACGACTGACGTCCTCGTCTACTCCGAGGGCGCGCCCTACTTCTCGAGCGTCCTGCCCGTCGGCGGCGCTCAAGTGACGAACGATCTTTCGATAATGCTCTCCGTGCCCATGGACGCGGCTGAGCGTCTGAAGCGCGAGTCCGCATCGGCCTGGATAGAGTCCGTGGAGCCGGACGAGACGGTAATCGTGCCGGGCGTCGGCGGCCGCTCGCCCGCGGAGACTCCGCGGCGCAAGCTCTCCTCCATCGTCCAGCCGCGCATGGAAGAGATATATGGGATGGTCCGCGAGCGCGTCGAGAAGATGGGCTATTGGGACCGTATCAAGGGAGGCGTTGTGCTCACCGGAGGAGGCGCCCTCATGCAGGGCATGCCCGAGCTCGCGCAGGAGATGTTCCAGATGCCCGTCCGTATCGGGAACCCGATTACTCTCGGAGGACTCGTCGAGGAGTACCGTAGCCCTCTGTACGCGACGGCCGTTGGGCTTGTCCTCCTCGGCGCTGAAGCCACGGAACCTCCCGAGCAAAAAACGCAGCGATCCGGGGATCGGCAGGCAAAGCCCAGGTCGAAGTCGGAAGGCGGCGACGGACTCTTCGGTCGCATAGCCGATTGGATCAGGGAAGGATTTTTCTAACGAAACGATTTTGACAGTTTTCAGCGATTGGGGATTTATCGCTGGAAACTGTGAGGCTTGGCCAAATGATAAAGGTTTTTGGCCAAGCCGGACCGGGGAATAAAACCGAATGAAAAACACTGGGAGGGGAATATGAACATCGAAGTAGTAGAAGAGGCAGGGGCGAGTCCGACGATCATCAAGGTAATCGGAGCGGGTGGCGGCGGGTCCAATGCGGTCAACAGAATGATCGCCTCGGGGCTCAAGAACGTCCAGTTCATTGTCGCGAACACGGATCTCCAGGCCCTCGGCCTCTCCAGGGCAGAGACAAAGCTCGGGCTCGGCGCGAAGGTCACACATGGGCTCGGTGCTGGCGGGAAGCCCGAGGTCGGCGAGAAGGCTGCCCTCGAGGACAAAGAAGCAATCGCTCAGGCCCTGCGCGGTGCCGACATGGTCTTCGTGACCGCAGGCATGGGCGGTGGCACGGGTACAGGCGCAGCGCCCGTCATCGCGCAGATAGCGCGGGACCAGGGCGCCCTCACGGTCGGCGTTGTCACGAGGCCTTTCGACTTCGAGGGGCGCGCCAAGGCCCGCCTTGCGGACGAGGGTATCGAAAAGCTCCGCCAGGCGGTGGACACTCTTATCGTGATCCCCAACCAGCACCTCCTCAAGGTCGTCGAGAAGAAGACGCCTATCAAACAGGCTTTCATGTTCGCCGACGACGTGCTCCGTCAGGGTGTGCAGGCCATCTCGGACCTCATCACCGTTCCTGGCGAGATCAACATCGACTTCGCCGATGTCTGCACCGTCATGCAGGGCCAGGGCGACGCGATCATGGGCATCGGTTCGGCGAGCGGCGACAACCGCGCTGTCGAGGCTGCTACGAAAGCGATCAACAATCCCCTCCTCGAGGACGCGAGGATCGAGGGGGCCCGCAGTATCCTCGTCAACGTGACAGGCGGCGAGGACTTCTCCCTCACCGAGTTCCAGGAAATCATCGACCTCATCACCGAGAGCGCGGACCGCGAGTTCTTCCAGAAACCCGGCCTCATTGTCGATCCCTCTATAGGCGACGAAGTAAGGGTCACGGTCATCGCCACCGGCTTCTGCCGAAGCCCCAAGGCCGAGTCAGCCTCGCCCGTCGACGCTCGCTCTGAAGTCGCCCAGTCTGCTCGCGTAGAGTCGGGATCGCCTAAGCGCGGCTTCGAGGACTATCTCTCGAACGACGAGTGGAAGAGGATCACCGAGATGCCTTCCGTCACACGCGGTAAGCAGTACCTCCTCGGACGCAACGATAGCGAGGACGAGCTGGACATTCCGACCGTCCTCCGCGATCGCAGGTTCGCCGGTGAGCAGAGCGAGGCCTGATGATGGTCTTCCGCTATTCATCATCCCTTGTCTCTGACATGTTAAGGATAGAAACGACCATCTGGGAGCGCCTTCATGCTCGATGACCTTTTGTCTCGCTATCGGGGTTACCTCATCTCGGCAAGAAAACGGTCGCCTCTGACCGCTGAGGTCTACCTCCGAGAGGCTTCCCTCCTCGAGCGATTTCTAGATAAACGGGGAACGGACCCTCTTAAGGCCACGAGCGCCGAGCTCTTGGGCTACCTCGTATGGAGACAGACAGGCGGGGCGCTTGCAGCGGCATCGTCAGCCGATGAGTCGGCTGACGATACGAAAGCCCCGGCCGGACTTACGCGCAAGACGATGGCGCGTGTCGTCTCGAGTATCCATGCCTTCTATAAATTCATGCGCCTCGAAGGGGTCAGAATCGACGATCCTAGCGAACTCATTGAGACGCCCAAGCAGGAGCGATCGCTTCCCTCGGTACTCGCTCCCGAAGAGGTCGATCGCTTTCTCGCCTCTATTGATCCGAGTACGCCTCGCGGTCTGCGCGATCGGGCTCTCTTCGAACTCATCTATTCCTGCGGACTGCGCATCTCGGAGGCCGCCGACCTCACTTTCGATAGACTCTATCTCCGCGAACGGGTGATCCGTGTGATCGGCAAAGGAAGAAAGGAAAGGCTGGTGCCTTTCGGAGAAGAGGCAGCCGTATGGCTCGAGCGCTACATCGAGGAAGGCCGGCCTGCCCTCGAGAAGAGCCGTTCGAACCGCATCTTCTTGAATCAGGCCGGCAAGGGTATCTCGCGCAAGGGCATCTGGAAGCGTTTCGACGGGCTGCGGGACGCATCGGGCGTCGAGGCTAAGGTTCACACTTTTAGGCACAGCTTCGCGACCCACCTCTTGGCTGGAGGCGCAGACCTCAGGACTGTCCAGGAGCTTTTAGGCCATTCGGACATTTCGACAACTCAGATTTACACCCATATAGATCCGGAAAGCCTTCAAGATTACCATCGGGACTTTTTCCCGAGAAAATAGGATGAAGCGAAAAGACCGCCTGAATGGCGTACGAAGGGAGGAGGAAAAGCATGAAAGGTCTCGATGAACAGCGCTTAATCCTTGCTCTCTCCATACTTCGCATCCCTCGGCTTCGGCCGGAGGAGCGTCTTGCGGTCTGGGACCTCGTTGACGATGAGCTCTCGCTCTCGTTACTTTTACCCGGCGACGTGGAGGCCGCCGTGGGACGGAAGTTGAACTTGGGGCCTTGGTCCCCCGATTTCTTCCTCGAGGCTGCGCTTTCCGATATGCGCTTCCTCGAGCGTACTGGCTCCCGCTTCATTCAGTACGACGACCCGGATTTTCCGGAAGTCCTGCGCGAGACGATACGGCCTCCTTTCGGCATATTTGTAAGGGGCGGGCGTCTCGATCCCTTCGTTCCCGGAGTCGCAGTCGTCGGTACGAGAATGGCCACTGGCAGAGGCATCGACATCGCGTACTTTTTAGGGCGTTGCTTCTCGGAGGCCGGGCTTCGAGTCGTTTCGGGCCTTGCCCGCGGCATCGACGCTTCGGCCCATCGAGGAGCCTTGAGAGGCTCGACATTCGGGGGGGAGTCCACCTGCGCAGTACTGCCCTGCGGCATAGATGCTGTCTATCCCTTTAGCAATCGCAGCATCGCGAGCGCGATACTGGAGTCCGGCGGGTTCCTCGTTTCTGAGTACCCGCCCGGGACGAGCATCCACCGTTTCCGCTTTCCAGAGCGAAACCGGATCATCGCGGGCCTTTGCCGGGCCTGCGTCGTCGTCGAAGCGCCGGCCGAATCAGGGGCGCTCATCACGGCGGAGCATGCCCTCGACGAGGGTCGCGATGTATGGGTAGCGGCCGATTGCCTGGGCGGGCAGCGGAGCGCAGGCATCGACCGTCTATCCTCGGAAGGCGCGAGAAGCCTCCATCAGCCCGAGGATCTGGTCGAGGATCTCCGTCTCGGACTAGGAGAGGACGCACCTATCGGGCGAGATCGCCCGCGAGCATCGATAAAACGCGCCATAGCTGGGGCCCGAGAGTCCGGCTCAGGCGAAGAGAGATAGGAGATTCTTGAATGGCAGAGATTATAAGCGCTTCCGACGCGAAGACTGGCGCAGAAGCGAAGACCGCGACGAGCACTTCGAAGAAGGCGAGCGGCACAAAGAAGGCGAGTGCTTCGAATAAAGCTGGCCTTTCGAAAAAGGTCGCGTCGACGGTCAAGCCTAAGGCCAAGCCAAAGAGCTCAAAGGCCGCGGCCAAGAGTACACTCGTCATTGTCGAGTCGCCTGCCAAAGCCAAGACTATCGAGAAGTATCTAGGCTCGAAATACACGGTCCTCGCTTCGATGGGCCACCTCATAGACCTGCCCAAATCGAGGGTGGGCATTGACGTCGAGGGCGACTTCGAGCCCGAGTACCTCACGATTCGTGGCAAGGCCAAACTTCTCAAAGAATTGCAGAAGGCCGCCAAGAAGTCGAGCCTCGTCCTCCTCGCGTCTGATAATGATCGCGAGGGAGAGGCGATCGCCTTTCACATCCGCAATGCCCTGCGCTCCAAGGACGCCGAGCTTCCCATCGAGCGCATCGTCTTCAATGAAATCACCCCGCAGGCCATCCGCGATGCGGTCAAATCACCTCGCGATATTGACGACACCAAGGTCGACGCCCAGAAGGCGCGCCGCGTCCTCGACCGTCTAGTTGGCTACAACCTCTCGCCGCTCCTGTGGAAGAAAGTCAAGAACGGCCTCTCCGCGGGCCGCGTGCAGTCCGTGGCCTTGCGCCTCATCTGCGACCGCGAGAAGGAAGTCCAGTCCTTCCTTCCCGAAGAGTACTGGACCGTCGACGCCGACTTTCGCAAGGGCCGTGGCGCCTTCTCGGGCGAGCTCGTCCTGTGGAAGGGTGAGAAGGCCGAGCTCAAGGGCGAGGCCGAGTCCAAGGCGATTGTCGCGGCCCTGGAGGGCAAGACTGCGAAGGTCGGTGAGGTCCGCGAAGCCGAGAAGACCCTGAGGCCGAAGCCTCCTTTTACGACCTCCAAGCTCCAGCAGACCGCAGCCAACCGCCTGGGCTTCACGAGCAAGAAGACGATGCAGATAGCCCAGCAGCTCTACGAGGGCGTGGGCATCGGATCGACCCGCATTGGCCTCATCACCTATATGCGCACGGACTCCACTCGCATCTCCGAAACCGCTATCGCGGAGGTCAGGGCCTACCTCCGCGAGCGCTTCCCGGCCGAGCTCCCTACGTCGCTAAACGTCTACGTGACCGACGGCAAGGCCCAGGACGCGCACGAGGCCATCAGGCCCACGAGCGTGTCCTACGACCCCGAGTCGGTCAAGGAATATCTCTCCAAGGACCAGCTGAAGCTCTACGCCCTTATTTGGGAGCGCTTTGTCGCGAGCCAGATGACCAACGCTAAGGTCCGCAGCTCGAGCGCGGACATCGAGGCGGGCGAGGGCGTCTTCAGGGTCACCTCCTCGCGCGTTGTCGAGCAGGGTTTCTACAAAGTCATCAAGGTCGGAGCGACCAAGGAAGACAAGGCAGAGGGCTCCGTGCCCGAGCTCCGGACCGGTGACGAGGTCAAGGTCGAGGCGATCCGCCCAGAGCAGCACTTCACGCAAGGCCCTGCACGCTTCACGGACGCCTCGATAATCAAGGCGCTCGAGGAGCAGGGGATCGGCCGTCCTTCGACCTACGCGCCTACCATCTCCGTCCTGCTCGAGCGCTACTACGTCTCGCGCGAGAACCGCCAGCTTGTTCCGACTACTCTCGGTCGTATGATTAGCGACATCCTCGTCGAGTACTTCCCCGACGTCGTTAACGTAACCTTCACCTCTGGCATGGAGGAGATGCTCGACGAAGTCGAGGACGAGAAGGCCGATTGGGTCGGCAAGATGCGTGACTTCTACGCCCCGTTTAAGAAAAAGGTGGACGAGGTCATGGGGAGCCTTGAGTCCTACCGCGGCACCCTCGACGAGCCAACCGACATAGTCTGCGAGAAGTGCGGCAAGCCCATGGTGAAGAAGCTCGGCCGTTTCGGCTACTTCCTCGCCTGTACGGGCTTTCCCGAGTGTCGCAACACGCGCTCAATTCCCCTGGGCACCTGCCCCCGCTGCGGCGGTGACATCGTCGCGAGGCGCAGGGCCAAGGGCAAGGGCCGCGAATTCTACGGCTGCACCAACTACCCGACTTGCGACTTCATCACTTACAATAAGCCGACGAGCTCTATATGTCCGAAGTGCGGCTGGTTCCTCGTCGAGAAGTTCGACAAGAAATCAGGCTCCCACAAGGCTTGCATCAATCCCGATTGCGACTACCTGCATACGCACGGGGAGGAAGAGGAGCATGGACCGGCGGATTGAGGAATACCTCGCCTATCTCGGCGCCGTGCGGGGGCTCTCCCCGCGCACCCTTCGCTCCTACCGCGAGGACTTCGACGCCTTCGAGCGCTTCACCTCGTCACCGGACGACGCGAGCGCTGCGGATATACGTGCCTTCGTCGCCTCTCTCGTCAACGAGGGCAAGGCGAGCTCGAGTGTCAATCGAGCACTCTCGGCCATCCGCGGCTATTTCCGCTACCGCGTCCGCTTCGGAGGCATGGCCGTCGATCCTAGCCACGATGTCGAGTGCCTGCCCTCGAAGCGTCCGCTCCCGCGCTTCCTCTTCGAGGACGAGGCCGCAGCGTTCATGCAGTTGCCGGAGGGCGAGCTTTTCGGCCCCTCCCGCGACCGCGCGATGCTCGAATTCCTCTATTCGACCGGCTGCCGAGTCGCCGAAACCTCGAATCTGACGCTCGACAAGCTCGACCTCGCGAGAGGCTCTGCGCGGGTTCTAGGCAAGGGATCGAAGGAGCGCGTAGTCTTCTTAGCACCACCGGCCAAGGCGGCCCTCGTCGGCTACCTTCCCCTGCGGTCGGAGCGAATACTCAGGATCGGCACCGCGTTACGCGCGAAGAAGCCCGGAACGGCAGGTGAAGGGGAGCGGTCCGACCCTGAGGACGGCGCCGCTGGGCGCCGGCGCGAGAAGGACTATCTCTTCGTAAACGCGAGGGGAGGGCGGCTTACCGAGCGTGGCATCGAGTGGATAATCCAGGGCTACGCGGAGCGCTCCGGCTCGAAGCGCTCGGTCACGCCCCACGCGTTTAGGCATAGCTTCGCTACACATCTCGTGGAACATGGAGCCGACATACGGGCGGTCCAGGAGCTCCTCGGGCACTCAAGCGTATCGACTACTCAAATTTACGCGCACGTCGACATGGAGCGGCTGCGCAAAGTCTATGAGCAAGCGCATCCCCACGGGGGAAGGAAGTAGAAGGCGATGAGCGATTCGACAATCAGGTCCACGACCGTCATAGCTGTGCGCCGCAACGGCAAGGTAGCGATAGCGGGCGACGGGCAGGTCACGATGGGCGAAACCGTCATGAAGAGCAACGCGCGCAAGGTGCGCAGGATATTCGACGACAAAGTCCTCATAGGCTTCGCCGGCGCCACCGCGGACGCCTTTACCCTCTTCGAGCTCTTCGAGCAGAAGCTCAAGGAGTTTCAGGGTGACCTCGAGCGGGCAGCCGTCGAGCTCGCCAAGGCCTGGCGTATGGAGAAGGCGCTGCGCAATCTCAACGCTCTCCTCCTCATTGCGGATTCGGCCAAAACCCTCCTCCTATCCGGCACAGGCGACGTGATCGAACCCGCCGAGGACGTCATCGCCATCGGCTCAGGCGGCAACTACGCCTATGCCGCAGCCCTGGCCTATCTCGACTCTTCCGAGCTCTCAGCCCGCGAGATAGCCGAGAAGAGCCTTAAGATCGCCTCGGGCATATGCATATACACGAACGGGAACATCACCGTGGAGGAGCTGTCATGAGCGAAGACTTCGCGACGATGACCCCGCGCAAGATAGTCGAGGAACTCGACCGCTATATAGTTGGGCAGGAAAAAGCCAAACGCGCGGTCGCGATCGCGCTCCGCAATAGGATGCGCCGCCAGAAACTCCCCTCCGAGGTCCGCGACGAGATAGCGCCCAAGAACATCCTCATGATAGGGCCTACTGGCGTCGGAAAGACCGAGATAGCCCGCCGCCTCGCCAAGCTCTGTGGTGCGCCTTTTATCAAGGTAGAGGCCACGAAGTATACCGAGGTCGGTTATGTAGGCCGCGACGTCGAGTCCATGATACGGGACCTCATGGCCGCCGGGCTCGCCATGGTCAAGGCCGAGATGCAGGTTGGCGTCAAGGAACAGGCCGAGAGGCGGGCCGAAGAGAGGATCCTTGATCTCCTCCTTCCCGGCATCAAGAAACCGGACGAGCCCATGTTCGGAGCCGTCAACTTGGCTGGCGCGACCTTCCCTAGCCAGGCCCAGAGCGCGCTGGTGTCTTCGGAATCCTCAGCCTCGAACGCCGCCAGCGGAGCTGGCGATAGCCGCGAGAAGTTCCGCGCCCTATTGCGGGACGGGAAGCTCGATGCCCGAGAGGTCGAGATAAACGTGCAGGCCTCAAACCCCGCCATCGAGATACTCTCGGGCAACCAGATGGAAGAGATGGAGGTCGCCCTAGGTGGGCTCGCGAACATGTTCGGGGGTAAGCGGAAGAAGAAGGCCGTGCCGCTCTCTGAGGCGCGACGCATCTTCATCGCGGAGGAGCTGGACAAGCTCGTTGACCCCGAGCGCGCGGCCGAGGAGGCCCGCAGGCGCGTCCAAGAGTCGGGTATCGTCTTCATAGACGAGATCGACAAGATAGCGAACAAGGAAGGCCACTCCGGAGGCGGCGTCGACGTCTCCCGCGAGGGCGTGCAGCGCGACATACTCCCCATTATCGAGGGCTCCAACGTGAGCACGAAGTGGGGGACCGTCGATACGACGCACATTCTCTTCATCGCAGCCGGCGCCTTCAATGTCGCAAAGCCCCAGGACCTCATTCCCGAGCTCCAGGGGCGCTTCCCTATCAGGGTGGAGCTCGAGGCCCTCTCCGCCAAGGACTTCGAGCGCATCCTGACCGAGCCGAAGAACGCCCTGGTGAAGCAATACTCGCAACTCCTATCTACCGAGGGCGTGGAGCTCGACTTCCTGCCCATGGCTGTGTCTCGCGTCGCCGAGATAGCCGCCGCCGCCAATTCGCGGACGGAGAATATCGGAGCGCGCCGCCTCACGACCGTCATGGAGAGGCTCCTCGAGGAGCTTTCCTTTGAATCGCCTTCCATGGCCGGTGTCAAGGTGACCGTGGACGAGGCCTATGTGGACTCTCGCTTTAAGGACTTCGCTGAGCGCCAGGACCTGAGTAAGTACATTTTATAGGAAAGCGATATCGTGGATTTTACTAAGCTCGGGCCTATCGAAGGTCGATAGGTAAAGGAGAGAGGTAGACGGAATGTTCGAAGGCAGTACGTTTGGAAAGACGGTAGACATCCTCCACAGGGGCCTCGATGTGGCGGTCCTGCGTAGGCAGGTCATTGCCGACAACATAGCCAACGCGGACGTGCCCAACTTTAAGCGTTCGACGGTGAACTTCGAGTCCTCGCTCCAGAAGGCGCTCGCCTCCGAGAAGGTGGAGCCGGTCCTCGCCATGGTGACGACAGACCCGAAGCACATAGCGAGCTTCACGCCCTCCGACTATCGCGAAGTCCAGCCCCGCCGAGTGCTGGACTATCAGACGACTGCGAAGAACAACGGCAACAACGTGGACGCCGAGGAGGAGATGATGGCCAGCCTCAATAACCAGCTGTCCTATACTCTCCAGGCCCAGGCGATCAATTTCGAGTACAACCAGGTCAACCTGGTTCTCAAATAGAGGGGGTAGGCCATGGGACTCTTCACTTCGATAAACATCGCCGCCTCGGGGCTTTCCGCGGAGCGCTTGCGCTCGGACGTTATAGCCGACAATATTGCCAACGCGAGCACGACGAGGACCGCCGAGGGCGGTCCCTTCAAGCGCAGCCGCGTCATACTCAGACCGATCAACGGCCAGACTTACTTCCGCCTGCCCTTTCAGCCCGAGAGCTTCGACAAGGGCGCCGGGCTGGGCGTGCGCGTCGCGTCGATAGAGAAGGACAACTCTCCGTCGATCCTCAAGTACGACCCGACCCATCCGGACGCCATCAAGAGCGGGCCCAAGGCGGGTTATGTCGAGATGCCCAACGTCAACATCGTCACCGAGATGGTGGACCTCATCGCAGCCTCGAGGGCCTACGAAGCCAACTCGACCATGGCCAACGGATCGAAGTCCATGTTCCTCAAAGCCCTCGAGATCGGGAGGTAGTAGATGGCGTTCAGCGTGAATACCTTAAGCTCGACTCTCACGCCTAACGCGGCCTCGAAGCTCATGGAGCTTGCGCGCACGAATCCCTTGCACTACACTGCGAACGGCGCGTTGAGCGGCGCGACTAACGTTGGCGCGACTACTGCCGCGAGTTTTCAGGACGCGATGCTCAAGGCGATGGACGGGGTTTCGGATTCTCAGACGAAAAGCGACGATCTTTTGCAGTCCGTCGTGGCCGATCCTGATTCGGTGGACGCGCAGGACGTCACGATCGCCATGGCCGAGGCGAATATGTCGCTCAACTTGGCAAAGACCGTATTGTCGCGGATAGTGACCGCCTGGAAAGACGTGATTAATACGCGTTAATACGCGTGCCGCCGCTTTAGCGGCGAAGCTTTCGGGAGCCTTGGGGAAGGCTGCCGGGACGCTTATTTAAAAGCGAGGCGAGAGCCTCGCGCTGGGGGGGGACATGAACGATTTCTTCAAGAAGCTCGTCGAGCAGGGCAAAGCCCTATGGGCGAAATGGACCGTAGTTCAGAAGCTCATACTGGGCGGCGTCGTGCTCGCGGCGATCATCATTGTGGTCGTGCTCGTGCGTGTCTCCGCGGCGCCCTCGATGGTAAAGCTCTTGGGCACGCCCATAAAGACCGACGATGAACTCCGGCTTATTACGAGTAAACTCGATTCCGAAAACATCCCTTACACGCTAGGCGAGAACAACCAGCTCTTCGTCAAGGACCAGAAGACCGCGCTTAGGGCCAAGGGCATCCTCATTCGGGATGACCTTATCCCCAAAGGCACCGATCCCTGGGCCATTTTCGACGTGCAGAAGTGGACCACAACCGACTTCGAGCGCAACGTCAACTTGCGCCGCGCCATAATAGGGCAGGTGACCCAACAGATAGAGGCGCTTGACGACGTCGACAAGGCGAGCGTCACTATCGTCATGCCCGATAAAGAGCTCTTCACGGAAGACCAGAAGCCGGTCACTGCCAGCATCATCGTCTTCCCCAAGCCCGGCTCGGACCTCTCCCAGAACCGCAAGAAGGTCGAGGGAATCCAAAAGATCGTGAAGTTCGCGGTCGAGGGGCTCACCGACGAGAATATCGTCATCACGGACCAGAACGGCAACATCCTCAACGACTTCACGAACCTGGCCGACTTCGACCGCATCCAGCAAACGAAGAGCGAACAGAAGCTTATCCAGGATCTCGAGGGCCAGTATCGCGCCAAGGTCTTGAAGGCGCTCCAGCAGATCTACACGGCCGACCGCGTGCGTGATCTCAACATCAAGATCGACATGGACATGTCGAAGAAGAATGTTAAGACTGAGGAGTACTTCCCCGTCACCATCAAGCCGCGCACTCCGCGATCGCCCTACGACGATTCGGACATCCGCCCTTCGGTCACGCGCTCCAAGACGGAGACCACGACCGAATGGCAGGGCACGGGTTTCAACCCTGAAGGTCCTGCGGGGACCGAAGGGCAGACGGCGCCCGCGTATAAGGATCTGCAGAACGCGCAGGGCAAGATGACCCAGCACTCGATCGTGCAGAACGAGGAGATCAACAAGCGCAACATCGACGAAGTCTCCTCGCCCAAAATCCAGCGCGTGACCGTCTCGGTCAACATCGACGGCGTATGGAAGTGGAAGTACGACGATAAGGGCCATCTCAAGATGCTGCCGCAAGGCGGCGTCGACCGAGACTATGTGCCCATCCCCTCCGACGAGCTCAAAGAGGCGCAGTCCCTCATCCAGGACGCGATCGGCTTCGACCAGGATCGGGGCGATTCCGTGTCCGTCCAGAACATAGCCTTCGACCGCAGCGCCCAATTCAAGGCCGAAGACGCGGATTATCTCCGGAGCGTCCAGGTCAAGCAGATAGTGCTCTACTCCCTCATAGGCCTCGCTGTGCTCATGCTCGCCTTCATCATTTTCCGCGTCGTTTCGCGCGAGCTCGAGAGGCGGCGCAGGATCGCCGAGGAGAAACGCGCGATCGAGCAGAGCATGCTGCGCGAAAACGCGATCCGTCAGGCCGAGGAGCAGAACATCGAGGTCTCCATGTCGGTCGAGGAGCGCAAGCGCCTCGAGCTGCAGGAGCATGCGATCAACATGGCTAAGGAACATCCCGAGGACGTGGCCCAGCTCATCCGCACGTGGCTGCGGGAGGAGTAACTAGATGGCGCAAGCCCAGGCTAAAGGCAAGGGTCCCGCGGCCTCACTCGGCGGTGAGCCCGGCGGCGGCTCGAAGCGGCCCAAGAACGTCAAGGACATGGCCGGTCGCCAAAAGGCCGCCGTGTTCCTCGTCGCCCTCGGCTCGGAGATCTCCGCGGAGATATTCAAGCACCTGCGCGAGGACGAGATCGAGACCCTCACCTTCGAGATAGCGAGGCTCGACTCGGTCGAAGCCGAGCAGAAGGACCAGGTCCTCACCGAGTTCCAAGAGCTGATGATGGCCTCTGACTTTATTACCTCAGGGGGCATCGACTACGCTCGCGAGCTCCTCGAGAAGTCCCTCGGCTCTCAGCGCGCGATCGATATCATCAATCGCCTAACCTCCTCCTTGCAGGTGAGGCCCTTCGACTTCATCAGGCGCACCGACCCGGCCCACCTCCTGAACTTCATCCAGACCGAACACCCGCAGACCATATCGCTCATCCTCGCCTATCTCGAGCCGAACAAGGCTGCATACATCCTACAGAAACTGCCTCACGACGTGCAGTCGGACGTGGCAAAGCGCATAGCGACCATGGATCGTACGATGCCTGAAGTCTTGCGCGAGGTGGAGCGCGTGCTCGAGAAGAAGCTATCGACCCTGTCGAGCGAGGACTTCACCGCCGCCGGCGGCGTCGACTCGATCGTCGGCATCCTGAACCTGGTCGACCGAACCTCGGAGAAGGGCATCATCGAGGCCCTCGAGGAAGATTCGCCCGAACTCGCCGAGGACATCAAGAAGAAGATGTTCGTCTTCGAGGACGTCGTCCTCCTCGACGACCGCTCCATTCAGAAGGTTCTTCGCGAGGTCGACGGACAGGAGATCGCCAAGGCGCTCAAGGGCGTCGACAGCGAGGTGCAGGAGAAGATCTTCAAGAACATGTCTAAGCGAGCCGCCACGATGCTCAAGGAGGACATGGAGTTCATGGGGCCTGTCCGAATAAAGGACGTGGAAGAGGCCCAGCAGAAGATCGTCTCCATCATCCGCCACCTCGAGGAGACTGGCGAGATCATCATCAGCCGCGGCGAAGGAGACGAGCTTGTCCAGTAAGCTCGCGAGATAAAGGAAAAAACCATGGCGAAAACAGTGTTCCGGCCCTACGAGATCGTATCCCTCCAATCGACGATGCTGCTCAAGAACGCGGGGCAAGAGAGCGCCGAAGAGGCCGAGGCGATCGAGGAGGCTCCCTCGGCCATGGATTACTCGGGCCCGACCGCCGACGACCTGCGGCGCGAGGCCGAGGTCTTCAAGGTCCAGTGGGAGAAGGAAAAGGACGCCATGACGGCCGCCGCAAAGGCGGAGGCCGAGCGCATAGTGCGCGAAGCCGAGAGCGCCGCCTTCGAAGAGGTCAGGCGCAAGACAAACGAGGCCCAGAAGCTCAAGCAGGAGGCCGAGGAGGAGGCGACAAGGATCGTCTCTGATGCTGAGAGCCGAGTCGCCGAGCTCGAGGCGAGCGCCGCCTCGAAGGTCGAGGCGGCCGAGCGAGAGGCTGCTAAGCAGGGTCGCGTGGAAGGCCGCGAGGAAGGATATAAAGAAGGCGTCGCCGAGGCCGAGAGGCTCGTTGGCCGGCTCCATATTATCCTCGACCGGGCCATGGACAAGAGGGCCGAGATCCTCGCCGAGACCGAGGCCCAGGTCGTCGAGCTCGTCCTCCTCGTTGCCAAGAAGGTCGTCAAGGTCATCTCCGAGAACCAGAAGAGCGTCGTAGTGCAGAACATCCAGCAGGCGCTGCGCAAACTCAAGACCAAGAGCGATGTCATAGTGCGGGTCAACCTCGCGGACCTCCAGCTTTCCACCGAGCACGTGAAAGATTTCGTCCAGATGACCGAGAACGCGAAGCGCATCCAGATCGTCGAGGACTCGACGGTCGACCGTGGCGGTTGCGTCATCGAGACGGATTTCGGCGAGATAGACGCGCGCATCGCGAGCCAGCTCTCAGAGCTCGAGGAGAAGATCCTCGAGGTCGCCCCGATCAAGGCGCGCGGAAAGGTGCAGGGCTAACCATGGAAGGGCTCGCAAAGTACCTTACTGCCGTAGAGCGCACTGATCCCATTAAGTACGTCGGCCGCGTGACCAAGGTTCTCGGCCTCCTCGTGGAGAGCCGCGGCCCCCAGGCGGTAATCGGGGAAGTCTGCCAGATAATCGTGCCCCGCATGGACAAGGCGGTCTACGCCGAGGTCGTGGGCCTGCGCGAGGATGCCGTCCAGCTTATGTCCTACGAGGGCCTCGAGGGCATCGAGGTCGGCTGCCAGGTCATAGCCTCGGGCGAGATGCTCCAGGTGCCCGTCTCCGATCGCCTCCTCGGGCGCGTCCTTGACAGCATGGGCAGGCCTGCAGACGGCAAGGGCGACGTCGCCTCCGATACCTTCTACCCTGCGGTCTCGAGGCCTCCTGACGCCCTCACTCGAAAGCGCATAACGCGCCGCGTAGTCACGGGCGTCCGCTCGATAGACGGCCTGATTCCGCTCGGCCGTGGGCAGCGCATCGGCATATTCGCGGGCTCTGGCGTAGGGAAGTCGACGCTCATGGGCATGATAGCCCGAAACACCGACGCAGACATCAACGTCATCGCCCTCATCGGCGAGCGCGGTCGTGAGGTGCGCGAGTTCATAGAGAATGATTTGGGCGAGGAGGGCCTCAGGCGGTCCGTTGTTATTGTCTCGACCTCCGACACCTCGCCCCTCTCGCGCCTGCGCGGCGCCTATGTCGCCTCCTCAGTGGCCGAGTACTTCCGCGACAAGGGCAAGGACGTGATGCTCCTCTTCGACTCTGTCACGCGATTCGCCAGGGCGCAGCGCGAGATAGGGCTCGCGACGGGCGAGCCGCCCGCCACCCGCGGCTACACTCCCTCGGTCTTCGACTCCATGCCCAAGCTCCTCGAGCGTTCGGGCACCTCGGACAAGGGCTCCATCACCGGCGTCTATACGATCCTCGTCGACGGCGACGACATGGACGAGCCCGTTGCCGACACGGTGCGCGGAATCCTCGACGGCCACATCGTGCTCTCCCGCGCGCTCGCCCAACGCTACCATTACCCGGCGGTCGATGTGCTCAAGTCCGTTTCTCGCCTCGTGGGTTCGGTCACGGGCCCGATTACGCAGAAGGTGATGGGCTTCGCCCGAAAAGTGATGGCCGTCTACGAAGAGTACGAGGATATGATCACGATCGGGGCATACGTGAAAGGCTCGAACCCCGCCGTCGACGAGGCCATAGCCAAGCGCGACGCGATCGAGTCCTTCCTTCTCCAGGCGGTGGAGGAGAAGGCGCCCATAGGCGACACGCTCAAGCGCCTATCCGCCATCGCGGGCATGGCGCTGCCGCCCCAGGAGATCTCGGCTTACGCGGCCGAGTCCTCCGCGGCCATCGCTCCTCTCGCTACAGCGGTCGAGGTCTACGACGCCGATCCTGCCTCTCCCCTCCGGGTCGAGAATGGGACCGCCAGGGAGGACTTCGCGTGAGGGCCGCGCTTTATATTCCGAGGGCGCGACCCTCGAATGAGCGGAAGTTTATTGTATGGGTCGCCTTTGGCGACCTGCATTTGACCACCGTCGAAGCTCACGTAGCGTTTTCATACCGGGGGCGCAGGCCGTGAGGACCTTTCGCTTCAACCTCGAGAAGCTCCTCGAAGTGCGGGGCTTCTACGAGCGCAAGGCGGAGATGATACTCGCCGAGAAGGCGGGGCGCTGCGCCCTCTTGGACGCGAGGCTGCGCGAACTCGCCGAGTCGCGCGTGCGAACTCGAGCCGAAATGTACTCGTCGGGCAGGATGCTCGCCGATTACCGGGCGGCCGAGCTCTACATGATCAGGCTGGATAGGGACAAGGAAAAGCTGCTCGCGGAGCTCGCTCAGGCCGAGCTCGAGCGCGAAAAGGCCCGGGCCGAGTACGTGGAGAAGCGGCGGGACCGCGAGGCTATCGATAAGCTCAAGGAGCGCAGGCAGGCGGAATATTACCACCTCGCCCTGCGCGAGGAAACCAAGGTCCTGGACGACCTGGCCAGGCACCCGGCCGTAGGGGCGAAGGGTTAGCGTAGCATGGCAAGTTTCGGAAGGCCCCGCGTGCTGGGGCGCATCGTCCTCCTCCTCGTGATGATCGTCGCCCTCGTGATAGGCGGCATCGTCTGGTTCGACTATATCGGGCTCATAGACGCGAAGTCCGTCATGGCTCCGTTGTACAGGCTGTTCGGCGTGAATACCAGGACCGCTCAGGCCGTGCGCGCCGACAGCCCGGCCCTCCTCGAGGAGGAGCGCTACGCCAAGCGCCTCGAGTCCCTTTCCGCCCGCTCCGAGGAGCTCGACGCTCGCTCCTCCGATCTCGACAAGAAGGACGCCGAGGTGGCGCAGAAGGCACAGGAGCTGGACGATCGCGGAAAGGCCATCGATGACCAAGAGAAATCGTTCAATGATAAGGTGAAACAGTACGACAATAGGAAGGCCAATATAGACCAGAACGCGCAGTATCTGGTCGGCATGCCGCCCGCGAAGGCGGTCGCGATACTGAATTCGATGGACGACCAGTCAGTCATCGACCTTTTCCACGCAGTGGAAGAGAGGGCGAAGGCGGCCGGAGAAACCTCCCTCGTCTCGGTATGGCTTTCGGGCATGCCGCCGGATCGCTCGGCGACGCTCCAAAGGAAGATGGCCGAGAAGCCCTCCTCCCTGGAGTAGTCGGGATTCACGGACCTTAAAATTCGTGAGCGTGGACGCTTGCGTTCACGGGCGCTCTTCTGGATCTGGCAAAGGAGAGCGCCGACGCCCATGCTGGCACAATCCGCAGTACATGAATCAGGTGGCCCCGCCGCCGAGCCTCGCTCTGGTACGATCCCCGGCTCGGGGAGCAAAAACAAGAAGGCCAAGGGCCTCGTGGGCCTCTTCTCCGACATCCTTTCCCAGGCTCAGAAGAACCTAGGGGCCAGGGACGCAAAGGCTCTCAAGACATCAGACGTCGCGGAAATCGCCCATGTCTCGAAATTCTCACCGCGCGACGCCGAAGCCCGGAGCGCTCAAACATCGCGCAAGGATGCGAATATCTCCTCCGACGCGTCGCCGACCAAGCTTGTCATGCCGAACAAGGTCGGCGTTTTGAGCAGGATTATTCCATCGAAGGTAAGCGTCGATTCGCTCATTGCCAAAGGGCGAGAGGCATCGGGAACTAAATCCGCCGGAGAGGACGCGAAGAAGGACGCGAGCGACAAGCTCGTTCATCTCAGTCTAGGCCATAATACCACAGCCGGGCATGCGGAGGCCTTGGCCTCCGCGGAACAAAAGAGCAAGACGGCAGACGATACGCGCCGTCCTAAACCCAAGGGCGAGGCCCGGGCCGAGGATGCCGTCTATGCCTTTGCTAACCTTAAAATGCTTTCGCCTAATGCAAACCAAGCGAAGGCGAAGGCAGTAGATTCCTCGATCGAAGGCGATTCTTCTATTAATAGTGAAAGCGGGAAGAAGGGAGCTCACTCATCCCCTAAGCCCGAACTGACCGTCCTCGATCTTCGCCGACAGGACGGCGCGAAGAAGATTCGATCAGGTAAAGAGCCTAATGGCGGTGAAGCCTCCTTTGCAGAGACAGCCAAGGACGCCCCGCGCGAGGCGGCGTCGGCACGCGACTCGAGCGCTACCCAATTCCGCGAACTTACTCTCGACGCTCGCGGCACGGGCGAGTCGGGCTCGCTTACCCAGGCCCGCTCCGACTCGGAGGTAGCCTCCGGCAGAGGGCAGGACTTCCAGTCCATGCTCTCCGAGCGGCTGCGCGACCAGTGGAACGGCGATATAGTGCAGAGCGCACATATCGTGCTACGCGACGGTGACGCGGGAACAATCCGGCTCCGACTCAAGCCTGAATCGTTGGGAAACGTCAAGATCGAGCTGAATCTGTCCGACAACAATATTAGCGGCAAGATCGTCGTCGAATCGGACGAGGCGAAAAACGCCTTCGAGAAGAACATGAACGACCTTGCTGACGCATTTAAGCAGGGTGGATTCGACTCCGCCAAGCTTGAGGTGGCAGTGGGCTCGGGATCGGGAGGCGGAAATCAGGGGCAGGGAGGCCGGAGCGATGGCTCGGCCGATCCTTTCTTCTCGGAGCGCCTTCGAAGCGCGGTCACTTCACCCGCGGCTCCGGCCACGGCCGCCTCGGCCTATTCGCGCCGGGGCTCTTCGGTCGACATACTCGCATAGGAGGGGAATCGTGGATCTGAGCATCAACACTAGCTTGAGCCCTCAGGAGCTCGCACAGACCAAGCTCGATGTCGATAGTTTCAATAAATCGATCAAGGTGGGCAAGGCCGGGTCTACAAGTCTCGACCAAAACGATTTCCTCAAGATTCTCATCACCCAGCTCCAGCACCAGGACCCGACCTCGCCAGTAGAGGACAAGGACTTCATCGCGCAGATGGCGCAGTTCTCCTCCCTCGAGCAGATCACCAACATGAGCTCGGGCTTCCAGAAGATGTCCTCACTCCTGTCCTCGAGCGAGGCCTCCCAGGTGCTCGGCAAGACGGTCGAGATAAACGATGGGCAGTCCGTGGTGCGCGGCACTGTCGATAAGGTCATGCGGGGCGACAGCCCCATGGTGAGCGTGAATGGACAAATCTACGATTTCTCGCAAGTCGAATCGGTCATCCAGTAAGCGGTAAGTAGGAGGGCTAGCCCCATGATGCGTTCTTTGTATTCCGGCGTCTCTGGACTGCAGAATCACCAGACCAGGATGGACGTCCTCGGCAACAATATTTCCAACGTCAATACGACGGGCTTCAAGCGCGAGCGCGCCATATTCCAGGACCTGCTATATCAGCAGATGTCCGGCGCCTCAGCTCCGGATGGCGACGTGGGCGGCGTCAACCCTAAGGAGATCGGCCTGGGCATGTCGATCGGGTCGTTAGATACGATCATGACGCAGGGCGCCCTCCAGACGACCGGAGTCCAGACCGATCTCGCCCTCCAGGGCAATGGCTTCTTCGTCCTCAAGAAGGGCGAGTCGACCCTCTTCACCCGCGATGGCGCCTTCGGCCTGGACAGGGACGGAAGACTCGTCAATCCGAGCACGGGCTATCGTGTCCAGGGCTGGGCCGCGCAGGACATCAACGGACAGCAGGTCATCGCGACCTCGGGCGCCACTCAGGATATTGTCGTGCCCATCGGTTCGAAGGACCCCGCGAAGGCGACGACCCGGGTGGACCTCGCCTGCAATCTCGATAAGCGCACGGTTGAGGTTCCGCCTAACGCGAGCGCCGACACTGCCGAGCAAGGGACCTGGCGCGTCGAGGAGAAGATCTACGACTCCTTCGGCTCACCCCATACCCTGCGCATCGAGTACCGCAAGGTCGTCGGGACGCCCAACCAGTGGCAGGCGACGGTCTCCGTCGACCCCGACTCGGCCACGCCGACCAACGCCGCGGTGGCCTTGGGCCAAAACGTCCAGGCCGGAACGGGCAACACCTTCAACGTCGAGTTCGACAACCGCGGCCTCTTGTCGCGCGTGCGCGACGGCCAGGGCAACGCCTCCCCCCAGACCGGGGCCCTCGACATGGGCGTCTCCTTCGATGTCCAGGGCGCGACTGCGGCCGCCGGCGGCGGCGCGACGAGACAAACCTTCAGACTCAACCTTGGCAGCGTCGGTTCGGCGACGAACACGGTGACCCAGATGGCTGAGCGCTCATCGACCAAGGTCTTCAACCAGGACGGCTATACTATGGGTTATCTCGACAGCTTCAAGATAGACCAGTCGGGCGTCGTCACCGCTGTGTATTCGAACGGTACCAATCGCCCCGTCGGGCAGATCGCCTTGGGCAGCTTCACCAATCCGGGCGGCCTTGAGAAGGCCGGCGAGACCAACTTCGTTCAGTCTAACAACTCTGGCCAGGCCAACATAGGGCCCTCAGGCATCGCCGGCAAGGGCAAGATCATCGCGGGCACCCTCGAGATGTCGAACGTCGACCTCGCCGACCAAATGACTGATATGATCGTCACCGAGCGCGGCTTCCAGGCCAACTCGAGGACGATTCAGACCTCCGACCAGATGCTCCAGGAGCTACTTGCCTTGAAGCGCTAGACCTAGCCTAAAAAGGCAACCACGGAGCGAAGCCTAGCGAGGCGCTAGCCGAGCGTTAGACGTGGAGCTTAAGCTGAGAGCCCGGAGGAGAGATGAGGATGAGAATAGGCGTAGTCTTTAGTGTTCATTTAGCACTATTTTCTTCTCTTGTCTCTTTTTCTCATTAAGGATGGATGCTTTGTGATCGAATTGACCTCTCTTTCGGGCAAGAAGCTCTGGGTAAACCCGCATCAGATAGAGACGATGGAGGCGAAACCTGACACGACGATCATCATGGTCTATGGGAAGACGATGGTCGTTGCTGAGAAGCCCGCGGAGGTGGTCGCGAAGATAATCGACTACCGCAAGTCCATCTCTTCTTTCGGGGAAGCGGACTAAGTAAAATAGGCGTTTCCGGCATTCGGGTGTATCATCCGGTCTCTTCGTGGCACGATGTCCTTGGCCCTAAAAGACGATATTACCTTATCCCGCGCTTTTTCAGCCTGTCGAGGAGAATTTATCAGGCTGAAAAAGGGGATTCGTCAGCCTGAAACGGCCTATTTTTCAGCCTGAGAAGTTCTCCTGTATAGGTTGAGAAATACTCCCTTTTAGGTTGAAACGCCTCTTGTGTGTAGGCATTTATCACCCTAAGATCATTCGATAATTCCACACAATTGCCAGAAGCCCCCGTAGAACAGGCTCAGCATTTCGTAGCCGCTGCCTTCGTTCGCCTTCTTCGTCTTTTCAGCCCCTTCCCGTTCGTGTATACTAATCCAGACGCATTTACTACCGATAATAAGAAATAGCGGAGGGCTATATGTCGGATAATGTCGACGATCAGGAGATGAGTTTCGCTGAAGGCGAAGCCGAGGCTGCCGCTCCGGCGAAAGCCAAGGGTCCCGGTCCCGGCATAGCGCGAATCCTCATGGTCGTCGGCATCGGGCTCGGCGCGGTCATTTTCATCGTGACAGTGGTCGTCATTACCGTAGGCATCGTCAACAAGCAGGGCAAGCCCGCGACTACGATGGTGAAGTCCGAGGAATACCAGGCGGCTACCCCGATCTACCAGTACGTCGGCACGATCGGGGAGATCCGCACCCGCACGAGCGACGCCGAGCCGTCCCAAGTAGTCGTCAGGATCCAGATCGGACTCGATGAGACGGATAAGGATTCCGGCGTCGAGATCTCGAAGCGCCTACCGCAGATCCGCGATTACCTCAGGAACTATTTCACCTTGAAGTCGGCGGAGGATCTGGCCCCCGATCAAGAGGCGATCATCAAGGACGAGCTTAAGGAAAACCTGAACCACATATTGAGCAAGCCGACGATCAAGGAAATCCTCTTCGAGCGCCTCGACGTCGTGAAGATGTAGGCAGGCTTTGGGTATGAGTATGGAGGCGGCATGACTGAAGTCCTCTCTCAGGATGAGATAGACCAGCTCCTCACCGCCATCAACGCGGGCGAGACGGAGATCGAGAGCATAAAGCCGACCGCCGATACCCGCAAGATCAAGATCTACGACTTCAAGAGACCTGACAAGTTCTCGAAGGAGCAGATCCGCACCGTCCAGAACATGCACGAAACCTTCGCGCGACTGACGACTACGACACTCTCCGCCTCGATGCGAGCCTTGGTCCACGTCCACGTCGCCTCCGTCGACCAGCTCACCTACGAGGAGTTTATCCGCTCCATACCGACGCCCACGACCCTCGCAGTCGTCAGCATGGACCCCCTGAAAGGGCAGGCCATCCTCGAGATAGACCCCTCGGTCACCTTCACGATCATCGACCGCCTCTTCGGCGGCTCGGGCGAGGGTGCTAAGCTTAACCGCGAGCTCACCGATATCGAGCACTCGGTCATGGAAGGCATCATAGTCCGCATCCTCGGGAACATGCGCGAAGCCTGGACGCAGGTCATCGACCTCCGGCCTCGGCTCTCTCAGATCGAGACTAATCCTCAGTTCGCCCAGATAGTCCCGCCTTCCGAGATGGTGGTCCTCGTCACCCTCGAGACGAAGGTCGGGGAAGTGGAAGGGATGATGAACCTCTGCATCCCTTATATGACCATAGAGCCCATCGTATCCAAGCTATCCGCCCAGTTCTGGTATTCCTCGGTGCGCCGCGGTGCGACGACGGAGAACCTAAATATCCTCAAGGAAAAGCTCTCCTCGGTGGAAATTCCGGTCATCGCGGAAGTAGGCCACATAAACATTTCGGTCCGCGACGTCCTTGCCCTGCGAAAGGGCGACGTCGTACGGCTGTACTCGGTCCATGTGGACGATCCTATGGCGCTCAACGTCGGCAATAAGAAGAAATTCCTCTGCCGGCCGGGCGTCATAGGGAAGAAGATGGCCGTCCAGATCACGAAGAAGCTCGAGGACGTGGGCCAGGAAGAATTCGAGGAACTTGCATCCGAAGGAGACGAGAACAATGAGTGACGGCGCCCTCTCTCAGGAAGAGATAGACTCCCTCCTTGCGGGCCTCGACGGTGGTTCGCCGCAGGCGGCTCCGACCGCGGGGGGAAGGGCCGGCGGCTCTGGCCTCTCGCCGCAGGAGGCGCAGGCCTTCAAGACCATGCTCGACGCGACTCTGAGCTCGCAGTCCCAGAACCTCTCGATGATCACAGGGCTGCCCGTCAACATCCAGAGCCCTTCCGTGGACGGCTCAAACCGGGACGGATTCCTCAAGGACGTGCCCGAGGAAGTGCTGGCGGTATCCGTGCCCTTCGCGGGCTCCCTGCCCGGCGACCATTGCTTCGTCATGTCCAAGGATCTGGCCCTCAGGATCGCCTCCCTTGCGAACAAGGACGAGAGCCTCTCGGATCTCGACGACATGGCGATCTCCGCGGTGCAAGAGTGCATATCCACGCTTGCGGGCACGCAGATAACGGTGGTGTCCGAGAGGATAGGCAACCGCAATATAACAGCCGGCGTGGCGGAGGGCTCCTTCGGGCCCAAGGCCATGGCCAAGGTCCCCTCCGGCGATTTTCTCAGGGCGGTCTATTCGGTCAAGATCGGCGACGGCCCCGCGGATACCCTCACTGAGCTCTTCGCCCTGCCTTTCGTCAAAGACGTCCTCGCCTCTATCGGAGGCGGCGCCTCGATGAGCGGCGGCGCCAACGCGCAGGCGGTCGGGCAAATGCAGATGCCTCCAATGCAGCAGCCCCAGATGAACATGGGCGGGTACGGAGTAGGGCCTATGGCCGCGTCGATGCAACAGCAGATGGCATACGGGCAATCGCCCATGGGCGGGATGCAGGGCTACGGCGCCCAGGGCATGGGCGGCTACCCCGGATCGATGCCGCCTAACGTACAACCGGTCCAATTCGCGAGCCTCCCAATGCAACAGGCTTCCTCCGAGTCCGGGAATATCGGCCTCATCATGGACGTCTACATGGAGATGACGGTCGAGCTCGGAAGGACGCGCAAGCTCATCAAGGAAATCCTCGGGATGGGCGAAGGAACGATCATCGAGCTCGATAAGCTCGCGGGCGAGCCGGTCGACATCCTGGTCAACCACAAGCTCATCGCGAAGGGCGAGGTCGTAGTTATCGACGAGAATTTCGGCGTCCGCGTCACCGAGATCGTCTCTCCAATGGAGAGGATGAGCGATTTAGGCTAAAATTTTGCCCTTCTGGTAAATAGCTATTGCGTTTCACTCCCCGATGCACTAGAATACAACCGTATTCGGGAGGGGATCTTTGAAACGTATAGCGCTCGTCCTGTGCGCCGCCTTGGCGCTGGGAACGGGGGCCGTCGCGGAGGCGCAAGGTAGCAGTACCGTCGCGCAAGCCGCAACCGGGAGTGCCGTGGGGACGGCGAGCTCGGTCGATGAGACGACCCTCTCGCTCGGCGACACGGCTGCCAATGTTAAGGCCGCGAAGACAGCGGCCGGCTCATCTACACTCTCATATTTTTTGCGCATGATCGTTGTGCTGGCTTTAGTGTTGGCTGCGATCTATGGCGTTTACCGACTCATGAAAAGGGCCGCTGGTCCTAAGACCGTCGAAAACTCGGCGGTCAAGATCCTTGCGTCCTCGTCCTTGGGCGCGGGGAAGGCCCTCCATGTCGTCTTGGTCGGCTCGAAGGGCTTTCTTGTCGGAGCCACGGACTCGCAGGTGAATCTCGTGGCCGCGATAGACGACAAGGAGTACCTTGACGCCCTCGTCCTCGAGGCGGCCACAAATCCCCCTCCCCGGGTAGGCTCCGGGCGCGAGTTTGGCAAGGTCCTGTCGTCCCTTATGGGCGGCAAGGGAATGAGCGGCATGCGCGAGGCGAGCAAGAAGCGTGGCGAAGGGGACTTCCTCGCCGGCCAACGCGATCGCCTGCGGAAGTTTTAAGGCGATGGTCATGGCGAAAAACGCGCGCGTCGCGAGGCTCTTGGGCCTCGTTCTCTGTTTTTCCTTGTTCCTGCCTTTTACCTTGGCGGCTCAAGCCGCCACGACGAGCCAAACGAAGTCGCCTAACTCGGCAATCAGGACCATCACGCCGGGAGAGCCTTCCTCCTCGTCGCGTCTCTCTGGCCAAGCCGGCTCGAGTTCGCGCTCGGGTTCGAGCGTAAGCTCGACCTCGAGCCTTCCGACGACCGTGCCTTTGATCCCCCTGGTCGATCTCCGGGTGAAGAATCCGACTTCCGGTAAGGAAGTCGCCTTTTCAGTCCAACTCCTCCTCCTCCTGACGGTCATCTCCCTCGCGCCGAGCATCCTCCTCCTCATGACGAGTTTCCTCCGCGTCTCGATCGTCCTCGACTTCGTAAAGCGCGCCCTTTCCCTCCAGCAGGTGCCCCCGACGCAAGTTCTCATGGGTATCTCGCTCTTCCTCACGGTCTTCATCATGTGGCCGACCTTCGAAGTGGTCTACAACGACGCTCTGAAGCCCATGTCCGACGGAAAGATCAGCGTCGCGGAAGCCTACACGGCCGCGGAGAAGCCCTTCCGCATCTTCATGTACAGACAGATGCGCTCGGACCCGCAGAATATCAGGCTCTTCATGTCGATGCGCGGCCTGCCCAAGCCCAACAGCCTGGCGGACGTGCCTACGTACGTCCTCATCCCCGCCTTCATCCTCAACGAGCTTACGGTAGCCTTCAAGATAGGCATTCTGCTCTACATACCGTTCATCATAATCGATATGGTCGTCGCGTCGATCCTCATGTCCATGGGCATGATCATGCTCCCTCCGGTCATGATATCGATGCCCTTCAAGCTGATACTCTTCGTCCTCGTCGATGGATGGGGACTTCTTACGCAGAATATCGTGAGATCCTTCTTCTAGGGGGGAGCGCATAGATGAGCGTCGGAGAAGCAGTATCGATCATGAGAGGTGGGATCTTCGAGATCCTCATCCTCTCCGCGCCCGTACTCCTCGTGGCACTGGTGGTTGGCCTTGTCATCTCGATATTCCAGGCCACTACTTCTATCCAGGAGCAGACCCTTACCTTCGTGCCGAAGATAGCGGCCATCATGCTCGTACTCGCCCTCCTTGGGAGCTGGATGTTCGGGAGCCTCGCCCAATACACGCGGGACCTGTTCAACATGATTCCCCAAATGGCCAGGTAGGGGCATAGATGAACTGGCCCTTCGCCGACTTCAACCTCTTCGTGCTCATCGCTGTGCGCGTGCTCGCGATGATCGAGGTTGCGCCACTGCTCTCCGGCGAGGGAGTACCCCAAGTGGCGAAGGTCGGTCTCGCGGGCTTCGCGGCGGCGGTGATCTTCCCTTCCGTCAAGGCGGCCGGCTATCCGGTGCCCGATGACGGCTTTGCTTACGCTTTCCTCGTCATGGGCGAGGCAATGATCGGCCTCATCATGGGTTTCTTCCTCTCTATTGTATATTCGGCCTTCACTACCGCGGGCCAATTCTTCTCGCTGCAGATGGGCTTCAGCGCATCGGAGACCTTCGACCCCCTCTCCGAGGTCGAGCTTCCCGTCATGGGCCAGTTCCTCAACCTCATCGCCATGTTCGTCTTCGTGTCGACCTCGGGCTTCCAGAAGCTCTTCCTCGTCGGCGTCGAAGGTTCCTTCAAGGCCATGAAGGCCATCGACCTCGTGACGCGACGCAACGACATAATACAATACTTGGTGCAGGCCACCGGGGCTCTCTTTCAGCAGTCGCTCATCCTCTCGATGCCCGTCCTCGGTACGCTGTTCATCGTCACCGTGGCCATGGGCCTCATGTCGAAGGCCGCGCCCCAGATGAACTTCATGTCCGAGGGCTTCGCCATCACCCTAACGGTCACCTACGTGATCCTCCTCACCTCCCTGCCCTTTATGATGGGGGCCTTCTCCCACCTCATCGAGGCGAGCTTCGACGACCTCGGAATACTCGTGGGAGGTAAGCTGTGAGCTGGGATCCGGGTCTCATCGACCTACAGTGGTTCGCGGCCGAGGACGAAGGACGCACCGAGGAGCCTTCCGAATATAAGCTGCGCAAGGCGAGGGAAGAGGGCCGTGTCGCTAAGAGCCAGGAACTCGTCGCGGCCATCGGGCTCCTTTTCCCCGCCGCCGCGATCGTCATCCTTGCCCCCTATATGGGGCGGACCATGCGCGAAATGGTCCTGTACTACTTCGGCCTCGTCGGCAAGGCGGACATAACCACCGATGCGGGACCGATTGCCCAAGCCTTCTTTTCGTACTTCATCGAGCTCACCCTTCCTGTCGCGGCGGTCGCAGTGATCGGGGCTTTCTTCTCGAACGTGCTCCAGGTAGGCTTCCTCTTCACCGTGAAACCCATCACGCCTGATTTTTCCAAAATCGTGCCACGCTTCGGGCAGTATTTCAAGCGCACCCTCTTCTCGCTCGAAGGCCTCTTCAATCTAGCTAAGTCGATTCTGAAGATCGTCGCGATCGGTTTCATTTCCTATTTGGTCATCCAGGGCGAGTTCGACAGGCTCCGCACGCTCTTCGAAGGGCCTTTCTGGCCATCTGTCTCCTATATCTTCTCCTTGGCGATGCGCCTCGTCCTCGTGGTCGCGATCGCCCTCCTCGCGCTCGCCGTCCCCGACTACCTCTTCCAGCGCAGGCAGTACATGGAAGGGCTCAAAATGTCCAAGGAAGAAGTCAAGGAAGAGCACAAGATGCAGGAGGGCGACCCCATGGTGAAGAACCGCATGCGCGAGCGCATGCGGGAACTCCTCTCCCGAAACATGGCGGCCAACGTGCCCAAGGCGGACGTTGTAATAACGAACCCGACGCATTACGCGATCGCCCTCGAGTGGGACCGCGAGAAAATGGCCGCCCCGACGGTGACCGCCAAGGGCGTCGACGAGGTCGCGCAGCGCATCAAGCGCATTGCTCTGGACAACGGTGTTCCCCTCGTGGAGAACAGGCCCCTCGCACGGGCCCTGTACGCGGAGGTCGATATCGGCGACGCAATACCGGAGAAGTACTATCAAGCGATAGCCGCGGTCCTCGCCCACGTCTATGGGACGGAAGGCAAGGGCATGGAAGACCTCGTGGAGCCGGCAGCGGCGCAGGCGACCGTATGAAGTGTCGGGGGAGGTAAAAAACCATGGCTGATACACAACGTCTCGTGCGCCAGAACCTCATAGGAAGCGCCTCTGATATCGCTGTCGCGGCGGCCGCGGTGGCGGTCGTCCTCATGATCATCATCCCCATACCGGAAGTGCTTCTCGACGCCCTCCTCGCGATCAACCTGACGATCGCCCTCCTTATTCTGCTCATCACTCTTTTCGCGAAGAGGGCCACCGATTTTTCGATCTTCCCGACGATACTCCTCGTCATGACGGTCTTCGGCCTCGCGCTCAACATCTCGACGATGCGCCTCATCCTGGCGAAGGGCGCGAACTTCAACGTCAAGATGATCAAGGCCTTCGCCTCCTTCGTCGTAGGCTCGGGAGGCTCGGACGGCCTCGTCATCGGCTTCATCATCTTTATCGTCATCATTGCGGTACAGGCCATCGTCATCACGAAGGGCGCGACGCGCATCGCCGAGGTCGCCGCGCGCTTCACCTTGGACGGCTTGCCCGGCAAGCAGATGTCCATCGACGCAGAGTATAACTCGGGCTCCATAACCGAGGAAGAGGCGATCAGGCGCAAGCAGGAAGTGCAGCGCGAGGTCGACTTCTACGGCCAGATGGACGGCGCCTCGAAATTCATTTCAGGCAACGTCAAGGCGGCCATCCTCATCACCGTGATCAACTTCGTGGGAGGCCTCGTCATCGGCATGGTCTTCCACAAGGAGAGCTTCCAGCTCGCCATCACGACCTACACGATGCTGACGATCGGCGACGGCCTGCTCTCCCAGATTCCGGCCCTCCTCATTTCAACCGCGACGGGCATCATAGTCACCAGGGCGAACTCCGAGGGGACCTTTGGACAGGACGTCACGACGCAGTTCTCCCAGAACGCTAAGATCTATCTCATAGGCGCAGCCGTCCTCCTACTCCTCGCTGTCCTTCCGGGCTTCCCCTGGTACGTCCTCGTCCCGATGGCCGCGCTCCTCGCCTTCTTGGGAGTCAGGCTCTCGCAGAAGCAGGTGAGCGATGCGGACAAGTCCAGGGTAGCGGCGGCAGGAGTGGCCAAGAAGTCCGAGTCTCCCTCCGACCTCTCGCCGATCGTCCCGCTCGATCCCATCAGCCTCGAACTGGGCTACGGGCTCATTCCCCTCGTCGACAAGGACAAGGGAGCCGACCTTCTCGAGCGCATAACGCGCATCCGCAAGGAGAGCGCGCTGGACATGGGCCTCGTCGTGCCACGCATCAGAATCATCGACAATATGCGCCTCGAGCCCTCCGAGTACTGCTTCAAGATCCGAGGCGTCCAGGTCGGCCGGGGCCTCATACGCCTGGGCTACTACCTTGCCATAAATCCCGGCGGGGTGACCGAGGAGATACCCGGAGAGAAGACCCGCGACCCGACCTTCGACCTGCCTGCGCTCTGGATCGCCGAAGAGCAGCGCGACAGGACCGAGCGGGCCGGCTACACGGTCGTCGATGCTCCCTCGATCATCGCTACCCACCTCACCGACATCATTAAGCGCCACGCCTCAGAGATACTCGGCCGCCAGGAAGTGCAGTCCATACTCGATGCGCTTAAGAAGGACTATCCGGCGGTGGTCGAGGACACGACCAAGAAGCTCTCCCTGGGCGAGATTCAGAAGGTACTTCAGGCCCTCCTGCGCGAGCAGGTATCGGTGCGCAATATGGTGATCATACTCGAGACCCTCGCCGATTATGCGGGCATCACAAAGGACCCTGTCTTCCTCGCGGAGAAGTGCCGCCAGTCGTTAGGCAGGCAGATTTGTCTGCAATATGCGGACCCCGACAAGACGCTGCGCGTACTCACCATAGAGAGCGGCCTCGAGCAGAAGATCATCGATTCGCGCGTCGATACTCCCGGGGGCGTCGTCGCCGCCCTCGAGCCTACGCTTCAAAGGCAATGGATCAAGGCCCTCACCCGCGCGGTTCAAGCGGTCCAGCAGAAGGGTTGGCTGCCCATAGTCCTTTGCTCCGAGGGCGCCCGGGCCCTCGTCAAGGCGGCGACCTCGCGGGAGCTTCCCGACCTCGTAGTGCTCTCAGTACCCGAAATAGTGGCCGACGCCCGCGTAGAGGCGGTCGGCGAGATAAAAACGGAAGGTTAGGCGATGCAATATTTCACCGAACAGGCCGGTTCGCACCGCGAGGCGCTCGAGGCGATCCGGGCGAAGTACGGAGACCAGGCGCAGGTGCTCTCGCACAAGACCGTGCGCCTCGGAGGATTCCTCGGGCTATTCGCTCGCGAGGGCGTGGAGGTCACCGGCTATATTAGGCCCGAGCGGCCGATCGAAATTCGCGACGTTAATCGCATGCGCGACGGAGTATCCTCGCGCGATGTACCCGCCGTGGCCCCTGGCCAGGACTTTGAGGAGGAGAAGCGGAAGATACTCGCCCAGGCCCGTTCGGATCAGGCGCTTCAGCAGGTCCTCTCGGAGCTCAAGGGTATCAAGGAGAGGCTCGACGAGGGCCCCTTCCCGCAGGCGAGGGCCGCCTCCGACGCCGAGGATCACGATACGATCCGCAGGATCGACGCCCTCCTGGCGCTCAATGACTTCACCGAGGGCTTCCGCCAGGAGACTATCGCGCGCCTTCGCAGGGATTTCTCCCTCGAGGCTCTGGACGAGGTCGAGGAAGTCGAATCCGCCGCCCTCGAGTGGATAGGCGACTCGATCAAGCTCTGGAAGGCGAGCGATTTAGGCACTGGTCCCAATTCGAAGCCGCATCCCGATGGCGCGCGCGCGGCGGGGCCCCGGATTCTCGCCCTCGTGGGGCCGACGGGAGTCGGCAAAACCACGACCATAGCGAAGCTCGCGGCGATCCACGCGGTAGGCATAGGCGGCGGGAAGCCGCAGTCCGTGCGGATGATCACGATCGACAACTACCGCATCGGCGCCCGTCAGCAGATAGAGACCTACGGCGGGATCATGGGCGTGCCCGTATCCTGCGTCGAGACGCCCGAGGACCTGCGCAAGACCATCGCGATGTATTCCGACGCGGACCTCATCCTCGTCGACACGGTGGGCAAGAGCCCGCGTGACGCGGTAAGGCTCGCCGAGATGCAACGCATCCTGGCGGCCTGCGGCCCTGGCTCGGAGATCCACCTCGCGCTCTCGGCGACGACTAAGGCGAGCGACATGGTGCAGATCATGCGCCAGTTCGAGCCCTTCGATTACAAGGCCGTCGTCATCACCAAGCTCGACGAGACGAACAGGATTGGCAACGCCATATCAGCCCTGGCGGAGCGGGGGAAGAGCCTGTCCTACGTCACGAACGGGCAATCCGTACCGCAAAACATCGAGCGTGCCCGAGTGACTCGATTGCTCATGAACCTCGAGGGCTTTCATGTCGACCGTCCTCGCCTCGAGGCCCGGTACGGCGAAGAGTCTGATGAGTCGGATGAGGGGCGCTTATCGTCGTCCCATAGCCGGGCCGGTCTTTAGGCCCCAAGATAGAACGGAGCAGAAAACATGGAAGACCAGGCGCAGGCCCTCAGGGACCTCATGGGCAAGAAGACTAAGGCCGAGGCGCAGGGCGACGGCCCGCTCCCCTCGGCCGTCGCGAATAACGGGAAGAAGACGAGAATCATCGCGGTAGCCTCGGGCAAGGGGGGCGTGGGCAAGACGAACCTCTCGGTCAACCTCGCCATCGCCTACGCGAAGATGGGCAAGAAGGTCATCGTGATGGACGCGGACCTCGGGCTGGCCAACGTGAACGTCATGCTCAACATGATCCCCAAGTTCAACCTCTACCACGTGATCCGCAAGCAGAAGACCATGCGCGAGATCATCCTCGATACCGATTACGGCATCCAGATCGTAGCGGGGGCCTCTGGATTTTCCAAGATCGCCAACCTCTCGGACGAGGAGAGACAGAGCTTCATAAACGAGCTGTACACTCTCCCCCAGGCCGACATCATTATCATCGATACTGCAGCCGGAGTATCCGACAACGTCCTGGGTTTCGTGGCCGCGGCCGACGACGCGATTATCGTCACTACGCCGGAGCCTACGGCCATAACCGACGCCTACGGCATCATCAAGATCATCGCCACCGAGATCGAGGGCCTGAACGTGGGCTTAAAGCTCGTCGTCAACCGGGTCAAGACTGTCACCGAGGGCAAGCGAGTCGCCGAGCGAATAATCAACATCTCGGGTCAGTTCCTGAACCTCAAGGTCGAGTACTTAGGCTGCATCTACGATGATCCGATCGTGCCGGCCTCGGTGCTTAAGCAGAAGCCCTTTATTGTCCAGGATCCGAGGTCTAAAGCTTCCATATCGGTCGCCCATCTCGTGGGCCGCATCGAAAAGACCGATTTAGCGGACGATCCGGGCATCGGAAGATTCGTAAAGAAGCTGTTCGGAAAGGACTGAACTTGACGTATGTCGGGATTTCAGCCTAATCTTAACGAAAAGAGGAGGACGGGGAAAGGTGGAAAAGGACTTGCGCGCCTCGGTTATCGCCGCTGTTGCGGCGGCCGCGCTTTCCGCCCTCATCGGCATCTTTGCTGGCGTCGGTTTCCTCATCCTCCTTCTGCGCGCTCTGGCCTGCGGGCTCGTCGTCGGCACAGCCGTCTACGGCTGCATCATCCTCCTGCGGAACATGGTCCCCGAAGTTCTGAATCCTATTGTTGGGCCCGGTGAACCTTTCGAACCGGACGAGCGGTTTCCGGGGAGCGGGGAAGTGCGCGGATCACGCACCGCCGAGGTCTCGCAGCTTGGCGCAAACCTCGATATAGTGCTTCCGGGCGACGATTCGGAGCCCGATTTCCTCGCCCCCGGGGCGGATGCTTTCGTTCCTGAGCCTTTGAGCGGCGTTTCCGCGCCGAGACAGGCGCCGGTCCATGTTCATCCCGCCTTTTCCTCGGCCGCGCCCTCCTCGGTCGAGGAACTTGATGAGGCGAGCCTCCTTGAGCCCGAGGCCGGGACGGAGTCTGAGCCTGCGATACCGGCTAACGCGGCCTTGGAAAGGGACCGACGCGGCGCGGGCGTCGACGATCTGGACATCCTGCCTGATCTCGACGCTTTCTCCGATTCCTTTACTGCGTCCGAGTTCGCCGCGGGGGGCGTTTCGGGCGAGAGGCCCGAGGCGCCGCGTCCCGCCTTTTCGGAAGGCTCGTCCTCGGCGCGCCAAGGCCCCGCGTCGGGGATGGATCCCGCTTCTCTCGCTCAGGCCGTGCGAACTATCCTCAAACGTGACCAGAAAGGGTAAGTCAGAATGGCCGAGAACCCCTTTGCGCGGATGACAGAAGACGAGCTCTGGTCCCGCTATAAGAACAAGAAGGAACCACAGATCCGGGACGCCTTCATCAGGCAGTATTCTCCCCTCGTCAAGTACGTGGCGGGGAAGGTCGCTGCGAGCATGCCCAATACTGTTGAGTTCGAGGACTTGGTCGGCTTCGGCGTCTTCGGTCTCCTCGACGCGATCGAGAAGTTCGACCCCGATAAGAACGTGAAATTCAAGACCTATGCGGTCACGCGCATCCGCGGCGCCATCTTCGACGAGCTGCGGTCCATCGACTGGGTGCCGCGCTCGGTGCGCCAGAAGACCAAGGAGATCGAGGACGCCGTCGTGAGCCTCGAGTCCAAGCTCGGCCGCCCTGCCTCTGACCAGGAGATCGCCTCGTCCATGGGCGTCTCGGACGATGAGTTCCTCAAGACCATGCTCAAGATCTCGAGCACCTCGGTCCTTTCGCTCAACGACGTCTGGTACTCAGGTGACGAGTCCGACAAGATCTCGATCGGCGAAAGCATCGAGTCGCCCACCAGCATGAATCCCGATGCGACGGTCGAGCGCGAGGAAGTCAAGCGCGTCATCGTCCAGGCCATAAACGAGCTGCCCGAGAAGGAGAAAAAGGTTCTCGTGCTCTATTACTACGAGGACCTCACCTTGAAGGAGATCGGGCAGGTGCTCGAGGTGACCGAGTCGCGCGTCAGCCAGCTCCATACCAAGGCGATCCTGCGCCTGCGGGCCAAGCTTACGAACCTTCGCAAGGGCATCCTATAGCCTATGGCCGCAAAACTCGGCCTTGGCGAGATCGCCGAGCTCATGCGGCGCTATCTCGAAGAGGACGGGGCCAAGAAGTCGCTCGTCGTCGAGGGCAAGTCCCCCGAGGATGCACTCTCCGACGCGGCGGTCCAGCTCGGACTGCCGGTGAAGAAGCTCGAGTTCGAGGTCCTCGAGAAAGGCAATCCGGGGATTCTCGGCGCGGGCAAGAAAGCCTGGAGGCTCCGCGTCTACCCCGCGGCCGAGAAGTGCGAAGTCGAGCTTCCCAGGAGCTCCTCAGTGGCGGACGATCTAGGCGAGGCGGCGCCTGTGCTCGAGATCAAGGACGAGGACGGCGAGTGCTTTGTGCGGCTCTCCCCGGACGGGGCCCTTCTCAAGGTCGTTTCCCCCCACGGCAAAGGCAAGCGGATAACTGACAAGCAGGCCTTCGACAAGCTCCAATCGAGGGCGGTACGCGCCTATGACGAGGGGCTCGTCAGGGAAGTGGTCAAGCAGGCCTCCTCCGACTACGTCCGCGTCGGCGAGTTCATAGCGAACCCCGCCAACGACGCCCTCATTACTGTGGAGATAACCGATCAGGAGATGAAGGCTCACGTCATACTCACGCCGCCGGGGCCTGGCGGCTCGGACCTCTCCAAGGACACGATCCTCGGCTTCCTACGCAACAATCGCGTCGTCCACGGCGTCCTCGATTCGGCCCTCCAAGAGCTCGAGGACAGGCCCCAGTACAGGATTCCCGTCCTCGTGGCCGAGGGCACAAAGCCCCAGAACGGTCGCGACTCCTATGTGCAGTACAACTTCGAGACCGATAAGAATCGCCATCAGTTGCGCGAGGCCGCCGACGGCCGCGTCAACTTCAAGGAGCTGGGGCTCATCCAGAACGTCGTGGCGGGCCAGCCCCTAGCGCGCAAGCTCCCCCCCGAGCAAGGCCAGATCGGACGAACGGTCACGGGCAAGGTGATCCCCGCGCGCAACGGCCGCGATGTCGCGGCGCCGCTGGGGCGCAACGTGCACATGGGCGACGACGGAACGACCCTCATCGCAGACATCAATGGTTTGGTGACCTTCATATCGGGCAAGATCAATGTCGAGGAGATCTTCACCGTACCCGGGGACGTCGATCTCAAGACGGGCAATGTCATGTTCCTCGGCACGGTCATAGTCCAGGGCAATGTCCAGGACGGCTTCTCGGTCAAGGCCTCGGGCAACATCGAGGTTCGTGGCTCCGTGGGAAAGTGCGAGATCGTCGCCGAGGGCGACATCATCATCCATCAGGGTGTGGCGGGGAAGGGCGGCGGCATGATAAACGCCGGCAAGAACATCTGGAGCAAGTTCATAGAGAACGCGACTGTCGAGGCGGGCGAGAACGTCATCGTCTCGGACGGCCTCATAAATACGACCATCGTCGCGAACAAGAAGATAATCTGCCAAGGCAAGAGGGCGGCCATAGTCGGCGGAAACTGCCGCGCCTGCGAGGAGATCAACGCCAAGACCCTGGGCTCCCCGGTGAGCGGCACCGAGACCATCCTCGAGGTGGGCTACGACCCCAAGAGCAAGGCCAAGATGGACAGCCTTCAGGCGCAGGCCCTGCAGATCAAGAAGCAGGCAGAGGATTTCGACAAGAACATAGCGACGCTCAACGCGGTCAAGAAGCAGAAGAAGGCATTGCCCGAGGACAAGGAAGCCATCCTCCAAGACTATATTCAGAGGCGCGAGGAGCTCGTCGCCGAGGTCCGCACCCTCGCGAAAGAGATCGAGGGCCTGCAGAACTATCTGAACGGCCTCAAGACCCGAGGCCGCATCAGCGCCTCGAGCCGCGTATACCCCGGAGTCAAGCTCGTCATCAAGGACGTAAAGGAAGACGTGAAGACCGAGCAGAAGGCCATCACGTTCTATCTCGAGAACCAGATGATCCGTACTACAAAGTACGAAGAGCCCGAGGACGATATCCTCAAAAAGGGGCCACCCGATGCCCATAAGGCCGATTGATCTCCAGACGATGCTGATGCAGATGGCCCAGGTTGGCCGCGACCAAGCCGTCGAAAAGGACGGCCCCGCGCTGCAGAGCGCGATGCAGGGCGCGGCCTTACAGAAGAAGGAGATCGAATCCAAGGAGTCCGTGCGCAAGGCTGAGGAGGCCAAGGAGGGCGCCGAGCCCGTGAAGGATAGGCGAGGCCGGGGCCCAAAGCGCGAGGTGCTTGCCCCCGCGGACGAGGTAGGGGAGGACGGAGAAGAGGAGAAGGGAAAGGAGGAAGTAGTGCGCGATCCGTCCCTCGGCAACCGCGTCGACTTGACCGGATGAGCGCTTTAAGCCAATTCTTCCTCCTCTCCGCCATAGAGATCGGCGGACTCTTCTTGATATGGTTCCGCATCAAGGCGAAAATAAAGCGTTACCTCGGGCTTGAGAATCTTCTCTCGGGGGTTAGGGACGAGGCGCGCGAGCTCATCCTCGAGCTCAACGAGACTGCCGACCGCAATGTCTCCCTCGTCGAGGACAGGATGGTTGCCTTGCGTTCTCTCCTCGAAGAGGTCGACAGGCGCATCGGCGTCCAGAAGCGGGAGATTGAGAAAGGCGATGTCGAGCGCGAAGTCTACGCAAAGCTGAATAAGCGTCGCCCCCTCGTGCCTGAAGTCCATTTGAGCGCTCCCCCTCTGATGCCGCAGCCGGCGGCCCCGCCGACTCCTGCGACGCGACAAGCGCTTCCGGAGGAGAAATCGCAGAGCCCTTCTTCCGATGCACCTATTACGCTCAGCCTCGGCTCGGAGTCCCAGGGCGCCCGGAGCCTCCCAGACGTGAGGATAGCCGATGAGCCCTTGGCTATCGCGAAGAGCAGGCGTGAGGAAGCTCTTGACCTTCATCGGCGCGGCATATCGGCCGATCTTATAGCAGCGCGCCTCGGCTCTACCGTCGCGGAGATCGAGCTCCTCGTCGAGCTCGAGGAGAGACGACGAGCGAATTCCGGAGGATCTTTCTAGCATGAGCCCAGTAATAGGCATCGATTTCGGCACTACCAACTCTCTGTGCGCCTGGCTCGACGGCGAGCGGCCGACTATCATCCCGAATGCGCGAGGCCAGCGCTCCACGCCGAGCGTAGTCGCCATGACGGGTAGGGGCGAGACGCTTGTCGGCGAATCCGCCAAGAACCAAGCCTATATCAATCCCGAGAACACGATAGCCGGCGTCAAACGCCTTCTCGGCGGCGAAGGGCTCCTCTCTATGGGCGGGAAGCTCTGGAGGGCCGAAGAGATCGTGGCCCTCGTCCTGGGCTCATTGAAGCGCGACGCCGAGAGCCACCTCGCTCTCGATGTGAACCGAGCGGTTGTCACCGCTCCCGCCCACTTTTCGGACCGTGAAAGGCGCTGCCTCGCCGAGGCGGGCCGCCTCGCAGGACTCGATGTCGTCCATATAGTGAACGAACCAACTGCCGCCGCCCTCGCTCGAGCCTGGGCGGCAATTCGTCCTGAAACATCTTCGATTCTCGACTCCGGCGCGACTGGCGGCCAGAAGAGCCTCGTCCTTGTCTACGACTACGGCGGGGGAACCTTCGACGTCACAGTCCTCGAGCGGACGGGCAACGAGTGTCGCGTCCTCGCATCGCGCGGTGACGGCCATCTCGGCGGCGCCGATCTCGACCGCGAGCTTCGTGTCCTCGCGTCGCGGTTCTTCAAGACACAGGGGCTCGACCTCGATTCGGACCGCTTTCTCGCCCAGGAGCTCGCCGGAGCCGCCGAGCGCGCCAAGATCGAGCTCTCCGAGCGGGAGGAGGCTTCGATCGCCTTGGCCTTCGCGGCCTCGGGCGGCAAGATAATCCACCCCGTGTTCGAACTCTCCCGCTCGCAGTTCGAGGACATAGCCAGGCCCTGTGTCGAACGCTCGATCGAGCTCGTGGAGAAGGCCCTCCTTGACGCCTCGGTCTCGAAGGAAGAGCTCGGGAGCCTCGTGCTGTCCGGCGGTTCGAGTCGTATCCCGCTTGTCAGGCGTATGCTCAAAGAAAAACTCGGCCTCGAGCCCGAGGGCGGCGTGAACCCCGAGGAAATCGTGGCCCTCGGCGCCGCCGTGTCGGCCGCCCTCACGTTGGGAGAAGGCCGTTCTGGTGCGCGCATGCGTGTGCTCGACGTGGTCTCGCGCAGCTACGGCGTGGAGATCGACGGAGGCGCCTTCATCCCGCTCGTACGCAAGAATTGCCCCGTGCCATCGTCCTATAGCCGTGTCTTCACGACGGTCTCAGACGATCAGGATTCCGTCGAGATCCACGTGCTCCAGGGCGAAAGCAAGCTCGCTTCCGAGGACCTCTCCCTCGGCAAATTCCTCCTCGCGGGCATACGGCCGGCCAAGGCTGGCTTGCCTCGGATTAAAGTCGATTTCTCCATAGACGAATCGGACATGCTGCACGTTTCCGCCATTGACCTCGGAAGCGGGGCCGAGCAGGCGATCAGCATCGCCGACATCGGAAGAGGGGCATCCGACGAGTCCAGCGAGGTTCTCGCGAGGAAGACTTCCCTCCTCGTCGATAGGATCGCCGAGTTGCGAAGCGACCTAAAGCTCGAGCGTGGCCTCGAATCGGAGCTCGACGACGCGATCTTGCGCGCGCGCAGGGTCCAGGACTCGAGCTCGAAGGGCGCCGAAGGCGAAATCAGGATGCTCAAGGCCGAGCTCGAAGGCCTCGTCGGCGAGCTGCTTGCGCGAAGGTCCGAGGCGCGAAGCGACGAGCGCCGTGCCGCAGGACGCACGGCCACCCGCGGGTTGGGGGAGACTGCCTGATGAGCGAAGAGGAGCGCAGGGGAGCCGCCTTGGCTTCCCTCGGTCTCGGGCCCGAGGCCGAGCCTGAGGAGATCAGGATCGCTTATCGCCATCTCGCCCTGCGCTATCATCCTGACGCTTCGGGCGATCCTCTCACCGCCAAGCGGTTCTCCCGCGTCGTGCGCGCCTATAAGGCCCTTTCTGCCGTGGAGGCATCCTCGCGGCCCCGCTCGCGTTATAGGAGCGTTGATGACGCGGGGTCCGACCTCTTCGCTCTCGGCCAAGTCCTCGCATCCGATCCGGAGCCGGGCGCTCGCTCGCAAGCGGCGCGCTCCCTCGGTCTGTCGGGAAGGTCCGCTGCCTATGTTTTCTTGAGACGAGCTCTCTACGATCCCTCCGAGTCGGTTGCTCTCGAGGCTGTCAGGGCCGTGGCCCTCCTCGGGGCGAGGCAGGCGGAGGGAGAGGTCGCCGCTCTATATAGCAGGGCTTCCTCATCGCTCAAGCATGGGATTCTCGAAGTTGCGGTTGGCACGGGCGAGAAGCTCTTCCGCTCCACGCTGGACGCCGCAGCCAATGATAGCGATCCTCTCTTCCGCGCCCGAGCGCTTCGAGCTAAGGCGCGCCAATCAGGAGACTAGGGCTCCTTCTTAGTGGCTGCTCGTCGCATGAAGGCGAGCTTGAGCTCCGCGCGCCCATCGCGTTTCGAAGTACGGGCTTCCATGCATATCTGGCGGGCCATCGCCTCGATGAGCTTCATCCCGCTCGGACCTATCCCTCTCCCACCGCTGCGCATCGCGATGCACGCGTTTGGGGGGTCGATCCTCCAGTTTATCTCGATGGTGTCCTCGCCCGTCGACTTGCCCGTCTCTATGGCCGCGTTCACGAACTCTGAAGCGATGAGCACGAGGGGCATGGCAGTGTTGACCGAGACCAGTCGGCTCGGTCCGAGGCATGAGATAGAAAGCTTGCGGGAAGGCGAGGAATGAGTCTGCACCATGATCGTGGCGAAGCCTGCGGCGAGGTCCACGGCATCGAGAATCCCGGTCCCGCCGGCCGCGATATTGAACTCGTTGACGAGGGATATGGACTTAAGCCTGGACTGCACTATCTTGAGCGCGCGCCTGCCTTGGGGCGATACGGTATCGTGCAGCTGGATATCGAGGAGGCTCGAGATCATCTGCAGATTGTTGAAAACCCTGTGATCGAGCTCCCGGGACAATAGTCTTGCCGTATCGCTCTCGACGGTCTCTCGTTCCGTCCCCTTTGTATTCATTAGTCCGGCCATAGACCTAGAACTCCTTGAACTTTCCGTTTTGGGAGCGCCCTCTCTCCGCGGTCGGAAGGGTTATTCTCGATTTCGTAGCCGCAGCCGGCACGGCTGCGGTTTTATTCCGCTCCGCGCTTTTCTTCGTCGAGAAGAAGCCTGCTCGGAGGCTGGGTTGTACTGGACACGAGCCCAAACAACTTAGTCTGAGGGCAGGCCGCGTATCGGGCAATCATATTCGTGATATGATTTTTACCTTGTTCGCAGGTATCTCATGATGAGGCCGTGGAACTCGTCATTCTCCAGCCCATTGCACCACTGGCCCGAAAGCTCGATGAGCTCGTCGCGGGAGTGGATGCTTAGTCGCATATACACACCCTGCGCGTGGCTGCGAACCGTAGGCAAGCTTATTCCCATCCTGTCGGCTATTTCCTTGTACTCGAAGCCTAATATGAGGAGATCGGCGACTTCTCGCTCACGGGAAGTCAAGCGATAGGAGGCGTAGAAGCCCTCGTCGGGCAGCATTGCCGAAGCCAAGAGGTCGCTCGCCTTGAGAATTATGCAGACAAGGCCGTCCTTTTTGCGGTCCCAGGCGAAGCACCAGATGGCCGGCTTGTATTCGCCCTGGGGCGTCTCGATGTCCATTACGATGGGACGGACCTCGGCACCACGAAGCGCGTCGTCGAGCATGGTTCTGCAGCGTCCCACCATACCCTCGCGCAGCCTCTCGAAGATAAAGAGGCCTCGCTGCATATCCTCGTCGCTTATGCCGAGGAATGATCGACCGAAGGCATTGACGAAACGGATGCTTCCGTCTGGCCTGAGCGAGCAGAGGGCCACGGGCAGTCCATCCAAGCAGTCGGGGGGGCGGCAGGGATGCTCTTCCTGCGCCGATGTCTCGCCCGGTGAGCGAAGGACCTTCTCTTCATTTGGTACGAGTCTAACGAAGTCTATATTGCCGTGGTACGCATCGCGGAAAATGAGCGGAAGAGAGCGGACGCGGACGAGAACGGAATCGCCATCCGTTCGCAGGAGGCTTATGACCTCGTCCTCCGAGGCTCCCTCTCGTCCTCTGCCGATCTTGCGCTTGAAGTCGTTTTTGAATTCAGGCGCAATGAATTGAAGGACGGAGCATCCTATGATATCCCCTTCCGAAGCGAAGCCGATTATCGACAGGGCGCAGCCGTTAGCGTGGGTTATTTTGCCGTTCAGGTCGGTGACTATGGTTGCTCGATGCATGCTGAGCATTCCGGAAAAACCATAGAGCGGCGAGCGAGCGCTCGATAAGCAGGGGAATATGCGCGCTATTTCGAGGATGAAGAGCTCGTGGCTGGCTCGCGCCAAGACGCCGATACGCGTTCTCTTCCCATCTGCCTTGATGAGCTCTTTATCAAAGAATTGCAAGCCCTCCATTCCCTCGAGCTCTCCGAGCGCAAACAGCTCTCTGGTTGCCGATTCGGGAGGAGTCAAGTCTAGCCACCAGTTTTGAAAACCCATATCCTCGGGGGAATAGCCGGAGAGCTCACAGAATTCCTTGGTGGTTGCGATAATATTCCCAATGTCGTCTATTACCACGAGGGGGGCTTCGCTATCATGTCCGGGCTTTACGGGAGGAATGCGGGAGTCTAGGGAGGATGTCGAGACTTTGAACATTTGCGGATGGTATACCCTCGATGGGGCAAAAAATAAAGCGGTTGAAAATAAAGTTACAATTAAATCTCTAAAGTTGTCCTGCGGCCTGGCCTGTACAGTGTAGCCTTTATTGATCCTTGGCGACTTGCGCTCCTTCGATCCTGTATTCCTCGATCTTCTGATAGAGAGTCTTGCGCCCTATGCCGAGGATCTCGGCAGTCTTCGATTTATTGCCGCCCTGGGCCGCGAGCGTCTCACGGATGAGTATCTTCTCCGCCTCCTCGAGGCTCGAGCCGATAGGCACGCGCACGTCGCGCTCCTCTCCGGAGGAACGGACGTTGGGCGGCAGGTCGTCGAGTACGACGAGCGGGCCGGAGGCCATTACGATGGCGCTCTCGATCGAGTTGCGCAGCTCGCGCACGTTCCCCGGCCAGGGATAGGCGTAGATGGCCTGCCTCGCCTTGGGGTCGAATGCCTCGATCTTTTTGCCGTTCTCATCGGCGAACTCGCGAAGGAAGGACATGGCGAGGAGCGGAATATCATCTCGCCGCTCGCGCAGGGGGGGGACCGAAATATTCACTACGTTGAGCCTATAGTAGAGATCCTCGCGGAAGTTGCCCTTGCGGATCTCTTCCTTGAGGTCCCGGTTTGTGGCCGCGATTACGCGCACGTCCGACTCGACCGTTTCCTCGCCGCCGACACGCTCGAACTTATGCTCCTGAAGCACGCGCAGGATCTTGATCTGCACGTTCTGGTTAATCTCGCCTATCTCGTCGAGGAAGAGAGTGCCCTTGTCCGCGAGCTCGAATCGGCCTCGCTTCCGAGCGAGCGCGCCCGTGAAGGCTCCTTTCTCATGGCCGAATAACTCGCTTTCGAGGAGGCTCTCCGCAAGGGCCGCGCAGTGCACCTTCACAAGGGGCCCGTCACGGCGGGGCGAAAGGTTGTGGATCGCGTCGGCCACGAGCTCCTTGCCCACGCCTGACTCGCCGGTAACGAGGACGCTCGCCTTCGTCGGTGCGACGCGGCGGATCATGTCGAATACCTTTTTCATCTCGGCGCTCTTGCCGATGATGGAGCTCGTGCGCTTCTGCGCGTCGACCTCGGCCTCAAGCTCGCGGTTCTTGCGCGCCATCTCCCTCGACTCGAGGGCGCGCTTGACGAGAATCGAGAGGTGGTCGAGGTTCACGGGCTTTGTGAGGAAGTCGAAGGCGCCCGAGCGCATCGCGCTCACTGCGTCCTCGATGGTGCCGTGGCCCGTGAGCACGATGACTGGAAGGCCTGGATAGCGGCCGGCGATCGTCGTGAGGAGTTCGCCGCCGCCGAGCTTGGGCATCCGCAGGTCGGTGATCACGAGATCGACGTCGCCGGAGTCGACGAGTTTTATAGCCTCCTCGCCGTCGGCCGCGCCGATGGCCTCGTAGCCTTCGGTCCCGAGATATTCGACGAGTCCCTCGCGTATGTTCTTCTCGTCGTCCGCGACGACTACGGTGAAACGCATTTAGGCCCTCCTTTCGCCTTCGTCGAAGGGCAGGAGCTTCTTGTCCTTCTGTGGCACGGGTAAGTGGATCGCGAAGGTTGAGCCTTGGCCTGGCCTGGAAGCGACGGTGATCTCTCCTCCGTGCTCGCGGACGATCTTGAAGGTGATAGTGAGCCCGAGGCCCGTGCCGTTGTCCTTCGTCGTGAAGTAGGGCTCGAAGATCTTGGGCAGGTCTTCCTCGGAGATGCCCAGCCCCGAGTCCTCGACGGACAGGAGGACTTCCTCTTCGGACGAGGCGGCCGAGAGCTTGAGTTCTCCGCCGCCTGGCATGGCGGCGAGCGCGTTCTTTACGAGGTTGAGGAGCGCCTGCTTCATGAGCCTATCGTCGAGGGCGACGAAGGGCAGACCCTCCGCTATCGCGAGGCCGAGGCTCACGTTCGCCTTCTCGGCCTCGGGACGGATGAAGTCCGCGATCTCCGAGACGAGCTTGCCGGGGTCCGATTCGCGGAGCATCACGTCCATGGGCCTGACCGCGAAGAGGAAATCGACCACTATCTTATTGAGCCGCTCTATCTCTTCGTCCACGACCCCGAGGTGGCGCTCGAGAAAAGGGGCCTCGACCGCTCCCTTGCCTTGGAGGTATTTCTTGATGAGCTGGATGTGGATCGATATCGAGCCCAGCGGGTTCTTGATCTCGTGGGCGACCCCGGCGGCGAGGGTCGTGAGCGATGCCAGGCTCTCCGCTCTGCGCAGCTGCGCCTCCCTATGCCGCTTCTCTGTTATGTCCTCCATGTGGACTATCGCGCCCGCGATCTTGCCCTGCGACACGAGCGTGCTCACCGAGACCGCGACAAGCCTCGCGCCGCCCTTCGATTCGAGGCCGAACTCGCGGCCGAGCACGGTCTCTTCGCCCTCGAGCGTGGCCTTGAAGAAATCGGCGAGGTCCTCGTCCGAGACCGAGAGCCAGAGCGGACGCTCGGACGTTTCGGCGCTCGTGAAGCGCAGCATGCGCTCGGCGGACTTATTGTAGATGATAGGTAGGTGATCCCGGTTGCAAACGACTATGCCGTCGAGCATGGAGTCGAGGGCCGCGTCCATGCTCTCATTCTCGTCGGCGAGTGCGTAAAGGAGGCCGCGCAGTTGTTCCTCGTTGAGCTTTGGCAGCTTCGCGAGGGCATGCTCGACAAATTTTCTCATAAGCCGACCTTCGTCGCGCCGATCGCGTACAGGAGGGATTCGGCGAGGAGACTCGGGCTGCGATTGAGGCTCTCATACTCGCTTAAAGTCGAGCGTACGAGCGACGCCATCCTCTCCGCCAAAGCGACCGAGGCGGCATCCGTCTCCTCGTCGGAGAGGATGTCGCCGAGGAGGCCCGAGACGGCGGCGAGGAAGGCGGAGAAACTCGAGGAAAAGCCTTCGTCCTTCTGGCCGAAGTCCTTCGTGGCCTCGAGGAGAGAGGCGAGGGCCGCGGCCTGGCATCCGGAGCCTAAAGACGCTTCGGCCTCGGACGCGATGCGCTCGAAGCTCGGCGCGAGGGACGCTCTGTCGGGGCGCGAGGCGAGGGCAGCTCCGAGGAACGAAGCCGCCTTCTCGCGCGCGAGAGAGGGCGGGAAGCTGCGACGGGCGGAGAGGAAGGCTTCGACGCTGGCGGCCGGCTCCGAGCTGCGGAACACGTTCTTGATGACAAGGGCGGCACCCTCTGCCCCTCGCGGCGAGAAGGCGTAGCTGCGGGAGCGGGAGAGAATGGTCGTCATCATCGCGCGCCTCCTCGACGTGAGGAGGACGAAGCGTACGCTCTCCGGCGGCTCTTCGAGTATCTTGAGCAGCGCATTGCGCGCGCCTTCGAGCATATGGTCGGCATTCTCGATGATGATGGTCTTGCGCGGGCCCATGGGCGCGAGATGGGCCCAGCCTTCGGCGTTACGGATCATGAACACGGGAGGCTCATCGGGCACGAAGGCCTCGAGCTTGGCCGCCGCTTGGCACGCTTTGGCGGCGGCTTCCGCCGCACCTTTCGCGAGCTCGCCCTTCCTCGCCTTTTCGGGCGAGACGAGCGAGAGTTGCTCCTCAAGCTCGCGAAGTAGGGGCGCCGCCTTGGCGAGGCGAGTCTCCTCGCCTTCGTAGAGGACAGAGTCGAAGCGGCGAGAGAGCTTGCGCCCCGCGCGGACGAAGAAGAAGGAAGCGGCGGGCCCGGGAGCGCGGCCCAGGAGCTCGAGGGCGGCGCTCATCTCCTCGGGGAAGCTGCGTCGGCCGAGGAGGAGTAGGTCGGGATGGGCGAGGACGCGGTGGCGGTTGCAGGCGGGGCATGAACAGTTCCACGCGGCCTTCTCTCCCCCCTCCGAGCCGCGCGCGCAGGAGAGGACGCGCGCGATCTCCAATGCTGCTGTCATCTTGCCGGAGCCGGATGGGCCGGAGAGGAGCAAGGCCGGAGGCAGCCTGTCGCCCTCGACGTCCGAGCGGAGAGAGGCGAGGACTTCGTCTTGGCCGAGGAGATTGTCGAACACGGCTTACGGCTTCTCGACCGCGGGGGCCTTGAGTTTCAGCGCGGGCATGTTCAAGTTTATGCCCTGCGTGGCTTTGGCCAATTCGGGCCCGACTATTGGGAGTATGAAACGGGCGAAGACCGAGCCGCTCAAAAGTTTCGCGTAGCCCGGAACCGATTTAAAGACCGGTTCGAGGAGGCTCATGAGGACGAGGACGAGGGATACGAGGACGAGAGCCTCGGCGAGGCCGAGGACGAGGCCGAGGAAGCGGTCGATTCCGCCGAGATTGGCTTCCTCGATCCCTTCCATCAAAAGCCGTTCGACGAGCTTCACGACGAGATAGGCCGCGAGGAAGGCGGCGGCAAAGCCGAGTATGCCGGGCAGGGCGGCGGGCTCGGCGGCGAGGCCCCAGCTCACGAAGAGCTCTCCGGCCGGCTTATAAAGGAGAAGCCCCGCGAGGAGGCCGCCCATGATCGATGCTACAGAGAGGATCTCCGCGACGAAGCCCTTCGCCATGCAGCGGATGCCCAGGATGGCGAGTATGACGATGAATATCCAATCGAGCGTGTTCATGGCGCCTCCCCTATCCTACGCAGGATGAGATCCGCTATCTCGGAAGCGGCGTCGCGCCCCGCGAGGGCCGCGGCCGCCCGGCCCATCTGGGTGAGCCTCTTCGTGTCGCCTACGAGCCTGAGCGCCTGTGCGACAAGTGCGTCGGCCGTGGCTTCGTCCCCGACGAGGGATATGGCCGCCCCCGCGCGGGCGAAGAGCTCGGCATTATCCACCTGGTCTCCGCGAGTCCCCGAGCCGCACAGTGGTATGAGCAGCATGGGCTTGGACAGGGCCGAGCTCTCCCACAGTGTTCCCGCGCCTGCGCGCCCTACAACGAGGTCGGCGGCGGCCAGGAGGTCGGGCATCTCTTCGCGGATGTACTGGTAGAAGCGATACTGCCCTCTCTCTCCCGCGGGCGATGAGCCGGGGCCGCCCTGATGAAGCACGAAGGCCTTCTCCGCGAGGCGGCCTAGGGTCTCGGCGACTAGCTGGTTCACCTGGCGCGCGCCTTGACTGCCGCCCAAGAAGAAGATGAGAGGCAGATCATCGGGAATGCCAAGGAAGGCGCGACCCTTGGCGCGATCGCCCGCCCTGATGGACGCGCGCACGGGGTTTCCCGCTACGACCGCGCGTTCGCGGGACGATTCGGGAAGGAGCGCGCGCGTCGCCTCGTAGCTTAAGACTACGCGCTCGGCCTTCTTCGCGTTGAGGCGGGTAGCGAGCCCCGGCGTCAGGTCCGACTCGTGGGTGAAATAAGGTATGCCGAGGCTCGCGGCCGCAGCGCAGGGCGGCACGCTCACGTAGCCTCCCTTCGAGAAGAGAAGGCTAGGCTCAAGTCGCTTGAGCTCGCGCCTAGAGGCCATGTATCCCGCGAGCACTCGAAATGCGTCGGCCGCGTTCTCAAGCGAGAGCTGGCGGCGGAGCTTGCCCGAGGGCAGGGCTATGAACTCGAGCCCCGCGCCCTCGACCGCCGCGCGGTCTGACGCTTTCTCCGAGCCCAGCCACGCGATACGGCCACAGAAGCCCTTCTCGCGGAGAGCTCCGGCCACGGCGAGGCCGGGGTAAATGTGTCCCCCCGTGCCTCCGCCGGTGAAGGCTATAGTCTTCGCACTCACTATTTTACTCGGCCTTGAGGCCGAGCATGCGCGCGTAGGCAGCGAGGGCCGGGTCCCCCTGCGATCCCGCCAGGACCTTCTTCGCGAGGAGCTTGCCGAGTTGGACGCCTTCCTGGTCGAAAGAATTCAGGTTCCAGGCGAAGCCTTGGAACATCACCTTGTTCTCGTAGTGCGCGAGAAGGGCTCCGAGGACGCGCGGCGTGAGCCTCTCGCCGCGGATGAGGGTGCTCGGCCTGCCGCCGAGGAATTTCTTGTTCTCGTTCGAGTCGTCCTTGCCGCGAGCGAAGGCGACGATCTGGGCGGCGAGGTTGGCGTTGAGCTTCTCATGGCTCGTCGAGCCCTCGACCTCGATGTCCCCCCCCGTCTGGCCCTCGAGGAAGCCGATGAACTGGAGGGGCAGGGGATCGGTGCCCTGGTGCAAGAGCTGATAGAAAGAGTGCTGCCCATTCGTGCCCGGCTCGCCAAAAACTACGGGCCCGGTGGAATACTTCACGGGTACGCCGTTCCTGTCTACCCGTTTGCCGTTTGATTCCATGTCGAGTTGCTGCAAGTGGGCCGGGAAGCGGGAGAGCGCCTCGGAGTAGGGCAGGACCGCGGTCTGGCCCATCTTGAGTACGTTGCGCTCGTAGAGGCCGATCATCGCGTCGAGCATAGCAGCGTTGTGCGAAATATCCCTCTCCTGCGCGAGCTTGTCGGCCTCGTGCGCCCCGGAGAGGAACTCCTCGAAGACTTCGGGACCGAAGGCGAGGGAGAGTACTACGCCGCCGACTGCACTTGAGGAAGAGTAGCGTCCGCCGATGAAATCGTCGATGTAGAATGACTCGAGATATCCGGGGTTGCCGGCCAACGGACTCGTCTCGCTCGTGACCGCGACCATGTGCTTCGCCGGGTCGAGTCCGGCCGCCTCGAGAGCGTCGCGCACGAGGCACTCGTTCGCGAGGGTCTCCTGGGTGATGCCGCTCTTGGACACCAGGATGAAAAGGCTCGTCTCGAGGTCTATCCCCGCGAGGGTGTGGGCCCCATCGTCAGGGTCGACGTTGGAGATGAAGCGGGCGTTCATCATAAGCCTGCCCTCGGCCAAAGCCCAGCGCTCGAGCGCCATATAGAGCGCGCGGGGACCTAAGTCGGAACCGCCGATGCCAATCTGCACGGCGGTGGCGAAGGCTTGGCCGGTGGAGCCGACTATCTTGCCTGAGTGGACGGAGCGGGCAAACTCCGCCGCCCGCTCGCGCTCGCCCTCGTAAAAGGCGCGCAAGTCGCGCTCGCCTCGCATGACGGCCTTGCCCAGCCTTCCGCGGGCGAGGTGGTGAAGGACCATGCGCTTCTCGCCTGGGTTCATGATCTCACCCTCGGAGAGGAGCTTGTATTTGTCGATGAGGCCCTGCTCCTCGGCAAGCTCTCCTAAAGCCTCGAGCACTTCGGCGTTAACGGGCGAGGCCGCCCAGTTGTAGGTGAGCCCTCCACCGGAGGGGATGTCGCAGGAAGCGATGCGTTCGGGGCTCAGCAACTCGCTCACGCGAGGTATGGGCAGTGAGGCGAGCTTCGGAAAAGACAGAGTTTCGTCGAGCCTCTTGTATTCGATCATGTGCAGCTCCTTTCCCTAGTACTATGATATCCATGGCATTGCCCTTCATCAAGGCATGGCATTGAGCGATAAATCAGGTATATACTGCACCGGTTTAAAAAAAGGAGGTATTGTGGCCGTAAGCATCGACAGGGTCGAGCGCGAATTTATACTCGTCTCCGCCGCCCAGGCCAAGATCGAGGCGAGGCTCCGCGCCTCGGGCCGTTCACTCAAATGCCTCGTCTCGGCTGCCGGGGACGAGAGCGTCAGCTTTTCCACGGCGAGCATACCCCCACATTTCGCCCCTCGCGAACTTGTCTCAGTCTGTTTCGATTTCCGCGGACAGGCCGTGGCCTTTGACGCGCCTGTCATCAAGTCCACCTCAAACGGTCTTGTGCTCGGCCTTCCCGAATCGATGTACCGCAGCCTCTCGAGGCGCTGGGCGCGGGTAAGGCCGCCCAAGGACCTTACTGTCGACTTCCTCCTCGCCGACTCCAACTTGAGGCTCGACTGCCCCGAGTCCGATGAGTGGGTCGACGTAGAGCTCCCCGAGCTCCGCGAAGGCCTGGATTCGCGCGACCTCGCCTCGCTCGTCGACAGCTTCAAGGCCAAGGCGCAGTCCATGGCGAGCGAGGGCAGGGTCATCATGTACAAGGACAAAGGTCCTTCGGATGTGGCCGAAGAGATGGCCGCCCGAATGGGCAGGATTCTCTATGTACCCTCCACCCTCGGGGCATTGCCCCTCACCGATCCTTATTCCTCTGGACGCATAGTGACGCGGGGGATGGCGGAGGATTTCGAGGCTTCCGCCATCCCTTCTTCGTCCACCACGCAAGCCTCGGGCTCGCAGCTCTCTTTATACCTGCGTGGCCGAGCGGTCAAGGGCCTGTGCTCGGCCCTATGGTGCCCTGTCGTGTATTACAGATACACCGTCGGCATGGTCCTCATGTCTAACGGCGCTTCCCGCTCATCCTCCCTCGACTTCGGCGCGGTCGACCTCGCCTGGGAGTTCTCCCGCATCCTCGCCTGGTTCCTGAAACGTCATGGCTATTTCGCCTCGTCGAACTCGGAATCGGAGATCACCAGATCCGCGCCGCATCGGGGCGGCATCGTCGACGCTAGCCCCTCAGGGCTTCTCGCCGAGCTTCCCGTCGGCGGGCCCTCGATTGACCAGGGCGCAGTCATACGCCTCAGGCTCGGCCTCAAGGACCGAGGTCTCGTCTGCTCGGGCAAGATCGCCCGTCGCTATAACGAGGGCGGCCTGAGCTTTTGCGGCATCGCCTTCATGGATCTCTCGACCCAGGACCGGGCCTTCCTCTCGCGCGAGCTCTACGGCGATGCGGAGGATGAACAGACCGAGAAGGGAGTTTAGCGCATGGAGGACCTGCAGGAAGCCCTTGGTCTCGCATTGAAAGTGATAGCGGATTGGCGCGTCCTATTCATCGCCTTCACGGTTGTACTCGCCTGGTCGGCCCTCCGCTATGTCGGTATTGTCTATCGTAAGAAGCCTTTAGCTCGGCCTCGGCCGGCGAAGCCGGTTTCTCCTCCCGCCGCCGCAAAAGGCGGACGCAAGGAGAAAGGCCGCTCGAGCGGGGTGGCGGGGGAAGAGCGCGACGAGGGAATGGTAGAGTGAGCTTGCCTTTCCAGGGCCAGGTGTCGAGCTTACGCGCATAGCCTAGCCTTAGCGCTTCATCCATCGCCCTCGCTGCGTCCTTGGCATCCCAATTGTACATAATCCCCCAGTGTCCGCATCGCGGAGGCTCGCCGCCTCCCGAGACCAAGGAGATCCGCGCCGAGCCTCCCCTGAGGAGTCCTAGCGCCTCATCGGGCGTAAAGCGCCTGCGGTTGGTCTCTGCGAAGGCGCGTATCTCGAGCGAGCCTTCAGGCGTCTCTATCGCCCGGCCCTCGCAGCGATCGCATCCCGAGCAGGGCGGCCGTTCCGCTCGATCTGCACCTAGAAGATCGAGAAGCTGGTCGCGTCTGCAGCCAGACTCAGATCGTGCATATTCGAGGAGAGCGCGGAAGCGCGCCCTCCTGAGCTCGTCCTTCTCGAGCCTCAGCCGCGCTTCCGCGCCGGGCCCCGAGATGAGCACAGCCCGCGAGGGGAGGCCGTCGCGCCCGGCCCTGCCCGCTTCCTGAAGATACGCCTCGATACTGCCAGGGACCTCATAGTGAATCACGCTCCTTATGTTTTTCTTGTCTACGCCCATACCGTAGGCGCATGTCGATACGAGAATCCCCGTTTCCGAAGCGAAGAACCACGCTTCTATCTTCCTCTTCTCGGCCTTCTCTAGCCCCGCGTGATAGAAGCGGACCTCACTCTCGTCGAGCCTCTCGGACAGGAGGCGAGAAAGCATCTGTACTCCTTCGCGTGATGAGGCGAAGACGAGAAGCGGGCGCGGAAGGCTCCGCGCGAGGCGGACGAGGCTGTGCTCCGCCGAGAGGCTCTTAACGACCGCGTATGAGATATTCGGCCGGTCCGGATCGCCCTCGATGACGCGGTAGCCCTCGTCGCCGAAGAGTATCCTCGCGACCGCCTCGAAGACCGCCGGGCTCGCCGTCGCGGTGAAGGCGCTCAGAGCGGGAGGATCCAAGGCCTTGGCTATCCTTCCGAGCTCGAGGTAGGAGGGACGGAAGCTCTGGCCCCATTCGGATACGCAATGCGCCTCGTCGATCGCGAGGTGGGAGGGGCGAGCCTCCTTGAGGAAATCGAGGAGAGCCGGCGTTCCGAGGCATTCCGGGTTGGTTATCACCAGTTTCGCTTCGCCGCGCTCCACTTTATCCATGGAGGCCCGCCTCTCCTCGGGGCTCATGCCTCCGCGAAAAAGCGCCGAGGCTATGCCGAGAGCTGAGAGGCGGCGGACTTGATCGTCCATCAATGCGAGCAGCGGATACACGACTACCGTCGGTCGCGGCAGGAGGAGGGCGGGTAGTTGGAAACAGAGGGACTTGCCGAAGCCGGTCGGCAAGAGGACGACCTGCCTCATCCTGCCCGATTCTCCGAGTCCCGCGTCGAGAACGTTGGCGGCTATGAGGCGTTGATAGGGATAGAGATACTCGAGCCCGAAGCGCTCTCGCGCTAGATGGGCTATCGGGTCATCGGCGATCTCACAGTTGCTCTTCATGCCCTTTGTAAGCGCCGGAGAGGGCGGCGCGCATCAATATCCCTTGATCTTCTTGCCGCAGAGCATGTTTTGGTAGCAGCGTACACAGCCGGGGAAGATGCCGTCGGGGCTCTCCTTCAAGATCCGGCGGAAGCACCGGGCCCGTTTGCCGTTAAAGATCTCGAAGAAGCTTTGGTCCTTGATGTTGCCAATCTTGTAGTCGGGGTAGTCGGCGCAGAAATGGACACCGCCGTCATAGTCTATGTTGGCTTGGCTCCAAGGCACGGAGCAATGCGCCCTCACGGGAGTTTCGAGGTTGCCGTAGTAGGTCTGGATTTTTTCGGGGTTGAGAGCGGGAACGGTAATGATCGGGTGGTCACATTCCATTGAGTGAATCCTCGTTAGTATATCGTGCAGCTCGTGTCCGTCGATCCCTTCATTGAAGCCTGTGGCGTAGGCTGGCAGGCAGCTTATCTCCGTATCGAGCTTCTCGCGCATAAAGTCGCGCTGCTTCTTGATAATGGCCTGGTTTGTGTAGGTGCCCAGGTTGAAGATATGCCAGGACAGCTCGAAGCCCCGAGCAGCGTCGGCGAGGCGGTAGAGGTCCTTATAGTTGAGGTTGCTCACCGTGGTCACGATGCCCATATGGGGCAGGTGAGCGCTCTGTCTCTTCTTCTCGCGGTTGATTGCCTCGAAGCCCTCGACTACGTGGCGATAGGAGCCTTCGCCCCTGATCTTGTCGTTCGTCTCTTCGAACCCGTCGAGCGATACAAAAATCGCGTGCCATCTGCGCTTGACGATTTCCTCGGCATATTTTGCGAGATAGGTGCCGTTGGTGTTGATACTTACCGCTAGGCCGGCCTCGATCATGTAGTCAACGAGGGGGAAGAGCTCGGGGTAGAGAAAGGGCTCGCCCCCCCAGAGATAGACCGTGGGCTTCTTATGCTTGATCTCGTCGACCAGGCGCTTGTAGATCTCGAGGGGAACGATCTTCTTCGCCTCCTCGGCGGCGAAGCTGCCCTTGAGCACGCCTTTGACCCCCCTCTGTCCGCACATGACGCAGTGGAGGTTGCATAGGGGGGTGAGTCTGAAATACATGAGGCCGAGCTCGTGCGTCGTGTCGCTGAGGAAGCGATGGTCGAATTCCATGGACATCTTCTGAGTCGCGAAGGATCTGGCGAGCTTGACAGCGAGGCCCGGGTCCTGCGAGAGAAGCCTGGTGACGAGGGCGAAATTGGTTTTCATGGGCGTCTTCATACTGCTTACACCTGCTGATGTTGAACTTGGAGACAGTAACGAGTGCCCGTCATGCCGTAACCTGGTACTAGGTTAGACAAGGCCGCCGCGATTTTGTTGCTCCCCTCTCGACACGCGATCGATCTGGAGATCGGCACTCCTGCCAAAGCTGCCCGAAGTTTCGGTGACGAGGGCATATCTGTACAGTAATCGCGTCATGTGCGCGACAGGATACTGCAAGAGGGAGGGGAAAGAAACCCCTGGGGGGCTTAGAGACCGACTCGCGGGCAGAGACTGAGTAAGGGGCAGGGCGCGAGCTCTGTACCGAGCGCGCAGGCTGGCTTCCTCGCGCGGCAAACGAACTTCCCGTGGCGGTTGACCGCATACGAGAATCGCGTCCATTCTTCGCTTGGCAGGAGCTCGGCTAAACGCATTTCCATATGAGTCGCGTCGTCTTTATCGCCAAGGCCCAGGCGTAGGCAGGTTCTGAGCACATGGGTATCGACTATGAGGCCGGGCTGTCCGAAGCAGGCAGAGAGCACGAGATTGGCGGTCTTCCTTCCTACGCCGGGCAATTCAAGGAGCCCCTCCATAGTGCCGGGAACCTGCCCTCCAAAGCGATCCTCTATAATCCGAGCGGCCTCTACGAGATGCCTGGCCTTTACCCTGAAAAATCCCAGACTCCTGATGGCAGCCTCTACCTCAAGCGGATCGGCCTGCGCCATGTCCGCCGCTCTTGGCCAGGCCGCGAAGAGCGCGGGGGTCGCCTTATTTACCTGCTCATCCGTGCATTGGGCCGAGAGAGCCACTGCGCAGACGAGCTCAAAGCTGTCTTTGTAGGCGAGGAGGGGGCTCGTGTCGGGCCACAGGGGCGCGAGGATGCCGTACACGGCCTGGACGCGTTCATGCAACCTTTTTTGATCCTTCATTCCCGGACTATAAGCCTTTCACCCTTGCATTGTCGCCGGTATGGGCTATAATTTCCTGCGAACGGAGGGATATCAAATGAAACGTGCAACTATCGTCATCGCCCTCGTCGCCATACTCGCCTGCGCCCTGGCGGCAGAGACCTCCGCCTACTATCCAGTCCGGTTGGACGTGGTCAAGGTCTACTCTCATGCCGATGGCTATCGTGTCATCTATCGGAAAGGCAGCGCGGACGTTGGTGTCGTTTATCTGCCCGCCCGCTGGTTCGTGCCCGGTGGTAAGGCCGAGCTCGTGCGCGATAACGATCCAAGTTTTCCTTATATGACGATTTTTTATAAAGACGGAAAATTCGATCATCTAAGGCTCTACGTCCTAGCAGACCAGCATGACTCGACCTGGGGGATATTGACGCCGGCTGAAGGCGCGGGTAAGTTCACTTCCGACGATTTTAAGATTGATTTCTAGCCTCAGGTTCGACCGGGGCTACTTGTTATCCATCTCGCCGCCCGCTTGAGTCTCGCCTAAGGCGTCTCCCCTGCGCATTGGAGCGGCGAAGAAAGGCTGATTTATGCGTCCTGTTCCTCCCGAGCTCCTCGATTTCATCGATCGGCACGGGCCATTTTACATCATCGGGCATAAAGAGCCTGACGGCGATTGCGTTGGCTCCCAACTCGCCTTGGCCTCTTTTTTTAAGCGATCGGGCAAGACCGCATATCTTTGCTCCGCTGGCCCCTTTACTAGGACGGAGATCATCGCCTACGAAAACCGCTTCTCGGACGTCGTGCCGCCCGAGGATCCATCGGAGCGCGCAGCCGCCCTCATCCTCGACTGCTCGAGCCTCCAGCGCATCGGATCGGTCGCCGAAACCCTGCCCAAGGTGCCTCTCGCCTTTATTGATCATCATGCGTCGGGCAATGCCTCTGGCGATGTCGTCTTCATCGACGATAAAGCCCCGTCGGTCACCACTATGATCTTGGAGCTCATCGAGGCCATGGGGGGCTCTCCTAATAAGGAAGAGGCTGAGCTCCTGTTTTTTGGTCTCGGTACAGATACGGGATACTTCCGCCACCTCGACGAGACTTCCGCGGAGACTTTCCAGGCTGCCAGTCGTCTCGTTGCCGCCGGAGCCTCCCCAAAGCGCGTCTATAATCTCATGTACGGCGGAAAGAGCCTTTTTTCGCGCAAACTCATGGGCGAGATACTTACCCGCACCGAGGCTCACTACGATGGTGCACTCCTTCTTTCATTCGTTACGCTCGACGATCAGCAGCGCTATGGCCTTGCGAGCCGCGACTCGGACACGCTCTACCAGCTTCTCCTCGGGATCGCCGGCTGCGAGGCCGCTATGATCATTAGGCAGGAGAGCGAGGCGGAATGCACAGTGGGCCTACGCGCCCGCGATCGGATCGACGTCGGTTCGATCGCCGCATCCTTCGGGGGCGGTGGTCATCGTCTAGCTGCTGGCCTTTTGATGAAAGGCGAGCTTCCGGATGTAAAAAACAAGCTCGTTGCTGCTTTCGCTCCCTGGTTCCCGATTAAATAGTATCGCTCGCCAATAGATTTGTTCGCTCTCCTTGAACGAGCGTTCAAAAGGGAAAAGCGATAAATGGCATAAAGAGGATCGAAAAGTACAAGCTGGCCGGTCCTTTCCCCTTTCTCTCTTGAAAAAAATCGCTACCGCTAATTTGTTTTTAGAAAACACTTTTCTCATCAGGTGTTCCATCTAGTAGAGTTTGGTATGATTGTTATACATGTAAACGGCACAAAAACTGCACCTAATCTTCATGATTAGGAGGAATCCATGGTCGAATCGATTTTGCATGACTTAGTCCTTGCGTATCAACTGAGCGGGGAAGGGCGGGAGCTCATCATGGAAAAGGTTGCCGCTCTCGTCTATAGGGAGCATCAACGATATGGCTTCGACGATGAGGATGACGCAGCCGAGGCGCTCATGAAGTACAGAGGCCGGCTCTTGAAGCTTGTCGACCGCTTCGAGGATAGAGGCCAGTCATTCGACGCTTACCTCGCCTCAAGCCTCCGGTATTTGGCGCGGACAGTCCGGCGGGACCGAAGGCTGAAGGCTGATCGCGAGCTTGTCTGTGAGCGCGTGGCTGCCTCTTCGTACGTAGAGGATGAAGGCTCGCACTTCGGGGAAGTGGGCGAAGCGCTTCTCAGCCTCCATCCCCCTTCGACGCCAGAGTTCGTCGGGCGGCGGACGCATAAACGGAGGCCGCGCGCGAGGGGCGGCTTATTGCCTGGCCCCGCCAAAGATGCCTATTCGAGTCGCCTTATCTTTCTCGCGATAAAATGCGCATGGGAGATCGACGAGGCAGGCATCGAGCGCGTTGCCGTTGCTTCTGGCGTTGATCCTTCCTGGCTCGGTGCGGCCGTCGAGCAGGCTCGCCGCTCTCTTATTTCTGAATGCGAGCGCGTGGACCACCTCACGCAGCGCCGCAACGCTTCTTGGTGCAGACAGAGGCTCCTCGAAGCTCGCCTCGCCGAAGAGACCGACCCGAGCCGCCGTACTAGGCTTGAAGGCTCGCTTATCCGCGAGAAGGGGCGCTACGAAAGGGTCACGACAGAGCTCGGCCTGCTCAAGGTCATCGTGCCCAATTCGGTCGTGGCCCGCATCGTTGGCGTACCCAAGGGCACTGTGGATTCCGGCCTCTATTATCTGCGCAAGCGCTACGGGGAGGGCTGAAGGGGCACTTGCCTCCGGGCCGGGGCCGAGGCTATGGTCGGAAGCTATGGAACTATTCGTAGCCACGGGCAATGCCCATAAGCTCCTCGAACTCGGCCCCGCGCTGCCGGGGCACATCCTTAAGACCCCGGCGGACGCAGGGCTTGCGAACTTCGATGTTGTAGAGGATGGCTCGACCTACCTCGAGAACGCGGTCAAGAAGGCCCGCACCCTCTACTCCATCCTCAATCGGCCTTCCCTCGCGGACGATTCAGGCCTATCCGTCTACGCAATGGGCGGCGCGCCAGGTGTGTTTTCCGCTCGCTATGGCTCACCCGACGGCGGTGCGACTAAGCTGGACGCTCATGAGCGCAATGCCTTTCTATTAAAGGAGATGGAAGCCGAGCAGGACCGCGAGTGCGCCTTCGTATGCTGTATCGTCCTTGTTCTTTCCAAGGACCGCATTTTCGTCGCGCAGGAGACCTGTCCCGGCGAGCTACTCCGCGAGCCAAGAGGGGCGGGCGGCTTCGGTTACGACCCGATCGTCTTCATTCCTGCGCTCGGTAAGAGCATGGCAGAGCTTTCGGTGACCGAGAAGAACTTGCTATCCCATCGCGGACGCGCCTGTGCCCGCATGGCGGCGATACTCAGTGACCTTGAAAAAAAACAGTAGAAAAGGAACCCCGAAGGGAGAAAGAGCACGGATAAATCTCTCTTCTTCTCATTTCCCTCAGTGATCTCTTTCTGGGCTCCGTGTCTCCATGGTTTCCATTGTCGAGCAAATGAAACGACCGCTCCGATATCGGGGCGGTCGTTTCATTTACGGTACGGGGAGCTTACTTTTCTTCGGCTTTCTTGATGCCGTATTTCTTGTTGAAGCGCTCGATGCGTCCAGCGGTGTCGACGAGTTTCTGCTTGCCGGTAAAGAAGGGGTGGCAGGCGGAGCAAATTTCCACCTGGATATTCTTTACCGTCGAACGGGTCTCGATGACATTTCCGCAGGCGCAGGTGATGGTCGCCATCTCGTACTTGGGGTGGATACCACTTTTCATTCCATGCCTCCGCGTGAAAATAATGTCTGAAAACCGGCCTGGCAAACCGCTCGATAAATAACGCGATGTGCCTAGCAGCTTTCCGCGCCGGTAATATGTAGCGGAAGACTGCTCAAACCTAACCCCATCTCTGGAGTTCTCTATCGTGAAACTCCGGTTTATGTCGGAGTATTCATAGACTTCAAAAACACCTCATTATTCTTGGATTTCATCATCCTGTCAATGAGGAGCTCGATTATCTCCACATCATCCATCGGATTGATGACTTTGCGGAGGACCCAAATTTTCTGCAATTCCTCCTCGGTGAGGAGAAGCTCTTCTTTTCGGGTTCCGGACTTCTTGATGTTGATCGCGGGGAAGGTGCGACGATCGGATAAGCGGCGATCGAGATCGACCTCCATATTACCCGTGCCCTTGAACTCCTCGAAGATGACCTCGTCCATGCGACTTCCGGTATCTATAAGGGCCGTCGCGATGATCGTAAGCGAGCCGCCCTGCTCTATGTTGCGCGCCGCGCCAAAGAAGCGCTTCGGCTTGTGCAGGGCATTGGAGTCCACGCCGCCCGACAGTATCTTGCCGCTCGTCGGCACAGTCTGGTTATAGGCGCGCGCAAGGCGAGTGATCGAATCGAGCAGGATGACGACATCCTTCCCGTGCTCGACGAGGCGCTTGGCCTTGTCGAGGACCATCTCGGCGACCTGGACGTGACGGGTTGCCTGCTCGTCGAAGGTCGAGGAGATGACCTCGGCCTTGACCGTGCGCTCCATGTCCGTGACTTCCTCGGGGCGCTCGTCGATGAGGAGGACGATCAGGTAGACCTCTGGATGATTCGTCGTTATAGCGTTGGCGATCTTCTGGAGGAGGATCGTCTTGCCGGTCTTGGGCGGCGAAACGACGAGCGCACGCTGGCCTTTGCCGATAGGGCAGAAGAGGTTGATGATGCGGGTCGAGATTTCCTTGGTGTCCGTCTCGAGGTTAAGCCGCTCGTGGGGATACAGAGGCGTGAGGTTCTCGAAGGGGATGCGGTTCTGAGCGACCGCGGGTTCGTCGAAATTAACCTGCTCGACGCGGAGCATAGCGAAGAAGCGTTCGCCCTCCTTGGGACTGCGGATTTGGCCATAAACCGTGTCGCCGGTCTTGAGATTGAAGAGTCTAATCTGACTGGGGCTTATGTAGATATCGTCGGAGCCTGGAAGGTAGGAGTTCTGAGGCGAACGCAAGAAGCCGTAGCCGTCGGGAAGTATCTCGAGGGACCCATAGGCGTAGATGATGCCGCCGCGGTCCGTGTGGGCCTTCAGGATGTAGAAGATGAGCTCCTGCTTCTTGAAGGCGATCATCTCCTCGTGGTTGATGCCGTATTTGACTCCTAAGTCCCTAAGCTCCTTTAAACCGCTCTGGGTAAGGTCGTTGATCGAGAGCCGCGACCGGTTCTCTCCGTAATCAGCCTTGCCGTTCTGGTCTCCGCCCGCCAGGGGACCGATACCAGCAGCTGCTTGGCTGCCGTAGCGCTCGTTCTCTTGACGATGGACGAAACCGGCCTGCATGGCGTCGCGGCCCTCCATGGCCTCACCCGTGCGGGGCGTCGGCGGGGCATCAGGGCTCAGGCTTGAATCAGCCCGCGCGGGTATAGGGCTCCCATCCGCTCGAGGGGGCCTTCTCTTGACTCGGACGCGCACAGGGCGCGCACCTGTCTCTCCCTCCTCTTCGGAGGTCGCAGACTCATTGGGCTCGTAATCCTGCTGCGGCTCGATGGCGGGGCTCTCCTCCTCGGCTGGTGAGGCGAAGCTTAAAAGCTCGCCCTGGTCCGACACTGGGGCTTCGTCTTCTTCGGCGACCCCGACCTGGGATTCTGCCTGCTCGATACTTTTCCGCTTGCGAATGATCGCCATGGGTTTTTCCGAACGTTGCTCTGAGTTGTCCATTGTGTACGGCGAGCCTATCAATTCAAGGCCCTTTCCTTCTCGAAGATCCGATGCTTGTCGGGAATTGCGAGTCGTCTCGAATCAGAGTGGTTTTAATCTGGTCCGGAGCGGGCGGGAACTAGATCCCGCCATGGCCGTCGCTTATTAGGCGGCGGCGCCGCTCGACGCTCTCCTTCTTAACTATAGACCGGCGCAATTCCCTTGTCAACTGAGGCTTTTCCAAAACTCGTCCGAGTTTTGGAAAAGCTATCTTCGCCTTGCGCAGATTTCGCAGCGGCTCGTGCAAATATAAGGGCCGCGAGAAACTGTGGCTCTATTTTTAGGCGCGCGCGAGCTTGGAGGCTCCCTCGAGAGCGCGCATCGCGGCAGACTCCCGTACCGCGCCGCGATCACCGGTGAAGCGCTCACAGGCCTCCGAGCCGCGCCCGTCCCGAGTTCGCCACGCGAACCAAACAGTGCCCACAGGCTTCTCCTCGCTGCCGCCGTCGGGGCCAGCGATGCCCGTTATCGCGAGCGCTATGTCCGCACCGCCTTCGCCTGAAGCGGCGAGTACGCCCTCGGCCATCTGGGCCGCTACCTCGCGCGACACGGCTCCGTTGGCGGCGAGGACCTCGCCCTTTACGCCGAGAAGGCGCTCCTTGCATTCGTTCGAATATGAGACGACGCCTCCCCATAGGACGGCGGAGGATCCCGGTATGTCCGTGATCGCCGCGGTGACGAGGCCTCCCGTGCAGGACTCTGCGCAGGCGAGGCGCAGGCCGCGCTCCGCGAGCGCCGCGAATAGATCGGCTGCCGCCGCACCGATCCCCGAGGAGGCGAGGGGGTTCACGCTATGAATCGTCCTTCGGCGCTGCCGCGAAGGGATCGAAGGCCGCGGGGTCTCGGATCATCTCGCACTTGCCCTCGAAGACGACGCCGTCCGCGATCCTCAGCTTGGAGGTGCGTACGTTGCCATAGACCTTGGCGCTCGGCAGCATCTCGAGGCGATCGACCGCCTCTATGTCCCCGTGCACGACGCCGCCCACGATCACGCTCGACGCGCGTATACGGCGCGCATTGACGACCGCGTCACCGTCTATGAGGAGCCGGCCCATCGAGTCAATCTCTCCCTCGAACTTGCCCTGAATGCGGAGCGAATCCTTGAACCTCAGCGTGCCGGAGAAACTGGTCTCCTTGCCGAGGGTCGTTGCGATGAGAGGCGCCGCCTCTTCCTTCCTTGTCTTGGGCATCCCGATTGTCCTCACTTGTGCGTCATCACGAACACGCCGTCCCAATCCTCGGACGGGGGGGTGTCGATGTAGAATTTGCAACGAAGGTAATAAACTTTGCTGGGGCCATCGTTCTGGTCGATTTTCAAGGCCTCGCCGAAATACTTTTGCGCTTCGGAAAAGTTCATGAGCTTATAGAGTCTGCGTCCCTGAGTGAATAGCTCGACAACCTTGCGCTTTTCTTCGGTGATCATTTTTTCACCTCGTCATTGTTCAAGATGGCCGCGGTACTTCGTCTTTATGGCGTGCAGGGCGGTCTCCGAGCTCTTGAGGCTATCGGCTTCAGCCTTAAGGGCGGCGACCGCCGTGTCAAGCGCATCGAGACCGGCCACGGTAGCCTGGGCCTCTTCGCGTGTGCGCTCGACGAAGAGCTTCGCCGAGCCGCACTCCGACTCGAGGGCGCGAGCTTGGGCCACGATATCGAGGAGGGGAGCCCTGAGGCCCGACGCGAAGCCGAGCACGCGCTCGGATATATCCTCGACGATGCGGATGCGCGCCTCGCGCTCTTCGATCTGGCCGATGAGTTCACGGGTGCGGAGCACGGCGTGGATGCGCGCGAGGACCTCGGAGAAGTTGAAGGGCTTGGTGATGTAGTCGTCCGCCCCCATCTCGAGGCCCTCGACCTTGTCTTTAACGTCATCCATCGCCGAGAACATGATGATCGGAGTCTCCGCGTACTCGCTATAGTCCTCATGCGTCTTGATGATCTTGGTCACTTCCCAGCCCGAAAGACGCGGCATAACATTATCGAGTATTATGAGATCCGGTTTGAATTGCTTGACGAGCTCGAGCGCATCTATACCGTTATCGGCCTTTTGAGTCTCGAAGCCGAGCTTCGTGAGCATCACCTCGAAGAACTCAAGGTTAATCTCTTCGTCGTCGACCAGAAGTATGCGCTTCTTCGTCTCCATTCCGCTCTTTTCCTGTATCAGACAGTGGTGCCCACCGAGTATCCGTGCAGAAACCGGAATACATTGTCACATAGGTCAAGAAACCTTGTCAATGCGATCAGTTTTCCCTGAATGAGTTCGATGGGATAGAGGGAATTTGTCCTACAATGGATCCTTGGGAGTCTTTTCCAGTTCAGAAGGAGTTATAACCCACGCGGCTTTCTTAAGCTCCCTGCCTGGCCTAAACGAGGCGACGCCATGATCCTCGACGGAAACGATAGCTCCAGTCTTAGGATTACGGGCGCGCTTGCGACCCTTGCGGAGCTTCACCTCGAAGGTGCCGAAACCGCGAAGCTCGACCGTCTTGCCCGAGAGGATGGCCACCTTAATTTCGTCGAAGAGCGCGTCAATAAGGCCGTGGATCTCTTTGCGGTTTACTGTCCTGTCGGCGTGAAGAGCTTCAATGAGCTCAGCCTTCGTGACTTTACCAGCCATGGTCCCCTTCTCCGTGCCCTTAATAGCGCGGGGACGCCGCTTTTCGACGTCGCCCGGCCATCGGTCGTTGTAAACGTATTTATGCAGTGAGCGAGTTGACGAGGCGCTGCATCCTGGACTTCTTGCGTGCAGCCGCGTTTTTACTGACGATACCTTTGCGTGCTGCGGTATCGATACGCTTGACCATATCTTTGAGGGCGGCCTCGGCTTCAGCCTTGTTCTTACCCTCGGCCGCCGTTGCGACCTTTTTCGCGCTCGAGCGGATAGCGGTTTTCACGGTTTTATTGTGAATTCTGCGCTTCTCGCCCTGCCGATTAGCCTTTTCGGCGGATTTATTCGTTGTTGCCAAAAGATCTACCCTCCATACCAGAACCCGGAATCGCTAACTATTTTGGCAGGCTACCAGAATGGGCGAGCGTTGTCAAGGCTCAAGCGGCCTTAACATGCTCGACAATCCATAGTATAAAAAGAATTAATAGGTGGCTTGGATGTTCAACTGTATCATCATAGTTTCCATCATGGTGCTTTTTTGTTGCTACGACATCCTCCTGAGCTTTTCCCGTTTCTTCGTGCCATCGCGGGCTTTCGAGATCACTGAGCGCTTCACCAAACGGGCGGTCAAGCACATCTTCAATCTTATGCGAACATACGCCCACGTCTGCTTGGAATACCAAAATTTCTCCGGCGAAACGCTGCCTGAACGTTTTCTCCTCGTAACGAACCATCAAAGTCTCATGGATATTCCGATATGCATCGAGCTCTTTCCCGATAACAGGCTCCGCTTCGTGGCTAAAAAGGAGCTTGGGGTAGGCATTCCCTTCGTCTCCCTTATTCTGAGGAGCCAAGGGCATGCGCTGGTCAAGCGAAAAGGCGATGCAGCCCATGCAATGCGCTCTATTCTCCGCTTTTCTCGCCGTTGCAAGCAAGAAAAGACCTGTCCTGTCATTTTCCCAGAGGGAACGAGAACTCGAGACGGAGAAGTAGGTGCCTTCCATAGTGCAGGTATCCGAAAAATCCTCGATGAGACGCCTTTACCTCTAGTAGTTGCCGTCCTCGACGGCGGCTGGAAAGTTGCGAAGATTAAGGCTGTGATCAATAACCTGCAGGGGGCACGCTTTCGGGTTCGCGTCCTCTCGGTGACGCCTACACTCAGGACGAAAAAGGAAGTGCTTGCCGCCCTGGAAAAGGCCCACGATGACATTGTTGCGGGTCTGGCCGCTCTACGGTCTTGACTATTTGTGAGGAAAAGAAAAGGCTGTCCTCTGGGACAGCCTGTACGACTTTGTTGAAAATACTACGATCAGACGAAATCGCGGGGCCGACGTTCGGTCCTCTTGCACTTCTCGCATTCGGCAACGTTCTTGACCTTGCCGTTCTCGAAAAGGGTCTTCATCTTGATCTCGCCGCCGCAGGGGCAATAAAAACGCTGAGTAGCGCTCGTCGTACGAGAGTTCTTCGATTGTGCTGCCATGAATGACTCCTTGTCCGCCGCAGGAGAATACTCAATAAATGTTGCAAAGTCAATGAGCCTCAGGCCCGGCTGGAGCCATGGTAAGATGCTAAAAAAGAAGGCTCCGGGGAAGGAGGAGGAACCCCGGAGCCGGTTAGAAGAGGAAGTACCTGTGGATCCATCCGAGTCTCGTCTTACTCGGTATCCGGAAAGGTAACAAATCTAGTGCTCGAGGGTTACCATTTTTCATGCATCTTTATCTTTTCCCGTAATCAAACGCTCGGCTAAGCGCTTGATCGCCCCTTTAAATATAGCGGCAAGGGTTATCTTGATTCGCTGGAAAAAGCCTGTGCCATAGAGCTCGCCGTAGTCGCGCGCTGCTTCACCGAGGGAGTAGCCTAGGCCGTACTTGTGTTTGAGTTCGTCCCAGTGCTGCACGATGAACATATACAAGTCCGAGGCGGTCCTGCCAGGGAAGCGCGACAGCAGCCCTTCCTCTCTAATGGCGTTCACGACGGGCATATAGACGTTCCCGTACCAGGAGAGAAGGGCCTCGGAAAAGGGGATTTCGCCCGGGACGTTTTGGTTTGCATAGTATTTATGTACGAGTATGTGCTCGATGACCTGATCGTAGCGGCCGGGGCTCGTAAAGTCGAGCTTCTCATCGCCGGTGATCGCACCGTAGCCGGTTTTCTCGTAGAAGCTCGCTTTCTCGTAGGCGACGACCTCGCGGCGGAGGTCGTCCAGGGTAAGCCCCGGCTTGAGGGGGACTATCGTATCTAGCTTCGTGACCTCGGCGTCTATCATGGTCTGGCCGCGCATTCGGGCGACCGAGACGCGGTGATTGCCGTCGCGCACGAAGTAGACGCCTCCAACCTCGTAGATACGAACCGGAGGCAGCGTGACTTCCGCGTAATGGGCCTTGTCTATGCTCGTCCAGCGTGAGCGCAGGAATTCCTTTCGCGGGAGAAAGTGCCTATTGAAATCGCGATAGCGGCCCTCGCTGCCAACGATCCGATCGACGTCGACGGCCTCCATGCCGACGTAGGTCTCGCTCGAGGGGCGCAAGATGGCCTTCACTTCCTCGAAAGGCAGGAGATTCTCGCTGTCGGGATCGAGGAGTCGCGATATACGCGACAGGAGCTCGCGGGTTCTCGCGCGGGAGAAGTCCTCGTCGGCCATGTTCTCGAACCACCCGCGGCTCATGCCTTTTCCTCCGTGTCCAAGATCCAATGGCCGAAGGCGTTGATCACGGTCGTCTCGCCATAGGAGCTGATGCGCACGTCGGCCAGATCGTAGAGGTGGATGTGCCCGTGTATGAGCCACTTCGGTTTGAAGACGCGCATGAGCCACAGATAGCACTTGAAGCCCCGGTGGCAGAGATCGTCGCGGTCGTGGATCCCCTGGGGCGAGGCGTGGGTTAGCACGATGTCTACCGCCCTGCCGCGGAAAAGCTTGTTGAAGTAGAGCCTCGGCACGAGGAGGGACAGCCTCAGGGTCATGCGGAACTCGCTGTATTGATTCGCGCCTTTGTTATAGAGCATCGAGCCGGGCAGCCCCAGTATGATGAGGCCCCCCACATTCCGGAGCTTGAAACCCATGTCGATCGCCCCCGTCGAGCGGTCGGGTTCCTCCGCTCCGCCGTCGGTCCAGCGGTATACGCCGCGCGCTTCGAGCTCGTTTAGGTCATGGTTGCCGGCCACGTAGAGGAGGTCCACATTGAGCATCGAGGTGATGAAGCCGAGGTACTCGGGGGGCAGGTCGCCCGCGCTGAGGACGAGATCTATGTCCTTGTATCGCTCGCGCATGCGCGGCGAGTAGACCAGGGGATCGACCTGGTCTGAGACGCAGAGGATCCTCATCGCCTCGGAGCCGCGGCCGACGCCGGCGCGACCTTGTCGAGCAGCTCTTGGAGCTTGTCCTTCGTGACGAGCTCGACCGACCTGTTCTCCGCGAACTCGAGCGCTGTCCGCGTGAAGCCCGAGCTCGTGACGATCGAGCCGCGCACTATGGCGAGCTTCTTCATCTGGTCGAGGAGCGATCGTACGGCGCTGTCGTCCAAGTTATCAGAGACGCGGAGTATACGGACTAGGCGCGGCATCTTCTTGGCCGCCATCCATTTGTCCGAGTCGCCTTCCACCGCGATTATATCCACCCCGTTTTGGACTTCCGATATGTCGCGGATGGAGAAGCCCATCGGCCCCTGGACGACCGCCTTGCATATCTCGGCGAACTCCTCCCTGCCGCAGGTGAGGAAGTCCTTCATGCAATCGTCGGTGCGGTACTCCTGGTATTGGGTAAGCTTCTCCGCCACATCGCGGAATCCTGGCTTCTTGGCGTAGATTTTCTCCCATTGCTCGATGGCGCGATCGAGGTCGCGCGTCTTCTCATAGCACATGGCGAGGAAGTAGCGGCCATAAAGGCTCTCCGTGGCGCCCTCGTCCTTGATCTGCTTGGCCGCCCGTTCAAGTTCGGGTATTGCCTTGTCGATCGAGCCTTGGCTCATGTAGCAGCCGCCGCGCTCGACAAGGCACTTCTGCCTGAGCTCGGGAGCGCGGCTCGCCTTCTCGAAGGAGAGGAGCGCGGCGGTATAGTCGCTCATCTCCTTCAGTACCTTGCCTACGTGGTAGTAAGCCTCGAAGTCGTCGGGGTTCCACTTTATCGCGGCCTCGAGCTCGGCCTTGGACTCCATCGGGTGCTTGGTCCTAAAAAGGATGAGCCCTAGTTCGTGGTGGGCGGCGTAGAGCCGCTCGTCCATCTCGATCGCCTTGCGAAGGTACTTGACGGCGACGTCCGTCTTGCCGCGCGCCTCGAAGAGGCGGCCGGCGTCCATGAAATGATGGGCCTCATTCGGCTCTATCTTTGTGAGGAGAATGTACTCCTTGAGCGCGTCCTCTAGCTGATTGAAACGTTCATACAGCGATGCTATGCGATTGCGGAAATCAATCTCTGGGACTTCGGGGCCGAACTGGCCGAGCTGGCTCACCTGCTTAAGCTCCATGAGGGCGAGCTCGGGCTTGCTCTCAAACTGGTAGGCCTGGGCGAGGTACCAGTGAGCTGCCGCGTTGCGCGGCTCTTTGGCCAGAAGGGCCTTGGCCGAGCGGATGACGACGGCCGAACGGCCTTGCTTGAGGGCGTCGAGTATGGCCTTCGCCTGCCTGGGCAAAGCTACCATACGAATGATAAAGACACTCAAGAAGGCGACACCGACGCCGAGAATCAGGATAACCACGACGACGAACGACATTTATTTCTTCCCGTCCCGGGGCGGCCTTCTTCCTTGGCTCCGCGGCCCCCTCCGTGATATCATACTATAGATCATTTCGCTCGTTTATGCGACACCTTCGCGAGCGCTGTCGCAGGTCTGCTACAGGAGGTAAGGTGAGATCATCTCTTTTCGTAGCCGCCGCTGCCATCATGATTTGCCTCGCCGTCCAGGGCGCCAGCCTAACCGCGCAAGGCGCCGGCGGCGGCGAGTCTTCCTTCGACGGGGGCGAGCGACTGTTCCGAGAGGACAAGCCCGCCGAGGCGGTCCCCCTTCTCGAGAAGGCCATACTCGAGTCCGGCGCCGACGAGCGTGCCTGGCTCTATCTCGGCCTTTCCTATCAGCAATTGGGAAAGCTCGACGACGCCTCCGCGATTCTGCGGAAGGGCATCGTTCAAGCGAGTCGCTTCAAGACCCCCTTCTATTACGACCTGGGGAACGTCTTCGTGCTCCAGGGGAAGAACGCCTTCGCAATAGACATGTTCACCCAGGCGCTCAGCCTCGACGGAAGCTATTCAGCGGCCTACCTTAACAGGGCCAATGCCAGGATAGCCGTAAAGGACTACGCCTCGGCGAAGGAAGATTATAAGCGTTACCTCGAGCTCGAGCCTGAGAGCGCGCAACGTCCATCCATCGAGGAGCTAATAAAGCACCTCGAAGCGGGAATAGCCGAGGCCGAGCGTCAGGCCGCGGCCGAAGAGGCCAAGAAGTTGGCCGACGAAGCTGCGCGCAAGGACAGGCTCGACAAGATGGCGGCCTCGCTCAAGGCCGCGGCCGACGAAACGACGAGCATCTCGGCTGGCGCCGGGGACGTTCAGGGCTACGGCGACGAGCTGAAGGTCGACGAATGACGAGCGACAGCTAGGAGAATATCGATGACGAAACACGCGAAGATAATCACCTCTGCGGCGGTGGGCCTGGCCCTCATAGTCGTAGTAGGCGTCCTTGTATATTCCCTCGGGCCCGCCAAGGCCGAGCGTACCCACAAGAATGTCGTAGCCTCGGCGCAGTACTACCTCGATAAGGGCGACTACGCGAGGGCCCTCGATCTTCTCGATAAGCTGCTTATCGACAACGCTGCGGACCCCGAGGCCCGAGCGCTTCGCGACAAGGCCATGCAGGGCAAGACGGCCGCCGAAGCAGAGAAGGCCTCCGAGGCGGCCAGCGCCGAAGCGGCCGCGGCGGCCTCCGGACAGAAGGCATTGGCGCAGTCCCTCGATAAGCTCGGACAAAAGCTCAAGACGGGAACATCATCGGGAAGCGCGAGTTCGGCTACCTCGAGCTCGGCCAAGTCCGCGGCCGAGGCTCAGAAGAAGGCCGAAGCGGACGCGGCGGCGGCACAGAAGAGGGCCGAGATAGAGGCCGACGCGGCTCGCAAGAAGGCCGAGGCCGAGGAGCTCGCGAAAAAGGGCCGCGAGCTTCAGGCTAAGATGAAGGCGGTCAATGACCTCGTCGACGAGGGGAAGAAGGCCGCGGACTCGGGAGATTTTTCCTCCGCGGACAGGCATTTCGGCGACGCCAAGGATAAGCTGCCTGAGGGCGAGGACCGCTTCGCCGGCCAAAAGCTCGCCGAGATAGCTGACGATCTCTATGGGGCCGCCAAGAAGAACCCGGGCTCCGGAGCGGATGACGCCATCCAGGAAGCGATACAGACGGCGCGCGACGCGGAGAAGCGCGATTCGTCGAACGCCCTACCGCACTATACACTCGGGAAGATCAACTCTGACCTCAATCAACTCGACAACGCTATCACGGAGCTCAAGCAGGCGACGAGCCTCGATCCCAAGAATTACCTCTACTCCTTCTCGCTCGGCATCGCCTACTTCAAGGCCCGGCGCTATGAGGACGCGCGTCAGGCCTTCGAGGCCACGACGACTCTCAATTCGAAATTTGACCGCGGCTTCTACAACCTCGGCAGCGCGTGGAAAGCCCTAGGCGACCAAGGGAAGGCCCTCGACGCCTTCCGCAAGGCAACGATGGCCAACGCAAGCTACGGCGGGGCCTGGCAGGAGATCGGCAGGATCCAGGCGGCGCGAGGCGAGAAGAAGGCAGCCATCGATTCCTACAACAAGGCGATCGAGCTCGATCCGGCCAACGTCCAGGCAATGCGCGAGCTCGCGGTCATCCAGGCCGGCGCGGGAGACTACAAGACCGCAGAGGGCCTCTTCCAGCGAGCGCTCGGAGTGAAGGACGATGCCCTCACCAACTACAACATGGCGACCGTGAAGCTCCAGCTGGACAAGCCCCAGGACGCCGCGAAGTACGCCGAGAAGGCCGCTTCTCAAGAGCCTAATGTGGCGATCTACCAGTACACCCTCGGCCTCGCTAAGGAGCAGGCCGGGGACTCCGACGGCGCGATTTCCGCTTACTCCCAGGCCGCCTCCCTCGACAAGAAGTACGCCGACCCGCGCATCAATTTGGGGCGCATCTACCTCGATGCTGGCTTCACCGACAAGGCCCTGTCCTACCTCGACGAGGCCTACCAGTCCGATCCCAAGTCCTTCGAAGCGAATAACAACCTCGCGAACGCCTACGGTAAGAAGGCCATGTACGACAAATCGGTTTTCCACTACGAGATCGCCCTGAACCTCGCTCCGCGCGACACGACGGTCCGCTTCAACCTCGCGAAGGCCTACGTGGCCGCAGGCAGGCTCGACGCTGCCAAGGACGCCTACACTGCGCTCATCAAGCTCGATGGAACAAAATGGGACGCCTACTACGAGCTTGGGAAACTCTATGCCTCGACGGGCGACGCGGCCAACGCGAAGAAAACGCTCGGCGACCTCGTGGCAAAGAAGCCGGATTACGACAAGCGGGCCGAGGTGGATCAGATACTCGCGGGACTATAAATAGAAAAGCTGCGAACCGATCGTCGAAAGGGCTCCGGGGTCGTTCTGCCAATGTTTACGGACCGCCGGATACGGAACCGTACGTCCTGTGGGGGTGCGCCACGAGGATGGAGGCCGTAATGAATCCGCTCGCTAACGATCCCCTGTAGCGCGACCTCAAACCTCGCGACGGACGAGCCGGTACAGTTGTTCGCGCGTTATTCGCGTCCAGATCGGGCGGCCGTGGGGGCATCGGGGCTCGGGAAGCTTCAGTGCCCGGGCGATGAGCTCTTCCGCGGCCTCTTCGTCGAGCTCTTCGCCGTCCTTGATCGCCGCGCGGCATGCGGCCATGGCGAGAGTCGCTCGGCGAGCGTCGCCCGATTCTCGCGCGAGAGAACGCGCAGCCTCGGCCGCTCCCTTCGCGAGTTCGGGAGGGGCGGCCGCGACAAGCCAGGACGAGTCCTCGCGCTCGAGCCTGAAGCCCGCCTCTGCCAGGCGCGGCGCGGCCTCGGTTAGGAGCGTGTCTTCGGCCTCATCCTCGGTCTCTATGATCTCGGGCACGAGGAGCTCCTGAGAGGTCACGGGTCTGGCAGATAGCTCGTCGAAGAGCATCCGCTCGTGGGCCGCGTGCTGGTCGAGGAACCAGAGTTCCCCTTCGCGCTCGAAGAGGAGAAATGGGCCGAGGACTTGGCCTAAATAACGGAAGTCGCGGCCAGGGGGAGGCGAGGGGAGGCCGGGCCGCGATCCTGCTGCCGCTCTGTCGCGCACTTCGTCGAATGCCGCCCAATCGCGGCCCGAGCCCGGGCTGCCACCGTAACTCGCGTAAGAAGATCCTGCGGGTCTTGACTGTTGCGTATAACTCGGTATGTCGTTGCCCTGTTCTCCGTAGAGGGTTCCCGAGGGTGCACTCGCCGGCTCTAGATCGAGCTCAAGCTCCGCAGAGGGATCAGGGAGGGCTTGCGCGGGGTCTCGTCGGCTGAGTTCGCCCAAGAATGCCTGGACCGCGGAGATCATGGCCTTGCGCGGAGACTCTGAGTCCTTGAATCGGACTTCCTTCTTCGCCGGGTGTATGTTGAAGTCGGCAAGGGCGGGGTCTACCTCGAGGAAGAGGAATGCATGGGGATGGAGGCCTCCGGGTAAATAACCTGAGAAGGCGTAATCGAGCGCGCCGAGGAGGCCGAATTCTTGGACTCGCCGACGGTTGACGAAGGCCTGCATGAGGCGACGATCGGGACGCGAGAAGGCCGGGCCGGCGATGACGATCTCTCCCTCGAAGCCGGAGCCTGAGAATTTTACGAGATGGAGGAAGTCGTGTCTCACTTCGGCATGAAGGGCGCTCACTCGCTCGAGCCTTGAAGAGGGCCTGAGGATCGTCGGCGAGCCTGATCCTGATTCATAGCGCAAGCCTATAGACGGATGGGCGAGGGCCTTGTCCTCGAAGGCTTGTCGGCACAGCGCGGCCTCCGCCTGCGGCCGCTTGAGGAATTGCCGCCTCGCGGGGAAGTCCTGGAAGAGGGCCGTGGCCGTTACGCTCGTCCCCCTGCGGCCCGCGCAGGCCTCGATCCTAGGAGCCGCCCCTGGTTGCGAGACAAGGCGCCGGGCCGAGACTGAGCTTTGATCCTTCGATACGATCTCGAGCCTCGCGACTGCGGCTATCGAGGCGAGGGCCTCCCCTCGGAAGCCGAGGCTGCGCGCGCGCAGAAGATCGCCGGCGCTTGCTATTTTTGAAGTGGCGTGAGGAAGACAAGCGAGCTCGAGATCCTCTCCGTCCATGCCCGAGCCGTCGTCGACGACGCTCATGAGCCCTATGCCCCCTTCCACGATTCGTACCGCGATCTCGGAAGCGCCCGAGTCGATGGCATTGTCGAGGAGCTCGCGGAGGGCGGAGGCAGGCCGATCGATGACCTCGCCCGCCGCTATCAGCCGGGCGGTTTCGGGGGAAAGGACGTGGATGAAGCCCATGGGGGAGAATGTACTATTCCTGCCGCTTTTTAGGAAGCGGCGGCTCGTTCTTGCCTGTGCCCCTCTTAGCGCATCATATCCGCGACGGTCCTGCCCTCGGCGAAGTCGCGCATATGGCCGTCCATCGCCCGCCAAATATGGAAAGCGGCGCAGCTTTTCTGGCGCTCGCAAGGACCTTTCTTCCCGCAGGCGCAGGGCGTGATGCCCATGCCCTCGCCCGATGCCTCGATGATGTCCATGAGGGTTATCTCGTCGAGGGGGCGGGCAAAGAAGAACCCGCCTCCTGGGCCGCGGGCCGAACTTATCATGTTCGCCTTGCGTAGCTTAAAGAATATCTGTTCGAGGAATTCCGCGGAGATGCCTTCGCGCTCGGAGATGCTTTTGATCGAGACTGGCTTACCTTCTTTGCCGATCTGAGCGAGGGAAATGACTGCGCGGAGGGCATAGCGGCCTTTTGTGGTAATGCGCACTTTTTTCTCCTTTAATTTTATAACACCAGTAAGGTACTCCCTCCTATTCCCGTCCGCAAGTGCCTTTTTGTTAACATCGCAGAGAGGAGCGCCAGCATCGATGGGCCTTGGCGTCGCGGAAATCGGGCGGAATGGTTGCCGCGCTCAAGTCCTCCCACTCTCGGTCGACGCCGACTATGTCTTGCGCGAGGGCATCGGACCATTTGAGCCTGCGGGAATTAGTCGAAAAGAACAAAAGGCCTTGAGGATCAAGGACATGCATGCATGCGCCCAGAAGTTCCGGCCAGTCCTCCACCACGTCGAAGTCCCGTTCTGAAGCCTTGGAATTGGAGAAAGTCGGGGGGTCGACGACGATGAGATCCCACTTCTCGCCACGCTCTCGCGCGGCCGAGAGGAATGAGGCGACATTGGATCGGACGAGGGGATGACGCCTCGAGGAAAAGCCGTTTAATTCAAGGTTGCGCTGGGCCCAGAAAAGATACGTGTTCGAGAGATCGACGCTCGTCGCTTCGCTCGAACCGCCCGAGGCCGCATAGACCGAGAAGCTTCCCGTATAGGAAAAAAGATTGAGCACGCGTTTCCCCTCGGATGCTGAGCGCACCAGAGCGCGCGTGATTCGGTGGTCCAGGAAAAGTCCTGTATCAAGGTAGTCCGAGAGATTGACGATGAAGCTGAGCCCGCCTTCTCGGACGAGGAGCTCTTCCTTTTCCCGGCTGAGCCGCTCGTACTGCTTCTCGCCCTTCTGGCGTCTTCGCTTTTTTCGGTGGACCTTCGATTCGTCAAGGCAGAGCGCCTCGGCCGCCGCCTTCGCCATGAGCGAGAGCCACTCTTCCTCGAGCGCCTCGTCTTTCTCGTAAGGCCGCTCGTACAGGGCCATGAGGAGCTCGTCGCCGTAGCGGTCGAGCGCGAGAGGCACCTCGGGGATGTCGCGGTCATAGAGCCGTAGCGCCTCGACCCCTTCCTTTCGCGCCCAGCGGCGAAGCGCCTTCGCGTTTTTGGCGACACGGTTACGGAAGTACTCAGCCTGGCGCAGATCCTTGTCGGAAAGCATGAGACCTTACTCGGCGCGGCTTTTCCGGGTGAGCATCTGTACCGAGAGCATGGCGTAACCGGAGGAAAGGTCTTCCCGCTGCACGACTATATCGTCAGGCACCTTGAGCTTGACGTTCGTGAAGTTCCATATCGAAGTAATCCCCGCGCGAACCAGGGCCTCGGCTGTCGCCTGGGCGAAGGGCGAAGGCACGGTGAGGACCGCGATCTCGGCCTTTAACGCCGCGATGCTGCTTTCCAAGTCCTTCATATCGAGGATGGGGACGTCATGCACCTTTTCCCCCATCTTCTTCGGGTCGGTGTCGTAGGCGGCGACGAAGCGAAGGCCATGGCGTTGGAACTCCGGGTAGCCCATTAGGGCAGAACCGAGGTTACCGGCGCCGACAAGGACCGCGTCGTGAGTCTGGTCCCAGCCGAGGTAGCGCTCGATCGCCTTGATGAGCTCTTCGACGGGATAGCCCTTTTTCGGCTTGCCGACTATGCCGGTTATAGCCAAATCCTTGCGCACCTGAATCGGCTCAAGGTTGAGTTCCTGAGCGATTACTGTGCCGGAAATATAGAAATCGTGGTTCCGCTCGGCCTGACGAATGATGAGAAGATAGGAAGGGAGTCGTCTGACCGAGGGCGCGTACGACACTTTTAGCTTTGCCATGCGGCTCTCCATTGAAGCGTTCACTATAGTCCAATCGATAAAAAAGTCAAGATTAGACCTATATTTAAAAGTATACACAAAATGAAAATAAATGTTTATGCAAAACGTTACTATAAAAATACAGTAGTATTTTAGTCCCACCAGTATCGGGCCACGAAGTCCGGCGCGAAGGTAGAGCCGGCATGGCGGATAGAACAGGCGCTCTTCGCTTTGGTGAAGAGAGGCGATAATCTCCGCGTGAAAAGCTCGAGGGTCGTGCCTTTTGCGACATCCTCGTCGAAGAGGAGCGCAGCCTTTTTCCCCCACGACGAGAGCCATACTTCATCGCTTAAAGAGACGATAGGCGATTCGTCCTTTCGCTTGAACATCGAAAAACGAATGAAGTAGAGAGGCAGGCCCAAGTATTCCGCGAGGAGGAGTGAAGGCATTATTGCGCCATGTGCGGCCGCTACGAGGAGGTCGGGGGTGTAGGTGGCGCGGACCTTGTCCGCGAGCGCGCGCAGCTTGTCAGGCTCGGAAGCGCGCCAGCTGTATGTATCGATGCCGCCTGTATAGACGAATGCCCCTATTTCTTCGGGCAGGCTTATGCTGAAAGCCTCGACCTGAGTCTCGAAATCAGGATCGAGCCTGTAGGCCGAGCGGCCAAGCTCGATCGAAGAGCGATAGAGCCGATTTGCGAGTTCGATCTTGGCCAGAGAATGCACGATATCGTAGCGCTTCGCCTCTGCCAATTCGTAATACACTGTAGGATGGAGCGGCAGACCGTGCTCTGCACATATCTTGTAGTTGAGTGCCACGTTGACAAGGGCCGGAACGCGGAGGTACAGGCGTCGAGCCTTCGCGCAGAGAGTGGACTCGGCCGCGCTATCCTTCGCCGTCGAGATGCCCGAGCGCAGCTCGGCTACGAGTGTGCGCGTGTCCGCGAGAATGGCGGCATAGGTCGATTCGAGGGCCATCTCTTCGGGGGGCTCGTCCCAGTTCTCTCCGGATAGGTACTCGTCGATCATAAACCTACCATACTATGGTCCAGCGATTTCCGGCAGATAGCGCCAGTAGCGGGTGGGCATGAGACGGCGCTGCAAATCGGGATTGCGTCTGGCCGGATTCTCAGTCGCCTTAAAATAGACCCGCCAAAGTTCCGTCTCTTCGTCGCGTGCCGTTTCCGGTCGGGGCAGGTAGGCGAGGGCTTCGTCACCCGAGTTCGAGCCGAAGCGGCCTGCCTGCCTCGCGAAGGCGATTCGACGCTTTACGTCGACGATAGCGAAGTCCTCGCTCCCGAAGCGACGAGAGAAGTACGGAAGGAGAGCGGCCGCGATGTTCGCATCGGGCGCGAGTGGGGCGCAGAAAAGTCCGCTTGGCCCTGGCGAAAAGCGCGCGAGGCCTTCGAGTCTATGTATTTCACGAGTGACCTTGTATGCTGCCCGAGTAAGCGCTCTGACCTCTTCCAGCCTATGGTCGGCCAGTATGTCGGGGCCATAGATGCCTGCTTGGGCGCAGAGCCTCAGGAGTGCGGACTCTAGGGACTCCTCGCTCATCCAGATGCGCAGGACGAGGTCGAAAAGCTCGCCTGAGAAGGCGCGAAGAACCGAGCCAGCGGCCTCCGCCGCCGTGGCGAAATCTAAAGGAGAGGGATACTGGGCAGCGGGCGTGAAGGGCGCGGGGCCGAGTAGGGCGAAGAGCTCGCCCTCTTCGGCGAGGGCGTTGGCGACTGCCTCCGGCGCCTTTCCCTCGGTGTAAGCCTTGTGTGCGAGAAGGACGAGACCTTCCAACGACCCGTCGTAGCTCCAAGTGCCATTAGCTAATTCATTACCATGCATATAATTGCCTTCTTGTAAATGGGTCTGGTTCTTGATAGGTAACCGAAATGGAAAAAGTTCTTGTAAAAATCGATCGAACTGCGGACAATAGAGGTATGGGAATTAAGCAGGGTAGGAAGGCAAAGCGGTTCAGCCTAAAGCACCGCGAGGATCGGGACACATGGCAGTTTAGCCTGCATGAAGAATGCGGTCTACCGGCTGATGTCTGCGCCCAATGGAAAAATAAGTCCTTCCAGACCCTTCCACACGAAGTATCTTTGAAGTTCCGTGAGGTCAAGACCAGGACGGCCGCCGAACGCGTCATTGAGGCCTTGATTCTATTCCTTCGTGGCCATGAAGAGGCGCTCCCGTTGGTCCGCCGTGGAACCCGCGTCGGCGATTGGATGGAGCTCTTCACGAAGATCGAAACGAGTCCCAGGGCCACGCGCCTTATCAGTAAAAACAAGCCTTATTCGCCCGAGACTGTTATGGGGTATGAAAATATTTTCCGAATCTATCTTAAAGACGACACATTTTCCGATCTCGCCATGGAGCGCGTCACCTCTGATGATATCCTTGCCCTCCTTAAGCGGATTTCAAATATGCAGATATGCATCGGGCGGCGCGTAGATAGCAAGCTAAAGAGTACACCAAAGTCAATGCATCTTGTAGCCGGGAGTCCTCGATATGAAAAGATCTATGGTTTCATGCGCATGACATTCCGTGAGTTTCAACTCACACATAAGCATTTTTATGATCCCTTTACTGAGCTTGAGCGCCCTAAGGCTATAGTCGTTCACCCCCGGGAGGGCCTTGAGGAATCAGAAATTACGAAACTATTCTCGACGCCGGGGGTCTTTGAAACATCGATCGAACGTGCAATGGCCGCGGCTATTTTCTGGGCTGGCCTTCGACGTTCGGAATTGTTTGGCCTGATGCCAGAGGACCTCGACTGGAAGACGCCTAAAATTAATGTTGACCATGCATGGAAATGTCTCGATTGTAAGAGCCGCGTGCTGGGCGATCCTAAACATCACAAACATCGGGAAGCGCCATTCCCTGATATTCTCCAGTCCGCAATAAAAGTCATGTGGGCAGAATATGGACAGCACGAGTTCGTCTTTGCCTTTAAGGATGGCCATCAACCGAGCGCCGACTGGTATAGGATTCGTGTCTACCGATGGTTCAAGCGCGCCGGCATCGAGCTTGGCGGCCGGAAGATTACGCCCCACTCGGCCCGGCATAGCTTGGCCTCGGTCCTCGAGGCCCAGGGCGTGCCACTCCGGTATATTCAGAATCTGCTCGGGCATTCCGATCTCAAGACTACTCTCGGATATTTACATACACCACAGGGGAAAATTAATGAGATCACGGCGAAGATAAATGCCACAAAATAAGAATTCAGTGTAAGTAAATACTGGCTCACTTGCCGATTCATTACCGTCGGGCTAAGATACCGGCGGCCTAGCATCCGCCCAGCTCCTCGAGCAAATGATGCCCCTGGAGGGGCAGTGTCTGCCGAGGAACTGATAAGGCTAATGGAGCGCCATAATCTAAAAGACGCCGATGTTTCGCGGATTGTGGGGGCTACTGAAACGTCCATCCGTGGCTGGAAGGAAGGCCGCAAACATATACCGCCTGCCGTCGAGCGACTCCTCCTTATTGTCTTGGGAGAATCCAAGCCGGAGGACTATCGATAGTTAGGGCGACCGCGAGGGTACGCTCGCGGGATCTACGGATGGGCGATGACCGAGCTCGAGCTCTCTTAGTAAATAGAATCAATGAGCTTTCTGTCGTCTACGAGACGGCCACCCATTCTGGAAATCACGAGGAAGCCTGGAAGGCTCAATTGCTTCTTGCCGAGCTTCAGTCCTTACTGGCCGATCTTGAGCACGTCGTCGAGCCGCCCGGAGAATACTAGCGACATGCTGCTCGCGATCGACACCGAGAGCATCGGCCGCTCGACAATAGGCCTCATAGGCTTCGAGGGATATCTCCTCGAACTCCTCGCGGCCTAGTGTATAGCCGAGGCTCACTGTTACCAACCGAACGCTACCATCCCATGGTCCCATTAGTACATTTTCATCATAATCATTCATAATACAAGAGGTATCGTCACAAAACCGGTTTTTCACCAATAGACAATCGTCTATAACGCCGGAATATCCTCATCGCCCTCACCGTCTTCTGCCGGCTTGGGTTGATTTTTGGGAAGCGTTCGCATAGAAACGACCGTGCCCGGCTTCCGCGGAGTAGTTGACTGAGCTATTGGAGGCTTAATAGGGGTGGTTGTGGATTGGGCTTGATGTCCTGTGGGATAATTAATTGCTTGTGCGATGCGGTCGCTTCGCGCTGCATCAAGAATCGACTTTTCCCATTCCACCTCCTTCTGTCCCTTCTTTATTAAGAAACGAACAGCCGCCCCGAATTTCATCCCTGTTGATTGCATTACATCTTCAATAACCGCGTAAATCTCCGGGTCGAACTCGATAGAAGACGTAATTTTCTTTTCTGGCATGTAAACCCCCATCTAAAGCAAGTGCTTTATATTGTTAGTATCGGTGAATATATAACAAGATCAATAGTTTTTCAGCAAGAATCAGCATTTTTATACTTGACGCCTCTGTTGGATACTGCTAGGATTCAGCAATATTCAGCAAGGAGGTCGATATGCCGGAAGCAGGCATAACGAAATCGATAGCATTTGACCCTGAAATTCTAGCCTATGTCGACAAGCTCGCGGGGCAGGAATACCGCTCTAGGTCGAAAACCGTTAACTATCTTATCAGGAGAGCACTCCAAGCCGAACAGGCTGGCCAGGCTCGCGAACTCGCGGCCGCTCTTGAGGCCGCAAAATGAGCCGCGGCCCCGAAGGCATGGGCGTTCTGCCCGTTGGACTCGCTGCTCCACGCCCCGGAGAGCGCGGCTACAAGGCCGAAGCCGACAAGGCTGACGCACTTCAGATCTTTTCCTTTGAAGCACATGAGGTTCGCACAGTCGAGATTGACGGCGCGACGTGGTGGGTTGGGAAGGATGTCTGCGAAGTCCTCGGATATAAGGACACGGTCAATGCGATTAAGCAGCATTGCCGTGGGGTGGTGAAACACCACCCCATCGTCGATAGCCTTGGCCGAAACCAAGAAGTCCGCATCATCGCCGAGCCCGATCTTTTCCGTCTTATAGCAGGATCACGTCTTCCAGAAGCCAATCGCTTTGAAGCATGGATATATGAAGAGGTTCTTCCTTCTATCCGCAGAACTGGCAGCTATCACGGCTACGATATCCCGCAATCGCTTCCCGAGGCCCTTCGCCTCGCCGCGGAGGCCATCGAGGAGCGCAATCAGCTCCAGGACATGACTGACAGGCTTACGTTCCAGATTGCTGCCCTTGAGCCCAAGGCCAAAGTCTACGACCGAATCGCAAGCGCTGGTGACGATCGCCTGCTTTCGGAGATCGGGAAGGTAACCGGACTCGGGCCGCATAACATCTTCACAACGCTTTATCGCGAGCATGTGATTTTTCGTAACTCATCCGGCGAGTGGGTTCCTTATCAAACCTATGTCTATCGCGGCTACTTCCGCGTCATCGAAACTCCCTACACCGACAGAGCAGGCGAAGAGCACTTAAACCATCGCACCTACGTCACCGGCAAAGGCGAAGCCTGGATCGCTGAGAAGTTTTTTCCGAAGCCTTCAGCCGCCGCTATCGAGGCCCAGCGATGAGCGGGCAGACCATGACGATCCGCGAGATCGCAGAGCTGTGCGAGACCGACGAGCGCACGGTGCGTCGGTGGATCGATATAGCGGCATCCGGCAAAACGCCGGGAGAACCCGGCAAAATGCCGGAACTTTCTGAGCGGCTTATCCAGGCCCAGGAATCCAAAAAGCCCGCGCGCTTCGACCTCCGCGAGGTCCTGGCCATCATCAACGCAGGTGGAAAACACACCCTAGCGAACCTCCTAGCCGAGAACACCAAGGGCTCTGTGCAAAATGCATCGGAAAAATCTTCCGGTTTTCTGGACAAATTGTCCGGACCTGCTATCCGCGAGATCAAGGAAATGTACGCAGATCCCAAGTACGCTGAAGCCGCCAAACGCTTCGACTTCCTTATCGGCTATAAAATGCCCATGGGCCAGGGTATGGCCGCACTCACCGGCACGCCACCGCGCGCGCCCGCTACCCCCGTAGCGCTCCCTGCGCCCATCCCGTTGAGCCGTGAGGCTGGATTCCAGAAAATCGAACGCCTGACCAAATTAATCACCCCAGCTGCCGCCGTACCCGAGCTTTTCGGCATCACCTTCGACGATTTCGCCGCCGTCCTATCAATCCTCAATTGGAAGCCACAGCCAACCTACGCGGCGTCCGAGTTGCGGAAAATATGGACGTACTTCAATGAACTCCAGCCCCGCCGCAATCCCGAGGCCCGCGAGGGCGAGCAGTTCCGCTCCAGCGTGGACGAGGCCTCCCGATGAACGGCCAACTCGCGCTATGGGATCTCGATGAGTGGACGCCCGAGCTCAAGGCCGAGGCGATAGCGATCATGGAAGCGTGGATCGTCCGCCACGGGGGCACGCTATGAGCGACACCGCAATATCGACCATTCGCGGCGATTTGCTTTCGCTCACGACAACCGCGCGCAAAATCGGAGTCTGTTCTCGGGCCTTACGCCAATGGATATATGACCAGAAATGCCCGATCGGCTATCGCATCATCGGTGGTCAGTACAAGTTTGACTCGGCTGACATTGACGACTATCTCGCGGCGATCTACGTCCCGGCGGCGACTTATTCGACTTCATCTGTGAAGAGCGAGGCCATCGTATGACCGCCGACGAAGTCACAACTGCGCTCCTCGAGCTGCACGAGCCGAAGATCGATTTCACAGTCTCGAACTTGGACCGGTCGAACGCGCGCACGAATGGATTCTACCGGTTCGGCGCGCCGGGTCAGCACGAAATCTTCCTCTACGGGAAAAACTTCACGACCGACGACGCGCTCTTCTGGACCGCCATGCATGAGTACGCGCACCACATCATGGTCACCGAGCGCGGAGCCACGGGCACGCGGAGCCACACGAACGCCTTCTGGGCGGTGCTGCACGAGCTCGCCGGTATCGCCGAGGCCAAGGGGCTGTATACGAATCCTGCCAAGGCCGAAGGCATGGCCGCAGTCAACACAAACCTCACCGACCTAATCCGCCAGTCCGGCGAGCTCCTAAAGTCAATCGGCCGCGCCCTCATCGAGGCGCAGACCACCTGCAAGAAAGCCGGCGTCCGCTTCGAGGACTACGTGATGCGCGACCTCAAGCAGACATTGCCCTGGGCGACCATGTGCATGAAGGCCGCAGGCTACGACCTGCCCGCCGAGCTGGGCGAGGAGAATATCAAGATGGTCGCCGCGATCAAGTCAGGCGAGGAGCGCGCGGCCGTAGTGGACTCGCTTGAGGGTGAGCTCTCGCCACACCAGATCAAGGCCGCTCGCGCGGCAGTGAATAAGCCGGAGGATGTCGCCGCGCGCCTGGAACTCGAGCGTAAGCGCCTCGCTCATACCATCGCGAACCTCTCCGACCGCCTCGAGGAAGTCGAAGCCGCGCTCGAGAACGTGCGCGGTAAAGGCAGCGAAAACGCGGGGGACTGGGCATGACCGGCCCGAACTGGATTCAGGTCGCGGTTCTCCTCGCGGTCATCGCTGTAGTTATTGGCCTCGAGATACACAGCCTCATCAAGAAATATTTCGGGAAAAAGGAGGACCTATAGATGGCCCAATACGCCCCTGACGATTGCCGCTCGAAACCGCGCCCGAAACGCGCCCTGAACCTCGGCGTGACGATGAGCCCGCAGGGGCATTACATCCCGTCGACTGTATTCACCGGCGAGAACAGGCATACACGCCGCGCCAAGGGAAAGAAACCCGACGCGCCAATTACCAAGTAAATCCCCGGCCAGCGAGCCGGTGAGGAAGGAGTGAAAAGTGGAAACGAGTATCAATGTTTTGATGGTTAGGATCTCTAGCGTCGAGGACCAGGAAGCTTTCATTATCGCCCTGCGCCTCATGGTCAGGAAGTAGCCTCGCGCCTGCGCGTTCGCAGGTAGCCGCCCACGGTGACGAGCCGCGCGCGGCACGAATCCCCGGCCAGAGGGTCGGTTATTTCAAGGAGGTTATTCGGATGGTAGAGCCACAGATTTCGATCGACGGCGACGAGATCACTATCGTTGCCAAGCTCGATCCCAAGGGCGAGCCCAGTTCAACGGGAAAAACTCTCGTACTCGCGACCACGCGAGGCAATCAGAAGGTCACGACCGATGACGGCGTGATATTCGTCGGCCTCAATATCTTCAAAAAGCCCTAAGGAGGGGCACCGCAGAATGGAAAACGTAGTCACGGAATTTAAGGAGCTCGTCACCGACGGTACCGCGAAACTCTTGCAGGCGAAGATGCAGCTCGCGCAGTCCCTGGCCACCTGGGAAAACAACTTCCGCGGCCTCGCCGACCACATCATGGACAACGGCCTCGCCTTCGAAAACGAGACCGAGAAGGCTCTCGTCGCGGCGCGTAATGCCCTGCTCAAGGAAAAGACGAAGGTCGAGGCCGAGCTCCAGGCGTTCGCGAAGGAGCAGCAGGAAAAAGCCGAAGCCGCCGCGAAGGCAGCCGCGCCCGTAGCACCGCCTGTCCTAGACGCCGCAGCCCCAGAGGTCGACGAGATCGCCGCCGCCAAGGCCCCAGCTGCTCCCGAACAGCCGGCCGCCGCGCCTGAGCCCGCGCCCGAGCCGACCGAGGCCGCTGCACCCGAGCCCGCGCCCGAAGAGCCTACGCAGGAAGCCAAACAGTAAGCAAGCACGTTATTGCGCGGCTGACTCGACGTGGCCGCGCGTTTTACAAGCGCCGTTTTGCTGGTGCGACTACCGTCAGCGCAACGGGGGAAAGAGGTGGGCGGTTCGATTCCGCCACGGCGCTTTTACCAGGGCGGTTCCCGAAAGCGTACTCCGGCTAGGAGAGGGCAGCCTGCGAAGCTCGTGGTGCTCATGACACGAGTGGAGGAACCCAGAAGGCCGTCATCCCGGCCTGCCGCCCAGTTTTTAAGGAGGTCGATTCCGTGAGCGCAGCTTGGAAGCAAAAACACCCGTCCGCAGTACACGAGCAGCTTAAACGCTACCGCATGCGCGTGCGCGTCGAAGTCCTCAAGGCCTACGGCGGCAAGTGCGTGGACTGCGGAGACGAGAACCTTGACCACCTTGAGCTCGACCACGAGGCCGGAGGCGGGAACGAGCAGCGGGCGCAGATATTCGGCTACGGCCATGGCTCGCCCGGCGGCTGGAACTACTACCTCTGGCTCCGCAAGCAGGGCTTCCCGCAAGACATGGGGCTCCGCTGTCTCTGCCACGACTGCCACAACAAGAAGCATGGCAGGACAAAGAAGGACGAGGGCGAATCAGTGAAACAGGCGCCGCGGCGAGTGTATGCCGCCGTGTGCGCAGAAGAAGACGCACTGTACTGAAGGAGGATTTATGGCACAGCTCATTCAGATGCCCGTATGGGTCAAGCTCGACGAAAAGGACAAACCCGCCGACCAGCCCGACGGCGCCTTTATGCTCTCAGGGCACTTGGAGCTCCAGGGCATCACGATCTCGATCCGCTCGGGCGAGAAGCTCGGCATCGCAATCCGGCGGAACAAGAACAAGACAGATTCCAAACAGCCAGACTACTACGGCGAGATATACGCCATGACCGACCGCACGCCGCCGGTGGGAGGACAGGGATGAGCGCACCCGCCTGGGAGCTCGCCAAGGGCGGCCGCTCGATCAATATCGGACCAGGCGGCCGGGACGGCAAGATCCGTATGGAGCCGGGCCCCGACGTCCAGGAAACGCTCCGCCGCATCGTGGCCATGGCCAAGCACTGCGAAGGCTTCCCCACCGAGGTCCTAGAGTCCGGGCCATCTATATCCGAACTCGTCGCTGACTGGAAGCCCGAGCTCCCCGATCGCGAGGGTCTGTCCGTCCGCTCCGACGTGGACGATGCCGGGGCTCCCCGTGGCTAGTACTCCTGTCGGCATTTCTGCAAGTCGTGGCGCCGCGATCCTGGGCCTTTCGGAATTCCAGTCCCCGCTCGAAGTCTGGCAGCTCCTCTGCGAGGAGCGGACGCCCGGCTTCAACGCCGTGCGCGGCTATACGCTCCCCGAGCACAAGGACTCCGCGCCCCTACGGTGGGGCAAGGCGTTCGAGCCGGCGGTGATCGCACTTGCGGAGGAGGCACTAGAGAGCAGGATCGATTCGCGAGAGGCCGCTTTTTATCTCGATTTCAAAGGCCTCGAGCATGACAATCCGGCCGCCGGCCCGATCACTTGCCACATCGATGGCTGGTACAGATCGCCAGACCTTGGCGAGGCGACACCCCTCCACGAAGGTAAGACAACCTCGCTTTTCCCCTTCCGCGAGAAGTGGGGGCCAGAGGGCACGGACAAAATCCCCGTGTCGTACGCCGTCCAGACGCAGCACCAATTGGCCTGTACGGGGGCCGAGCTCGACATTGTGTCGGTCCTCGTGTTCCCGGAGACGCCGGACAAGTTCGAGGAGCTAGGCTGGCAGGTTGTCAAGAATGGGTTGGACGAGTGGTGCGTATCGCGAGATAGCATCGCCTGCCGGCCGTGCTACGACTGGGCCGACGTCTTTCGCGACATCGGCAACTTCCATCAGTACCCCGTCCCCGCAAACCGCGACGCACAGCGCGGCCTTCTGGACGCCTACCGCCATTTCTGGGACCACAACATCCTCACGGGCATCGAGCCCGAACCCCGAACGTATGACGACGTGAAGCGCCTCTTCCCCGAGCCCAAGAAAACGATCGTTTGCCCGCCCCTTATTGCGGGATGGTTCGCGGAGATGAAGGCCATCGGCGAGGAGATCGGCGAGGGCGGCAGTATGTCCAAGCGCAAGAAGCGCCTCGCACAGATCACGCTCGATTGGGCGCGCAAACAGGACGGCACGCTCGACGACGAGTCCCGCACGGCCACGATATTCCGCGACGAGGCGGGTAAGAAACTAGGGCAATTCGCAAAGCAGAAAAATGGCGTCCTCGTATTCAGGGCGTCGTAAGAAAGGAGAAACGGATATGTATGTTTACATTGAATCCGAGCCGGGATTGTGGACTGTTGGCTTTTACGATCCGACCGAAAAATGGCATCCTGAGAGTGACTACGATGATTCAGAGAAGGCCATCGAGCGCGTCCACTACCTAAACGGTGGCCGCGAATGATCAAGAACGGCCTACACAAAACCCTCGCCGAAGTCGGCAAGATCAAGACCGGCTATCGCGGCGAGAAAATCACGTCCAAGGGCGGCCACGATTTCGCACCGCCTAAGAAGCTCGACCATTTCATCGTGACGACCACCGTGCGCGGGGCTGATGGCAACTTCGTCGAGAACGGCGACCTCATGTCGCGCCTCGGGAAAGAACCGCGCGAGCTGAAAATCCGGCTCCCGTTCGACAGCATCGACAAGAACTTTTTCACGCAGTTCCAGGCCTACGAGGGCGGCCACAAGGTATGCGCGGGCGACGGCGAGTCGGCGCTCCGCAAGGGTAAGCTCTCGATCGTGGGAGAGGGCACGAGCGCAAAGCTCAAGCTTGATGGCGAGGTTCTGACCTCGATAGCCTGCGACCCCGACACCTGCCCGATCCTCAAGGCTGGCAAGTGCAAGGTCTCCGGTATCTTGTCTTGCTTCCTCCCCGAATCCGGCGACTTAGGCGGCGTGTACAAGTTTCGCACGCACAGCTGGAACGCGGTGTCCTCGATCCTTGGCGCACTTGAATTCTTCGCCAGCCAGACGGGCGGCATCCTCATGGGGATGCCCTTGAAATTGGTCATGCTCAAGAAATCCACCGAGGATCACGGCGCCGTGAACTATGCAACCGTGGTACTCGACGGCGAGGAGATCGCGGGCCTCCGGCGTCTGGCGATCGAGGAGCGCGAGTCCCGCAAATTGCTTGCCCTCGACGTGCCCAAGTTCGAGGCCGACGCCGCGAAGTCAGGCATCCTCGACGACCTCGACCCCGAGGACGAGGTCGAGGCGGAATGGTACACGGATGACGAGGAGCCCGCGCCCCGGAAAGGCACGAGCGGCGCCGACCTCGCGGCGACTCTGGCAGCCCAGGCCAAGGCCCCGCCACCCGCCGGAGAGCTCGGGCTAGAAGTCCCCGCGCAGCCGCAAGGACAGCCCCAGAGCGCGCCTGTTGCGCCGGGGAAGGCTCCGGGAGTGCCCAAGGCTCCTCGCCCCGCTCAGGCCGCGCCTGCGCTTCATCCAAGCGCTGCGCCGGCCCCACGGCCCGCAGACCAGGCCCCGAAACCGGCGCCAGCTCAGGGACAATCACAGGGCAATAACGTCGACGAGGACACGATTTTCTGATTTTCGGAAAGGAGCCCAGGAAAATGAGCGATGGGAATATTGTCCTACTTGATGACTGTATCGAGATTCTCGAAAATTCAACGATAGCTAAGAATGTTCCACACGCACATTTTTCTGGGTTCGCTCCCGGATACAGGGGCGCTGATACTGAAAACACACGCAACCCTAGGCGATACGAAGACCAGATAGACGAAAGTTTTCCGCGAAACATAAAAGCCAAAAAGATTATCTACTTCCCGAACAATGGGCGCGATGATGATTTCCTTTTTACCGACATGGCTTCTGGCCTTATTACTAATATAAAAATGCTTCTGGCGTTAAATCTATCAGTTCGAATTTATGACGCCTTATCAATCATGAAAACAATCCAAAGACCTCCAAGAATCACGGCGAAAATTAATTCACCAATATGGGTAGAAACATACACAAAGAATAAACAAGGCGAGAGCGGCGGCTATTTTGCCTTTGCAAATAATAAGTTTTATCGTGGCGCTAGGGATATGGCTTTTTTAAGAAGACAGGAAGCAAAAGATCACCTACAAGATAATAGGGCTAATTTTGCGCACCTCTCCGCCATCGAGCAGGCTGCATCCACATGGTGCGCCGAAATATCAAATGGCAGTAATAGCATTATCCTCCCGGCCTCCTACAAAGAGATAAAAGATTTATGCCTATTGAGGGATAAGTCAAACGAGGATAGACGAAAGGCAATTCTGCATTTTGTTAATGGTCATAGCAAGCATGTAGCAGATAAGGAAGTTCATGTTGACGCATATCTGCGAGGCGTTGAAACAATCGCTATTGACAACTTGCAGTTAAATCTTAGCCCTCCTCTAAAACAAATTGAAATCACAGAAAGCAAAAAGGCTGAAAATTGTTTCTCTCGCCAAGTATGGGAATGCTGGAAGCAAAAAGATGCCGTCCTCGCATGAACACAAAATCAAACAAGGAGAGCTATTCGTGAAACGCCGCGCGCATCCTGTCCTCTGTCGCTGCAAGGCTTGCGGGCATGGGCTCTCTGATCCCGAATCTGTCGCGCGCGAAATTGGGCCCGAGTGCTGGCAGAAGGGCGGCGGGAACAGGTGGCAAATGTCGCTCGAGTTCGAGGACCGCCAGTGATCGAGCGCGAGGACCTGACCCGCTATAAGCCCCGCCTACGCGACTATCTCGTCCGCAGGGGCGTCCAGATCACGACAACCGATGCCGACCGTATCGTCTGCCTATCGGGCTCGCACGCGGACTCACACCCCTCGATGGTCGTCTACGAGGAAACACTCTGGTGCGCCTCCTGCGGCTGCCGCATGGATATCTTCGAGGCCGCGCGCGTCCTCGGGGGCCTGTCCTCCTCCGCCTCCGAGTTCCCCAAGGTCATCGAGGAGGTCAAGACAACGCTGGGTGACTTCTCGGCCGCGCCTGCGCAACCTGCCCCGGCCCCTCGTCGCCAGCCCCGGAATACGACGGCCGTCTCGCTCACCCGCAAGGAAGGGCAACGGTACTACACGAAGACCGAGATCAAGCGCATGGCGTCCTTCGGCCTCGGTGGCAAAGATCCTGCCAAGGTCTTCGTCAATGGCCGCGGAGTGACCGCTCTCGAGGGGACGTGGGTCAACTGTGACCCTGATGGAAAAGTAGCATTCATCGAGGCCCGCTACCCGGCTAAGGATTTTAAGGACGGAAAAAAGAAATACCTCACGATCTGGTTCGATGGCGAGCACTTGAAGTCGGCTAACCCGCCCATCGCGCTATACAACCGGGACAAGCTCGCGGGGACGCCGGAGGCCGACGTATGTATTCATGAAGGCCCCAAGTCCATCTTCGGTCTAGGCGAGCTGCTCGGCGGCGAGGCGATACCTGGATTCATTCACTCGGGCTGGAACTCGGGCGGCAAGAAGTGGCACTTGGCCGACTGGGAGCTCCTGCGAGGGCGCCGCGTTTTCATCTACCCGGACGACGACCCCGAGGGGCGCAAGACTGCCCGCGAACTCAAAGAATATCTGGAGGCAAACTATGGTTGCACTGTCCGTATCGTTGAGCCGCTCACTGAGGCAGCGGCCCTCAAGCCGACAGGGGGGGCGGACATCGTCGAGGCTCTGCAAATACGAAGCCCGGAGGAGATGGCGGAATATATTAGAAGCGGACCAAGTCTCGGCCCCCTATCTTCCGATCTACCCCCAAATGCGACAGAGAGAACAGTGTCGTCTACTTCGCAGGATAACGGGACAACTATTCAACCACCACGCCCCCCAGCCCCACCTCTACCGACCGGGCGAGACGCCCTAACTCTTGGCGACTTTCCCTTCCGTATTTTGGGCACAGCCGACGACGGGCAGACCTATTTCATCGACCGTTCCGGCCGCCTCGCCAAGTACAAGCTCTCTACGCTGACCAAGTCCCAACTGCAAGTCCTCGCGCCCATGAGCTTCTGGTCTTCTAACTACGGCCACAAGGGCAAGGTCCAGTGGGATGACGCCACGGATGCGATCATCGAGGTCTCGGGGCCGGTCGATTTCGACCCCGAGGTCATCCGCGGCACAGGCGCCTGGCGCGAGCGTGACGGACGCCTCTGCTACAACGATGGCCGCGACATCCACGGCGAGAAGGCCGAGGCTCGCGTCTACCTCAGGCGCGCGTATCGGGATATCGGCCTCAAGGATGCCAAGGCCTCAATTGAGCTCCGGCGTGAGATGGTCGAGGCTGCCATGGCCATGAGCTTCGAGACGCAGGTCGACTGCGCCCGGCTCTTGGCCTGGGCAGCCCTAGCCAGCTTTGGCGGCGCGCTCCCCTGGCGTCCCTCCGGGCTGATCACGGGCGATTCCGAATCAGGCAAGACCACGGCCTTGAACCTGGTTGTCCGCCCCTGCGCCGCAATCGGAGACGAGGATATTTGCACGGGTGGCGAATCCTCAGGCGCGGGCGTGCGGCAGCATGACCGGTATTCGAGTCGCCCGGTCGTCATCGAGGAAGCCGACGACGACACCGAAAAAAAGCGCCGCAACCGCGACGAGATTTTCAGTATCATGCGCGAGTCCACGTCAGATGACAGCCCGAAAGCCTGGAAGGGCACGATCGACGGCCAGGGCATGAGCTTCACGATGCGCAAGATGTTCATCTTCGCGGCGATTTCGCCCATCGTGAACGCGAACGCGGATAAGAACCGCCTGTTCTTCGTAAACATGCGCAAGGCTGAGGGTGGCTCAAACGCGTGGAAGCCGATCAAGCGCCGCGTACAAGCCGCGTTCTCGGAAGCCAACTGCCGCGCGCTCCGGGCGTTCACCTGGACCCACCTCGCCGAAATCATCGAGGGCGCTGACTTCTTCTCGGCGCTCTGCGAGGAGGTCGGACGACTCTCGACACGGTATGCCTACCTCGAGGCGATCTTATTTTCCGCGTATCACATTGTATTCAAGGGTGGCCTGCCTGACGAGGCAACCGCGCGCAAATTCCTCGCGGTCGCCTACGAGCAGCAGAAGCCCGAGGCAAACACGAACGAGGCCCAGGACATGGTCGACCGGCTCCTCGACGAGGTCGTCCCCATCACTGGCGACCGCTCCAAGAGTCTGCCCCTGCGCTCAATCCTTATTGCGATCAAGACCAGAAAGATGCCCATCTTCGGCGACATGGTCGGCGAAGAGATCCTCGCCGAACTCTCGGGCACCGAGCTTGTCCGCTACAAGCAGACTGCATGGAGCTACGGCCTAGGAGTCAATCGCTCGGGCGAGCTCTGCATACAGAACAACCACCACGCAATCACGAAGATCACAGGCTACGGCAAAGGCTATTCGAAGCTCTTAAAGCGTCATCCCTCTGCGCTGCCTAAGAAGGTCCAGGGTTTCACGCCCATGGCTTCAGAGCAGTCGCGCCAATGCACCTATATCGCCAGCGTGCTCGAAACCGAGGAGGTCCCCGAGTGGGTCACAGAACAATCATAATCCTGGCCGCGCTCGCCCTTTCCGCCTGCGCATCGCATCCGCGGCCGGCGTCGCCGCGCGACCCCTGCGTCAGGTGGTCGGTCTATGACATGGCCGAGATCGTGACCGGAGCCCCAGCCCGGACGCTGCGAGGCCTCGCCCGCGCCGAGTCCGGAGAGCGAGACGACATCATCGGCGACGATGGCGAGAGCATGGGCCGCTTCCAGTGGCGCGCGAAGTACCTCTCATATTTCCGCGAGATCCTCGGCCCATTCGATCCGCGTGATCCTCAGCTATCGACGATTCGAGCGGGACAGCTATATATGCGGAATTTGCGCGAGCTAGGATCCCCGGCCCGTGCGATAGCAGCCCATAACCAAGGCCCGTCCGGCGTCCGGAAGCATGGGCCGAATCAGAAGTATATCGACCGTGTCATGGAGGCGAGCCGATGAATTATTCCCAACCAGATCGCCGGGGAGGCGCGCGCGTTGCCCATGGCGAAGACAATCGCATTCGGCCGTGCATGGTCGAGGGCCGCGAATACCCCTCGATCAGAACCGCTGCCGATGAGCTTATGGCGCTCGGCAAGGGGATCTCGTACTGGATGCTCTACCGGGCGCTGCGTAAGCACAAGCCACAGATCGGTGACGTCTCGATCGCCCTCGCAGCGGAGATCCGCGCGACGACCACACGGGAGCCCCGAGCGCATGTCCCCGGTGAGCCACTCATCTCGCAACCGATGACGGGGAGGGATGAATGAACGAGCGAGAGACCGCCGCGCGTAGGTTCGCGCGCGAATATTACAAGGCCACCGGGAAGCCGGTACGAACCTACATTGATTATGCCAAGGACGTTGTTATCGAAGACGGTTATGTCCATTGGCTCGAGGACCAGCTCTGCAAGATCCTCGATGGCCTCCACGCGGAGATCACGGCGCAAAAGGCCGCACCACGCTCCGCACTCCCCGCCGCTCGGCCGCCCATGAGGCGGTAATGGCCTACGGCCTCGATGCCCCGATCCGCTGGGGGCTCGATGACGGCGGAATCGTGCATGACAAGGAGGACAATGGTATGGACGGGAACGATACAGGCCTCGGGCCGATGACGCTCGACGAGGCTATCGAGCAGCTCCGGCGCGTGGCGAAGCGCCACGAGGGCATGAAGGGGCTCCTGCATGAGATCGCCGACACGATCGAGGCCGGCGTCGAGGAGCTGCGCGAACAGAAGATGCCGGTCATGCTGGACGAGGGACTCGGCCCCATTGTCGATTACTGCATCAACCTCGGCCAATCCTATGCACACGATCAGATCGAGCTAGCCGAGGCGCGCAGTTATATATCCGGAGCGATCCTCGATTACGCTAATGCAGTGAGTAAGGCGGACCGCGCCTCCAGCTCGCAGGAGACCGGGGAATGACCGCCCAACAGCTCGTCCTCCAGCGCAACGGAATCGAGCAGCAGCTCCGCAAGCTTGCCGAGGAATGCTCGGAGCTGGCGGTCGCCGCTCTACACTTGCTTGAGCCCGGTCGAGACGACGCGCAGGCAAACCTCCTCGAGGAATGTGCAGACGTCGAGATCATGCTCGAGCAGATGCGGCTCCATTTCGGCGACATGGCCGTTGACGCCTGGCGCACCCGCAAGCTCACTCGCCTAGAGAAAAAGCTCGGCATCAAGGACACAGACTACACCGCGGGACGGCCGGTTAAGTCGTCCGAGCCCGAGAAGCCAAGACGGCCACCCGTTGCGAAGTCAGAGCCAAACCCCGATGACAGGCTACTCTCGGTTGGCGAGGCCGCAAAACTCATAGGACTCACTGTCCACGCGATTTATCCCGCGATTCATGACGGTAGGCTTGCCTCTGAGCGCGAGGGCTGCCACCCCAAGATCCACCGATCTGCCGCTCTAGCCTATGCGAAACGGAACGCCCGCGCATGAGTCTTCGCGGATATCAGGAAGAGCTCGTCGTCAACACTCGCACGGCGACACTCGGGCGCGTGGTAAGCGAGTACCTCAAGCCCGACGGCTCGACCTTTTCGGCCTCTCGCCGCGTGCGTTCCGTCCTCGTCCAGCTCCCCACTGGCGGCGGTAAGACCGCCGTCGCCTCGGAGATCATCCGCAGCGCCTACCTCAAGGGCCGCCGCGTCTGGTTCGTCGTGCCACGGAACGAACTCGCCGACCAGGGATCAAACCACCTGACTAAGTGGGGCGTGCCCCATGGCCTCATAACCGCGGGCCGCGAGGAGTCACGCGCCTTCCGCGTCCACGTCGTCTCGAAAGATACGCTCCTCCGGCGGCTCGCGCGCATTAAGGATTGGCCAGACCTTCTTGTATTCGACGAGGCCCACATCGCCATGGACGCGCAGCTGAAAATCATCGCCGCCGCCGATGCCGACCGCTCGGAAGTCCGCGAGCGCATGGTATTCAAGGAGCTCGATCGCCAGAACCGAGCGGTCTACGAGAAGCGCACCTGCGCGCTCCCCCAGATGCTCGTCGTCGGTCAGACCGCGACGCCTGAACGCATGGATGGCCGTGGGCTCTGGTCCGGCGCGGGCGGCCCGTATGACACGATCGTCATGGGGCCGTCCATACCCTGGCTTACTGAGCGCGGGTTCCTGTCGCCGCTGCGGTATTTCGCACCGCCGATCGACGGGCTCGATAAGCTCAAGTGGAAAGCGGGCGAGGTCGACGCCGACGACCTCGAGGCCCTGCTCAAGGCCAAGAAGGTCTATGGCGACGTCGTGGACTATTACAAGCGCTACGGCGTCAACGCTGACGGCACGCGCAAGCCGTTCCTCGGCTTCTGCCGCAGTGTCCATGCGGCCGAGGAGGTCGCGAAGGCTTTCCGGGACGCGGGCTTCCGGGTAATGAGCATCGACGGGACCATGGGCATGAAGGAGCGGCGGGGCCTGATCGATGGCCTCCGCTCCGGCGCGCTCGATGGCCTCACCTCCTGCGACCTGACCACCTACGGCCTCGACGTGCCGCGCGTCGAGTATGGCTTCAGTCTGCGCCCCACGCTCTCTCGGGCGCTGTACTTTCAGATGGTCGGGCGGATCTTGCGGCCGTATATCCGAATGCGCTGCCCGGTCTGTGGGAAGGTCGCCGAGGGGTTCTATTCCGAGTGCCCTGCCTGCCATGCGAAGGGCATGATCGTCGAGTACGAAAAAAAAGAGGCGCTCTTCTTCGACCACGTGAATATGATTCTGGAACACCAGGACCAGCGCTACCCTAGCGTCCCGCTCTTCAAGGTCGACGACCTCGACTGGAACTTCAAGGGCGTCACCCGCCGCAAGCGCGCCAAGGTCGATAAGGACGCCCTGCGGCTGTGCCCACACCTGGACTACCAGTACTGCGACCGCCCGACCTGCGCCGGCTGCGATAAACGTAAGCCTGGCGAGATCGACCCCCGGCAAGAGGTCTTCAAGGTCGTGGACACCGAGCTCGAGGAGCGCAAGGGGCCGACGCACATGGCCGACCTTGAGCCCGAGGAGCGCCGCGAGGTCCAGGACCGCATCGGGCGCGCGACGGACGAGGCTCTGGCCGCGCCTGAGGGCGAAATCGCTCCCGGACCGATCGGGGAACTCTTGGCCGTGGCCGAGGAACTTGGGCACGCGCCCATGTGGGTGTACTGGCACCTGACCGAGGCGGAGAACAAGCGGCGGCACGAGACTGGGCATGGCGACCGGCTGACGGTCAACGTGCCGCTGCTGTACGAGATCGCCAGACAGAAAGGCTACCAGCGCGGCTGGGCCTGGCATAAACAGCAGGACATCAAGAAGGGAATCAAAGAGAAGGAAGGGGAGGCGGTGGTATGAAGCTCGAATTGCAGCCAGTAACTTTTGCGGAGGCATCTGAGTTTATACGTCTCTACCATCGGCATCATCATCCCACTGTTTCGCATAAATTCTCTATTGCGGTAAATGATGGTGACAAAATTGTTGGCGTAATAGTTGTTGGCCGCCCAATTGCGAGATCATTCGATAACGGCTATACGGCCGAGGTAACTAGGTGCTGTACGGACGGAACGAAGATGGCCGCCTCGATGCTCTATGCCGCCGCATGGCGAGCCGCTCGCGCGATGGGGTATCGCCGTATTGTGACCTATACCCTCGTCGAGGAGCCGGGGACTAGCTTATGCGCGGCTGGCTTCCGTGAAATAGGCAAGACGAAAGGCGGGAGTTGGAATTGCCCTAGTCGCCCACGCATAGACAAGGCGCCGACAGGGCAGAAAACGCTATGGGAAATTACCTCATGACCTCGAACCGTCCCCCGAGCCCGGTCACCATGTCGCCGAATAACCGCTGTTCCTCGGTCAGCCGCACGCCCTTGGTCTTAAATTCTTCGGCGACAAACACCGCGACGCGCAGCCCCTCGGGCGGCACGTCCTCCGGGCGGATCACAACGGAGTCAATCCCGACCAGGTCGGACCAGCCTTCCGGCGCGCCGATGAATGGCCGCGCGCGGTGTAGGATCACGTCACCCGGACCGACTGACACGACGCGCGGCCGCGATACGACGAGCGTCTCACGTGGCGACGCAACCCAACCCTGCCCCGCGTTGATACGGAACCGCCGCTGGTCCTCCGTGAGGCTCCGCAGGCGCTCCTTGATCATCTCACGTTCTTTCTCACCCATATACCCGAGGGTCTCGCGCACTGCAGCAAACGTCAACGATCCCAGCAATACATCCAACAGGCCCTTTGGCTTGGAAGATGCCTCGGGAAGTAGCGCGTGGCGGCGGTGGCTCCTGCTTGGATTCCTGGTCGTTACCTTTACCGTCGTGAAATAAAAAAGCCCCGGCTCACAACCGGGGCGGGAGGCAAGGCGGCCTGTCCAGGGGCCCCCTCTTTTTTAACTCAAGCTCGTCCCGTACTTCGTGTTGATCGCGGCGAGAGCCGTCTTATACTGGGCTTGCGTGTCCGAGAGCGCAGTCGCCGCCGCGGTCCCCGAGATGAGCTCCTCGTTATACGTCGCCGCGGCGGACGTCTTCGCTGCAGCCTGCGCGCTCTGTGCCTCGGCGAGCTTCTGGGCGTCCGTGAGGGCGGCGACCCGGGCGGTCTCGACCTGCGTGGCGATCGCGGCCTTCTGCGCGTCGGTGAGCGCAGAGGCGATGGCCGAGCCGTCGGGAACGGAGACGCCAAGCGCGGAGATGGTCGTGGAAGCCCAGACGCTGTTCGTCAGGGTCCAGTAGGTCGTTCCGCGGTAGTCGACAACGGTCGAGCCTGAGAGGAGCAGCTGCTGGTTCGCGGTGAGGGCGTCGAAGGCGGCCTTGAGGGTCGTGTAGCTTGCGTCCGTGATGGCGTCCTCGCCGGGGCCGGGCGTGAAGTACACCGCGTTCGCCTCGAAGAGCTCGTTCTTGGCTGTCACGAAGGCGGCTTCGAGGGGAACGAGCTCGTCCTCGAGCGTGGCGATTGCGGCGACCGCGGCAGTGTACTGCGCGTAGTACGTGTTGTAGCTGGCCGTGTTTCCGGCCGTCTGTGCGGCGGTCGCGAGCGCGAGGGCATTCTGAGCGGCGGTGGCCTGGGCGACGATCTTTGCCTTGACGGAGTTCACCTGGGCGAGCTCATCAAGCGCGAGGACCTGAGCTTGGATAGCCGCCCAGGTGGCGATGGCATCGATGGTGGCCTCGGAGAAGCCTTTGACGACCTCGTAGCCGTCGACCGTAGAATGTATGACTGTTTTCTGGGACATGATTCCTCCTAGTAAGCGATGCAGACTTGAGCGGCGAACGAGGCGCCGCGGGTTTCATAGTCACCACGGGGTTGACCATGAATGCCGTCGGTTAAGATAGTTAGTGCCGCCCCAAGGCAATCGGTGGCCGCGGCTGTATTTTGGGCTACAGATGATGTTGTTAGACGATAATCAGCACCAGCACTACCTCCGCTATAGGTATAACCCATGTGGTAATGCCCCTGCATCGCATCAAGCAGAACACTGCCGGGGAAGGCTCCGCCGTAATAGCCAGAACCAGCGGCCATGAAACTCTTTGTGTTGGTTCCCAATCCCCTGGGCACGAGCCCTCGGCAATCGGGCATGACCATGTAGGCGCCGGTCGTCGAACGTGTAGTGCCTCCGGCATCCGATGTCTTGTAGAAGGCAGGAGCGGTTGGATTGCTCGCATCGCCCACATAGACGGCCGCGCAGAGATCCGGATAGCTCGCGATCGTGACGATCTGGCCTGAGAGCGCCATGAGACGAGCGTTTGCAAGCTCGGTTGCGTTGAGGAACGAGAGGATGCACAGCCCTGGCTTAAGGCCTGCGTTGCGGAGAGCCGTGACGACGTCGCTTCCTGAGTAGTCGTCGGCGATCCCTGAGGGCGTTATGCCAGCGAGGTACATGATGCGTTTCTGCCAGCCCCAGAGATCATTGATAAGGTCCGCGCAGAAGGGCGTGCCGTCGACTGCGGAAGAGCCCGAGGCGTTCTTGGCGACCGTCTGCGGCCACGAGTTCGTAACGAGCGATCCGTAATTAGTCTTAAAGTCTTTCAAGGTTTGCCTCCTAGATTACGAGTATTGCACGCACATGCCAGCCCAGATCCCGAGCGGCTTATTCTGCAGGATGATGCGGTGGAGATCCTGGCGCCGTCGGGCTGGGATCGTGACGCGGGCGACCGACGCAATAGAGCCGTCACCGTTGCGGGTGACATAGCCGCCGACAAAGAAAATGAGCGGCCAATACGCGGCCACGGGCACCGTGTATTGATTCGCGTACTGCGAGTAGGTCGTATAAAACCCTGCGCACTGCACTCCCGAATTAGAGTCCGATCCGTCAAAGGCCCTGGCGCAGATATTGCCCGCGCCAGGATAGTTCGGAGCCAGGACGTAGATATCGCCGTTAACGAGGAAGTATCCGGCCCTCTGCGCCGCATAGGCCCCTGCGTTGCCTGCACATGAGCCCGATCCGTCGCCCATGGCGTGCGCGGTGAGCTGGTAGGAGGTGGTGACGATCGCGGCGGGGTCACTGGCGGGTGACCCGTTCGGAGTGACTATGAGGCCATAGCCGCCGGAGCCGAAGCCCGCGAGGTCGAGCGCCTTCTGCAGCCGCGCCGCGCTTGCGAGCTTGCCCTTCTTGTACTTGATGGCAGCGACCACAGCGCGGCGGTCGGCCTCGGTGAGGGCGGTCGAGGTTGTGATTCCATACTCGCGCTCGAGGTCGGGGAGGAGCGCGAGGGGGCATCGCAGTGGATCGCGAACATAGCGTAGGAGATCGAGGTCGGCGAGGACGGTATCGTCGTTCCCGGCGATCCCCGCAAAGAGATTGTCCGAGTCGCTGCCGCGCGCGATATTCCAGGCCGAGCCCTCAGGGAGGAGCCCGTCCCAGACTTGGCGCATGAAGCCGGGGCCGATACCGCTCACGGCCTCACCTCGCGGATCACGCCCATACGATTCCCCCGAGCTTTAGCGTTTCTGCGTTGCTGATTTGATAGACGCCGAGAAACGTACCTGCTGATATATAAAACTGAGTGTTCTGGACTGTGCCGCCATAGGCGTCGAGCACAGACTGGATCTCGCGCGAGAGAAGGGACTGCGTGAGGCTGTCGAGGCGCTCGAAGTCCGGATCGACGCCTTGGATGAAGGATGAGAAAGTGCGGAGGAATGGGTCGAGCGCGGCGTTGACGGCTGTTTGCGCGGCTGCGAGGGTGCCCGTCTTAACCGCGAGGCCGGTGATCTGCACGTAGATCGGCGTGCGGTAGATCGACTCGACCCAGAGGTTGTCGGTAGTGAAACCGAGGCTGACGCGAGGATCGCCCGTATCGGGGTCGGCGAGCTCGGCGGCACGGACGAGAGCGAGGAGCGCAGCGTCGGCGAGGCCGTCGGCGTTGTACGAGGTCGTGGCCTCGACGTAGACGGTGCGTTGGCCAGGGGTGGGCGTGCCGATGCCAGAGTCCCACGATGGCCCGGTGAACGGGTACACGCGCCGGACTCCGGCGACAGCCTCGCCCCAGACGCGATAATCAGCGGGACCGCCTCCGCCCGTCTGGGCGCGCTCGGCGTCGAGGACGCGGATGCGGTAGTCGTCGTCGGTCTCGTCGTCAATGCCGACCGTCGAGATCGCCGTCACGGTTGCAGTTACTCCGGCCCCGGCGATGGGTTGCATGATGGTGAGTGTGTCGCCGACAAGGAGGTTGCTTCCCGCCCCTGACGTGAGGCAAAGGAGCGTGAGCACGACTCCGGAGCCCGAGGCTCCGGATGGCGCGACAACGTCAGCCTGGGTTTGATACTGGAGACCTGAGACTGCGACGAACTCCGTTGCGAGAGAAATGTCCGTACCGTCTACAGCGGCGAGGCTTACGGTCCCCTGCCAGGCCGTCGCAGGCTTGCGGGGGCACCCGCACTCGATGCCGATGCGATCGAGAGCATCGCTAGCGGCATCGAGTGCGAAACAATCCTGGATCGCATCCGCGGCGAAGGCGTACAGCCCTCGGTGCGTCATGCCCTGGGTCGTCGCGATTACCGTGTTGAATGCCTCATCGGCGACGGGGGTCGTCTGGTTGATCGTGGACTCGATGCTGGCCTTATTACGGGCTACAAGGGTCGAGGCTGCGGGTATGGAATACATTTCAGCTTACTCCCTTCGCGGCCTGGCCGGCCCAGAGGAGGCCGTCCCGCGAATATGCCAGCGTGCCCACGGGCTCCTTGGTCTTGATGGCAACGGCGATGCGGTCGCTCTGCGGATTCGTGGCCTCAACCGTCACGCCGGCGAGGCTCTTGGAATGGAGCGCACGCACGCCGGAATCCTCGATGAGGGCGAGCTTGGATAGGGTGAGCGCGCCCTTTCGACAGGTCGCCTCGAAGTCGCCGCCGAGCTGCTCGTCGGTGTCGAGGAAGATATTCCCGCACCAGGCAGAATCGGTGAATAGGGCGAGCGTCGGGAGGTTTTGCAGCCCCTGGTCCATGACGGGCTGGCCGTTTTTATAGGTGATCGACGCGCCATTAGGGCCGAGCGTGATCAGAGGGTCGCCTTGGTATTTATCGCTCACGAAATCGTACCTGTGCCCGTTGCCGTCGTGGCGCCAGTCTGCGCGGCTGCCGTGCCCGCCGTAGACACGGCAATGCCTGCCGCCACTGAGACGACGGCATTAGCCTTGATGTAGTTGACGATGGCATTGCCCATGGCTTCGAAAATCTGTGCCCTGTTCGTGGAGCCCGAGAGTCCGTCGATTGCCGCCTTGATGGCGTCACCCATTGCCGCGCCATTCATTGCCATATCAAGTACCCTCCACTTTCGAGCCAAGGTGTGGCGCACCGGAGAAAATACAATTCGGAAGCCCACAGAATGGCCCAGAGGAGCCGGGCGTCACCGTGCCGTTGACGTCGAGTTCACCCCCGGTCAGCGTGATCTTCTGCGAGTTGATCGTCACCGAACCGTCTGCCGCCATCGTTACCGTCGCCTTGGCGTTGCCTGAGCCATCGCTCGAGGTAACAACGATAGAGCCGTCTTTTTTGAGGTACACCGAGCCCAGCGGCGTCGGAGGGTCTCCAGCGGCCAGGGCGTATAATTTCTTTTCGCCGGGGCTCACTGCGCTCTCGACGCCGTCCCAGACGCCGATGGTGACGAGGAGTCCGTCGAGGTCGAGTGTTACCGCACGTGCGCCCTTGAGCGGGGCGGTGTCCTCGCCGGACTGCGGAAATAGCTGAGACGTCTGGACGTCATCGGGGTCGCCGTACTGGACCTGAAGCATCAGCGCTTTCGTGGAGCCGTTCTTGACGGTCCCGAGCGCCGAGTCCTTAGTGAGCTTCGCGATGCCCCTCATGACCAAGGGTCCTTGAGGTCGTCGCCAGTGAGGGCCTCAATGGGAACGAGGGATAGCGTTGTGCGCCGGCCCTGTCCGTCGAGAACGTACTCGACTTGCTTGATATAAAAAGTATATCCGTTCGGCGTGCCCATGGTCGTGGACTTGACCGTGACCATAGTGCCCTTGCGCCAGAGGGTGCCCTGGGGGTCGTACCAATCGCGGACGGGGAACGGAAAACTCAGCGACTCCGAGTATGTGTGATTGCGCTTCCATTTCGCCGTGATCGGAATTTGTCCGGCATCGACGTCGCCGGCAGAGAAGGTCATCTGCCGGGTGCCGGGGACTACCGGGTCCTGCGCCGTAGATTTGATTTCGTCGGGGTCACCGGACTGACCCACGGCGCGGTAGAGGTTGAAAAACTTGCGGCCGTCGAAGGCGCCCTCCCACTCCGTGACCATGGTCTCGTCCTCGGCGATCGTGCCCACGGGGGCGGACTTGACGGCGCGCATAAAGACGAGATTGCCCTGCTCGTCGGTCGTCGCGAGGAGGCCACGCTGCTGCGCGAGGCGCTTTAAGAAATCGCCCTTGGTCTCGCTTCTGGTCGCCACGACGAGATCGAATGCTGGACCCTCATCGCTCGGAGCTGTGATGGAGAGACCTGATGATATTTTTTTCGCGATGGCTGACAACTTGCCCGAAAACTCATAGGGTGGGAAGAGCGTCGAATCCTCTATGTCAGCCGTGAGGCTGAAGCATTCGAGGACCTTTGAGCGTCCGTCGACCGTGTATTTGTTCTTTGGTGTATAGAGCTTGCCCGTGCCGATGAGTACGCTGCCGATGTAGATTTCCGAGGACGGGTATTTACGGGGGAGTGTGGCTTGATCGAAAGCAGAATCGTGGCCAGGTATCCAGTCGGTCTCAATGATCCACGACGATACGAGGTTGTCTACAGCATCGAGCGTGCGCATGGTGACGATGGGGACTTCCTTGCCCGCGATCGTAAAGGTCGCTTCCTCGCGCTTTTTGCCCTGGAGTTGGCGGCTCGCATACTGCGCTTGGGCCTTGGCCTGGTCGGGGTCGGTGGGGATATTGAAAACCTCGCCGGGATAGATGCGGTCGGGGTTGCCAGAACGCAGGACGTTCGCCGAGTAGATGAGTTGCCACTTGCTCGCCTGTCCATAGGCGCGCTGCGCGAGTGCGGTGAGGGTGTCGCCATACTGGACCGTGTATTGCGAGCCGGGCTTCGGGAGGCTAGCCATAGATGACTATCTCCTTGCCTGCGGGGAGTCGGAGGAGCTCGGCGCCGTGAAGGTGGTTTGAGGTGCAAAGGAACGTATAGTAATCGTCGGCATTCCCGGCATTGGCTCCGTACTCGGTGATGGCGAGCTCAAAAGTTGCGCGAGGACGGTCGAGGGTGATGCTGGTCTCGGCCTTGAGGTCGAAAATGATATCGAGAAGGTAGCGCTGGCTATAGGCGAGCATATCAAGCCAGGACTCGACGAGCGCGACGGGAACAAAGTATTGCGTGTCGACCGAGCCCGAGAAACCGGACTGCACGGAGTCGAAGGCGCCAATCAGATCGGTGGCCATCGAAATCATCGAGGAGATCGTCGAGAGCGCGGAGTCGCGAGTCGCGGGCTCGGTGGATGTGATTGCGTTCGTAGCGGCGATTAAGATGGCGCTTGCGAAAGTCTGCGTGACAAGCGCCTCGTTTTTGGACTCTGGCGAGTCATCGAGGCCGTCGAGATTATCGATAAGCCCGGCCGCTATTTTACTGCAAGTTGTGAGCTGTGAGGAGATATCCCCATGAGTTGTGAGCTGTGAGGAGATATCCCCATGAGTTGTAAGCTGCGAGGCAATATTTTCATAGGTCGCGAGCTTAGACGTGACATCACTAATAATGAGTCCGGGGACCTGGGCTAGGGCAATTATGTCACCGGCGAGAGAAAGCGGGTCCAGGATCACCGCCGCGAGTGTGGCGTCAATTTGGTCCTTGATCGCGTCGTACTGAGCATTGACGGCTTGCACTTGGTTTCGTATTGCCTGGACGCCAGACTTAACGCTCGAAACTATTGCGGATAGTTCCGAGGGCGTGCTCGTGGCTACCGTGGCGAGGCTTGACGCCGCGGCATCCTTGGCGGCTTCGGCTGCCGCACTGGCTTTCCCCGCCACGTCGCCAACAGTTGTGGTCTGTGAATCCTCGAGGGGTTCGATCCAGTTCGAGTCAACCTGCGTAACATTCCCCGACTCAGTAGGATCAATGCGAAACGTTGCCTTGATAAGCTGGAGCTTGTGCGAGCCCTCGACGGGATGGATGACCGTCCAGACCCCGCGCTCCTTGAGCTTGGTTCGGAACTCACGGGCGGTCTTATCGTGGTCCGCCCCCTCAAAAAAGAGAGTGAGGCCGTAGACATCGGACACGGTGGCGAGGTCTTGGACCCGGGTGCCGTCGGCTCCTGGGTAATCGAACTTACCCAGGCGTTTCTCGACCTCGAGAGGATCGCCTCGCCAATATGCAGAGTAGGGCGAGCCTGATGGAGAGGTGAGCGTGCACAAATCCTGGACGCGATCCTGCCAGGTGCTCATTTATTATGCCCTAGCATGTAGTTGCGCACGGGCTGGGCCGTCCTGACCTTCGTCTCAACGCCCTCCGCTTTGCTGTTATCGACATAGACCTGCGGGCCACCTATGTGGGCCTGGAGGGCGATGGCGCCTTCGTTCGGGGCACGACGAGGAGTATCCGTCGAGGATGTGGCCATGGTGGGCTTGGTAGGCGGCGAGTTTTTCTGTCCGAGAAAATCGGTGATTATAACTTTTGCCGGAGCGCTACGGCTCAGGCTATCGTTGACAGCCTCAGAGGGAGTGTTATGGCTTATGTAGTTGTTGACGACTTTTGGGGGAGCACTGCGGCTCATACTGTCGTTGATGACTTTAGTGGGAGTGCTATGGCTAATGTGGGCATTAATTGCTTCTTGCCCAGCCTCGGGGACATCTTTCTGATAGCGGCGCTTGTCCGGCGCAAGGTTGGCCTCATAGGTGCCCTTAAAGTCGAGGGCGCCTGCGCTTCCGGTGAGGGCCTTATTCATCTTGTCCTGGAAGCCCGTCACGGCATCGAGGGCGGGGCCAAGGACCTTGTTCATGCCGGGGAGCTTACCGATAACAAAGATTAGGCCACGGACGCCCTCGAGGACGAGATTTACTGGGAGGAGAAGGGCCTTGAGGATCGTCTGGCCGAGGAACATAGCGGCATTGCCGACACCGCCCATGTTCTTGGAGAGGAGGGCAAAGAGGCCCACGGCTACGGCGATGGCCGTGCAGACGAGCGCGATCGGGTTCGCATCCATAACAAGATTGAGGGCTTCCTGCGCAGTGCAAGCCCCCCCAGTGACTGCCTGGAAGGCGAACATGATCGTATTGACCAGGGCGAAAATCTTCGACGCGGCTGCGACCGCGAGCATCCCGTACTTGAGGGCGTTGAAGGCGACGACAGAGGCGAGAACCGCAGGGCCGAATGTCTTCACGACCCAGAGGACGTCATGGAGTATGGGCACGGCGACCTTCACGCCCTGCATGAATCCGGTCACGAAGCCCTTGATGTCCTGCTTAAGCAAATTTTTATTCTGGTTGATCCACTCGACGAGCTCGTCGAGGTAAGGCGTGATGGCCTCGAGGAGCGGCGTCACAGCCGAGTTCTTCAGGGACTGCATGACACCGTTGGTGTGCTTCATGGCCTCGGCGAATTTCTCCGAGGACGCAATGGCCTCGTCGTCCATGATGCCCGCGTATTTGTCCGTCTCGGCCATGAGCTGGGCGACACCTTCCTTGCCCTTGAGGAGGAGCGGTATCATGTCCTGGCCAGCTTTGCCGAATACCGCCGTAGCGATTGCCGCACGCTTCTGCGGGCTCTCGGTCTTGGCCATGGCGTCGGCTACCATCAGGAACGCCGACTGGCTATCCTTAGCGGTGCGCAGCTGCATCATGAGCTGGGGATTGATCCGCTTGAGGCCGGACTCGAGAGGGCCTTGATGGACGCGGAGCTCGCCGAGGCCCTTATTCATCTTCTGCAGGGCACCCTGCATACCCTCGACGGAGACGTCGGACATTTTCGCGGCATAGTCGAAGCGCTGGAGCGCGTCGGTAGAGACGCCGATGATCTTCGAGGTGCGAGCGAGGTTCTCGCCCTTCTCGGCCATCGCGGTGAGCTGCTCGGGAATGTCCTTGAGAAACTCGAGGCCTTTCTCGGCGCCCTTGGCCGCGAGGTTGCCAAGCGTCACGCCGCCGAGGATCTTGCTGAATAGGCCGGCCTCGTGGCTGGAGTTCTTAAACGCAGCGCCGACGGCGGACTCGAACCGGCCTGCGGATTTCTCTGCGCCGGCGAAGAAGGAAGTGAGGTTGTCCTTCACGCCGAATACTGTCGTCACCGCAAAGTCAGGCAATCCCCGCCTCCTGCTGTCGCCGCCCCATTTCCTGCCGTTCTTGCTCGGCCATAGCTTTCGCCCAGGTATGCCAGTATTTCATCCGCCTAAAGCCCATGGCCTCGATCTCGGATGGGCTCGCGCCTCGGAAGAAGAGGTCGCCCATCCACTGATCCATGCGCTCTAGGCCTGGAGAAAAACCAGCGCGAGGGTCTCGCAGACGGACAGGTCGACGCCGTGGAGGCCCTTGATTGCGTCGTCCGTGACGCCCGCGAGGCTGGCCATGAGGGCGTGCTGACGCTGGTAGTTGGCCTTGGGGTCGAAGCCGTCCATGGCGACCTTGTGCTGTCCCGAGAGCTCGCCGTAGCTGAGCTCCTTGGCCGTGCCAGTGTTGCCCTGGAGGTATTGGATTACGGAAAGCTTGCCGTCGGTGCCGATTTTGTTCTCAAGGAATCCGCGGGCGTAGTAAGACGAGAGTCGGTTGAGGCCCGACTCAACGGCCTTGCGGACGTCTTCGGACTCGAGCTCGTCGGGGTTGATCGAGTAGTACGCGATGAGTTCCTTGACCTGGGCGGCCGCGGAATCATCACTGATTTTCTTCTGTGGCTGGACCTCAGGGGCCCATTTGGACTTGGACATAGTTTGCCTCCTAGAAATCAGGGCGCCCTTCCTGGACGCCTAAAATGCTATGCGTTGACGAAGCTCTCCCATGTATCACTAGGGAACATGGACAAGGTCGCCTTCGAGTCCTGAGTGGTCCAGGTATCGAAATTGATCCAACCCGACGCCGCCTTGAACGAATCGCCGGCGGCGTTGGTATAGGACAGCGTTACGTTCACGATGCCATCGTTCAGGGCCTTGAGCGTCGCAGCCTCATCGGCATTGACGAGGAGGACGCAGGACTTCACCTCCTCGGGCTGCTTAGTCATCTTGCGAAAGTTTCCGCCCGAGGACGCCATGGCCTCGTTCTTGAATTTGCCACCGGGCCTCGAGAGGTCGGCGTCAGTGGCAACGCGATAGGTGACACCGTTGATGGCAACTTTAGTGATCGATCCGGCTAGGTCTTTGGCCATGGCTTAGTTCCCTCCAAAGAGCTTATTGAGCTCGCTATGCGCGCCGGCGAGGGCGGTTACGAGCTCGGGAGTGACGCCGGGCTCAAGGTCGACCTCGGCCGCGATGAGCCCGTCGATGTTCGCCCAGACATCCCGCAAGGCTGCTTCTATTTCTGGTCTCATTTCGCGCTCCTTAGCTCACAGCCGCAAGGCTGATGTCATACATGACGTTGGTATCGATGATGTTGCCAACGCCCGAGAGGATGATCGGGATGTTCGAGGCAAAGCCATCGCCGCCAGTTCGCGGGGTTACGCAGCCGCCAGCCTTCAGAGCCGAGATCGTGAAGTCGGCAGTGTAAATCCAGCCGTTCTTCTCCCAGCTCTTGGCGAGCGCGACATAATCCTCGATCACGCTGTCGATGTCGCGGGCGATAAGGCGAGAGGCCGAGGCCGTGACGTTCTTTGTGTTCTTCACGATGTTGTACCCGGTCCATTTCGGGCTGGCGAAATTCACCGCGATGGAGTTGAAAATGTTCTGCAGCTTCGAAATGTTCACGGCCTCACGATAGGCGTTCGAAGTCGCAGGGACGGTCGAGGGATCGTAGAACGTGACGACGTTCTGCAGATAGACCGTTGAGCCCGTGCCCGTGGTCGGACTGATTCCGTTCGATACGGCGGTATTGCGGTTAGCGTACTGATCCGTCCAGTCGTTACCCGCAAGGCCTATGATATTGCCGGGATCGACGCCGGGGAGCGCCTGGCCGAGATAGTTCTGTTCGGCAGCGTTGGCGTTGATCTTAGCGCAGACGCCGCACGCAACGGCGGCGATCTCGGACGGATGGGTGAGGCTACCTGGAACCGCGATCACGATGTTCGTCCGGTCGCTGGTGTTGGCGGCGGTCAGGGCGAGGAGGGCAGTGAGGCCTGCGCTGCCGGGCGCTACGTCGCCGGTGAAGCAGCGGAAGGGGCGGCCCACGATGCGGTCATAGTTGCCCGTGTAGCCGTTCGCAAGGCCGTTATAAGTAGAGATCGCGGCAAGCGTGGTCACGTCCTCCATGTAGCCATGGACTACGTCGGTGAACCAGAGGTTATTCTGATTCGAGCCTACGCCGAGGCCGTTGAGGTCGGTGGCGACCGTCGGGGTCCCCGCGCCCGAGGCCATGGCGACGACGGCGCAGGTGACGCCGGCGGGGAGTGCATCGCCATTCTGCGGCCAGGCGTTGACCGCAAGGCTGATGCCGTTGCCATAGAGGCCCTTCGATTTGGCGGTGCAGGTGACGACGCCGGCAGCGTTAACAGCAGTCACAGGGCAATTAGCGTCAGCGGCCAGGGCGGCGACCAGGTTGGCGCCGATGGTGGTCGGGGTGTCCGTGGTTGCCACGGAGATCGCATAGGCGACGCCCGCGACATACACGGTCAGCGTGCCCGCGGCGGTCGGTGTGCCCGCAATGGTAAACGTGCCCGTGGCAGCGGTCGTGCCGTCGGCCTCGGGGAAGGCGTAGACGGGCACCTGGTAGTTCGTCGCGGCAAATACCTGAGTGATGAGCCTGGCGAGCATGGAGCCCGCGCCATAGCGGTTGATGGCGTCCTGGGGGCTGATGATGAGCTGAGGGACTGCCAGGGTCACGCTGGCGATCTTGGCAGCCAGGGGCGAACCCATGACGAGGATCTTCCGCGCGAGGACGGTCGCGGAGGGAACAAACGTGGTGTTCTGGCCACCGGCGGCGACGCCTGCAGCGAGAGAGCTAGCGGCTATGCCCATTAAGTACCTGCCTTTACGCCCTGTTCGGCGCTATCCATGCCGGCGCCCGTTACATCGGACGTGGCGTTAATTACGGTGTCTAGCGAGTAGCCAAGGCCCTGCTCGTCAGCCGGAGTACCGGTCTCGCCGACAGGGGTTTCGACCATGCGAACCTGGAAATGAAGGAAGCCGCCGAGGGTGACGCGATCGCCTTCAGGAATGGCGTTGCCTTTCTGGGCGTCGATTACTTTGCGGTTGGCGATGATACCAAGCCCGAGTCCGAGATCGTCGTTTTGGGGCGCCATGAGGATCCCCCAGATCAACGAATAGAGGCTGTCCCAGTCGGCATCGGCCTGGTCTATGGGGTCGATGGCGGCTGCGAGGGCTGCGGCACGTGCGGCGGGGTCGGTCGTGGTATCGAGGGTGGCAAGATCGACCTGTGCGGCAGACGAGACTAAAAGCTCGATGCGATACGTCGCGTCGTGGATATGGCCGCCATCAATGGAATTCACGGTGTCGGGGAATTCGCCGTGCTCATACTCGACGACGACCAGGCGCTTATCGGTGCCCGCGATGAGGTCGACATCGAGGCGCTGGGGCCCTGAATGCATGACCTGAAAGAGGCCGCCCGCGTTCGCCCGGAGTAAGGCGACGATCGCGTTTTTGACGATGGTGAACTGCATCACGAGGATGCCACCTGCTCAGCATCACTTGGATAGAGGCTGATATAGCCGATAGAGCGGCCGCTTTCGTTGGCGCGGCCAAGCGTGACGAGGAACGTGGAATAAGGCGCGCCGACAGTGGAATCCTTGGGGATTGAGACCTTCCAACGCTCCCCGGCGGCAGGAACACGCGCCAGACTTGAGCGGCGCAACGTGACTACAGTCTCGTAGACGATGACGGGATCACCAGATTTATTGACGGTCTCCTTGCGCTGATCGTAGAGGACGCGGGCAAGCAGGGGCAGAGTGGTGTTGTTTGCGTTTGTATCATAGACCACGCCGTTCGGGTCCGTTAGTGAGACGGGTACGCCGAATTCGCCCTCAATGCAGTCCGCGAGGTCGCTCTCGATCTGCGCTCGGAGACCATAGTCCATTTTTAACTACCCGATCCGGACGCGGCGGGAGCTGTAGCCGGTTTGGTTGTGCTCTTCGCTTGAGCGGCGGCGGCATCGACGATGGCCTGGAGATCGGAGCCCTGCATAGCCACAGCCTGATCTTGGGTTACGTTGCCCGAGGCGACGGCTGCGGCTACCTTGGCATTCCAGGCCTTAACGACGTCATAGACGCCGTGGGTTTTCAGAGCATCATCGGGACAATCGGCACCGGCACGATAGACGATGCCCGTGCTTAGGTGGACTTCAAAGCCAGAGGGGAGGATCACTTGGCGCCCCCTGCAGCTCCGATGCCGCCCTGACCAAGCGCGGGCGCGCCCTCGGCGGGGTCGAGCTCGAGCTTACCATCGGGGTTCTCTCCGGGATGGGCAGCGAGCCATGCAGCGCGGGCCCTGGCCTCGGCGCCCTCGCTGAACTTCTCGCCGGCCTGGGCGATCGCGGCGCCTGTGGCGGCCTCGCTTGCGGGGCGCTCGGGAACGGCGGTGAGGCCGTCTTGTACCTCAGACTTCTCGATGATGGGGCGGCCCTTCTCGTCGAGCTCCGCTTGGCCGTTGATATCGGTCTTCGGGATCGTGATGACGGAGACGGTCTCGCCGTCGACATCCTTCACTTTCTCGATGTGACCGTCGGCGATCATGAGGAGGATGTGGTTATCCGCGAAGGAATGCTCGCGGACAATTTTCCCCTGCTTGTGCCGGATGATAGAACCATCGGGCTTCTTCTCTTCGACTTGGCCGAGCAGAACTCGGAACGGGATCATAGCAGCCTCCTTGTGGCTTTAGCGGTCTTGATATTCACAGCGGCCCTGGGCTATCCAAATCCGCAACTGTCGCTGGTCGTGGCGCAGTTCCCGGACCTCATCTCCGGGTTCGTAGATCGTGTCCCGGCCCTCCTTGAGGCAGCCGGGACCGATCCAAACCAATTTCTTGGTCATGGTCACCCTCTGGCTTAGGCAAGCGTCTGCAGGACGCCGAAGCCGTCGGTCTGCGTCGGCTGGAAAATCGGCGCGTGCTGGAGTCGCAGGGTCTCGACCTTGCCCGAGGGATCGCGGAGGAGCTGGGCGTAGATGGTCTCGGGGATCACGACGCCGTCGCCTGCGAGCACACCCTGGGGGAGGTAGGGCGTATTCGGGTTGAAGCCGAGGCGCTCCATGAAGTACTGGATATCCGCAACGGTGGGGCTGAAGGCCTCGGGCGGACCGAAGAACCTGTCCGCGCGGGCCTGGGTGCTGTAGAGCACGCAGCTGTTGTCGGTGAGGTACTTGGTGTAGGCGCCGGCCGCATTCTGGTAGAAGTGCGGGTACGTGAAGATCGTGATGTCGTAGCCGCGCGGGGTGCGCAGCTTCGCGTAGGGGATCGCGCCGCCCGCGATGAGCTTCGCGTACTTCGGGTCGGGCTGGAAGTTCGGGCCGAAGTAGGTCAGGTCATAGAACAGCTTGTTGGCGTAGACCGTGGTGAGCTGGCTGTTGCCGAGCAAGGCCCCGAGGGCCTTGCCGCCCATGAGCGCAGTGTCGACGCGGACCTTGCCGTTCTGGAGGATGGCCTCGCAGAGGTTATCGATGTCCGTGAGTGGGGTGCCAGCGCCAGACCAGAGGGTGCCCACGGTGACGTTGTTGCCGGAGTTTCGCCTCCAGTCGTATACGTCCGTGGTGTTCTGGAGGTTTACGACGGGCTGCTTGCCCGTGAGGATCGATTGACTGGCGAGGTACTCGTCAAGGCGGATGATGCGGCGGACGCCCTCCTCATAGCCACGGCCCATGAGGGTCTTGTAGCGATCGACACGCTGGCGCCCCTCGAAAGGGGACTCGCCGGGGACCCGGTTCAGGGTCTGGTCGGCGGTTACGCTCGCGTACTCCTCCACGAGGGGGTATTTCCTCGAGAAATAGGATGCGATGGCCTGCGATAGGTCCGAGTGCGGCTGTGTCGCGCCGGGGCTGCCAAGTGGCCGGGCGTTGGTGCCGCGCGGGACGAGCGTCGCCGTGCGGAGGTTGCCTCGGGTGATCTCGCCATCGAAGGCGTTCTGGTCCGGGGAGAACGTGGTAACGCTGCCGTTCTCGGGATGTCCGAACATGGACATGAAGACGGTGGGCTCGGCGATGTATTTCTTTTCGTCGAACCAGGGAACGACGCTCCTGGTATAAAAATCCAGTACGACAGGGGTGCTCATGCTTAATTCTCCGATCCGTCGATCGCGACGGTCTGGTCGAAGAAGATGTTCCTCTCGGCGAGGGCATCATCGATTCTCTTAGGGAGGCCAGTGGCCATGGTGATAACCGAGGCCGCGCTGATCGTGGCGAGTGCGCCGGTGGGGCCTTTGCCGAAGACCACAAGGCTGGCGTCGACGAGGGCGTCGGCCACAAGAATGGGGACGTTGGCTACGTCGCCCGCAGCGAGGGTCGCGGCGGGGATGTCGTCGCCCATGTAGATGCCCTGCGGGACCTGGCTGCCATCGGTGTTGGTCAGCGTGGTGTTCGTGATCGGGGTCCACTTGCTGGATGCGGCGATCTTGCCCATCAGGGTGTACTGCGAGAGCGGCACCGTGCGGGTGGCCTCGGTGATGATGGTCTCGGCCTCGAGATACTTACCGCCCGAGGATAGGACAAGGGGGCGGGAGCTGTTGACACCGGAGTTTTGGCTGCTCATACGTTAGGCCCCTCTCTTGGCGACTGCGGCTTCGTAAGCCTTGGCGAGCGCGGGATCTTTATAGATCGCCGCCATGGTGGGCGCATCGAGGGCCTGGAGCTGGGCGAAGTTCATCGCCTCCAGGGCCTTGGCGTCGATGGCGGAGCCGCCCTGGCCTTGACCTGGGGTCTCCTGGTTCTGCTGCTCGCGCTGGCCCTGCTCGCCCTTGGTCTGCTCGGCGATCATGTCGGCCATCGCGACGAGGTTGTCGAAGCTCTCGAAGCTGATCTTCCCTTCGAGGACTTCGACGGCCTTGCTCTGGAGTGCCGTGATCTTCTTGTAGGCATCCCCTGCCATGATCTTCGCGACCCTGGCGGCGTTAGCCTGCGCCTGCTTGATACCCTCGGCCTTCGCCGTGGCGAGGCGCTGGTCGAATACCGCGCGTGCGTCGGGGTTCTGCGCGAGGAACTCGTCGAAATTCATTTCGACCTCCTGAGATTTACCCGCGGACGCGGGGGATTGACGGGACTGGATGGGGGCTTGATGCTGCCCCTGATATGGACTAGGGGCCACGATGGGCCCGGTTATCGGTGCGGGAGAAATGAGGCGGTCAATCATCTTGACCGTGAGTGCGGAAGCCTGGAGGGGGTCGGGGTCCTGTGCCACAAGCATCGAGCCGCGACCGTAGTTCTGGGCGACGGTGTCCATGGTGACGTGGCGGCCCTGGGCGATCTGGCTAAACATTACGCGCTCTTGGGCGTCGACGAGTTCCTGGAGCATGTCGCGGCCTTCGGCAGTGGAAATGTCGGGGTTCTTTTTGGGCGCGTTGGCCGAGCGGATTGTCACCGAGCGATAGCCCGAGGCTTTCTCGGCGGCGGAGTCATCGACGGCGGCTATCATGACGCCGCACGAGCCCGTCATACAGGCAGGGGACGTGGCGACAATCTCGTCGCACGCACTCGAAATGGTATAGGCGGCGCTCGCCATCATGCCGTGGTTGATTGCGATCGAGGGCTTGGCGAGCTGGTCGACACGCTGCCAGACGTCACCCATGCCCAGGATGTCACCACCGGGGCTGTTGACATCGAGGGCGACGGACTTGACGGCGGGATCGGCGTCGGCTTTATCGAGAGCCTTGATAATGGACTGATACGAGGTGCCCTGCATGCCGAAGAGGCGAGCGATCGGAGAAGGCCCGCGCATGGAAAGCTCGCCCGTTATGGCGATATGAGCGACATCACCGTCTACTGAATAGACGCTGTCGGTGTCCTCCTCATCGTCGTCGTCATATCCGTTCGGGAACATCTGCGCGGCGAGTTTGATCTCGACCTCGGTCGCATTAGCGATCGTCTCGAGGGACCGCTTGAGATAGGTCGGCTCACACGCATACAGCTGTTCGCGCATGGGCTGATAATTCCGAAGTCAAGAGCAAACGTCAAAAAATGTTTTGTATTTTTCTGGATTTGGGAGAAGGAGCCCCTCTTGCGGTTCGACCCGCTAGCTCCGCGCAATAGATGTGGCATAGCGTGGCGAGGGGTGAGTGTTATTTCCAGATTTTTAGAACTTGACCGAGCTTGTCGACTCCAAGGGCAACAAAACCAATGCCAAAGCTGACACCAAGGCCCTTCCAGACGCCAAGCTGCAATTCGAGGCCCTTGGCATCGACCTGAGCCTCTCCGATCTTACTATCGGTCTTTTCCGCTGCCGTTGTTCCCTGTACTATCTGTGCTGAAATAACTTCGGAGGAACTTATCGCAGACGTTATAGCGGTCGAGGTTTGACTGAGCGCATTCGAGGCTGCTTGCGAGTTCTGTGCTGCGCTGTCGGTCGTTTGCTTCTCGTTCTGCAATAATGTTTCGGAGCTGACTTGCGTCTGCGATTGCTCTTGCTGTTGCCCGATCTGCTGCTGTAGCCCCTGCCCGAGCGCGACCCAGGTCGTCCAAAACTCGAGCGGTAGACTCTCGGGAGAGGTGGAGGGCGACGAGGGTGTCGCTATTGCTGGCTCGGGCTGCGGCGAGGTCGTGCTCGAGCTTGACTCCTGCGTTGTGGGTGACTGCGAGGACTGTGCCCAGAGTGAGAGAGGCCCCAAAAACAAGACCAAGAAGAACAAGACGAATCGTTTTCCACACATCAGAGCTCCTTTATGCGCCAGCGGGGGGCGATGGCGGCCCGCTATATCGATCGTTGAAGCCGTCAGCAACGGCGGAGGCAGTCATGAGAGTGACGCCGAAGCCTGCGAGCGCGGATACTCCTGTCCAGTCAGGCTTACCCTTGATGACGGCGGCATAAAATGCATAGGCAACCGCGCAGAGGATAAGAAAAACTCCGGTAATCATCTTCGGCTCGGGCCGCCCCTTGGCGTCGGTGAATGATCCGCGAAGCCATTCTCTCAGCTTCAATCGTTGGCCTCCTCGATGAGTTCGCAGGGAATAAGGTCGCCGCTCTTCATGCCGGCGTCGGCGCAGAGCTTATTGATCGCCACAAGGTTGGCATCGTCTTGGTGAACGATGCAGCCGGCAGACCAGGCTACACGGGTATCGACGCCGGTATGGTCTTTGCGGTCGTGCATGAGCCAGCGGGAGGGATTAGTCGGAGTCGTTGAATCCTTGGGTGTCGGTTTCCCTTGAGCATCGAGATCCGCCACGATGTAGTCGCCGTGCTTTGTGGTTGCGCCGATGACGCCAAAGGGCTGACATTTGAAGGAGCGTGGATCCACGCCATAACGAAGGCTGAACTTTCCCGGAGCTATTGTGTCGTAGAAATGAACTCCCGGATCCAGGCCTTCGAGGTTGGCAACAGTCTGAACAGCGCATGTAAGCGTGAGATTGTCTGCATCATCATAGACCTCGAGGGTATCCAGGGCATTGTTATTGTCATTATTGTGCCAGTCGAAGCCCTGAGAGGGATCACGCTGGTATTGCAAGCTCGCAAGCTTTCGGATTATTCGAATGTGCATGGTTACACCTTTGGATAAACAATGAGCTGCGCCGTAATGGCGAGCTCGGACGTGGCCGCAGCCAGGCCGATGGCCTGGAAGCGAATGTCGGCCATGGCATCAATTAGCGGTTCTAGGGCGAAAATAATCTCGGAGCCACCCGAGTTCGAACTATCGCCGGTAAGCTCTACAGTTTCCATGAGGCCTGTGACCATGTTGCGTATGCCAAGGTAGAACTTGGCATACTTGACCGTGGCCGAGGCGTCGACGCAGTTGGCGAATACAAGCTTCAGCTGCGCGCGATACCCTGCGGGGACAGTGTAAAATCCGTGGTGGCTAATGTTGTGCGTCGCGCTGATGTAGCCATAAATGAGGGATGCTGTGACGGGAATACCCGTGGTATAGGTGTTCGTCGAGTCGCAGATGGAGATGTTCCCCACGTTCTGGCCGTTCGCTCCAACGGTGAGAACGAATGAATTCTGAACGCGCCAGCAGTCGGTGATGTTCGCGGCCCAGGCGGCGCCGTCGCGGATGGCTGCGATTGTGACGGCGTTCGTGCCGTTGAGAGCATACTGGGCGTAGTGCTCGGCGCCGGAGACGTCGAGGTAGTTGACCTGGATGGTGCGGGCACCGGTGCCTGCGGCTGCATCGGCTGCATTGTCGGAGACTACTGCGAGGATAGGAATCGCGACGGTCGGGAGGTTACGGACGATGGCGACGGTGGAATTGTAGGCCTTCGCGGGCCAGACGTCTCCGATGGCAGTACCGTCGTTGACGACGCGGCCCCAGAGGGTTAACTGGCGCCGGGCCTTCGCGCCGTAGCCACGCATGAGCTCGGAGTCGGGGTGCTGCTCGTTGAGGTAGCTATCGTCATGATCCGCGAGGGCGAAATCGGTCAAGAGGGACATCTAAGGCCTCCTATTTTACAAACCGCGAAATGATTTCGACCACAACGAGGCCGAGCGCGGAAAATGCGGCGATATTGGCAGTGCGCGAGCCCTTGAGCTTGTCTTCAGCTTTATTACCCGCCGACTGTGAAGCTACCGCTACACGGAGGTTCGCGATCTGCTCTGCCTGGGCATCTTGCTTGCCTTCCATGCGATCAAGGCGGTCAATAATCTGGCTTATGTCGTCGGAGCTCATTTGTTTGGGCCTCCTGGGGCTGATTTTGCGGGGGGCTGCGCAGGCACGCCCGGATCTAGCGAGGCGCCGTTCGCGCCTTTCGAGGGGTCGATTTCCGTATTGACGGGCGAGCCGACGCCCGTGGTCGACCACGCGGCCATCCCAACGTCGCGCAGCTGGTCCATCTGCGTCTTGAGCTTTTGGCGGTTCGCGCGGCCTGAAGAGCCGTTGAAGTTGTATGCCACGTCGTCGAGGGTCTCGGCGCCCATCTCTACATAGAGCTGGTCAGCCTTGGCTGTCGCGTTCGGGTCAATGTTTGGCATCGGGCTGCCGATGAGGCGGTGGCAGAGCCACGCGGCACGGAGGCGGGGATCCTGCCAGCCCGGGCAGGAGACACGGCCCGCGGCGATCTCTCCGGAGAGCCACATCTCATACGTCGGCGTGATGAGGTCATCGTCGAGGCGCTGCCGTTTCATACAAGCGACGCGCCAGAATAGGACGAGGCAGGCACGGGACGCGCTGTAGTTGTTCGAGAATTTCATGAGGAGCACTTCGAGCGGCATGCCCTTCATGGCGCAGAGGTAGGAGAGGAAATTGTCGACGAACTCAGAATACCCTATCGAGGGAGCCGTGTTGACGAAGGGAACGATCTCTTCACCGCTATCCAGGTTCGCGAGGAATAGCGAGCCTGGGACGGTGAGCGACGCCTCCATGATCGGGGTTACGTTCAGGGTCGGAGGAATTATGGTTGCTGAATCAGCCTGGTTGACGCCTCCAACGCCAGGGGCGCCCGCGACTACCGGAGCCTGGCCGACGCCCTGATGGGCGAACTGCTCAAGGGGATCGCTTGACGGTGCGTTCGGGCTTGGCTTATTAAAGCCCCAGAGCTGGGACTGGTTGATCGCTTTCTTGATCTGGCTCGATTTAAAATCGGTGAGGTTTTCGAACTCTTGGATTGCCTCGCCGATCGAGGAATACCCTCGCCCCTGGCCCGCATACTCCGCCTCATAAGAGTGGAGCATCATGAGGCGCCCACTCTTCTCGCCGATGTGGGGGACGACTACTTCAGTGAACTCGTATTTCCCTGGGTCGGTCTGAACCCAGACGTGATAGGCTTTCTCTGAGCCGTCGGGGTTGCGGTCGATACCGTCGGGCATTGTGCCAAGGAGGGCGGTCGCGATCCAGGCATCGCCGCGGATCTGGTTCGGGTCGATGATTTCGAACTGCAGCGGGTTCAAGAGGTTCGAGTTTTGCGAATAGTAATATCGAAGGAATTGGTCATTGTCGCGTTCGGCGTATTTACAAAGTAGGTGCTGGGCCTGATAGAAATTGTACTGCTGGGCGCGATGCTGCTTTTTCGATGCGCAGTAAAGGTCGAAGGCAGCACCGACCATGCGGGACCACTCCTCAAGCTTATCCTGCGGAATACCGAGGATATCGGCGTTCGGCTCGGGCTCGAGGCGCAGGCCAGAATCGACAACGGTATCCGCGAAGCGATTGACCATCGTCTTGGCTTCGGGGCTGTCATGATACACACCCCGGGCCTGCTGACGCATGGACCAATTGTTAATGACCGTGGCGCCAAACGGCCCCGACAGGCCTCCTGGCCACTTAGCACCACTCGCGCGCGACCAGCCCAGGCCCTGGCCATAGCCGAAGAACTCAGCGGTCAGGCGCTGCTCGGCCATGCGGCCCTGGTTGTAGCCCTGGCGGACTGCGCGCTGGGCAATGGCCGGCAGAGCCTTCGAAATAACCAACTCGGTGGTCTCGGCGATCGTCTGCTTGCGCAGGGTCTCAACGGCAAGCGCAGCCTTGCGCGTGGTTTGTATGGTGATCGGCAGCGTCATACCTTGCGCCTCAAGCTCAGGTTCGTAGCGCCACGGCCATACAGCTTCCGCCAGTAAAACTCAATCTTGTTTTCGCAGAGTTGGATATAATCGGTGAGTTCCTTCAGGGATCGGCGCTTGACTTTCTGGCTGCCATCGCCTGCCCGGAAGTCATACTCCTCGACTGAGGAGGATCCTAGGCCCGCGAGTTGCTTCTCGGCATCATCTAGTCGGCTTTGCCACACGGTGATGAGCGCGAGATAGCGCTGCTGTGTGTTGTAGGGGAGGCTATTAAATTGCAGCCCGGGCGTTGCGCCTGTGTTTGGGTCACCCGCATAGCTATCCGACATGAGCCGAGGATGCCGAGATCAAGAGCAAACGTCAAAAAACTCTTTGACGTTTGCTCTCGGAAATCTTAGGTTGTGCTTTGATGCGCCTCAGGCGCGGCCGATCCGGGGTTCGTCTCCTTACCCGGGTCGGTCTTCTTTTTGGGTGCGATGCGTTTTGCAATCTCAGTAAGGGCGAACTTTGAATCGATCACCGATCGGGCGCGCTCGGCGGTTGATCCGTTCTTGATTGCCCAGCGGCGCAGGATCTCTATTGTCCCGTCTAGGTATACGTCTGCCGCGCAGGTCGCATAGACACGGCAGTCGAGCGCCTCGTTTCGGCGACCATGGCTCTCGAAACTTCCATCGGTGAGTTGCTCCTCGGCGCCGAGCATGTCGAAATAATGCGGCTCGTAATCGCGAGGGAAATCGCAGAATCCTGCACGCTGCGGGCCGACGGCTTCGCGTTTCACGCGGTTCAGGTTCGAGTATAGGATCCGCTTATAATGCCGGGTATTGATCTCGTAGATACCACGCGGGCCGCCGATGTCGGCATGCCGATACCATATCTCTTTGGGGCCTTCGTTTTCTGCGCGGGCGCGGTGGGGATCGGCCTTGAGGGCGGCGAGGCCCTTGATTGCGAAGGTATTGTTGATACGCTCGGCGAAGCGGTAGACCGTGTCCGAATGCGAGCCTGAGCCGGAGTCGATGAAGAAAAGTTGTACAGTGAGTCCGAGGCCGTCCGAGAGGCGCGGGTAGGTCATGCCACCGCCGATGATGTACTGATACAATTTCTCGAATGCGCCCGAGAACGGGTCGCTCACGTCTCCCTCGAAGCGCAGGTAGTCGATTGACCAGGTCTTGTATGATGAGCCCGTACCGAGGATCTCGAGCTCGATGCGCGGCGGGTTAGTCGGGTCTTTGAATTTCGTCGGGTCGTTTGGATCCATGCCCGAGCCGTCCTGGACATCGCCGCCGGCGGTGAGGTAGAGCACGTCGTCGGGGACGGTGCCGCGGGCATAGTCTCCTTTGAGGCCAAGGAGCACTTCGAGCTTGGGGCGGACGCCGGTCTCGGCATAGGGCAGCCCCAAGTACAGGTTCGCAAATGACCTCATCCCGTCGGGGCCGACCTTGATTGCGGACTGATACTCCTCGTACAGCTCGGTCCAGGACATCATACCCACGGGGCTGTACAAAGCCGAGAGGTGATACGATCGCAGGGTCGGAGCGCTCGACTTCTTCGTCGGCCGCCAGTGGCCGCGGGCGAGCATGTCGCCCTTCATGTAGTTCAGGATCTTGCCGCCGTGCGGCTGCGCCCGGCACTCAGGATTCTTGCAGACGTAGTATGCCTGGACGAGCGCGCCGCCTTCGATCTGAGCTTTGAGTCCCCATTCGGTTGTCTCGTTGCCGAACTCGAGCTCTTGCATCTCGCCGCAGTGCGGGCAGGGAACGTAATACTTCCGGCAGTCGCCGAGCTCATAACTCGGCCAGATGTTCGAGGCCTCGATAGTTGTCGGCGATGAGAAGTCGAATATTTTTTTACGAGGCCCCCAGCTGATCGTGTGGCCTTCGTTGACCTTGAGCCAGTTACCCTCGCCTGTGGTCGTCAGGGTCGGAACGCCGTCGATCTCATCGCGAATCAATATCCTTTTGTCGCCGGCGCGCTTCGCCTGCATGGAGCGGGCGCTGATGATATCGAGGGCGCCCCCGATGTACTCCTTCGTAAACGTCCTGTCGCCCTTAGGGCCGTTTTTTGGGTTCTCGCTCGAGCTCGTGATCTTATCGCGCATGCCCAGGGAGTCGATGAGCGGCGGGATCTTCCGCGTCGCCCAGTCCAGGGCTAGGTCCTCGGTCGCGGTGACGTATTCGATCTCGGTGGGGTTCGCGTCCATCCAGTAGCCGACGACGTTCTCCGACATGGTCGTGGCGCCCACCTTGCGGGATTTCATCAGGACGACGTGCTGCACGGGACTGTACGGGCTGAGGTCGTCCATGATGTCGACGAAGTACGGGGTGCGGGCGTTATCCCAGGGGCCGGGGAACGGAGTGTTGTCGGGGAGGATGCGGCGGCCCTGGATCCAATCGCTGATCCGTGGCGGGGGAGGGGTCGTCGGGGCCGCGGCGACGCAGTCCCGGAAAAATGTGGTGTCGGACGCGGTCACGGCGTTTCCCCAGCCTGAATAACAGTAAGCCCCATCGCTTGGTAAAAACAGACAAGCGATGGCAGATCAACACTTCCCTCTCGCGGGGCAGCCTCGATTTTTATTTCGCCTGCATATCCCGTTGCTCGGATTGCGTATATCGAATACCGAAGGAAGTCTCGAGCATGCCCTTGTCTGCGATATTCAGGCTCAACGTAGAGACCATAAATAATTGGATTTTCACCGAGGGCATAATAGCAATATCCATGTTTTGTATGGATAAAGTTCTCCTCCGAGGAGAGATCACAGATCGTATCGGACGCGGTCATGCGGGTGGCTCGAGGGGGAGCTCGGGCTCGTCGGGGATCTCCGCCCCCGGCAGCGTGCCGGCGCCGGCGGCGTCCAGGTAATCGATAAGCCGGCGCTGGATCATACCTAGGGCGCGGTAGACTTCGGCGTCGATGGCCTGGATGGCGCGGAGGGTGAGAGCCGGGTCGGTATTGCCGAAGAGGGCGGCGAGGTCGGGGCCGAGCTTGGAACTCAAGGGGCGCAGAATCGATGTATGGACGGAGTAGACGCGGCCGAAGACGCGTTTCACGTCCTCGCGCGGGAGGTACTTGCCCCGTGCGACGTTGTTGTCGATGCGGGCCTTGATGATCTGCTCGCGGACTTTGGCGCGGTCGAGGTCGCCCTTCTCGAGGTAGTCGAGGCCGGCGCCGAGCTCGTCATCATCTTCATCGTCGGAATCAGCCGGCGGCGCAACGGGTGCCGCGGCTGCTGCGGACTTCCGTGTTTTTTTTGGCGGCGGCGACGACGGAGCGGGGGGCTGGGCCTCGTTTACCCCTAGATTTTCCGCCGGCGCGACGACGGTGCCGTGGGCTGTCGCGCGCTGAGAGGAGGCGTGGGCGATGTAGTCGAGTATCCGGGGATCGGTTTCATTGAAGCCCTGCTTGCCCTCGGGTGAGACGACACGAGGCAGTAGCCCCTTCTTCACCTGGTAGGTGATCGCCTGCTTCTTGACGCCGGCGCGGCGGGCTAGCTCCCCTGCGGAAATCATGCTCGGGAGGGTGCTAAGTTAAGGAGCAAACGTCAAACAGCTTTACCAGTCAAACAGCTTGACCCCGACCGCATGCGCGTTTAGGTGCGGGCTGCGACATAGCCCCCTCGGCCGGCGGGGTGGGTCTCTACAGTACCTTTTTCCCCTGACGTTTGCTCTTTGCTGGCACGTTATTTGCCTTTAGAAATTGCAATCAGTTGCGCGAGTTGCTGTGCCCAAAGGGATGAGGCGTTGTTCTGTGCGAGTGCATGCTCGCGAGATATACCAGCCCAGTTCGTGCGCTTGGGCTTCATGGGCATGTCGAAGTCCTGTATCTTGCGCATGGGCGATATCCATATTTTCTTGCCGTACTTGTTTGTGATCTGCTTGCGATCGCCAGTTAATTGAAACATGCCCGCATGGAATCTAGTGCCATGTCCAACCAAGAACGGCTTCTTAAAGTTCATACGCCCGAGTATCGCGAGCATGGCATACAGACGCATTGAGGCCTCAGGCTGGACTGTGAAGTTATCAGCCATTGGAAACGACGCCGACGGTATAAGCCTGAACTGTCGTTTCATCGTACCAGTCTCAGAGCCACCACGAGAAAAGAGCGTGTCGGTTCGCTTTTTGGATTCGCCGCCGAATTGCTGTTCACGCCAGCCCGTGAATGCACCCTTGTCGCCGCCACCAGGGATTCGTATAGAGGCCATAATCGCCTGAAGCTGTGTAGGGTTTGCCTTGCTGACCCAGAGCTGCCGGCTGACGAACGAACGAGAGCGGACCTTGTTCGTCCTAGCAATTGTGTACGCAGACCAGTCGCGATCCTGAAACGCAAGGTCGTTTAGGACTGCGGCTATGCCCTTTTTAGCCTCGCGTGGCGCAACCTGCATGAAATAGCGAAAGCCCCTGAGACTCGAAGTGATATCCGTCGTGAACATTTCGTCTGCCATAGAGACGAGGTTGAATATAGAGAGAGCAATTGTCAAAAAGTAATATTGTAAGATAAAAGGCTAAAAAGTAAGACGACAAAAAAATCAAGAATAAATCGTAAATCGTTAAGAGAGAAATAGATAGATATATATAATATATTTATATTATATTATTATATTACATTACATTGGTTTTTCCCCTTGGCTTGACGGGGGTCGTGCCGCGGTGGATTGGCGTCTTATCCTATGTTCGTGTTTATACGCGTATGTGTACGTTTGCGGTATAATGTAATGTAATTTTATAATGTCGTTATAGAGTAAGTAGTTATGAGATTATAGAAGGGTAAAAACATTATTTTATTATATAAGCCTAGTGATCATGACAGGTCGCCGCCGTGCTGCGCCCTCAATATACCCCGAATACCAGGCCAGCTCGTCTCGAATGGAGCCCGGCGCCGGGCGAACCCCAGATACCCCGGCATCATATCCGGCCCGCCAGTCCTCGGGCTGTAGTGTTACGTGGCCGGCAATCGGCTTACCCGGGACGTTCATATACCCTCGGCGCGGCGAGCTAGTTCCGCCTCGAGCGCATGAGCAAGGACGACGAGATAAGGATCGACGCCCGGTTCTCGCGCATGCTCGAGGGCCGCGAGAATCGGAATAGTTAATATTACTTCACTTCTGGTTCCCGTTTGGTTACCGAAATGATTGTCAAATATGCCTCTAGACTCCGAATCTGCTAGCGTGTTCGTTTTAAAGATAGTGCCGTAAGTGCTTTCCATACCGTCTATTATGATAGGCTATTCTATACTTTGCAATAGTATTCAATATTACGAAATGGACCCGTCGTAGCTCCACGTGCCGCAGCCGCAGGGATGAGAGGACCTCATGCGAAGCTGAACTCCAATTGGGGCTTCGGCGCGTGGGCGCTCATGCCTGGTTGGGAGGAATCCCAGGGAGATGGCTGAGATCCGCCTCCGTCCGCGAGCTGCAATCGCACGTACGCGGGATCGAGGGCCGAAAGAGGCCTGCCGCCCAGGCTGATGAAATAGCGAGCCCTTTTCATAACGATGCCCATGCGCGGCAGATCCTCAGGCCGAATATGGCCCGCACGCCTCGTCGATACGATGCGCCCGGCCCCGGTCACTCCCACGCCGGGCACTCGGAGCAGAGCCGAATAGTCCGCACGCTCCACGTCGACGGGGAAGAACTCGGGATGCCTGAGCGCCCAGGCGGTCTTGGGATCTAGCTCGGAGGAGAGGTTCGCCTCGCCCGAGTCGAGTATCTCCTCGGGCTTGAAGCCGTAGAAGCGCATGAGCCAGTCCGCTTGGTAGAGCCGGTGCTCCCGAACGAGGGGGGGGCTCTTGAGCAGGGGGAGCCGAGGGTCGGTCGATACCGGGACGAAGGCCGAATAATATACGCGACGCATCCCAAGTCGGCCATACAGCGCGCCCGCGAGACGGATGATAGTGCGGTCGTCCTCAGGGCTGGCACCTACGACGAGCTGAGTGCTCTGACCGGCGGGCGCGAAGCGGGGCGTGCTGCGTAGTCGGCCTTTGTCTTCCCGGCTTTCGGCCTCGGTCTGGCTCATGAAGCGCATCGCCCCGAGAATCTCCTGCCCTGATTTCTGCGGTGCGAGTCGGGCGAGGGAAGAGGCGGTGGGCAGCTCTATGTTGGCCGAGAGCCTGTCCGCATAGAGCCCGGCCTTGCGAAGGAGTTTTTCGCTCGCGCCTGGAATGGCCTTTAAATGTATATAGCCGCCGAAACCCTCGCGTTCGCGCAGGACGCGCGCTACCTCGACGAGCTTTTCCATGACAATGTCCGGATCGGTGAAGATGCCCGAGGAGAGGAAGAGACCTTCGATGTAATTACGGCGATAGAATCCTATCGTAAGGCGCACGAGTTCATCGACCGTGAAGCTCGTGCGCTCCACCTCGGCTGAGGAGCGGTTGACGCAGTAGGCGCAGTCCTTACGGCAGGAATTGGAGTAAAGGACTTTAAGGAGAGAGACGCAACGGCCATCCCCGGTCCAGGAGTGGCAGACTCCTGCGGGGCAGTTTGCTCCTAGCCCGCCTTTAGCCGAACCCTGAGCTCCGCTCGCTCTCGAGCTGCCGCTTGAGGCGCATGATGCGTCGTAGCGAGCCGAGGCGGCGAGAATCTCGAGTTTTTCCCCTAGATCCATTAAAATACTATACATGTGTGTGCTTAAATATGCAAGGCATTGAGCCAATTTCAAAAGACGGTTACTTTTGAAAGACCTCTTGCCGTTTCTCGCGGCTCTTGATGGTTGTATGAGCCGCTGCGAAATCTGCGCAAATTTAGGGCAGCTTTTTCAAAACTCGTCCGAGTTTTGAAAGAACCTCTATTTACTGTTTTAAGCTTCTATCTCCCGCGCTCGATCATGGCGTCGCGAAGTATGCACGCGAAATCGTCGACATCCCGGTCGCTCGTGTCGAAGCTCGTCATCCAGCGCTGGAGGCCGCCATCCCACTCGTAGAAGAAGGACTTCTCCCGCGCGAGGGCCGCGGCTTCGGAAGGCATCTTTGCGAAGAGGGCGTTGGTACGCACGGGGAAGGCAAGTTCGATGCCGCCCATCGTCAGCACGGCCTCCTCCAACTTTTTCGCCGCGTGATTCGCCGCCTTTGCGTTGTGCTCCCACAGCCCGTCCGAAAGGTAGGCCTCGAATTGGGCGGAGATGAAGCGCATCTTCGAGGCGAGCTGAAGGCGGGCCTTGCGCAGACAGGGAGCGCGCGAGGCGAGCTCGGGCCTCAACACGACGACCGCCTCGCCGAAGGCCAGTCCATTCTTCATGCCGCCGAAGGAGAGGAGATCCACTCCCGAGGCGAGTTCATGGAAGCTTTTGCCGAGGGCGACCGCCGCGTTACCGAGGCGCGCACCGTCCATGTGCACAAGGAGCCCGGCCTTGTGCGCGATAGCGGCGAGGGCAGCGGACTCTTCGCTCTCGTAGAGGGTCCCAACCTCGGTTGGCTGGGAGAGGGAGAGACAGGAGGGTTGGCTTTGGTGGATAAAACCCAGGCAGCTTAAGGCTTCCTCGAGACCTTCGGGCGTGACCTTGCCGTCGTGGCTACGGACCGGGCGGATCTTGCAGCCGAGGGCGGCCTCTGGGGCGCCGGACTCGTCTATAGAAATATGCGCTACGTCGGAGCACAGCACGGATTGACTCGGGCCTGCTGCGAGGGAGAGGGCGAAGACATTGGCGCCCGTTCCATTCAGTACGAAAAAAGTTTCGGACGAAGGCCCGAACTCGGCCTTGAACAGGGTCTCGGCGCGTTCTGTCCATTTGTCTTCCCCATATCCTAGGGCGTGGCCCTCGTTGGCCGCGGCTATGGCCGCGATGATCTCGGGAGACGCGCCCGAGTTGTTGTCGCTCGCGAAACTCTTGATGCTCATAGTAACGAGGAGGATAGTCCCCTGCTCGTTATTTTTTCAAGTCTGGCCTCCGCTAGTACCTCATTGCCGTTTGCATTACAATAAAGAAATACATGGATAATCCCACTTTCGAGTCCCTCGGACTCGCTCCCGACACGCTCGCCGCCATTACCCGCAAAGGCTTCGAAGAGGCGACTCCGATCCAGGCCCTCACGATTCCGCGCCTTCTCAATCCGGGCCCCGACCTTATCGCCCGCGCGCGCACGGGCACCGGCAAGACAGCAGCCTTCGGCATCCCCTTTGCGGAGCTCCTCTCCCAGCCCTCAGGCCATATCCGCGCCATAGTCCTAGTCCCGACGCGCGAGCTCGCCCTCCAGGTCACCACCGAGCTCGTTTCCCTGCGCTTCGGACTTTATCCCCGCGTGGCCGCTGTCTACGGCGGTTCTTCGATGGGCGAGCAGCTGCGCCGCCTAGGCGCGGGTGTCGACATCGTCGTCGGGACGCCCGGGCGCGTGCTCGACCATTTGGGCCGCGGCACCCTCGACCTTTCGCAGCTCGAGTTTCTCGTCCTCGACGAGGCCGACGAGATGCTCGATATGGGTTTCATCGAGGACATCGAAGCCATTATGGAGAAGTGCGGCGAGAAGCGCCGCGTGGTCCTTTTCTCGGCGACCATGCCCGCGGGCATAATCCATGTGGCCAAGCGCCGCCTGGGCGAATACGAGGTAGTCGAGGACTTCTCCGAGGCCGTGGCTACGGAGCTCGCCGAGCAGGTATGGCTCGAAGTGCGCGAAGGCGACAAGCTCGAGGCCCTCTGTCGCATCATCGATGTCGAGGAGGACTTCTTCGGCATTGTGTTCACGACTACGCGCGTCGAGGCCGAGCGCGTAGCCAAGGCCCTCGAGGAACGGGGCTACGACGCCGAGGCCCTCCACGGCGAGATACCGCAGGACCGGCGCGAGCGCATACTCGCGCGCTTCCGCGACAAACGGGTTCGCGTCCTCGTCGCCACCGACGTCGCTGCGCGCGGCATCGACATCGACAATCTGTCCCACGTCGTCAATTGGTCGCTGCCCCACGATCCCGAAGCCTACGTCCACAGAGTCGGGCGAACGGGCCGCGCGGGCAACGCGGGGACGGCCATCACCCTCGTCACTCCCGACGAGTACCGCAAGCTCTTCCGCTTCAAGCATGTCGCTGGGGCGGGCTTCAAAAAGAAGAAGGTCCCCGAGGTCGACGAGGTCCTCGCCGCACGCAAGGAACGCCTGCGCGGCAAGATAATAGCGAGGGCCGAATCCCTCGCGGCGGAGACCGCCGCCGAAGAGGCATCGGAAGCCGAAGCGATAGAGGCCGTCGAGGCGAAGGAGGGCGAGCCTGAGGCCAAGGCCGCGCAGAAGAAGAAAGCGGCGGCCAAAGCGCCCGCTCTCTCGAAGACCGAGCTCTGGCTCGAGCTCGCCGACGAGATCCTCGAGAAGGCCGAGCCCCGCGAAGCACTCTCCGCGGCCCTCTTCGAGGCCTTCGGCGCCGAGATCGACCCTGCGCGTTATAAGAAGATAGAGTCCTACTCGGTCGACGCCGCCGCTACGGCGCGGCTTTTCGTCGGCTCGGGCAAGCGCGACAAAGCGACGCCCGCTCGCCTCGCCGAGCTCGTGAAGCGCCTGTCGGGCCTCCCCGACAGGCTCATAGGCGGGATCGAGATCTACGAGAACTTCTCCTTCGTGACCGTGCCCTTCGAGACGGCCGAGCGCGTGCTCGCCGAGGCGAGGCGCCAGGGCGGGGTCCCGACGGTGCGCTACGCCACGCCCAAGGGAGCGAGCGGCCGCTCCGGCCCTGGATCGGATTCGCGCAACGCGCCGTATCGAGCGAGATCGCCTCGCCCCAACGACTATCGACCCGGCGATCGGGACTATGAAAGAGCCTCGCGTTCCGCGCACAATGCGCCACATACGGGCAAGTATCCGGGCTCGACCAAGCGGAAGAAGCCGGAATAGACCTCGATGTCCATTGTAGAGTGCGTCCCCAACTTTTCCGAAGGCCGGGACAAGACCGTGATAGCCGCAATAGCGGCGGCTATTACGAGTGTCTCCGGCGCCTGCCTCCTCGATGTGGCCCCGGGCGTGGACACGAATCGGACCGTCTACACCTTCGTCGGCAGTCCTGATGCAGTCGCCGACGCCGCTCTCGCGGCCGCGAGGAAGGCCTACGAGCTCATCGATATGACGAAGCACAGGGGCGCCCATCCTCGCATGGGAGCTCTCGACGTCTGTCCCTTCGTGCCGGTCTCCGACATCGACATGGACGGATGCGTCGCGCTCTCGAAGCAGGTGGCCGAACGAATGGCTTCCGAGCTGGGCGTGCCGGTCTTTCTCTATGAGGCTTCCGCCTCCAGGCCCGAGCGTCAAAGCCTCGCCGACATACGTTCCGGCGAGTACGAAGGTCTCGCCGCCAAGCTCAGACTGCCGGAATGGGCGCCCGACTACGGGGAAGCGAGCTTCGTGCCCCGCTGGGGCGCCACGGTCGTCGGCGCTCGCGAGTTCCTGATCGCGTATAACGTAAACCTCAACACGCGCGACAAAAAGCTTGCCCACGAAGTCGCTCTCGCCATCCGCGAGTCGGGCAGGACGACAAAGGATTCCGCCGGCGTAAGCGTGAAGTCTCCAGGCCGACTCAAGGCCGTTCGCGCCATCGGCTGGTACATCGAGTCCTACCGTTGCGCGCAGGTTTCCATAAATATACTCGACTATAAGACTACGCCGCTCCATATCGTCTTCGAGACAGCAAAAGAAGAAGCGGAAAGAATCGGGCTCCTCGTTACGGGCAGCGAGATAGTCGGTCTCGTGCCCCGAGAGCCGATCCTGGCCGCTGGGCGGCACTTCATGCGAAAAATGGGCAAGAGCGAGGGCTTGCCTGAGCCCGAGCTCGTCGAGACGGCCATCCACTCGCTGGGCCTAGATTCTGTGGCGAGCTTCGAGCCCGAGAAGAAGATCATCGAATACGCCGGAAAAAGGGTAGGGCTAAATTGGGCGGGAGAATATTTTCCATTTCAGTATTGACTTCCTCGGCCTTCATTCCTTATACCTTGCGAAGAAGATCCCATCCCCGAGGAGTCTGAAGCGGTGAAAGGTTCTGACGTTACCGTTTCGGGTATTTCCAAGTCCTTCGACGCCTTTAAAGCGCTCAAGGGCGTCTCTCTAGAGATCAAGAAGGGAGAGTTCTTTTCTCTCCTCGGTCCCTCAGGCTGTGGCAAAACTACCCTTTTGCGCGTGATAGCTGGCTTCGAAGAGCCGGATTCAGGGCTAGTGGGAATCGACGGGCGAGACGTGTCGGGGCTTCCCCCCGATAAAAGGCGATGCAACACCGTCTTCCAGAGCTATGCTCTCTTCCCGCACCTGACGGTCTTCGAGAACGTAGCTTTTCCGCTGCGCCTGCGGAGGGTGCCTAATAGGCTCGTCCGTGAGCTCGTGGCGAAGCACCTGAATCTCGTACAGCTCGAGGCGCATGCGGACAAGAAACCTTCCATGCTTTCGGGCGGGCAGAAGCAGCGCGTCGCCATAGCGCGCGCCCTCATCAACGAGCCTTCGGTCCTACTCCTCGACGAGCCGCTTTCGGCCCTCGACGCAAAGCTTCGCCAGAGGATGCTCGTCGAGCTCGACGCGATCCACGACAAGGTCGGCATCACCTTTATCTATGTCACCCATGATCAGCAGGAGGCTCTCTCGGTCTCCGATCGCATCGCGGTCATGGACCAAGGCAATGTCCTCCAGATAGGCTCGCCTCAGCAGATTTACGAAAATCCCGCGAGCGATTTCGTGGCCCGTTTTATCGGCGAGACCAACCTCTTCACCGGCGTGGTCCGCTCGCGCGAGGGCGGCTTCGCTATGGTCGATGCTCAGGGCCTGGGCGAGATCCTCGTCGAGGCGAACGGCGAGGCCCCGGTCGGTGCCCGCGTCTCCGTGGCCGTTCGGCCCGAGAAGATCCGCATCGGCGCCGATGCGCCCGGCCCGCACGAGGAGCTCAACGTCTTCCGCGGCTTGGTGGAAGAGCCGATCTACTCCGGCTTCCAGACTAAGTACCTCATTCACTTGCCCGGAGGCGGGGCGATCACCGTATTTCGCCAGCACGCGAACTGGTCCGAGGGCGTGCCCGACATACGCTGGAAGGACGAGGTCTACCTCTCCTGGAGCGCGCGGGACTCGGTCGTCGTCGAGAGCGACGCGCGCATCGTCTCCTCTGCGGCCTCCGCCAAATGAAGCGCAACTACGGCCGGGCCTACGCGGCGCCCGAGGCGCTATGGCTCACGTTTTTTTTCGCAGCGCCGCTGGCCATCATCGTCGCCTATTCCTTCTGCAAGCGCGATCTGTACGGCGGTGTCCTTCCCCAGCTCAGTCTCGACGCCTATCGCTCGCTCGCGAACCCGACGCTCATCGCTGTCGCCTGGCGTACGCTCTGGGTATCGCTCGCCGCCACGGTGATCACCATTCTCATAGCCCTGCCTTGCGGCTACAGCATCGCGCGATCGGGCAACCAGGCCATGCGGCTCTTCCTCATCATCGTGCCTTTCTGGACGAACTTCATCATTCGCGTCTACGCCTGGATCGCGATCCTCGGCAACGAGGGCTTCGTCAACGACGTCCTGCGCGCCATCGGCCTCACGACCGACTCTGTGCAGTTTCTCTACAACCAAGGCGCGGTCATCCTCGTCCTCGTTTACATGTACCTGCCCTATGCAATACTCCCGCTCTTCTCCACGATCGACAAGTTCGACTTCAACCTTCTCGAGGCCGCGCGCGATCTGGGCGCCACGAGGATGCAGGCCCTTCGCAAGATCCTCATACCGAACATCCGTGGCGGCCTCGTCACCGCCGTGCTCTTCACCTTCATCCCGATCTTCGGCGCCTACGCAGTGCCCCTCCTCGTCGGCGGCAAGGACTCCTACATGCTCGGCAACGTGATCGCCGATCAGGTAACTAAGACTCGCAACTGGCCCTTGGCTTCCTCCATATCGATGGGCGTCACCGTGCTCACAGGCATAGCTGCGATCCTGTACGCAGTCGTGAGCAAGCGATCCACGCACCACGTCATAGAGGAATCGGGCATCGGTCCGGTGAGCGCCACGGCGGGCATCCCCAGCGGAGGCCAGGCATGAGGCTTCGCGTGCGCGCTTTCTACCGCGCCCTGCGCGCGACGATCAAGGGCATACGGCCCCTGCCTCCGCGGATCGCCGACTTCGGAGCGGCCGCCGAGAAAAATAACCACGCGAAGCGGCGCAAGGGTGTGGCCCTCTCCGACTTCATCTATGGGGCGGTGATCGTCTTCCTATTCATGCCTCTCGTCGTCCTCCTCGTTTATTCCTTCAATGCCTCGAAGAGCGGGAGCTGGTCGGGCTTCTCCCTTCAGTGGTACGAGAAGCTCTTCATGGGCTCCGGCGAGCTCTGGCACGCTTTCGCGAACTCCCTCCTCATCGCCCTCACTTCCGCAACAGCGGCCACCATTTTAGGAACGCTCGCCGCCGTGGGCACCGCCCGCTATTCTTTCTGGTTCAAGCCCTACGTCAAATCGATGAGCTTCCTGCCAATGATCATGCCGGAGATCATAGTCGGCGTCTCCCTTCTCGTGTTCTTCGCGGGGATCGGCCTCAAGCTGGGGCTCGTGACCGTGTGGATGGCCCATACGACCTTCAACCTGCCCTTCGTCTATCTCCTCGTGTCGGCCAGGCTCGAGGCCTTCGACCCGAGCGTCGTCGAGGCTGCGCGCGACCTCGGCGCTACCGAGGGGCAGACTCTCATGCGCGTGATCCTCCCCATCACGATGCCTGGCATAGCCTCCGGCTTCCTCACTGCGGTCACGCTCTCGCTCGAGGACTTCGTCATCACCTTCTTCGTCTCCGGTCCCGGCGCTATGACGCTGCCGTTGTTCATTTACTCGGCTATCCGCTTCGGAGTGTCACCTGTCATCAACGCGCTGTCGGTGGTTATGGTCGCGGGCACCGTTCTCCTCGTCTATCCCGCGCGCAACTTCTTGAAAGCCTACGCCGCGCATTAGCGGCGTGGTCATATCAACCGGGGGCCCTAGGCCGCCCGAAATCCATCAACATAAGGGAGGACGACATGAAACGTCTTCTCCACACAGCGACCCGCGTGGCCGCCCTCGCCCTCGCGCTCGGAATGTCCTTGGGCTTCGCTTCCTGTTCGAAGCAGGAGTCGGGACCTAAAAAGCTGTACATCTTCAACTGGACTTACTACACACCGGATTCGGTGATAGCCAAGTTCGAGAAGGAGTACAACTGCAAAGTCGTCTACGACTCCTTCGACTCGAACGAGTCCATGTTCGCCAAGCTCAAGGCGGGCGGTTCGAACTACGACATAGTCTTCCCGTCGGCCGACTACGTCTCCATCATGGTCAAGCAGGGAATGCTCGCCAAGATCGACAAGAGCAAGCTCTCCAACTGGAAGAACATCGACCCCGCCGTCCTCGCTCGCTCGAAGGACTACGACCCCGATAACCAGTATTCCGTGCCTTACTACATGGGCGCCGCCGGGGTAGCGGTGAATAAGACAAAGGTCAAGAAGTACGATCGCGATTGGTCGATCTTCTCCCGCAAGGATCTCAAGGACAAGATGACCATGCTCGACGACATGCGCGAGGTCATGGGCGACGCCCTGGCCTTCCAGGGCAAGTCGGTCAATACGGCGAAGGACGACGAGGTCGCGGCCGCCGAGAAGCTCATCAATGAGGGCTGGAAGCCTAATCTCCTCAAGTTCGACGCCGAAGCCTACGCGAAGCTTTTCGCCTCCGGCGAGACCTGGGTGGCCCAGGGCTACGCTGAGTCGATCTTCGCCGAGTACGACCAGGCCAAGCGCGGCGACGTCGACTTCTTCATCCCCAAGGAAGGCGGACCTCTCTACATCGATTCCATGGTCATACTCAAGGACTCGAAGAGCAAGGACCTCGCCCTCAAGTTCATCGACTTCATCCATAGACCGCAGAATTACGCCGAGTTCTGCGACGCCTTCGGCTTCCCCTGCACCGCGAACATACCCGCTCGCGCGCTCAAGAAGGGAGACGCCTGGTACAAGGCCGAGGACCTCACGAAGTGCGAGCTCAAGCTCGACCTCGGGCAGGACCTCGAGAAGTACAACGCCGCCTGGCAGGACATAAAGGTCGGCAAGTAAGTCACTGCCAAGAAAAAATCCACACGACTTCTCTTATCGTGTTCGGCATTTTTCTTTAACCAGTGTGCATCAGTGTTATTAATACTCAACACTGACGCACACTGATACCTCTACTGCTTGGCCGCGTAGAGGAAGCGCTTGATCTTGTTGGTCGGCGTCTTCTGGAACTCCTCCTCGTGGAGTTTGATCCTGGCGACGCGACCATACTCGGGCAGCTGTTTGTTGAGGGCTACGCGGTTCTGCTCCATCATCTCGGTGATAGCCTCGGTCGCAATGCCCTGCTTCTGAGCCTCGGTGAGATCCGGGCGCACGAGGGCGGTGAGCTTGCCGTCGTCCTCGAGGACGAGCGACTCGGCGACGAGGGGGAAGTTGTTGAGCTTGGCCTCAATCTCCTCGGGGTAGATATTCTGCCCAGAGGCGCCTAGGATCATGGTCTTGCAACGGCCGCGGATATAGACCGAGCCATTCGGCGCCACGTAGCCGAGGTCCCCCGTGTGGAACCAGCCGTCGGTGTCGATCGCGCGGGCCGTCTCCTCGGGGTTCTTGTAGTAGCCGAGAGTGAGGTTGGCGCCCCGCAGCCATATCTCGCCGGGTGAGGATTCCGTTCCACCGACGATTTTCATCTCCATCCTGTCCACGAGCTTGCCGCAATCGGCCTTGCTGCGCTTCCACCAGTCACCATAGCAGATAAGGGGGGCGCATTCGGTCATGCCATAGCCTACGGTAAAGGGGAAGCGGATCTTCATGAGGAAGTCCTCAACCTCGGGGCTGAAAGAGGCCCCGCCGATGATGACGACCATGACGTTACCGCCGAAGAACTCGAGGATCTTTTTCTTGATCGTCCGGAAAATGATGCCGCGCACGAGAGGGATCTTCGTCAGCGCTCTGAGCCTGGGGCTGTCGATCATGGGCTTGATCTGTTTGTAATAGATCTTCTCGATGACCAGGGGAACCGAGAGGATCATCTTGGGCTTCACGGCGGCGAAGGCCTCGATGAGGACGTTCGTCGTAGGCATTTTGCTGAGGAATGTGATGTGGCAGCCGACGGAGAAGGGGAAGATGAACTCGAAGGCGTTGCCGAACATGTGCGCCAGGGGGAGGAATGAGAGGATCGTGTCCTTCTTCTTGAGAGGCATCATCTTGCGGGCGTAGACGAGGTTGGAGGTGAAGTTCTCGTGACTGAGCATGACGCCCTTCGAGAAACCGGTCGTGCCCGATGTGTAGACGATGGCAGCGAGCTCCCTCTCGGCGACGGCGGGGAAGGAATAGCTGGAGGGGCCTAGTTTCGGACGGTATTCGGCCGCGAAGATTGAGTCCGCATCAGCATTTACCGCGGCCGCCTTCCCTCCCTCGGATCCATAGATGGCGCTGAAATCGGCGAGGGAGAAGATCGCTTCGAGGGCGCCGAGCTTCGATCGGTCGAGCTTGGCCAGGTAGGCGTCGGTCGTGAAGAAAAGTCTCGCGTCGGAGTGCCGGACGATATTCTCGCAGTCCGATGCGGGAAAGTCCGGGAGAATGGGGACGATGACCGCCCCGTAGGTCACGGTCGCCAGGTAAACGAGCGCCCAGTTCGAGGAGTTACGGCCTAGCAACGCCACCTTGTCTCCCTGCCGGAGGCCGCGGGCCTCGAAGAGAGCTTGGAGCTTATAGATGCGTTGGCCCACTTCCCCGTAGCTTATCACAGGGCCTTGATAATCGGAGAACGCAGGAAGGTTCCAATGGTCGCGGACGCTCGCCTCGATATATTTAACGAAATTCTCTTGCATGTCTCGCCTTTCGGCGCCGCATACAAAACGGCGCTGTTCTTTAGACAGAGGTCGGCCCTAAAAGGTTGCGATGGCCCCAGGCTTGCCCAGCGATCCTTCTTCGAGGAGACGCTCTGCGAGATCATCAAGAAGTTCGTGCTGTCGGCCCTCGAGATATCCTGAGCGGCTACTCTTCGTCGACGTAGGCCTCGAGCTCGGCTCGCCTTGCGCGGTCCACGAGGCCCAATTTTTCGCATACTCCGAAAAGCTCCCGGACATGGATGAATGCGTGCAAGACTATGCCCGCGGCCTCCATGTCTCTCCTACCCTGCTTCCCACGCTCGATGAGGACTACGAGATCCTGGATGACGAGGCCCTCGCCGCGAAGTATCTCCGCTGCCTCGAGCTTGCTCGCCCCGGTAGTGATGAGATCGTCGAGCAGCAGGAGCCTATCGCCGCGGGCAAATTCGCCTTCGACGCGGTTGCCTGTGCCATGCTCTTTCACGGGCATGCGAGGCCATATCATAGGCTTCATAATGCGCAGGCTCGCCGCGGTCGCGAGGGGCAGGCCTGCGGCGGGAATGCCCGCGATGCGGTCGTAGGAAAGTCCTTCGGCCGCCCTGGCATAGGCCTCGCCCGCGAGAGCCATGGCCCCAGGATCGGATATGAGTCGCCGAAGGTCGATATAGAAGGGACTCTTCTTCCCGCTCTTGAGCGTGAACTCTCCCAGTCTGAAGCAGCCGGAGGAGATAAAGGCCGACAATAGCTTCTCCTTTAGGGGATCGGGCGCTTCCGCGATCTTTGCGCCGTGCGCGGAAGTGAAGCCTCGGCCAGAGACGCCCGATGCGGCCTTGTTGGCCGTGTCGCGGAGCTCGCGGGCCGCGGCGCCAGGATCGGTCGCCCCCGCTATGGAGCGCGCGGCGACGATGAGGATGCCCTGGCCATCCGCCCGGGCGCCGGCGGCGAATGCCTTGTCGGCCTGGCCTCCCTGGGCGCCTATGCCTGGCGCGAGGAACCAGGCTTTGGGAGCGGCCCGACGCACTGAGGCCAAGCCTTGGATATCGTTGCCCGCGACGACCAGGCCGATCGAATCGGACCAGGAGGCGCATTCCGCCGCCACGCGTACGAAGAGCGGCTCCTCCCGACCGCCTACCGAGGAGACGATAAGATCCTGGAACTGTCCAGCGCTTTTGTTGCTCGTACGGCCGAGGAGGAAGATCCCTCTGTCTTCATATTTAAGAAAGGGGTCGACGGCGTCGCGGCCCATATAAGGGCTTAGTGTGACCGCGTCGCCGCCAAGGAAGCCGAAAAGCGCCTGTGCATAGGCTTCGGCGGTAGCATCGATATCGCAGCGCTTGGCGTCGAGAATGACAGGGATTTTGTCCGGTACGAGGGCGATAGTCTTCTCGAGCGCTCCCATGCCGGAAGGGCCGAAGGCTTCGTAAAAGGCGAGGTTGGGTTTATAGGCGGCCGCATAAGGGGCCGTGGCCTCGATGAGACGTTTATTGCCGGCGACGATCGTCTCCGCAGCATGCGGATCCTTGGGGTCGACGCGGGGATCGAGCCCCACGCATATGCAGGTTTTTTTGGAAGCAACTATGTCCTCAAGGCGGTCGAAAAAGTTCATAATCAAAAGGTAGCATGAGACGAGTTCTCCGTCCATCGGTCGTTAGTTGCGGACAGTCCGCTGACGTCAACGTGCTTTTTATGCTGCCGGGCTATATACTGTTCGATATACGAGAGATTCGATGCGGCATTTAAGGAGGCCTTGGACATGAGATTCGAGATCGCGGCAGCTATGACCCTCTTGCTCGCCTGCGCATCTATCGCGCCCTGTATGGCCGAGGACACGAGCGTCGGCTCACAGGACTCGAGCGCGAGAGCGGGCTCACAGGCAACTACGGACGCAACGAACAGTCCCGGTCCCTCGGCTTCGCCGAGCGCGTTCGCCTTCGCGGGAGGCGTCGCTCTCGGATCGGACGTTATCCTGAGCGGCGATAACGGGACCGCGCAGACCTGGACGAAGCTCAGCTTCCAGCCTGATCTCTCCTTCGGCAAGATCGGTCTCGGGCTCGATCTCCCGATCCACTTCATGCTGTATCAGACTACGGACCAGGCGGTCACTATTTACGGTGGAGACTGGATTCCCAACTATGAGAATAACGGCAAGTCCTTCTTCGACGTCTACCTACCCAAGATCATGTATGTCCGTTACGGGAAGAAGGGGGAGGATCCCTTCTTCGCTAAGTTTGGCTCGATAAGTGACCTGAGCCTCGGCGATGGCTTCATCATGTCGAATTATTCGAACATGCTCTTTCTCCCCGCGCAGCGGATATTCGGCCTCGACCTGGGGCTCGACGGCACGCTCTTTCAATTCCCCTACGTCGGCATCGAGGCGATCGCTGGCAACCTCGCGCGCTTGGACGTGATGGGCGCCAGGGTCTACGGGCGACCCCTCATCGATACGAGCATCCCGATACTCAAGGACCTGCAAGTGGGCGCGACCTTCGTGGGAGATACGAATCCCTACCTTTATGAGAATACGGGCAGCGCGTCGCCGGTCGGAGCATACGGAGCCGACATCCTCGTGCCGATCATCGGCGGCTCTCTATTCCCCCTGTCGACCTTCACCGACCTCGCTTTCGACCCGAACGAATCTGCTGGATGGATGATCGGCGCCGGCGGCCGCATCATCGGGATCTTCACCTACGGGGCTCAGCTACGCGTCCTTCAGGACGGCTTCGTCCCGAGCTACTTCGACGCGAACTACGATCTCTATCGCGCAGAACGCTATGACTACATGCAGCTCGCCCACGGTACCAACTTCACACCGAGCTGGTACGCGAGCCTGGGCACATCGCTCCTCTCGGACAAGCTCGTGTTTAACGTGGCGCTCGACGGACCCTTCGCCGCCCCGGCGGTCGTCGCCAATCTTGCGACCGCGTCGCAAACCGACTATCCCCACCTGCGTGGGGTGCTCAGTTTGGCCCAGATCGATACCATCCCCGTCTACTTCGACGCGTCCTACGACAAGTACTACATAGGCGCGATAAAGGGTTTCTTCCCCGACCTCGTCGATCCGACCGACGCGGTTATCGGAATGGACATTAACTACAAGACGGGCGCGGCCGTCCTCACCCTGGCCTATAACGCGGAATGGAATCCCGTCGCCTCGAAGTTCGAGGTGACGTCCAGCTTGCAGGCCGCAGTGAAGTTCTAAGGAGACTACGCACATGAAGCGAATAGTAATCGCGCTCATAATAGCACTCGCCATTCCCGCCCTTGCGGCGGCTGCGGGGAAGGCCAGCCAGAAACTTGTCCTCGAGTTTGTCGACGGCAGCGAGCTCACCGTAACGAAAGCCGACGGGAGCGTCGCCAAGCTCGGATCGGGGATCTTCGAGGGAGACGACATTCCGGCCGGCTCAGTGATCGCCACCGGGCCCGGGACAATGGCCGAACTCAGGCTCAAGCCCAACGGCACGATCATCAAGATCGCCAAGTCGACCACCTTCAAGGTCGCCACCCTCGCGGGCCCTTCGGAGTCTAAGAATGCATTCGCCCTCGTCGCGGGCAAGATACGCGCGGTCGCGGCCAAGGGCGCGGAATATGAAGTAAGCTCCAGAACGGCGGTATGCGCAGTGCGCGGCACTGACTTCGCCTACTCGGTGGAGGACGGGGCCAAGGCCGAGCTCATGGTCGCCAAGGGCCTCGTGCAGTTCGACAAGCTCGACGATACGGGCACCGTACTCGGATCGATCGGCGTCGCCGAAGGTCAGGCCGCCGACGCCTTCGCGGATAGCTTCGCGCCTTTCGCTTACAGCCCCGAGCAATTCGCCGATCAGTTCGGCGACGTGGGCTTCCAGAAGCTCAAGGAGAGCGACGTCCCCGACAAAGCCATAGATACCGACCAGGCCGAAGCCCCGGCGCCCACGCCAAACGTCGCGGCGGCGCCGGCTGGAGCCGCTGCCCCGGCAGCCGGGCCCGCGAAGGCCGCGGCCCCCGCCGAGGAGTCCGCCCTCGCCAAATGGTTGCGCGAGGCGCTCGGATTCGAGATCGGCTCGGTCACCATCGGCAATCAGACTTATTCGAAAGCCGTCATTCAGCCGAACCTCGTCCTGGGAAAGGTCAAGCTAGGGCTCTACCTCCCCATCATCTATACTTCTGACCTTTTTAATCCGAACGATTGGTACAAGCCCGCGGGCAACAACGAGTGGGACTTTGGCTATTCAGGGTTCTCCAAGGGCGATTACCTAGGCGGCGCCTCCGATGCGGCAAGGGACCTCGCCCTCAAGATCAAGTATTTCGAGTATGGCGAGCAGTTCAAAGATCCCTTCTTTGTTAAAATGGGCAATCTTGAAGACTTGAGCCTCGGTCATGGCCTACTCATGCGCAATTACGCGAACGACACGGACTTCCCCTCCGTGCGCCGCTTGGGCTTCGACACGGGACTCGACCTCGAAGGAGGCGGTTTCGAGCTTGTAACCAACGACTTGACGGCGCCCGAGATATTCGGCACGCGCCTCTTCGTCCGCCCTATCCCCGGCTTCAAGCTCGCGCTGGGCGCGCAGGCGATAGTCGATTGGGATCCTGCCCAAGGCACGAGCGTCTATGATGGCGACAACGGGGATCTTAAGCTCATCGGCGCGGGCGTGGACCTCGACCTTCCGATAATCCAGGGCGATCTTCTCGGAATCCGCCTCTTTGCCGACGGCGGCGCGACAGTGCCCTACACAAGGGATACCTATAGCGGCGTCACAGGGCTTCAGTACCAGCTCGTCTACAACAAGTCTACTGGCGAGATCAAGAATTGGGGCGCCGCCGGAGGGCTCATCGGCAATATCCTCTTTATCGACTGGCGCCTCGAGTACCGCTACACGACGGGCTTCTTTAAGTCCTCGCTCTTCGACTCGACCTATGACCGGATGCGATCGCAGTACGCGACGCAGTACCTCGGGTACCTGAACGGTACTTTGAATTATGCCTCCCTGCCCGACGTGATGGGCATCTACGGCGAGGGCGGCTTCAATATCCTCAATGACAAGCTCAAACTTACCATGGGCTATTACTGGCCATGGTCGCCCGCCGCCGGAACGGACATCGCAAAACAGCTTGTCCAATCCTCCGACGAACTCCACCTGAGGTTCACGATCAAGAAGGGCCTCATCCCTGTCGTCGACCTCGCTGGCTCCATCTTCTATGACAAGCGGGGACTCGCGCAATCGATCGCCAACCAGAGCTTTAGCATCCTCGACGCGGACTCGACCTTCGGCGGCGAGGTCGATATTCCCGTGCCGAAGACTCCGAACCTCGATCTGGCGATCATCTTCCAGACCGAGCCCGTGCTCAATCCCGATGGCAGCTACTATTACGCCTCGGCGGCAGACCAGAGCGAGGGCATCGTACAGCTCAAGCCGAGCATCACCATCGAGACCCGATTCCACCTCTAGGCAAAGTGGAAGTGCGCATCGATATTCTCGGGCTCGATTCTGCAGACCTCGCCGAAACAGCCTCACGCGTCCTGAGCTCGGGCGCCGGTGTCGCGCCGAAGGTCTTCGAGCGGGCGTTCGAGGGTGGAGAGCTTTGCGTCGAGGACCTCGGGCTCTCTGCCGCTTCGGTCAGGGCCTGGCGCGAAAACTTCGAGCTGAAGCTCCTCGATGTTGCGAAAGTCGTCGGCGAGGAGGGCGGCACGGCCAAGGCAGTCCTCGGGCTCGAAGGCGGGGGATCAGTAGAGTGCGTCCGCATCCCCATGCCGGGAGGGGACGGCTCGAAGTCCACGCTCTGCGTCTCCTCGCAACTTGGCTGCCGCATGGGCTGCGCCTTCTGCGAGACCGGTCGGGCGGGGCTTTCGCGGAACTTAAACGCGGCCGAGATAGTCGCGCAGGTGCTGACCACTAGGACGAAGCTCGGCTGGGACTGTCATAACATCGTGTTCATGGGCATGGGCGAGTGCCTGGACAACCTCGGCGAAGTTGCACAGGCCCTGCGCGTCCTGGGCGACAACCGAGGGCTCGGCTTCGCCCAGGAGCGTATGACCCTGTGTACCTCGGGCCCGGCGGGCGCCATCGAGGAGCTGCGCAAGCTCGGCCTCAAGCGCCTCGGCCTGTCTATCAGCCTCAACGCGGGAACCGATGAAAAGCGCAGCGCCCTCATGCCCGTCAACCGGGGCAACGGGCTCGATGAGCTGGCATCCAGCCTCGCGGCCTATCCGATGCGCCGCAATTTCGCCCTCGGCGTGAACTGGTGCCTCATCCCGGGCGTCAACGACGGCCGCGAGGACGCGGCCGAGGCGGCGGCCTTCTGCGCGAAGGTCGGCCGCTGTGTCGTCAACCTTATTCCCTATAACCCGGGCCGCGCGCCGATAGGCAGGGCTCCTAGCGAGGCGGAGATCGAGCGCTTCGCGTCCCTGCTTACGGAATACGGCTGCGCGGTCAAGAAGCGCGCGACGAAGGGCGGCAGCATTATGGCTGGCTGCGGCCAGCTCGGCGGGCCGCCCTGTCGCGAAAGCGAGACCCGCTCAGCTCAGACTCTCTTGTAATCCTTGATGGCCTTCTTGACCGTCGGCTCTAGCTCGGAACGGTGTACGCGGATCTGCTCCATCGAGTCGCGGAAGCGCAGGGTGACCGTGTTGTCTTCCTTGGTCTGGTAGTCGACGGTGACGCAGAAGGGCGTGCCTACCTCGTCCTGGCGGCGATAGCGGCGGCCGATAGCGCCGCCCTGGTCGTAATCGGTCGCGAACTCTTCCTTAAGCTCGCTTCGGATGTCCTGGGCGAGCTCGGCGAGACCGTCCTTCTTCATGAGGGGCAGCACGGCGATCGTGATGGGCGCGAGGGTTGGGTGGAAGTGGAGCACGGTGCGCCAATCGTCGTCCGTGCCTTTGTCCGCTACCTTTTGGTCCTCGTAGGCATCGCAGAGGGCCATCAGGAGCTGACGGGTGAGGCCCGCGGAGGTCTCGATAATATAGGGGATGTAGCGCTCGTTGCCGTTCTCCTGGTCGATGTACTGGAGATCCTTGCCGGAGAACTGCTGGTGGCGAGTGAGGTCGAAGTTGGTCCTGTTGTGGACGCCCTCGAGCTCCTTGAAGCCCATGGGAAACTCGTATTCGATATCGTAGGCGTCCTTGGCGTAGTGCGCGAGCTCGTCGGGCCCGTGCTGGTGCCAGCGCAGCTTGTTCATGCGGATGCCGAGTTTCTCGTAGTAGGCCCAGCGCTGCTCGCGCCAGTAGTCGAACCACTTCACGTCCTCGCCCGGATGGACGAAGAACTGCATCTCCATCTGTTCGAACTCGCATGTGCGGAAGATGAAGTTCTTGGTGACGATCTCGTTGCGGAAGGCCTTGCCGACCTGTGCGATGCCGAAGGGGATCTTCATGCGGTTGGACTGGATTATGTTTTTATAATTGACGTAGATGCCCTGGGCGGTCTCGGGTCGGAGATAGATGAGGCCCGTGCCGTCGTCCACCGGACCGATATTCGTCTTGAACATGAGGTTGAACTTGCGGGTGTCGGTGAGCTCGCCGCCGCACTCGGGGCACTCTTTCTTGGCGAGCTTGGCGGGATCGATCTGGTCGGCGCGGAAGCGCTGCTTGCATTTCTTGCAGTCGACGAGGGGGTCGGTAAAGTTCTCGACGTGGCCCGAGGCCTCCCAGACCTTAGGGTGCATGAGGATGGCCGCATCGAGGCCCACGATGTCGTCGTGGAGCTGGGTCATCTCCTTCCACCAGAAGCGCGAGATTCTGTTCTTGAGCTCGACGCCCATCGGGCCGTAGTCCCAGGCTCCTGCCTGGCCTCCGTAGATCTCGGAGGACTGGAAGACGAAGCCCCTCCGCTTGGCGAGGGAGACGATTTTCTCCATCGTGACGCTGTTATCCATGATGCGACTCCTAAGGCCCTGATTTCGCCCCGCCGACGGTTACGGCAGCGCGCCTTTACGGGGCATGGCCGGCAGCTCTGGCCTTGATGAGGCTTAAACCGGCGTCCCGAAGGTGTCCGCATAATAAGGGCCGCTCTGACGCGGCCCCTCCATAGCGGAGTGCTATGAGTATATGCTGGAACGAGCCCGAAGAGCTAGCGTAGCAGGGCGAGCACGGTTTCCTTGAACTTTTTGCCGCGATCGAACTCGTGGAGGAACATGCCGAAAGAAGTGCATCCGGGTGAGAGGAGCACTATGTCGCCCCTGACCGCGCGCGCGCGCGCCTGGGCGACGGCTTGATCCAGGTTGTCGAAGGGACCTGTGTACGCCACTCCGTCTTCGTCGAGAAGGGACCTGAGCTTCTCTGTGCCGGAACCCGCGAGAAGGACGATCGCCTTAGCCTTTGCATAGGCTGAGCGGACGGGGCCGAAGTCGAGGTTCTTGTCGGTCCCGCCCGTGATGAGGACTATCGGTTCTTCGAAGGAGGCGAGGGCCGCGCCTACCGCTTGGGGAATCGTCGCGGCCGAGTCGTTGTACCAGGCGATGCCGTCCCGCTCGGCGAAGCGCTCGAGACGGTGCTCGACCCCGGGGAAGCTCGCTATTGCCTTCTCGATCTCGGCGGCGCCGAGTCCGAAGGCGCGGCAGGCGAGGGCGGCGGCGAGCATGTTCTTGCGCTGGTGCGCGCCTGGGACGAGGAGTCGCTCGGGGAGGATGACTTCGGCATGCGAAGCGTCTCCCGAGGCATCGGCGGAATAGAGGCCGAGCTGTGCCTTGCCTTCGTCCAGCCAGGCGCCTTGGACAGCCTTCTTTTCGCTCGAATACCAGAGGACCTTGCCTCGCGTTTCGGAGGCGAAGGATCGACCCCAGGCGTCGTCCGCGTTGCAGATCGTATAGCATGAGCCGTCTTGGTCGGCGTAGATGAGCCTCTTGTCCGCCACATACTCGTCCATGGAAGAATAGCGGTTCATGTGATCGGGCATGATGCTCGTGATGACGGCGACGCGAGGCTTGAGGACGCCCAGGCCCCGCATGTCGGCGAGCTGCCATGAAGACAGCTCGAGGACGACCGGCGTATCGGCTGCGCATTGGCTTATGAAGGACAGGGGCGACACCGCGATGTTGCCGCCCAGGAAAGCCCTGTGGCCCGAGGAAGAGAGGACGTGGTATATCGCGCTCGATACCGAGGACTTCCCCTTCGAGCCGGTGACCGCGATGACCGGGGCCGCCATGAAGCGCAGGAAGAGGGATATGTCGGTCTCGACGGCCGTGGAGGCCAGGAGAAAGGGAGAGTCGGGCCGGACGGCGGGGTTCTTGACGACGAGGTCGGCGCCGGAGAAATCGCCCAACTCGTGCTTGCCCAGGACGTAGCGTATAGGCAGGCCCTGCAGGGCCGCGATGCTGCCCTTGAGTGCGGCCTCGTCCTTCATGTCGGTGACAGTGACCTCGGCGCCGGCCTCGGCGAGAAAGCGCGCGCTCGCGAGCCCCCCTCCGTTCAACCCTAAGCCCATGACCGTGGCTTTGACGCCGCGAAGATCCTCAACCCTCTTTATCGTCGAGCTCAAGTTCGTATTCCTTCATGTCCCGTTCATTGAGATACGAGCGCATCGATACGCCCCGGAGCGTGTCCCGCCACGATGAGGGCACACGATTGCGTAGTTCGATGTACTCGGGCATGGCCTCGGAGAAGGTACCGCTCCTTAGGGCGCCCTGTATTCTCTCCATTTCGGGCGCAAGAAATCCGATGGCCCTATGCAGGAGCGGCAGGAGGCACTTGCGCCGTTCTGGTCCAGGCGGGACGGCCTGGGCGCAGATGGTTTTATATTTACAGAAAAGCGGATAGAAAGGATAGGTGCGGACGCCTTCGTCAAGGACTAATTTCGAGAAGAACTTCGAGAGATCGTTATCCATCCAGATACCGTGGACGAGATAGCCTCTGCCGGTCTCGCCTATCCAAGTATTCGAGATAAGCTGTCGCACCTTGAAGGCCCGCGCCTTGCCGAGTTCCCACATAACAGCTTCGATCGGGATGATCTCGCTCTCGAGGAAGAGGCGTTTCGTTCGGAATGCCGGCGTCGTGTCGTTGCTGCCCGCCTCGACGATATCGCCTTGGAAATGGCGAAATATGAGGTCGATGCGCAGGAGGAAGAGATAGACCGAGTCTTCGATCTTGTAGAGCCGGTAGAAATGTGGCTTGAGGGGCTCGGACGGATCGAAGTAGTAGGTGAGGCCACGAAAAACGTCGGGCATGATGAGGGCGAGCTGCTTGACGAGGTCCTTGAGGGCATAGGCGTAGGGAGCGCTAGGCACGTCGGAATGGATATCGTGATGGATGGGGAAGCGAGGCATGGTGAGCTCGGTGTCGAGCTCGAGGAAGAGCTCCTCGCTATGGTTGTAGCGAATGTTGAACGAAGCGCCACTGGCGGACTGCGGTATGCCTGCAAGAACGGCGTTTATCTCGGCATCCGGATAGGCGACGCGGAGCTCGTTGAGGAGTTCATCCATGGTTCCGGCCAGTATATCCTGTATACAGTTTCGATGCAAATTGAATAGTCTTCGTGCTATCATTGGATAGAAGATGGGGGCAGCATGAAAAAGACAATGCTTCTCGTAATTCCGCTCATGATCGCGATCCTCGGTCAGGCTCTCGGCGCCCAAGAGGCTTCCAACAAGGAATCCTCGGCCTATGCCGAAATCGTCTTCTTCGAGGGCTCGGACCTCCTCGTCCTGCGATCGAACGGCAAGGTGGATAGTGGGGATCCGATCGGGCAGAAGCTCTTGATCGGGGATCAAGTCCAAACGGGGGCCAAAACTTCGGTCGAACTCGTGCTTATGCCCCGTAGGTCGCGGATCCGCTTGTCCGAGAACACGGCCGTGACGATACGAGACTTAGGCAACGACGGCTCTACCGGTCTCGATCTCCTTTACGGTCGACTGCGCTCCAAGGTCGTTAAACTTGCGTCGGGCAACGCATCCTATACGGTGAGCTCGCAGAGCTGCGTAGCGGGCGTCCGCGGCACGGACTTCGGCTGCGACGTCCTCGTCGCGCGCTCGGGCGCTCCCGCTCCGACCCGGGTCTATTGCTTCGAAGGTTCGGTGGAGGTCGATCCGAACCTCGCCGCGAATACCCAGGAAGAGCGCCAGGCGGCGGCGAATCCAGTCGTCATTTCCGCGGGAGGCATGGCCCTCGTCGAGGCCGCGACCGCGGACAAGGCTGCGTCGGTGATCGAGAAGCCTATCGAAGCCGAGGTGACCGATTATTGGAAGGCCAACGAGTTCACAAATGCTGAGCCCATCGCCGCGGCGCCCGTGCCGCCCGCTCCCACGGCGGCCGCCGGGGCCCTACCGCCTTCACCTAGTGCTCCCGCGGTCGATTGGGGCCCGATTCGTGCCCGGCTCTCGGTAAAAAACTCCGCCATCATCGGCGCCTCGGCTTTCATCCTCGTCGGCACCGCTTTCGAGGCGGCGTCTTTTTTAATCCGTAGCAGCAATTCGACCGAAGCTGACGAGCTTTTGGACGTAGGCGCACTATGGGCGGCCGTGGGTATTCCGATACTTATCTTTTCTTTCTCCGTGGATCCGCTCAAGGGAGTAGTGAAATAAGGCGGGCGAGAGGGTACTCCGCTTCCGATTAACGCGATGCGCGCTCGCGGTCGAGGCTTTCGAGGGCGTTGAGCGCGGCTTTATAGGCTGCGAAGCCTTCTTCGTACTCGCTGCTTTCTTCGCCGGGCTCGAAGCGAGAAGCGATCTTTACGAGGGAGTGCGCAGCATCGGCGAGGCTGGATGAGTCGCCCAAGGCGAGGGCCATGGCGGCCGCGTCGCCCGAGAGCTCGCAGTCGGCTATCTCGGGGACCTCGACCGGGACGCGGAGTATCTCGGCCTTGAGCGCGCACAGGAAATCCTCTCCGGCGGCGTGCCCGCTGGCCCTCGCTATCGTAAAGCTCAGGCCGTCGGCTACAGTCAGCTCCGAAGCGAGTCTGAGGCCGTAGCACAGGCCTTCGCAAGCCGCGCGGCAGAGTTCGCTCCGGCCATGCTCCATCGAGAGGCCGAAGAAGGAGCCTCTGCGGCTGGCGTCCCACAGGGGTGCCCGCTCGCCCGAAAGATAGGGCAGGAAGCCGAGCCCTGAAGCGCCGCGCTTGGCGGCCTTCGCTTCGGCTATGAGGTCGGGCACATCGATGCCGAGGATAGACGCAAGCCACCGGAGGCCCGCTCCAGATGTCGAGACGCCGCCCGAAACGTTCCAGAGCCCTGGAACGGCATGGGGCAGGGAAAAGAGCCGACCGTCGCGGGATGGTCTCTTTGCGCAGATATTCAGGGCCTCCGAGCTGCCCGTGCGGTCGCACGCGGCTCCTGGCTCGACCGCCGCGGAGCCGACGACTGCGGCGAGGAAGTCCGGGAATCCGGCGACCACCGGAGCGCCCGCATCGATGCCTAAGCGAGAAGCGGAGCTCGGAATAAGAGTACCGATGATCGAGCCTGGAGAAGCGAAGGGAGGAAAGCGGTCCTTCGGGAGGCCTAAGGCTGCGATGAAGCGCTCGTTCCATATATATGGCTCGTAGCCGGAGTCGGGCAGATAGGTGCAGGCCTCGCCCGAGAGAGCGAAGGCGACGTATTCGGGACAGGAAAAGAACCAGCGAAGTCTCGCGCGTTCCTTTTCGTCGGCCTTGCGCCAGAGGCGGCAGGCCTTGGGAAGATAGAAGGTCGGATCGACTACCATGCCCGCGATGGCCGACAGCTCTTCCGCCTCGGATATCGCCCTGCGGTCGAGCCAGGAAAGCGCGGGACCGAGAGGCTTGCCTGAGGCGTCGACCGCGACGAGGGTAGGGCCATTGCCGCTCACCGAGAGGGCTCTGACTTCTTGCCCGGGGAAAGAGGCCTTGGCCTCTGCGATAGCCTCCGCGCCGGCCGCGAAGGAGGCCTCGACCCAGGCCGAGGCGTCGGACTCGTGCACTCCGCCGGGCCCCTGGACCTGAGACAGAGGATGGCGGGCCATTCCGAGCAGCCTGCCGTCCTCTGCGATAAGCGCGGCCTTGACCGAAGAGCTGCCGATGTCGAAGGAAAGATAGGCCATGGTCTTTTACTCGCTCTTCACGAGGAGCCGGACGTCGCACTTCTCGGCGTAGGGGCAGGAGGAGCAGGAGGAACCGGGGCACTGGAAGAAGTCGCGCCCTCGCTCGAGCTGTTCGATGTGCCAGCTGAGGTCCCCGATATAGTCGTCGAGCGCCTTCTTGCGCCGCTCGGCCTCCTCCAGCTTCCCGCGATACTTCTCGGCGAGCCTCGTGCGCACTGCCTTTCCCGAGCGGTCGCGGCGGGCGAGGTCGAAAAGCTCGCGTATCTCCGCCAGGGAGAGGCCGTAGTCCTTGAGCTGCTGGATGCGCTTAAGGTAGATGGCATTGCGCTCGGGGTAGCGACGATGCGCACCTTCTTGCCTGCCCTCCGCCTCGAGAAGGCCGAGCTCTTCGTAATAGCGGATAGTCCGATCGGTCACGCCGAAGAGGGCCGCGAGCTCGCCGATCCTGTAGGTCCTGGCCTCATCATCGCTCGCCATAGGCTTTAAATCGCACCTTTCACGTCAAGTTCGCCCGGCGGCAATTTCGAGCTCCTCGAAGCGCTCGGGCCAAGCCCACTATACTGCCCTCCGTCAATGATTGAGAAGTGAGGTCAAAAGCTATGCGTAAGGCGTTTTACATCGTCGCGATTTTCTGTCTCGCAGGAGCAAGTCTCTTCGGCGCGCCCTCCACGGCCCTGAAAGTTTGCGTCTTCGTGCCCAACGTCGTCTCCGGCAGCCCAACGTACGAGCAGATGGTAGCCGGCGCTAAGCGGGCGGTCGCCGAAATCCCGGGCGCTTCGATCAAGGTGGTCGAGGCCGGCTTCAATCAGGCCGAGTGGCTGGGCAAGCTCACCTCTCTCGTGGCAACGGGAGAATTCGGACTCATCGTCTCGTCGAACCCGGCTATACCCGATCTCTGCGCCCAGGCGGCTTCCTCCTTCCCCGAGGAGCGCTTTTTCGTGGCCGATTCCTGGCTCCCCGGCAACAAGGCCATCCACACGGTGCTCTATAACCAGCTCGAGCAGGGCTACCTCGTGGGATACCTCGCTGGCCTGGCGAGCTCGGGCAAGCTAAGCGGCAAAGCCAGCCATAAGGCCGGCCTCATCGTCGCTCAACGCTATCCTTCCCTCGATAAGCTGATCGAGCCCGGCTTCGCGAAGGGCCTCGCCGCTGCCGATCCCGAGGCCACGCTCGAGACGAGAGTCCTGGGCAACTGGTACGACGCGACCAAGGCCTCGGAGCTCGCCGCGGCGCTCTACGATTCGGGCGCGGCCGCCATCCTGCCTATAGCGGGCGGAGCGGCGCAGGGTGTAGTGAGCGCGGCCAAGGCCAAAGGCCGCTACGTGCTCTGGTTCGACGACAATTCCGGCTATCGCCTCGCGCCAGGCACGGTCATTGGCTGCGCCGTGATGCGCCAGGAGAAGCTCGTCTACGAAGAGGTGAAGGCCCTCCTTACGCAGGGCTCTTCGTCCAGCCTCTACGGTACGGCGGATATCGTGGGGGTCAAGGACGGCTACGTCGATTTCGACGGGAACGACCCCGCCTACAAAGCCCTGCCTGCCGCGGCCAGGGAGGCTCTCGAGGGAGAGCTCGCGAAGCTGAAGACGGGCAGGCTGGCCTTCCCTGTCTCGGGACTGTGAGCTTTCGTGGAGCTGCTCGCCTGCGAAAAGATCTCGAAGTACTTCAGCGAAACCGCGACTCTCGCCAATGACCGCATAAGCCTATCCCTCGAAGAAGGGGAGAGAAGGGCGGTCGTCGGCGAGAACGGGGCGGGCAAAAGCACCCTCGGTCGCATCCTCGCGGGCCTCGCGATGCCGGACTCGGGCGAGATTCGAGTCCGCGGCAGATCGATCGAAAGGGGAAGCGTGCGCGCTGCCGAGGCCGCGGGCATAGGCTTCGTGCCTCAGGTTTCTCTCCTTGCGGGCGAGCTTACTGCGGCCGAGAACATAGCCCTCGGCCGAGAGCCGCGGGCTATGGGCATCTTCGTGTCGAGAAGGAAGGCCTACATCGAAGCAGCCCTCCTCTTCGAGCGCTTCGGTCTCTCCATCGATCCTGAAGCTCTCGTTTCATCCCTCTCTGCCGCCGAGCGTCGGGGAGTCGAGATAGCGCGAGCCCTCGCGCGCGGAGGGGAGATCCTCATCCTCGACGAGCCTACGTCCATACTATCCGAAGCCGAGTCCGAGCGGCTCTTCGAGCTCTTGGGGCGCTTGACCGATGAAGGGAAGGCGATGCTCCTCATCACGCACAGGCTCGCCGAGGTACGGCGATTCGCGGATACGCTCACTGTCCTGCGCCAAGGCCGCGTAGTCGCCGACGAAAGCGCCGCGCACAGGAGCGAGGACGAACTCTCCAACCTTATGGCGAGAGAAGCTCCTTCGCGTAAGGCGGGAGGCGAAGGGCGGCCCCGCGCTGAGAATGCCAGGCGGCCTTGCGCGCCGATGCTCGAGCTGCGCGATGTCATCATCGCACCGGGCGCCAAGCCGCTGCGCCTAACAGTGAATCGGGGCGAGGTGCTTGGGGTGGCCGCCCTCGCGGGCAACGGCCTTGGAAGGCTCGAGGACTACGCCTCGGGCCTCGCGAGGCCGCGCATGGGCGAGCTGCTCGTAGCGGGATCGCACTTACACGAAGCGAGGCGCAGGAAAATTCGGCAACTTGTGCCCGGGCAGGCCTCGTCCTGCATTCGTTTCGGCTACGTGCCTTCCGATCGAGAAGCGCGAGGGCTCTGTCTGTCTGCTTCCGTGCGTGACAACATCCTCGCCCTGCGACTACGCGAGTTTCGCGGCCGCGACTATCTGGGCGGCAGGCTGCGGGACAAAGCTGCGCTCGAGGCGGCCTTGGGCTTAGGCCTCCTCTCCGAGGTGCAATCCACGGCCGGATCCCTCTCGGGGGGGAATAGGCAGCGCCTCGTGCTCGCTCGCGAACTTGGCTCGGCTAACGAGCTGAGTTCGCGAGCCAGAGTCCTCGTGCTAGCCGAGCCCCTGCAGGGCCTCGACCTCGCGGCCCAGGCTCTCGTCCTCGAGCGCATCCGCGACCTCGCCGACGAAGGGGCCGCGATACTTTTTTTAAGCTCGAACGTCGAGGAAATCATAACCATTTCCGATCGCGTTGCCGCACTCTATCGCGGCGAAATAGCATATGAGGGCCCGAACGAGGGCGGCAGCACGGCGAAAAGGCTTTTGTCAGCCATGACCGGCGCACAGGGGTCGGCCGCATGAAGAGCCGAGTTCGCTCGCGCATCGTCGCCCTCGCCGCATCCCTCGCCTTCGCCGCCGTCTACGCCCTTGTGGCGAGTTCGGACCCGATGGGCGCGCTCGACGCTTTTTTCGTTAGCCCCTTCGCGAGCCCCTATGCTCTGCGCTCCCTCCTCGAATCGTCGTCGAGCCTCCTCTGCTGCGCACTGGGAGCCTGTCTCGCCTTCAGAGCGGGGGCCTTCAACCTAGGCGGAGAGGGACAAGCATCCATCGGCACGCTGGCGGCGGCTCTTGTGGCTCTCGCCTGCGGGAATGCGGGCTTGGCCGGCCTTGACGCGGTCGCCGCGGCCATCGCCGCGGCTGCGGTCGCGGGAGCGGCCCTGGCCCTCCTTTCGTCGGTCGCCGAGAGCCGAGCCGGGGCTCAGGTCATGCTCACGAGCTTTCTTTTCGGGCAGGCCGCCATCATCGGCGTGAATTGGGCGGTAGGAGGGCCGCTCAAGGACCCACAGGCCAATCTCCTGGGGATGGCCGCGGTTCCCGAGGGCTTAAGGCTGCCGCTCCTCGCCCCTCCCTCGCCCTTGAGCCTCGCCTTCCCGATCTCTCTCGCGCTCGCCGTGGCCGTCGTCGTCTTTACGCGAGGCACGCGAGCGGGAGTCGAGCAGCGGATCTTGGGCAAGAACCGCCTCTTCGCCCGGGCCGCAGGCCTCTCGCCGAGGATAGGAACCTGGTCGATGGCCGCTAGTGGCGCGTTGGCCGGCATAGGCGGTTCGTTGCTCGTCTTAGGCCAGGCGGGAAGGGCGGTCAAGGACATGACCGGAGGAGTAGGCTGGAACGGCCTCGCGGTCGCCCTCATCGCCGGCTCCGACGGGCTCGGCGCTCTGCCTGCCGCGCTCTTTTTCTCGTGGCTCGATTCGGGCGCGCGCCAGGCCTCGATACTCGCCGACCTCTCGCCCGACGCGAGCGCTGTCATGAAAGGCATAGCTCTCTTCCTCATTACGGCGACAAGGGAGAAGCCATGATGCTCGATCGCCTGACTTCTCTGGCGCTTTCGTCGCTCTCCTGTGCGGCTCCCTTGGCTCTCGCCGCGATCGGCACCCTGGCGACCGAGGAATCAGGCTCGCTCTCGATATCCATCGAAGGCTGCATGATCGTAGGAGCCTTCGCGGCGGCCGTGTCCGCTCAGGCAGGTGCAGGCCTCGTCACCGGGCTCGCCGCGGGGGCGACGGCGGGACTAGGGCTCTCATGCCTGGTGGGCGGCGCATCTCTCGCGCTCGGGGCGGACGTCTTCGTAGCAGGGCTCGCCGCCAATATCCTCGCGCCCGGTCTAGTCTCCGTCCTCTCGCAAGCCGCCTTCGGCACGAAGGGCGTACTCGCGGCGGAGAGCCTGCGCTCAGGCCCCTGGCCCATACTCTTCGCCCTATCTCTGCTCTGCCTCCTCTTGATTCTGTTATTGACTAGAAGCGTATTCGGACTGCGCCTTCGGGCATCCGGCTCAAGCGAAAGCAGGGCCACGGGCAAGGAAATCGCCCAGGCCGCCGGCATTTCGAGCCGCCGCTATCGTTTTTCCGCGCATCTCATAGCGGGGGCGGCCGCTGGAGTCGCGGGAGCCTCGCTGGCCGCCGGAGTGGGCGCCTATGTGCCGGGCATGACCACGGGACGAGGCTGGATCGCTCTCGTCGCGGTCTTCCTCGGGGGAAGGCGAGCCTGGCCCGTGTTCCTCTCCTGCCTCGTCTTCGGCTTCCTTATCGCGCTAGCCAACCTCGGTCAGTCCTTTTGGAACGGCGGAGACGGCGGCGGGAACGCCGTGGAGCTCTTGCAGGCCCTGCCCTATATCGCGACGGCCGTGGCTCTGATAGCATGGAGGCGCTTGGAGAAGGCGAAGGAGGAGCGCGTCTAATGGCTGGATTCGCGAAGCGCATAAGCGCGAGCCTCGCGGAAAAGCTCGCCTCGACCTGGGTGCTGCTCTCCGATACGACTAACTTTCTTTCGCGGACCTCGATCTTCGAGCAGTACGAGGATACGCTTCGCGATATGCGGCAGCGCCTCTCCAGCTCGAAGGGCGACGATCGCGTGATCAAGGCGATACGCGGGGAATTGACCGAGCTGCGCGCCGCCCTGCGCCTCCAAGGCTATGACCTCAGCCTCGGGACCCTCGACCTTTCCGTGAAGGGCTACCGCAACGACGCGGCCATCGCCGAGGGATTCAGGCGCATGGTGCTCTTCATCGCCGCGAAGGGGGTCTGGTTTATCACAGGCGAGGACAATCATGCATCGCTCCACGATTTCCTCGAGGCCGAATGCGACAAGCATCGCGTCTCGGGAATACTGCAAAAGCACTACCTTTGGTTCCGATGGAACAACAGGCTCCTCATGATCTCGGGGGCGGACTCGGAGGCGGCCGAGGATTTCGCTGCGCTCCAGGCTTGGGCGGAAGTGCCGGAGAATCGCTTTCTTCTCCTCGGCAGGCTGCGCAGGGCGCGATGACCGATTGACAGGGAATTTTTTTATAATTATATTCCTACTAAACCTATGGGAATATCGGAGCAATAATGTTTTCAGTGCCGACGAAGACTCAATACGGCATCCGGGCATTGGTGCATCTTGCGAGGTCGAAGGAAGACTCGGAAGTGAGCGCCCAGATCGCGAGGGCCGAAGGCCTACCCGCCAAATACCTGGAGGGCATTCTCGCACAGCTTAAGGCCGCGGGACTCGTGTTGAGCGAGCGGGGCAAGAATGGCGGCTATCGCCTAGCGAGACAGGCTTCGGCGATCAAGATGATCGAGATCGTCGAGGCGCTCGAGGGCGAGGTCAAGCCCGTAGGTTGCGTCGACGACTCCGGTACATGCTCGCACGGTGATTGCTGCCTGCCGAGGATCTTCTGGGTGGGCCTCAAGGACGCGATCGACGGCTATCTCGAATCGAAGACTCTGCGCGATGTAATAGATGTCGGTAACATAGATTAGGAGCAGCGATGGACAAGCGATTCGTCTACATGGACTACAACGCGACTACTCCCCTCCGGGACGAGGTCAAGGCCGCGATGATCAAGGACTTCGAGGTCTATGCGAACGCCTCGAGCATGCACGAGGCGGGCAGGCGGGCCTACGCCAGGGTCGAGAAGGCCCGTTCCCAGGTGGCCTGTCTCATCGGCGCCAAGGCTCCGGCCGAGATCGTGTTCACCTCGGGCGGCTCGGAGTCGAACAATACAGTGTTCAACACAATGTACGACCTGGGCAGGCAGGATGGCGGCAAGTTCGTGGGCACAGGTCCGCGGCGGAAGATCATCACTACGGCCATCGAGCACCCCTGCGTCATCAATAGTGCTCACCGCCTCGCCGACGAGGGCTTTCCGGTGGTCTTTCTAGGCGTGGACGACTTAGGCAGGATCGATCTCTCGGAGCTCGAGCGCGAGCTCGACCCTTCTCGCTCGGAGGGCGGCCCTACGTTGCTCGTTTCGGTGATGACGGCCAACAATGAGATTGGAACCATCCAGGACATGGCCTCGATAGCGGCCCTCGCGAAAACCGCGGGAGCATATGTACATACCGACGCGGTGCAGGCGGGAGGGAAGATGCCTGTAAACGCGGCCGCCTGGGGCGTCGACTACCTCACCCTCTCCTGCCACAAGATCTACGGGCCTAAGGGCATCGGCGCCCTCTATGTTCGCAAAGGAGCCCCGATCCTCCCCCTCATCCGAGGAGGTCATCAAGAAGCGGGCATCCGCGCGGGAACCTATAACAATCAGGGAATACTCGGCTTCGGACTGGCCGCCGAGCTCGCCCTGCGCGAGCAGTCCGATTACGAGGCCCGACTTCGCGCCCTGCGCAGTCGCTTCCGCGACTCTGTCCTCGCCTCGGTGCCCGACGTGCGCGTGAACGGACATCCGACCGAGGTCCTCCCGAACACCATCGACATTTCCTTCCCCGGCGCCGAGGGCGAAGCCATCCTTCTCTCTCTCGATCTCGAAGGTATCGAGGTCTCGACCGGATCGGCCTGCGCCTCGGGCAGTCTCGAGCCTTCCCACGTCCTCATGGCCACAGGCGTCGGCCCCGAGCTGGCCCACGGCTCCATACGCTTCAGCATGGGCAAGTATACGACTTCCGAGGACGTCGACTATGTCCTCGAGAAGCTGCCTCCGATAATCAAGCGCCTGCGGCGCATGTCCACTGTCCCCTCGACGATCAAAGCGTGACGCGAAAGGAATAAGACGATGAGCGATACCAACGACGCCGCATTCCAGTGGCTGTATTCCCCGATCGTGAAGGAGCACTTCACGAATCCCAAGAACGTGTTCGACCCGGACCAAAGCTTCGAGCACGACGCGGAGGGAGTCGTCGGAAACATCAAGTGCGGCGACCAAATGATGTTCATGCTTAGGATAAAGGACGACGTGATCGTCGACGTGCGCTGGAAGACCTACGGCTGCGCGAGCGCGATCGCGAGCACCTCGATGCTCTCCGAGGTCATCAAAGGCATGAACATACGCGAGGCCTATACGATCAAGCCCGCGGATATCGCGAAGAGCCTCGGCGGGCTGCCGGAGAACAAGATCCACTGTTCGGTCCTCGGCGACAAGGCGCTCCGGGCGGCGATCGATTCCTACCTGGAGAAGAAGGGCCGCGCAGGCGAGTTCAAGGGCGAAGATGCGGTCGTAATCTGCAACTGCCTCAACATCACCGACAAGGACATAGAGCAGGCGGTCAAAGACGGGGCGCGAAATTGGGATCAACTGCAGGCCGCCACCAAGATCGGTACGGTATGCGGGAGCTGCAAGATCAGGGCGGAAGAGCTCCTGCACGAGTACGTCCACATCTTCGGAACCTGATCTTTGTCCGCGATTTCTTCGAATTAAAATGGCACGCGTTAGCCGAGCGTCGAGCGGGAGAACGGATAGGGCCTTGAGCGAGGCGGAGATAGCTTTCTTCCGCGCCCAGGTGCTCGGCTTCTACGCCGAGCGGGGCAGGGCCTTTCCCTGGCGCTCCACGCGCGAGCCCTGGGCCATCCTCGTCTCGGAGGTAATGCTCCAACAGACCCAGACCGAGCGCGTGCTGCCCAAGTACCTCGCGTGGATGGCGGCTTTCCCGACTCCGCGCGACCTCGCCGAGGCCAAGCTGGCCGACGTCCTATCGCTGTGGAGCGGGCTCGGTTACAACCGCAGGGCGCTCGCCCTCGTTAAAGCAGCGTCGCGCATCGCGTCCCTAGGGCGCTTTCCGGACGAGGAGGACGAGCTCCTCGAACTGCCGGGCGTAGGGCCATACACCGCGCGCGCGGTGCTCGCCTTCGCCTATGGCCGCCCCGTCGTGCTAATAGAGACCAACATCCGATCTGTCTTCCTCCACTTTTTCTTCGAGGGCGAGGAAGGGGTGAGCGACGCGCGCATAGCCTCCCTCGTCGAGGCGACCTTGGATCGCGAGGATCCGCGGCGCTGGTACTACGCGCTCATGGATTACGGGGTGGAGGTCAAGAAAGCCTTCGGGAACCCGAACGGCCGCAGCGCGCATTACGCGAAACAGAGCCCTTTCGTCGATTCGCACCGGCGTATCCGCGGGGCGCTCCTAAAAGAGTTGGGCTTGAGAGGCAGGGCGGACGCGGACGAGCTCGCCCGGGCCCTGCCCTTCGCTCGAACGCGCGTGGACAAGGCATTAGGCGAGCTTAAAACCGAGGGCTTCGTAGCCGAGTCCTCGGGCGTGTATCGATTGGGTAATTGAAGTAGTGCTGCTACTGTAACGACGATTGAATTCCTCTTACGTGACGATTGAATTCTTCTTGTGCGACGATTGAATTCGTTTTGTGCGACGATTATGGTAGACTTGTTCCACGATTGAAATACAAATGTTTTACGACAGCGTTGACTTATAGTTCAATAGTAATTACTATAGACATACAGAGAGGTGATTACTATGTTGGTTTCCGTTGTACAGATTGGGAACTCAAAAGGTATAAGATTACCCAAAGCAGTAATTGAACAATGTGATATTAATGATAAACTAGATATGGAGATAAGGGATAATGAGATTATTTTGAAGCCTGTAAGGAAAAAACCACGAGATGGATGGGATGAAAAATTTAAACTGATGGCAGAAAATGGAGATGATAAATTAGCTATAGATGATTCTGTAGATATTGAGATGAAGAATTGGGAATGGTGAAATGAAGCAATATGAGGTGTTTCTTATTGTTTTAGATCCAACAATAGGGCATGAAATAAAGAAAACAAGACCGGGCGTCATTATAAGTCCTGATGAAATGAATGATAATATTGGAACCGTGATAATAGCTCCAATGACAACCAAATCTCATGATTATCCATCAAGAATCGGAATGAAGTTTATGAAAAAAGAAGGATGGATAATGTTGGATCAGATAAGATGTATTGATAAAAGTAGGTTAGTAAAAAAACTGGGAAGCATAGGGGATAAGGAAATAAAAAAAGTAAAGGAAACGATGAAAGAGATATTCGTTGATTAGAGAATAGGTGTGGGCGCCTTAAGTAAAAGGATCAGTTTTGGCAGTACCCTTGGAGTTCTTGGGATATACCCGAATCCCGCGGCCCATGCCGATCCCATCGAAGTACTCGATGAGGGTCGAGAACTTCATATCCTTCCGCTTCTCGAGCTTGGAGACAGCGGTCTGACTGAAAGCTGAGATGTCGCTCCGCTTGACACCACGGCGCTCCCGGAGCTCTACGAGTTATCAGTCTCCGGCGTCCAACCTGACTCTATCCGTTCAACCTGCAAGGTATCATTCCAGACTCCACGAATGGAGAGCTACCTCTGTTCATCAGAAAGTTTGCCAACTTTCTATCCCTTCGCACCATCCCATAGCCAGCAGGGACCCCCTTCTTCATGCGTCGGGGGCGTACCTTGATCTCCATTCGAAGATCCACTGAGATTACGTTGAAGTCCCCTGGCGGAATAAGCTGACCCTGGGGTGGCGGAATAAGTTGACCCGCGACACTTGGGAGCTCTCAACGACGCTGGACAAGCATTTCTGTATTGTTGGCTTTTGTTTTTAGTATGATTGTACGCCATCCTTGGCGAACAAAGCAGTAATAGAGAACATCTTGACTATGTTGGTCAAGTAGTGTATATTATTAGTATGAAAATACTACCACTCGCAGAAGTTAAGACTCATTTTTCTTCCTTGATGAAGGAAGTTGAATCTGGAGATGAAATAGGAATATCCTTTGGTCGAAAGAAAGAAACTATAGCTGTAATAATGCCTATTAATGAATATCGAAAGATAAATGCAAGGAAACTAGGTACTTTAGAAGGAAAAGTAAAGGTAGAATTTAAAAATGATTGGGCAATGACGGATGAGGAATTGATTCAGTAATGAAAATTTTATTAGATACACATTATCTTCTGTGGGCTTTTATAGACACGAGTAAAATTGAGAAAAATATTTTTGAAAAATTGCTTTTGGAAGAAAATGAAGTTTACTATAGTCAAATAAGTCTATGGGAAATATCAATAAAATACAATTTAGGGAAATTGCTAATACGAGGTATGAATCCGGAAGAGTTTTATTCTGAAATAGAAAATAGTTTTTTAAAATGCCGTGTGATGGAGAATGAGGAATTAGTATCATTCTATAAATTACCATTGGAGCATAAAGATCCATTCGATAGGGTTTTAATATGGCAATGTATTCAAGCTGATTATCATTTATTATCAGTCGATTCAAAAATGATAAATTACAAGAAATATGGGTTGAAATTATTGAAGTAATGGTTCTAGATATTGAATAAGAATTAATCGCCCTCGCCATCCTTGCAGGCTCCCTGTACATCGGTCCTCAAGATACCAAGTACGACCTTCCATCTCCACTTTGACCTCTTGGAGCGCCTTCAAATCTTTTCGTATGGTTGCCCACTCATAGCGCTTGCCGCGTTCATCCAAACGAGCCCTCGAGCTCTTTTAGCACGACAAGGGCAAGGAAGCTGCGGAACACGCGTCCGCGGATTGTCTGCAGCATCCTTTCGTGCCTGTTCCTCGTTGTAGCAGACTATGTAGCGCCGATTATCTATCCATTGCTCGCGGACTTTGAGAGGAGGAGAAAGGTCCTTTATTTTTTGCCGTGGCCCTGAAACTGTCGTGAAAGCTTTCTTGCTCATGAGAAGCTCGTCGCGTCTCCCTTCACTTTACGCATCCGTACGCCCAGGATATAGTCCATTTTTAGTGTTTTGTTTTCGAGGCTCTCGATGGTCGTACAGCTGATCATGCCGTGATCAGCTACGACGCAGGCTGACGCTATGCCTGCCGAATCGGGACTTAAGCCGTTCGACAACGACGGGAATGAGCGCGTGATGTCGGTGACATTACCCGGCCATAGTCCGCAGCAGATTGGCCGTCCCGCGCCATCGAGAATAGCGCCCACGATCATTTGCTTCAGATCTGGGCGGCTATCCTTGCTATGCCCATACTGCCCCATACTCTCGACCCCGGTAGTCTCATATGGTGCATTCCGCCATTCCTTCCCATACGATTGCAGGTTTCACCCTTTGTGGCCGGTTCTCCGACTAAAAGTTGGTTTTCGAGGCCTGCATGTTCGCTTTCGCTACGGCTCGCTGCCTTCGACTCTAAGAGCTTCAACGCAGCCGTCACCGGTTCTACGTTGTCCTATTGTCTTCCGGCCGAATGACGAATTGGCTGGGCTGGGCTGGGCTTTAACCAGCTGATATCACAAGCGCCTCGTGGCGTACCACTAAACCCTGAAGCCCCAGTAACCTTTATAGGCAGTATTAACTTGTTCTGTCCGCATTATCAACATGTTTTGTCGGCAGTATTAACTTACAAATTCGGATTTTATAAGTTGAGAATTCCGAATTTATAAGTTGAGAATTTAGAGTTCTCAACTTATAAACTCCGACTCTTTAGAATTAATGATCCATTGAGGCTTTTTAAAACTTGGGCGATTTTTGAAAAAGCTACCCCAAATTTGCGCAAATTTCGCAGCGGCTCATACAAACATCAAGAGCCGCGAGAAACTGCAAAGCCAAGTTCAAAAATAACCGGTTTTTGAACTTGGCTCCATTACGCAGTATTAAGAGTCGCAAACCCGCACGCAGCGTCGGATCTGCCTGGGGGGCGATGTCAAACGCCCCCGAAGAGCCTCGAGAAGAACTTCGCGAAGGCGTCCCGGACTACGACAAAGACATTGCCCGTGGGCACGGCTTCGGCGGCGACGAGGTCGACGCGCCTTAGGACATTGCCATGGGCCGAGTAGACGACCTCTCCGACGCCCGCGCCTTTCACTATAGGTGCGTCTAGGGAAGCAGGGACGTCGACCCTCGCCTGGACGGAGTCGGCCAGCGAGCGCGGCAGGGTCACCGCGAGATCGTCCGCGCTCCTGAGGCGGAGGCGCCTGTCCGCGCCAAACCAGGCGCGGGGCTGGGGCAGCTCGCCGAGGCTCGGGTGCACGGTCACGAAGGAGGAGAAGGCCCAATCGAGTAGGGCCCCGCCGTCATGCGACCTCTGGCCTGCGCCGCCCGATGCGCTTCCCTCTCCGGTCCCGCCCAGTGTTACGATGATGAAGCGAGTCTCCCCGCGCTTGGCCGTGGCTGCAAGATTGTAGCCGGATTCTATGATATACCCGGTCTTCAGCCCGTCGCAGCCCGGATACTTGAGGACGAGATTGTTCTTGTTGTATTGGATCATCCGCCCCCTAGGGTGGAAATCGTCAGTCGCGTGCTCGGGGCGGGGGAACTCGATGTAGTGAAGCGAATGCAGCTCCCCTATGGCCTGCGGATGGAGGCGCATATAGAGCCTGCAGAAGGCCGCATAGCTGCGGGCGGTCACCTGGTTCTTCTCGGAGAGGCCCGAAGGTTCCACGAAGTACATGTCGGTGAGACCGAGCGCTTTAATGGCTTGGTTCATGCGCCCGGCGAAGGCCTCGTTCGAGCCCGAGATTCGGCGCGCGAGGGCGAAGGCCGCGTCGTTGCCCGACACGACAGCCGCGCCGCGCATGAGATCGATGATCGATACGCGCATGCCCGGACGGAGGTACATGAGGGTCGAGCCGTAGGGAATATAGGGCGAGCAGTCGCGCTTGTCGATCGTGACCAGCTCGTCCTCGGAGAGCCGGCCGGCCTCGATCTCCTGATAGACGATGTGCAGCGTGATGAGCTTCGTGAGCGAGGCGGGCGGGATGACGAGGTCCGGGTTCTTCGCGTACAAAAGGCTGCCTGTGGCCTCGTCGATGACCACGACCGCCTTGGCGCCCACCGAAGGAGCTTTGAGCTCGAGCCCTCGAAGGGCGGCGTCGGAGTCCTCGGCGAATGCCTTGCCTCCGCATAGCAGAAGGATGCCGACGAGGAGGGCCTCGAAGATTTTCTTGACTGCAATCATAAGCTTCATGGCGCTTTTGTGTCTTTCCCCGGCTTAAAAGTCGGCGAGCTTGGGAGCTCGAGGGAAGGGGATGACGTCGCGGATGTTGGCCATTCCCGTGACATAGAGGATGAGGCGCTCGAAGCCGAGGCCGAAGCCTGAGTGGGGCGTCGTACCGAAGCGGCGGAGGTCGAGGTACCAGGAGTAGGCCTCTTCGTTGAGCCCCAGCTCGCGGATGCGCTTCTGCAGGAGTTCGAAGCTCTCCTCGCGCTCGGAGCCGCCTATGATCTCGCCGAAGCGGGGCACGAGGAGGTCCATGGCGCGCACGGTCTTGCCGTCGGCGTTCTGCTTCATATAGAAGGACTTGATCTCCTTAGGATAGTCGGTGAGGAAGAGCGGCCCCCCCGCGATCTTTTCGCAGAGGAACTTTTCGTGCTCGCTCATGAGGTCGAGCCCCCAGTAGGGCTTGACCTCGAAGGACACGGCGTTCTTCTCGAGCGTGGCCATCGCCTCGGTATAGGTCATGTGCGCGAAGGGCTTTCCGAGCACGCCCTTTAGGCTCTCGATGAGGCCCTTTTCGATACGCGAGTCGAAGAACGCGAGGTCTTCGGCGCAGTCCTCGAGGGCGGTTTTCACCAGATGCTTGAGGAAGGCCTCGGCCAGCTCCATGTTGTCCGAAAGATCGTTGAAGGCGACCTCGGGCTCGATCATCCAGAACTCGGAGAGGTGCCGGGTAGTATTGGAATTCTCGGCGCGGAAGGTGGGGCCGAAGGTGTAGACGCGGCTTAAGGCCTGGCAGTAGGTCTCGACATTGAGCTGACCGGAGACGGTGAGGTAGGCTTTCTTGCCGAAGAAGTCCTTCGAGTAGTCCACATCCTGGCCGGATTTCGCGAGCCGCTCGAGGTCGAGGGTCGTGACCTGGAACATGGCTCCGGCGCCCTCGCAATCCGAGGCGGTGATGAGGGGTGTATGGACGTATTGGAATCCCCGAGCCTGGAAGAACTCGTGGATGGAATAGGCCATGCGGCTGCGCACCCTGGCGACCGCGCCGAAAGTATTCGTGCGGGGCCGTAAGTGCGCTATCTCCCGGAGGAACTCCATGGAGTGGGCTTTCTTCTGCAAGGGATAGCTGTCCGCAGGGGCCTCCCCGATGATCTTAAGGCTCTCGGCCGCGACCTCGAGCTTCTGGCCCGATGCGGGGGAGGGAATAAGCTTGCCCTCGATCGAGACGCTCGAGCCCGTGCCCGCCCGGGAGAGCTCGCTTTCGGCAGCCTTGGCGGCCGCCTCGTCGAATACGCACTGGATATTGCCCAGTCGCGAGCCATCGTTGACCTCGAGGAATACGGCGGTCTTAGTGTCGCGCTTCGTGCGTACCCATCCTTTTATCGTTATTGATCGGCCATCGGGCTCTAGAGCGAATATCTCTTTAATTGTAAGACGCATCGTCCTTTAGCTCCTCGTTGACGTATTTATGGTATACGATGGTGTATCACGGAAGGCGCTCGAGGGTCAAATGCCCACCCGAGCGCGGCAGTCTTCACGAAAGGCAAGTTCCCATAGTAATGTATCGGTCGTAGCAACGGGGGCTAAAACATGCGCTACAACGTCGGAATAGCTTATTTCCTCTGGCTCATCTCAGGTTGCGGCGTGCTTGGATTACAACGTTTTTATCTCGGCAAGATCGGCACCGGCATCCTGTGGATGTGTTCGGGCGGCTTATGCGGCATCGGGGCGATTTACGACGCGGTGACTCTCCCGAGGCAGGTCCAAGAGGCGAACGTCCGCTACGAGGTCGAAGCGCGCGTCCGCGGCGAGCTTGGCTATGCCCCGGCTTACAGCCACTCGTATGCAGCACCTCAGCCTAAGCCCGAAGATCCCGAGAAGACCGTCCTTCGCGTAGCCAGGAAGAACAGCGGTTTCGTAACTCCGGGAGAGGCCGCCCTTGAAGGCGACATGTCGGTAGACGAGGCGCGTAAGCTCCTCGAGAAGATGGCGTCCAAAGGCAATGCCGAGATGCGTGTGCGCTCGAGCGGCGTCGTGGTCTACTTCTTCCCCGAATTCGCCCGGGACGGCAATAACGATTTCGCAGTATAGGCTCAAGCGAAGGGGCTTCCCGCGCGCGTACCTTGCGAGGAGGATGCAAGCATGGAAGACGCAAAAGAAATCAAGTTCGATATTGTAAGGAAGTTCGGCGTACTCTCGGAAGGCAGCCGCAATTGGCGCAAGGAGATCAACTTGGTCTCCTGGAATGACCGCGATCCCAAGATCGACATCCGCGATTGGGCGGAGGACCATACTCGCATGGGCAAGGGCATAACCTTAAGCCGCGACGAGGCCGCAAGGCTCCACGAATTTCTCGGGACCTATCTAAAATCCTAAGCGATCTTTCTCCCGTCACGGTCGTGGCCGCCATCGTTGAGGATCGAGATGGCGAGTCCCTTGTCGAAAATAGAGAAGGCGGGCGGCGGGTCTTTCTCGCGCGCCGCTCGCCCTCGGCCGGACATGGCGGCCTCTGGGAGCTTCCCGGCGGCAAGCAAGAGCCTGGCGAAAGCGCCGAAGAGGCCCTGCACCGCGAGATACGCGAAGAACTCGCCGTGGCTCTTACGATATGCGGCCGCGCCTCTCGATATAAAGCGCGCGTGGGGGAGCGGGACTTCGTCTTCCTGGTCTACCCCTCGCGCTTCGAAAGCATGGATTTTACGCTCGCTGCGCATGACTCGTGGGCGTTTTTCACCGCTCCCGAGATCGATCGCCTTAAGCTCGCTCCCCTCGACGCTCCGGCGCTGCGGGACTGGGCTACAGCTCAGAAGGAATAAAGCGGCGCAGTCGTTACTACCTGATTCACCGTCGTGCCGGGAATCTGCGTGGATTGCAGCGCCCAGCCGCTGGAGTAAATCCTGAGCCCCGAGCTCGTGCCGGCGTAGATTGTGCCGGAGCCGTCGACGTAGACGCAGGTGAAAGCGCCAGTGGCGAGCTCCGTGATGCTATTCGAGCCAATTTGATAAAGCCCCGAACTTGTCGCGGCGTATATGTAGCCGCTTGAGTCGAAGCAGAGATCCTTGACTGAGACGCCGGAGAGTAAGGTCTGGAAGCTCGTCCCGCCGCTATAGAGAATCGCGCAGCCAGTGTCCGTCCCCGCCACGACGTCCAAGGAAGAATCGACGAGAATAGACTGAATCAACGCACTTCCGCTCAAGATACTACTTGGAATATACGGAGAGGCCTTTTGCGTCGTGTTGTTATAGATGTACAGCCCCGTAGTCGAGGATTTCGTCCCTACGAAATAGTTGTACGTCCCATATTGATAGAGCGTTGTAACGGAGCTGAAGCTCGAATCGTTCGTCCATTGGACTGATGAAGAATCGAGCTCGTACGTCGATACGCCTCCTGATGTCGCAGCCAGGAGACTCGATCCCAAGAAAAGTTTGTTAGCGGGCGCGCTGCCCAATCCGTTGTTCGTCGATGTCCAATTAGCCCAGGAACTCAAGGTGTTGGTATACGAGACCCCAGCCGAAGTCCCCAGGTAGACACTCGCCGTCGATCCCGAGCCTGAAACGACGACGCTGTTTATCGTGTTGCTCGCAAGGCCGTTTGATGTCGTGTATTGCGTCCACGTGGACCCATTGTAGACATACAGCCCTGAGTTCGTGGCCGCGTAGATCGGCGTGATGGTCGACGATTTGAAGCTCGGCTGCATGGGACAGCCTGTGAGGGCGAGCGACAGAAGCAAAGTCGCGCAGAAGGGCAGTATCGCCTTGTTCATCCTTCCGCCTCCTAGTAAGCCATAGTGAAGCTGAGGCTGGCATCGAGCATGGAGATGGCCGCGCTGGAATCGTTGGCCCCCGTGCTCGACGAGTCGGGCCCCGCGTAATAATTCGAGTAGGACGAGGTCGAGGTCGAACCTTGGTTCACCTCGGTCAAATCGCCCTTGAGGTTCCAGACGGTCTTATACGAAGCCGAAAGCGAGAGCGATGCACCCGGTTTTATCGTGTAGGAGATGGAGAGCCCTGGCTCGACCGAGAGACCGTTCTTGAGCGTCGAGTAGAAGTTGACCTCCCGAAGCTCGTGGTTGTCTTCCGTGTAGCAATAGACCACAGGCGAGAAGGAGAAGAAACCCCCTACAGAGAGGTTCCGCACTAAAATGTAGGAGGCGCGAAACCCAAGGCTGCCTTCGAGGTAGGCAGTCTCGTAGAGGATGCTTGTGCCGTATATCGGGGTCTTCGTCTCGTCGGCCGACCAGTCCGCATAGGTTCCGTTGTACGGAGTCCCGTCGTTATACCAACCGTACATCTGACCGCTCGTTGGATACTGGTAGTAGCCGTCCTGCGCGGACCACTTAATATCCATGTAGGAGAAGCCGACATAGGCTCCAACTTTGACCGGGAAGTCGAACGGCAGGTTGTAACCCAGCTTCAAGTCGACGATGACCATTCGCTCGGTGTCACTGTCGCTCTGCGAGAAGTTGGTGCGTGCTCCGTCTCCATTTAGATAGTCTGAATCGGTCATCTCTCCGGTCTTTCCCGGGAGCCCTTCCTTCACGTCGAGACTCGCGAAGAGGCCCATCGTGGTGCTGAGGTCTATTCCCTCTCCCACATAGAAAAGGGGCTCGAAGGGCCAATCGAGCTCGCTATTCTTGTAGTCCGTCGCCCAATCCTGATTGTAGACATACTCTTCCGCCTGGCCGCAGAGGAGGCCCGCAGTCGACCGGGTCGAGATAGTGAAAGCTTTTTCCACGTCCTGGGCGCTCGCCAGAACTGCGCAGAAGATAAGGCCGACACCGACTAGAGCAAGCCGTTGTATCTGGCGGCTACTGTCAAGCTGCTGTTTCCGCATAGGCCACTACTATCCCCCATTGTGACTGTTTTGGCAAATACCTAATCCAGGCTTCCAATGACTCGGTTAGACACTTAGTCATTGGACAGTCTCAATCGGTGAAAAGCACAAGGTCGCGCGTGCCGCCGGAGAGGTGTGGGAGGAAGGCCGAGCTACCTTCATTCGCATCCCATACTGTCACGTATTTAGCTGTGTACGCGTATGCTTCAGTCATTGTTACATAGCCATCGCCGTTACTGTCACCTTTCGTAGCCGACTGTAATAGGTAGTAAGTAAAAACACCATGCCCGATGGCCGATGTCTCGACCGATTCCTCTTGCGATCCTGCTGCAGAAAGAACGATAGGAGTCTTTGCGTCGCTTGCCTGGGCATTGGAAGCTAATAGACTGCCGAAATTAGCTAGTGCGGTTGAGAAAGCCGAATATGACTGCCCTTGATAACTGGCATAGCTTGAAGGAGAAGCATCTATTGCGCTTCCTGAGTCGACGAAACCACCCGAATAGCAGCTATCGAAAATGATAATTACATTTTTTGTGGGAAGCGAGGCGAGTAATGTAGATAGTGTCGATGGAGAAATAGTTTTGGAATAATCGAGCGATGCGGTTTCATAGGAGCTGCCCACATTGGAAGCTACTATAGAATTATAGGGTAGAATATACACAGTGTTTCCGTTATACGTTCCATGGCCTGAATAGTACAGCAATACTGTGGAGTCTGAGGAAATAGCCGAGAGGCCACCTATCCCAGCGGAAATATTCTCATATGTCGCGTCGCTATCCGTCTTTTCCGTTACGGTCCAGCCTTGATTCGAGAGTGTAGTAGCCATGGAATTTGCGTCGTTAACTGTATAGTTCAAATTGTTTAGTGTCCCCGGATAGGTCTTGATTCCGTACACGAGTGCATACCGCGAGCAGGTAATTGAGCTGGCATTCTGTGTACAGGACGTGAAAAACAAGCCTGCAGCGAGGACGACGGCCGCGAGCCCAAAGCTCGAACCTGTGCTTCTTTTCGCGCGCATTTCTTTAGTATATTCCTATGATCCGATAGCGGAAACCCAGGCCGACTCCCGGGGCGAGCGTGTGGTTGCCCGCTCGGAACATGAGCTCGACCGGTAGGGTAAGATAAGGCCCCGTGTCGCCGCCATAGATACCCCGGAGGGCGAGGACCGCGCGCGGCTCGAGGACGATCGAGGGATAGGCGTAGCCGAGAGCCGTGTCCGTGTACTCGGCTGCGGTGAGGGCGCCGCCCGCGAGTACGCTAATATTGAGCTTGCCTATGCCTCCGAGCTCTATCGGCTGGAAAGTATAGCCTGAGAGGAGGGCGAAGCGCACGCCGTCCCAGGCGCGGTACAGCTCGCCGTCGGAGGCGATGCTCGACTGCGTGATGCCGGTGTAGCCCGCCTCGAGGCGAATAGGCACGTTGATGGGGGTCGAGTACTCGAGCCCGGCGGTAATGTCGATGCCTAGGTGCGTGAGGGTCGGACTGTCTTCCGCCCAGGTGATGGGATCGAGCCCCGCGACGGAAACGTCAACGCTCAAGGGTGTGACGAATTTCGTGCTCGTGAGGGAGGGCAATGTCGCCTGGGCACCTGCGAGGGAAGCCCCGCAGCAAAAAGCCGCGGCGCAGCAGAACGCAGCTACGGGTGCAAACCTGAATCGCATGTCTTTAACATGCCGTCGTTATTCGATAAAATCAATCGGCAACGAGGGGATTCACGATGAATACACGAAAGCGCCGTTCGGGTCACATAGCAATCGCATCCTTTCTTTTAGCTCTCATCCTCGGCTCTTGTTCTCGCGTCGGCGAGATCAAGCTGCCCGCCAATCCGATACTCTCGGGCGGCCTCGGCTGGGCGGTCGTCAAGGACGCGTACATCAGACTCAAGGAGAGCCCCTCCGATTCCGCTCGCGACCTCGATCACCTGCGTCGCGGCGGGGTGTTTCGCCTGGACGAGCGGGAGCTCAGTTCGAGCCTCCAGACTACGAAGGCTTCTCTTCAACCCGAGGTCTGGTACGAGCTCGACTCCGACGGAGTCAAGGGCTGGGTCCGCGAAGAGTCCCTAGATATTTACGCTTCCGAATCCCAGGCCGATACGGCCGCCGCTAATTATCGGTGACTTCCCTTTGCTCGCCCTGTGAGTTGTGGCGGACCCCGCGCAGGTGCACGGTTATTCGGAGGCGGGGCGAATACCGCGCAGCTCGTGCGCATCCGTGATGTAGGGGCAGGTATTCGATCCTTCATAAAATCCAATTCCTTGCCGAGCGAACGATACCTCTGAGCTTGCTCCGGGGTTGTTGATTCGATAAAAAAAACTTGACAAATTGCCTTGGAAAATTATGCTTTAGTCTGTATCGCAGTCAGGCCTCGCGTAGCGCATCGGTTCGATCGGCGAGGAGGTCAAATGCCATTGGCAACGATCACCGAACTGCAGCAACCTGATGACGACATAGAGCTTGAAGTCAGTAAGCTCATCGATTGCCTCAGGGGCAGACCCGGCGCCCTTCTCGGTGTTCTCGAGAAGGCCCAGAGCCTGGAGAAGCTTAAATACCTTCCGGAAAAGACGCTCCGTCAGATATCGGAAGGCATGAATGTCCCCCTCTCGCAAGTCTATTCGGTCGTAACCTTCTATTCCTTCTTCAATCTGACGCCGCAAGGACTGCATTCTCTAGTCGTCTGTAGGGGAACGGCATGTCATACCAGGGGTTCGCTCGAGCTCCTCGAGGCTAGCTTAAGGCGACTCGGCATCGAGGGCTTTCGCGAGGACGAGGCCAACTCAGTTACGACGGATGACCATTTCGTTTCCGTCCGCACAGTAGCCTGCTTCGGGCAGTGCGCGCTGGCGCCGGTCGTGCAGATCGATGGCGTTATCTGTTCCCGGATGACCGCGGGCAAGTTGATTCTTGCCATCGATCGGCTCCGCAAAAGAGGCGAGAAATGAAATTCGAGCTTGAGTCCTTGCGTATAAAGGGGCTCGAACGAATAAAGCCGGACCGCCCCTTCGTCTCCATCGGCCTAGGCACGTGCGGCATCGGCAATGGGGCCGAGAGTCTGCGCGCTTCGCTCGAGACATTTGCCGCGGAGCGTCACTCTCAGGCACTAGTGCGCCGTGTCGGGTGCTTCGGCTTCTGCGCCGCCGAGCCTCTGGCGATGGCCTACAGGCCCGGCCGGCCAGTCCTCCTCTTCACCGAGGCGAAAGCTTCCAAAGCCGCTCGGCTCTTGGACGGGCTCGAGAGCGACGCGGCCTTCGACAAGCTCGCCAGGAACGCGGCGGCCAAGGTAGAGGCTTGGGACTTCCGGACCTCCGGGATCGAGTTCGGGACAGGGTATCCTTTTCTGCCAGCATGGAACGAGCTTCCATTTTTCAAGGGGCAAGAGAAGATCATCCTTCGCGACGCGGGCCTCATCGATCCCGAGAGCATCGAGGAGTACATCGGTGTCGGCGGCTATTCCGGCTTGGTCAAGGCGATCGAGTCGATGCGACCCGAGGACGTAATCGAGGAAGTAAAGAAATCGAAGCTCCGCGGGCGCGGCGGCGCTGGCTTCCCGACATACAAGAAGTGGGAAATTATGCGGGCCCAGGCAGCGGAGACTAAACATGTCCTCTGCAACGCCGACGAGGGTGATCCTGGCGCGTACATGAACCGCAACGAGATCGAGTCCGACCCGCACATGCTGCTCGAAGGCATGACGATCGGCGCCTACGCCATGGGAGCTGCCAAAGGATTCGTCTACGTGCGGGCCGAGTATCCGCTCGCCATCGAACGCCTCGGCAAGGCCCTCGCGGCGGCGCGTGGGGCCGGACTATTGGGCCGGAACATCCTCGGCTCGGACTTCTCGTTCGATCTCGAGCTTGTGACCGGTGCTGGCGCCTTCGTCTGCGGCGAGGAGACCGCCCTCATCGCGAGCGCGGAAGGCAAGGCAGGACGTCCCCTGCCGCGGCCACCGTTTCCGGCCCAGCGGGGCTACAACGGCGAGCCTACGAACATCAATAACGTCGAGACATGGTGCAACGTGCCCGTCATAGTGGCCCGCGGGGGCGAATGGTTCGCAGGCTTTGGAACCGAGGGAAGCTCCGGCACTAAGGTCTTCTCGCTCGTCGGAAAGGCCCTCAACACGGGGCTCGTGGAATTGCCGCTCGGCTCAACCCTCGAGTCGATGATCTACGGAATGGGTGGGGGAGCGGGGCCGCGCAGGCGGATCAAGGCAGTGCAATCGGGCGGCCCATCCGGAGGCTGCGTACCGGCGTCGCTCTTCAAAACCCGGATCGACTACGAGGAGCTCGCGAAGCTCGGGGCGATCATGGGCTCCGGCGGCATGGTGGTCATGGACCAGGACAATTGCATGGTCGACGTTGCCCGCTACTTCGTGGGCTTCACCTCAGGCGAGTCATGCGGGAAGTGTGCGCCGTGCCGCGAGGGCCTTTCGCAGATGCTCCGAATCCTCGACTCGATCTCGCGCGGCGAGGCCCGCGAGACTGATCTCGACCTCCTCCAGGAGCTCGCCGAGACGGTCCGCGACAGCGCGCTCTGCGGACTCGGCCAGACTTCCGCAAACCCGGTGCTCACCACGCTCAAGTACTTCCGCGACGAGTACCTGCACCACATCCGGGAGAAGCGCTGCGCGGCCGGCGTCTGCGAGAGTCTCTATCTTGCTCTTTGCGAGAACTCCTGCCCGATGCACATGAACATCCCCGGCTACCTCCAGCTGCTCAAGGAGAACCGCATCGAAGAGGCTTTCGAGCTGACGCTGCGCGAGAACCCTCTGCCCGGTTCGATCGGCCGCATCTGCCACTTCCACTGTCGCATGCGCTGTCGCCGCGATCAGCTCGACGAGCCGGTCGCACAGGGTGAGATACATCGCTACCTGGCCGACACCATGTACAAGATGGGCCGCGAGCGCGCGGTCTACGCCAAGCTGATCAAGGAAAAGAACGCCCCGACCGGAAAGACTGTATCCATAGTAGGCGCCGGTCCGGCCGGCCTCACCGCTGCGTTCTATCTGTCAAGGCTAGGCCACGACGTCACGGTCTACGAGGAGAAGGGCGAGGCCGGCGGCATACCGCGCTGGGGCATTCCCTCGTACCGCCTGCCCAAGGACGTGCTGCGCAAGGAGATCGGGCTGATCCGCAAGCTTAGCGCGCGTTTCGTTTTCAACACGAGGATAGGCCGGGACCTTTCGTGGGAGCGCCTCGGTGAAATGAGCGACGCCGTCCTCGTCTGCGTCGGCGCTCGCGAGGACATGAGGCTCGGCATTCCAGGCGAGGACATGAAGGGCGTGATGGCCGGCTACTCGCTCTTGGAAACCATCAACACCGGCCGCAAGCTTGAGCTCGGCTCCGAGGTGGTGGTGGTCGGCGGAGGCAACTCGGCGATAGACGTCGCGAGGTCCGCGCTCAGGATGGGCTCGCGGGTGACCGTCGTCTACCGGCGCGCCCGCGGGGACATGCCGGCTAACGCCGAAGAGCTGGAGGGAGCGCTTGAGGAGGGCGTGTCCCTCGTATGCATGGCCCAGCCACTCGAAGCACTCTCGGACGGCGCCGAAGGTCACGTACGGGCGCTCAAGGTTCAACGCATGAAGGTCGGCCCGACCGACGCGAGCGGGAGGCCCACCCCCGTGCCGACGGACGAGAGCTACGAGATTCCCTGCGATACGCTCGTAATCGCCATCGGAGAGCGAGTGGGCGCCACAGGGATCGAAACAGTAGGAGCCGAGACCGCCAAGGATGGCCGCATCGGCGTCGATGGTCTCTCTCTCAGGACCGGCAATCCCAAATTCTATGCGGCAGGAGACGCCGTCCTCGGTCCCGCTACGGCCGCCGAGGCGATGGGGCAGGCGAAGACGGTTGCTGCCGTCATCGACGCGTCGCTCATGGGCGACTCCATTTCGGCGGAGGAAGCGACCAAGCGTTTCGAGAGCCTGTTCAGGAGCTTCGAGTACGCGATGGCAGTTCCTCTCGAGCCTTCGCAATCGCGTATGAACCGGGCCAGGAAACTCGAGCCGGCGGAGAGACGCGGCAATTTCGTCGAGATTTCGCAAGGCTTTACCGGTGAGCAGGCCAGGATCGAGGCCGAGCGATGTCTGCGCTGCGACGTTCGGGAGCGCGCGAGGAGACCGCTCGGCGCCTCGCGCTCGGGGAGGTCGTCATGAGCGGTAAGTCCGTCACGATATTCGTCGACGATTCCCCTGTGATCGCCGAGGAAGGCTCGAGCCTGCTCGACGCCTGCGCCTCCGCCGGAGCGAGGGTGCCCACGCTCTGCTACCTGGAGAACGTATCCGCCAACGCCTCCTGCGGGCTCTGCGTCGTCGAGGTCGAGGGCGCCAAGTCGCTCATCCGTTCCTGCGTCGGCAGGGTCGCTGGCGGCATGCGAGTGCGCACGGCCACTGCCCGCGTGCTGCGCGCGCGCAGGGACACGGTCGAGCTCCTCCTCGCGAACCATCCTGCCGATTGCCTCACCTGCTCGCGCTCGGGCACCTGCGAGCTGCAGGACGTCGCGCGCCAGCTCGGCATCCGCGAAGTGCGCTTCCCCCGGACCAGGCGCGCGCCCGAGCCTGACACGTCGACCGAGGCTCTCGTACGCGACAACGACAAGTGCATCCTCTGCGGCCGATGTGTCGCGGTCTGCGCCGAGGTCCAGAGCGTCTCTGCGATCGCCTTCGTGGGCAGGGGCATCCGTACTCACGTCTCGACCTTCATGGACCGGGGCCTATCGTCGAGTCTCTGTGTCCAGTGCGGTCAGTGCTCGGTCGTCTGCCCCACGGGCGCCATCACCGAGCGCGACGATACCGAGGGAATCTGGCGCGACCTGTCCAATCCGGGGAGGACCGTCGTGGTCCAGACGGCGCCGGCCATCCGCGCCTCGCTCGGCGAGGCCCTCGGCATGGAGATGGGCAGTCTCGTGACCGGGAAGATGGTCGCCGTCCTGCGCAGGCTCGGCTTCGACAAGGTCTTCGACACGCAGTTCGCAGCGGACCTCACGATCATTGAGGAGGGAAGCGAGCTCGTTCAGCGAATCGTGAAGGGTGGCGTCCTGCCCATGATTACAAGCTGCTCGCCGGGCTGGATCAACTTCATCGAGGCCTTCTACCCGACCCTGCTGCCGCACCTCTCCACCTGCAAGTCGCCGCAGCAGATGTTCGGCGCCATGGCTAAGAGCTACTACGCCCGGAAGGCGGGCGTAGCGCCCGAGTCGATGATCGTGACTTCCGTCATGCCGTGCACCGCCAAGAAGCACGAGGCCAGGAGGCCCGAGATGAGGGGTGCCTGGGAATACTGGAGGGGGAAGGGCGCGGCGGACGAGAAGCGGCCCTACTTCGACGTGGACTGGGCGATCACGACCCGCGAACTCGCGCGCATGATTACGCTCAAGGGCGTCGACCTTGCGCGATTGCCGGAAGAGGAATTCGACGACCCGCTCGGTCGCTCCACGGGCGCGGCTACGATCTTCGGCACCACGGGCGGAGTCATGGAGGCGGCGCTGCGGACTGTCCACGAACTGGCGACCGGCAGGCCACTCCCGTCGCTCGACTTCGAGCCTGTACGGGGCCTCGAGGGAATCAAGACAGCCGCGGTCGACCTCGACGGCACGAAGGTGCGCGTGGCCGTAGCCCATACGCTGAAGAACGCGCGCGTCCTCCTCGACGAGATAGCGGCCGGGAAGAGTCCCTATCACTTCATCGAAGTGATGACCTGCCCGGGCGGCTGTATCGGGGGCGGCGGCCAGCCGGTCCGAGTCGATCAGGCCAAACGCCTCGCGCGCAACAGGGCGCTCTACGCCGAGGACGCGAGGCTGGGGCTGCGCAAGTCCCACGAGAACCCTGCGGTCAAAGAGCTTTACGCCGATTTCTTAGGCGAGCCCCTCGGCCAGCTGTCGCACGAGCTGCTGCACACGAGTTACCGCAGGAGATCGTACTGAAGGGGACTCTAGACGGACCAGGGATTATGCATGCCATATCGAAAGAGTATCTCCAAGCGGGAGAGGATCGCCTCCGTGGGAAGCACCAAGGTGATCGCTCCCTGAGAGCGGAATGCGGTGCTCGAGGGTGTTCCTATCACTGTGCGATCCACGACGGTCCGCACTCCGAGGCGGTGCATTTCCTGGACGAGAGGGGGCATCTTTGCGTCCTCGTCCTCATTGCGAAGAACGATGTGGACGGAAAGATCGAGATCTACTCGATGTGCCTTCGCCTCCTCCTTCCACGCCTCGAGATCGGCCGGCAGCAGGCTGACCGCTAGGGGCAGTGAGTCTGATCCCATCAGATGTGTGAGATGCAGTGATGCTCCCGGGTGGAGGCCAATGAGGCGCCGCACTATCTCGATGGTGTCCGCCCCTTCGCCGATATCCAGCGGCACAACCAGAGGCTCGAAAATGCCCGAGATCTGGCGCTTGAGTACGTCGAAACGGAAGTCGTACTCCGTCTTGAGAGGCTTATTGCCGTTGAACGATCCTTCCGGCACGACGAACAAGGCGTCGGACTCGCACTCGTCCGAGCCGAGGAAGCGGAGCGCCATAGCGAGGTGGGTCATCTGAAAGGGATCGAAGGAGCCGATGAAAACGCCCACTCTCGCGGAGAGCCCCGGGTAGCGTAGCTCTCGCGGGAAGCCGCGAAGATCGATCGGCTTAAGCCTGCCTTCTCTCGTCTTGCGGTCTATGCGCGCGAGCGATTCGTCGAACAATGCTCGAAAATAGTCGTAGTCGCGGAACTCGTCCTCTCCGAGGTACTTGAGGTCGTCGAGCGAGTCGAACACCTGATCGAGGCGCCGTGCTACGCGCTTGAGTACCGGAGAAGAGAGCGGGGGACGGGAGCGCCACCATCGCCGATCGAGCGTCATTCCTATTAAGTATACTCCATCCCGGGGAGCGGGCAAGCGCGGCCACGCTCGCGGGTCGCGGCACGACACTAAAGGCTTAAGCCTCTATATCTCATATAAAGGAAGAGCGTGGCCGTCATGAGCGCGTGGCCGTAGTCCTCGGCGCCCACAAGATCGACGGCCTCGTGCTCAGGCACGAGAGAGACCTCGATCTCTTCTTCATCGTCGAGGCGCTGATCCCCCGCTAGGCGGCAACCTTCGGCGACGAAGGCGTGAAAGACGTTCGTCATGAAAGCCGGGTTCGGGGATACGGAACCTAGGGGAACCATGAACTCGGCCTCGTAGCCTGTCTCTTCCTTCAACTCCCGGCTCACCGCGACGGCGGGGTCTTCGCCCGGCTCCACGATGCCGCCCGGAAACTCGAGACAGAGCCGACCCGTGCCATGCCGGTACTGGCGGATCATGACGATCATCCGCCCCGCCGCCGTATCGACGACAGGAATCACGCCCGCCCAGTCGCAGGAATTGATGAGATAGAAGGTCCCTCTCCTGCCATTCTCCGACTCGCGCTCGCTTGCGGAAACATCGAATATCTTGTAATGCGCGAGGACTCGAGAGGACAGCTCTCGCCACGATCCAGCCTTTCCCATATCATCATTCTAGCACTGCCGCGGTCCAATCGCTATTGCGCGGGCGATGATATCGTTTGATACCAAGGTAGCTTATTCAGAAATTCAGCGCATAGGTAGAAGGAGCCGGTGACGAGGAGGGGCATGCCGAGTTCGGTCGCCTCTTCCCGCGCCTTCGCTATGGCTTCCTCGTGGTCCGGGATCAGGCGGTAGCTCGCGTCCGCATCGCGGAAGCTGGTCTCGAGGGCCGCGAGGTCGCTTTTCTTGAATGTCCCCGGCCGGGTAAGCGTTATGCGATCGAAGCGGGGCCCGAGGGCCTTGGCGATCTGGGCGTGCTTCTTGTCCTCGGCGCAGGCGAAAAGGAGGGCTTTCTTCCCCGGAAAGAGGGACTCGAAGCTCTCGAGTGCGAGGAGCGTCGAGGCGATTGTGTGCGCCCCGTCGAGCACGACTGGAGGATCGCCCGGCAGTATTTGAAAGCGCGAGGGCAGATAGGCCTTCGATAAGCCTTGTACCGCCTGCTGTGCGCGAAGGTCGCCCTCGAGCTCGCCGGCCGCGAGTATGGCCAGGGCCATGTTCTCGGCCTGGATCGAACCGATCATAGGCGTTCGGCATCGGAGGGGCGAGGGGAATCGAGAGGCGAGGGGAGAGCCCGCCGCGAATCGGACGGAGGCGCTCGTTCCGTCTCTATCGATCGAGACATCGCTGACGCTCGCGAGCCTACTCACTTCGCGCAGAGGGCTGCCCTTCGAGGCGGCGACGGTCGCGAATACGTGCCTCGCCTCGGGCTTTTGGGCCGAGAGGTAACAGGTCCGTCCGGCTTTAATGATGCCGGCCTTCTCTCCCGCTATGAGCGCTATTGTGTCGCCCAAGTACTCGGTGTGCTCGAGCTCGATGGGCGTGATGACGCTCGCCACTGAATCGACGACATTGGTCGAATCGAGCCTGCCGCCTAAGCCCGTTTCGATGACCGCGCGGTCGCATCCGGCCTCTCTGAAAGCGCAGAATGCGATGAGGGTCGTAAGCTCGAAGTAGGTAGGCAGTTCCCCCCCGGGGAAGTCCGCCTTCCCTTTGCCTTCGACTAATGGGATGACCTTTGCCGCCGCGCGCAGGATTATTTCCTCGGGCATCTCCGTTCCGGCGAAGCTCATCCTCTCTTTCCAGCGAAGGATGTGCGGTTTCGTGTAGAGCCCGACGCGATGCCCCTCCGCCTCGAGGATCCTCGCGATCATCGTCGAGACCGATCCTTTGCCCTTCGATCCCGCGACATGGATGGTCCTGTAGGCGTTCTGAGGATCGCCTAAAGCGGCGCAGAGCCAGGCCATGCGGTCGAGCTTGAAGACGGTAGCCTGTCCCTTCTCGACGTTCACGAAGCCCAGTAAGTATGAATATAAATCATCGGTCGTTTCGAAACTCAATGCCATGACGAGAAGCATGGAGAGCGGGCGGGTAGAGGGTCAAGAGGGGATGCGCGCGCTGATGTATAGGAGGGAGACCGGCCAATCAAAAGGCCTTCGCGAGGTTTCGGCGGCCTTGGCGAGGGCCAAGGCGACGGCCGCGAAGTCGGCAGGAGCGAGCTTCTCCTCGAGGGCCGCGCCGTAGGCGGAGCCCGGGGCGAGCCAGGCTTCGATCTCTCGGCGCGAGACTGAGCGTGGGTAGCTTGTACGGAGAACGGTGCTCTCGAACTCGAGGCCGGATGCATCGTCAAAGACGGCGAACGACGCTTCCAATGCGGCCCTGTCGAGGCCGAGCGATGCCTCATCTCCTCGGGCGTAAAAAGTCTCCTCGAACTCGCGCAGGGCCTTGTGAGCGTCGCCGTAGGCTTCGCTAGGGCTTGCGCATAACGCGTCGGCGAAGAGCTCGGAGAGGCGGGCACCCTCTCTGGGCAGGGTCTGCGCGAATGCGAGCCTCGAGCCGGCAAGGGCCGAGGCGATGCGCGGGAGCATCCTCTCGGGCATGCCTTCGCCGGGACCGAAGAGATCGCGGCCCACGACGAGGTCGAAGGATGAGAAGCCGAAGGCCGATTTGAGCGCTTCTCCCGTAAGCTCGCCCAAGCCAAGGACCGCCACGAGGGGGCGCTCGATCTCGGGCAGGCTCGAAGCGTAGCTCGAGATGATTTCCGCCTCCGACGCGTCGCCCGCTACGGCGGCGACCGTGCCCTCGGGGCAGCGGCGCAAGGCCTCCCAGACGAGGTAGCCTTCTCGGGCATCGAGGACGAGGACGCGGTCGTCCCTGGCGGGGGATGTTTTGTCGTATAGCGCGCGCCTGACCGCCTGAAGCCTCGCGGGGGCGGAGCCTTCGGCGCGGGAACGCCACTCGCGCTTGCCCTCGCCCTCCTTGGACCAGACGCAGGCCTCGCTTCCCGTTCCGGCTATCGCGTCCTCGCGCGCCTCGGCGGCATAAAGGCTCGCGACCTGAGCCTCCCTCTTCTCGAGGACCGAGAGTCTGCGCTCGCCTTCGAGGCCGAGGGAACCGGGCTGGTAGAAGACCCTTCCGCGCAGGGAGTCGGGCAGGTATTGTTGGGCGACCCAGTGATCGCGGTAGGCGTGAGGATAGAGATAGCCATCGCCGTGTCCGAAGCCCTGCTTGTCGCGGCTTGCGTCCTTCAAGTGGCTGGGCACCTCGGCCGCCTCGGCCTCGACCGAAGAGAGGGCGTCGAAGAAGCCCATGGTAGAATTGGACTTGGGCGCCGTTGCGAGGTAGAGGACGGCCTGGGAGAGTAGGAACTGCCCCTCGGGCATGCCGATGCGGTCGAAGGCCTGGGCGCAGGACTCCACGACCCGCACGGCGTTCGGGTCCGCGAGGCCTATGTCCTCGCAGGAAGAAATGAGCATGCGCCTGAACGCGAAGCGCGGGTCCTCGCCAGCGTACACCATGCGCGCGAGCCAATAGAGGGCGGCGTCGGGGTCCGAGCCGCGTATACTCTTTATGAGGGCGCTCGCCGCGTCGTAGTGGTAGTCCCCGTCCTTGTCGTAGAGCACGGCGCGCCTCTGGATGCTTTCCTCCGCCGCCGCGAGGCTCACCGGGATGACTGCGCCTTTTTCGGGCGGCCAAGGCTCGGCGCTAGTCTCGACCGCGAGCTCAAGGGCGTTGAGGAGGCTGCGCGCGTCGCCATCGGCCGCCTCGACCAGGTGTTCGAGCGCGCCTTCCTCGAACTCGACCTTCCACTCGCCGTAGCCTCGCTCGGCGTCGCCTAAAGCGGAGCGGGCTATGCCCAAGAGGTCCTCTGAGTCGAGGGCCTTCAGCTGGAACACCCGGCTGCGCGAAACCAAGGCCCTGTTGACCTCGAAGAAAGGATTCTCGGTCGTGGCGCCGATGAGGAGGAGAGTGCCGTTCTCGACCCAAGGCAGGAGGGCGTCCTGCTGGGCCTTGTTCCAGCGGTGCACCTCGTCGACGAAGAGCATGGTCCGCCGGTCGTAGAGCTCGCGGTGCTTCTTCGCCTCGTCGATGGCCACCCTGATATCGGCCACTCCCGCGAGGACCGCGTTCAAGGTGACGAAGCGGGAACTCGTCGTGTTCGCTATGACGCGCGCAAGGGTGGTCTTGCCCGTGCCAGGCGGGCCGGAGAGAATGATCGAGGAGAGCTGGTCCTTCTGTATAGCCCGCCTGAGGAGTCGGCCGGGCCCGACTATGTGCTCCTGGCCCGCGAACTCATCGAGGTTCCGCGGCCGCATGCGGGAGGCGAGAGGCTCCCGCCCGGCGCGTGATGAGGCGCCGGAACCCGTCGTGGCGCCTTTTTGAGAAGAGGAGAAGAGCGTATCCTCCGTAATTTAGGTCCTACTGGGCGTCCCAGCCCGTCCAGGAACTTCCACTCCATGTATTCTCGTAGAGCCCGTAGTAGCTCGTGCTCGTCGTGCCAGGCGCTACACAGGCGAAGAGGTTTTTATTGGTGGAGTCATAGTAGAAATTCAGGACTGGGAAGGCGCTTACGGTCGTGGCGAAGACTGCGGAGTTGGCTACGTCTTGGCTGGAAGAACCGAGATCGAGGCTGCCGAACGTGCCTTCGTAGTAACCGCACGCCGCAGTGTTGACGTTGTTAGTGTCCGTGCCTACGAGAATGATCGAACTGGGTGAGCTGTACGGCACCGAGATAACCTTCATGAGGGGGCGAGAGCTCGAGTCGACTTGCTCCGCGCTGCCGCTGTCTTGATACAGATTGCCATCCGTCGTGCTCACGTAGAAATGACCGCCAGTGTATGAAATAGCCCAGATTGATTTGCCCGAGAGACTCGTGAAGTTGCCGATGACGGAGCTAGCATCCGAACCGGTCGCAGAGCTCCCCGAATAGAGCATGCCCGTGGAAGCGAACCAGAAGGTCGTGGGTGAAGTATCGCTGTTCGCCACTACACCGCGGATGGGGGTGGACGGTTGGCTCGAGAAAGAGCTAACGACGTTCCATCCCGAGCCTGTGTAATAGTATAAATAATAATAAGGCGTTCCGACCGCCCCGTTTGCGCTTCCGTAAAGCATGGCCTCGGCATAGAGATTGCCCCCGGCCGAGTAGAGTGCATCGAGCGCGAAGGTCTGGGACGAGCCGAGCGTGCCCGAATATGAAGGAAGAGTGACCGAGGTCCAGGCGCTTCCATCCGTCGAACTGTAGAGCGCGACGCTGCTCGAGTTATCGCCGGTGAGGGCGTAGATGGTCGACCCGACGAGCACGGCGCTGCGCAGCGTATAGCTGGACATCCCGCCCACATTGACCTGGGACCATGAAGTGGACGTGGTGCTGTATGGGTGGATGACTGAGCTATACAGCCGGGCAGTGGTCGCGTAATAGTTGCCATTGAACGCGAAGACGTTCGTGCAGGTGGTCTCTTGGAAAACCGTTGTGCCGCTCAGCTTCGGCTCTTTCGCGACAGTCTGGTAGAGTGCGTAATCGTTATCACAGGAGGCTGCCAAGACGGAAGCGAGGAGCGCCGCCGCTGCGCAGAGGGATCTCGCGAATACGCGCGCGAATACGCACTGTGTTGTTCTCATGCTGCTCTCCTAGAGGTGGTAGACCGCGCCGAGCGAGGTTTCGACGTATCCGGCCAAAGCATTGAGGTCCGTATAGGGATCGAAGTGGAGCTCGGGCACGAACCAGAAATAAGCTTGGAGCCCGACGCTCCAACCGGAGGTGATGCGCCAATACGCGCCGCCTCCCGCCTTGGCGAAGGGGCCGAGCATGCCCTTGCTGTTGTAGCGGCTCAAGTACCCGCCGACTTCGCCGAGTACGGAGAACTCGAGGGGCATGGCCGACCACCAGTACGAGGTAGTAAAGCCCAAGGGGGCCGTGAAGACCGAAAGGTCGCCTATGGTGTTATTAAAGGCGCCGGCGATGTTGCCCCCGATGGCGAGGCCACGGTCGATGAAGTATTGATAGGAGAAGGAGAAGGAGCCGCCAAGGTCGAGCTGGCTGAGGCTGCCGTATGTATTGCTCGTCGGGAAATACATCAAGGCCGGGATCTGCAGCCCGACGGAGAGGCCTATTGTTTGCTCCCCTGGGAGGAAGGGATTCGTCTGTTCGGCCGTGACTGGAGATTCCGCCGGCGCTCCGGCCGCGGGGGGCTCGGGTTGCGATGGCTGTTGATCTTCGCCTGAGAGCGCCGCGAGCGGCATGAAGAGAAGGGCCGCCGCTATGGCCGCGGCGCCGAATGGCTTCATAATGCCTCCGTTCATATTGCCCGGACTATAGCATGGCCGGGTTACTTTATGAAAGGCGCAGGATTATCGTTAGTTACGTCGAGGGCTCGGGATAATAAGAGGCCCCTGGCGAGGAATCCCGAGCGAGTGTACAGTATCCATCGACCAAAAAAACGCGAGGTGCTTGTGCAATGAAAAACGTTTTTATTCCCGCAGGCGATAGAGGTATCGGCTCCGACCTGCTCGATCAGTTACGGATATACGGCATCACAGTCCGCGAGGTCGACGGAATTTCCGATGTGGCCAGACTGACCCCATCGGTCGGCTCGGCCCTCTTTCTCGTCGATGCGGGCCGCCTCGACCGGGAGCCGGCCTTCGTAGCGGATGTCATAGGCCTTAAGGAAAAACTCGGTCAGGCGCTGCGGATTATCTTCTACTCGGACCGCGACGACTTCAAGTCCAGACTCAAGGCCGTCCGCGCCGGAGGCGAGGCTTTCTTCCAGCTGCCGGTGGACGCCTGTCGCTTGGCCGAGAAGATCGACTCCCTCTTCAGCGAGCGCGAGCAGGAGCCCTACCGCGTCCTTATCATCGACGACGATCCCGAGCAAGTGGCCTATAATTCCACGATCCTCGCTCAGGCCGGTATGAGCACGAGCACGGCCACAGACCCGACTCAGGTCATACCTCTCCTCGTTGAGACACGGCCGGACATCCTCCTCATGGACATGTACATGCCGCTCTGCACGGGGCCCGAGCTCGCCGGCATTATCCGTCAGCAGGAAGCCTTCGCCTCTATTCCCATCATCTTCCTCTCGGTGGAGCGGGACCTCGAGAAACAGATAGGCGCCATCCGCAAGGGCGGGGACGAATTCCTCGAGAAGCCGATAAAGCCGGAGCATTTAGTCAGCAGCGTGGCCTTGCGGGCCGAGCGTACGCGCTCCCTTAGGTTCTACATGGAGCGCGATTACCTTACCGGGCTCTACAACCATACGACCCTGAGCGAACGCCTTTCCAACGAAGTGCTACGCGCGCGCCGCGCGGGGGCGGTCATATCCTTCGCTAAGATCGACATCGATCGCTTCGGGACGGTGAACGAGCGCTACGGTCACTTGACCGGGGACAGAATCCTGCGCAGCCTCGCGCGCCTTTTACAGGAACGGCTCAGGCGGACAGACATTGTGGGCCGCTACGGCGGGGAAGAGTTCGGCGCCATTCTGCCTGGGGCCGATTGTCGCTGCGCTGCCAGGCTCGTAGACGAGCTGCGCGACAGTTTCGGTCGCCTATTGCATCGATTCGAGGAGGCCTCCTTCTCGGTGACTTTTTCCGCGGGCATCGCCTCCTACCCCGACTTCGTTGGCCCTGTAGACGTCATCGAGGCCGCGGACAGGGCGCTCCGCAGGGCAAAGTCCGAGGGCCGCGATAGAGTCATCGTCGAATCTTCTGCTGGCTAGTAATGTTGGCTAGAGCCCTTGGGGGCGCGGCCGCCTCCGCGACGGCTCTTCGCTTGCGCCCGTGCGCCGCCTCGAGCGGGCCCTCTCTCTCCATGTAGCCGCGGCGAAGGGATCGCTTCCCGATCCTGCGCCTGCACGGTAGGAGAGGCGCAGCGCGACGAGGGAGCAGTCGCGGAAACTGAGCTTAGGCGGAGAGGGAAGCTCGCCCTGCGCAGCATGGGGATCGCGGCAGAGGAAAAAGCCTCTGGCTATCGCGTAGGGCGGCTTCTTCGTCGCCTCAAGGCCGAGCGCGGCGCAGACCTCGAGCGACCTGGCGCGTAGCTCGTCCCAGGGGCCTTCTATTCCTAAATAGAGAAAGTCGGCCTCGGCGAAAAGGCTTGTGGCCGAGAAGCTTCCCCCTATTCCGGTCCAGCATTCCCTAAGCCCATGCGCCAGGGCCGGGCCTTTCACCGCCCCGGGCTTCGCATCGAGGAAGGCCATGGCCGAAAGCTCGGGGAAGGCGAAGGCCGAGGCATCGAGCCTGGGCGCTCCGAAGCGGGCGAACAGACCTCGACGATAGAGAGCAAGGTCCCTGGCAATATTTCCCGGAGGCTCGAGTCCGAGCATAAGAGGATGGGCTTCTTCTCGAATTTGCAAAGACACGAGAATATGATACAATCAACTAACGTTGCGAGTAAAGGAAAGCCCATGAAGCGCAAGGTCGAGCAGTTGGCGAACTCTATCACCGAAGCGGTGTCTCGGTGGAACTCGATAGAATGCGTGACGCTCGGCGAGCACTCGGAATCGGACATCCTCGATCCGTATTTTGCCCTCGTCATTGATGTCTACTTGAGGGGCTCCCCGCCTACTGTCGAGGAGAGGCAGGCGGCCTTCGCCGCAAGCCTCGGCCACCCCGGCGCCTTTGAAAGCTCGGTGTCGCGCTCGAAGGATCGCTTCTTCATCGACGAGATCCCCGTCAGGGTGGAGTATAAAAACGTCAATATGCTCGATGACGCGATCAAGCGCTCCAAAGGCCCCGACGCGGGCTTCGTCTGGGTCTTGAAGAACTCGGGTACCTATATGTTCTACCGGCTTCAGTGCTCAAGGATCCTCTATAAAAAGAGCGATTGGATAGACACTGCGCGCCGGGAGATCGCTCAATTTTCTTCCGCCTTCTGGGAGGGCCTGCGCGAAGCCTGCCAGTCCAAAATGGAGCATTACCTATCCGACTTGGGCGCCGCCTCCTGCAGCGATGACGGCTTCTTCTACAGCGTCTCGCTCGCGGGCTTCGTGCGTTACACCGCCGCCTCGCTCTTCATGGCCAACAAGCGGCTCGAGCCTGCGCACCGCGCAATAAACGAAAAATTGCGCGAGCTTCCCTCCCTTCCGGCCGACTTCCTCGAGAGATGGGAGAGTCTTCTCAAGCCGGGAATCGAGACGGACGCGATGAATAAGTACAAGCTAGCCGAGCTCATAGCGCTCAGTGTCATCAATCATCCTTAGGAAGCCCTACGCGATCCCCTAGCATTCGACCGAGCTCTGCCCTCGGCCGCGCCGCTGTAGGCCTCGCCGCGGCGCTATGTATTGCTTGCTTCTCCTCCTGCTCTGCCGTGGTCGTTACAGGATTTCCCTGGAAGGACAGCGGTGGCGTTTTTTTGAGCTTCGGCCAGTCTTCCTCCAGGCCCGCGGGGGCGGAGGGGCGCTTCACACCAAAGGACGCTGCCGATCGCTATATCCTGCGTAAGGCATTGAATGCCGAGAGCGGCGATAGCCTGGTCCTCGATCTGCGCCGCGAAAGCGCCCAGGCGAAAGCGCGCATCGCGCTCTCTTCCCGGCGCGATGGTTCCTCTCCTGTCGCCAACGCGTCCTTCCCCCTCAGCGCGGAAAAGGCGCAGCTTATCATCCCCTTCGCATCGAAAACGCGCATCGTCTCTCTCTCCCTCACGGCCGAGAGCGGAAGTTTCGATCTGGAATCCGTCGGCGTCGAGCGGGCCTTCAGGGGCATGGACCGGCGTTCCTCCCTCCTGCGTGTCTCCTCGGGCTTCAGCCTCGCGACAGTGGACGGGGGCCAAGAGCTCGCGATCGAGACGCCCTTAGTGGGCTTGCGCGCACAAAGCGCCCCGCAGGCGAGGCCGGGCCTCCTCCTCTCCTACGGGCCTTCTCCGCTCGGCGCCTCGTTGCGCATACAGGCGTTTCTTCCCTCAGGCCAGGAGCGGAGTTTTAAACTGCGCTGCAGACCTTCAGGGGCGACTACCGTCCTAGACGAGGGCCTCATACCGCCCGATGCCGAGAGTGTGGCCTTGAGCGCGCAGAAGGGCGTCGATATCGAAGCTTTCTTCGCGGCCCAGCTGCCGCCCTCCGATTACGAGCTCGCGGATTTAGGCAGGATACTCCTCACCGACGCACCGATAAGCGAATACGAAGTTTACCGCTGGGATATGCTGCCCTCGGTCCTCGTCTTCGATTTCAAGGACTACGCTGCCCAGGATCGATTCATGAAGCGCTTGGCTTTCTTCGTCGAGAAGATAGGCCATCGCGGCGCCCTCGCGAAGGACGAAGAGATCGCCCCCTTGCACGGATGGAACGCGCATGATTATCGGGCCGAGGACCTCGCCTCTTTCTTCCAGGAAGTTAAAGCCAAGTCCTTCCCGATCAATGAATCGGAGAAGGAGCTCCAGAGTGTCCTGTTGGGCTCGGGCATCATCAAGGAAGAGGGGGGCGCGATCGCAGCCGGAGAAGGCGCGATAATATCCATAGCGCGCGAAACAGCCGATCAGCTGCGCTGGACGCTGGCGGTCCACGAATCGACGCACGGCATATTTTTCGCAGACGCCGATTATCGCCACTTCGCCCAAGCTCTCTGGGCTTCGGTCGGCCCGGGGGAGAAGTGGTTCTGGCGGACCTATCTCGGCTGGGCCGGCTACGACGTGGGCTCGGACTACCTTATAGGCAACGAGTTCCAGGCCTATCTCCTCCAGCAGCCTTCGAATGCCGCCAGGGAATACTTCGAGAAGCGGAAGAGCGCCGAACTCCTCGAGAAGCATCCCGAGCTGAAGGAGAAGATGGACGCGTACATGGCCCAATACGGCGACAGCTTCGAGGCCAGGTCCAAAGAGCTCGAGTCCTGGCTCTACGCGAAGTACGCCGTAGGGGCGGGCAGGACTGTTTTCCTCACTCGCGTCCGTCAGTATCTGTGACTCTGCCTAGAAAGCCAGAGGCTCATGGCCAAGGCAATCGCGACGACACAGGCGGCCCCGACGCCGATTTCTGATAGCGCGGTCAGAGTTCCCGCGGAAGAGGCTTCAGGCGACAGGGCTCGTACGGCCGACGCCAACACGACGGCCGCACCCGCTTCGCCGAGCAGCATACCGAGGTTTCTCATCGTCCCAAGCGCCGCTCCGGCGATGCCGCGGCGAGACGAGTCTACGCTGCTCATGACGGCATTGGCGTTCGGCGCCTGGAATAATCCTGCCCCGACTCCTGCGAGCAAGAAGTCGATGAAGACAATCCAAGCAGGCGTCGCGGCTTGAAACGCCGACAAAACCAGAGACGTGAGCGCAAGCAGGATCAGCCCTCCCGCGGCCACCATGTGCGGATTGACTTTGTCTGAAAGTCTTCCCGCGAAAGGCGCGGCGAGAACCATGCCGACAGACATCGGAAGCATCATGAGCCCGGAGGCGGAAGTCGAAAGGTGGCGGACGCCCTGAAGATAGTAAGGGACGATGAATATCAACATAAACTCCGCGACAAAAAACAAAGTCGCGGCGAGATTCGAGAACAGGAAAGCCCGAATTCGAAACAGTTTCGGGTCAAGGAGCGGGAAGGGAGCCTTGGCTTCCCGAAGAATGAACAGGACTACGAGGACTATGCCGACGAGCGCGCCGACCGATCCAACGAAGGGATCCAAGGTGCCGGAGGCGAATGCCTCGAGGAGATAGAGCCATGTCGTCAGGGCCCCAACGAAGAGACCGCCGCCGAGTGCGTCGAATCGCTCGGAACGAGCGGGTGAATCCGCGCGAATCGCCACGGTCCCGAGAATGCCCGCGATGATTCCGATCGGCACGTTGATCAGGAACACGCTGTTCCAACCAAAAAGCTGGACCAGGAGTCCCCCCAATGGCGGTCCCACCATCGTCGAGAGCGCAACCGCCAACGATGTCGCCGAGAGCGACGAGCCTCTTTTTTCGACGGAAACCGCGGATGTAATCAAAGCGTTGCTCGTCGCCACGATCATCGATCCGAAGACGGCTTGCATGATCCTTGAGCCGATCAGCACAACGATGCTGACCGAGAGGCCGCAGACCAGGGACGCCGCAGTGAACCCCGCGACCCCCCACAGGAAGACCTTCTTAGACCCGATGAGGTCCGCCAGCCTTCCCATGATGAGCTGCGAGGCGCAAAGGATGAACAGGTAGCCGACGACGATCCATTGGATATCTCCAACGCCGACGCCGAATTTTCGCTGAATGGTCGGCAATGCGATGTTCACAATGTTGATGTCGAGGCTGGTTATGAAAACTCCGATGGCGACGGAAAGCACTGTGAGGCTGCTCGGAGCGCGACTCTGATTCAAAGGTTCCTCCACAACGTGAGTAATTACTCATAATCTAGTCGCGCCAGCCGTCTTCGTCAATAAAAATGCGAGTTTTAACTCATATTTCTTGATTTATTCTGCCTCTGTTGCTAGCATTACCAGAAGAAAGGGGTCAAGTGTACACAATGGGAGGAACGCGACAGCCACGCCAGACCAGAAGTCAGGCGACAAAAGATAAAATTCTCGAGTCGGCGTACAAGCTTTTTTGCGAGCGAGGCTATTACCAAACCACGACGAACTATATCGCCGATTCGGCGGGCGTTTCGATCGGGAGCCTCTATTCGTATTACAAAGACCGTGAAGAGATCCTTGCGGACATACTGAAACAGTTCGATTCGTCCCTGAATCGGGCGCTGGATGATCTCTCCCATGAAAAAGAGCTTTGCAGATCGAACCTCCGGCTATGGGTTCAGCGAGTCATCGAGCGGATGGCCAGCCTCCGCGGGCCGACGCGCGAGCTCTATGACCAGCTTCGCAGTCTACGATACTCTAATCCCAAAGTGACCGAGGTCCTGCAGCAACAGAAGGCGCGGGAAAACGAGATCATCCTCGAGTACCTGAGGCTCAACGCTGCCGTGGTGAGAGTCGAAGACTTCGATGTCGCCGCTTTCGTCGTTCAAGGTATGATCGAAGTCGTCGTCGACGAGATGGTTTTCCCCGAGGACGGTCGCGACCAATCAAAGATCCTCGCGGCGACAGTCGAAGCTATTTGCCGTTATCTTTTCATATGATTTTAGTCTGGACGTATCATCCTTCAGCGCGTGGTGCGAAACCTGGGACGAGAACTTGTTTAGGATCTTTCTCGACAGTGCCTTATCTTCACTTCAGTAAGGGAAACCCCAGTTTCAGCTTTCTTCCAGGAGCGCTTCCTCGACGGTCGCTATCGCCCATTCTCTGGTCTTCTCGAGCAGGCTAATGGCGTCGATGTCGCGCCCAGGCGATGCCTTCGAGCTCGCTTCGCGCTGGAAGGCGCAGGCGGAGGGAAGGAGTGTAGTCCACAGGTCGCGCTCCTCGGGCTTGAGCGAGAGAATGTAGGAGATGGCCGGCGCTCGGGGGGGCGGCAGCGCCCTGAGGTCCTGAGCGTAGCGCCTAAGGAATTCTGAGGCGGGACAGCTCGCGCTACCTGCGGCGAATACCCTGCGCACATTGGCTTCGTGTTTCTTCTGGCCTTCGCTCGGCGTGCGAATGAGCACGCCCTTGCCGGCGAGGGGTCGGATCTCCATGGAACTGGCCGCCGCGAAGCGCTCGAGGTGTTCGCGATAGGCCATGAGCGGCTTGGTCAGGTAGCGCGAGTAGCTCCGTCCGTCGGCTCCGACGCCGATCTCCCGTTCCATGTCGGAGCCGCGGAAGAGAAAGCCCGAGAAGAGTGACTCAAGCGGCGAGAGCCGGCTCTGGGCTTGGCCGAAGTAGCCGTAGATATAGGTGCCGCGCGCGTAGCTCTTGCCCTCGGGATAGGAGAAGTCGGCGCCCGCGAGGATGACTGTCTCCGCGCCGAGAGCCTCGGCCAAGGACAGGGCTGCGTGGGTCACGTTGCCCCCCGAGGTGTCGAGGGCGGGGAAGGGTCGCCAGCGCGCCGATACGTATGCGCAGAAGGGATGTCCGGAGGAGAAGAAGCGGATAGAGTCTCCGAGCCTGCACAGCGTCGACGGCGAGGCGAGATCGAGGACGAGGGGAATGCCCGAGGGGATTCCGCCCAGGAAGTGGTAGTAGCTGATATGCTGGCAGTCTATGGACACGACCGCGTCGGGCCGGAGGCCACTGCCGATTAGCGCGGGCAGGCTCGTGTCCGTCGCGATCACGAAGGCCCCCGCGGCCTTGGCCTCGATGAGCCGGGGAATCTGCTCCTCGAGCGAGGGCCCTGCCGCGGTGACGGCGGCCTTCCGTATCGGCGGCAGGGGCGAGGGAGAGCGCTCCGCGGCGAAGAGGTTGCGCACAGCGTTCTTGAACCAGAGCTTGCCGAAGAAGGCTTGGACGCTGTAGTCGTCCGAGATGCTCCCGAGCACGGATTTTAGGACCATGGCCGCTCCCTCGAAGGCTTCAGTGTCGAGATCGACGCGGCCGCGCAAGGGCAGGCTGCGCATGGCTCCCGCGAGGGGCGGCACGTAGCGTTCGAGGATGGCTTCCTTGAGCTCCTCGGGACTCGGGTCGAGGAGGAGGGAGAAGCGCTCGTCTATGAAGAGCTCCGAGAGGTCTATCTCCTCGAGGATCGAACGCATGAGCGGCGCGGAGTATTCAACGACCAGGACCCCCGTCGTTGATCCGGAGGCGAGATAACGCTTGAGCAAATACCCCGCGCCGAGGCCGAGGGCCACGATGAAGCCTCCAGCCGGCTGCGCGGCCTCGAGCTTCTGTGCCTCGCGCTCCGGATCGAAGAGCGAATGGAAAGGCGACTCGCGACCTTGCCGAGAAAAAACAGGAACGAGAGCGCCGGATCGCGCCTTCCTGACGATGAGGGCGGGCTCCGTTTTCGCGTCGAGAAGTCTGTCCCCGAGGCTGGGGTCGGCCTGGCTTAGGGCGAGGAGGTTGCGCCTGAATATAAGGTCGCTCACGACGCGAATCTCCTCTCAAGATCGTCCAGGAAGAGCCCTACCCTGCGCGCGAGATCTTCGGCGCTCTTGCGCGGGTCGCCGAGCGAAAGGCAGGCCCTGCGGGCCGCGGCGTAATCGACGATGTCGATGGAGCGCAAGAGCTCGCTCACGAGAGCGCCTCCTTCGGAATCGGAGCCGGGAAGGCGGCCTTCGGCCATGCTCGCCGCTGCCTTGGAGGCGAGCTCTTTCCACGCGCTGATGCGATCGGCAAGATGGCGTTCCCTTACTGAATACGATGCGATGCGCGCTTCATCAAAGAGGCTTTCTTCGTTCGATCCGATGGTGCTTGAGGGCCTCTCCGCCATCGTGCAAAAATCCTGTTCGCCGATGGCCCTGAATCCTGCGAGCCTGACGATCTCCGGCCCTATCCTGAAAAGGCGGCCGGCGAAAGATCTAGCGTCCTCTTCGAGGGCGGATGCGTAGGCCAAGAGGGCGCGCGAACTGCGCCAGGGCTTTTGCTGCAGTTCGATGGGAGATGCCGCGCTCCTTCGCGCGTAGAGCTTGGTCTCGAGGCTCGCGATGCGCGAAACGTCGCTGCCGAGGAATGCGTCGAAACCGTGGGGCTTCGCGTGCTCGGCCTCTCCATAGGAAGCGAGGTCGAGGCCCGCGACGACGAGGCTTCCTCTGGAGAGCCTCGAGGCGACCTGGAGGGCCGAGCCCGATACCGTGCCGTGGGGAGGAATCTTCAGCGCAGCCCCGCCATCGGAGTAAAGGGCGGGCAGGAGCTCGGCCTCCGCGAAGGATCCTTGATCGAGCGCGAGGAGTTTCGTTCGGCTATAGACGGATGCCGAGGGCAAAGCGGTCAAAGGCGCGGCGAGCACAGCCCCTTCGCGTGCGTAACCGCGCGCGCTATCGCGCGAAGCGAGGGGATAGAGATGAAGACGGCTCCAGAAGCCGCCGTCGGTGCTTACGACGAGGTTGGGCTCGAAGCCGGCGGCGCGGCAAGCGGCGAGGGCGGAGGATACAGCGACGAGAACGAAGCCGCGGCGGTCCGCTCCGGATGCTGCCACGGCGGAGAGGGAGTCGGGAAGACTGGGGCCGGCCGCGGCGATGAGCACGGGTTTATTCGTAGTCCGAAGCAGGACGAGATCCTCCGCGAGGAGGAAGGATGCGCAGGCGTTGGATATCCAGAGCTTTCCCGAAGCCTTAACCGTTGCGGTCGACGAGGTGAGCCTATCGAGCGATGCGCGCACAGCCATGCGGGCGGCCAGGGCCTCGTCGGGGAAGGCGCGGCTCGCCGGTTCCCACTCGAGAACCTTGACGCCTGATATCGCGTCTTCGTCGAGACAGATGTCGAGGAAGGAGCCGAGACCGACGCGAGAATCGGGGAACCAGGCTGCGTCGGGTCTGCCGACCATTTTGCCTTCGAATGCCGAGGAGTACTGGATCGAGATGATCCGCGCGTTGGGCAAGCGCTCGCGCACCGAGACCGAAAGATAATCGAGGCAGGCTCCGAGGAGGATGACGTGCGAGGGCTTGGCCTCGGCTAGGCGCGATTGGATGAAGCGCACTGCCTCGCGGAGCGGATCGTAGCGCGAATGGAGGCACAAGCCGGCGGCTTGGCACGTAGGATCGCCTCTCGGCGAGGAAGAGAAGGTCAGGTTCATTCTTATGCGGAGATGAAGCGCGACAGCTCCTCGGCCGCGCCCGCGCTCGCGGGATCGAGGTTAAGCGCGCGGCCTGCGGGGAAGGAAAGGGAAGCGAAGAAAGGCAGTATCCGCTTGAGGGTCTTGGCGAATTGAAAAAGGGCGAGATCGGCGTCGGATGACGACCCGAGCGCGCAGACTACAGAGGAATCTCCGCAGGCGAGGGCGGTCCCGCTCGAGCTGAGGATTTTCCGGCAGGATGCGAGGAAGGCTGACCTAACGGCATCGCGTTCTACGCCGCCAGGAAGCTTGTCGGAATCAAAGAGCGGATCGAGGTCGAAGCACGCCACGGAAACCGAGGAGAAGCGCTTTGAAGCCGCGAGGATCTGCCTAGCGGGCTCCGCGGACGGGCTTTCCAATGAGAATCCCAGGACCTTCGACGAAGGGCAGGAGAGGATGCCCAAGAGCTCGTCCATCGCCTCTTCGCTCGCCCCTTCCAATGCCGGGTCGTGATAGATCCATAGGCCGAGCAGCCCTGCGTCGGACCAGAGCGGGGCCGCGCGCAATACCATGGAGACGGGAACGCCGAGGACAGGGGCGAGAAGAGCCTTCGCTTCCTTGGCGAGAGGCTCCCCGCCCATTGCGGAAGGAGGGGCTATTGAGACAGGGATAGGATCGCTCGAGCCCGCGGGGAAGCCGCTCCGAGCTCCGATGGACAGGAAGTCGTCGCGAGGCAAGAAAAGCGAGAGCGCGGCGAGCGGCAGGCGAGAAGAGCAGATCTCCCAGAGAGCGATCATGGAGTCGGTGGAGGGAGGCAGGGCGGCAATGCTATCGGCTATGGCCTGCGCTCCTTCGATCATCGTGAGTCTGTTTTCGGCCTTGGGGAAAAGTGATTCAGGGGGGGGCGCCGAAGCCGTATCTTCCTCGCGAGAAGAGGCCAAAGCCCGCACGAACAAACTCGTGCGGGCTTTGGCCGGCTCGGGAATAGTTTTTTTCCCGCTTGTCGCCTTCTCGAGGAGGCTCATTACACCAAACCTAATTCCTCGAAGAGCTTCTTATAGGTGTCGAAGTACTTGGAGCGCGCGAACTCTTCGATCTTTTCCTCTGGAAGCGAATCGAGCAGCTTATCGAGATAGGAGAGGACGCTCTTTATTTCGGATTTAAGATGATCGCCCTCTTCGACGGCGGAAACCTCGGCCGCCGGCGCAGCCTTTGGCTCAGTGGGTTGCTGACGGGGGGCGGGCTTAGGCGTCGTCTCCGGCGCCGCCAGAGGCGATGCCGGAGGAGCGCTTGGCGTATTGGGAGCCTCATCTTCAGTCGCGAGAATGAGGTCTTCCTCCTCCTCGAGCGGGGCAATATCCTCGACGGGCGGCTCGAAAACTTTCGTGCGCGCCGCAGGTTCCTCCCCGAGGGCCTGGGGTTCGACCGCGAGAAGATCGGCATCGGAGAACTCGTCGATATCCTCGAGTTCGGTAACATCGGAAAGATCAGGACTTTTTGACTCTTCGTGGAGGCTTATCTCAGCGAAATTTGGCTCTTCGATCTCGGGGACTGGTTCAAGCAGTTCTGCCTCTGTCGCTCCATCCTTGGCCGCGGAAGCGTAGTCGGAGCCTGCGTCAATATCGAGCGTCAGCTCCTCAATTTCTGGTTCTGGCTCGATAGCGCCGTTCTCATCCCCGCTGGCGAGGGGAAGCTCCTCGTCGATCTCGGGCCTTGGCTCGAGATCCTCGGGGCTTAAATCGAATTCTGACAGATCGGGCTCGACCAAAGGAGCGTCGCCGAGAGTCGCGCCATCGAGGCCGGTGTCGTCCGGGGGCGGAGAGGCGAAGGAATCGTCGTTTCCCGGAGTCTCGAGGTAGGTTGTATCTTCGGGGGCGGGGGTGAGGGGCGTAACCCCTTCTTCGGCATCGAGGCCGAGCGACTCGAGGCCTTCCCCTTCAAGCTCCTCGACTTCTTCGTCTTCGCCGATGCGGAGCTCTTCGATAGCAGGCTCTGCCTCAGCCTCTTCAGCCTCGACCGTGGGCGGACTATAGTCTCCTGTTTCAGGAAGGAGGGATTCGCTGAGGAGACTGCTCTCGTCGGGAGGCATCGTCGCTTCGGGCTCGCTCGTGACGCTTTCGCCGGAAGGGAGGTCCGTCGGCTCTTCCGCCTCGGCCGCCTCTTCGGTGGTGAAATCGGCGGTATTGAGGATGTTATCGAGCTCGTCTCCGGTGAGGGCAATGGTCTCGTCTTCCTCGTCGTCGAAGAATCCCCCCGATTTAGGAGCGGGTTCCTCGTCCTGCAATAGCTCTTCGGCAGTCTTCTTTGGGGCATTGTCCATGGACACCATGACATCGCCTATCTGAGACTTTAGGGAAACGAGCTCTCCCTTTATTGAAGCGAGCTCATCGGCTATCTTTAGCAGGATTTCTGTGGAGAGATCGGGTTTGGGTGCTGCGGAGGAGGGCGTGGGAGAGGAGAGTTCGCGCTCGACTGCGGAGACATCGTCGAAGCCGGCTTTCTTAACTGAAGGGGAAGGCGGCTCCTCGGTGAGGAAATCGTCGAATTCGGTGACTTCCTCAAAGCCAGAAGCCTTTTCGTCAGGCTTGCGCGGGCTTTGAGCCTCTGGTCCCTCATCGAAATGAAGATCGATATCGAGGGGCTCGAAATCACTCACGGTCTCGCTCTCTGCCGCCTGAGGCGCTGCGGAATCGTCGATATCCAGGAATTCGGACGTTACATCGTCCATGCTAGAGGCGGTTTTGTCTCCTTGGGCAGCGTCGACATGAACTGGCGGCACTGCGGTATTTTCGAAGAATTCGGAGGAGACGTCCTCGATGGGGCTCGAGGACTCAGGGGAGGGTGATTTCGGAATGTCGAGGCCTTCGACGCTGCTCATGTCTATCTCCACGCCGGGATTAATAGAAGAGAAGGACGAGCTCGCGTCGTGCTCCTCGAGCTTCATGTCCGTCACGCTTATGTCAAAGTCCTTGATTTCCTCGGTTTCCGGCGCAGGAGTGAGGAAACCGTCGTCGAGCGGGGGCATATCCTCGATATCGGGCAGGGGGCCCGTATCTTCGAGAGGGGAGGATAAAGACGGGGAATCGAGCTCCGAATCGAAGGAGTCGAGGATTTTTTCCTCGTCCGCCGACAGAAAGGATTCTTCGGCGACGGTAGTGGATTCGACGGGAATATCGAAGTCCAGATCGCCTCCCTCGGGGAGGGCGACTTCCTCGACGATATCCTGAGGCTCAGCCTTGACCCAGACGCCGTATTGCTCGAGCTCACCCTTCGGTGCCCCGGAACGCGGCGAGGCGTTCTTCGGATCGGTATCGGGACGTATGGCCATGGTTACTCCATTACGGGCAATCGTTAGTTCAGTATCGGCAAAACGGCGCCACATATTAACGAAGAGGCGCCGCGATTAAGGGCTATTCTTCACTCTAAGCGTGGTACTTGCGTCTGTCAATAATCGCTCGAGCCAGGGCGAAAACGGATAAAGGCCTGAGCAGATACAGCCGTAAATAGACGGTAATGAGCCTCGAAACCTGGACCGGCGCGAGAACCGTCCGCGCGGACTACGAAGCCAAAAAATGGCGCGCTACCGGCAAAAATCGCGGCTGGAGCAGGAAAATCGCCCTTTCCCTCTATGTAGCCTTTGCGCTGTATTGCGTCCTTTCGATCTTCTTCGGGCAGGACGGACTCATAGCCTACCGCAAGCTCGAAGATAGAAAAGCCGCTATGACGGCCAACCTCCTCCTCCTCGCGGCGAAAAGGGAGAGTCTCAACACCGATCTCGAGTCCCTGAAATCCGATCCGGACAGGGCGGCCCTCGAGGCGAGAAGCCTGGGCTATCTGCGTAAAGGAGAGACGGAAGTCATACTCGCAAATCGCGTCGAAGTAGTAAAAAGCATCGATCCCGGCTATGTTTTGCCGTATGCGGAGAGCGCGGGCATGCCGGATATGGCGCTCAAGGAAATAGCCTTCGGCGCTTTTCTCGCGGTCCTGGCCTTTTTCTGCGCTCCACGCAAGAGGGAATAAGGTATCGGTGTTTTTCTCTTCAATGATAAAGCCGCGTCCACTGCGCGGCGCGTACGTAGCTATTATCTAAAGAAACCTGACCCTCTTCGGTCACTTTTACGAAAACCGATTCTTTCATGCCGATGAGACTTTTACTGTCCGCTGAAAGCGCGAAGACCCAACGCCAAGGCCGCGCTCCCGCAGCGACTATCCTCGCGGACCTGAGATCGAGGCTCGGGCGGTAGAAATCGGGGGAATTAGCCTGATTTTGTTCGACTATCACTGCCGATCCTTGTACCGTCGCCTTGAGAGCCATCCTCTGTCCAGAATCGAGTATCGCGAAGCCTTGACCGTCGAGGAAAAGCGTGACTCGATCGATGTTCTTATCGCCCCTCCAGGTACCGGCGATGAGCGCGAGGCTGGGAGCTCCCGTCATTACAGTCTCTGAAGCGGGGACGCCTGAGCCGCCGGGAGTGGGCGCTGCCGCTGGCGCGGCTTGCGATGCATCGTCCTGCCTATTAAACAAGGTTAGGGTGAGCCTGCGCGAGGCGAGGATGAGGTCGTTGACCGAGGAGAAGCTGTCGGCGACACTTCGCTTTTCGCCGGTCGAGGCCTTGGTGACGTCCATCTTGAATACGAGGAGGCTGCCTACCTTCTCGGCCTCGGCGGAGAGGATGTAGTCAGCCACAAGGGGCTGCACATCCTTGCTTTGCCCGAGCTGGACTGCCGTTTCCGCTTCTTTGAGGGCAAGCTCCTGCCCGCTCGAGTCGGTGACACGGAAGGTTTTAAGCTCGATGATATAGCTCGTGACGAGGTCCTGGAGGGCGGCGCTTTCATTCTGAGCGAGGCCCAAGCCTCCGAAATCGACGATGCGGAGCACCTTCGGAGTTTCCTGAGCCTGGGCAAAGCCGGAGAATGCTAGAATGAGCGCCGCGAAGGTTAAGGCCAATGGCTTTATTCTACGCATGGACCCTCCGGAGATTTTACTCTAGGATTACCCCTTAATTTAAGATACTGCTTTGCGAACCCGTCGTCTGCCCATCGCCCTGCGGCTTCGCGGGCTCGGGCTTAGCTCCCCCCGCCGAACCCGAATCGAGCTCGAGGCCGGGGATATTTACTTTGAGGGTTGGATCGACCTTGGAACCGTCGCTCAGGTTCCGCACTTGGCCGCCGAGCTTCTCGATGAGGGTCCGATCGCGCTCGGCCGAGAGGCTGTGCCAATCGCAGAGCTTACTAGGCTGAGTCCCCTCGTAGAAAAGGAGGTTTACCGTGCCGTCGGTGCAAGCGGCCGTCGGGATGAGCCCGGTAACTGAGCAGACCGTCGCTTCGACAAGGCCTGTCTGGGGGCGTTGGAAATTTTTGGGCGGCAGGTTCTGATGGATGTCCCGCATGTAATTGGCCCAGTAGTAGCCCGCGATCGCGGCTCCCGTCTGGGTGGTGCCCAGGGAATTGCCCGGTTTATCAAAGCCGAACCAGATCGCTGTCGTATAGTACGGGGTAAATCCAACGGTCCATGCGTCCGCCCAGTTCTGGGTGGTCCCCGTCTTACCTGCGGCCGGGATCGTATATTTCTTGCCCGTAGCGTCAGTATAGGTGAAGTACGTGCCACTGTCCGTCCAGCCAGCGAGCGTGCCGTAGCGTACGACCTTCTGGAGCATATCGACCATGACCGCGGCATTCTGTTGGCTCACGATCTGGAGGGCGGATCCCTTCTTTTTCTGCTGAGTGCGCAGGTCCTTCTCGGGCTCGAGTATGATGCGGCCGTTGCGGTCCTCTATCGAAAGGATCGAGATGGGCGTCACCTCGCGGCCCTGATTGGCGAAGACGGAGAAGGCCCGGGCCATCTTGAGCGGCGTCACGCCGACGATGCCCAGGCCGAGCGAGTAAACGCGGGGGAAAGTTCTGCGGATCTCGTCGGGATCGGTGATGCCCAGGAGGGCCGCGGCGCGGTCTATGGCCGCATCGAAGCCGATGGAGTCGAGTACCTTGACGCTCGGCACGTTCATCGAGTGGGCAAGGGCGCTCCACAGGAGGACAGGGCCGACGAACTTGCCTTCGTAATCGAGAGGCGTGTAGGGCGTGCCATCCTCGTTGTGGAAGACCACGGGCTCGTCATAGAGGAGGCTGCCTTCGGTGAACTTGCCGGAGTCGATCGCGGCCGAATAGTAGAGAGGCTTGAAGCTCGATCCGGGCATGAGCTTGGACTGAGACGTGCGATTGAGCTGATTGCCCTCGTCGAACTTGGAGCCGCCGACCATGGCGGTGATGTGTCCCGTCTCGGGCTCCACCGTGATGAGGGCGCCCTCGACGGTAGTCTTGGCGAGGTCGGACTTGACTTGCCCAGAGCCCGCGTTGGCCATCGATTTTAAGATCGGCAGGCCGAAGAGGAGGGCGACCGCGTCGACCGTCGGATTGATTCTCTTCTGGTAGTAGTCGTAGGTCTTGCCCTTGACCTTCGCCTCGGAGACGAAGAGTTGGTCGAGGTCGAAGCCCAGTCCGAGCATCTCTACGATGGGTATGTAAGTGCGCTCGGCTCCGCCCAGGCTCTGCTTGCTTTCGGCCTGATAGGTCTTGTTGACCTGCACTATACCCTTGGCCATCCAGTAGTCGGCGCTCGCCTGCTGATCGAGGTCGAGGGTCGTGTTGATAACCAGCCCATCGTTGTAATAATCATAGGAACCGTAGAGCATGTCCTCCAGCTGTTGACGAATGTACTCGCTGAACCACGGGGCCTTGTCGTTCTCGAGGCGGAGGTTGTAGGCGCTCGCCGTCGTGCGCGTGTAGTCGAAGTTGTCCCAGAACTCGTGGTATGACGCCTCGGCCTTCTCTTTTGTCAGGTACCCGTACTTGACCATCTGATCGAGGATCTCGTGGGAGCGGGCACTGGCGTTCTGCGGGTTCTTGTACGGATTGTACTTCGAGGGGCTCGAGAGCTGGATGGCGATGATAGCGGACTCCGCGGGGGAATCCTCTTTAGCCGAGTGGCCGAAAAAGTACTTGCTCGCGGCCTCTACCCCGTAGACGCCAGGCCCCATGACCATGCGGTTTAGGTACTGCTCGAGTATCTCTTCCTTTGTATAGCGCCGCTCGAGTTGGAGTGCGCTCCAGAGCTCGATCACCTTGCGCTTGATGCTGATATCCCCCCGGATATCGAGCAGCGTGCCCGCGAGCTGCTGGGTGATCGTGGAACCGCCACCAAGGCTCGTGTGGGTGATGACACCCCAGGCGGCGCGAAATATGCCTTTAAAAGTGAATCCGTGATGTTGATAGAAGGATTTATCCTCGCGGGTGATTATCGCGTTGATAAGACAGGGCGGCAGGTCCTTGATCGATACGACCTCGCGCTTCTCGTCGGAGAAGTATTCGGTGATGAGTCGGCCTTTTATATCGAGAACCTTCGAAGGAAGGTTGAGCTTCGGGCTCGTGAAATTTTCGGAGTTGCGGACGTTGCTCGTCGCAGCGAGGGCGACTCCCGTGAGGACGCCGACGATTATGGCGAGGGCGATGGCGGTGATGAGAAGAATGCGAGCCGCCTTGGCCGGCTTGGATGCGGGAGACATAAGCCTAGCCTACGACGAGCTCGCCGCCTTGGTCAATTGTCCCATAACTTCAGAAGTAATGGGGCAGATTGCCCAAGGTTGCAGTTTCGCGGTTTTTTCGAGGCAAAAATTACAATGAAACTCAAAAACCGGGGAATTGCAGCTCCGAGGTCGTTCATTCAAGCTCGAACGGGGTATCTTTCTCTACAGCGTTCCGAGCGACGATCGTTCCCCCTTTCCACTCCGTGCCGGCGCAAGTAATATAAAACCATGAGCGACATACGCGCCGTCAAGGTAGGCAAGGTCATTGTCGGCGGCGACTGGCCCGTCTCGGTGCAGACCATGTGGAAGGAAAGGGTCCCCGTTCCCGGAAGCCCCGCTTTCACCTCCGCGCTCGAGCGCATCGAGGGGCTCTCGAGCCTGGGCTGCGATATCCTGCGTTTCGCCGTGCCCGAGATGGCCGATGCCGAAGCCCTCGGCGAGCTCGCTCGAAAGAGCGTCATCCCCCTCGTCGCGGACATACACTTCGATTGGCGCATAGCGCTGCGCTGCATGGACTACCCCATCGCCAAGATCCGCATTAACCCCGGCAATATCGGCGAGAGCTGGAAAGTGGCCGAGGTCGTCGCGAAGGCCAAGGACAAGGGCGTTTCGATCCGTATCGGGGTCAACGGGGGATCTCTGCCAGAGGATTTGCGCGATTCGAACGACAGGTCGGGGGCGATAGTCGAGGCCGCCGAGCGCGAGCTTGCGGTCTTCGATGAGCTCGGCTTCTTCGACGTAGTCGTCTCCATGAAGGCCTCGAGCGTGGACGAGACCATCGAGATAAATAAACGCTTCGCCGGGCGACATTCCGTGCCCCTCCACATCGGAGTGACCGAGGCCGGCCCCCTCATCGCCGGAATCGTCAAGAACACGGCCGCCCTCGTGCCGCTCCTGAAGGAGGGCATTGGCTCGACCATCCGCGTCTCCCTCTCGGACAGCCCCGAGAGCGAAGTCCTCGCCGGCCGCGAGATTCTTGCGGCCGCGGGTCTCGGCCGCAAGGGCATCTCGATAGTCTCCTGCCCTCGCTGCGGCAGGGCTTCCTTCGATACTCACGCCTTCACGGCGCGTTGGGCGAACAAGCTCTACGCCTCGCGTAAGGACGCGACCGTCGCAGTCATGGGCTGCGTGGTGAACGGCCCCGGTGAGGCGCGCCATGCCGACCTGGGCATAACGGGCGCAGGCGACAAGGTGGTGATCTTCCGCCATGGCGAGATAGTGCGAACGCTTTCCCCTGAAGACGCCGATACTGTATTCGAGGAGGAGCTCAAGAAGCTCTGATGGCGCTCCACAAACAGGCATTCGCGATTCTCGCCCTCATCCTCGCCCTCGGTAGCCGTGCCTCCGCCGCCGAGAAGGCCGCGGAAGCGACTAAGCCCGCTGGTCCTCCCCAGCCTCGGATCATAGAGGAGGCTCAGCCCCAGGCCTTGCCTCCGCGCAACACCGATCCCTCCTGGCTCTCCTACCAGAATGGTGTCGAACTCTACGGGGAAAAAAGGCTGGGTGAGTCTTTGCTAGCTTTTAAAAAAGCTATAGACGAGCGCGCCGCTCTCTTCGAGCGTGCGTCATCCGACATCGAAGTCGCCCTCGCGACCAAGGAAGCGGCCAGGGCCAAGGGCTCGCTCTCGGCCCTGGTGAAGCTTCTCGCCCTGCGCGATATGATCCCTCAGGCCTACGATGCTCTCCATGCGAAGGCGTCAGGCTCGCTTATAGCAGAGATGGGGCTTATCCGCGAGAGCTCGCCTACGGGCCCGCTTCGCGGACTTATCGACGCGGCTCTCCTCGTCGGCGAAGAGGGTGGGCTTTCCCGGATCGGCGATTCCCTTGCGGCGCTCAAGAAAGCCTCGGCGGATTTCTCGAAATATCCCGAGGCCGAGTTCGCCCTCGGCAAGCTGTACCTTGCCGAGGGCGAGTCCCGCCTCGCCGAGCTGCAAATGCTGAAGGCGCTCGATATGAGCGCTTCCCTCCTGCAACCCGAGGATCGATTTGATATGTTCGAATCCCTCGCCGAGCTGTATAAATCGCGCGACGACCTCAAGGATTACGAGTCTACGCTTAGGGAAATAGCCGATTCCTCCGACCTTTTCGCGACAAAAGACGAGTATTACCGAACTTCGATGGAGAGAATCCTCGGCAATCGCGGCTTCGATACTTTTATGAAGCTCTTCCGTGTCGAGCAGGACTACCCGGTAAGCTCTTATTCGAAACTCGGCGAGCTCTACCTCGATGCGGGGCGCCCTATCGCTACGCTCTACCTGGCGGCCGCGGTCAATGCCTGCCTCACTCGGGAAATACGCGAAATTATGATCGACGAACCCAGCTACGAGTACTCGGGGCTCGCCGAACTCGCCTCTCGGATAGTTGCGAATCGAGACATGGCTGCCTACGCGATTAAGGCGCGCCTATGGAAAAACCTTGTGCTCTTAAGCGAGTCCCTGATCACTTCCGGGGACCGAGATACGGCGAGAGAGCTCTGGGCTATCGTCGCGAAGACTCAAAAGTCCGAGAGCTGGGGGAAAAAGGCCGCAGACGATCTTGTGCGGCTGGGGCGGTAGGCACCCACGCGCTGGCGCAAGTAGGCTCTAGCCCTTGCGTTTCGAGGCCGAGCGCTCTTCCTCTGCCCTGACTTTCTGGACGAGGTCCTTGATAAACGGATCTATGATCGTATAGACGCGGCGAGTCTTCTGCACTTCGGCGCTAACAATACCGTTTTCCTTGAGAATGGCGAGGTGCTGCGATATGACTGGCTGGGGCTGGTCTAGACAGCGCCAGAGATCGGTGACGCATGGATCGTCACCCTCGTCGATCAGACAGAGGAGCCGGAGTCTGATAGGGTGGCCCACCGCTTTGAGTTTTTGGGCGTAATCGATGATTACTTCGTCGGCGCAGGATTTTCCCGTATTTGACATGATTAAGACAATACACGGAGCAATTTTTTTTTTCAACGGCCCTATATAGGGCCTTCTCTATTATCGCTCGCTATCCCGCTCAGTGCTCCCCTACGCGGCGTCCTTGCTCGAGAATGGCCGCCATCTCGCGCTCGGGGCAATTGGCGATGTACTCCTCCAGGCGCGAGAAGTCGTCATCGGCGATGCGCTCGATCTCGAGGCCGAGGAGCCTATCCGCGTGGATAACACGGCACGAGAGATCGATGATGTCGTCGCCCACGCGCATCGAGCAGTCGTCGATGAGATCGCCCGCGACGAGGTCGGAGGCGAGGGCGGGGCAGTCCGGCACGAAGGACAGGCCTATGGTGGAGATCGCCTCGAGCCTGCCCGATATGGGCGAGAGGCTGCGGGGATGGGCGAACATGAAATCGAGCCTGTCCCAGGCGGAAGGGGATATCCTATCGGCCGTACGGTCCTCGTCGACAACTATGTAGCGTTTAAGGAGCTCCTGGAAGCGGGCTTGCTCTCGCCTGTCGTCGAGATCATCGCGCAGGACGCCGTTGACGCCGAGAGCGGTCGCCTTCGCAGCCTCCTCGAGAGGGAAGCTCTCGCCCTTCAAGAGAACGATGACACACTGATTGTGATCCTTTTCCGCGCGCAGTGCCTGTGTGACGATCTTCCAGTGCCTGGGGAAGTCCCTGCCGCTTACGATGAGCGCATCGGGATCTATCTCCTCGAGGTTATCGATGGCCTTGACCGGATTTCGATAGCGTATAACTTCGAATCCGAGGGGCCTGAGATAGAAGCGGGCGATGTCGGCTATGCGATCGCTCTCGATGAGGAGGAGAGCCTTCATTCGGTCCCCTTGTTGAAGACTGTGTAGTCGACGATGTACCAGATATCGCCCTGGCGCTCGAGGACGTAGTTGTATTCCTTGACGAGTCGTAGCTGGCCCGATTTGAATTTCTCGATGGCTTTTACGAAGCCTTTTGCGTCCGTGTAGCGAGTCTCGACTATCTCGAAATAAAAGGGCTGGACGACGATATCGTTGTCCACGACCGCCGTCTGGAGGTCCGCACGATAGCGATCGATCATGCGCCTCTGGCCCTCGTCCGACTCGGTGTCGTACTGTCGTTTGCGGTCTTGGTCGCGCGTGAGAAGGGAGGGCAGGTCGAGATAGAGGAAGAACTCGTTCCACAGGCTCTTCTGGCGCGCGACGATCGTGCGCCGCACGACTTCGTCGGGAGGGAGGGCTTGAGCCTTGAGCGCCTCGCCCGTGACAACGCTGACGGATTCGGAGGCGGGGGGCAAGCCTGGAGAAGGACGTATCGAGAGAGACAGCAAATTCGATTCTATGGGAGCGGCAGCGGCGGAGGAGCTGAGTTCGGGATAGAAGCTCGCTTTGACCGCATAGCTGCCTGGCGTGTCGACGCGGACGAAGCGGGAGAGGTCTTCCTTGAAAGAGTATTCCTCTCCGGGTTTTATCGCGAGCTCACGGTAAAAAACCGGCTCGGAGCGGCTCATCGCGACCTTGAAGGCGTCGGAGAGGTCGAGCGGGCGATTGGTAGGCGTGCGCGCGTCGAAGGAGAGGCTGTAGATGCGGTCGTCGGCGAGCTTGAAGCGATAGGTCTCGGCGGTTTCGTTCGAGATGGTGACCATGATCGGGACTTCGCTCCCCGGGAAATAGATGCGTTTATCGAAAAATCGTATGGATAGCGTTACGTCCGCCTGCGCTGCCAGAGCGGCGAGGAGGAGGACTGTCGCGAGAAGCGATCTGCGGATCACGATTTTAAAGCTCCTTCGATCTGGAACAAGCATGCCCAATCGGCATATACTTCCGGCCGACCAAGGGATCGGTCTTCTAGCGAAGAGCTGATCCGACGCTTAATTGTCGGAATGTTACGATGAATACATTACGCTCACAAGAGGTCTTGAGCCGGCTGCGAGGGCACGCTCCTCTCCTCAAATTCCTCTCCCGGCTCGAGTCGGGGCCCTATCCCGTCGATATCGGCGAGGCGGAGGGGCCTTTCTCCGCAGTCTTGATCGCGGAGACGGTGCGCCGCGGTGCGCTCTCTACGCGCGGCGCTGCCCCCCCCATTCTCGCGATAGTTCCCAGCGATCAGGAGGCTGAATCCCTCCAGGGAGACCTCTCCCTCCTCGGCGTCGACGCGATCATCTTGCCGTGGTGGAGAACCGCGGCCTATCGCCCTATGTCGCCTCGTTCCCGCGTCTTCGGCGAGCGGGCCGCCTGCATCGCTCGATTATGCTCCGGGAACGCAGAAGTCATAATCGCCAGCCAAAGGGCCTTCGTCACGCCCCTTCCTCCCAAAGCATACTTCGAGTCCCTCGTCCTCCACCTCGAGAAGGGCGGCTCGATAGACCCGACCGCGATCGAGGAGAGGCTCGCCTCCTACGGCTACCTGCGCGTGCCCCGCGTCTCCCTCCCCGGCGAGTTCGCCCTGCGCGGCGAGGTCCTCGACCTCTTCATGCCCGGCGACGACGAGGCTTTACGCGTCCAATTCGAGTACGACACGATCGAGAAGCTGGCGAGCTTCGACCCGAGCCTCCAATCGAGCCGCGGAGAGCTTCATGGGGCGGTCATCCGCCCCATGAAAGAGCTCATATGGGACCAGGAGCGCGTGGCGGTCCTGGCCGCGGCCTTGACCGGTCTGCCGGGAATCAAGGGAAGGGAAGCTCCTCTCCTCGAAGAGCTTAACCAGAAGGGGGAGGCCAAGGGCGAGGAATTCTTCTATCCTCTCGTTTTCGGACAGGGCTCGGTCCTCGAGTACATGGGCAGGGGCTCGACGGTTTTTTCCCTCGACCACGAGAGGCTCGAGGCCCAGGAAGAGGCTTCGCGCAAGGAATACGCGGGGTTGTATAGACACGCCTTGCAGGAGGGACCGGTGCCTCCTCCTGATCGCATGCTGCGCTCCTTCGGAGAGCTGGAATCCGCCGCTCTGGCCTCTGCCGACGGCTCCAAGACGAGGATTGCGCGCAGCTTCGCCCTCAAGGACTCTGGCGAGCGCATAGCGATGGGCGTCGAGGCGCCCCGCTCCTTCTTCGGCAACATCCAGTATTTCAAGGACGAGCTCTCGACTTTGATGAAGGCTGGCTACGGGGTCATCATCTTCGCAGAGACCGAGATCCAGGCGGAGCGAATAGCCTCCCTCCTCAAGGACTATCCCATAGAGGTGAGGACCGCCGAGCTCTCCGCGGGCTTCGTCGTGCCTGCGCTCAAGCTCCTCGTGGTCCAGGAGAACGAGATATTCGGCCGCCGCAAGCGGCAGCCCAAGTCGCTCAAGACCGCGCGCTCGGCCGCGATCGACACGTTTATCGAACTCTCGCCCGGCGACTACGTCGTGCACGTCAACTACGGGATCGGCCGCTTTGCCTCCATAGAGCGCATGAAGGTCCTCGGCCTCGAGCGCGACTATATCAAGGTCGAGTACGCCGACAGCGAAGTCGTCTTCGTCCCGATTGAGCAGGCCAACCTCGTTCAGCGCTACATCGGCAACGAGGGCGAGGAGCCCAAGCTCGACCGCCTGGGCTCGAAGTCCTGGGAAAGCCGCAAGACCAAGGTCAAGGCTTCGGTCGAGCAGCTGGCCGAGAAGCTCATCCGCATCTACGCGCGTCGCAAGGCGGCGCGTGGCTTCGCCTTTCCCCCGGACACTGACTGGCAGCTCGCCTTCGAGGCCGCCTTCCCCTACGAGGAGACGGTGGACCAGATCCGCTGCATCGAAGAAGTGAAGGCCGACATGGAGAGCGACAAGCCCATGGACAGGCTCATCTGTGGCGACGTGGGCTACGGCAAGACCGAGATAGCGATGCGCGCCATCTTCAAGGCGGCGGCCTCGGGCAAGCAAGTCGCCTTCCTCGCGCCGACGACCATCCTCGCCGAGCAGCACTTCGAGAATCTGCGCGAGCGGATAGGGGACTACCCCATCCGTATCTCCATGCTCTCTCGCCTCATAGAGAAGAAGGAACAGCGGGCGACTGTTGTCGATCTGCGCGAGGGCAAGGTCGACGTTGTGGTGGGTACCCATCGCCTCCTGCAAAAGGATGTCGACTTCAAGGACATAGGGCTCCTCGTCGTCGATGAGGAGCAGCGCTTCGGGGTCAAGGACAAAGAGCGCTTGAAGGAGATCAAGGCGAGCGTCGACTGCCTCACTCTCACCGCCACTCCCATCCCGCGCACGCTCCACATGTCGCTCCTCAAGATCCGCGACATGTCGGTGCTCAATACGCCGCCGGTCAACCGCCATCCTATCGAGACCGTAGTCGAGGAGTTCAATCCCGAGATAATCGCCAAGGCCATCCGGAGCGAGATCTCGCGCGGGGGGCAGGTATTCTACCTCCACAATCGCGTCGAGAGCCTGCAGGAGATCCAGAGCTTCCTCCAGGCCACCGTGCCCGAGGTCCTCGTCGAGACCGCCCACGGCCAGATGGACTCGACAGAGCTCGAGGACATCATGCACCGCTTCATACACGGCGGCTTCCAGGTCCTCGTCTCGACAACAATCATCGAGAACGGCATCGACATCCCGAACGTCAACACGATCATCATCGACCGGGCGGACATGTACGGCATCTCCCAGCTCTACCAGCTGCGAGGGCGGGTCGGCCGCTCGGACCGCGTCGCCTACGCTTATCTCTTCTACCCGGACAAGCGCGCTCTCTCCGAACTCGCCATGAAGCGGCTGCAAATCATCTCGGACTTCACCGAGCTCGGTTCGGGCTTCAAGATCGCGATGAAGGATCTCGAGGTGCGCGGCGCGGGCAACCTCTTAGGGCGCGAGCAATCGGGTGACATCTACGCGGTCGGCTTCGACCTCTACTTGAAGCTCCTCGACGACGCGGTCGCGCGCCTCTCCGACGCAGGCTACGAGTCGGAGGAGGATACTTACCTCGAGCTCGAGTACGCCGGCTATATCCCGGACAACTACATCTCGCTGCCGACCATGAAGATGGAGGTCTACAAAAAGATCGCCTCCATCATGAGCCAGGCCGACCTCGACACTCTCTGTCAGGAGTTGATCGATCGCTTCGGCCCTCTGCCGGACGAGGTGCAGAGCCTGCTCTCGCTCGCGGAGATCCGCGTCATCTGCAAGAAGCTGTCCATCGCGAGCCTCAAAGAGCGCGGCGGCACCGTCACCGCGGAATTCTCGAAGGTCGCGAAGGTCTCGGTCGAGCGCCTGCTCCGGCTTATTCGCGAGTCGGGCGGCCGCGTCAAGTTAGACCCGCACAGGCCCAACGTCCTGCTCATCACGACGGGCAATATCGGTCTGCGCGAGAAAAGCGAGTTTATTCGGGAGCGGCTGGCATCCCTGCTCAATTGAGCTGCAAAGGCGAATCAACAACCCCGGAGCAAGCTCCGAGGTATGTTGGTTCTGCAAGGTAATGGGTTGTATGCGGGTTGATACCCGAGTATTAGTGCGCAAAAAAGAGCGCAGTAAACTGCGAGGTATCAACCCGCTGTCGAATGAAGGCGCGTAGGCGTAAAGCCTGGTAATCGAGCTCTGGCTGCTTTATCATAGATCCTAGGTTTTTGACGGAGGACGTATGGCTCAGAAAATCGGGGATTTCCTGGTGCGGATCGGGGCCATGGACGAAGCGCAGGTGGAGGAAGTTTTACGCATCCAGCGCGACGAGGAGGAGCCGAGGATGTTCGGGGAGATCGCGATCGAATTGGGATACATCGACGACGCGGCCCTGCGTAATTACATAGATCATAAGGACGAAGGGGGAGCCGCATGAAGAGCACTTCCCCGCTAAAGACTCTCTGTTCCACGAAACTTCCTGAGAATCGACTCAATATCCATCCCAACGAAGGAGCGGATATCGGTCTCATGATGACCAAGTATTCTGCCCGTTATAAGGACGGGATGGACGTCGAGCTGCAGCTGCTCAACGAGTGCCCGATGGAGAGCGTGGAGCTTTCTTCTCGCATGTGGGAGAAGCTCGGCAAACCCTCCAAGGTGAGGCTCGGCTACGAGAACGGCACGTTGAGCATCGACCCTGCATGATAAACTAAATTAATTATAGACGCTGTCTTAGGTTTTTACAGCCGAGTGGCTCTGGGTGAAGTAGTAGTCGGATAAGAGAGCGCAGAGCTCCGGCGAGAAGCCGATGCTCGCCCGCACTTTTTGAACGCCGGTCTGAAGGCGTTGGGCGGAATCGATCGTGCCCTCGACGGTGAAGCGGTACTTCTGGAAATAAAGGTTGAAGGACGCCTTCGTGCCCACGCCGAGGTCGGGCGAGCGCAGGGGCATGAGGAAGTCCAGTCGGTTGACGGCGAGGGCGAAGAGCGCGAGCTTCTGCTGCTCTCCGCCCTGGGTCAAGACCGCGTAATTATTGTAGCCGAGCTTGCGCGAGCTCTCCGGATTCACGGGCACAGCCTTGTCGCGGAAGTCTTCCCACTGGATGCGGAGCCTGTCGAGCCCCATGAGATGGTCGCCGAGGATCTGCGCGAGGGCCGGCGGTATGGGCTTAAAGTCGCAGACGATGAGACCGACCCCCTCCCTTCCCTTCATGATCCCGACCGCGGTTATCTGGCAGCGGCAAAATATCTTCTCCGGTTCCTTGGACGCAGTATGCTGGAAGGTCAGGGTAAGGCCGGCGAGAGCCCCCTTGAAGCGCTGGAAGAAAACGATCTCATCCTTGGAAAAAGCGCCAATGAGGACTACTCGCGACATCGAGAGCTGGTAGGGGACGCAAGCTAGAGTATAGGTATCTACTTTTAGGCTCGTTTGCGATTGGATGATGCCCGTCGAGCTTTGGACGAAGGGGCTGAAGGATACCGTCGCATCCTTGTACTGCTCCTCGTAGCTCAGCGTTTCGACTTTTTGCATGATTAACTAAATATGCCTGCCCTGCGGCGATCGGTCAAGGCCGGAACGCGAATGCGCCGCCAAGGAAGCGCTCCTGCCCGCGAGGAAGATCGCCGGTTCCTTGCCGATGCTCCAGCCTCCCTTGCGCCAGGCAGCCACGCTCGACGAGCGTATCCGCTCGGAGGACGAGAGCAGGGAGGCCGCGACGCAGAGCCTCGTTCCAGGCGAGAGGGTAGCGATGCATTCCTCGAGAAGACGGGCGTTGCGGTAGGGCGTCTCGATGAAGATACGCGTCGCGCCATCTTGCCTGATGCCCCGGTCCATCGAAGCGAGGGCGGCCTTTCTGCCCGATGGGTTTTGCGGCAAGTAGCCTAAAAAGCTGAAGCGTTGCCCGTCCATGCCGGAGGCCGCGAGCGCGAGGAGTATGGACGAGGGGCCCACGAGGGGGACGACCGAGAAGCCCCGATCGTGCGCCAATGCGGCGAGGGCCGCTCCGGGATCCGCGACACAGGGCATCCCCGCCTCGGAGATGAGGCCTAGGTCCTCGCCCTCTTCGAGAGGCTTAAGGAGGGAGGGCAGGGCCTCTGGGATCGTATGCTCGTCGAGCCTCTCCATCACGACCTTTTCCGCCGCCTCCTTGTCGAGGATGCGCGACAAAAGGCGCCAAGCGGCCTTCTCCCCTTCGACGACGAAATGCCTAAGCTCCCTCACTCGAGATATTGCTGTGGCCGGCAGCGTCGCCTCGGGCAGGGACTCCGGAGAAAGGAGATTGGGTATGAGATACAGCACTCCTCGATTCGTATCCATTCATCACCTCGCGAGAAGTTCGAAGGCACCGCCCACGAGGGCGACGAACTGGAGGGCGAGGCCTTCGGAGAGAGCCGAAGCGAGCTCTCGGTAGCTTTCGGCGAACTGGGCGCACTCGCGTTGGGAGAGCGGCAGGCTCCTGCCTATGATTCCGGACTCGAGGGCCTGGGAGCGAATGGCGAGCTCTCCGGCGAAGGCGATGCGTAATTCTACGAGTATGCCCTTCTCCGCCCGAGCGGCGAAGGAGAAGAGGGCGGTCTCGGGCGCCGGATAATCGCTCAGGCCCACTTTGCGTACGAGGTATGCATCCCAATGCTCGATGGGCACGCGCACGCGCGTGAGCAGGCCCCCTTCCGGGAAGGCAGGCTTCCCGTTCTCGGAGACGAGCCTGTTCACGTTCATCCACGTGGCCCCGCCTTGATCTCGCAGCTCGACAAGGGCGTCGAGGCAGGCGAGGACGGGCCAGAGGTCCATGAATCGGCTGCGGCAGGCGATGTTGCCTCCGACGGTGGCAAGATTGCGGATCGCGCTCGAGCCTATACCGTAGGCCGTCTCGGAAAGCAGGGGAGGGAGCGCAGCGTTGCCGAGCTCGAGGAGCTCCGAGACGGTGACCGCGGCTCCTATCTCGAGGAAGCGCTCGGTCAATCCCGCCCTTCGGAGTTCGGGCAGGTCGCGGACATAGAGGACGTCCTCAGGCAGAGCGATGCCTCTGCCTCCTTGCTCGCGCAAGATGTCGGTGCCGCCGGCGAAGATGAGAATGCCCGGCTGTCTATGCAGAACATCCAAGGCCTCGGCTAGGTCCTTGGGGAAATGGACGTTGCTAGAGCGCACGATGGTACAGCCTCTTGGACCTGCGTTCAGCGACGGCTTGCACCGCCTTCACAACCGCCTCGGGATCGGTACATCTGCATGGCGCGGAGGATAGCTGATCGAGGATCTGCTCCGGGCTGGGCCTCGGCGTGTGCTCGAGAAGGGCGGCCGTGGCCATGATCTTCGATGCGTCGCAGAAGCCGCAGGTGGCGACGCCTGCGTCCTTGAAGCCCTCCGTGATGTCGATGTAGTCCTCGGTCAGCGCATAGCCCTCGATTGTGATGATCTCCTTGCCTTTGGCCGCGAAGGCCGGGACGATGCAGGAGGGAACCAGACGCCCATTGAGAAAGACGAGGCAGCGCCCGCAGCGCCCGCAGCGGCAGTCGGAGCGGACGCCAAGGAGGCCGAATCTTTCGCGCAGTATGTCCGATAGCCTGTCCACCGAGCGTGTATTGGCGCTAACGTCCTCGCCGTTGAGTATGAAGGATATGGTCATGGCGTCCCCAGCGAGCCGAGGAGGTGAGCGTTTGAGACGGGCAAGCTCGAGAAGGCTGTGTCCGCAGCTTGAGAGAGGGCGGAGAGGAAGGCCGCGGGCAGTGTGTCGAAGGGCAGCTCTCCTATGCCTTTGACCGGTGCGCGCTTTCCCGGCTCGAGGAATTCTACCGAGATGGGCGGTAGCGCACGCAAGGGCAAGAGGCCGTAACGGAAGTAGGCAGCGCGCGCGGCCATGGTCGCCTCTTCGCCGCCCCCTGCGGGCTCGAAACGCTCGACGATGCACGCGCCGAGCGCGTCCACTGCGCTCGAGCGCAGGGCCGCGGCGGCTCGCTCGGGGTCCGCGACGTGGCCCGCGTCGACGCAGAGCCAGATTCCAAGGGGGCGAGGCTCGAGTGTCCAGGGATCGAGTTCGAGCTCGAGCACCGTCCCGGCCCAGGCCGCCGTGTCGAAGGGCAGGCCAGATACTTGCCCTTCCGCCCATTTTATAGGCTTGGGAACGCGGTAGACCGAACGCGCGGTGATGGGCAGGGGATCGCGGAACCGCCGTTTCTGCACAGCCTCGCATGCGCGCTCGACGAGGCGATTGATGACGGAGACATTGCGCGACAGCGTATTGGGCCCTGAGTCGGGCACTTGATCAGTGTCGGGGGTGGCTATGGTGACGTTATCCATTCCGACGCCGAGAATGTTCGCCGCGCTGCGCCTCCAGACGTCGATGACGCGGCCTGCTCCGCCGGCGGCGCTCGTGAGGATGCGCAGCCTGAGATCCTTGTCGAGGGTCGCCTCGACCGTATAGGAGTTGGAAGCTTCCCCCGAGAGGAAGGGGCCCGCGCCCTGGTAGGCGAAGGCCAGCCCTATGCCTCGCAGAGGACCGTCGGAGCGGCCTGCGCGGCGCTTTCGCACGAGCTCGTAACCTGCGTACTTGCGCCTATAATCGCTCGCTGCGGCGAGGCGCTTGAAAATCTCGTCGTAGGGCGGCTCCTCCTTGAGCGGCTCGCCAGTGAGTAAAGGGGAGCCTTTGCGCAGGATGTTGTGCGATTTCCAATCCGCAGGGTCTTCGCCGAGGGCGTTGGCCATGCGGTTGGCGTGGGACTCTATGGCGAAAAGACTGTGCGAGGCCCCGAGCCCTCCAAAGGCGCCCATGGGCGGTGTATTCGTGGTCACCGCGTAGCCCTCGACTCTGAGATTCGGGCAGGAGTAGATCCCCGTGCAGGCGAGGACCGCCTGACTCAGGATCTCGTCGGCGAGGGGACCGTAGGCGCCGACGTTTACCGCGATGCGCACGTCCATCGCCGAGAGCTCTCCCGTCGGGCCGAGGGCGGCGCGGAGGCTCACGGAGCTGCGCGCGCGCTTGGGGGAGAACCGGAAGTCCTCCTCGCGCGTGAGGAGGATCTTCGCGGGCCTGCCGCAGGCTATCGAGGCGACCGCGGCCTGACAGGCGAGGAGGGAAGGGTACCAGAGCTTGCCGTCGAGATGTATCCCCAGGCGCGTGGGCCTGACAGAGACTTCTTCTTCGCGGCAGCCCAAGGCCAGGGCCACGGAGTCTCGGACATGGAACGGCCACTGGGTTGCGCACCAGACCGCGATCTTGTCGTAGTCGTAGGCCGCGGCGGCTCCCTGTGGCTCGCTGTAATAATGCTCGATCGAGCCGCTCGTGTAGACCTCGGCGTGGACCTGCGAGGCGATGGAGAAGGCGAGGTCGGGATCGCCCACGACCGCGACGCGCTTGGCCGCGATCTGGTCGGAGGAAAAGCTCTCCCAAGCTAGGTAGGGCTCTTCCTCGTCGCAGTCGACCTTTGTTGTCGCGATAATTTCCTCGAGGATGGCGGGATCGGGGCCCGCGACGAGCGCCACGCTCTCGCCCGCGTAGGAGACCCTGTCCTGAGCGAGTATAGGCACCTCCGCGCCGAAGGAGACGATGCGGTTACGTCCGGGTATGTCTGCGGGGAGGATCGAGCGATAGCCCGCGGGCAATCGGGGGAAGCGTATCGTGCGCACTGATCCACGCGCTATGGGCGAGCGCACTGTCGCCACGTAGACCATGCCCTCTGCCTTGAAATCGCTCACGGCGATGAGGGGCGCCTTCCCGTCTGCGTTCGCCTTCGGGCTCAGTTTTTCACTCCCTGGGCTAGTTCGAGGACGACCTCGATGACGCGGTCCACCTGGGCCGGTCTCATGCCCTGCCAGATGGGCAGAGAAATGGAGCGCAAGAACTTGTCGTAAGCCTCGGGAAAATCCTCGGGCTTCAAGGAGTAGCGATTGGACCAGTAGCTCATCGTATGCAGGGGAATGAAGTGCACCGAGATGCCGATGCCCGCTGCCTGCAGCCGATCAGCGAACTCGTCACGGTCGATCGATAGGGCCCCTTTTCTGAGGCGGAGGCTGAAGAGGTACCAGGAGTGCGCGCTGTGCATGGGCGGCATCTCGAAGGCGGGATTGCCGCCGAAAGCTTCGAGGTAGCGGCAGGCTATGGCGCGCCGCTGATCGAGAAAGAGGTCCGCCTTCTTAAGCTGCTCCCTGCCTACCGCGGCGAGGAGGTCGGGAAGGTTGTACTTGTAGCCCGGCTCGACTACGTCGTATCTCCACGAAGCTTTCTTGGACGTATAGCGATCCCATGCAGTACGGTCGAAGCCGTGCAGCCTCATCATCTCCATGCGCTTCATCATGGCTTCGTTATGGGCGACGACCATGCCGCCCTCTCCGGTCGTGATGGTTTTGGTGGCGTAGAAGGAGTAAAAGCCTGCGTCGCCTATCGTGCCCGCCGCTCCCTCGGGAAGCCGCAAGGGGAAGCCATGGGCGGAGTCCTCGACCACCTTCACGCCGTGCCTGGACGCTATCTCGAGAATCTCGGCCATGCGGCAGGGCATGCCGCCCAAATGGACAGGAACTACGACGCGAATGGAGCCGTCGCTCGATAGTAGCGCGTCGAGGAGAGCCGGGTCGATGTTGTAGTCGTCTTTGGAGATGTCGCAGAAGACGACCTCGCCGCCGAGCTGGCGCACCACGGCCGCGTCGCTCGTGAAGGTATAGGGGCTCATCGCCACCTTCGTCCCCGGGCCTACGCCAAGGGCGTCGAGGGCGAGGTGGAGTCCCGACGTGGCCGAGTTGACGGCGAGGGCTCGCTTGGCTCCGACGAAGGAGGCGAACTCCTCCTCGAAGGCGCGCGCAACCTTGCCGGTCGTGAGCCATCCGGAGCGTAGGACCTCGAGGACGGCCTTCTCCTCCTCGACGCCGATAGAGGGCAGGGCGAAGGGGACGAAATCAGTATTCGCTTTCATTCTCCGGAACCATAAGCGCAGGCACGGACTTTTTCAAGACCGCCCTCAAGGCGCGACGATTGCGATAGTCATTTTCGCGGCCGGGCAGGGCGAGGCAAAAGCCTTCGAGCTCGGCTATGGCCTTCGCGAGCTCGATCGAGTCCTTCGAGCGCCTCTCGAGCCGATTGATGCGCGGGTACTCGGTGGGCACGAGGACTTCCTCGGAGGAATAGAGCCTCTCCTCGACTCGCTCGCCATGCCTGAGGCCTATGTACTCGATCTTGATGTCCCGTCCCGGCTCATAGCCGTAGAAGCGGATCATCTGCTCCGCGAGGTCGCGGATGCGCACCGGCTCGCCCATGTCGAGGAGGTAGGTTTGACCGGAGCGGCCGACGCCGCCCGTCTTGAGGACAAGGGAGCAGGCCTCGGGAATGGTCATGAAGTAGCGGCTCGCCTCGGGATGGGTCACGGTCACGGGTCCGCCTTTTTCGATCTGTATCTTGAAGAGGGGCACTATGGAGCCGCGAGAGCCCAGGACGTTGCCGAAACGCACCACCATGAACTCGCGGCCTGGAGCGGCACGGGAGGCCGCGTCGACGACGATGCGCTCGGCGAAGAGCTTGGAGGCGCCGTAGACAGACACAGGGTCGACCGCCTTGTCCGTCGAGATGAGGACGAATCTCCTCACGCTCGCCGCGAGGCAGGCCTCGACGAGATTGCGCGTGCCGAGGACATTGTTGTGTACCGCCGCCACGGGATTCTCTTCCATCATAGGCACGTGCTTGTAGGCGGCCGCGTGGAAGACCGCGTCTGCACTGAGACGTCTGAGTATGAATCGCATGTAGTCGGGGTCCTTGAGGTCGCCGATGAGGGGAACGATCGTCGTGCGCTCACCGACGCCCTCCTCCCGGAGGAGCCGAAGCTCTCGGTCTATCTGGTAGATCGAGTTCTCGCCGTGGCCGAAGAGGTAGAGCCGTTCGACGCCTGCGGAAAGCAGCTGACGCGAGAGCTCCGAGCCTATCGAGCCGCCCGCTCCGGTGATGAGGACGCGCTTGCCGCGGAGGTAGGAGAGGCTCTCCTTGAGGCCGATCGCGACTGGGCTGCGCCCGAGGAGGTCCTGACTCTCGATCTCGCGGGCCTGTATGAGGTGCGCGTCGCCCTCGACTATCTGGGCTATGCCGGGAACTATGCGGATGCGGACGAAGCCAGCGCGCTTGAGCATGTAGTAGAGATCCCGGAGGAATTCCTTCGTGGCGCTCGGGATGGCTATGATCGCCTCATCGGCCGGGGTGCGCCGGAGGAGGTTCACGACGTCGCGGATGGGCCCCAGTACGGGCACGCCCTCGATCTTGTCGCCGATCTTGGCGGCGTCGTCGTCGATGAAAGCGACGACCGTTCCGAAGACCGCCTTGCCCTTGATCTCTCGGGCAATGGCCCTGCCGGCGAAGCCGGCGCCGATTATGTAGATCCTGCCGCCCTCACGCTCGGAATTCCTCATGATTCTTATCGCCTCCACTTGCGACTCGCTCGACGATCTCGAATCCGAGGTCGATGGGGAAGGATGCATCGTAGAGATCGAGCCGGACGCGCGCCCTTCTCTTGCGGCGGTCGACTTTCTCGATCCGCCCCTCCAGTCCCTTGAGCGGCCCTTCGAGGACGACAATGCGGTCGTGCTCATCGAAGGTCACCTTCGATGTATCGGCGCATTCGCCGAAGGAAATGAAGTGCCTTATGAGGCTGAGGTCCCGGTCGGAGAGAGGGGTCGGGTGGGGGCTCTCGCGGAGGAAGCGCACGAATCCTTGCGTACGTCGGATTTTCCAATAGACATCGAGCTCGGAGAGAATATCCTCGGACTGTATGAAGGCATAGCCGGGGAAGAGGGGATGCATCTCCTTTCGCGTCGTCCCGCGGCGGCGTATGGGAAGGAGCTTTTTGGGGAGGATGAGCCGGTCCGGCCCAATCTGGGGCAGGAGTCGGCGCGCAAAGTCATCCTCCTCCTCGGTCAGCACCTGGATCGTGTAGTACTGCATAATATCGAAGCCCGATCATAGCACGCGCTCGGCCGACAAGACAATCCGAAGGCGCTAAGGAGGAGGAGGGAGGCGGCCGATAGTCAAAGGGTACAGGAGGGAAGCCGTCTTCATGACCGAAGCTTTCGTTCGGAAACTAGCGCTCGTCGCTCTTCTCGTCGCTTCTGCGGCGGGAGTCTTCGCGTTCACGGTGAGTGTCTCTCCTTCCGAGGGTGTAACCTATGTCCCTCCTCCCGACGGAACAGGCTCCCCTTTGGATTTCTTCGTCTCGGGTTGCATGGACGCGCTATTTGAATCGGGCTGCGTCGTCACCGATAGCGCCCCCGAAAGGCTGTCCCGGTCCTCATGGGAGAGCAAAGTCCCCTCCCTTGCCGAGGCGAAGGAAGGCTTAGTCGATTACGTCATTTGTCTCTATGTCGAGTGGAATGCTTCGACCTACCATAAAGATGTTCTTCTGCCGGCCTCGATCGCCTATCGTATCCTTCGGGTATCCGATGGCGCGGTCCTCGCTAATGGCGAGCTCGAGGGAATACCCGACTCAGAGGAAGCTTCGCAGAATTTTGAGAAGAGCGCCTCTAGGGCGGGACGTGCGGCAGTCGCGCCCTTCATTAGTATGCTATCGACCCAGGTCATGGGAGGGAAACGATGAAAAGGACTCTGGCTCTCGCCGGAATGTTCGCGATCGCCGCGATCAGCCTCGCGGCCGCCGTGTGGGACGGCAGCGCCGTGGCCGGCGGACTCGGGGACTTCCCCGACGACGGCCTCTATGGAGCATGCAACTCCTTCCCTCATGATACGAGCGTGACGGTCACCAATCTCGAGAACGGCAAGACCGTCACAGTAACCATCACGCGTAACGTCGATAACCCCGGCGTCTTCATCGCGCTTTCGCCTAAGGCGGCCTCGGCTCTCGGCATGCAGGCAGGAACCTCCTCGCGAATCCGCGCGAACGCCCTGACCGCCTCTCAGGCCGAGACGAGCCTACCTCCTGCTCGTGCAGGCGAGACCTCAGACCCCGACTACAATCCGAAAGTTTACGTCGATCGCGAGAAAGCGGCCGATGCCAAGGCCGCAGCGGGCCTGGCATCGGCGCCCGCAGCGTCAGAGGCTTCAATGGCTCCTGTAGCGCCAGAAGCTTCCGCCACCGCAGCGATCGCGCCCCCTCCTGTGGCGGTCGCCAGCATCGCACCGCAGAAGACCACGGTCGTCGAAGCCCCGGTGGCGGAAGCTGTGCCGTCCCAGAGCGCCGAGGTAATCGCAAAGTCCGCGGAGCCCGAGAAAACGGCCGCGGCCTCTCTGCCAGCATTGACCGAGCCTAAGCCCGCTGCCTCCCCTGTCACGAGGGAAGTAGCGAAGCTCCCTGCAGACAGTCTACCTATACAAGAGGCCGCGCCTTCCTATCCGGGCTCGCCCAAGCCCGCTCCCGTGAACGCAAGCCTGCCTACTCCTGATACTATCGCGGTTCCCGCTCAGGCAAGCCCCATCCCTCGCGCGAGCAATATAGCCCAGGGACCGGAGGTGATCGCCGACAATACGCCCGAGCCGCGCAGGGCTCAGGCAGTACGTCTGACCGCTACGGATCCGAGCTTGCCCGCAGAAAGCGCCGCCTCGGAGAAGGGGGAAGCCGTCGCCGCGGCAAGCACGCCGGAAAAAGCCTCGGTCGTCGACCTCGCTAAGCCCGGCGCGTCCTCTACCTCGAGAGCTCCCTCCACGGCCCTGTCCCTCGCCGAGCCCCCTTCGCCCGAGTTTGCCCCTGAAGAGCTGCCTGACGCAGTCCTAAGTCGCATAACTTCCCCTTCGAAGGTCGAGCCCGAGCCACAGCTCGCCGAGGCAGTTCCTTCGGAGAAAGAGAAGGGCCAAACCGGGCCCGAGGCCATCGCCCTGGAAAAACCAAGCTATGCAAAGGCAGTCGAGCAAGCAGCCCTCGCCGAACTCCAGCTCCCGGGCCAGCCGAGTCCCTCCGAAAGCCTTGCCGCTGATCGGCCCACTAAACTATTCTCTTCGAAGGGCGCGCTCTCCGACCTGGACGAGCCGACAGCCACTGCGCCTGGTGCCACCGGCACTGGACCGACCGTCGTCTCTGATCTCCGGGCGAGTCCCGGCAATGCAGCGGCCGCCACATTGAGCGATCCTGCGGTACCGACGCCCGAGAGCATAGCCTCCGATAAGCCCAAAGCGCTCGAGGCCGGCCAGGCCGTCGCGTCCCTGGAAGAGCCGGAGGCCGTCTCTCCCAGCGGGCAAGAGAAAGCCGAAAAATCAGTCCCGGATACTGGGACGGCCATTCCTCTAGAGAGGCCCGGCAAGGCCGGAACGGCAACCGCCGCCGAGCTCGCCTCTCCTTCGGAGCCCAGCCCCCGGGAAAGCATAGCCGAGGAGCATCCAGCGGCTAGCGCCCCGGTCGAGGAAACCGTGACGCTCGAGCCCGCGGCTCCAAAGCCTCCGGAGAAACCGACTCCGGCCGTGGCAGAGACCAAGCCGGCGCCCGAGACGAGCGCGAGTTCGGAGGGCGTTGCGCCGGCTGCAGTCAAGGCCGGGCCTAAACCTGAGGCCCCCGTCACGGTAGCGACGGTCAAGTCCGTGTCTCCCACCAGCGCGGCTCAGGTTCCCCCTTCGGTGCCCCTTATCAAAGGGCTCGCTAAAGGTTCATTTTACGTGCAAATAGGCGTATACGGCACTAACGAGGCGCTTCAGGCGGCAGTGGCAGGCTTTAAGGCCACGTATCCCCTGGCTGTGGAGAGCATGACTACCAACAAGGGCGGAGCCGCATACCGTCTCTTTGTCGGTCCCTTGAGCCGTGACGAAAGCGGAGCCGTCCTCATGAGGATCCGCTCCCTCGGTTTCAAGGACGCCTATGTGCGTCAGGGGAGCTAAACGTTGAAGAGGAGGGATAGCTCTATTCTCTCCCTTCGCGTTTCTTCGCGGTTAGCCCGCTATTTTGCGAGGTTATCATAAGGATGAGGCCAGCTCGGTTCCGATCTGGCTGCGATAATTTTCCCTGATGCGTCCTCGAAAGAGAGAGAGGCGCAATGAAGGGCCTGATTCGGCACAATGAGCCGGACCAGGTCCTTTTCATTCAAGCTCCCTTCCGCGAATCGGAGGAAGCAGCCTTCATCGAGACCGTAGAGCTTGTCGCCTACGATGGGGAAGCCAAGACCGAGGAGGCTCGCCCGGATCTGGTGGGTCTTGCCCGTTCGAGGAAATGCGCGAAGGAGGCTGAATGTTCCTTCACGCAAGGCTGCTTGCGCGATGAGCTCGAAGCTGGTTGCGCAGCTCTCGCCGTAAGGAGACGCCTCTTCTCCTTCCTCCGCGACGAAAGCGCGCTTCTTGCGCACGAGGCTACTTTCATCGTGAATCAAAAAACCTTTGGCTTCGGCTCGCTCGGGGAATAAACCGTGCACCATTGCGAGATATTCCTTCCGAATCTCGTGCGTTGCGAGGGCGGAAGAAGCGAAGCGCGCCGCCTCGGCTCCCTTGCAGACGAGGACGAGGCCGCTCGTCTCCCTATCGAGACGGGTCGCGATTCGCAACCCACGCCCGACTTCCTCGCCGTATCGGTCGATCAACACGCGCCAGAGTGTATGCTCGAAGAAGCGACCGCCTGGGTGACAAGGAAGGGACCCCGACTTATTCACGATAAGGTACCGCTCGTCCTCGTACGCGAGCGCGATGCGCTCGTCGACCGGAGGCTCTTCCATTTCCGGGGGATCGAATGAAACGCGGTCGCCTTCCTCAAGTAGCCTATCGGTCCTGGTTCGCTCGAGATCGACGCTAACGCGGCCTTCGGCTATCATGGCGCGCCATCCCTCGACCGAGAGATAGGTAAATCGTGAGGCCAGATAGTCGAGAACGCTCGTCCCTTCATCCACGGCGTGGACCTGCACGAATGGCTTTCGCTTCATAGGCATAAATATTGTAGTATATCGGCCATGCTCCTCATCTATCCCCCTGTTGCCCGATCGAGCGAGCCGCCCCTGGGCATCGCGAGGCTTGCCGCCTTCGTCGAAAGCCGCGGAGGTGAAGCTACCTGCCTCGATCTCTGTCGAGAAGGCGTTGATTATCTCTTGGGCCTTGAGTCGGAGCTGAAGGATGCAGATACCTGGACGCGCAGGGCCATGAAAGGCCGCCGCCAGTCCGAGCAAAAGCTCCGCGAGATCGGCACCTACCTTGATCTCGACCGCTATAGTCGCGCTGTCTATGATCTCGGCCGCGCCCTGCGTACAGTTTCGAAGCCCTATCGCGTCGAGGCCTCTCTCGCCGATTATCGGGACGACTCCCGCTCTCCCCTTCGCGTCGCCGACCTCCGGGATTCGGCCGCGAAGTTCGAGGAGAACATATTCTATCCTCTCTTCGAGTCTCGTCTTCCGTCAATTTTGAACGAGATCGGCGACGGCTGGGTAGGCATCTCGATCTGCTTCTTAAGTCAGGCGCTCTGTGCCTTCGCTCTCATTGGCTATATAAAAGCGAGGCGTCCCGATCTGCGGATCGCGATCGGCGGAGGACTTGTAACTTCATACTCCCGCGTCTCCGGGCTCGATCTGCGCGTGCTATTCTCCGACCTTGTCGACCTCGCTGTGGTCGGGCCGGGCGAAGAGTGCCTTGGAAAACTCTACGATATCGTGCCCGGCGGAGAAGCGCCCTACCGCGCATTCTCTAGCCTCGATCTCGAGGACTTCAGGCTCTCGAAGTATTCCGCCCCGGTAAGGATACTGCCCTATAATTTTTCCTGGGGCTGCCCGTGGAAAAACTGCGCCTTCTGTCCCGAGAAGGCCGAGGATCTTCCTTACCGCGGCCTTCCCTCGAACAAAGCCATGGTGCAGCTCGAGCTGCTCACGTCGCGCTACGCTCCCGGACTCATCCACTTCACCGACAACGAAGTCTCTCCCCTCTACCTGTCGGCCTTGGCCTACTCTCCGCGCCTCGCCCCATGGTACGGCTTCGCGCGCTTCTCTCGTCGTCTCCTCGACTCAGCTTTCTGCAGCGCACTCGCTGTCTCGGGCTGCGTCATGCTCCAATTGGGGCTCGAGTCCGGGGACCAGAGGGTGCTCGATGCGATAGGGAAGGGTACGAAGCTCAATGAGATCGAGGCGATACTCGACAACCTCAAGGCTGTAGGAATCGGCACCTATATCTATGTGCTCTTCGGCACACCCGAGGAGGACAGGGACGCGGCGCTCCGCACGAGGGATTTCGTCGCGGCCAATGCGAAGGCGATAGATTTCCTGAATGTCGCGGTCTTCAACCTGCCCGCCTCCGGTGAGAAGGCCAGGAGTCTCCCCACGAAAAACTTCTATGAAGGAGAACTCTCGCTCTATCGAGAGTTCTCACATCCCGCGGGTTGGAACAGGAACAGCGTCAGGAAATTCCTTTCCGATGATTTCGAGGCCGAGCCTCGGATCAAGGCCATAGTCGCGAGGACGCCGCCGGTATTTACTTCGAACCATGCGCCCTTCTTCCTGGGGAAAACGCGCGTTTCTTGACAGCAGTTCGCATTGCATTAAACTAACTTCGAGGAGCCTAGTATGGACTTGGTGAAATTTCTCGCACCCGAGTTCGTCTGCGGCTCGGGCGCGCGAAAGCTCGCTGGTCGCTACCTAAAGAATTTTGGCGCGCGCCGTGCTTTAGTCGTCAGCGATCCGGGACTTAAAGAGCTCGGCTGGGTTGACGAGATCGCAGCCACCCTCGATGAAGAAGGGGTTCCCTACGTCCTCTTCATCGACGTCCATTCGAATCCGAGGGACGAGGACTGCGAGAAGGGCGCGAGGCTCTACGAACTCGAGCTTTGCGACGCCATACTTTCTATTGGCGGCGGTAGCCCTACCGATTGCGCCAAGGGCATCGGCATTCTCACCGCGAATCCTGGCCCCCTGCGCTCCTACGAGGGAATAGACCGGATACCGCGGCCGGGGCCGCCCTTGGTCTGCGTGCCGACTACCTCAGGAGCCTCTGCCGACATATCTCAGTTCGCGATAATCAGAGACATGGAGAGCAAGCGGAAGATGGCTATCGTCTCGCGCATGCTCGTGCCGGATATCGCGCTGATAGACCCAGAAATAACGATGACGATGGGACCCGAACTCACCGCAGCGACGGGCATCGACGCCCTCAAGGGTATGCGTATAATCCCGGCAGCCCTGCCCCTGGCGGTCGGCTCGCCGCGCGATGCCCAGGCCCGCAGCCTCATGTCGCGCGCGAGCATGGAGGCGGGCCTCGCCTTTTCGAACGCTATCCTCGGAGCGGTACACGCCATGGCCCACGCGTTCGGGGGGCTCTACGACACGCCTCACGGCGAATGCAACTCCATTCTCCTGCCTAAGGTAGTGCGGACCAATTTCCATCCGCGGCGCAGAAGTACCGCGAGGCTGCCCATGCCATCGGCATTGCCGTATCGGGCGATGATTCCGACGGGGACAGCATAGCAGCAGGCCTTATGAATTTCATAGCGCCCCTTCCCATCCCAAAGCGCCTCTCGAAATACAATATTTCCCGAGCCGACTTCCCTGGCCTCGTGGATCTCGCCTTAGCGGATCCCTGCATGCTGACGAATCCGCGGTTGCTTACGAGCGCGGAAGTTTTAGGCATCTATGAGCGATGCCTCTAATAAGCCCGGCGACTCGGTTCGCGAGCTTCTCCTTGGCATGGGGGGCTCCTCGATGCGCAAGAGCTACTATCCAGAGCTGCGCAGCAAGCTCGACGACCTCGAGCTTTTTCATGAGCTCGTCGAGCGCTCGACTGACGCAATCCTTCTCTTTTCCCTGCCAATCGCCTGCTCTTCGCCAATATCGCCGCGCGAACAGCCTTCGCGATAGGAGAAATCGGCCCGAAAGAGCTCGGCATCCAGGATGTCTTGAGCCAAGCCTCCGAGGCCGGGTATCCGGACTGCTCCTCATTCATTCAGGGAGGCCAGGGGGAGGGAGGGGGCAGGCGCTTCGAGGTCGTCATCAACGAAGTCCTCCTCGTCGGCAATCCCTATGCGATAGCTGTCGCCCGAGATTCGACGGAGCGCCTCTTCATGGAGGAGAGGATCCGACAGGACCTCCTCGAGAAGGAGACGATGCTCCGCGAAATACACCATAGGGTTAAGAATAATTTCCAGCTTATGAAGAGTCTGCTCGCCCTCGAGGCCTCGACTATCGAGGACGAGAAGGCTCGTCTTCCTCTACTCGAGTCTGAGAACTGAATCATGTCGATGGCGGGAGCGCACGAGCGGCTCTACGAAAGCCCCGACCTCGCCCACATCGACGCCCGAGGCTATTTCGGGGACATAGTCTCGGCGATACGCATATCCTTCGGCGAGCTCTTCCCAACGGCCGACCTGGATTTCTCCTGCGACGACATGGAGCTGTCTCTTGAAATAGCCTTGCCCTGCGGACTCATTGTGAACGAACTTCTGAGCAACTGCCTCAAACATGCCTTTTCGCGCGCTATTGATGGTCCTGAGCCTCCGGCCAAGCCTCTCGTAACGGTTCGCATAGGCCGCGAGACCGGGAGGGAAGGAGCGATGGGATCGATCCTCGTAGCGGACAATGGCGTGGGAATCGATGCAATGAAGCTAGAAAGAAAAGGGACGACTATAGGTATCATGCTGGTCAAGAGCCTCGTCGTACAGCTGAAGGGCTCGGTCTTGTGGAAGGTCGAGCACGGCACGAGGGCGGTTATAAGTTTTCCGCTGCTCTTGGGCAGAGAATAGGGCTCAGTCGAGCTTTAGCGAGGACAATGAGTTTGACAGCGTCCTCGGCCTCGGCGTACTATGGCTTCAGCCATGGCCAAGAAAGATAAGTCGCGTATAACCGAGCTTGAGCTCCTCGTAAAGAAGCATCAGGATCTCTATTACAACGGCCAGCCCGAGCTCTCCGACGCGGAATTCGACGAGCTCTGGGACGAGCTCTTCCGCCTCGATCCCGGCAACGAGATATTCGCATCTGTGGGGGCGGACGGTACCGATGGCTGGCCTAAGGCTAGCCATCTCATACCTATGGGCAGCCAGGAGAAAGCCTCCAATCCCGAAGACTTCCTCGCCTGGTGCGCAAAGATAGGCCACACCGAGTACCTGGTCCAATACAAGCTCGACGGCGCGAGTCTCGAGCTGCAGTACGAAGGGGGAGTCCTCGTCCGGGCGGTGACGCGCGGCGACGGGGAGATCGGCGACGAGATCACGCCCAACGCCTCTCGCATGGCCGGAGTAGTCTCTCACCTCCCCGTCGCCTTCACCGGTGGCATTCGCGGCGAAGTGCTCATGTTCCATAGCGTTCACGACGCGAAGTACGCGGACAAGGCCAATTGTCGCAACGCGGCCAACGGTCTCATGAAGCGCAAGGATGGCTCCGGCAGCGAGGACCTCCATGTCATCTGCTACGACGCCGCCGGCTACGTCGGAGATACGCGCAAGTCTCCATTCTCCGACGAGCTCGAGAAGCTCGCGTGGCTGGGCCGCATGGGCTTCGAGACTTCTCCCCAAGAGACCTTCGCAACGCCTGAAGAAGTCGTAGACTACCGCGCCCGCGTCATGGATAAGCGTCCAAACCTGCCCTACGACATAGACGGCCTAGTGGTGAAGGGCAAGGCCATTGACCCCGAGGACATGGCCAGGGCCAGGCCCGAGAAGCAGATAGCCTTCAAGTTCAGCCTCGAGGAAGCCATCTCCACGCTGCGAGAAGTCGAGTGGAGCGAGTCTGGCGCGAGCTACACGCCCATCGGCATCGTCGACCCCGTGCGCCTCGCGGGCACGACCGTTCAACGCGCGAGCCTCGTCAACACCAACCTCATCGGCGCCATGGGCCTCAGGATAGGCTCGCGCGTCATCATGACCAAGCGAGGCGAGATCATCCCCAAGATCGAGGGGCTCGTCGACACCCCCCCCGGCGCTAAGGCGATAGACGTTCCAACTAGATGCTCCTGCGGCGAGACTCTCGTCGACGAGGGCACGCGCCTTTATTGCCCCAACCCCGACTGCCCCAAGAAGCTCAGGCACCGGATCGAGAAGTGGCTCTCCGTCCTCGATGTGCGCGACTTCGGATCGGTCATCGTAGGCAAGCTCCTGAGCTCAGGGCGGGTGAAGTCGATAGCTGACCTCTATGGCCTCACGGCCGAAGAGCTCGCCCTCTACGATCGAATGGGCGAGACGCTCGCGAAGAAAATCCTGCGCAACCTCGCGGCCAAGGACGAGACGAGCCTCGCCCGCTTCGTCGCGGGATTCGATATCGAGGGCATAGGCGAGCTCTTTGTGCAGAAAGCGGTGGTCGCCGGCTTCGACAGTCTCGAGAAGCTTCGCGCGGCCGCGGCCCCGGAGCTCGCGGTGATCGACGGCCTAGGCGAGATCACCGCGAAGACCATAGTCGAGGGGCTCGCGAACGTCGGCCCGGACATGGACGCGCTTCTCGCGACCGGTGCGATCAGGATACTCCCGCCTTCGGCGTCGGGCCCTTTGGCGGGCAAGAGCTTCTGCTTCACCGGCGAGCTGAAATCCATGAAGCGGCCGGACGCCGAGGCCCTCGTGCGCGCTCTGGGCGGACAGACGAAGAGCTCGGTCTCGAAGGGCCTTTCATATCTGGTGGCCAATGATCCCGCCTCGGGCTCTGAGAAGAACAAGAAGGCTGTCTCCTATGGCGTCCAGATTATAGGCGAAGACGAGTTCCTCGCATTGGTGGGCAAGTGAAATTTCGTGCTAATGGCAAGAGAGGGAACGCGAGCTCCCTCGGCTGGATCATCATCATCCTGAGCTTCGCAATTGGCGGCTACCTAATGGTCGGCGATGCGGCGAAACTGCAGAGGATACAGATAGCCTACCTTGAAGGTCTGCAAACTAGGCTGCGCTCCGAGACTGTCCCTCTCAAGTTCATGGTCGAATCGCGCGAGGGCGGAGTAATCAAGGCCAAGATCAAATTCTACGATCTCTCGGGCCGCGAGATCTCGTCCTTCGAGAAGTCCTGGCCGGGCGGCGAACTCTACATCGATATGCTCCTGTTCCCTGTGCGCGGAGACAAGGCGACGGGAGCGGCCGACTCCTATCTCGCCTTTCCGTATCGCGTCTTTACCGACACGGTGAGCGCGGCCTCCGGAAGCCTTCTTTTCGATTCCTACGATTCTGGAGGCTTTCCCGAAATCTTTGCCGGCATATCGTGGAGTGCCAAGGAAGAGAAAGCGATCAAGTCGGTCTTCGCCTCGGCGCGAATGAAGGCCGCCGCGGGCCTTCCCGCCGCGGGCGAAATCAAAGGCTCGTTCGGCTCCGCAGTTCACGAGGCCTCCAAGCTCTCCAGGCTCGAGGAAGGGATAGTCTATAAAGTCGTCTGCCGCGTCAAGGGCGGCGTTGAAATAATGGAGGATTAGGAAAATGAACGACAAGCTCGGAGCGGTCAAGGCGATCTTGTACGCTATCTCCGATGCGGCGGCTTTCCTCTTCACGACTTCCCTAGGCATCGCCATCCTCGTTGCCGCCCTCGTCGCCCTCGCATCCGCGAGGCTCTGGTCCGCGGTTTCCGATCGGAGGCTCGCTTTCAAGGCGGCGGGCGAGGATTTCAGGCTTGCCTCCGCTTTCGGCGCGGCCCTTCGCGAGCTCGCCTCGCTCTTCGGAAGAGCGGCGGCGGCCCTACCGACCATAGGGGGCGTCGCCCTCGCCTTAGTTCTCGTTCTCGGAATCGCAGACTCCTCGCGCAAGGTGGACGCGTACGTGGCGGGCCAGAAGCGAGTGGCCGAGCTTTCGACTACCCTGCGCAACCTCGAGCGCCGCTACAAGGCGCTTGAGCTACGCGTCGACGATGTCAAGGACGGGCGCATCTCGGCGACTCTCTCCTTCTTCGATTACAAAGATCTCAAGGCCGCTCCTACGACTCAAACCATCGATATCGCGGGCAAGGAACTCTTTATAGACGCGATCGTCTGCAACTTCGACTACTCGTCGATCGCCTCAGGCAGCGCGATCAACCTCGCCATACCCTATCGGGTTTTCTCCGACGAGGTGCCCGAGGCCGAGGGCATCGAGCTCTCGCTCTTCGACACTTCCGGGCTGCCCCTCATGTACCGCCGCTCGAGCGACAACGTCTACGGCATCTCGAGCGAGGCCTACGAGGCGCGCTTGGCCGAGCTCATGTCGGACATCCGGACCGACGAGAGCGCGCGCAAGGCGGGCATAGTCCGCAGCCTCTACGGAGATGCCGTGCATCGCGTCGCGAAGAAGGGCGAGTCCTTCACGGTCTGGGTGGAGCAGTCCGGCGGCCTCACGATCAAGGATCTGGTCGCGTTCTGAGGCCGGCTCTCTCTCCTTGATCGACCGCGACGCTCGAGGCTACACTCGCCTTCCGAAATCTTCATAGGGGAGAACAAGGTCATGGTCGAGGTGAAGTCAGCCTGGAAGGGCCTCGTCGCGAGGGCGATCGCGGATTATGCGAAAGGAAAGAGCGTCCAAGTCGACCTGCCCGCAAAAGAAGAGGTCGTGCTCGAGCGCCCTCCTAAGCCGGAGTTAGGCGACTTCGGCTTCCCCATGTTCCCCTACGCGAAGCTCCTGCGCTCCGCGCCTCCTCTGGTGGCACAGGCGCTCGCGGCCAAGATCGCCTCCTATCCCGAGGCCGAAGGCTTAGGCGTGGCTAGGGCCGACGGCCCCTACCTGAATATCCGCCTCAACCGCGCCTCGATCATCGCATCAGTCCTGAGCGAAGCATCTTCTCCCTCGTGGGGAACCTGCTCGAGCCTCGATGGCAAGAAGGTCCTCGTCGAGTTCTCGAGCCCCAATACCAACAAGCCCCTCCACTTGGGCCACCTGCGCAACAACGTCCTCGGCGAGTCTCTTTCTCGCATCCTGTCCGCGGCGGGAGCCGAGGTGCGGAAGTTCAACCATATCGACGATCGCGGTGTCCATATCTGCAAATCCATGCTCGCCTATATAGCTTACGGCGAGGGCCGCACGCCCAAGGACGAAGGCCTCAAGGGAGACCATTTCGTCGGCAAGTATTATGTCCTCTTCAACAAGCTGAAAGAAGAGGATACAAAGGCCGAGGAGAAGGCGCAGGACATGCTCCTCAAATGGGAGCAGGGCGACGCGGCCACTCGCGAGCTCTGGGGCAAGATGCGCGGCTGGGTCCTAGACGGCATTCGAGAGACCTACGCCCGGACGGGCATCGCCTTCGACGTCTACGACTACGAGAGCGAGCTCTACGAGTACGGCAGGAAGGAAGTGCTCCGCGGCCTCGAGGCGGGGGTCTTCTATCGCGAGGAGGACGGCTCGATTCAGGTCAACCTCGAGGACGTCGGGCTCGACAAGAAGGTCCTCCTGCGCAAGGACGGGACGAGTATCTACATCACGCAGGATATCGGAACCGCAATACATAGGCATGAAAATTGGCCCTACGACCGCCTGGTCTACGTCGTCGGCAACGAGCAGCAGTACCACTTCAAGGTTCTCTTCGAGGTCCTGAAGCGGCTCGGCTTTTCCTGGGCCTCGGACCTCCACCACCTCTCCTACGGCATGGTGAACCTTCCCACCGGCCGCATGAAGACCCGAGAGGGTACGGTCGTCGACGCCGACGACCTCGTGGACGAGATAGCCTCGATGGCCGCCAAGGAAATCGAGGCCAAGGGCCGTGAGGGCTCGGTCGGCGACGCTTCTGCGGTCTCCGAGAAGATAGCCCTCGGCGCGCTTCACTATTACCTGTTACAGACGAGCCCCATCAAGGACATACTCTACGATCCTGCCGAGTCCCTCTCCTTTACAGGGGATACTGGTCCCTACATCCAGTACATGGGCGCCAGAAGCTCCTCCATCCTGCGCAAGAACGCCGCCGGAGAGGGCAATGCTGTCAAAGGTAAAGCCGATTCGCACCTATTAGCCTCCGACGCCGATTGGTCTGTCGTGAAGCGCATCGCGGAGCTGCCCGAGGCGGTCGATGCTGCGGCCGTGGCGATGGAGCCTTCAATCCTAGCAGCCTACCTCCACGACCTTGCGGCGGACTTCTCGACCTGGTATCGCGACAATCCGGTGCTCAATAACCCGGACGCGGATCTCGCTGCGAGTCGCCTCGAGCTCGTAAAAGCGGTGAAGCACAGCTTCGAAACGGCGACAGACCTGATATGCATGCCTTTCCTCGAGACGATGTAAGTCGTGTTCTGTCGTCGCGGCCGATTGACACCGACGTAACTCGCGGTGTATAAAAACCAGCCACACTATAGTCAGTATAGAGGTTAATGCTATGTATGCAGTCGTCGAAGTAAATGGCAAGCAGTATCGCGCCGAGAAAGGCGCTGTTCTTACGGTGGATCGTTTCGATGCCGAGAAAGGCGCTACGATCTCCCTCGACAAGGTTCTCCTTGTCTCCGGCGACAGCGTCAAGGTTGGTTCTCCCTATGTCTCCGGCGCGGCGGTTAAGGCCACGGTGCAGGAAGAGATCAAGGGTGAGAAGATCCTCGTCTTCAAGTACAAGCCAAAGAAGGACTATCGTCGCCTCAACGGCCATCGCCAGCGCTATACCCTCCTTAAAATCGAGGATATTCAGGGGTAAAGCCAGAAAGCCGATGCCGAGAGGGGGTAGGCTTTCGTGATTAGGGCGAGGATAGTCCTCGATGAGCGGGATACCCTTCGTTCGTTTTCGGCATCGGGTCATGCGGAACGTTTTTCCCGTGGGCGCGATATAGTTTGTGCGGCCTTTTCGGTCCTTGCGCGGACTGCTTACAAGGCGCTCGGTGCCCTTCCTGGCATCGAGCTTCGAGGCGAAGCCGAGGAGCCCGGTGCGTTGGACTTCGAAGTCCTTAGCTTGGCTTCGGGGGCTGAGCGGGCGGCGGGAATTGCCGATTTTTTGCTGACCGGTCTGGGTGACTTGGCGCGGGAGTATCCCGACGCCGTGGCCTTAACGATAGAACGTAATTTGGAGGAATGAGATATGGCACACAAGGGCGTCAACGGCCGCGATTCCAATCCGCAGCATCTCGGCGTCAAGGCCTACGGAAACGAGACGGTCACCGCCGGCTCGATCATCGTGAGGCAGCGCGGCACCAAGATTCATCCCGGCGTCAATGTCGGCATCGGCAAGGACGATACCCTCTACGCTCTCGTGGACGGCAAGGTTTTCTTCAAAGAATTCCGCGGCAAGAAGTTCGCAGGCGTCGAAATCGCTAAAGCAGAGTAATCTTCGCCGGATCGCCCACGACAGCGTCGCGGCGAAATAGGTGACTTCAGATCGGGTTTCGGCTCGGTCAAGGAGGGAAAGCCGTCCGGGCAGCGCCGCGGGCGGCTTTCCCTTTTGTTTATGCCGATTCTCAAGATCGGCTTGGAGTATCAAGCGTGATCAAATTCGCCGACGAAGCTGTCATTATCGTTTCCTCCGGAAAGGGTGGGGACGGTTGCGTCGCATTCAGAAGGGAAAAATTCATACCCCTTGGCGGGCCTGCTGGTGGCGATGGAGGGCGCGGGGGCGATGTCGTCTTCGAAGTGCGCCGAAACTTGCGCACGCTCGCTCAATTACGCTATCAGCAATCGTTTAAGGCTCAGAACGGCCAGCCGGGCATGGGCAAGAATATGCACGGCCGCGACGGCGAGGACGTGCTCATCCTTATCCCGCCGGGGACTATCCTCTGGAACGTGGATACGGGCGAGATGATCAAGGACTTCGGCAAGACAGATAAAGCCGCCGCGAAGGGCACGGAAGGCGAACGATGGACGTTTTTAAAAGGCGGTAAAGGGGGCTGGGGAAACACGCACTTCAAGAGTTCGGTCAATCAAGCGCCCCAACAGTTCCAGCCCGGGCAGAGCGCCCAGAGTGTACGTCTACGGGTCGAGCTCCAGCTCATAGCCGATATTGGCTTCGTCGGTTTCCCCAACGCGGGCAAGTCCTCCCTTCTCGACCACTTCACCAACGCCAGGCCAAAGATTGCTCCCTATCCCTTCACGACGAAGATTCCGAACCTCGGAATGCTCACCTACCATGAGCGTGATATCGTCCTTGCCGATATCCCTGGCATCATAGAGGGCGCCCACGATGGACTGGGCCTCGGCCTTCGCTTCCTCAAACACATCGCGCGCACGAGCGCTCTGGCCTTCCTCGTCGACCTTTCGGACGAGAACTGGGAGAGCGCATATAGAGTTCTCATGGACGAGCTCGTTTCATTCGCGCCCAAGATGGCCGACAAGCGTCGCGTCCTCATTGCTACCAAGCTCGACCTGCCCGAGGCTGCCGAGCGCTTCGAGGCCTTCAATGCTGCCCATCCGGGCGAGGAAATCTATGGGATATCCGTGTTCTCAGGTCTGGGACTGGATGAAGTCCGCGACGCTTTCCTTTCGATCGTCCTCGAGGCCGAGGAAAAGGTGAAAAGCCGACCTGGGCCCGAGGAGGACGAGAATCTCTTCGGCCTCCTCGAAGAAGATGAAGGCGGAAGCGGCGAGGGGGAAGAAGAGGCGGGGGAATGAAGCTCCTTCTCGTCGGCGGCAGCTTCAATCCTGTTCATGTCGGGCACCTCATCATGGCCGAAGAGATCCGCGCTGAGTTCGATTACGATCTCGTCCTCCTTGTGCCCTCGTTTAGGCCGCCGCACAAAGACCTCGTGAACGAGCCCGGGCCCGAGCACCGCCTCGCCATGCTGAAGTTGGCGGCGGCGGGCGATCCCAGTCTCGCAGTGGAGGACTGCGAGCTGCGCCGGGGCGGCCTATCCTATACGATTGATACCCTCACCGAGATCGTCGGGCGGTACGCGATCGAGGGTAAGGCCGGACTCGTCATAGGCGACGACCTCATCCCGGGATTCGGAACCTGGCATAGACCGGCCGATATTGCGAAGGCCGCGGATCTCGTTTGCGTCCATCGTCGGAGCGTAGACGAGCTTCCCTTGCAGTACCCGCACCGCTATGCGCATAATAGTCTCATTCAGCTTTCGAGCAGCATGGTGCGCGAGCGAATTTCCGAAGGGCGTCCCTTCAGGCGGCTCCTCGACCCCGCTGTCTACGAATACATACAAAAGCATGGACTATATGGATTACAGTGAACTTTCGCGAAAGCTCGAGTCGAGGATGGGCAAGCTCCTTTCGGAGGAGAGGGCGGACCATTCGCGCCGCGTCGCCATCCTTGCCGCCGAGCTCTGCTCGAGGGAAGGTATCGATCCTGAGCGGGGCAGGGTAGCGGGTCTCGCCCACGACCTCTGCAAAGAAATGCCCAAGAAGCTTCAGCGCGAGCTTGCAGCCTATTACCCCAGATATACGCAGGGCAAGGCCTTGAGGCCGAGCGAATCTCGGCAGAGCTCGACCCTGATGGCCGACAAAGTGGTCCACGGCCCCGCGGCGGCCGTCCTTCTCGCCCGCGAGTACGCAGTCGCCGACCAGGAGGTCCTCGAGGCCATAGCGCTCCATACAGTGGGCAAGCCGGGCATGTCCCCTCTTGCGGCCATACTCTATTGCTCCGATAAGCTCGAGCCTGGGCGCGATCGTCTGTCCTCGGAATATCGTGGGCGCTGTCTCTCGCTTCCTCTCGACGCTATGCTCCTTTCAGTCGTCGAGGGCTGCATCGGCTGGATGCGTTCTCAGGGCAGAGATGTTGCGCCCGAAACGCTTATCCTATACAGTAGCCTTCAGAATAAGGCCGATCAATCATGAAGCCCATATCTGTAGATAAAAGCTCAGTGCCCCTTTTCGTCATGCTGGGCATCGTTGCGGCGATGATCGTATTCCTCTTCACTTCTCTCCGCACCGATGCGGTGGATCTTGCTATGAAGACCGATCGCATCCTCAACGTTGCGGTCATCTTAGAGAAGGATGGCAAGCCGGTATCGACACAGCTTTTTCTTTTCTATCCTTCGAATGGGCGGGGCGCCATCCTTGATGTTCCGGGCGAGACGGGGCTAATCATCAAGTCGCTGAATCGCGTGGACCGAATCGACGTGCTCTATAGCAAGCGCAATCCCAGAGCCTATGTTGAGGAGATCGCTGACCTCATGTCGACGAGCATCCCCTATTGGATCGTCATCGACGAGAAGGGGCTGTCTCGCTGCGTGGACATGCTCGAAGGCATCGAGGTCTTCGTGCCCTCGAAGATCAATCTCGCGGGCGCCCCGTGCGCTTGTCTGCCCTCGGGAGCCCTTGTGCTCGACGGAGACAAGGCATCGCAATTCGCTTTCTATAAAGATCCCGACGAATCTGATTCGGACTCGATCGCGCGCAGACAGAAGCTTTTCCAGTCCGTCGTGCGCAGGGTAGGGGAGAAGTCTGCCTGGATCAGCCGGGGCGACGTATACTCCGGCTTCATGCGCGGCCTGCGTAGCAACATGGACGCCGAGAGTGAAAGGCGCTTTATTTCAGAGCTCTCCAAGATCGATGCAGACCGTCTGGTTCTTCAGAGGGTAACCGGCATCTACCGCGAAGTCGATGGCAAGCGGCTGCTCTTCCCGCATTACGACGGAGAACTCGTGCGCGACATAGTCAAGCAAACGCTGAATGCGCTCTCCAACTCGGCCTCCTCGTCCCCGGCCGACAAGATCTTCACGATCGAAATACTCAACGGGACACCGACGAAGGGTATTGCCAAGAAGGCTGCCGAGATCTTCCAGAGCTTCGGCTACGATGTGCTATCGGTGGATAATGCAGACCGGGAGGATTATGATCAGACCCAGGTTATAGACCGCTTCTCAAACCCGGAAGCGGCAAAGAGCATAGCCGATGTTATACGCTGCAAGCAGACGCGAGCGCAGCAAACTACGCAGGATTCCGCGGTAGCCGACTTCACCATAATCTTAGGAAAGGACTTCAATGGCAGATACTGCGCTAAGTAGCGGCGGGGCTCGCCTCGCCCAAGTGTCGAGCGGCGATGCGGCCATCTCAATTGCGAAAACCCTCGCCCTGCACAACGGTGAGGACGTAGTCGTCCTCGACCTCAGCGTACAGGCTGGCTGGACCGATCGATTCGTCATAGCCACGGCCACGAGCTCGGCCCATCTGCGAGGCCTCGAGCGCTTCATTGACGATGAGGCCGAGCGCCTCGGCTTTGACAGGCTTCACAGAAAATCCCTGGCCGATGACGATGAATGGCTCCTTGTCGACCTTGGATCGATTATAGTCCATGTCATGACGCACGCCACTCGTTCATTCTACGAACTCGAGAAGCTTTGGTTCCAAGCCCCCGCGACCCAAGTCGTCTCGCCTGCCCCCGAAGCCTAAATCAGACAGAGGTAAGGCCAATCCTTATAATGACGATAATTGTAAATAAGTAAACCACCGGCTTTGCCGGTGAGACTTGAAAAGGCTATGCCGTGTAAGGCGAAAACAAAATAAGGTACTCCCCAGGAAGCCCCTGGAAAAGGCAGCCAAAGGAGTACCTGATGAATGACTGGCAAAGCCTAGCACACACAAAATGGGAATGTAAGTACCATATCGTGATAGTCCCGAAGTATCGGAAAAAGAGTCTGTATGGGAAGATACGAAAAAGAATTGGGGGATATTACGGGAACTGTGTAGGTATAAAGGGATCGAGATATTAGAAGGGCATGCAATGGCCGATCATATTCATCTGTGTTTATCTATCCCACCGAAGTACAGCGTTGCAATGGTGATAGGATATCTAAAAGGGAAAAGCGCAATCAGAATACAGCGAGAGATACTTGGAGTAAAACGAGGATTTACGAATAAGAGTTTCTGGAGTAGGGGATATTGTGTAAGCACAGTAGGCCTGAACGAACAACAAATACGAGAGTATAAAAAAGAACCAGGAGAAATTAGAAACGGATCAACAAGGCTCGCTTAACCTGGAAGATCCGATCGAATAACCACTGCCCCCTTTAAGGGGGCTTCCTCAAGTCACCGGCTATGCCGGTGGTCGCTGACTGCGAACTTACGCCAAGGCGAATGATGAAAGCCCCGCTGGCGTTCCTTATGCGGAAATAGTCCACCTACCCTAGCGTAAGGCCGCGGTATTAATTCCAGTCGCTGTTTTGACAATCACTCGTCGAAATCGTCGTAGTCTATATCATCCTCGTATTCGAATTCCTCTTCGCCCTCTTCTGTCTCGTTCTCATCGAAGTTGTCGTCGTCCTCGTCGTCTTCGAAATCGTCGTCTTCGTCATCGAAGTCTTCATCTGCGTCATCGAAGCCTTCGTCCTCGGCGTCGTCAAAATCTTCTTCTTCCTCGAAATCATCGTCTTCGTAGTCGTCGTAGCTATCGTCGAAGAAGAGCCGACCGGAGCGGACTGGGTCGACGTATTCATAATCGGAGACGGCCGTAAGAGCGAGTCCGGGGGTCTCGTCCACAGCGGCTTCGCCGTTTATGGAAATCATGCCACATTCCTCCCTGAAATCTAGGCGGCTTTTCGTAACGTCGAGCCGTCGGCACTTGGATGGTAAGCGTTTTATCCCTCCCGTACCAATCGAAAATCTAAAAGAGTAATCGCCGGTCTGTCAACTACGATTGTATAAAATAATAAGAACTCTCATAGAGTGTTTGGGCACGGTTTTCGCGGGGTTTGACAAGGTATCTCAATTATGTATAATACCAGGCCTAAATGGCGGGAAGTATCCGCGTTACTGCTGCGGCGAAGGTCAATCTGCATCTCAGGGTCTATCCCCGTCGATCAGACGGTTTCCATGGCATCCTGAGCCTTTTCCAGGCGGTTTCCCTTGCGGATGAGCTCGTCATTCGTTCTTTGAAAGAGTCCGATACTATTGAGATCAAGGGTGATTTCGATTGTCCGGCGGAATTTACGACAGTATATAAAGCCGCGTCGGCCTATTTATGCGCTTCGGGATTAAAACGTGGTCTCTCCATCAGTGTGGATAAGCGTATTCCCGCGGGGGCTGGTTTAGGTGGCGGTTCGAGCGATGCAGCGGCGACTTTGCTCGGTCTCGAAGCCTGCCTTGGGGGAGGGCTTGATCAGTCGAGGCTCAGTTCTATAGGCGCATCGATCGGGAGCGATGTTCCCTTTTTCCTCAATGCCGCAGCGGCTATCGTTTCTGGTCGTGGTGAGGTGGTCGAGGCGATAGAGGCTCGAGCGGATTTCCGTCTGCTTTTAGTCGACCCCGGCTTCCCCGTTTCAACCGTGAGCGCGTATGGCCTGCTGGATATGAATAGGAGGCGAGACGACGAAGCGAGGGAGCTTGATCCGACCCCAGGGGAGCTTATTGCGGCTTATAGGGGCAGGATCAGAGATTGGCCCTTCGCCAATTCTTTTGAGCCGATCATCGGCGAGCAAAGGCGGGAGATAGCCAACATTAGACGACTCCTCCTCGATTCAGGAGCGTCTTTTGCGGCTATGAGCGGTTCGGGCAGCACGTTGTTCGGCGTTTTCGAGGAAGGATCGCGGCCTTGTGATGCCGCGGATCGGCTGAGGGCGGTTGGCTATAAAACCTATATCGTATCGCCGCTTGCGCGCATGCCCTGCCTCGATTAGAATCCTAAGAAGCATCTTCGCGTGCTTGCTAAGGAGAGTCGCAACCATGGAGATTACGGATATCCGCATCCGCAGGGTAACGACCGAGGGAAAGCTCAAGGCATATGTGACGGTGACCTTCGATGATTGCTTTGTCGTGCACAATGTGAAGATAATCGAAGGCAAGAGCGGGGTTTTCATCGCCATGCCGAGCAGAAAGACGAGGAATGGAGAGTACAAGGATATTGCCCATCCCATCCACCCGGATTTTCGAAGCCGTCTTCAAGCGCGTATTCTTGAGGCATTCGAGAGCGCTCCGCTGAACAACGACGCGACGAACGCCGATTTCGACTAGTATCGGGTCTTCCAGTATAGAGCGATCGTACTGGGACGTCGGCAAGCGGTAAGCCATCGGACTTTGGCTCCGACATTCGCAGGTTCGAATCCTGCCGTCCCAATACTCACGTATAAACGCGAATTTCGAAGGAGACTTCAGTATGAATCAGTCAGTGCTTAAAGCCGCTACGCGCGGAAAGACCACGAAGGGCGAGCTTCGCCAGCTTCGCGCGAACGGCCAAATACCCGCGGTAATCTACGGCGGCGGATCAGTCGCCACCCAAATCCTCCTCGACGAGAAAGAATTTCTCAAGGTAGCTTCCAACATTTCCGAGTCCACAATACTCGGTATCGACGTTGGCGGAGTCAAGAAGCGCGCTTTCGTCAAGGCTCGCCAGCGCGATACTCTCTCCACTCAGATCATCCACGTCGACTTCCTCGAGGTTGTCTCCGGACGCATGCTCCATGCCCGGGTCCCCCTCCATCTCGTTGGCGTGCCTGTCGGCGTCCGCGAGGGCGGCGTCCTCGAGAATCCGGGCCACGAAATCGAAGTCGAGTGCGATCCCGACCATCTCCCGGAAGGGATCGAGGTCGACGTCTCCGAGCTTCACGCTAACCACTCCATCCACGTCCGCGATTTAAAAGTCGGCGACAAGGTCAAGGTGCTCTCCAGTCCCGAGCTCGTTGTCGCGGTCGTCAAGTTCATGAAGGAAGAGGTCGTCGAGACTCCTGCCGCCGCCGCTCCCGCCGAAGGCGCCGTTGCCGAGGGGGCTGCCGCTGAAGGCGCAGCTCCTGCTGGCGCCCCTGGCTCAGCGCCTGCTGCCACGGCCGGTGCTCCCGCGGCTAAAGAAGCAAAGAAGTGATCTCGCGCCGGGAAGGACTGTCGGGCCTCCATGAGAGCGAAGACCCGACGGACAGCCTTTCCGGTCGCGTACAGAAGGGCTGCCCGCAAGGGGCGGCCCTTTCTCTTTCATCCGAAAGGCTCCTCCCATGGCGGGCGCTCGAGCGCGCTGCGTCGTAGAGGCGACTCTCCTCGAGTGCCTCGTATCGAGAGGGCTTAAGCCATCGGAGAGCCTCGCTGTAGCCTATTCGGGAGGCCCTGACTCGACCGCCCTCCTCGCTGCCCTCTGCGCCATCGGTTGGGAGCGGCCTGTCGCGATCCACGTCGATCACGGCCTACGGCCTCGGAGTGAGATCGAGGAGGAGATCACCCTCGTTAAAGGGAATTGCGCCAAGCTCGGCGCGCGCCTCCTCATCGCCCATATTCGCCCCGGGGCCATAGTCGATCGTTCAGGCTCGAACGGGGAGGGGATAGAGGCGGAGGCGCGGCGCTATCGATACCGCGCCTTTCGCCGTGGCATCCAAAAAACGGGTGCTTCAGTCCTCCTCCTCGCTCATACGCGCGGCGATCAGCTCGAGACCGTCCTCATGCGCCTTTTCGGCGGCTCGGGATCGGGAGGACTGCGGGGAATTCCCGTATCGACAGGCCCCTTCCTCAGGCCTTTCCTCGGCCTCGAAAAGGCCGAGCTCCTAGCCTACCTCGAGGAGAGGGGACTTTCTTACTCGACGGACTCCACTAACGCGTCGGCAGATTATCTGCGCAATAGAATCCGCAGGGATCTTGTGCCCGTCCTGGATTCAGGCTTCCCCGGCTGGCGAAGCGGCCTTGATCGCGCCTCTGCCAAGGCCCGCCGGGACGATGAGGCCTTGGCGGAAGCCGCGATGGCGCTGAGCTTTGGTCCAAGCCCTTCGGGAGGGCTTAACACCCCAGAAGTAGCCCTATTCGCCGCGCCGGAAGCAGTCGCGCTGCGCGCCCTCGTCGAAGCAGGGGGAAGGCTCCTAGGGAAAGGGCGTTTCCCATCAGACCTAGCCTTAGAGGCGCTTCGCGTCCTCGGGCAAGGGGAGAACTCCTCGTATTCGGGCGCTGGATTTTTATTTACGAGAAGAGAAGAGAGGGTCGAACTGCGCTACGGCCTTGATTTTCCTAGGGTGCACGGATATTTTATACTGATTGATCGACCCCGAAGGGTACGAGTAGGTTCTATCGAGCTTCGCGCCGAATGGCGAGTGGCTTCCCTCGGGACTGACTGCGCGCCTGGGATCCGCGCTGACGCCTTCTGTTTCCCCCTCGTCGTACGATCGCGACGGCCAGGCGATAGTATCTCCCTTCCGGGCGGTACGAAGCGACTGGACGCGCTTTTCTCGGAGTGGGCTCTGCCGGAGGAAGCTCGCGCGCGGGTGCCTGTGATCGAGGATCGCGGCGGCATCGTCGCGGTACTCGGATCTAGAGCGGGGAAAAAGGACAGATATCGCGTCGGCCCGAGCGGCCGCTGCGATCGTCGCCTCTCGGTCATCGTGAAAGGAGCCTAAGGCCCGATGGATTTCGACGATCAAAATCCGCCCCCGCGCAAGAATGGACAGGTGCCGGATGGCCCTGCCCGCGGCAGTAGGGCTGCACTCGCCCTTTTCCTTTCGCTGGGCGTCCTGTTTTCCGCCCTCTTTCTCTTCAACGATCGCGGGGTCGCTAATGAGATAACTTACTCGTCCTTCCTCTCCAGCCTCGACCAGGGCGAGGTCGATTCGGTCAAGATACTCGACCAGAGCGAGATCCAAGGCACCCTCAAGGGCAAGACCGGGGCTCAGGCGATCTTCAAGACCATGATCCCTTACTCGGACCCGAGTCTCCTCGACAAGCTCCGCGACAAGGATGTCAAGGTGTCGGGCGGCCTCAAAGGCGCGAGCCCTTGGCAGATCGTCATGGAGTTCGCTCCTTGGATTTTCGGCTTTTTCATCATCTGGCTCATGCTCAGACAGGTGCAGGGCAATAACAAGGCTTTCTCATTCGGCAAAAGCCGAGCCAAACGCTACGTCGAGCCGCCTAAGAAGATGAGCTTCGCCGACGTTGCAGGTCAGAAAGAGGCTAAGTACGAGCTCAACGAGGTGGTAGACTACCTCAAGAATCCGCAAAAATTCGTGAAGATGGGCGCGCGTATCCCCAAAGGCTGCCTTCTCGTCGGTATGCCGGGAACGGGCAAGACCCTTCTTGCCAAGGCAGTGGCAGGCGAGGCGAATGTTCCCTTCTTCCACATGTCGGGCTCCGACTTCGTCGAGATGTTCGTCGGCGTCGGCGCGAGCCGAGTCCGCGACCTCTTCGAGCAGGGCAGGCGCTCCGCTCCTTGCATTATCTTCATCGACGAGCTCGATGCCGTAGGGCGCACCCGGGGTGCAGGCTATGGCGGCGGACACGACGAGCGCGAGCAGACCTTGAATCAGATGCTCGTCGAGATGGACGGTTTCGACACGAAGGATGGAGTCATCATCCTCGCCGCGACGAATAGGCCCGACGTCCTCGATCCAGCCCTCTTAAGGCCGGGTCGCTTCGACAGGCAAGTCGTCGTCGCCATGCCGGACGTCAAGGAGCGCGAGGACATCCTCTCCATACACATGAAGAAGATCCCCGTCGACGCATCGGTCGATGTATCGCGTCTAGCTCGCGCTACGCCGGGCACCTCGGGCGCGGACCTCGCCAACCTTGTCAACGAGGCAGCGCTCTTCGCCATCCGTAAAAACCGCACGACCGTCTGCACCGACGACTTCGAGGACGCCCGCGACAAACTCCTCATGGGCATCGCCCGCAAGAGCCTCGTGCTCACCGAGGAGGAGAAGCGCGCTACGGCTGTCCACGAGGCCGGGCACGCCCTCCTTCACTATCACCTCAAGCACTCCGATCCCCTGCACAAAGTTTCCGTCGTACCGCGTGGGAGGGCCCTGGGGCTCACTGTATCTCTGCCCGAGAAGGACGTGTATTCCCGTTCTAAGGCCTGGCTCGAGGACCGTATCTCTATCATGTACGGCGGCTTCGCAGCCGAGAAGCTTGTCTTCGGCGAGACTACGACGGGCACCGCGCAAGACATTCGCCAGGCTACCGATTTCGCCCGTAAGATGGTCTGCGAGTGGGGAATGGCCGACCAGATGGGCCCCGTGGCTTACGGCGCTGAGGATGAGCCGATCTTCATCGGCAAGGAGATTGCCCAACATAAGGACTACTCCGAGGATACGGCGATGCGCATCGATGCCGCGATCAAGAAGATACTCGAAGACGCCTTAAGTCGCGTCACCTCGCTCCTCACCGAGCACCGCGACCAGCTCGAGAAACTTGCAGACGCCCTCGTGCAGCGCGAGACCCTCGAGGACTCCGAGGTGCGGAATCTCCTCGGCTTCGCTCCCCGAGAGGCCAAGGCATAGATCATGAGGGCCGGACTAGCCCGGGGCGCAATCGTCGCTTTCCTCGCTGCTCTGGCCCCCTTTGTCGCGTCTCAATCGCCGAACGTCTCTCCCAGGGCGAGTGTGGCTCGCGAGCTCCTCGACCAGGCCAGGCAATACTCAGGCGTGGGCGATTGGGAAACCGCCTCTTCCTGTCTCGCAGAGGCGGCGATAGACGATCCGACCGATGCAGACATCCTGTACCTGAGCGCCCTGGCCTCGGTGAAGCGCTCCGAGCCCTTGGACGTCGCCCTAGGCCGTCTCGACGCCGCCCTCGCTACTGAACGCTTCTTGTATTACGAGAAATGGGACGCTCGCATACTCAAGGCCGAGCTCCTCGTGCGCGAGAGAAGGTGGCGCCTAGCCCTCGATACGTTGGGGGAACCCGATTCGATCGCCCTCGCCGATCCCGCCTACGCCTTAGTCCGCGCGCGCGCCCTTGCGCTCTCGGGCGATGGTCGCGCTTTCGCCCAGGCGATTGCCGACGCGCTCCGGCGCTTCCCCGACAATACTGTCGCTGCACGTCTCTTCCTCCTCCGCGCCGGGCGGCTTCCCGCCTCAGACGCCGCGAGGACGGACCTCCAGACCATTCTCGGCCGGCTCTCGAGCTATGCCGAGAACGATCCCGAGCTGCCCGTCCTCGCGGCCCCTTACATGGAGAGTCTCACGGCCCGCAAGGACGCCGTCCTCGCCTATCGCGCCTCAGGGCTTTCGAGTGCCGCCGCTACCCTGTGCGCCCTAGAGTATGGCATCATAGGAGAGGGCGTTGCTGCCTCGGAAATCCTCTCCGGCGCATACCCTCTCGCGTTCGCCGACCTAGATTCCCTTTACGCTCTCGCGGGCAGCCCCGATGGTAGGGAGGCTTTCCGCGAGGCCCTTTCCTCCTGGTCGGGCAAGATCCTCGTAGATGTTGATTCGGACGGCATCTACGAAGGCTCAATAACACTGGACAAGGGGCTTGTCTCGCTCTACGAACTCGATTCACGACAGGAAGGCAAGATCGACGAGAGCGTGGCCTTCTCCGATGGCCTACCCTCTTCAATAAGATTGTCGCGACCATCGCTTAGCCTGACCGTCGCCTATTCGCGCTATCCTGCGGTCTCCTCGGTTTCCTTCGAGGAGAAAGGCGAGACGCGCAGCTATTCCTTCGCGCCTGAGGCCTTCTCCTTCGCGCCTGTCGAGATGCGTCTTTTCTTGGGCTCGGACAGGTCTGCCCTTTACTTGCCGTATGCCAAGGCCCTCGCCGACCCGAGCGAGAAAAGCTGCCTCTCCGCTGCGCTGAGTGTCGAGACGAAGAGCGGTGATCTCAGGAAGCTCGTCCTCCTCGAGGGCGGGAAACCCATCTCTGCTGTCAGCTATAAAGGCGATCGAGTATACTCAACCACTGTATACGAGAAGGGCGCGCCGGTCCTTGAACGCGTCGATGCCGATGGTGATGGACGCTTCGAGACCGAGCGCGGCTTCGCTCTGGGCGAGGATGGCCAGTGGAAGATAGCCTGGATACGCATAGATGAAAATGGAGACGGCATTTTTGAATACTATGAGCAGACCGTCCCACCCTTCACGAAGGAATGGGACTTCGAGGGCAACGGCAACGTCGACGCGCGATCCATCACGCTGGCCGATGGCTCCATACAGACGCAATATTCTTCTCGGCTCGACGGCAAGCTCGACGAGACCCTCGTCGTGAAAGAGGGTAAGATAGTCTCTCTCTCTCGTCGAGGCTTCCGCATCGCCCTCATCCCAGACGAGAATCCGAACCTGACCTGGATAGGGACTAAGGAATTCGATCTCGGCAGTAACCTCCCGGCAGTGGACGGAATTTATATGCATATGGACAAACGTTATAGGCTCACTCGTGTAGGCTCTCTCTTCTTCGCGGAGCTCATACCATGAGAATTTCGTCTTCAGCTTGTATCCTCACCCTTATCACGGCGACGTTTTTCTTTTTTTCATGCGCCTCGGGTCCTAAGCCAAAGGGTGGGGATAAGGAGAAGGCCGCTCCATCCTATTCGCAGCTCAAGCTCGAGCAGCTCCGGACACTCTCCGCCGATGACGCACCGGCGGCCCTCGCAGCTATAGCATCCCTGCTGGAAGCTAAGGCCGATGAACGGCCTGCCGGCGCCCCGAGCGATGCCGAGCTTGAGGCCCTCGCTTCGGACTCGGCAACGAAGATCGAGGCCGCATATAAAGCCGCCAGGGAAGCAAAAGACTTCTCGAAGGCGCTTTCGAGCTTGGAAAGCCTAAAGTCCCTCGAAAGCCTCCCGCGCCTCGCCGCCTTCCTCGGCGCGGATGTCGCCTCTGACGCTTCCGCCTACGCAGAGGAGAGGGCTAACATATTAAGAGAGGAGGCTGAGGCTTTCTTCGCGAAGGACCAGAGGACGCCTGCCTTCCTCGTCTACCTTTTCGCGCTGAACGCTTCGGGCGCACCTTCCTCTGCCTTCCCCGACGCGGAGCTTTCGCTATGGGCCAAACGGGCTCTCGAGGCTCGTGACCGCCATGCCCTTAAGCTTCTCTGCTCGGCTCTCGCTTCCCGCTCCCTGCCTTCCCCGGAGGGCGCCGCGGCAGTACTCGCTTCGCATGATTCCGTAGCGACCATGCGGTCAGGTGTCGTCACCATCCGCGTCGATAAAGGCATCAAGATCGAACAAGGTCTGGGCATGCTCGATCGCGTACTTGGTACAGGCTTCTACATCGATCGTTCGGGCTACGTGCTTACGAACTACCATGTGATCGAGAGCGAGGTCGATCCGACTTACAAGGGCTATTCGCACATGTCCGTCGAGCCTGCGGACTCTCCCGAGGACAGAATAGGGGCCAAGGTGGTCGGCTACGACCGGCTCCTCGATCTCGCAGTCATCAAGGTCGACACGAAGCCCGACTACGTCTTTTCCTTTGGCGACAGCAGCGAGCTCTTCTCAGGACAGAAAATCATCGCGATCGGTTCGCCCGTCGGCCTAGAGAATACGGTCACTTCGGGCATAGTGAGTGCGTCGGGACGCAAGCTCCTCCAGACGGGCAACGTGATACAGATAGACGTCGCGGTAAATCCGGGCAATTCGGGCGGCCCGCTCATCGACGAGACGGGGGCGGTGGTCGGCGTAGTCTTCGCCGGCATGGCGCAGTATCAAAGCCTCAATTTCGCCATCCCCTCCGAGTGGGCGCTAAAGGTTCTGCCCGAGCTCTTTACGGGCGGCGAGCACAAGCGGGCATGGCTCGGTCTCTCCATCGCTGAGAAAGAGAATGCCCCTGTGAAGCCGGGGCTCGGTATCACCTATCGCCACCCCTCCGTCGCCGAGGGCATCGAGGAAGGCGATCGTCTTCTCGCTATTGGCGGACAAGAGCCCAAGGACATTCCAGCTGCGCAGGCCCTCCTGCTCGATTATGTTCCCGGCAGCCTCGCCATCGTCTCAGTCTCCCGGGGAGGTGTCGAGCGCAGAGAATTGCGCTATGTAGCCGAGAGACCCTTCGAGCCCCTCGACTCGGCCGCGAGGCTCGATCGAAAGGACAGGCTCTTCCCGGCCCTCTTCGGAATGTCTGTGACTCCCTTGCCGGGCAGCCTTTTCGAGCCTTCAAACTACAGCATCGCCAAAGTCTGGCCGGGCTCCATCGCCGACGAGGCGGGCCTTTCCGAGAACGATCCGATATCGCTGAAGAGTTTCGTCGTCGATCAGGCGCAGCGCGTGGCCTATATTCAGATTTATGTGAAAAAGCGCAAGGCCGGCTTCCTCGAGAGCATTATCCAAATACCCGCTAGCCTGGATACTCCTGATTTTATCTAAAAAACTTGTATCCCTCATCTCAAGCAAGGCCGACGGCCTTGCTTTTTTACGGTGGCGATCTATAGTAATGAGACGAGGAGCTTACACGAATGGTAGCAGGACAGGGTCCGACTGTCATTAACCTCAGTTCTTCTCTGACGGTTGATAAGGCAGCCGCGCTTAAGGACGAGCTTTTCACGGCCTTATCGAAGGGCGAGAATGTACTCCTGAACCTCTCCGCAGTGGAGGAGCTCGACCTTTCCTGCCTCCAAGTGATATATGCGGCGCATGCCCAGGCGAATGCAATTGGATGCAGCCTGCATTTCTCCGGTCAGGCTCCCGAGAGCGTTGTTTTGCGACTGGCCGCCTGCGGCTTTCTTCACGGTCCGACCGTGCGCTCCGGGGATCTCGAATCTGCTCTCGTCGGTTTCTAGGCGGAGGCATCGATGGCTCAATCCATGGATAAGTTCAAGGAGACATTCCGAGAGGAAGCCTTTGAGCTCTTGACGCATCTCGAGGATACTCTTCTCGAGCTTGAATCCCAGCCCTTGAACGGCGAGCTCATAAACGCGGCGTTCCGGGCGATACACACGGTCAAGGGCTCGGCGGCCATGTTTGGCTTCGATAAGGTCTCCAAGTTCGCCCATGAGGTGGAGACCGCCCTCGACCTCTGCCGCAACGGGACGCTATCCATCACCAAGGAATTCATCGGCCTTGCGCTCAAGGGCCGCGATCAGCTCCGCCAGCTCATGGAATTCGAGGGTCCTTTGCCCGAGGAGATTTCGAGCGAAAGCGAGGCGCTGCTCAAGCGCTTCAAGGAATTCGCGGACAAGGGACGGCCTCAGGCCGTGCCTCTGGCGGCGCCTCAAACGCAGGTCGCCCAGAAGAGCGTTCCTGAAGCCGCGCTAGAGAAGGCCCAGGTCGCGCGCACCTTCAGAATCAGCTTCAAGCCCCAGGCGAGCATTTTTAAGAATGGCACGAAGGTCTTGAACCTCGTCGAGGAGCTCGCCGCCCTCGGTCAGGCCGATGTCATCCCCCATATGGAACAGCTGCCCTCCCTGGCGGAGCTCGACCCCGAATCTTGCTATATCTGGTGGGAGATCCTTCTCACCGCGGCGGTTGACGAGAACGCGATTCGGGACATCTTCATCTTCGTCGAGGATCTTTCGGAGCTTAAAATCGAGGTCGCGAGCGGTAAGTCCGAAGACGAGCCAGTCCGCTTGGGCGAGATCCTGGTCGATCGTGGCGACGTCTCCAGCGGGGACATACGAGAGGCCTTGGGTTCGCAGAAGAAGCTTGGGGAAGTACTCGTGGAGAGCAAGATCGTCTCCAGGCCTCAGGTCGAGTCCGCCTTGGCAGAACAGGAGCACCTAAAAAAAGTCCAGGAGCGCTCGGGCGAATCGACTACCGCGTCCATCCGAGTCGCGAGCGATAAACTGGACGCTCTCGTCGACCTCGTAGGCGAGCTCGTAACCCTCCAAGCCCGCCTCTCGCAGACGTCGTTGGAGCTGAAGGATGGATCCCTCTCCTCAGTCGCCGAGCAGTTCGAGCGCCTTATCTCGCAGCTGCGCGACAACGCCATGAGCATCCGAATGCTGCCTATCGGCAGCACCTTCAATAAGTTCCGCCGTCTTGTGCGCGATCTCTCCCTCGAGCTCGGTAAGGAGATGGAGCTCGTCACCGAGGGGGCCGAGACCGAACTCGATAAGACCGTCATCGAGAAGCTGGGCGACCCCCTCGTCCACCTAATCCGCAATTCCGTCGACCATGGCATCGAGAGGCCGGACGTTCGCGAGAAGGCGGGGAAGCAGCGAACGGGCACAATTCGCCTCGTTGCGCGGCATTCGGGAGCATATGTCCTCATCCAGGTCTCGGACGACGGCAAGGGCCTCGATCGCGATGCGATCAAGGCCAAGGCGATCGAGCGCGGCTTTATCACAGCAAACCAGGAGATAGCGGATTCCGAGCTCTACAACCTCATCTTCGAGCCGGGATTCTCCACTGCCAAAGTGGTCACCAATGTCTCGGGTCGCGGCGTCGGTATGGATGTCGTCAAGCGGGAGATCGATTCCCTCGGCGGCACCGCGCAGCTCTCCACTGAAGCGGGCCGCGGCATGACCGTCACGCTCAAGATCCCCCTTACGCTCGCTATCATCGACGGGCTCCTCGTGTGCATCGGGCGCGAGTTCTACGTCGTGCCTCTTTCGTCGGTCGACGGCTGCATCGAGATACGGGCGCAGAACCTCCGGGAGATGGGTGATCGGCGCATCATAAGCTATCGAGACGAGCTTGTTCCTTATATCAATATGCGCAGTTTTTTCGATTTTGGACAGAGCGAGGATGAGACCGAGAGCGAACCAGAAATCGAGCACATCGTGATCGCCTCCGCCCAGGATCGCAGGGTAGGCCTCGTAGTCGACCAGGTTATCGGCGATTCCCAGATCGTCATCAAGCCGCTCGGGCGCATGTACCGCGACGTCGACGGCGTGTCGGGCGCGACCATACTCGGCGACGGCACCGTAGCTCTCATCCTTGATGTCAACCGCCTCGCCGCCGTCGTGCAGCGAGGAAACGGCCTTAAGGCGGCCGCTGGGGGGGCTTAAAGTCATGGCAACCCTAAGCCCCGGCGCGCTCGCTGTACTCTCTGACGCCGATTTCCGAAGGCTCTCCTCCTTCATTCAGAGCGAGCTCGGCATCCGGATGCCCGAGACCAAACGGGTCATGCTCGAGTCAAGGCTCCAGAAGCGGCTGCGGAAATTCGGCTTCGACAACTATGCGAAATACGTCGATTTTGTATTCTCTCCCGAGGGGCGCGAGTCCGAGCTCATCAACATGATCGACGCGGTCACGACCAATAAGACTGACTTCTTTCGCGAGGCCGAGCATTTCGATTATCTCGTCGGCAAGATCATTCCCGCTGTCGAAGCGAGCTGTGGTGCCGGCATAGCGAGGCCCTTTAGCATCTGGTCGGCCGGCTGCTCCACCGGAGAGGAGCCCTACACCATTGCCATGGTCCTGGAGGAGAGGCGCGAGATCGACCCTCGCTTTTCCTACCGCATCTTCGCGAGCGACCTCTCCACTCAGGTCCTCGACAAGGCTAGGGAAGCGGTCTACGAGGAGTCCAAGGTCGCCGTCGTCCCCATGAGCTTTAAAAAGAAGTACATGCTCAAGAGCAGGGACAAGGACAAAGCCCTCGTGCGCATGAAGCCGGAGATACGCGCGCGCCTCAATTTTGCGCGGATCAATTTCATGGACGACCGATATCCCGTGTCCGAAACCTTCGATGTCATATTCTGCCGGAATGTGATTATTTATTTCGAGCGCGCGATCCAAGAGGCCATTCTCGACAAGCTCTGCAGGCATATCCGGACGGGAGGTCACCTCATCCTGGGCCATTCGGAGACGCTCACGGGCATGGATCTGCCGCTGAAGGGCGTCGCTCCCACAATTTACGAACGGCAATGAGGCGGAGGCCGCAATGAGCGATAAAATTGGGGTGATGATCGTCGATGATTCCGCAGTCGTGAGGCAGACGCTCAAGGAAGTGCTCGAGTCCGATCCGGGCATCGAGGTGATAGGCGTCGCCTCCGATCCTATATTCGCGCTCAAGCACATGGAGACCGAAAGGCCCGACGTGATCATCACCGATGTCGAGATGCCGAGGATGGACGGGCTCACTTTCCTCAAGACCATTATGGAGAAGGATCCTTTGCCCGTCGTTGTTTGCTCGAGCAAGACCGAGGAAGGCTCGGGGAATGCGATCCGCGCCCTCGAGTACGGCGCGGTCGAGATAATCCAGAAGCCGAAGCTCGGCACGAAGCAATTCATCGAGGAGTCGAAGATGCGCATTTGCGACGCCGTAAAGGCCGCCGCAATGAGCAAGGGCAAGCTCGGGAAACTCCGCGCCCGTCCTGCCGTCCCGGAGGTCGCGCCCAAGCTCACTGCGGACGTAATGCTCCCCAAGCCTGAGAAGACCATAGTTGAGACGACCGAGAAAGTGGTCGTCGTCGGCGCCTCTACGGGCGGGACTGAGGCCCTGAGGGAATTCCTCGAGGCCTTCCCCGAGGATACGCCGGGCATCGTCATCGTACAGCACATGCCCGAGCACTTCACTGAAGCCTTCGCCAAGCGCTTGGACGGCCTATGCAGGATCAACGTCAAGGAAGCAGAGGACAACGATACGGTCATTCGAGGCCGCGCCCTCATTGCACCTGGCAATATGCACACTCTCCTCAAGCGCTCGGGCGCGCGCTATTATGTCGAGGTGAAGGAGGGACCGCTCGTCTGCAGGCATAGGCCGAGCGTCGACGTGCTCTTCCGCTCGGCCGCGCGCTACGCCGGCAAGAACGCCATCGGCGTCATCATGACGGGCATGGGAGACGACGGTTCGCGCGGAATGAAGGAGATGCACGACGGAGGCGCCTATACAATAGCTCAGGACGAGGCTTCCTGCGTCGTATTCGGCATGCCGAACGAGGCGATAAAGCTTGGCGGAGTCGATCTCGTGCTCTCGCTCGAGGCCATCGCCGCAGAGGTACAGCGTAGGGCGCGGTGAAACGCGCGCGGATTCCGTTAGGATAAGGAGAGGGAAGAATGCCTAAAAAAATACTCATCGTCGACGATTCGGCCGCGATCAGGCAGAGCATCTCGTTCATCCTGAGCCAGGAAGGATACGAGACTATTGAGGCTACCGACGGCTTGGAAGCCTTCAATATGCTGCCGTCGATAGAGGCTCTCGACCTCATCATCACCGACGTCAACATGCCCAACCTAGATGGCATCGGCTTCATCCGCAAGGCGAGGGAACTGTCTAAGTACAAGTTCACTCCGATCCTCGTACTTACCACGGAGTCGCAGGGCTCGAAGATGAACGAGGGCAAGGAAGCCGGCGCCACCGGCTGGATCGTCAAGCCTTTCAATTCCGATAAGCTGCTCGGTATCGTGAAGAAAGTGGCAGGATGAAGGGCATATGAGCGAAGAAGCGACGGGGAAATACCTAGCCTTCGAGCTCGCCGGCCAAGCCTTCGCCGTGGATGTGGCGCGAGTCGAGGTAGTCCTCGAGACTGTGCCCATAACGCGCGTGCCCAAGTCCTCGCCTCACTTGCGCGGCGTCATCAACTATCGCGGCGCGGTCATACCAGTCGCCGACCTGCGGACTCGATTCGGCGAGGGGCGCACTTTCTCGGGCCCGGGAACGAGCATCATCGTCCTACAGGTGCGCTACGGCCAGGAGGACATGACGATCGGCATGCTCGCAGATACAGTGCGGGAAGTCATCGAGCTCGATGCCGCCAAGATCGAGAGGCCTCCGCAAGTTGGCTCGAAGGTCGAGGACGCACTTATCGCGGGCATAGGGGAGAAGGGCGGCGAGTTCATAGTCGTCCTCGACATCGACGAGGCCTTCAAGCTAGAGGCGGCGGCAGGGGAGCGCGTCGCGGAGAGCCGGTGAAGAAACAGGGAATACTCATAGTCGAGGACGAGAATATAGTCGCCCTGGATATGCGCATGCGCCTCGAGGCTATGGGCTATAGCGTCGTCGACGTCGTAGACACAGGAGAGCTCGCGAGCGAGCGCGCCCGCCGTCTCAAGCCGGACCTCGTCCTCATGGATATTAAACTCAAGGGCGAACAAGATGGCATCGACGTAGCCGGACAATTGCGCGAGACGAGCGAAGTACCGGTGATCTTCGTCACCGCCTTTACCGACGAGAAGACCCTCGACCGCGCGAAGCGCGCGAGTCCTTACGGCTACATTGTCAAGCCCTTTCACGAGCGCGAGCTGCGCATAGCCATCGAGCTCGCCATCTATAAGCACCAATACGAGCTCTCGATACGCAGGGCGAAGGACCTCGCCGAGGAATCCAATAGGGTCAAGAGCGAGTTCCTCGCCAACATGAGCCACGAGCTCAAGACGCCACTCAATAGCGTGATCGGCTGCACCGAGCTGGCCTTGGCCCAGGCCACCGAAGACGAGCAACGCGATGAGCTCGCGATTGCCCTCTCCTCGGCCAAGTCCCTGCTTACCCTCATAGACTCGATACTCGATTTCGCGCGGATGGAGGCGGGCAAGCTCTCCGCCGTGGCGGCGCCCTTCTCGCTAGACGAGCTACTTGACGGATGCGTGGACGCCCTAGCCGTGGCCTGCCGCCCCAAGGGAATCGAGGTCTCATTCAGGCGCGAGAGCGCTGTCCCGGACTGCCTCGTAGGGGACAGGGACCTGCTCAATCATATCCTCTTGAACCTCCTCGATAACGCTGCGAAGTTCACCGACGAAGGAACGATCCGCCTCGGTGTCGGTCTATATGACCAGCCGAATGGCCCCGGCTCAGGTCCGACTCTCCAGTTCGAGGTCTCCGATACTGGCATCGGCATGGCCAAGGACAAGATAGGGGCGGCCTTCGCCCGTTTTACGCAGCTAGACCCCTCGAAGACGAGGAGGGCGGGTGGCACGGGCCTAGGCTTGGCGATCGTCTCCAAGTCGGTGGAGCTCATGGACGGCTGCATATCGGTGGAGAGCGAGGAAGGCCGCGGAACTACCTTCATGCTACGCATACCCTTCGAGCTAGGCCCCGAGGAACCGCTTAAGCGCCGTGCGACAGAAAGAAGCGGGGTAGCCGCTCTCATCGGCTTCGAGGACGAATCCTTCGAAAACGCTTCGTTCGAGCTTGCCCGCATTGGCTTCGAAACAAGGCGGGCTACGGGCCTCGAGGACGCCGCAGGGGCCAAGCTCGTCATCGTAGACGAGCGGGCCTTTCCCATGTTTGAGGGAGAGTTCTCCGGGGGCGATATCTCGCGCCTCATCGTGGGAACCCGTATCGGAGGGAATTTACGCTCTAGGCTCGCCGGCCAAGGCATTGCTTGCGTGCCCCTGCCTCTGCGCCTGTCGAGCCTGCGAGATGTGATCGCGAGCGTCGGGCAGGAGAAGACGAAGCCTCAAGCTTCCGCCGCCGCTTCGATTAGAAAGCCCGATCGCCCGGTCAGCAAGGATGCTTCAATGCCGGGCACGATGGAGAGCCTCGCGAAGATGATCGAGCGCTCGGTCGTGGCGAAGTCTTTCGGCGACGCGGAGCGCGAGGCTCAGAGGGCGAGGGACAAGTTCATGGAGATGGGCGACCATAGAGCATCGCGCCTCGCTTTTTCGGCCCTACTCGCGGTCAGGAAGGGCGACGAGGGCGCGCTTGCCAGCATACTCGATCAAATGCGCGGCCATCGCGGGGCCAAAGGCTCCGACGAGGCTGCGTTGGGCGATACGAACGACTAGCCTGGGGGGGTGACCATGAAAATACTTGTAGTGGAGGATGATTTCGGCAGCCGCAGAATGATGCAAAAGATGCTCGAGCATTACGGCAGCGTCGACGTTGTCGTTGACGGGGAAGAGGCGGTCGAGGCCTTCAAGCTGGCATGGGAAGACTCCTCGCCTTACGATGTCGTATTCATGGACATCATGATGCCCAAGATGGACGGGCACGAGGCCTTGAAGCGCCTGCGCGAGCTCGAGCGCGAGATGGGCGTGAAGCCGACGGCCGAGGTAAAGGTCATCATGACCTCCGTGCTCGAGGATCCAAAGAACGTCATTGAGGCCTACTACGGCGGTGCGGCGACGAGCTATCTGATAAAGCCGATCGACCGCGAGAAACTCGAGGAAGAGCTTGGTCGGCTCGGCCTAAAATAGGCGAAGGAAGGACATGCCCAAGGTCGCGATAGTCGAGGACGAGTTTATCGTCGCGCTCGATATACGGAGCTTCCTCGAGCGCTCCGGCTACGCGGTATCTGGAGTCTATTCATCGGGGGAGGACCTCCTCGCCCAGTTCGAGGCGACTCGGCCCGACCTCGTCCTCATGGACATAAAAATCCGCGGGAAGCTCGACGGCGTGGAGACGGCAAGCATAGTGCACGAGCGCTACTATACGCCTGTAGTGCTGCTCACCGCCTTCGCCGACGACGAGACGATCGCGCGCGCAAAGATCACCCAGCCCTACGGCTACATCATCAAGCCCTTCGAGGAGCGGGAGCTCAAGACCGCGATAGAGATCGCCCTCTACCGCGCGACCATGGAGAAGAAGCTTCGCGAGAGCGAGGAGCGCTATCGAAACCTCTTCCACGATGGCATCTCTGCCAACTTTCTCGCCGATACTACTGGCGTCATTACCGAGGCCAATCCCGCTTTTCGCGTCCTCGTTGGGCTGGGGCCGGACGAGGGACTGCCGAGCATGGGCACACTCGTCCCCGACCCGACCGCGCTCGCCTCGTTCATGGAGATGGCCTACTCCGAGCGCGGGCTCAGACTGGAGGAGCTACCGCTCAGGTCTATCGGCGGCCGCGACCTCGTCGTGCTCGCGAATGCCGCGCCCCTTCGCGACGCGGACGGTGCGATCAGGGGGCTTCGCTGCGAGCTCATCGATACGACGGAGCGCCGCAAGCTCGAGGAGCGGCTTGTCATCGCCCAGAAGATGGAGGCCGCGGGCAAGCTCGCCGGGGGTATAGCGCACGACTTCAACAACATTCTCACGGCTATAATAGGGTATTCGAACCTCCTCGCCGACGAGCTGCCCATGGACGACCGCGCGCGCGACGACGTCGAAGGCATACGCAAGGCGGCCGACCGCGCATCGCGCCTGACGCGCCAGCTCCTAGCCTTCTCGCGTCGTCAGCCCTTCTCGCCCAAGAGCCTCGACCTCAACGATTCGGTGAGGGAGACCGAACGGCTCTTGCGGCGCATCCTGCCCGAGAATATTGCGCTGTCGCTCTCCCTCGGGTCGTGCCCCGCCGCGCTTGTCGCGGATCCGGCCCAGATAGAGCAGGTTATCCTCAACCTCGCCTTCAACGCGAGAGACGCGATGAGCTCGGGCGGAGAGCTCAGGATAGCGACCTCAATCGAGGCTCTGACTGCGCCGAAGGAGGTCGGCCTTGATACCCTCGCTCCGGGGACTTACGTAATCCTCGCCGTCACTGACTCGGGCACGGGGATTGACCCCGCAATCATCGATAAAATATTCGAGCCATTCTTCACGACGAAACCAAAAGAGATGGGCACGGGTTTGGGCCTGTCGACGGTCTACGGCATAGCACGCCAGATGGGTGGCGCAGTCAGCGTCGCCTCCAAGCCAGGTTGCGGGGCCTCGTTCCAGGTATGGATGCCCTACGCATCGACCGTCGACGGGACGGATGCCTCCGAGCCGCAGAGATCGATCTGGCCCGCCTCGAATGGAGCGACCATACTCTTCGTCGATGACGACGACGCCATCCGGTCGCTTGCGTCGCGCCTGCTCGAGAAGGGCGGGCATCACGTTCTTCTTGCGGCCAACGCTGGCGAGGCCCTCCTTATCGCGGAGAGCTACGGCCCCGCTATCGATCTGCTCATCACGGATACGATCATGCCCTTCATGGACGGCCGCAGCCTCGCCAAGCGGCTCCTCTCCGACCTGCCGGCCATGGGCGTGCTGTTCATATCGGGACACGCGGGCCTCGCCGGCGATGCCGAGGGCGACCGAGATTTCCTCGCCAAGCCCTTCACCGAGGCCCAGCTCGCCAAGGCGGTAGGGCTCGCGCTCGAGCGGGGTCGTCTAAAAAAGGCAGAGGCTGAAGAGTAAGGCCGCGAACATGCACCAGATTAGAGAAGTCATATAGATGCTTTCTTGTCAGTGGCTATCAATAGGGTATTAGCGACAATCAGTGTTGAATGGTAAAATACTGAATTAGCTTCCGGAATCCCTTCATAGTCCTTCGCCTAACGCGAGCCTGTATAGCCTGCCTTCAGCGTCCATGGTGGCCTCCGAGCCGAGCTCCCGCTCCGATCGCGGGGCTGTCACGGCGAAGGAGTCAACGATGCGCGCAGGAGAAGGTGAGAGGACGATCGCGAGGTCGGCGAGGTAGGCGGCCTCCTCGACGTCATGGGTCACGCAGACCACTGTCCGCCTCTCTTCCTTCCACAGTCCGAGGAAAGCGTCCATGAGCTCGAGCTTCGTGCGGAGATCGACAGCCTGAAAGGCTTCGTCGAGCAAGAGAATGTCTGAGGGGTAGGCGAAGGCGCGGGCGAGGGATAGGCGCTGCCTCATACCGCCCGAGAGCGCAGACGGCCGCATCGAGACTGCGTCTGCGAGACCTGCGGCCCGCAGGAAGCGGTCGATGCGCCCCTCGGCTTCGGCTCTGTTCAGGAGACCTCCGCTTACGACGCCAGCGAGGGCGAACTCGAGGTTCTCGCGCGAGCTCTGCCAGGGCAGGAGCCGCGGATCCTGGAATGCGTAGGAGAAGGTTGTTCCCTCGAAGCCTAGCCTAAGTCCTGAATCGGGTATTTTAAGTCCGGCTATCAGGTTGAGAAGGGTAGTCTTGCCACAGCCCGATGGGCCGAGGATGACCGTGATCGACTCAGGCAAGAGACTGAGTGAAATACCGTCGAGCACTCGTTTGCCGTCGTACGAGGCGTGGACATCGCACAGCTCATAGGCCATGACGCAGAGCCCTCCTCGCGACGAAGGAGAAAGCCCATTCGGTGAGGGCGCAGAGCACTATCGCAGCGAAAGCCCAGGCGAAAACAGAAGCCGTCTCGAGAAGGAGCCGCGACTCCTGCATGCCGGAGCCTAAGGCCCGCTCGGGCTGACTTAGAATCTCACCCGCGACGACAACCTTCCACGAGAGGCCAAGCGCGTTCTTCGCTCCCGCTATGAGATGGGGCGTGGCCGCGGGCAGTCGGAGCCTCAGGAGAACCGTACCGCGAGGCACGCGAAAGAGACTCGCCATTTCGAGGAGCCTTGGGTCGGCAGCCTTGGCGCCTTCCGAGGCACTCGTCACCATGATGGGAAAGGCCATAAGGAAGGCGGAGAATATCGGTACGAAGCCTGAGGGGAACCAGAGGAGGGCTATCAGCACTAAGGCGAGCACAGGCGTCGCGCGTATCGCAGTGAGCAGCGGCGCGAGAGCAGCGCCGAAGAGGGGCTTGAGGCCCGCGGCGAGGCCCGCGGCCATGCCGAGCGAGGCCGATATGCCGAAGGCCGCCAATCCCCGCAGGAAAGTGGCGCCCAGCGCCTCGAGGAAGCGAGACGTGGGATAGAGGGCGGCTGCCGTGGCTATGACGCGCTCGGGCGAGGGGAGCACGAGCTCCTTGCCCATCGCGAGGGAGAGGATCTTCCAGGCGACGAGTATGAAGGCCGCGCCGCCTAGTCCCGCGGCGAAGCGGCCTGCCTTAGTCGAAGGAGGCGTAGAAGCCGCCGTCGGGCAGCTTGGCGCCTATTGAGGCGGGCGCCAAGTCGAGGAATACGCTCAATAGCCCTTCGACCGATTTCCTCGCCGCGAGGGCCGGAGTAAACACGTAGGCCGAGAAAGGTATGGCCTTGGCCGCGATGGGCGCCTTTAGTCCGAGGTCGTATTTCTCGACGAGAGCACCTGCCTCTACGGGGTTTTGCACTACCCACGAGATGGAAGCGGAGCATGCGTCGAGCATCGTAGAGACCGCCCCTCTCCGCTCCGACGCGAGTTGCGAGGACACGACGAGGGCCGTCATGGGATAGCTCTTCTGTCCCGTCTGGACTGTCCAGAGGGCGCCGAGGTCGAGGACGGCCTTGAGCTTAGGATTCCTCATCTTGGCCATCGTGGCGAAGGGCTCGGGCAGCACCGCGTAGACGATCGTGCCGGAGGCGAGGGCGACGGCCGTCTCAGGGTAGGTGAGTTCGTACTCGAGCTTGAGGTCTTTGGCCGGATCGAGCCCCGCACCCTTGAGGAGGCTGCGCAGGAGGTAATCCGGGGTGGCGCCCTGGCCCGCTACGTTGACGCTCTTGCCCTTGAGGTCGGCGAGTGTTTTCACTGAATCGTCGGCGCTGAGGAAGGAGACCATGCCATCGCCGATGACTGCGCAGAGCTCGATGCCTATGCCTGAATTATAGAGCTTGGCGGCCACGTTGATCGGGAGGACTCCCGCGTCGTACTCGCCCGATATGAGCTTCGCGGTCATGAGGTCGGCGCTGGGCACGGCCACGATCTGCACGACGCTTCCGTCTGCGGAAAGAGGAGGGGCCTCGAAGAGTCGTACCATACCGATGCCCGAAGGCCCCTTCAGCGCGCCGAAAACTATGCTCTTCGGCTCTGCGTTCAGGCCGAGCGCGCATATCGAGAGGATCGCGGCGGTCGCAAGCTTTCGGACAATACTCATGCTTGCCCTCCTATCGACATAGTAAATCCGAATGCTGGCCTTTTTCTATGCCTTCGGCTATATTCAATATTGTGATATGCACTCAATGCGGCGAGCATGAAGCCATCATTTTCATCCGTCGCAGCGGTGATTCGGAGGATGGAAGGGATATTGTGCTTTGTGAGTCCTGTGCCGCAGCGCGAGGCATCATGGCAGGCAAAGGCAATCTTGACATCAATATAGACGATCTCATCGGGGCGGCTCTCGATGAAACTCCCGCGCGCTCCCCGGCCGCTTCCTGTCCAAGCTGCGGCATCGAACTTGGCGCCATAAAGCGCGAGAGTCGGCTCGGTTGCCCCGCCTGCGTCGACTTTTTCCCCGAGGTGCTTGCCAAGGCTCTGGGCCGAAGAGCCAACGCGGCTACCCGCAGGGGCGAAGCCGCGCCTTCCCTCGCTGACTTAGGCTCGTTCTTGGAAACTCCGGGCCTCGTTTTTTTCCCCGAGTCATTTCCCCTTCCGATAGACTCATTTTCTCCCGGCCCTGGTCCCGACGACGATGTCGTGCTCTGGAGCTCGGCCTGGGTCTATCGCGATATCGAGGGGCTATCCTTTCCTGGCTCCCCCCGCGGCTCTGTTTCGCCTTCCCGCTCGCGCTCGCTCCCCGCATTTCTCGGCAACGAGGCATGGCGTTCGCGAAACATGGCATCCTTGAGCGCCGCCTCTCGCCGTTCCCTTGCCGAACGAGGCATCATCTCGCGCCTTTACGCGGCTGACGACGATGCGCCCCTCCTCTCCGACCCTGCCTCGGGCTCGTACGCCCTCCTCGACGAAGGCGACCACGTCTGCATACGCTCTCTGCGCCCGGGCCTCGCCATCGCCCCGGCGCTCTTCGCCTCTCTCGTTAAAACCGAGTCCCTCGGCGACCTCCTTCCCTTCGCGCAGAGGCCGGGCCTGGGCTGGATCTGCTCCAGGCTATCCGATTGCGGCCTCGGCGTCTCGCTTTCAGTCCTCGTGCATATCCCTGGCCTCGCCGCGACGGGCATGCGCGAACGGCTCTTTCGCGCCCTCATGGCGGAGGGTTTCGTCCTGCGTGGTTTCTACTCGGCCGCAGAGGACTCTTCCGCCTCGGTCTACGAAATTTGCGCCGAGGGCGCACAGCTTGATGGCGGCGAGAGTCCCGCGCCGCTCCGAGATCTCTGCGATAGGCTAGCTCACGCCGTCGCCAAAGTAGTCGGTGCGGAGAGGCGTTCTCGGGAGGAGGTTCAGAGCCGAAGGAGAGATGAGCTCATCGATGCCGAAGGCCGGGCCTATGGCATCCTACGGAGCTGCCGTCTCCTCGATGCGGAAGAGGCGGCGAGCCTCCTGTCGACCCTCCGTTTCGCCTCCCTTCGTGGGAGCCTTGTCGGCGCAGATCCTCGCGCTTTAGGCTCGCGCATGCTCGCGCTTGGACCCGGCTCGATTTCCCTGGCCTTGGCGGAGCTGGCGGAATCGGGACTGAGTGAGCGTTCGCTCAGGGCCCATTTAATAAAGAGAGAGCTCGCGAGAGCCGACTATAAGAGCGAGGAGGACGGCTCATGTTCAAAGGTTTGACTCATCGCGCGCAGCGCGTGCTCACCGTGCTCGCCCAAGAAGAGGCCAAACGCACGAGGTCGGACCAAGTCCTGCCCGAGCATGTCCTCCTCGCCATCATAAAGGATGGCGAAGGCTTGGGCTTCAAAGCCCTCAGGAGCCTCAAGATCGATACGATGGAGCTCTCGGAAGAGCTGGAACGCTCGATCGAGAAGCGCCGCTCGGGCGTGACTATAGGGGACCTCCCCCTTTCGCGCCGCGCTCGCTCCCTGCTTGAGGGTGCCGCCGAGGAAGCGAACATGTCCGGCTCCGACTATATCGGCACCGAGCATTTCATCGTGGCCGCCGCGCGGGAGCAGGGCGCGCCGCTCGAGGCTCACCTCGCCCGCATAGGCGTCTACTACGAGCAGCTACGCGCCGCCGTACGTCTACTCAGCGAGCCTCAATCGGAGGAGCGCAAGGAAAGGTTCCCCACCGACGGCAAGCCCGATGGGCGCGTCGAGGGCCGGGCGGCCGGGGGCCGGACGCCGCTCCTCGACGAGTTCGCGCGGGACCTGACCGCAATGGCCCGCGAGGGCAAGCTCGATCCCGTGGTCGGCCGCGACCGCGAGATAGGACGCGTCATGCGCATCCTTTGTCGCAGGACCAAGAACAACCCCGTCCTCGTCGGCGAGCCGGGAGTCGGCAAGACCGCGATCGTCGAGGCTCTCGCCCAGCGCATCGCCTCGGGTCTGGCGCCCGAGCCCCTGGCGCGAAAGCGCGTCCTCGCCCTTGACTTGGCGGCCGTCGTCGCCGGAACAAAGTACCGCGGCGAGTTCGAGGAGCGCCTCAAGCGCATTATGAAGGAGATCGCCCTTTCGGGCGGAGTCCTCCTCTTCATCGACGAGATCCACACGGTCGTCGGTGCGGGTAGCGCCGAAGGCACAATTGACGCTTCCAATATGCTCAAACCAGCCCTCTCCCGTGGCGAGGTCCAGTGCATAGGAGCCACTACGCTCGACGAATACCGCAAGCGCTTCGAGAAGGACGCAGCCCTCGAGCGGCGCTTCCAGTCCGTCCTCGTCGAGGAGCCCGGAGCGCTCGAGTCCATAGAGATACTCGAGGGCATCAAGACGCGTTACGAGGACTTTCACAGGGTCAGCTACACACGTCGTGCCGTCGAGGCCTCCGTCGAGCTCGCAAGGCGCTACGTGGCCGACAGATTCCTTCCCGACAAGGCGATCGACCTTCTCGACGAGGCGGGCGCCTTGAAGCGCGTAGGCGGTCCCGAGAAGCCTCCCGAGCTAGCCAAAGTCGAAGATGAGATACGCCGCCTATCCGAGGACAAGCTCGCCCTCGTGTCCACGCAGAACTATGAGCGCGCCGCCGAAGTGCGCGACAATGTGCGTAAGCTAAAGGCCCGCCTCGAGGAGTTGAAATCCGAATGGGAGGGCTCGAGCCACAACGCGAGGGCCGAAGTGACAGAGGAGGAGGTCCGCGCCGTGCTCTCGGAAGCGACGGGCATTCCACTGTCCCGCCTCTCCGAGGGAGACGCTGAGCGTCTCCTCAGGCTCGAATCGGAGATGCATAAGCGCGTGATAGGGCAGGACGAGGCCATCGGCGCCATAGCCTCCGCCATAAGAAGGTCGCGCTCTGGCGTCTCGGACGGCCATAGGCCCATGGGCTCATTTATTTTCCTAGGGCCTACGGGCGTGGGGAAGACCCTCGTCGCGAAGAGCCTTGCCGAGTACCTCTTCGGCAGCGAGGACGCTCTCCTCAGGATAGACATGTCGGACTTCATGGAGCGGCACAATGCCTCCCGCCTCGTCGGCTCGCCCCCTGGCTACGTCGGCTACGAGGAGGGCGGCATGCTCACTGAGCGCGTTAGGCGACACCCTTATAGCGTCGTCCTCTTCGACGAGATCGAGAAGGCCCACCCTGAAGTCTTCAACCTCCTCCTCCAGCTCCTCGAGGAGGGCGAGCTTAGGGACAACCTCGGGCATGCGGTCAGCTTCCGCACGAGCGTCATCATTATGACGAGCAATGCGGGAGCTCGCGAGATATCTTCGGGCGGACTCGGCTTCAGGCCCGAGGAGAGGCTGCTATCCTATTCGGAGATCCGCAGCTCGGCCCTCGCCGAGCTCAAGCGGCGCTTCAATCCCGAGTTCGTCAACAGGGTGGACGACATTGTCGTATTCAAGCCCCTGGACAAGGACGAAGCCCGATCGGTCCTCGAGCTCCTCATCGCTGAACTCTCGCGCCGCCTCGGCGAGAAAGGCATAGCCCTCGAGATAAGGGAGAGCGCCAAGGCATACCTCGCCGAGAAGGGCTACGAGCCCCAATATGGCGCCCGCCCTATGCGCCGCCTTTTGCAGACCGAGGTCGAGGATCCCCTCTCCGAGCTTATACTTGACGGCCGCTTAGCACTGGGCTCTCAGGCCATCGTGACGCTGAAGGGAGAGTCTCTCACGGTCACTGTCAAGAAAGCTGCGGTCGAGAAGAAGCCGCCCGTCCCCTCGCCCTAGCTTAATCCTCTTCGCCGATAAGCGAGCGTAGCTCTTTTATTCGCGCATCGCTTATTCTCACCGAAAGGTTCTTCTCGTGGGTCGGTAGGACAAGCCCCACAGGACCGTTCTTGGCGCGCCTGAGGTACTTGGCCTGCGTATAGTAGAGATCCCCTCCGCCGTTCGCCCGCCCCTTCGAATAGTAGATCGCGAGCTGGGCCGCGTCGAGGAGCACTTCGAGCGGGACGCTCTTGTCTCTGCGCGCCTTTATAAAGACGTAGGAGCCGGCCCAATCGCGGGCATGGAGCCAGAGATCGGAGCCGCGGACGTTGTGGCGGAGGAGCTCGTCGTTCTCCTTGGCGCTACGGCCTATAAGGATCGTCCAGCTCGCAACCTCGAGAGAGAGCCCGGGGTAGCTTCGCTCCCCCCCCGGGCCTCCGCCGGATTCCTTGCGGCCTGCCCCTCCCTTGGCGAGTGCGCGGGCGATGAGGAAGGGGTCTCCCGTCGCCTCGATAGAGGCCAGCTCGCGGCCGAGTTTCTCGAGCGAGCTTCGGGCGAGGCGGAGCTGATCCTCCACATCCGCGAGGCCGGATTTAGCCTTGTGCTGGCGCTCGTAGAACTCGCGGGCGTTGTCCACGATCGAGAGCTTAGGATCGACGGGAATGCGGACGCGGCCGCCTCGATAGAAATCGTCGCACTCGAGGTACTTGCCTTCGTAGGAGAGCCCTTGATTGGCCATTAAAATGTCGCCGAGCTCGCGCAGCCTTCCAGCGTCGTGGAACTCGGCAGCACGGGCCTCCAACTCGGCAATCCTTGTTTCAAGTGCGCGCCTTTTCTTGCCGAAGGTTTCTCGCGCGCTTTCGAGAAGCTTCTCTCGCGATAGGGCCCCGCCTTGGGCGGCATAGAAGGCCTCGACCTTTTCGTTGAAGCTGACCGATTCAGAGGGGGCCGAAAGCTCTCTGACCTCGAAGACCTTGGTCGGGCTCTTCGCCCCCGCGGCTTCCTCTTCGACGCGGCATGCCTCGCCCGAGAGTTCGCCGCGCTTAGGCCTGCGCGCGAGGACATCGACGATCGATCCGTCCTCGCCTACGAGGAGTATGTTGCCGGCCCCGCTCCAGAGCCTCGCGTAGAGGATGTATCGAGTCGTGGGGGAAACATCCTTATCGTCCTCGCTGCCGCCCCAGCTCTTGCGGGCGCCGGCCCCGATCGTTTTATAGACCACGGATTTGGAGCCGATAGACTCATTCCTCGGGGCGGTAATATCGATGCGGACGATGCGCTCGCTCCCGAGTTGGCGAATCCCTTCAACTTTGCCGCCGATGAGGCGCGCTTTTAGGCACTCTTGGAAGCGAAGGGCGCGCTCGGGCTTGGGTGGGGAAGAGGAGAGACGGTGCAGGCGGCACGCACCCTGGGCTATCGAGAAGAAGAGTTCGGTGGAGTAGCCCTTATACAGGCTCAGGCAAAGCGAATCGTAGCTCGGTTGGACGACTCGCTCTATCTTTGCGCCGAGGAGATCGAGCTCGGATAGGACCAGATCGATCTCCTTCCAGTTAAGCGACATTACCTACCGTGGCAATGCTTGTACTTCTTGCCCGAGCCGCAGGGGCAGGGATCGTTGCGGCCGACCTTGGCACCGGAGCGCACGACGGTCGCGCCCTCGGGCTTCGAAGCCACCGCTGTAGCCGAGGAGCCACCCGAGCTCGCCGCCGTGCTGCCTCCGCCGAACTGCCCGACTTGGTCGTGCGAGGTAGCCGACACGGTCGGCGCCGGGCGGGCCTGTCGCTCCTCGGGACTCTGTATGCGCACGAGGAAGAGCCTCGTTGCGATGGCTCTGCGGATGTCCTCGATCATCTGCTCGAAAATGTCGAAACCCTCGAGCTTGTACTCGACGAGGGGATTTTTCTGTGCATAGGAACGGAGGTACACGGCCTCGCGGAGGGACTCCATGTTCTCGAGGTGGTCGAGCCACTTGTTGTCGATGGATTGAAGGTACTGGTAGCGGATGAAGTGGTTGAGGTTATCCTCGCCGGCGAACTCGAGCTTCTTTGCCATGTCTGCCTTGAGCAGCTCGATGGCGGCGGCGAGAAGCTTGGTGGAATCCTTGGCCTCCGCAGAATCGGCGCGGAAAGGGAGCTGGATGTTGAAGTCCTCTTTGAGCCGCGCCTGGAGGTCGGCAAAGGCCTTGGAAGGATCCTTCTTCTGTTCATCCTCGAAGCTGCCGATGAGATCCTCGACCATCTCCTGGGCGGAATCCCAGACCCTCTCGCGGAGGTTCGTGTCGGAGAGAATGGCGTTACGCTGATCGTAGATGAACTTGCGTTGCTCGTTGAGCACATCGTCGTACTCGAGCAGGTGCTTGCGGATCTCGAAGTTGCGCTCCTCGACTTTCTTCTGAGCGTTGGCGATCGTCCGATTAAGGAGAGGGTGGTAGATGGGTTCGCCCTTCTCCATCCCCACCTTGCTCATGAGGCTCTTAAGGTTCTCGCCGCCGAATAGCCGCATGAGGTCGTCGTCCAAGGAAAGGAAGAACTGAGACTGTCCGGGGTCTCCCTGCCGGCCCGAGCGACCGCGTAGCTGGTTGTCGATGCGCCTCGACTCGTGACGCTCGGTCCCGAGGACGTACAGGCCGCCCAGGGAGCGAACTTCGTCGTAGTCCTTTCGCCAGGACTCGTACTCGATCGCAAGAGCCTTCTCGTATTCCTCGTCCGTGGCGTTGGTGCCAACTTTTTTGCGGGCGCGATACTCGGGGCTGCCGCCGAGCTTGATGTCCGTGCCGCGGCCCGCCATGTTCGTCGCTATCGTGACCGAGCCCTTGGCTCCGGCTTCCGAGATGATAAGGGCCTCGCGCGCGTGGTTCTTGGCGTTGAGGACCTCGTGCTTAACGCCCTTGCGGGTGAGGAGGGTCGAGAGTCGCTCGGACTTCTCTATGGAGACGGTGCCTACGAGCATGGGCTGGCCCTTCTTATGGACCTTAGCTATTTCGTCGCAGATCGCATTAAATTTTTCCATCTCGTCCATATAAACGAGGTCGTTCTCGTCCGTGCGGCGGACCGTACGGTTGGTCGGGATGACGCAGACATCGAGGTTGTATATCTTGAGGAACTCGGGCGCCTCGGTGTCGGCGGTGCCGGTCATGCCGGATATTTTCTTATACAAGCGAAAGTAGTTCTGGAAAGAAATGGTCGCGAGGGTGCGGTTGCGTCTCGCGATTTTAATTTTCTCCTTGGCCTCGATCGCCTCGTGCAGGCCGTCAGAGTAGCGGCGGCCGTGGAGGATGCGGCCCGTGAACTCGTCGACTATCTGGACCTGGCCCTCCTGGACGACGTAGTCGACGTCCTTCTCGAAGAGAATATGGGCCTTCACCGCCTGAGTGAAGTAGTGGACATACTCGAAGTTTTCCTCGTCGAAGACCGAGCCTTTGATGAGGCCCCGCTTTTTAAGCAGGTCCTCGATCTTATTCATGCCCTCGGAGGAGAAGGAGATACGCTTGGACTTCTCGTCGATCTTGTAATCGCCATCGAGCTTCTCGCCCTCGTCCTCTTTAGGATATTCACCGGTGGCGGGGTCTTTCTTGCACTCGACGAACTGGGGGGCGAGACGGTTGACCTCGTTGACCTTGAAGGTGTCGTCCTCGGCCGGGCCGGAGATGATGAGAGGCGTGCGCGCCTCGTCGATGAGGATGGAGTCGATCTCGTCGACGATGCAGTAATTGTGCCCGCGCTGCACCTTCTGCTCGAGGGTCCAGGCCATGTTGTCGCGCAGGTAGTCGAAGCCAAACTCGTTGTTCGTGCCGTAGGTGATGTCGCAGGCGTACTCTTTCCGCCTGACCTCGTTGTCCATGTTGGAGAGTATGACGCCCACCGTGAGGCCGAGGAACCTATGCACCTTGCCCATCCACTGGGAGTCGCGCTCGGCGAGGTAGTCGTTGACTGTGACGATGTGGACGCCGTCGCCCGAGAGGGCATTGAGGTAGGCGGCGCTGACCGAGGAGAGGGTCTTGCCCTCGCCAGTTTTCATCTCGACGATCTTGCCTTGATGGAGGACGAGCCCTCCCAGGATCTGGACGTCGAAGGGGCGCTCGCCCAGGACTCGCCTGGCGGCTTCTCGGACCAAGGCGAAGGCTTCGGGCATGAGATCGTCCAGAGTCTCCCCGTCTTTGTAGCGGGCCTTGAGCTTAGCGGTTTCCTCGGGGAATTGCTCGGGCCTGAGGGAGAGTGCCCAGGCTTCCTTGGCGTTGACTTTATGTAGCAGTGGAAGGAGCGCTTTGACGTCGCGCTCTTTCTTAGTCCCGAACAGGAGGGCAAGAATGTTCAAACTCATAGCCTTTACAATACCTACATCGAAGAAGAGGGGTCAAGGACGAATCGAAGGCGGTCTTTAGTCCGCTATTCCGGTGCCGCCGTCTATGATGGGATGGGCCTTTGCATTGGCCCAAAGGAATTCCATCGGATTGAGATAGCGTCGGCCCATGAGGACTTCGTAGTGGGTATGCGGGCCTGTCGAGGTGCCCGAATTGCCGACGAGGCCTATGGTCTGGCCTTGCTTAACAAGCTGACCCGAGCTGACTAAAATTTTCTCCATATGGCCGTAGCGAGTCATGTAGCCATAGGCGTGGGCGATGATGACGCAGCGGCCATAGCCGCCCTCCCATCCTGCGAAGGTGATTTTGCCGTCTCCCGTAGCCACTACCGGATCACCCGAACGGTAGGTCGAGCAATCGATGCCCGTGTGAAAGTAGCTCTGGCCGGTGAAGGGATTGCTGTTGAGACCGAAGATCGTCGATATGTGTCCTTGGTTCCCGCCGATCGGCCATATGGCCGGCACGGTATGCTTGACCGAGTTTATTTGGTCGAGCATTGAGCCGTATTCCGCGACGATGGGGGTCGACTGGTCGAGCTTTTCTTTCATTTCTTCGAGCGATCCGTTTTCGTCGTCGGACTTCTTCGCGAAGAGAGAGGTGACGGAAAGCCGCCTAGGGGCGGATGCCGCGTCGTGGCCGCCGTTCGTCGCCATGATCGGGGCGAGGGCCGTCTGTAATTCCTTATATACGGCCGAGAGCTTGACGGTCTGGTCCTTCAGCGCATCGAGTTCGGCCTGCGCCTGCACAAGCTCCGCATTCGCGGCCGAAACCTTGGCGCTGGTGCCTCCGACGCTACCCGAGAAGGCGACGCCTAGGATAATCACCGCCGCGGCGAGGAGAGAGATGCCCGCGAGGCCGAAGAGGGAAATGCGTATCCCTTTAGGAGGGGCTTCAGTATGGGCTACGACGAGGATGGATACGCTCTGTTTACCGCCTCGAATAAAGCGTTTCCATAAATTCCCGACACCGCGCAGCCTGAGTCCTATATGCGCGGTAAACCGTTTGTAAACTAGTCTTTCCGCGCCTTTATAGCGCTGTAGCAGGGTGGGCATATTCCATTTTTCTCCGCAAATACCATAGCGACTAAAGCCCTCCATGTAAAGCCAGCATCGTTGACAGGCCTCTCTGCGGGACGATAGAACCTATGCATGACGCTGATGCAGTCCCATTACTCCGCGCGGCGCGGCCTCTTTGCCCTCACTCTCCTGGTGTCGGCCCTTCCGGCGCTTCTCCTCTTTTCCTGCAGTGGGGTGGATAAGCCGAGCGTCGCGCTTAAGCGCGAACAGCTTTTTACCCTGGGCTACGGCGCGGCCGAGGACCAGCTCGACCTCTTCCAAGTGGATCGGGCGGAAGCCGTGCAAAAGACTTGCATCGCTATGCGCGAGGGCATCTTCTATATCGCTAACGGCGCCGGTGGCAAAGTCGTGCGTTACTCCTCTTTCGGAGCGCCACTCTCTATGATCTACAATCCCGCCATGAACCCCGAGCCTATTGTGCTCAAGGCCGTCTCGGCCAAGCAGGCGAACGCCAACGCCTCGGACCTCGGGGCCTCGGCTTCCTCGAACGATGAGGGGCTCGGGCGAAAGGCCGTGCCCTATGCATTCCGCTCTGTGGGCGAGATTGCGGTAGACTCGAGCCAAAACATGTATATCGAGGACCGCCTGCCGCCGGAGCGCAGGGTCCAGGACAAGGACTCGGACGCCATCCTCGACCGCGTCGTGCTTCGTTTCGGCAAGGATGGTCAGTCCCTTGGCTACCTTGGCCAGGAAGGCCTGGGAGGCACACCATTCCCTTATATTTTAGGGATCTACGCGACTGCCTCGGACGATTGTGTCGTCGTATCGATGTTCCAGTCGGCATGGCTCGTGCATTGGTTCGACAAGTCTGGCGTCCTCGTCAGCTCTTTACGGCTTCTGCGCGACGAGCTGCCCATGCCCGACAAGACGCAAGGCCTCGTCGCCAGCCTCGACAAGATCGTGCCCGACACGAGCGGTAGGGCGCTCATCCTCAAGGTCGATTATTATCAATCGGCCGCCGATCAAGCTACGAAGTCCGATGCTTCCGCCGGTGCGCCCGGCGTTGATTTCTCGAGCTCCTGGGTCTACCGCATGGACCTCAAAGACGGAAAGTTCGGCGACCGTTGGCAGATCCGCGCGATGGAGAAGAGCGCCAAGCTTTCCAATGGGCACAGCATTAAATACTCCCGCGTACCGTCTCTGCTCGGCGCGACCGGCAGGGACTTCTTCCTCATCTACGCCGACGACGACGGCAAGACCTATGTCGCCACCTTCGATCGGACGACTCGGGACCTTGCGCGCTTCAGCATCGATATATCCCCTGACGAAATGTACTATAACGCTTATTTCCTCTCGGAGGGCGGGGTGCTCTGCGCCCTCCTTGGCACTAAATACGAAGCGAGGATCGTCTGGTGGCGTTTCGACAAGCAACTGGGCGCCTCGAGTTCGGGGCTAGTCAAATGAAGGCCCTCGCCGCCTGCGCCGAAGCTGCCCGCCTCGACGCGGCTACGCAGGCCCAGGCGGGCCTGCCTGGGCTCCTTCTCATGGAGGACGCCGCAGTCGCCCTCTGGCGGGAGCTCGCTCCCCTCGCTGCCGCCAGGAGCGTAGGCTTCGAGTCGGATAGAGCCGGCATTCTCTTGGCTCTTTGCGGAGCGGGAAACAACGGGGGCGATGCGCTCGCCCTGCTTAGGCTGGCCTGCTTTTCGGGCCTGCGCCGCATCGCCGCGATAACGTCGAGGGCTCCGGGAGAGCTCGCCTCGGTTCATGCCGCGTCCTTGCGGAAGCTCGGCGTCCCGGTCCTCGACTGGTCACTCGAGAAGGAATCCTGCATGGGGCTCATCGCCGAAGCCGGCCTCATAGTCGATGGCCTCTCGGGCACAGGACTTTCAGGCGCCCTGCGCGAAAACGAGGCCTCCCTCCTCGCGGCGGCCAACGCGGCCGTTCTCTCGGGGAAAGCAAAGATCGCCGCGATTGACTTGCCTTCGGGCCTCTCCGACGCCTATACCGCAGGCTGGCCGGTCGCTCATGCCGCATGGACCCTTTCGATCGAGCCGCGCAAAGCCTGCCTCTATTATCCCGCGATCCGCGACTCGGTCGGCGAGATCATTCCCATCGAAGGCGTCTTCCCTCGGTATGCAGAGTTTGCCCAGGACGCCTGCCTTCTCGAGGCAGCGGATCTTACCACGCTCGCGCCTCCGCCGTCCGAATCTTCGTACAAAGGCGCTCGAGGCAGGGTGGCCGTCTTCGCTGGCTCTATCGGAGCGAGCGGGGCGGCCGTCCTTTCCTCTCGCGCGGCCCTCGCGGCCGGCGCCGGCATCGTCTCGCTCTTCGCCTCTGAGGATCTCTATCCCATCGTCGCCCCGATGCTCGAGGCCGTAATGGTAAAGAAAGAGCCCGCGAACCTCGGCGACCTCGGCTCGAAGTACGATGCTATCCTCGTAGGCCCCGGCTGGGGCAGGAGCGCCGAGCGATCTAATCAGCTCGCCGCCCTCCTCGAGACGGGCATCCCGGCCATCCTCGACGCCGACGCCATCGCTCTCTACCGAGGCCTCCTCGACTCGGGGCGGAAGCCTCTGTCCCCGACCATCTTGACTCCGCATCCAGGGGAGTTCTTTGCCCTCTCGGGCATCGAGAGCGACACCGCCCTCGCATCCCCCGCCTCGAGCCTCCGAGAAGTCGCGAAGAGCTTCGGCTCTACCGTAATCCTCAAATCCCACGTCACCTGGATAGCTGGAAGCTCCGGCGAACTCGCGGTATGGGACGGCAATGAGGCCGGCCTGGGGACTGCGGGCTCGGGGGACGTGCTCGCGGGACTCGTTGCAGGGCTCCTCGCGCGCTTTGTCGCTGATCCTCACGCCCAGCGCACTACCTTCGATGCGGCGCGGGCTGCCGTCATAGCGCACGGCCTCGCGGGGCGCTCCCTGCGCGAGAGATGCGGTTGGTTCGAGTCCGGAGCCCTGCGCGAAGAGGCCGCGCGACTTCTTGGCACTTCTTAACGCCTCGATTATCGCGAATATAATTCTTGACCGCGGCTAGCCTTTGCTCTAAAGTTGGCCATCGTATGGAACGATCGGTCGCCGGCATCCTTCTCCACCAAGGCAAGGCTTTCGTCGCGCAGCGAGGGCAGGGCGGCAGCTTCAGCGGGCGCTGGGAGTTCCCTGGCGGCAAGGTCGAGCCCGGTGAAAAGGATGAAGAGGCCGTTACGCGCGAGTTCGACGAGGAATTCGGTGTCCATGTCGATGCCCTGCGCTGCCTCGGCGAAGTAGTCTTTCCTCACCGCGGCACAGATAGGGCGCTCGCGGCTTGGCTTATCGAGATGGAGCCCTATAAAAGGCCCCATCTTCTGGAGCACAAGGCGATCGCATGGGCAACAGCCGAAGAGCTTTCCACGCTCGAACTCGTCGATTCGGACCGAGACCTTCTGCCCTTCGTCCTACCCCTCATATCCTAGCCGAGGCTATTGTGTAAAAGAAGATCGAGCCCGCGCAGGCGACATTGAGCGAATTCACTTCGCCACCGAGCGGTATCCTGAATATCTCGTCCGTCATTTCCTTGAGCCTCACGCTCATGCCCTTGGCCTCGTTTCCGAGGACGAGGGCTACGGGCGGCGCGAGAGGGGAAAGGCCCAGCACGCCTTTGCCGCTCGAGTCCGTGCCCGCGACGATGAGACCGGCATTTTCCTTCAGCTTGTTCAAGAAGAGCGAGAGCTCGTCGAAGGACTCGACATGGGCGACAGGGGTATGGAAGATCGCGCCCAGGCTCGAGCGGATCACCTTGGGCTCGAAGAGGTCGACGCAGTGGCCGTGGGTAATGAATAGGTCGACGCCGAATGCGTTCGCGGATCGTATGAGGGAACCGAGGTTCCCCATGTCGCTGGGCCTGTCGAAGACGACTATGAAGGGTTTCTCGGGCAAAGCGATGTTGGCTAACGCGAGCCTTTCGTAGCCGAAGGTGGCCATGATCTCCGACGGCTCGGCCCTGTCCGCGAGCTCTTCGTAGAGCTCGCGCTCCAGGCTCACGCTCTCTTCGAAGGCACCCCCGTCGACGAGGTTCCTGGCCCAGTCTGAGAGGCCGTCGTATTCCGAGAAGAGCAGCTTCTTGGGGCGCAGACGGTTCGAGGAGAGCGCCTGCTTAATGGCCTCGATCCCTTCGACGAAGAGCTCACCGAGTTCGTTCCGCTTTTTGCGGTTCTGCTTGAGGGCCGCGAGAACTTGGTAAAGGTCGTTCCGCTCGCTCACCCTGCGCAGTCGTGCGTCCACTTCGAGCCAGCTCTTTCTATTCCTCTTCGTCCTCGAAGAGGCCGAGCTCCGGCTTCTCCTCGCCGTCCTCGCCCTCGTTCGAGCCGAGGAGCACTTCGACCTTCCCCTGTATCTTGGCGAGGTCGCGCTCAAGGCCTTTGGAGAGCTTCACTCCTTCTTCGAACACGGCCACCGCGTCCTCAAGGGGGAGGTCGGGCTCCTTGATCCTCTGAGCGAGCTCCTCGAGCCGCTCGAGCCGCTCTTCGAACTTCTTCATTCCCCGACCTCCAAAGTTTGCGCTCGGGCTTTCCCGCGTGCGAAGGTGATATCCAGCTCTTCTCCTGGCCTGATGGCGGCCGAATCGCGAATAGCCCCGCCCGCCGAGTCCTCGGCGCGCCGGACGACGGCGAAGCCGCGCTCGAGAACAGCCTCGGGGCTCATGGCCGCGAGGTCGCGGCTCGCGTTTTCCACGCGACGCCTTTTCACCTCGATGGCTTCCTGCATCGTTCGCGCGAGAGTTTCCCTCGCCTCGTCGTAGCGGCGCGAGACCGGCATGAGGACGCGCATGAGCCTGGCCTCCACTGCCGAGCCTTCGAAGCGGTCGATGAGCAGGCGCGCGCGCTCGATGCGCGAGCGTATGGCCGTCTCGAGTTCCGAGCGGAACTGCCCGACCTCGCGGCGCAGCGCCTCGCGGCTCTCGGACACGAGCTCGGCCGCGGCGCTCGGCGTGGGCGCGCGGAGATCAGCGGCGAAGTCCGACAGTGCCCAGTCGATCTCGTGGCCGACCGCGCTTATCACCGGGATGCGCGAGGCTGCGATTGCGCGCACGACTTCCTCGTCCGAGAAGGGCAGCAGGTCCTCGAGCGATCCGCCGCCGCGGCCGACGATGAGGACGTCGCCAAGCTCCATGCGGTTGGCCGCCTCTATCTGGGCGGCGATTTGAGCGGCGGCGGCGTCTCCCTGGACCGCGGCTGGCAGGACCACGACATACATGCCGGAATTGCGCCGCCCGAGAACGTTCAGGATGTCGCGTATCGCGGCGCCTGTGGGCGAGGTTACTACGGCGACGCGCGAGGGGAAGCGGGGTAGGGGACGCTTGCGCCCCTCGTCGAAGAGGCCCAGGGCGGCGAGACGGCGCTTGCGTTCCTCGAGCATGGCGAGGATATCTCCCTCGCCCGCACGCTCGAGGCGCTCGACTATTATCTGGTATTGTCCGCGCGCCGCGTAGACCGTGATGTTACCGCGCGCTCGGACGAGCATGCCGTCCGCGGGCTCGAAGCCCAGGTCGCGCGATCGATAGCGGAACATGACTGCTTGGAGCATCGCTCCGCGGTCCTTAAGGGTGAAGTAGGCATGGCCCGAGCTCGCGGGCCTCCAGTTCGATATCTCGCCCTCGACCAGGACCGCCGGAAGGGAGCCTTCGAGGAGTTCCTTTATAAGGGCAGTCAGCTCGGAGACGCTCAGGGCCCTTTCGAGGTCATTATTCACGGTGCCTACGATACGCCACGGCCGGTCCTTTCTGCAAGCGTATTGATTGGCGCTCTGGTTTAAGTCCTTAATGCCGGGTAGAATGGAGGCATGGATCCACGCGAACTCCCGGTCTATCAGCAGAAGGAGCGGATACTCGAGGTCCTCAAGGACCATCAGGTGATCGTCGTCGAGAGTCCCACGGGCTCGGGAAAGACGACACAGCTGCCTATCATACTCCACGAGGCAGGTTATTCCAAAAATGGCCTCATCGGCGTTACGCAGCCTAGACGCATAGCGGCCCTCTCGGTCTCGGACTTCATCGCGCGCCAGCTCGGATGCAAGGTCTCTGGACTCGTGGGCTACAAGATGCGCTTCGAGGACCGCACGAGCGACGAAACCGCCATCAAGATCATGACCGACGGCATCCTCCTTCAGGAGATGAAACTCGACCCCGCGCTCTCCCGCTATGGCGTCATCATGGTCGACGAGGCCCACGAGCGCAGCCTCAACATAGATTTCATCCTCGGGCTCTTGAAGCGCGTATTGGAGTCGAGGCCCGAGTTCAAGGTCATCGTCTCCTCGGCCACAATCAACGCCGAGGTTTTCTCCGAGTACTTCGGGGAATGCCCTATCGTCAAGATCGAGACGTCGATGTATCCCGTCACCGTCGTCTACGACCCTCCCGCCGAGAGCGACGAGAACGACTACAGCTCGAGCGGCGCGGCCGAGGCTCTGCAATCCAAGATAGAGCAGATAGTCGCGCGTATCGTGTCCGAGAAGCGCGAAGGGGACATACTCATCTTCCTGCCGGGCGAGAAGGCTATCAAAGACTGCATGAAGCGTCTCGTCTTCGGCCCGGTCGGCGGAAAGCTCCACGCCATCCCCCTGTACTCGCGCCTGGGGAAGGACGAACAGGAGCGGGTCTTCGATAAGCCCCCTCTCTTCAAGACCAAGGTCGTCATCTCGACTAATATCGCCGAGACAAGCGTCACGATAGACGGCATCACGAGCGTCATCGACTCGGGGTTGTCGAAGCTCAACTACTACAATCCCAAGACCTTCACCTCGAGCCTCATCGAGACACCCATCTCGAAAGCCTCCTGCAATCAGCGCAAGGGTAGGGCGGGGCGCACGAGGCCCGGCTCCTGCTACCGGCTTTATTCTCGAGCGGACTTCGAGAACCGCCCGCTCTTCACGACCGAGGAGATTTACCGCACTGACCTCACCGAGGTAGTGCTGCGCATGGCCGAGCTCGGTATCTCCGAGTTCGAGCGCTTCGAGTTCATCTCTGCGCCTTCCAAGTCGGGCATAGCCGGCGCCATCGATGCGCTCTCGCTCCTAGGGGCGCTCAACCCCGATCGCAGCCTCACGAAGGTAGGCGAGATGATGTGCGCCTTCCCCCTCGTGCCACGCCATTCGCGCATCATCGTCGAGGCGCTCATGAGCTATCCGGACGTCGTGGACGAAGTCCTTATCGCGACGAGTTTTCTCTCGACGATGAGCCCCTACATTCTCCCTCCGGGCGAGGAAATGGAGGCCAGGCGCGCTCACCACGCCTTTCGTGATCCGGAAGGCGATTTCATATCCTACCTCAAGATATTCCAGGCCTTCCGCGCCGCCCGCGATGGCGGAAAATGGTGCGAGCGCAACTACCTTGACGAGCGAACGCTGCTCGAGATCGTCCGTATCAAGGAACAGCTCGAGCTCATCGTTTCCGACCTCGGCGTGCCGATCTCCGCGGGAGGCAGCATCGACGATTACCTGTGCTGTATCGGGCGCGGGCTCATTCAATTCGTCTGCGTGCGCCAGGAGCGGGGGCTCTTCCGCTCCCTCACCGCGGAGAAGATCCAGATCCACCCAGGCTCCGTCATGTATAAGGAGAACCCTCAATACATCGTGGCGGGGGAGATCGTGCGCACGACGCGCATGTACGCCATGTCCGTCTCTCCGCTCAGGCGGGACATGCTCGCGCGCATATCGCCGAGGCTCGAGGGCCTCATCGGCCGGGGAGCCTCGCGCGGCGCTTCCGGCGGCGCTTTCGGAAGCCAGTACGGCGGCGCGGAGGCAGGCGCGAAGCGCGCGGCCCCCTCCGAGGAGGAGATATCGAAGGCCGTCTCCGCGGGCGTGCGCCGTAGGGATCGCGACTTCACCAACAAGATCAAGATCGCCTCGGAAGTCTTCGACCTCGCGGCCGACAAGAAGAAAAAGAAACTCGTCCAGTTGGAATGGCCCAGGCTGCGAACGGTGCGGGACGAGCTCGACCGGGAGTCCCTGTCGCTCTACAAGGACCTGAAGGGCGTCGTCGTCAACGGCCGTCAGAGGCTTCTCGACGGGGAGAAACTCGATCTCATCCTCAAGATCGCACCCCATCTCGATCTCGAGGCCGACTTGGCCCGCGAGTGGCCGCGCAAGCGCAACTTCAGTTCGAAGGAAGAGTTAGGCGATCTAATCGGAGCGCTGGGACACGTCATGCAGGTTTCCAAGGCCAAGGACAGGACGGGGGAGCTTGGCTTCGTGGCCCTCTTCACCGATACCGAAGGAACCTATTGGTTCCGCTGCTCGAGGGGTTTTCACACGGCCCTCAACGAGAGCGTCGCGAGCCTCGAGTCACTGGTCGATGAGCTCGGCGAAGATTCGAAGCCGGAGGACCGCGAGAAGGTGAGCACCCTGTATAGGAAACTCTCGTCCTTCTTCGAATGACGCTCAAACGGCAAGAAGCCCACCTCTATATACGCTCGAAAAGGAGCTCCCATGCTCCTCTCCCGTCCTTTAGCGCGCGAGCTTCGAACTTCGTTTCCGGTCGCCACTCTTGGCGCGGAGAAAAGCCGTCGTAGCGGTTGCGCAGGCCTCGCGTTCGCGAGAGGACATCGAGGGACCAGAGTGCGTAGTCTTCGATATCCGTAACGAAATAGAGGTAGCCTCCTATCGCGAGGCGTGAAGACAGGATTTCGGACAGTCCGTCTCGGATAAGGCGGCGCTTATGGTGGCGTTTCTTGGGCCAAGGATCGGGATAGAAAATATGAAGGCCGGAAAAGCTGCCTGGCTTGATCGAGAGCTCGAAGACTTCGATCGCGTCGTGGCGGATGATGCGCACATTGGGTATATTCCGTGAATCGATCTCCGTCATAAGATGGCCGACGCCGGGCGTATGGACCTCGAGACCAAGATAATTGATGCCGGGATTGGCCTTTGCAATCTGCCAGGTGGCTTGGCCCATGCCGAAGCCTATTTCGGCGACCGTCGGCTTATCGTTGCCGAAGACCTTCGCCATATCGAGTTCTGCGCCCGCCTCGTACGCGACTCCGTAGCGCGGCCACAGCTCCGCAATAGCGCGTTTCTGCGCGTCGGTCATCCTGCCCGCGCGGAGGACGTAGGTTCTGATGCTTCGGTCGCTCGTATCGCTCATCGAATCGTTATCCTTTTGCTGAACGAGCCCATCTTGAGCTCGGGATCGTAACCGTAGGCGCCGATCGCCGCCGTTCTCGATGCTACGTCCTTGCCAAACTCGTCGGAAAGGGAAGAGTCCGCCGCCGGGGCCGCAACCGAATTGATCATGGCTCCCGCGCCGTCGAAGGCGAGGGCCAAAGTTTCGGGCCAGGCGGAGCGTACACTTAAGACGCCATTTCCATAGGTTATTCGGGGTGTGGCTCTATCCGGAAACTCGCCCGTGACTTTAAAACGAAGCTCGGCTTGGGTCCCCGCTGCGTCGATCGCGATCATGCGATAGTCCCCGCGAGGCAGACTCCCGAGTTCGGGCGTCGCGAGGGCTGAGGAGCCGATCCAAATGTCCGCTCCCGAGCTCGACTTCGTCCAATCGGCGTCGGTTAGCTTCCAGGCGAGACAGGAGGAGTCGCTCACTATCCACAGTTCGGAGATGTTCTCCGGTCCCGCCTCGTCCTTTATCGAGCCGAAGACTGACAGGCTTTCGTAGGAGCCGCTTTTTTGACCGCTCGAAGTGGAGCCCGCCGAGCGCGGCCTCGACTCAAGCCGCCACTCGACGGCCGAGATCTCGGGCGGTTTTGAGCCGCAGGAACTTAACGCAAGCGTCGATGCGAAGACGGCCACCGCGACGAAGATCGCGGCGGCGGAATGGATGCGCCGGGCGCAGAAGCTCGGCCTCGGTTTTCCCCTCACGCCCGCAGCCGGCCAATCATCTCTTTAGCGCGCGCGACGAGCTCCGATGCGTCGCCGCCCATAAAGGAAACGCTAATGCTCTCTCGGGTCGATAGATCGCGGATTTGTGCCTCTCCCTTGTCGGCTTCGTCAGTCCCCATTATAACCGCGAGGGGGATGCCCTTCTTCTCGGCGTAGGTGAACTGTGCGGCGAGCTTTTTCTTCTCAGGGTAAACCTCGGCAGCGATGCCCGCGGCGCGGAGCGCGCGCGCGATCCTGTGATAGGAGGGAGAGAGCTCCTCCTCTATGTCGAGGATGAGGACCTGCGTGTAGCCACCGCGGCGCTTGACCGTTCCCAGAGCCTCGAGGGCGGCGAGGAGCCTGTCCAGGCCTATCGAGGAACCGACGCCGGGCAGGCGCTTGGTCGTATAGAGGCTGGCGAGCTCGTCGTACCTTCCGCCCGAGCAGACGGATCCTATTTCAGGCATCGCGTCGAGGTTAGTCTCGAAGACCACGCCGGTGTAGTAATCGAGGCCTCTCGTTATCGATGGATCGAGGACGAGCTTCCCCGCGAAGCCGGCTACCTCGGCGTTGCGCCATATTTCGCGAAGCCTCTCCGTGTCGGCGGCGGGGCCTCCGGCGAGACGCTCGATCTTGTCCAGCGTGGCCTCGAAGCTCTCTTCTTTCTTTATAAAGTCCAGGGTCTTGCCCGCGATTTCCTCGCCGACCTCCTCTACAAGGAGCCGCTTGAGCTCCTCGTAGCCTACTTTCTCGGCCTTGTCGACCAGCCTGAGGAGGGCGACGGACTTCTCTCTCGCGCCGACCGTCTCGAGAAAGCGGTTGAAGACGCCGCGGTGGTTCATCCTGACCGTGAAGAGCCCGACGTCGAGGGCCTTAATCGCATCGCCGATAAGGAGGATAATGTCGGTATCCGCGGAGGCTGAGTCGGTGCCGACGATATCGAAGTCGCACTGCATGAACTCCCGGTAGCGGCCGCGCTGAGTGTTCTCGCCGCGCCAGACCTTCGCCATGTGGTAGCGGCGGAAGGGGAGGTAGAGCTCGTCCGCGTGCTCGGCCATGAAGCGGGCGAAGGGCACGGTGAGGTCGAAGCGGAGCGCCACGTCGCGGCCCCCATTGTCCTGGAATCGGTAGACCTGCTTATCCGTCTCACCTCCGCCTTTACCGAGAAGGACTTCGGCATACTCGAGGGCGGGCGTGTCTATGGGCACGAAACCGAAGGAGCGGAACACTCCCTCGAGGACTTCCATCAAGGCGCGGCGCGCAGTCTCGTCCTGAGGCAGGTAGTCGCGGAAGCCCTTCAAGACTCTGGGTTCGATGATCTCGGACATGTTCCCTCCAGACTGGCATTATGCTGTCTAGGCATGGGCTCTTCAAGACGGATGGCCGAAGATGCTCATATCCTTGACCTTCGCGCTATATAAATACATTATTTGCAAATGCTTATGGTTATCGACGTCGGGAATACGAATATCTGTGGGGGTATCTTCGAAGAGTCTCGGCCAGGCGCCGAAGGTGTACGTGTAGATGGCACGGGCCGCGCAATCCTCGCCCATACGCTACGCATACATACGGTGCCCAAGAAGACCGAGGACGAGTATTCGACCATCATCAAATCGATACTCCTCGATCGTGGCATCGCTCCTTCGTATATTAACGAAATAGTCTTGAGCTCGGTCGTGCCTAGCCTGACTGAGCCCATGTGCACGATGTGCGAACGTCTCTTCGGCGCTACACCTATCATTCTCGGCCCAGAGATATACGGCCGCCTGCCCCTCTCCGTCCCGAGCCCTCACGAGATCGGCTCCGACCTCGTCGCCGACGCACTGGCCGCCTGGCGCAAGACCGGCGGAGCCTCGATCGTAGTCGATTTCGGTACAGCCTTGACCTTCACCTGTGTGGGGCACGAATCGAATATACTCGGCGTGGCCATCGCCCCGGGACTCGGCACCGCTGTCAACGCGCTGTCCCGAGACACCGCCCAACTGCCCTTCGTCCAGCTCGCCGCACCCTCTTCGGTCATCGGCACCAACACGATCATGTCCATCCAGGCTGGTGTCGTGCACGGTTACATGGGCTTGGCCGAATACATGGTGGGGAAAATGAAGAAGGAGATCGGTGGCGAAGTCAGCGTTATAGCCACCGGAGGCCTCTCCAAGACAATATCCGGCCTCACCGAAGTCTTTGATGCCATAGATCCCGATCTCACTTTAGATGGGTTGGCCTACGTGGCGGAATACATGAGCGAATAGCTCTCGGCACTTAAGCTAGAGTTTCAGCAGCTCGGAGAGCTCGTCTTGGGAAACGAGGTCATTTTCCGACTCGTTCGCGAGCGTGTTGCGCAGAAGCCCGTCCAGCCTTGCGAGAAGAGCCTTCTGCTCGTTTGCGAGGTCTGCGACACGAGTCCCGCCCTGCGCGTAGGCCTCCGAATGGGGATAGCCTGAGCCTTTTATCCTTTCCAGGATGCCCACGAAGGCCTTCACGTTGCGCTGGAGCAGTTTGAGGCATTCGGCTCGCTCGATGAGGAGCGTATTCTGTTCAAGGAGGGAGCCAAAGGACTGGAGGCTTTTTCCGATGAAACCGAGGTCCGAGTCCACCCGCTCCGCGAAATACTCGGGATCGGCCTCGGTGGCAAGCATGAGATCGAGCGACTTGACCAGGACGCTGAGCGAGAAGAGGTCGTCCTGATAATGAATCATCTTGGACATTGCTATGTTCTACCTTGCGATTTAATCATCGGCTATAGCCACTCGCGCGTAAAGCCTTGATGTTGCATATCTCTTCATGGTATAAACCGTAGGCTTTCTATTCTCGCCTCTCGAGGCGGGAATTCGAAGTGAAACCCAGCCGCTTCCCCAGAAGCGGCCCCGTCCTTAAGCGACGGTTTCCGCCCTTTTGGGAGGAAAAAGACCAATGGGAGGTTCTATGAGACAGTATGAGCTAGTCGCCGTCTTTCCCCCGGAAGAGGAGCTCTTCCGGCAGGGTAAGGAGGCGGTCGTCGCGGAGCTCACCAAGCAGAGCGCCGCGGACGTCAAGGAAACGGACATGGGCGATCGCCAGCTCGCCTATACGATCAAGAAGAAGGATCGAGGACATTATATCCTCTTCACTATGGGGCTCGACCCCCAGAAGGTCACTCCAGCGGAGAAGATGTTCAAGCTGAACCCCAACCTCCTCAAATACCTCTTCGTCAAGGCCGAGTGAGGGAGGGTAGTAGGTTATGAGCGATCTCGCCGTCGCTGTCATCGTAGGCAGGCTTACGCGCGACGCGGAGCTGAAATACACGAATTCCGGACAGGCCGTCTGTCATTTTTCCGTCGCGACCGGGTCGCGGCGCAAGAAGGGCGATCAGTGGGTCGAGGAATCCAGCTTCTGGGATGTGGATCTCTGGGGCAAGGCGGGCGAGTCGATCAACCAGTACTTAATTAAAGGCAAGCTCGTCGCGGTCGAAGGCGCTATGCGCCAGGACAAGTGGGAGCAGGACGGCCAGACGCGGTCAAAGACAGTCATCACGGCCAGCACAGTCCAGCTCCTCGGTTCTTCTGGTGGGCAAGGTTCCGGAGGCGGTTCGAGCGGTAGTTCGTATGAGCGGCCGCAGCCTTCCGGCGGATTCCAGCAAGGCGCCGCTCGTCCTCAGCAAAGCGCGGCCGCCCCGCGCGAGGGATCCGCTCCAGCGGGGCCCGTTAGCGACGAATTCACTGACGATATCCCATTCTGATCGGTTGGAAACCAAGGAGAAGAGTCTATGTCCGATATGAGAGAGCAGCAGATGGAACCACGCCCCGCTCGCCAGGAAGGCGAAGGCGCTTCCGAGCCTAGGAAGGACGGGGAAGATCGCGGTCCCGGCGGTCCCCGCCGCGGCAAGGGCTTCTTCAAGAAGAAGGTCTGCAAGTTCTGCACGCAGAAAATCAAGGTCGATTATAAAGATGTCGATTGCATGCGCCGCTTCGTGACCGAGCGCGGCAAGATCCTCCCCAGGAGGATCACCGGCACCTGCGCCAAGCACCAGCGGGTCTTGGCGATTGGCATCAAGCGCGCCCGCGCCCTCGCCTTCCTCCCCTACGTTGCCAAGTAAGGAATTGAGGCGAGTCATTAGGCGTTAAAGCGATGTCCGATTCCCCCACGGCCTTCGGCCGCAGGCCCTACGCCGCGTCTCTTGCGGCAGGCCTTATATCGAGCCTTCTCTATACTTCAATATTCCTGTCTTTCGCCTTCCTTATTCCTGTTCAACTCGTCTACGGACGTAACGGACGGAAGCCGGGATTGGCCGCGGCGGGAATAGCATGCTTGGGCATCTTCAGCGCCCAAGGGGGAAAGCTCATAGCCTCCGCCATCGGGAATGCTGGGGCCGCCTCTTTGTCGGCCATGGAAATCGTCGCTACCTTTCTTCCATCCCTCGTCCTCCTCGGCGCGCTCGCTTTCATGAACGCGCCCCTCGGTCGGCCCTGGAAGCCTGTCTACAAGGCTTTCGCGGTCTCGGCGTTTTGCGCCCTCGCCGCCTTGCCAATTCTCATTGTGCTTGAAGGCGACGCGTCAATCACGGCCTACCTCGAGCAGCGTATCGCCTCCCTCCTCTCCCCGCTTAAAAGTGCGGCGGACGAAGGCTACGATGCCTCGGCCCTCATGGCCGCCCTCGATCCCAAGGAGCTCGTGTCGACGTCTATAACGACGCTTCACAGCATTTACGCGGCCCTCGTCTTCCTCCTCATCGGAGGAAGCTGGAGGCTCGGGAACCGCCTCTCCGGCATCGAAAGCCGGGGCTGGGAAGAGACGGTCGCGATCGATGAATTGCGCATGCCGTACGCTCTCATCTGGGCATTCCTCGCGTCGTGGGCCTTCGTGCTCGCCACGCTCGCGTTGAATGCGCCCGCGGCGCCCTCGGCCATCGCCTGGAATTGCGCCTTGACCCTGTCCCTCGCTTACGCAGCACAGGGCCTAGGCATCATCGTTCATCTGTTCAAAAGCTGGAACATGCCGAAATCTATGCGCGTCCTCATCGCTGTCGTGGCGGCGATGAGCCTCGTGACGCCGCTGGGGCTGGGCCTCGCGGCCTCGCTGCCCCTCTTCGGCGTGACAGAAATCTGGATACCCTACCGAAAACCTAAAGGAGTCGGAGCATGAGAGTCATCCTCAATCAGGACGTTCCGAATCTCGGCGAGCTCGGAGACATCAAAGACGTCGCCCCGGGATACGCCCGAAATTTCTTATTTCCCCGCAGCATGGCCTTCGCGCATAACGTGAAGACGGTGGCGCTCTTCGAGAAGCGCAAGGCGGAGATCGACGCCCTCAAGGCGGCGAAGCGAGCTGCTTCGTCGAGCCTCAAGGAGAGGATCGAGGCCGAAGAGCTCGTTCTCGTCCTTCCCGCAGGCGCGAACGGCAAGCTCTACGGTGCGGTCACCGGCCATAACGTGGTCGACGAGATGGCCAAGCGCGGCATCGAGCTTGATCGCAAGAAGGTCGAAGTCCCCGGCCATTCGATCAAGAACGTCGGTAATTACAAGGTGCTCATCCGTCTCTACGAGAAAGACGAGGCAACGCTGCGCATCGCCGTTCAGGGACAGCCCGTAAAGGTCGAGTCCAAGGAAGAGTCTTCGCCTAAGCCGCGCAGGCGCCGCTATGGGGAAGAGCAGGCTCAGGTCGAGGCCTCTTCTCCGGCCGGTGCGCCGGAAGTTTCCGCTCCCGAAGCGCAGGCTTGATCGATCTCGCGGTTGCGTGCAACGCAACCGCTTGGATAGCTCAATAAAGGGACTGCCTCCGGGCATCCCAAGATCGGGCGCCCGCGGCGGAGGCTTTCGCATCCGAGCGCGGGCGCCCTTGTTTTAGCGAGTCGAGGCTGATCGCATGATACCCGAGGAACTCAAGGACAAGATTCCGCCCCATAACGTGGAAGCAGAGCAGGCCTGCCTCGGGGCGGTGCTTATAGACCCCGAGGCAGTCCCCAACGTCCTACGCTTTCTACGTCCCGAGGACTTCTACGTCAATGCGAACCGCGAGGTCTTCGCGGGCATCGTATCCTTATACGAGAAGGGACAAAAGGCCGACCTTATCACCCTGGCCGATGAGATGCGCCTTCTTGGTACCCTCGACAGGGCTGGGGGGCCGGGCTATATCGCGGGCCTCACCTCGGTCACGCCTTCCTCGGCCAATGTCGAGTATTACGCGAAAATAGTACAAGAAACCTCGATCCGGCGCAGCCTATTAAGGCTTTCCGCCGACATTGTCGCGCGCGCCCACGACGACTCGACCGAGTCGGCCCTCGTCCTCGACGAGGCCCAGGCGCGTATATTCGAAATATGCAACAATCGCCAAGCGGTCTCGTACAAGAGCGTCAAGGAACTTCTGCCGGACACGATCAAGACTATCGAGAGACTCTTCAAGAACAAGGATGCCTATACCGGCGTGCCTTCCGGCCTGCCCGACCTCGACATGATGACCTCGGGCTTCCAAAATTCCGAGCTTGTCATCATAGGCGCGCGCCCTTCCGTCGGAAAGACCGCCCTGGCGATGAGTATGGCGTCGCACATCGCGATCAAAGAGCATATCAGCTGCGCCTTCTTCTCCCTCGAAATGGCGGACATGGCCATCATGCAGCGTTTGGTATCGAGCGAGGCCCGCATCGCGAGCACAAAGATCCGCTCGGGCCTCATCAAACCCTCCGACTTCAACGCGCTCATGGAGGCGGCCGGCCGCATCTACGAGGCGCCGCTTTATATCATCGACATGCCGAACATCAAGCTCCTCGACCTGCGGACCATGGCCAGGCGCCTGAAGGCCGAGAAGGACGTGAAGATAATCTTCGTCGACTATCTCACGCTCATCACCCACGAGAACACGAACATACAAAGGTGGGAGCAGATCTCGGACATTTCCCGCTCGCTCAAGGCGCTCGCCCGCGAGCTCCAGATCCCGATCGTCGCGCTGTCGCAGCTCAAGCGTGAGGCGGAGGGAAAGCAGCCGACTTTGGCTGATCTCAGAGAGTCGGGCTCGATCGAGCAGGACGCCGACCTCATTCTCTTTCTCCATCGCGACAGGGAGTCCAACAAGTCCAAGGACGAGCAGTCCTCGGTCCTCGAAACCGAGCTCATCGTCGCCAAGCAGCGAAACGGCCCGGTGGGCAAGGTGGAGGTTGCCTTCTTGCCCGCCTACACGCGATTCGAGTCGATTGAAAAGCGGATGGGCTAACGATTATAGTCGAGTCACAAGCATTAGGGGGCATTCGAGATGGGTATCCGAGATAATTACGACTTCAGCCTTCTCGTCAACGAAGCCGAGCGCCTAGTTACCGACGAGCTCGAGCGTTCTCTCGAAGAGCTCGCTGACCCGAGCGTTTGTACCTGCCAGGACTGCGTACTCGACATGGCCGCCTTCGCGCTCAACGCGCTGAAGCCCGTCTACCGCGTTTCACTGTTAGGCAAAATCTACGCCGATGCCATGGACTCGGGGACCTATGCCGAAGAGGTCCGTCAGGTCGTGCGTTCCGCCATAGCGAAAGTCCACGCCAATCCCGACCACGGTTAGTCTTTATGCCTCATCGACGGCGAGTATCCTGATGGAGCGATAGGGTCCTTTAAAGACGCGGTCGAAAGGCGCTTCCTTCTTGGTCTCGGTCTTGTCGGCGAAGGTTTTATCGTAGATCGCTGGGGAGAGTGGCAGCACGGCGACCTCGCCCTCCTTAAGGCCCGAGACGTGGAACTGAAGCTTCCCGTCCTTTTTCCCCGCATAGGCGATCGAGATTTCCGCGTCCGGAGCCTCGTCTTCGGCCTTCTCTGCCACGAGGTACTTCATTATCTCTATTGTCTCGGCGTCGAGGCCGTCGGCGAGTATCTTTGCGCGCTCGTAAAGCTCGGCGTATCCTACGACGGCCTCGGCCCCTTCCGGAATGGAAGCGGAACCTAGATACAGGGACACCCTCTCCAGCTCCGGCAGGCATACGATATCGAGCTTGCGCTTCTTCGAGACCAAGTGCACCCTGAGCTCGGGCTTCAGGCGCGCGCCGCAGTTGGGGCAGGTGACGGCGAGGAAATCGCCCTTGAGTATTTGATCCAGTGCCCCCTCGCCTTGGGCGTCGAGATCCACATCCTCAGGAAGGTCCGCGTCGAAGCTCGTCTCGCACATGCAGGTCACTTGTCTCATAGTAATCCTCTCCTTATGCGATGTCACTTGGCGGCGAAAAACAGGAAATCGCCTACCGTCGCAATGACTAGGAGCGCCAGGATGAAGGTGGCGCCGATGGCTTGGTAGCGGTAGATCGTGATGGGGCGCATCGCCCTCTTTCGTATCGCCTCGACTAGGAACATCAGGATCTGCCCCCCATCGAGCGCGGGGATTGGAAGGAGGTTCATGATGAAAAGTCCTATCGAGAGGAAGGCGAGGAAGCTCAAGGGGACCGCAAGGCCGCCCGAGCCCGAGTTCTGTATGCCCTCGGTCGCCGATTGTCCGACCATGTAGGTGATGCGCGCGGGGCCTGAAAGGGCCTTAAGAAGATTGACGCCCTGGACGAGGCTCGCCAGCCCTTTGCAGGTAGCATTGAAGGTAGACAAGGTCTCGGCGAATCCAGCGTTCACCGCGCCCGAGAAACTTGTAGCCGGCCGAACGCTATGCGTCTGGGTCTGGAAACGGAGACCGAGGTTGGACTTCCCCTGATCGCTCCAGCTCAGGACAGCGGAGAGTTCCAAGGGGGCTCCCGCGCGCTCGATGCCGATTTTCACGCGCTCGGGCTTATCGACATTGAGAATGGACAGAAACTCGACCGCGTGTCGCACGTTCTTCCCGTTCAGGGAGACAATGCGGTCGCCCGCCTCGAGCCCCGCGATTTGCGCTGCGCTGCCCTTCGAGATCTCGCCGACTATGGGATCGGCCCAGTAGGTGACGCCCAAGAGCCCGGCTCCCGTGTCCTTGTCGAGCATGGGAGTGACGCTCTTCTCGATCACCGAGCCGTTGCGCTCGATCTTGAGGTCGACGCTCTTATTGGCCGAGAGGGTTATCTCCTGTAAGAGATCGCTGAAGTCATTTATCTCCTTGCCGTCCGCCTCGAGGATGCGGTCGCCCGTCTTGAGCCCCGCGCGGTCTGCCGGATAGCTCGAGAGCTTGGCCGAGCCGATATCGTACTCGCTTAATAGTACTATCCTGTTTGAATAGGTTGGGGTTGTATAAGCGATGGTCGACACGACCATGAAGACGATCACGGCGAAGATCACGTTGGCTATCGGCCCCGAGAGGGAGATGACGATCCGCCTCCAGGGCGCTGCCCCGTAGAAGGTGCCGGACTCTCGAGGAATTTCTTCGGCCTTGTCCTCGAGGGCCTTCTGGAATGATTCCTCGCCCTTCATCTTGCAGTAGCCCCCGAGAGGCAGGGCCGAGAAGCGCCATTCGGTCTTCCCGCGCTTGAAGCTCGCGATTTTTGGGCCCCAACCCACGGAGAAGGCTTCGACCTCGACGCCCATGGCCCTAGCCGCGGCGAAGTGCCCGAGCTCGTGGAGTACGACCACGAGTCCCAAGCCCACGAGGCCAAGCAGTATCGTCACAATGATCATTCAATCTCCCTGACAGCGGCGCGCGCCGAATCTCGGGCGCGAAGGTCTACATCGAATATACTCTCGAGATCGGAGACTCGGGAAGGCCAAGCGCCCTCGAGCGTCTTTTCCACTACGCGGGCTATATCGAGATATCCTATCCTTTTCTCTTCGAAGGCGGCGACCGCCGTCTCGTCGGCGGCGTTATAAGCGACCGTCGCGCCCTCTCCGGCGGAGAGGGCAGCGTAGGCTAAGCCGAGGAGGGGATAGCGCGCTCCCTCGGCCTCGCGGAATTCGAGCTTCTTGCCTGCGAGATCGAGGCGGCCGAATGGGCAGCTGACTATTTCAGGCCAGGTGAGGGCGTTTTGTATGGGCACGCGCATATCCGGCTCTGAGAGTTGAGCGTAGAGGCTTCCCTCGGTAGTGCGTACGAGGGCGTGCACGAGGCTTTGAGGATGGACGAGAACCTTGACCCGCTCGGGCGGGAAGCCGAAGAGCCGCGATGCCTCGATGACCTCGAGCCCCTTGTTGGCCATGGTTGCCGAGTCGATCGTGATCTTGCGGCCCATGCTCCAGTTCGGGTGCGAGGCTGCCTGGTCGGGCGTAACGTTCGCGAGCTCCTCAAGAGCCTTGTCCCGGAAGGCCCCTCCTGATGCGGTGATGACGAGCTCCTCGATATGGCCACTACCTATCTTCTCGACGAGCTGGAAGAGGGCCGCATGCTCCGAGTCCACTGGAAGTATCTTCGATCCCGAGGCGCGGGATGCTTTCTCTAGGAGAGGCCAAGCCATGACAACGCTTTCCTTGTTGGCCAAGGCGAGGTCCGCGCCGCACCGCAATGCCGCGAGGGAGGGCCTGAGGCCTCCCGAGCCTGCGGCTCCGTTTATGACGATATCGGGCGTAAGGCTTCCTATAAGCTCCTCGAGGCCGTCCTCGCCAAAGAAGGCTATGCCTTCCGCAAGCCGTTGCGCGCCGCTTAAGCAGAGCGCGGCTTTGGGATATCGCGCGCCCGCCGCTCGCAGTGGAGCCTCGAGGGTATGAGCGGAGAGGCCGACGACCTCGAAGCTCTCCGACTGCGCGGCTAAAACGTCCAGGCTTTGAGTACCGATGGAGCCTGTCGCTCCGACGACGATGACGCGCTTACGCATAGGAGCTCATCAGCGGAACAGGCCCATGAGGAGAGAGAGCCCGTAGAAAACGGGGGCCGAGAAGAGGAGGCTGTCGAAGGAATCGAGGAAACCGCCGCGCCCGGGAACCGAGCTGCCGGAATCCTTGATCGAGGCGGAGCGCTTGAGCGAGCTCTCAAAGAGGTCGCCGAGGATCACTGCCGCGCCGTCGGCGAGGCCGAGGACGAGGATCTCCCACCAGCTGACGGCGAAGGACTCGTGAAAAAGCGCGGAGCAGGCGAAGGCGAGGCCGATGGTCGCGCACATCCCTCCGACGAAGCCCTCGGCGCTCTTGTTGGGCGAGACTTGCACGATGCCGCGATGGCGGCCTATCGTCACGCCAACGAGCCAGGCGATGCTGTCGTTGCCGAAGGCGAGTATCGCGAAGGAGAGAAGCGATGAAGTCGCGTAGCGAGGCTCCGATGCAATGAGCACGATGAGCGAGCCCAGGAGGCCGGGGTATACGCATGCGAAGGCGAGGGCGCTCGAGCTCGCGAGGACATCGTGGATGCCCACTTTATCGACGAAGGCGAATCGGCTGAAAAGGGCGACGAGGATGAGGCCTGCCGCAGCGACGAGGCCGAGGCAGGCTCCCGTGAGCGTCTGCGGCCCGGCTACGAGCCCGCCTAAATAGGTTCCGGCCGGAAGACCAAGCCCTAGGACGAAGAAAGATGCCGGATCGGCCTTGATTCCGCGAGAGCGGAAGAGGCGAGAAAGCTCGAGAGAGCAGCCGCCGGTAAAGACGAGGATAATGAGGACCGCTGCCCCGTGGTTGAACTGCGGCAGGAAGAAGATGACAGCGATGACGGCGGGGACGCCGAGGAAGAAGAGGAGGAGGCGCTGAAAGAGATTGCTCATTTCACGCCTCCGTAGCGCCTATCGCGCTTCTTATAGGCTTCGATGGCCTCGGCGAGGTCCGCTTTCGTGAAATCGGGCCAGTACTTGTCGCAGAACCAAAGCTCCGAATACGCGGACTGCCATAAGAGGAAATTGGAGAAGCGCATTTCACCGCTCGTCCGTATGATAAGGTCGAGATCGGGGATTTCTGGATGATCGAGCGCGGAGCGGATGGCTTCCTCGCTCGGCTCTACACCGGCGACCACGAGTTTCTTGACCGCGCGCGTGATCTCATCGCGACCGCCGTAATTGATTGCCATATTGACCGTGAGCCTATCGTTCGCCGCCGTATCGGCCACGACCTTGTGGATTTCCTCGACTATGTCCCCTGGGAGACCGCCCTCATCGCCAGAGTAGAGGACTCGGACGCCTCGCTTGCGGTAGAAATCCAGCTCGGCGGCCAGGTGCTGCCTTATGAGTCCCATGAGGAAGCTCACTTCATCAGTGGTACGCTTCCAGTTCTCGGTCGAGAAGACAAAAAGGGAAAGGTAGCCTAGTCCTAGCTCCTCCGCAGCGGCCACGATGGCCTTTGCCGTGCGTAGCCCCTCGTTGTGCCCCTCGGTGCGAGGGAGGCTCCGCGCCTTCGCCCAGCGGCCGTTCCCGTCCATAATGATGCCGACGTGGGCAGGGCCTTTGATTTCCTCTCGTTCGACGGACATCGCGCTTCGCCCGCGGCCCTTAGACTTCCATTATCTCTTTGTCTTTTTCCTCGAGGGTCTTGCCGATCTGAGCGATGTAGGAGTCGGTAAGTTTCTGGAGCTCTTCCTCTTCCTTCTTGATCGCGTCCTCGGGCACACCACCGGCCGCCAGCTGCTTCTTGAGCTCCTCAAGACCATCGCGGCGGATATTGCGGACCTGCACGCGCGACTGCTCGGCCATGCCCTTGGCCAGCTTCGCGAGCTCCTTGCGCCTCTCCTCGGTGAGGGGAGGAATCGCTATGCGGATGACCTTACCGTCGTTGGAGGGGTTGAGACTGAGCTCCGACTTCTGGATCGCCTTCTCGATCTCGCCGATCAAGGCCCGGTCCCATGGCTGGATGACGATGAGGCGTGCTTCTGGGACGGATACCGTCGCGACCTGGGAGAGGGGGGTCTTCTGTCCGTAGTAGTCGACGCGGATCTTGTCGAGGAGGCTTGGGGAAGCGCGACCCGTGCGCACTCCGGCGAACTCGTCCTTGAGGGCCGCAAGGGCCTTCTTCATTTTCTCTTCGCAGTCGCTCTTAGCGCTACCCATATCTACCCCCTCGGTATCGAAAGAAGCCCTTGGCTGTCCGACTTCAGGACTGCCAAGGGCTTAGCGCGGCGCGAGAGACTGCTCCGCCGCGCACGCATTTTCATTCTGCGGATTCGCCGACTTTTAGATAGACGAAATCGACGATCTCGAGCTTGACGCCTGCCGCCTTCGCGACCGCAGCCAGGGCCTGGTTAACGGGCGTCTTCTCTTCCTTTACGAAACCCTGGTCGACGAGGCATACCTCGGCCATGAGCTTCTTGAGCTTGCCGGCGAGGATGCCCTCAATGACCTTTTCGGGCTTGCTTCTGACCTTCTCGTCGAGATCGACTTGTTTCTTGAAGATGTCCTTCTGCTCATCGATCCAGGCGGGAGAGATCTTCGACTGATCGAGGAACATGGGGTTGAAGGCCGCGATATGGAGGGCCACGTCGTGGACGAAGGCCTTGACTTCGGCGTTCGCGAAGGCTTCGGCCTTGTCGGCGCGGAACTTCACGACGACGGCTAGCGTGCCCTCGCCGTGCACATAGGTATGGAGGCACTCGTTCGCCCCCGAGGTGACGAGCTTCACGCGCTTAAGCGCGATGTTCTCCTTGATGATCGAGGCGATGTCCTTGACCATGCCCTCGAGCTCGGCGTTGCCCGCTGCATAGTCCTTGGCGAAGGCGGTCTCGACGATCTTGTTGCCCGCGGCGATGAAGTCTTTGTTTCGGCAGACGAAATCGGTCTCGCAGACGATCTCGACGAGGGAAACCTTGCCCGGGGTTTCTTTAATGAAGATCTTGCCCTCGTTAGTGGCGCGTCCCGCGCGCTTCTCCACGCCTGCCATGCCCCATTCGCGCAGGAGCTTCTCGGCACCGGCAGAGTCGCCGTTCGCCTCGGTGAGAGCCTTCTTGCAATCCATCATGCCCGCGCCGGTCTTCTCACGCAGGGTCTTTATATCGCTAGCCTTGATGTCCACGTCTTCTCTCCTACTCGTAGATCTATCGGGTTATTTCGACTCGTAGAGCTTATCTTCGTCGACGATCGGCGCGCTTTCCTCGACGGCGAGCGTAGCGGCGGCAACGGCAGCCTTCTGGTCGGCGCTGTAGGTGGCGGGATCAATCTCGACCTCATCGTCCTCCGCGGAGGGCGCTGCGTCGGTCTTCACTTCCTCGGTCTCGTCGCCCGCGAGGTTCTCTATGATCTTCAGCCCCTCTGCGGCGCCGGCTTCGACGACGGCGTTGGCGATGATCTGGGTGAAGAGGCTGATCGAGCGGATAGCATCGTCGTTGCCAGGAATGGGGTAGGTGATGCCCTCGGGATTGCAGTTCGTATCGACGACGGCGACGATGGGAATTCCGAGCCTCTGAGCCTCGGCGACGGCGATGGCTTCCTTTCGTGTATCGATCACGAAAATCGCGCCCGGAAGCTCCTTCATCTCCTTGATGCCGCCCAGGTTCTTCTCGAGCTTCGCTTTCTCCTTCTGGAGACTGGCGATTTCCTTCTTGGTGAGGCTTTCAAAGGTCCCGTCGACTTCCATCTTCTCGATCTTCTTGAGGCGCTGAATAGACTTCTTAATGGTGGAGAAGTTGGTGAGCATGCCGCCGAGCCAGCGGTTGTTCACGTAGAACTGTTCGCAGCGCTCTGCTTCCTTTTGGATAGCAGTTTGAGCCTGCTTCTTCGTTCCGACGAAGAGCACGCTCTTGCCCGCGCTGGTTACCTTCTGGATCGCGTCATAGGCCTCTTTGATGGCCTGAATGGTTTTCTGAAGATCGATGATGTGGATGCCATTGCGCTCGGCGAAGATGTATTTCTTCATCCGAGGGTCCCAGCGCTTGACCTGATGCCCGAAATGGACGCCAGACTCAAGCAGGTTTTTCATCGTTACGACTGCCAAGAGTTCCTCCCATGGTCGAGCGCATATAGCCCGACCTCCGTCTCTGTATCTCACCGTTCCATCGGAACGGCGGAAGATGCCGACCTATAAAGCCCCATTGGAGCACGCCGCTTATAAAGCGGCGAAGGCCGGAATGCGGTAACCCGCGTCCCTCAGGATGACATAAAGCTCTCGCATTGGCAAGCCCACGACGCCGGACCAGGACCCCTCGACGGAGTCGATAAATAAGGAAGCGCGGCCTTGAATTCGATAGGCGCCCGCCACGCCCATCCATTCTCCTGAGCCGAGGTAATTCTCGATTTCGCTTTCGGACATGGGCGCGAAGTCGACTGCCGTGTCGGAACGCGTCGTCGACATTCGGCTCGTAGATCGGTCGAAGAGCGCTACGCCAGTGCGGACGAAGTGCCGCCTTCCCGCGAGAAGCCGTATCATTCTGGCTGCGTCTCCGCGATCGCGGGGCTTACCGAGGGCGAGTTCCTCGGCATCGCCCGTCGGGAGGCAGACAAGCGTATCGGCCGCGAGAATGAGGCGCTGGCCCTGGCCGGATGCCATGGGAACGGCCGCTGCAGCTTTGTCCCGAGCGAGCGCGACGACGCGCTCAGAGGGAGGCAAGGAGTCGCGGAGACTTTCGTCCACGTCGGACGAGAAGACCTCAGAGGGTATGCCTACGGAGCTCAGAAGCTCGCGCCTTCTAGGCGACGACGAAGCGAGAAGTATGCCTTCCATACGGCGATAATCGTCTGTGAAGGGAGTGTCCTGTCAAGGATGGAAAAGGCAATCGCTTGACATCGGCGATCCGTGCGTACTACTGTTGGGACTTACGAGCGATTAGCTCAGCTGGATAGAGCGTCGGCCTCCGAAGCCGAAGGTCGCCGGTTCGAACCCGGCATCGCTCATTAATAAGTGGTGATAAGATAAAGAATTAAAAGATGATAAAATGAACTGAGTACAGTAAATTCGGCCTGGTATCCAATTCGGTGTCCGAAATGAACGACCCCGGAGCTCCTATGATTATTGTCAAGCGACATTCGACTCCCATCCCTCGAATTTCAAGCCGTAGCGCTTAAACTTACTTTCGAACATCTCCTTCGACGCGTCAGCATAGTATTCATGCCTGGTTACGAGTATCCACATAAGGCCTACCATCCGACGGGCCAGAGCGACAGCGCTGCGCGTCTTTCCCCGCCGTTCGGCAAGGCGGAAGAACTTTTCCTTTAGCCCCCCGCCTTCCTTACAGCGAATGAGCGACCACGTTGCCTGTAGGATGACGCCCCGCACCGCGCGGCAGCCTTCCCCTGTGATATGTCCATAGCGATTCGTCTCGCCTGAGCAGTCAAGTCGCGGCACTAAGCCGATATAATTCGCCACCTGAGCGGGGCTCGAGAATCTTTTCCCATCACCCACATACGCGAGAAAGGCAGCCGCCACCCCAGGTCCAACCCCTGGGATCGACAGCAGGTAGGGGGCCAGTTCGTGTTCAGCGACCATAGTCTGTAGTTCCTGGTCGAGAGCGGCACTCTCTTGCTCGGTCACGCTCAGTTCCCGCTCAATAGCGGCTGCAAACCGCGCGAGGTACCCTTCTAGCCGAGTCGCCATCCTGAGTCTCGCGGCGCTCGAAGCTAGATCACTTTTCTTCACGAAGGTCATTCCTGCCTGCACGTACAGCGCATGCAGTCTATTCACCATGCTCGTTCTGAGCGTCACCAGATAGTGCTTCATCGACACGAGGCTGCGCATCGTATCCTCGCGTTCATCGGGAACCGCCACAATTGGCAGTTCGTCCTCGGGATATCTTTGGATGAGCTGAGCGAGCTTGCGCGCGTCCTCCTTGTCCGTCTTCCGCGCCGACTGCCAGATTATCACTAGCTTGCCCGGATTGAGCACCAGGACGTGGCATCCCACATCGCGCTCAAGCTGACGCGCCAGTACGAAGGCCAAAGCGCAGGCTTCCACCGCAACGGTGTCGTTCGCTCTAAGGCTCGCGCACAGTCGCTCCCGCCCGCCTGCGTCGGTCTTGTAACTCGACCTGACCGCGGCCTGACCGTCGCAGAGACTGACCTATACTGACTTTTATGGACACGGTAGCCTAAGGCACAGTGAGGTCAGAGGGAAGGATGAGCGATCGAAAGTCATATAGTGACGAGCTAAAGGCGGAAGCCATAAAGATGG